>SCPP01001589.1_pt1 | contig 600843 bp, 607 predicted proteins | sample 6106811 | NCBI WGS metagenome assembly SCPP01 (sample SAMN10720449, study PRJNA508395) | human gut metagenome | isolation source: Participant 2 stool, 15 month | host: Homo sapiens | collected 2018
GGTAGCCTGCATTAGCTAGCTTATACGGCACTTCATCCCCACCCTGCTCCGGAATGGTGTTCCAGCAATAATTTAATACCTTACTGTTTCTGAAGTGTTCGTTAACGGTATTATCAGGATTCATAACAATGTCCTGCCATCCGACTGCCTGTATGTTACGTTTGTCCAGCATTTCCAATATTTGTTCCAGAAAATAATCCTTCAGATCCCGTATCTTAGTCAGTCCGTTCTCTTGCATAAAAGTGCGGCAGATAGAAGAACCTTCCCAAATACCTTCCGGTACTTCATCTCCACCCACATGGAAAGCAGTCAGTTCTACTCCTGCATCCTGATACATCCGTACGATTTCATCAATCACTTTTTCAAGAAAATGATAAGTGGAAGGCATGGCAACATTAATCACATTGTCTGTGAAATTTTGTGCCGACAGATATTGGGAAGTATCTGCAAAGTCAGTCAAAAGATATTCTTCCGCTTTCGATTGGTCTGTATCTATATATTTCTGATAACGGGCATTCATGGCTTTAATCGCTGCCCGGGAATGTCCGGGAATGTCTATTTCGGGAATAACTCTGATATGCCTTTCTTTCGCGTATTTCAGAATATCCATAAAGTCACTGCGAGAATAATATCCATTGGCCAATGAAGTAGTATCTGTCTCATTCCATCCCCAGGCATACGCAGGATAAAGGCACATCTGTTCATCTGTGGTATGTCCTCTGCGAGAAGCTATTTCTGTCAATTCCTCCAATCCGGTTATTTCCACGCCAGTACTTCATCGTCACTCAAATGCAAATGCAGTACATTCATCTTATAGAATGACAATATATCGATCAGTTTCAGCAGATCCGCTTTCTTTGTAAAGTTGCGGGCTACATCCAACATAATTCCCCGATGCCCCATGTCCGGATAATCGGTAATATGAAGATTAGGTAGCGAAGAAGAAGTTAGTTCCATGTTATCTAATAAGGCAAGCAATGTTTGACAAGCATTAAATATGCCATGTGTATCACTAGCTTCAAAGTCAACCGGTTATTCTTTATCACGATTTCGTAATATTCATCGGGATATTGACAGGTAATAGGAACCTCCATTTTCTTCAATTCAATGATTGTTTCTTCATCCTTATCGGAAACGTTACATCTTAATAATGAAGTCAATTGACTTTTCAATAAAAGAGCTTCCTCTTTAAACGCATCATCAAACTTCAGACAGACTTTTTGAGAGAAAGAAGAAACCCCGCCCGTCTTTTCCACTTTTTTAGGAGCAGGAAAGAGAAAGCATATCACAATCTACCGGTTTGCTGAAATCATCATTCTGCTTATAGAAATAATTTCCATCTGCATAGGAAGCTGTTCCTCGAGCTAACCCATTGGACATCGGGCTTAAAAAGCTCGATCTCGATGGGGACATTTTGCGGTTGTAACGGTTTTCCTTTTTCATCGGTAGTTACCACATAAGCCCCTTCAGGAACCGAGGACACATTAATCACATTTCCTTCACTCAATATGGTAAAAGTGATTGTTTCACCCGGTGGCAATGCCTGGTAGTGTTCAGTGGGGTACATTTTATAGTAAGTCGAACCCAAACATTCAATTTCCAGCGGTGCATTAATAGGTTGCTGATAATAAATAGGTGTCTGATTAAAATAGATCACCCAATTATTAGTCAAGGATTTATTCCCATTATTCGTCAGGCAGAATGTATTCTTAAAATATCTGGCTTCCACACTATCTTTTCCAGTTTCCATGTTAAGGATAGCTGTGAGGAAGGGGGCTGTTTACCAGCCCCGCAACCAAACAGGCATATCCCCAACATCATTATCCATATATTCCTCATAGTTATCATAAGGGAATTATTTAGTTAATGAACGAATACATTCCACTTCTTCTGTCGAATAAGGGGTTCCATCACTACGGAATATATCGTGGAACCACAATGGAGGTTCAACAACATCGCAATGGAGTGTCCCATGCAAAGATCGTATTTGTTTTTCCAGCTACAAGTCCCCAGTTGATTGCACCAATATTTTCTCTCTTCAGCATTGGCATAATATTCTGGAAAGTACTATTTTGAGTACGTGCCATATATTCCGTACAAATCATCGGGCGACCGTATTGCTTCAATGTATCAATGAGTTGCTGATGCGAATTCACGCCTTCATACGTGTGGTATGTTATCACATCCGAATTTTCCAATTGGAACTTATTCAGATTAGTCAGGCTCATATCCCAAACTCCGGCCGACAGAGGTTGTGACGGATTCACCGTTCGTCCCCACGTAAATATCTTCCGCAATAACGGCAAACTTCTTTCACCGTATCTATATCCTCCCGAACCTCCGGGTTCATTATATAAGTCCCATAATACGATTCTCTTATCATCCTTAAAGGTAGTCAGGATATCTTTCACATAACTTTCCAATACCGGAAGTATCACTGCCGTATCGCCTTTATAATACAGATCACCCGGGTCACGTGCCCATCCCGAATTGTGTACTCCCGGCTGTGGTTCCGGCTGTTTGCCAGCCTGATATACAGGATTCCAACAATCATCCAGGAAGACGAAGATGGTAGAGATATGATGCTTGTCGGCAATAGTAATGTATTCATTGATACGTTTCTTAAAGCCTTCCTTATCTGTTTCCCAAACCAGGTGATGCAAATATACGCGCATACAGTTCATGCCTATTTCTTCCGCCCACCCCAGTTCACGATCAATAGTCACCGGATCAAAGTATCTGCCTGCCACATCTCCATTTGGTTGATTGCCGTGCTTGGAATAAAATCGCATCCACGAAGCCATCCCCATTGTTTATACCACTCATTAGCCTGCTCTTTCGTCCAGACCTCACGAACAGAGACAGTTTTCTGGTTGCAGGCAATCAACATAACACCAATAAAAAGGAAAGTAATATCTTTCATATAATCGTTTTACTTTATCAAATTAAAAATCTTTTATTTTCCACGTAAATATTACCATATCACCCGGTTCGACTGCTATCGTAGAGCCGTCCGGAGTAGTCGTTGAACCATTTTTCAACACTCTGTTAACAGAACTATCCACATCGATAGACAGGTTCATCACATTACGAAAATCTCTATTTACTACCACAAGATATTGATTACCACCTTCTCCAGGACAGAGACAACAGCACCTGTATCACTCGTAGTCAATGATTTTATAGGAGTCGGCAGACTTCCCAAAGCCTTCGTGCCTTCAGGTATTTCACTTCCGGTGTGAGATACAGAAATAACCTGTGCTCCCAAGAATATACCTGCAAGCTGTTGTACTTCACGATTAACAGTCTTGACCAAATCATACACTTCAGTCGGTTCGTCATGTTGAAGTCCGCGATAGGTAAAATACTGGATTGCCTGCGCACCATAAGCTAAATCACTGAAGACTTGTAATCTCAACTCGGGCAATGTCGGTATCTTATAAAAATGAGTTTCATCAAGCTTATGGGAAAGTGCAAGTGCAAATGCCCAGAACGGCTTATTATTCTCTTTAGCAGCAGCCGATATTTCTTCCAGATTCCGATACCAGTCCGGACGGACAATGGGAGCACCATTTATAGATACAATAGGATAATTGTCAAACGAAATAAACGGAACAGGGACTTGTTCTATAAACGACTTTACATTTTCAGAATAAAGTTCTTTCCCCATGCCCAATTGGGGTACAAGTTGATATAACAAGGATGATGACTGTCGATGGTTTTAATCTTCTTCACCAATTCGCCCAAGCCCGGCAAATCATTCACTTCCGGTTCATCCTTCAAATGATAGGCATACAAAGCCGGATGATTCATCATCGCTTTTACGACCTCTTCGGCAGTAGCAACAGACAAGAGATCCTTACAAGAAGTTATCATTTTCACTCCGGTCTTCTGTGCGGCGTCAAGCACCTTCAATGTTGTTTCCAAATCATCGTACCATCCCAGATAAATATTAATGCCGGATGCTTTCATCACCGGGAATTTCTCCAGCGACTTATCTGCTTCCACTCCGGTCCATGCTATAATCGGAAATTCTCCATCAGTTGTAGGGATATAAGAATTACCCTGAATGATCTCAATTTCTTGTGTCTTTACTCCATTAGGTACCACGCGGAATACAGCCGTACGTCCGGTTCCTGTATTTGCATTTGCAGTAATTGTCACAGTTCCGTTTCCACTCCCTTTGGCCGGTGAGACGGTAACCCAAGACTGATCCGTCTCGTTTACAAATTTCCATTCCGTATTAGACTTTATCGAATAAACCTCCGTAAAACCGTCATTACTGATCTGTAATTTCTCCAAATTCCCGGAAATTGAGAAAGAAGCTTTCTCCGGATCCATCGAACAAGACATTAATAACATTGGCAACATCGAGAAAAAGAACGTAACCAGAAATTTCTTACTATATGTTTTCATTGATATATACATAATTCTATTGAATATTAAATTAAAGACTATTAATCATGATCCCCTCTTAATTGTAAGGAGTCAATCGTATCACTTCACTGGCTTTATCAATATGTATTGTATAAAGTCCGGCTTTAAAATCAGGACCGGGAATCAGATCGCCGGGAGCGCTTCTCGTAACCAAGTTAGCAGGCTCAACCGTATACAGATTCTTCGTGTCCTCCTCTTGCGCCCAACCATATCCTCTGAAGAACTTAAATCCCATAGTCTGATCGATATACACAACTGCTTCAAAAGCACTTGCCCCTACCTTCTTAAAGAAGAACCATTGGTGAGGATATGCGAAGTCCCAAGCAAGTGTAGCCACATAAGGTTCGCGTGGAAATCCGACTCCAGTACCGACAATATACATCACCTCCGGATAAAAAACATCCCGCGGTCGTTCCATATACATGAAACCATTTGATGTATTATATTTCAAGTTATAAAGTACCGACGGACCATCGAATTTTGCTTTGCTCCACAAACATCTTTAAAGAATTCCGGCCGGAGCATATTGGTAACATCACTACCAAAACCTATAAAATTAATCTTGGCACTTTCCACCAGCTGAACATCCAACTGGACATATCCTCCTCCCACATCAAAGAAGCGGGACTTATCAATATCAATGCTGTATGTCAAAGTCTTATCAGCCAGAAAACTCAACATATCAAAAGTGATATTTTCCAATGTATAACTTCCTACCTTAGGAGTCGGAATCGAAGTAGCTGCATCATCAGTCACAATCGCGATCTTATTGTCTGAATATCCCCATACCAAACCGGAATAATCAGGTTTATTATTTATTATCTTTTCGGCAACTTTAAAATGGTCGCCAATCCCTGCCAAATCCGCCGCACTCGTCCGGAAACTATAATCCGTTTCATTCTGACTCTCCTTGTCCATTTCATACACATTTCCCAAATCATCAACAAGGTATAATTGGGAAGGTGTTTCCGGACGGTCACCGCCACTTGCGGTATCATCAAAGTCAGAGTCGATTCATTGCCACCTAAATCGTTTACAGCTTTTATAGTCACCACAGGACGTCCATTCTGGAAACCGGCAACAAAAGGTAAAGTAGCTTCCTCTTCAATAACCGCAGAACGTCCGCTCAATCCTTTAGACAAATTCAAGATTTCGGCTCCATCCATTGTCACTAATAATTGGAATGAAACCAAATCATTATATTCATCACTGACCTGTGCGGTGAACTTCACTTTATCACCAGCCGCCACAACCGTTTCACCATTCACTCCACCGCAATACGGCATTTTCTATTTTAGGTTTTGAAGGTGTAGGCCACTCCGGCCATTCACTTGGCTTACTAACATCATCTTTTGCACACGAAAGGAGCAATAACGACGACATGAATAATACATATATCTTTTTCATTTTTCTTAAGATCTCTAGTTTAACAATAATGAATGATGACATTAATTGCGAGCTGCCGCAAGATCCGCTTTCCATCCCTCACGTTCAAATGTCTGTACCAACACTTTTCCATAAGATTCCGAAGCTTGTTGAACCGCATAATTAGGAATAGGCACATATTGATGTGTAGGAGCCACTCCTTTGATCTTCGCTGTACGCTGCGCATACTGACTAAAACGGATGAGATCTATTTTACGCATCCCTTCATACAACATTTCATGTCCTCTTTCCGTAAGTAAAGCATCCAGGAAAGCTTCAACATTCGCTGTTGCCGATGACGGAAGATCCCCCAGTCCGGCACGCTTACGCACTTCATTGACCGCGGCTATAGCGTCAGCGGACGGAGCTGCATTGTTTTACGTACTTCGGCTTCCGCATACATGAGCAATACATCTGCCCAACGGGCTAACGGTATATCAGTCCCCTGAAAAGCCGTAGCTGTTTCCACAGGGAATTTATTAATGATAAACCCGTCCCATGTAGTAGTATTCCGGTCAATCCAGGTTCCTGCAGTCGTATAATATTTGGTCAGGATCACTTCACGGCGTTTGTCCGAAGGATCATACGTATCCCAAAATTTCGGAGACACGTTGAAAGTTTGTCCCCATCCCTGCCCTTGCAGATAGAAAGGAGTCGGATTTCCCTGATCGTCCACTCTGGCTGCATTATCGGGAGTAGCAAGCATCATCAGCGGGTTAAAGTTGCCGGACTTATTCGTACCATCCGCCGTTTCATCACAACTGACAGCCATAATCACTTCCGAATTAAAGTTATTGGCATTTTTAAATTGCTCGATATAAGGATTGTCCCCTTTCTTGAAAAGACTATACCGTCCCTTCAACTCGTTATACATATCAATCGCTTTCTGATAATAACCGGACATATAATAGCCTTCATTCGCAATGCCGCATGATGCATACGTGCATAGTCTTTATTGTAACGTCCCTGTTCCGGCTGTGTATCTGCAATATACTGATAAGCATAATCAAAATCAGCCATAATCCACTCCGTCATTTGCTGCAATGTCGGACGTACCAGATTTTCCAGTTTTGAAGGATTAATCAGGTCGTTCGGATCGACAATCAAAGGAACAGGACCATATACATGCAATAAATAATACATCATCAATCCACGACAAAGACGGGCTTCAGCAATAAATTCTCTTTTACGCTCTTCAGAGACCACTTCGGTAGAAGCCTTCTCCAGTGTGCCGATCACATTGGTGAAGTAGGAAATCTCACTTACTTTCGGAAAGTGGTTCGGGTTTTCATCGCTTAATGTACCGCTTGCGTAATAAACACACTGACTGAAATCGGCTTTAGAAGAAATAATATCCGCCTCCCCAACCATTATTCCACACAGCCACCTCATCTGTCGGATAATCAAAGAACTTCAGTACACCTCCGGCAGGGATATACCAACCGTGCTGATTGCCACTTGTTCCGGCACCGATCCAATAGGTCCATGTTGTTGTAAAAGGCATATAGCAGGTCATCATAAATGATTCGTATTCGGCTTCAGTCACCGGATAATTAGAAACATTCAACGTGCCATACATCTTCGGATCAAAATTATCCTCACAACTGCACATGATAAATGCAATCATGACAAACACCTTAAATAATTTATTCTTGTTCATATTTTCAATCTTTTCTTTCGTTACAGGTTTTCTTAGAAACATATTTTTGCTCCGAAGGAGTATGTTCTCGTCATCGGATACTCCGCTTTGGAGCCGTCGCCACCTGTCTTTATTTCAGGATCGACACCTACAAACTTGGTAAAAGTAAACGGATTCTGACAGTCGACAAAAACTCTGATAGAACTCACATAATCACCCACTCTTCCCAGCTTCTTTCCTGAAAGGTTATATCCTAAAGTGATATTCCTGACACGTACGAACGAAGCATTCTGATAATCTTCCTCAAAACCTACGTTACCAGGCAAAGCGACAGCCTTTGTTGAAGCAATACCACGCCGGTTTCCATTCTGATTGGTTTGAGAATTCCAGATAGTATATACATATTTGTTCGAATTCTTGGGACTTGTGTAATACACATCTCCGACAAGTGCCCAACGATATGCATAGTTATAACGTGTACGTCCGAATTGTCCATACATAAATACATCCAGATCAAAATCTTTGTATACAAATGTATTTCCAAAGCCTATGTGAATTTTGGAAGTGTATTCCGCATCTTCACATCATCAATCGTTATTTTATTATCCCCATTTGCATCCTTAATAATCGGATAACCGGGCTGTTGCGCATCTGCCGGCAAAGATTTCTGCGATTCGGGCATATTACTTTTATCTATGTTGATAACGCCTTCCGTTTCATAGTAATAATAAGCATTCACCGGTTCGTTCTTGCGGATTCGATATTCTTCATAATAATAGTTGGGCATCCGTTCTTTCCAAACGGCATTATGATGTGATAAGGTCAATTGTGAGGTCCACTTAAACACACGGGGGATTTCAAAGTTTAGTGAGTTGATAGTCGCATCCCATCCGTAACGTACATAATGTCCATAATTCATCGGGACGGAAGATGTCATACTAAGCGGAGAGGCAGAGTCATATCCCAGCAAGTTGGTTACATCATTGCGGAACATATCAAAACTTCCCCAGATTCTATCTTTCAGGACTGAAAAGTCTATACCTATATTTTTCATGGTAGTCTTTTCCCAGGTAACATTCGGGTAATCAGGACCGCTAAGCAGATAAGGTACATAAGTCACTGAATTGTTGGAAAACTTGATATATTGGGCTGCCAGACTGAAAGTGCCATAAAACGAACTACCCAGATTATCATTACCAGTCTGTCCATAACTACCACGAATCTTCAACTGGTCAATCCATGATATATGCTTCATAAACGGCTCGTTAGATAATTTCCAGGCCAATGATACTGAAGGGAAATAGGCATATTTCTTTCCCGGGAAAAACTTATCCGTTCCATCGCGACGAATAGTAGCGGCAACCACATATCTGTCGAGCACATCCACACTTGCCCTGGCAATTGAGAACGACGTTCGTCGGCTGCTCTGAAAGAAGTCGGAAAGCGCCTTCCGCAGCTTCCACCTTATCAGCTGCAATGTGATCGTTAATCTGTTCGTAGTCAAGTTCAAGTCCATTTGAATCGTTCGTATATCTTCCCATACCGACTACGGCATCGACACGTAACAAATCTCCAAACTGCTTTTTGAAACTCAACGTACCTTCCATAGTTTGGTTTCTACGTTCAACATATCCCAAATGCCCTCTTGATTTATACATGTCCATAAAATATATATCAGAAGGAATATACAGATTACGATTAGCATTCTCCTTATTAATGCCATACATCAAACGGAAGGACAACATATCCTTGATTATATCCACATCGGCAGCAAAGTTTAGATAATAACCGCTTGTTTTAGTCCGGTCACTAACTTTTATCATTTCCGCCGGGTTAGGGTAATTTGAATATAAGGTAGGTTTTCCGTCCTCACCTCTGATCGGTAAATAAGAAGGATAAGTCAATGCTGATTGTATGGCATCGTACCCATTTCCACCACCTCCGCCACCGGAAGTTGAATTTGTATATTCATTTTCATTTACATTGACAATTGCTGTCAACTTAAGAAATGGAAGCAATTGTGAAGAAATGTTTGTCCGAAGAGCATAACGTTCCATAGCGGAGTTTTCTACCGTACCTTCCTGTTTGTAATAATTTCCGGACAGATAATATTTCAGCAGTTTAGAACCACCCGTAATTGTGATATTATGATTATTGATACTACCATCCTTTAATACACAATCCAGCCAGTCTGTTGTTTGAGCGGCAGCTATCTGTTGAGGTGAGAATTGAGGTACCCATTTATTATCAAAAGGTTTATCACCATAAGGATACATACCGTTCGTAAATAAATAGTTTTCTTTATTGAAAATGTTGGCAACATTCATATATTCTTCCCCACTCAAAGGTTCCAGATACGGATAGTTTTTCACGATAGAATAATTTCCTTCATAAGTGATTTGGGGACGAGTTTCAGTACCTTTCTTTGTAGTGATTAAAACGACACCATTGGCTGCACCAATTCCATAAATGGAGGCAGATGCATCCTTTAACACTTAGATAGATTCAATATCGGCAGGATTAAGTCCAAATCCCGAACTATTGATAGAGTTGGGCATAACCTGGTTTCCGTTTCCAACCTCTAAAGAAGTGGAAGGCATCATTACGCCATCCACTATACAGATAGGAGTACCTGCCCCACGAATTGAAAGGTCAACTGCTCCACCCGGTTGCGGGCTTGTCAACGTAGCTTCCAGTCCGGCAGCCCGCCCAAGCAACATCTGTGACATATTACTTGTTGCGGCTCGCGATATTTTTCCGTTTTACCGTTGCAATGGAAGTTGTCAGATTCTTACGGGTGGTCGTTCCATACCCTACCACAACAACTTCATCCAATTGTTTTGAATCTTCTTTCATCGTCACGTTCAACGTCATCTATGGTAATTTTCTGCGTATATGTAGTGTAACCTATTGAAGTAAATTTCAGTGTCGAGCCTTCCGGAACTTGCAACTGGTAATTGCCATCTATACCGGTAATGGTTCCTTGAGTAGCCCCTTCTATCATAACAGTCACTCCCGGAAGAGCTTCGCCGGATTCGTCCACTACTTTACCTGTCACCTTGACCGGCTGTTTGTTATCCTGTGCCCGAGATGAAACTTTGTTTAAAATCTGACGTTTTTCAATGGTATAAGATACTCCTTCGCCTTTAAAAGTTTATCCAGTACCAGAGTCATCAATTCATTTTTCACAGAAATACTTACGATACGGCTTACATCAACAATATCTTTGTTGTATAAAAAACGATATTCTGTCTGATTTTCGATACTAGTCAAGACCTCCTCTACAGTCACATTCTTCAGTCGCAATGTAATTTTGGCGGATTGTGCCAGGATAGGTATACTGACAGCTTGCAAAGCTATACAAAACAACCATATAGCACAGATTCTCCCCATTTTTACATTCGCAGGTACATTAATTCTCTTTTTCATTTTTCTAATTGAAATAAGTTTCATACCTTTACATGTTTGGTTATTGGTTCTACAAATAAGTTGATTAACGAATAACTGAATCTTTGGAAAGGAAGGTGAGTCAGACCTTCCTTTTTTTATCAGTTGTCGGAAGCTGAATTCACTGATTATGTCTTTCTCATGGCTTGTATTATTTAAAGGTTAATAAATGTGTTTTCTCTCGTTTCTATCAATAAGACGTTTCTAAAAAAAAGCCACATTGGATATCGCATTATTTTTCATCTGCATTATTTTTCTTCAAACTATCGTTTATCCCAAATAATCTTTCTATTTTTACCCCCGACAATAGAACCTTTACTACAATACTATGCCGAATATCCAACAACAGACTTCCGACGACCGTTTTCTGGTAATAGTACTAAAACAGGATGATAAACAGGCTTTTACCCGACTATTCCATGCTTATTATAAAGATTTGGTATTGTTTGGCGGTACTTACATTCGGAGAAATCTACCTGTGAAGAGATTGTCCAAAATATCTTTCTCAAACTATGGAATGACCGGAAATCATTGGTAATTGAGAACTCACTAAAATCATATTTACTGAAAGCGGTCAGGAATTACTGTCTGGACGAATTACGCCATCGCAGGATTATAGATGAACACGTTGCTTACGAACTTAAATCGGATTCTATAGATATAGATACGACAGAAAACTACATACTGTATTCTGATTTATGCCGGCAACTTAAAATGCATTGGAACAATTACCTCCTCAAGAGAAGTGTTCGAGATGAGCCGATTAGAAAACATTAAATATCAGGAAATAGCCAATCACCTGAATATCTCTGTCAGAACGGTAGAAGTACGTATCAGCAAAGCATTGAAGCAGCTCCGCATCTTATTAAAAGATTTTATTTACTACTTTTTATTTCTTTTCCACTAATGAATGTGGGATTTTCTTTCTGAAACGTCTATTATATATAAGGTAAAATGCATATGATAAATAAAGATTCAGACATAGAAATTATAATCTCCAGATATCTCTCGAAAGAGTCTACAGCAGAAGACATTAAGATACTGGATGATTGGATATCAGCTACTCCCGAAAATTATAAAAGCTTTCTGGCACAAAAGAATATATGGGAGATCAGTCACCCGGCCTTTAATCCGGAAGAGATAGATGTGGACAGTGCGCACAGAAAAGTAATGGAGCAGATTCTCCATCAAAACCGGCCGCCGGTTTCCGTTCGTCCTAAGTTGTCCTTCCTGCACTATTGGCAGCAAGTGGCAGCTATCTTACTTCTTCCTTTACTGATATTATCTGCTTATCTTTATTTTAAACCCGCTTCTCAAATTGCAGAGACTTATCAGGAGTTATTCACTCCTTATGGCACCTGGTCGGTAGTTAATCTGCCTGACGGTTCTAAAGTTTGGCTGAACGCCGGAAGTTCTTTAAAGTATCCGACTCAATTCAATGATAAGCAAAGAGTTGTTTCAATGCAGGGTGAAGCCTATTTTGAAGTAGAATCCGATAAAGAGCATCCCTTCATCGTAAAAACAAAACAACTGACTGTAGAAGCTACCGGCACTGCATTCAATGTGAACGCATACGCTCCGGATCATGTAGCAGCAGTGACATTAGTAAAAGGAAAGGTCGCAGTTACTCTTGACCAGAAAAAGACGATTTCCCTTTCACCGGAGAGAAGATTGACTATAATCTAGGCACTGCTCTATATAACGTCAATAAGACCAATACTTATAAATGGTGCTCATGGAAAGATGGAATACTCATTTTTAGAGATGACCCGCTGGAATATGTATTCAAGCGTTTGGGACAGACTTATAACGTGGAATTTATTCTGAAAGACGCCGAACTAGGAAAGTATTCCTATAAAGCGACTTTTGAAGGTGAATCTTTAAATGAGATTTTGCGCTTGCTTGAAATGAGTGCACCTATTCGCTGTAAAGAGGTTAGTAATCGCAACACCAATAATGAGAAGTTTGAAAAACAGCGTATAGAGGTGAGTAGGACTATGCAATAAAGGTAGTTTCAGTCCGTGTAAAACGCCGTTTCCGTATGCTCTGACAAGGGATAATTCTCACCGCGATGAGTATTTTTTCTCATCGCAGTGAGAATGCTTGAGAATTTATTACTTCATCTTATACACCAGTGTACCACCTTTTACAATATCTTCATGCGAGATCGTTTTCTTTGTATATGGTTCGCCATTCAATGTAATACTATCTACATATTTATGTTCTTTCGACAAATTCTCCGCAATAATTGTGAAAGTCTTGCCATCAGCCAAATGTAAAGTCATCTTCGGCAACTGTGGAGCACCGAATACATATTCCGCACTTACCGGATCTACCGGATAGAATCCCATCGCACTAAGCATATACCAAGCAGACATCTGTCCGCAATCATCATTTCCGCAAAGTCCGTCGGGTTTGTTTTTATATTGAGTATCAAATATTTCACGAACCAATTCCTGTGTACGTTCCGGACGACCAGCCAGTGCATACAAATAAGTAACATGATGGCTTGGCTCATTTCCATGAGCATATTGCCCGATTAATCCAGTAACATCCGCCAAACTTTCACCTTCTAGCTTAACCGTAAACAATGAGTCTAATTTATTCAAGAAAGTTTTTTCTCCCCCAAACAACTGGATTAATCCTGGAACATCGTGTTGCACATGCCAGGTATATTGCCATGCATTTCCTTCCGTATAATCTCCACCGACACTTTCAGAATGTGCCAATGCACTTGGGTTAAACGGAGCTTTCCAAGTCCCATCAGCCTTGCGCGGGCGCATGAACTTCGTCTCCGGATCGAAAAGATTCTTATAATAGTCAGCACGTTTCGCAAAATAAGCGGCATCTTCCTCTTTACCCATACGACGTGCCATATCGGCAGCAGCATAATCATCATATACAGATTCTAAAGTGGAAGATACAGATTCTGCTTTTATCAGGTCGGTCGGAAAATATCCGTATTTCGTATACACTTCCCAGTCGGACTTCAACGGATGAGATACAGTCTGCGTCTTCTTTATTATATTGAAAGCACGTTCAGCGTCAAAGCCACGGAATCCTTTGCGATAAGCCTCGGCAATGACTGATACACCATGATTGCCGATCATACAGAATTTCTTTTCCCCACAATGCCCAAATAGGCAGGAAGCCTTGCACTTCACCCTGTTCGATGAGAGAATTCACAAAACCGTCCACACGTTCGGGAATCACCAATGTATAAAATGGATGAGCGGCACGGTAAGTATCCCACAAAGAAAATGTAGAATAGAAAGCACCAGTTCCGGCTTTTACAATAGAGTCGGCGGCATTACGATACATACCATCTACGTCCGAAATTTGATTAGGCTGAATCAATGCGTGGTAGAAACAAGTATAGAAATTTGTCTTTTCATCATCGGTACCCTCTATTTCAATACGGCTCAAATAGTTATTCCATTCATTGTGGGCGGTAGCTCTTACTCCTTCAAAATCCCAGGCAGGAATTTCTGCTTCCAGATTCTTTTTAGCCCCGTCTATGCTGGTGGTGGAAAGAGCCACTTTCATCATCAGCTCGTCTCCCGGCTGCATGTCAAAAGAGGCAATGATGCGTTTTCCTTTTTCTGTTTCGCCCATCGGAAGATAAAGTGAATCGACTACCGGACGGTTGAATTTCATCACAAAGAAATAATCTTGATTGACCCATACCGTGTTATTGACATGTCCTGTCAGTGTTTGAGCATCTTCCCAGTTCACTTCACAACTGTTGACTTGTGAATGATATTGTTCTCTCCATGCAGGACCATGTTGCAAGTCAATCAATATAGAGGCAGAATCAGCCTTGTGATAAGTATAGCGGTGAAGGGCAGCATGGATAGAGGCAGTCAGTTCTGCTTTTACCTGTGGATCAGAGAGCTCTGCAGTGTAATATCCCGGAGTAGCCGCTTCTTTATCTTTAGGGAAATGACTGCGATAAGCATCCCACGCACGGGCACGTGTGCCAGTGACCGGCATCACCAGAATATCGCCTAAATCCATACAGCCTGTTCCATTCAAATGTGTCTGTGTAAATCCCCAAACCAGAGAATCCTCATAAACATATTCAGAACAGTAACGCCAACCGACTGCACCCGTCACAGGGCTGGTCTGTATCATACCGAAAGGATAACATGCGCCGGGAAATGTATGCCCGTTGTCTGCGCCACCGATAAAGGTATTAACGTATTGAGTATAATCTTTTGTATCCGTCTTTTCAGCCGGAGTACAAGAAGAATAAAAAAACAAGCCTGCTGCCAGAGTTGCAGCCATAAAAGGGGTTTTTCTTCTCATGGTAAATATAATAATGTTAAGTTAATGTCGCATTATATATGCTGATATTTATCTAATTTTTCACGATAGTAGCTTTCTACATCTTTCCAGTGGTAATGAGGAGCTACGTCTGTTTTCACCGGTAGTTTAGCTTCCTTTTCATTAAGTAATACTTTTACCAATACATCGTTACTTCCTTTTATGGAAAAAGACGAATTGCACGTTACTAGCCATCGGGAAAATATCATACGCTCTCCATTGTTCGGATAACTTTTCTACGTCAGGGTAAGATTCTCCATAATGATTCAGTTCCAATAAAGCGACTAACGGTAACAGACAAGACTCATGACCAAATCTTAAAGTGGCCTGGTTCTTACCTTCTTTCAAAGCAGCATCTGCCCTATCTAAAATATTACGCAACAAGTCGGCTTCCCGATAGGGCATCAAACCATCCGTTACAGGAGAACAAGCGTGTGTCAGATACCAATATAAGTTGTTACAACTCCATAAATCATAACACTCTTCATCCGTGAAAAGAGAATATAGCTGCATATCTGTATCATGACTCTGCATATTACAAGCCAAATCAAAAAGACGTCTCATCAGGCGCGCTTCATCAACGTTTGCTTTTACATACGCTTCGTCTGTAAACAATGTTTTCCTCAACCTTTGCGGACGTACATGGGTAGCTTCAAAATCTTTCTGAACCTTCTTCACTTTATCGGAACTAGCTATTTTACTCAAATCCTTAGCAGGAGGATTCATGTAATACATATCATGGTAACTTGCATCATTCTTGATACATAGATTAGGATTCATCGCCTGCAATTGGAGGCATTCGGATGTCATGGATAATATACACCGGATGACAACTGTGGAACGGACATCCACTTCTGTTCCATCCGCAAATATCTGTGGGAAATTAGTATACATACGCTTTGCAATTCCTCTGTGTTGGCGTGCCCACCGAAGTCAGTTCACCAAGACGACCTTCCGCCATATCAGCCATGCGCAAAACAATATCCAGTGTGTTTTTACCTGTTGCAGTAAGTTTGTTTAAAGAGTCGGCTTTTAATAAAGTTTGCTTGGGGAAACGATAATCATTCGGATCAATCAAATACCGTGAACCATGACGCATATATGTGCTGATATAAAAGGTTCGTACCCTTAGGAGCAGCTGTCTGCTTGGCAGTAGGCGTGGGATATGCATAATAATTATTAGCGGATAAATACCGGTTTGCACGGATCTCTTCACGAGCAGTTTGTGCTTGTACCGTCCATACAAACAAAAGCAATAAAAGGATAGATGTGAGTTTTTTCATGATAGTATTATTCAATGTATTAATAGTTGTGCCACAAAATTAGAGATTTCTTCTCATTTAAAAGGATTTGATACAGACAAATATACTTAAATCTTAAATGAAGGAAGTTCCTATTTATATGGATTCGCTGTGATAAAAAAAAAATTCGTACGACTTATTGAATAAATATCAACTCAATTATTTATCTTTGTTAGCTTAATAACAAGCTGGCGCAAAAAACAATAAGTATAATGAAAGATTTCTTGAAATTTACACTTGCCACGGTGACAGGTATCATTTTGTCAAGTATTGTATTATTTATAATCAGCATGGTAACGTTGTTTGGCATCATGTCTGCTTCGGACACGGAAACAATCGTAAAAAAGAATTCTGTAATGATGCTCGACTTAAACGGAACGTTGGTTGAACGTACGCAAGAAGATCCGCTGGATATTTTATCACAGTTGTTGGGTGACGGTTCTAACACGTACGGACTGGACGATATTCTTTCTTCCATCCAGAAGGCTAAAGAAAACGAAAATATTAAAGGGATTTATCTACAGGCAAACTCATTAGGCACCTCCTATGCTTCTTTGCAGGAAATCCGCAACGCACTGCTCGACTTCAAAGAAAGTGGAAAATTCGTTATTGCTTATGCAGACTCCTATACGCAGGGACTTTATTATCTTTCCAGCGCAGCCGATAAGGTGTTGCTCAATCCCAAAGGAATGATTGAATGGCGGGGTATCGCCTCTGCTCCCCTGTTCTACAAAGATCTGCTGCAAAAAATAGGAGTTGAGATGCAGGTGTTCAAGGTGGGAACTTATAAATCCGCCGTAGAACCGTTTATTTCTACAGAAATGAGTCCTGCCAATCGTGAACAGGTTACCACATTTATCACTTCTATCTGGGGACAGGTTACGGAAGGGTATCTACTTCACGTAATATTTCTGTAGACTCACTGAATGTTTATGCAGATCGCATGCTCATGTTCTATCCGGCAGAAGAGAGTGTAAAATGTGGATTGGCTGATACTCTGATTTATCGCAATGATGTGCGTAATTATCTTAAGAAATTGGTAGAGATCAATGAAGATGATAATCTTCCTATATTAGGATTGGGCGACATGATGAACGTAAGGAAAAATGTGCCGAAAGATAAAAGCGGTAACATCGTAGCGGTCTATTATGCCTCCGGTGAAATTACAGACTATCCGAGCTCTGCAACTTCCGAAGATGGGATTGTCGGTTCGAAAGTAATTCGTGACCTGCGCAAATTGAAAGATAATGATGATGTGAAAGCTGTTGTACTCCGTGTCAATTCTCCAGGTGGAAGTGCTTTCGCCTCGGAACAAATCTGGCATGCTGTGAAAGAGCTGAAAACAAAGAAACCGGTCATTGTCTCTATGGGTGATTATGCTGCGTCAGGAGGTTACTATATCTCTTGCGTTGCCGATACGATTGTTGCAGAGCCTACTACCCTGACCGGTTCTATCGGAATCTTCGGTATGATTCCTAATGTGAAAGGATTGACTGACAAAATCGGCTTAAGTTATGATGTCGTAAAAACGAATAAATACGCTGATTTCGGAAATATCATGCGTCCGTTTAACGAGGATGAGAAATCATTGCTTCAAATGATGATAACTGAAGGATATGATACCTTTGTAACTCGTTGTGCCGAAGGACGTCACATGACGAAGGAAGCTATCGAGAAGATTGCCGAATATGTATGGACTGGGGAAACTGCTAAAGAACTGGGATTAGTAGACGAATTAGGTGGCATTGACAAGGCACTGGATATTGCTGTTGCAAAAGCCGGTATCGAAGGCTATACCGTTGTGTCTTATCCTGAGAAACAAGATTTCCTGTCTTCCCTGCTTGATACGAAACCGACGAATTATGTAGAATCACAATTACTGAAAAGTAAATTAGGCGAGTACTACCAGCAATCCGGTTTACTGAAAAATCTGCAAGAACAATCCATGATTCGGCACGTATTCCGTTCGAACTGAATATTAAATAAACCGTAATACATGGACGAACACTTTATCAAGATACATAAGTGGCTCTACCCTGCCTCCTGGCTCTACGGAGCAGTGGTAATGATGAGAAATAAACTCTTTGACTGGGAAGTTCTTCAATCAAAGAGTTTTGATATACCTATTATCAGCGTGGGTAATCTCGCTGTAGGAGGGACAGGAAAACTCCGCACACTGAATATCTGATAAAGTTTCTTTGTAATCAATATAAGGTAGCTGTATTGCCGGGGATATAAACGGCACACGAAAGGTTATGTATTGGCAACTCCGGAAAGTACGGCAAGAAGCATTGGCGACGAACCTTACCAGATGCATACAAAAATTCCCGTCTGTCACAGTAGCTGTCGATGAAAAGCGTTGTCATGGCATAGAAAAGTTGCTTGCACTGCAAAAGCCTTCAATAGATGTTATCCTATTGGACGATGCTTTCCAGCACCGATACGTCAAACCGGGATTGAGTATTCTGTTAACGGATTATCACCGATTATTCTGTGATGACACTTTGCTCCCCGCAGGACGGCTTCGTGAACCAATTAGCGGCAAGAATCGGGCGCAAATCGTTATTGTCACCAAATGCCCGCAAGACATCAAGCCTATTGATTATAACATTATCACGAAACGGCTGAACCTTTATCCATATCAACAGTTATTCTTCTCATCGTTTCGTTATGGAAATCTGCAACCAGTGTTCCCTACCTCCGGACACAAATGCAATTTCGACAAACCATGAGGTTGCTTTGTCCTCACTGACAAACACTGATATATTATTGATGACGGGAATTGCCTCACCTGCCCCTATTCTCGAAAGACTGGAAGGTTGTACCAAACAAATAGATTTACTATCGTTTGACGATCACCACAATTTCACTCATCGGGATATACAGCTTATCAAAGAACGGTTTCATAAACTGAAAGGAGAACACCGGTTGATTATTACCACCGAGAAAGATGCAACACGCCTGATTAACCATCCGGCTTTGGACAAGGAACTGAAACCATTTATTTACGCCTTGCCGATTGAAATTGAAATATTACAAAATCAACAAGATAAATTTAACCAACATATTATTGACTATGTTAGAGAAAATACAAGAAACCGCAGCTTATCTGAAAGGTAAGATGCATACCAGTCCGGAAACTGCTATTATACTAGGCACCGGGCTTGGCAGTTTGGCAAACGAAATCACCGAGAAGTATGAAATAAAGTATTCGGATATCCCCAACTTCCCGGTATCTACCGTCGAAGGTCATAGCGGTAAGCTGATTTTCGGCAAACTAGGCAATAAGGATATCATGGCTATGCAGGACGCTTCCACTATTACGAGGGTTATTCGATGAAAGAAGTAACTTTCCCTGTACGTGTCATGCGTGAATTAGGTATCAAAACCTTGTTTGTATCCAATGCCAGTGGCGGTACAAATGCAGATTTCGAAATCGGTGACCTGATGATTATCACTGACCATATCAACTATTTCCCCGAACACCCGCTTCGCGGAAAAAATATCCATTACGGACCTCGCTTCCCGGACATGAGCGAAGCATACTGCAAGGAACTGATTAGTAAGGCTGACGAGATTGCCAAAGAAAAAGGAATTAAAGTACAACACGGAGTGTATATTGGTACGCAAGGTCCTACTTTCGAAACTCCTGCCGAATATAAACTATTCCATATCCTTGGTGCTGATGCAGTTGGTATGTCTACCGTTCCCGGAAGTGATCGTAGCCAACCATTGCGGAATCAAAGTTATTTGGTATTTCCGTCATTACCGACTTAGGAGTAGAAGGAAAAATCGTAGAAGTAACACACGAAGAAGTTCAGAAAGCCGCTGACGCTGCTCAACCGAAAATGACCACGATCATGCGTGAACTTATCAACCGTGCCTAAACAATCATCCCTGATTTATGAGAACTGAAATAGCAACTCTCGGCGAGTTCGGTCTGATCGACCGCCTCACCGAGGGAATCAAACTGGAAAACGAATCCAGCAAATATGGAGTGGGCGACGATGCCGCCGTTCTCTCCTACCCTTCAGAAAAGCAAGTACTGGTAACAACCGACCTGCTTATGGAAGGTGTGCATTTTGACCTGACTTATGTTCCCTTGAAGCATTTGGGATATAAATCAGCAGTAGTTAATTTCTCCGATATTTATGCCATGAACGGTACTCCCGGCAGATTACGGTATCTCTTGGTCTTTCCAAGCGTTTCAGCGTGGAAGATATGGACGAACTTTATTCCGGTATCCGTCTGGCTTGCCAGCAATACAATGTCGACATTGTGGGAGGCGATACCACTTCTTCTCTGACAGGTCTTGCTATCAGCATTACTTGTATCGGCGATGCCGATAAGGATAAAGTAGTTTACCGTAATGGAGCCAAAGACACTGACCTGATCTGCGTCAGCGGCGACTTGGGAGCAGCCTATATGGGTTTACAACTTTTGGAACGTGAAAAAGTCGTATTGCAAGGTGATAAAGATGTCCAACCGGATTTCTCCGGCAAAGAGTATTTATTAGAACGCCAATTGAAACCGGAAGCGCGCAAAGATATCATTGAGAAATTGGCAGCCGCCAATATTGTCCCTACTTCTATGATGGACATTTCCGACGGCCTGTCATCAGAACTGATGCATATCTGCAAACAAAGCAATGCTGGTTGCCGCGTTTACGAGGAGCACATCCCAATCGATTATCAGACAGCTGTTATGGCTGAAGAGTTTAACATGAATCTTACGACTTGTGCCTTGAATGGCGGTGAAGATTATGAATTGCTTTTCACTGTTTCCATCGCCGATCATGAGAAAATTTCACAAATGGAAGGAGTTCGTCTCATCGGACATATTACCAAACCCGAACTTGGCTGTGCATTGATTACCCGTGACGGACAAGAATTCGAACTAAAAGCACAGGGATGGAATCCATTAAAAGAAGATAAGCAATAGATTTCATCACATACGAAATATTTTCATCTTATACAACACTGATAATTAGCCGACTAACTTTTTATCAGTGTTTTTTATTTCCATAAGGCTTGCAGAATCCAAAAGTTTCACTACCTTTGCAACCGCAAAAGAGATATTACCGGACCGAACAAGCACGAGGTGCCATAGCTCAGTTGGTAGAGCAAAGGACTGAAAATCCTTGTGTCCCCGGTTCGATTCCTGGTGGCACCACTATCGATTCGGTAATAAAAAAATCCCTTGAACTTTTGAAGTTCAAGGGATTTTTATTCCTCGTATTGCAATTTGCAACCGCTATACTTTAGAACTATGCAGTTTTTTATAAATCTCCACACGAGCATCTATTTCTGCTTGAGTCAAATGCGCAGGAAGTTCAATGGTAGTCCGCGGAGTTATTGCTACCAATACCATATCTCCCAAACCCTTTTGTACTCTTTAATAACATTTCCAGTAAACTGACTGGATGAAATAACATCACGCATTATATTACCTTTTTTCATATCTCTAATTATTTTGTTTTTTATTTTACACACAAGCAGAATATACACTTCCCTATACAGGTTTAGATTGAGCTAAATCTTCCGATGTAGATTTGTTTTCCAAAGAGATATTGATCGCATTCATGCCTTTCACTCCACGCTCAAGGTCAAATGTTACGATATTATTTTCTGCAATATTGCCAATGACATTGTTTACATGAAAAAAGTATTTCTCAACACCTGAAAGGTCTTTAATAAAGCCAAATCCTCTTGACTCATTAAAAAACTCAACCCGTCCTCTCAGGATCGTTGGCTCCTCTTCTTCCTTTTTAGGAGTTGCTATAATTATTTCATCCGGATTAATTTCTTCCTTCTTTATATCCTCTGTCGGAGGAGTCGAAGTTATCATTCCGTTCTCATCTACATAGGCAATCATATCCTCAAAGCTATTTGAGCTGCCCGATAATTTCTTGCTTTCTTTCTTTTTCAGTTTTTCTTCTCGTTTAGCGAGTCTTTTCTTTTCATTTTCACGTTTACCAACTGTCATGGATTTTGCCATAGAATTTATATTTAGTTTTATATTAATTTTAAAGAGATTGTTATTTGTTGATTTCAAATAGTATAACTGGCTTTATTCAGCTTCTTACCCGTCAGTTTCTGAATATCATTAACGAGTTTACGCTCTTCCTGCGAGCAGAATGTCAGTGCTGTCCCTGTATTCCCGGCTCTTCCGGTACGTCCGATACGATGCACATACGTTTCCGGCACATCAGGAAGATCATAGTTGATAACTAAAGGAAGTTCGTTAATATCGATACCTCTGGCTGCAATATCAGTAGCCACCATCACACGTGTTTTGCCCGACTTGAAATTGCCCAAAGCCAACTGCCGCGCTGCCTGACTTTTATTTCCATGAATCGCCTGGCTACCAATTCCCGCCTTGCCCAGTATCTTTACGATCTTATCAGCATTATGCTTCGTACGTGAAAATACCAACACCGACTGATCTTCTGATTTTTGCAAAATCGAAACCAGTAAAAGACTCTTTTCCTTTTTCTCTACGAAATAAACCATCTGTTCAATAGCATCCACAGTCGATGATTTCGGAGTTATGCTGATTCGTACAGGATTCTTCAACAAAGAATTCGTTAAAGAAATAATTGTATCAGGCATTGTAGCGGAGAAGAATAAAGTCTGTTTTTCTTTCGGAAGTTTCGGTAATATCCGCTTGATATCATGAATAAATCCCATATCAAGCATACGGTCTGCTTCATCAAGTACAAAATATTGTATCTTATCCAGATGGATATGTCCCTGATTCATCAAGTCAAGCAAACGTCCCGGTGTAGCAACCAGGATATCAATTCCTTTGTGTAACATGTCAACTTGAGGACGTTGATTTACTCCGCCAAAAATAACCCCATGCCGCACTTGGGTATATTTGGCATAATCATTAATGCATTCACTTATTTGCAAGGCAAGTTCACGGGTGGGCGTCAAAATCAACGCTTTAATCCCCCGGCACTTGGCTGCCTCTTTATTCATTTGCAAATGTTGTATAATGGGAATAGCAAACGAAGCAGTTTTACCTGTTCCCGTTTGCGCACAGCCTAATATATCTCTTTTTGCTAATGCAGCCGGAATTGCCTCTCCCTGAATGGGAGTGGGCACTGCATATCCTTTTTCTTCAATAGCTTTTAAAATCGGTTCGGTTATATTTAATTCTTTAAATGTCATAATTGTTGTTTTTGCTGTATCAAAACAGCTATTAATTTATATTGTAAAGGGACTGACAAACTCCATCATGGGAATGAAAATCCCGTAGGTTAAGCCAGTTTATGGGTTGCCAAGAAAAACTCGCGCTCCAGTGTACTCATTACTTCTTTTACACTACTGATTTTTTCAGCGAGAAAAGCATTGCTACCGGCAAAAGCATAGCCTTTTTTCATATTTCCTTTGGCTGCATTATATAAAGCCTTAATAATGCAATAAGGGCTTTTTGTATAATCACATGTTTTGATACAATGGAATGAGCAACTCTTAGGCCTCTCCAGTCCACTATTCACATTGTGAATAAATTCCCCGTCAATAGCTCGTCCTGGCATTCCCACAGGACTTTCAATAATAAGAACATCTTCGGACTTGGAGTGAATATATACTTCCTTGAACGTCTCGGACGCGTCACATTCCTGGGTGGTAACAAATATACTTCCCATTTGTACCCCTGCAGCTCCCAGTCCCATAAAATGTGCAATATCTTCACCCGTCGAAATGCCGCCGGCGGCAATCACCGGAATCTGTTTCTGTTCTTTATAGCTGGATGCAATCATTACCACTTCCGGAATCAAAGTTTCCAAAGCATAATGCTGATCCTGTAATTGTTCTTTTTTGAATCCTAAATGTCCACCGGCTTTAGGCCCCTCCACCACGATTGCATCGGGCAGATAATTATAGTTCTTCTGCCATTTATCGCAGATGATTTTGGCTGCTCGTGAAGAAGATACAATAGGCACTAGCTTGGTTGTACTCTCTGGAGTCAGATATGAAGGCAGGTCGAGTGGAAGCCCGGCACCGGAAAATACCACATCAATCTTTTCCTCGATTGCGGTGCGCACCATATCCGCATAATTCGATAAAGCAACCATGACGTTTACGCCAATAATACCTTTTGTTTTCGCACGTGCTTTCCGGATTTCCTCTTTCAGCCCGTTAATACATTTTTCAGGATAAGTACCTTTCCCTTTGGGGTATAACAAACCTAAACCTGCGCATGATATAACGCCTACTCCTCCTTCGTTTGCTACTGCCGAAGCCAAACCCGAGAGCGAGATACCTACTCCCATTCCACCTTGTATTACAGGTGTTTTTATCTCAATATTTCCTATAAAGAATGATTTCATATGTTTTATTTTGCTTTAGAGCAATTGAACAAGATAAACAGTGTGAGCACACTTTATCCAAGCGCTCAAGATTGGCCCTGTCATTGACTATTTGCCTTGTTGGGTGTAATTTATTAAACCTTTACTCCTGACTTCTTCAAGAGTATTGTGTATTACAAAAAAGTCTAATAAATCTATTTTCAGAATGGAAAGTGCAGGAGTAGATATTCCTGATATTGCACAGAAAAAGAGCCAGAATTAGCAGAACTTAAATGTAATATGATTTTTTGTCTTCCCTCTGTGTCAATCAGAAGATTCCTCCGTTGAATCATGAAACGAAAATAACTTATTAAATAAAAGCAGAAGATAATATCTTCTGCTTTTATTCGGATATTAATATCTTCTAGAGTTATTATAACCACCACGGCCACCACCGTTAGACGGTCTTTCAGTACGAGGACGTGCCACGCTTACTGAAATAACTTTCTGGTCGTATTCAACTCCATTCAGTTCGTCAATTGCTTTTTGTCCTTCTGTATCATTCGGCATTTCTACGAAAGCAAATCCTCTGGATCTACCAGTTTCTCTGTCAAAAATAACTTTAGCTGAAGAAACTTCTCCAAACTCTGCAAATAAATTTGTTAAGTCAGCATCATTAGTGCCATAGCTTAAACCTGAAATGTAAATGTTCATTTAAAATTTTATTAAAATAAATACTAATTTGGAGTGAGGAGGATAATTAAAGACAAGGACTGCTTGCTAATAAAATATTATAAAGAAGAACTATACGATAATGATTCGTAACTCAAACTCTTGGTACAAAGGTAACACAATAAATCAGAATAATACATTTATACCCGTTCTTTTTCGGAAGAAAGACGATAATTATCATTTATTAGCACACAATTCATCCTAAATCGGCGAGATACACAATTTTGCCTCTCATTCTTGATATTCTCTTGTAATATATCTACTTTTGCCATTACATAAATTATCAAGTCCCACTTTATGGATGTCAGAATAGAACCAAGTTGGAAACAACAATTACAAGAAGAATTTGACAAACCATACTTCGAAAAGTTGGTTACATTCGTCAAAGATGAATATAAACGGGCACACGTCCTCCCTCTTGGACATCAGATTTTTCATATATTCAATTCCTGTCCCTTCGAAAAAGTAAAAGTAGTTATCCTTGGACAGGACCCTTATCCCAATCCCGGACAATATTATGGAGTCTGTTTTTCTGTACCTGATGGAGTAGCTATCCCTGGTTCACTAAGCAACATCTTCAAAGAAATACACCAAGATTTGGGAAAGCCAATTCCAACTTCCGGTAATTTGGATCGTTGGGTAGCTCAAGGTGTATTCCCGCTAAACTCTGTTCTTACTGTACGTGCGCACGAAACCGGTTCTCACCGAAATATGGGCTGGGAAATCTTCACAGACGCAGTTATCAGGAAACTAAGTGAAAAACGGGAGAATTTGATATTTATGCTTTGGGGAAGTTATGCGAAAGAGAAATTATCTTTGATAGATAGCAACAAACATCTGGTACTAACCACTGTTCATCCCTCTCCCCGCTCTGCCGAATATGGTTTCTTCGGTTGCAAGCACTTCAGCAAAGCCAATGCTTTCTTGCATAGTAAGGGAATAGAAGAAATTGATTGGTAAATAAATGATTTCTCAAAACAAACTATCAGTACCCAGAAACATTCGCCATGAATAAATCAAACGATATCACCCGAGAAGAAATGTGGGCCAAGCAATGCTTGTCTGCTACCGATATTGATTACGCCGTGTGGGAACGGGATAAATCCATACTTCACCAACTTTCAAAAATCTGTCACAACTGCACATTTGTTGTCGATGTTTACAAATGCAATTACACGTATGCATCCTCGAATTTCGTTGATTTACTGGGGTATGACAGTCACAAGATAGAAACTTTGGAAAAGCAGGGAGATTATTTAGAATCACGTATTCATCCGGACGACCGTGCGCAACTGGCAGCATTACAGGTCACGTTAAGCCAGTTCATTTACAGTCTGCCTCTCGAACAGCGAAACGACTATTCCAACATTTACAGTTTCCGTATACTCAATGCCAAGCAGCAATATATACGTGTCACTAGCCGACATCAAGTTTTGGAACAAGACCGTAACGGCAAAGCATGGCTCGTAATAGGCAATATGGATATTTCACCCGACCAAAAACATTCCGAAACAGTAGACTGCACTGTCCTAAATCTGAAGAACGGGGAATTCTTCTCTCCTTCCTCTTTGCTAATGCCTTCTTCGCTCAACCTCACTAATCGGGAAATAGAGATATTACGGCTTATTCAAAAAGGGTTGTTAAGTAAAGAGATTGCAGACAAGCTATGTATCAGTATTCACACTGTCAATATTCACCGGCAGAACCTGTTACGCAAATTAGGTGTGCAAAATTCTATCGAAGCCATTCGTTTGGGACAGGAAACCGGACTACTAAGTTAATTAACCCATACGCCTTTTCCAGCTACCAGTCTGTCTAAGGCACCCATTCTACCACACCCACCGCCTGATGCAATCTTCTCCATTCCTCAAATTCCGGATAACTACGTACACCATCCGAATCACAGCTTGATAATACTCCACTCCCATAATCTTTTCCGTATCAGGCGTTTCGTATTTTAATTTCAGGATAGCCAGTCTCATTTCATCTGTCAATACCGCAGAAATGCGTTCGGCCGCCCTTTCAAAATAGCCATCATAACGAGAGCCTTCTTGGATATGAATCATATCCATTTGCCAGAGTTCTCCTTCCATATCCTGATACCATGCATGCCACTCTATACACGCTTCTGCTGTATGTAATAAATTCGTATATTCAATCTTCTTTATGGACGTATTTTCCGCCAATTCAGCCATCGCCCGAAAGCTGGCAGACAAATCCAAAGGAGAAGTATAAATATGAAAATCAATATCCCGATGTTTCATCAATAATCCTGTACGCAACGAACCTACCAGATTCACTTTGGCACCAATCCCCTCCCATATCCGAACAATACGGGTATCCTCTATAATCTCCCAAGCTTTCTGCTGGTTACGTTTTGCCAATTCAAAAATATTCATCTTTTTCCTTATTAAGTAAGTATGCAAAAATAGGAAAAAGGATACATATATAGCTATAAATAACTATTTAATCCCTTAATGGGTTGAGCTAACTTTGTCCGCAAATTCAATTCTTCACCATACAACTAAAAAGAGATTATGATATTCAATCAAACAGAGAAACAGGAAAAAGAGTATTTACAGCAAGTCATAACCACTATCCATGATACGATTAACACCACCACTACTTCCGTCAAAGAGCATATAGACACCCTGCAGGAGTACAAGGATTATCTATGGTCGAACAAAGATATCGATCCCCACGAAATCCGTTCCATGCGCGAAAGCATATTAAATCATTTTGCATTAGGTGAAAATGTAATTGACAAACGCAGGCGACTAAGCAAAATACTGGATATCCCCTATTTCGGACGAATCGACTTTCAGGAAAAGAAAGACAAAAGCCAAGTTAGTCCGATCTATATAGGAATACATACTTTCTATGACCTCAATCAAAAAAAGAATCTGATTTACGATTGGCGAGCTCCTATTTCAAGCATGTTCTACGATCATGAATTAGGCGAGGCGTTCTACTCCTCCCCGGCAGGCAAAATTAACGGGACGATCTCACTCAAACGCCAATATCGTATTCGCAAAGGAAAAATAGAGTACATGATTGAAAGTTCCGTAACTGTTCATGACGATATTCTGCAAAAAGAACTATGTTCCAATGCCGACAATAAAATGAAAAATATCGTCACGACAATTCAGAGGGAACAGAATCAGATCATCCGTAATGAAAACGCTTCTGTACTTATTATACAAGGTGTTGCCGGTTCAGGAAAAACCTCTATCGCCCTCCATCGTATTGCCTACCTGCTTTATGCACAGAAAGGACAGATTTCTTCCAAAGACATATTAATCATCTCCCCCAATAAAGTATTTGCCGATTACATTTCTAATGTACTTCCGGAACTTGGCGAAGAGACCGTTCCCGAAACCAGCATGGAGCAAATTCTGTCGGATGTAATTGACAACAAATATAAACACCAGAATTTCTTCGAACAGGTGACGGAACTATTAGAAAACCCGACACCCGACTTTATCGAACGGATACAATACAAAGCCTCCTTCGAGTTTATATCACTACTTGACAAATTCATCCTTTATATGGAAAACAACTATTTCAAAGCAACAGACATAAAACTCACCAAATACATCACCATTCCTGCCGAATTTATTAACGAACAATTCAAACGATTCCACCGCTATCCCATACGTCAACGATTTGAAACCATGGCAGATTACATTCTGGAAATGATGCAACTACAATATAATCTCACAGTTAGCACTCCGGAGAAAAACCAACTAAAGAAAGAGATAAAAAAGATGTTCGTAGGCAATAACGATCTCCAAATCTATAAAGACTTTTTTGATTGGATCGGAAAACCGGAGATGTTCAAGACACGCAAAAACCGCATACTGGAATATGCAGATTTAGCCCCTTTGGCTTATCTGCATATCGCATTAAATGGGAACAACGCCCAATCTTACGTCAAACACCTTCTGATAGACGAAATGCAAGACTATTCTCCCATACAATACAAGGTGATTCAAAAACTTTATCCGTGTCGAAAAACAATTCTTGGAGACGCTTCACAATCCGTCAATCCTTATGGATCTTCCACTGCCAGTATGATTCAAAAAGCATTTGCAACAGGAGAAATTATGAAACTTTGCAAAAGCTATCGTTCTACTTTTGAGATTACCAGTTTTGCACAAAAAATTCAATCGAACAATGAATTAGAACCGATTATGAGACATGGGGAACACCCCAAGATTCTTCCATTCAAAAATACAGAAGAAGAGATCCAAGGTATTGCGGATTTAGTAAACTCCTTCAGGAACTCCCATTATACCTCATTAGGGATTATCTGCAAAACAGAATCCCAAGCAAAGAACTTGTTCAAAAGCTCCAGATATATGCAAACGACATCTCACTTTTGTCCAATCAAAGTTCTGCTTATGTAAGAGGAATTATCATCACTTCCGCCCATATGGCGAAAGGACTGGAATTTGACGAAGTAATCATTCCGCAAACAGATGATAAGAACTATCATTCCAATATTGATAAAAGTATGCTTTATGTGGCAGCCACAAGGGCTATGCACAAGCTAACTTTGACTTATTCTGTTTCTTCACCCAGTTGTTGATTCCTGTAATAGAATATAACATCAAAAATTAATTGAGAGAAAAAGAACAACCAATCTCCTATTATTACCTATTTTTGTACAATGAAAAATAAAGGAATGAAATACGAGTTTACCGCAAAAGTATGGAACTACTCATCGACTGTTGGAACGGGCGGTTGGCACATAGCCTGCCTGCCGAAAGAGATGTCCAAAGAAATAAGAGAGAATCTCGGATTCTTAGAGGAAGGCTGGGGACGGTTGAAGATGACGGCCAAAACAGGCAATACCCAATGGGAAACCGCAATCTGGTTTGACACCAAACTTGATACTTATTTACTTCCTCTCAAAGCGGAAATCAGAAAAAAGGAAAAGATCACAACTGATAAAGAAATAGAGATTATGATTTGGATTTAAAACAAACGATAAGAAGAACTACCCGCAAAACAAGAGCCGCTTGAACAATCTCAAACGGCTCCGTAACTCCTTTAACAACATGGTTATCGAGCTAATACAACCACCGGTCTATATTCCTTTTTTCTGCACTGAACTCCACTCCAACTTTAACCAACTCACGCCCGTCTACCTGATAAGGTATCAGATAGCCTTTTTCATCAATCTGCTGCAAAGCCTGTTCGGCAGTACCATTCAGTTTAAATTCAAATACATAAATATACTTCGGAGTTTTCACCACTGCATCCGCCCGTCCGCGGGCACTACGAACCTCTGCTCCGGTAAATTGCCCCATCAGTTTGAAAACTACATAAAATACAACCTGATAATGTCGTTCGGTCTTTTCATTCAGTTCATAAGGGAAATCTGCGAAGAAAGCCTGCAAGCGGGTAAGAAAAGCATCAACATCACCACTCTCCAATTCACGTACAAATTTACCAAGATAAAAACCCCGTTCATCATCTACCACTGATGTGTAATAAGGAACCAAAAAATCCATAAATCCATATCGTACTTCATCATTGGGAAATTTCAGCAGGTAGTTTCCAAAACGCTTGTCATACCCCTTTATAGTCAAATAGCCACTCTGATAAATCAACGGAATCGGATTATTAGCATCTACCCTATATTCCATAAACGAAGAAGCATTAGCTTCTACCCCATCAATCAACGTACGCAAATCATACTCACTCTTTTTAAGCAGTTCGACTAAAAAAGTAGGAGTACCGGTTTGGAACCAATAGTTACTAAACTTATACCCGTCAAAAACGTTAAGCACACTGAATGGATTGAATACTCCTTCCGCAAACTCACAAAAATGATAACCGTCATATAAAGCCGTCATCTTGTTCAATGTTTCTTCATAAGTCAGTTCATTTGTTTCTGCCAATCGATTCAGTTCGAGAATAAAAGTATCCTCCAATTCTTGTCGTGTAATACCACAAATCGTGGCATACTGCGGCTTCATACTGATATCATTCAGTTGATTCAAATCACTGAACACACTGACTTGCGCAAACTTAGTCACACCGGTAAGGAAAACAAAACGAAGATAACGGTCTGAACTTTTCAGCACACCATAGAACGCATTCAATGTCTTACGATAGTCATCAAGTAAAGCACCATCATCCAACTCCTGTAACAAAGGCTTATCATATTCATCAACCAAGACTACAACTCCACGACCAGACTGTTCACAGGCACGACGAATTACACCTGCAAAACGTCCCGAAAGAGTTTCCTCATCCTCTCCTTTACCATATTTCAGTTCCCATTGCGTCAACTGCCTGCTAAGAATTTCGACTAAAGCCTGGGGAGAATCATATTTTTCCGCGTTTAAATCCAAATGAAATACCGGATATGTCTTCCATTCCTTTTCCATATCAGCTATGGCCAACCCTTCAAATAATTCTTTCTTACCTTCGAAATAAGCTTCAAAAGTAGAAAGAAGAAGACTCTTGCCAAAACGACGAGGACGACTTAAAAAATAAGGAGTCTCCGTTGAAGCAATTCTCCATACAAGAGCAGTCTTATCCACATAAAGATAATCTCCTTCGCGAAGTTTCTCAAAAGTCTGTATTCCAATAGGAAGTTTACGTAATATCCCGTCCATGATTTTTCCTCTATTTTGATTATTCAAAGATACGCATTTCCATGGGAATACACATACAAACTCCACAAAAAAGTACACAGTTTCACAGACAGCACTACCATGACTCCATTTTTCATCAAAACTAACTTTGTACCAGACAAACAACATCTCACTTCCTCTTCACTTTGCAAATCCAACACACAATAACCAGAACCAACAAAATAATCCCGTACCAATACCCACTTCCGATTATCCTATTAGTAGTTTCTCAACTCCGTTTTATGAATCTCTGTCTTAGCACTCATATCCGATAAGCTCACAGACTGTGAATTCACTTCTTGAAGAGGTTGTTTCTCATTAACGTTTTTCCTATCCACCACAGTCTTCACCACCCTCCCAGCCTTCAACCCAAGCGTATCCACAGGAAACACAAACAACACTTGCTCGATATGCTCTTCTACCACCTCCGAATCCTTTTCCAAAGCAGCCTTATTTTTAACAAGACTTTTCCCGGAACTACTATTCAAGCTTGAATCAACCCTAACATCACTCTCCCTGTTTACTACCTCTTTCTTACTCCTACACCCCGACAACAACACCGGCACAACTAAAACCACCAGCAACACAAACAGCAATTCCCTCCCACTCCTCAAAAACTCCTTCACATCAAAACAGGGACAAACCTTCACATATTCATAAGGTTCAATCACTCCGTCACCATTCAAATCCGGTGAAGTATCCCGATGTCCCAACACTTGGAGAATATTATATTCCCGCTGCAAATCCATAATAATCTGATAAAGCACCCGTTTTTGAGCATTCGTCCGGGTATCTGCCGGACGCCCGTTCTCATCCAATCCGCCGATATAACATATCCCGATACTTCGTTTATTCCAACCTTTACAATGAGCACCAGAGAAACATCCCGCCCTTTTCAATTTCCCATCCAAACGGACCACATAGTGATACCCGATACCGTTGAATCCACGTTCACGATGCCAACGGTCAATATCTGTGGCAGTAAAATCCTGCCCGGCTTTCGTAGCCGAACAATGTACTATGATAGAATCTATATTTCTCATGATAATTCATTATTAGTTCAAACGCACCAGTTAATAATCCGAAGGTGGCATACGCTTCACGCACCCTCTAATCTCACACTTCTTCACTTCCGACTCCTTCTGTATCAACTCCACTTCATGACATTTATGTATCCAGTCAATCTTCTCTTCCTGCTCCTTGCGAAGTTCAATATAAAGCCCGTCTATCTTCTCGTCACGTTGAGTCAGCCGTTCTTCCAGCCAGTCCACCTTTCTTACGTCGGTTTTCTTCTTCCATACTGTTCACGGACGCTTCCTCTTTCCGTGCATCCGTCTTACGGCAAGTGATATACCTCACTAACCATTTCACAGCTTCCAAACCACCCATAGCGGTAATAAAAGCAAGGATTGTAGTTATTTGCATATTTATATTTTTACGTAGTTATAAAGAAAGAATGAGGCCGAAGCCCCATTCCATACAAACCATACAGTTCTCAACGATCTATGAATCAAGCTGCCGGATCCGGTGCTTCACCATTACCACCGAACCACCATCCGGATCCGGAGTTTCACCCCATCATCCGAACCGTCACCAATGCTACCCGAATCATTAATATGATCCAAATCCTTGAACTTCAATCCATCCGAACGGGTAGTCGTCCCGGTAAACAGACGAATGTCCGAGTTGGCACGAAAACAGATACGAAGTCCTGAAATATTAGCGATTGTAAAATCTTCCGCCTTCTCCGTCCCTTTGCTTTGAGCGGAAAGGTAAAAATATCCCAGACCGGCGATATTTACCGAACGACCACCCAGCAATGTCTTTCTCAATAACGTACGGAAATCCTTCAATACACTAATCGTTTCACCCTCGCTAACACCAGAAGCAGACGCAATCTCCTTTGCAAACTCATCCAGCGTCGCACTTGTATCATACTGATAAGAAATCACCGGATACACTTTCTTTCCTGCTTCTTTATTTGTAGGGTCACACAGGCGAGACACTCTTCTAAATCTAATAGCCATACTACTTTTCTTTTTAATGAATACTGTTTTAATTATCACTTCGCTAACGTTAACGATGCAAAGATGCAGCATCTTCCACGGAGATGAAACGACACCAAACAGCCTCATCAGAAAAGTACTAAAAAGCATTTCAGACACATACAGCCACACATAGAGGAACTAAATAAACGACAAGAAAACGACGAAAAGCAGAAAAAAGCGACAAAATCAATACCTGGGGGAGAATAATAAATAAACAAATATATTCAAACTAATAAATATCATAATAAAAAAGTGCACCTTCTTCCCCACCGGAAAAAAGATGCACACACAAACAAAACAAACAATAGGCTACCTTCACAGGCAGCGGAAAAGTCATGATTCCATTTTTCCTATGCCACTATTATATATCATCATACTTATTTAATAAATAACCGGTAACTTCACCTATAGAAGAGGGTTCTTTCAATAATACTTGCTTGTCCTCTCCCAACAAATATATCGAAGGAAGAGAACGCAAAAAATATAGTTCTTTTTCAGTCAACACCTTCCTGACATCATAACCGTTTATCCACACAGAAGGAAGAGACTGCTGATATTCTTTCCACGCATCCATTTCACCTTCCGTACAAATTGTAACAAGAGCAAGTTGCGATAGGGATAGTCCACTATGTTGCAAGAAGGAATTTATTACCGATGATTCAGACAGTTCCATCATTGATTGCCGACAATAAATACAATCCGGATCATAAAACAGTAATAACGTATATTTAGCGGAAATATCCCATAGTTTTTGAAATTCTCCCGTAGAAAGAATGAAAGTAAAATCAGCAGCTTTTATCCCTATCCGGTTCTTTTTAAGCATTTTCAATTGATACAAGGGACGTATACGCATCATTCCATCTAAATGTCCGGATGTTAATACTTCCTCCAATACTGAAATATAATAACTATCATTCCGTAGTGACGAATCAGGTTCATATAGATGATGCTCCAACCGTTGTAGAAACCAACGGTTTACCACCTTATTAACTTTAGTCTTCAACACCAATCTCCTGATATTTTCACAAGCCCTTTCCTCTGTCAGTTCCGACAATTGAGAAAGATAATCCACCAACATCCTTTCTGTAGTGGCAGAGCTGCTTAACCGGATAGTATCTGTAAAATCATACGTATCCCAAAAGCGCTCTATCAGTATGCTGTCTTTTTGTTGCTTTGCCATAGCATTTGATTTACCAGAATTGGCAGAACAAGTACATAAAAGTAAAAACACGCCTAAAGTAATATAAAGAAGTCTTATATATTTCTGATGGATTACCAATCTTAAAAGGTGTAATAACCTTAATCTTCGTTTATTCATAATTCTACAAGTTCAAGCACAATTCATTACACCATTTGACATACTCGTTTTCTCCACCGCAAATCCTTTCCGGCACTTTCATTTCTATACATTCATTCCCGACATATATCCGGCTCATCTCGAATATTTCCATCAGACAGTCATCCGATATACACACAAAAAAGCATATAATATCCGGATTATCATATTTCACGATTTTCATCCCCGGATAAAGTAAAGACAGATAAAAAGCAGAATATCCGAATGCTTTCCATGAATCCTCTAGACAATACAAATAAACAGAGCCTCGATTATCACCTTCTTTTTCCAAAATATCGTTTAATATATTCATCCTCATATCTCCTTTCACTCTTAACACTATTTGAATTATCCTTCCTGACGTATCCGAAGTTCAAAATATCCATTCCTACCAAACAGACGCACCTTTCCTTCACGTGCATTGCCTGTGCCATTTTCCTTTACATGGACAAAAATGTAATCATTAGCAGAGTCTAACTGCGGATAAGTAATAGCACCTTCGTGCCGTTGTTCAGCTATCCCGATCCAATCACATGAATCGAACACTTCCCCGTAATTCGTATATAACATAGGAAGCACTGTATATGACCGACCGATAGAGGAATGACGTTCAACAGTTACCGTTTTTTGTAGAACACCATATTGGATAATACTCGTAAAAGAGTATTCCGTACCTGCAACTTCACTCGATTCCGTGAAACACAAGTCCATCTCGACGGGATTATCAGGAGTATCATCACAAACTGTTTCCCTTGCTATTTCTGTCCCCTTTGCTTTCACCGTTATCAATCCACGCTGAAGATTAGGGTAATCCGGATCAAACATGGTGTAACCTTCCAATGATTCATCCCTGATACATCGGTAGAAATGACCTAACACAAAAGAATTCAAGGTTTCATTACTGTATATAATCCAACGGGAATTTTCAAATCCCATCTGATAACCATTCCGCAAATAATTCTCTTGATAATCATGTGTACCATTATACTCTAATAACATGAATGCTTCCATATCATTAGTAAATCCATTCTTTTCTGCATTCTCGAATGAATTAGCGCCAAATCCCGTAACACTCCGGATATTCAGTTTATAGTAATCATTACCTACAATTGAAGTCAACGGAACTTTTTCTCCTGTAGCATCATCTATTGTACATAAACGGAGTTTATAGTATCCTTCCTTTTCTGTCCCATCCGCTGCCGTATATTTTCCATGTACAACGATGTGAAATCCTTTATGCGCATCCAAACCCATTTTCCGAATCTGATACAGATAAATAGGATTTGACGAAGGAGCAAGGTTACTGACGGACAAAGTGGACGGACTGGTATAATCCACGTCTGCCAATACAGAGGCTGACACAGGACAACCCAACCAATTTATTGAAATCAATTCAAAATTGTTGTCTGCCACTCCCACACTGAATTTCGCAACATTCCGTTTTAAACTGAAACCATTGCTACCGTCACTTTCCATCGCATTACGAATAGCTATCATGTTGAGTGATGAAAGAGTTATGCGCCTGGTAGCCATTACAAAGGGTGGTTTTACAAGTGCTTTCGTACTTGTGCATATCCTGCTTTCCAAGTCCTGTAAAGTATGTATTGTCCCTGCTTCCATCGGATAATTAGCTATCAGATACAATGTATGCTCTCCTGTCGCCGAAGGAATGTTTACTGTCGTCTTATATTCATTTCCAGTCCATTCCAATACAGGATGCTGATGATAAACAATTTTTCCGTCATGATTGAATATCAGAAAATCCATACTTTCAACCTTTGCTTCATCGGCAGGGGTACCTGTTCCCCGCGTATACACAACAGACTCTTGTTGCACACTTAGTTTCAAAACCATTTGCTCCTGTACTTCTGTTGTATCGTTAATATCCGACATTTCATCACTATTGCAAGCCCCCAAAGAGAAAAGCAATACAAACAGGACTAATTGAATATATTTCTTTTTTACTATCATATCTATCATTTTTCTTATCCAACAGGGGGATAACGTAATTTCACACAACGCACCGTATGTCTCCCATTTCGCAATTCATCCGTCGTGACATTTCCGTTCGATCGCTCATTGTTGCTACAATGAAAGTACCGTCCTCATTCTTTCCCCAATAACTGTCCGAAAAGAAATTATTGGGAAGCCCGTTGGTTCCGGCATTCAGGAAAACATAATTCATTTCTTTTCCTGTAGGCAATCTCCATCCACTACCTAAATTTGCACATATAGAAGACGCATTTTCCTTCGTGACATTCGTTACATCTGAACTTGAGACTATAAAATCTGAAAGTTCGGGGACGGACATCAAGGGTACAGTTATAGCGATATTGTTTATTCTCTTTATAATTGTCTATGAGATTTCGATCCGTAACTTACATATGCCTTTCTATCATTTGTATCATGTTCCTCTATGCACCATGCTTCAGCAGAATTAATCGCCCAGTTTTCACGTATGGTAGCTAATCTCCAGCATCCTTTCCCTCTTGTTGCATCATTCTCATTTATCCCTTCAGATAATATGCTCTACATCCAGTTTCCCGGGTGGCTCTTTTATAAAACTCATCATTATAAATTCCCGTACGTATCCAGTTAGCCTCTTCCCAATATCCCATGGCTTCAGCCCAAGTAACAAGGTTATTTCCGACACGAATTGTTTCAGATCTATAAAGTTGCAGATTAAGTTCAACAGATGCGGTACCCGATTTTAATGTAGTTACATATATAATATCATTACCAGTATTCCAATTTCCACGTCTGAACCCGACGCGACCGCTTTTCTTTGTCGCGTCATCATATTCTATTGTCATCTGCAGTTGATTACCGATTGTCACCTCATCGGGAAGTTTCACTTCAACCGGAGCGTTACAAGCAAAACGCACATACGAGTAAAAGCGTAAAGACTTTACTTCGACCGTCTTTTTGTTGACTGCAAGAAAACTAGCTCCCGTTATTTCAATCGGAACATTGACTTCCGACCATCCGGAAACGTTGGATTTCACTTCAAGGGACTCCTCCCCATAACCGGTAATCGCTTTAATATTCAAACTATAATGCCTGTTGCGGGTTATATTCCATTCTGTAGAATGTGAATCAATTGAATTCATCGCATCACCAATCGGCAAAGTATATATACGGGTGATTCCTCTTGATGTCCCTTTAATGCGCAATACCATTCTGTAAATCTCATCCATCGGCAGATATTCCGGCAAATATATATCACCGGATGACCATGTGAAATGATTCTGTTCTGCACTGCTATTTTCTAGTGAAAACGCGGTTATCTAGAAACCCTCTTCTATCCTGTATTTACAGGAAGCCAGATAACTATACTTTGGAATACGAAATAACTCCATAGACTCAAGATTAACGAATTCACCTGTAGGGTTTCCATTTTCACAAATCTCCGTACTAAGGTCAAACTTCACACTTAACTTGGCAATCACTCGTTGCAACTTTATCTCCAATTTTGAAACAGAAGCGGATGCCCTTCCGGATATATCTCATTTTACTCCGTACATTCACATTGAGCAACTGCCGGAAAATACAAATTTTGAAGCACTCGTGCTGCTTTCCGTATTCATCTGAATATTTTTCAATTCTTCAGGGCTATTGATTCCCGAAAGATCTACCGGTTCATTTCCTATCACATAAATATCATTGTATCCTATATAGGTAATGGCAACATAATCTTCATTTACATCTATCAATTGATTGCTGACTAAAACTTTAGGTACTGTAAGGATGGAAGTACGTGTCGAGAAAATAATAACACGCAATTGTGATACCTCATTTTCATCCCCTGCAACAAGTTTCGGCATGATACTGACAGGAATTTCCTTGCCTTCCCCCTGGCCATTACTATCGGAAGATGCTTCTATTCCGTCAGTACAAGCAGTAAGCAGATATAATAATGTCACAACGAAGCTATATATATAAACTAATTTCAGTCTCATTCTCTCGTTTAATTATAAAGTATCACATTTCCGTATCCTGCAATATGATTGTCCACCCTGATACGGTAACAGCCGTTTGCATATAAGTATCCGTGTCACCGTCCAGATCATCTATAAGCGATATTTCTACTTCATACACATCTTGCCGGTCAAGTTCCGACTGGATGCGGGTATATGGATGCATCCGGATAAGTTCGACTAAGTCAGAACGGTAGAGTTCTTTGGCTGTGCCGTCCTGCATCAAACGTTCTATCAGTAGCGTCAATTTTTCCCCTTCCACCAAACGCATCAAAGAAAAAACGCCTGCAAATTGATTCCATGCATCATTATTTACGCCCTGATATGGATAATATGTCAATTCGTTGCCCGAAGCAACTACAGAATTATCAAATTTATAGGTCGCCCCTTTGGGATCAAGTACACGGACACGCACGCCATCCGCACAGCGGTGAATACATGGTATTCCGCTTTTTTCAAACCACTTCACATTCAGATGCAAATGATTCTCATTCTTTATAAGTGAAAGAACTTCAGTGTGTTCCTTCACATCGTTTACTTCTACTTGTTTCATAGCATGAAAACAGGAGTCAGTCTATGGTTCACGCTACGGTCTTCAGCTGCGTTGAGTGATAATAACGCCTGCTCAAGCGTAGTTTGTCCGGCAATAAAGGCCGGTTGTAAAGTCACTTCATCAGTCAAGTTTCCCCATGCCACCAACGTATAGCTACCGGCAGAAAGTTCCGGGTCAATCCGAAAATCTTTCGGGAAAGGCGTCCCTTTACGAGTTATACATTTCAAAAAACATCCGGCTGCATCAAATACATACAAGTCTATTTGCTGTACGTCAATGTTGAAGCGATCGGGACAAATATTGTCCGTGTGATGAACATATTCGAAAGCCACCTGGAAACTTCCCTGCGGACAATCGGAAAAATCTTCATTAACGCATCCTGTAATAAGCCATAATAGCATTGATATGTATGCCACCATCCTTCTTTTCCGGTAAAATATACTATGCATGTTAAATTGTTATTGAGAGGGATTTTAGATTCTTTTACCGGGGACAATGCCCCGGCAAAAGAATCCGTTAAAATCTATTTTTAATGAACCGGCAGACTAATAGCAATTACATTCCCAGTTCTGCATCCTGTTCAACTTTCGTCCATGGTTCCACTGTGATATGTGCCTGCATGTACGTTTTCTGGTTGATGGGATCTGTCGGGTCCACGGTAACATCTTCATCATCGGGATAACCGATTGAAGTAATTTTTGAGATATTTACATTGTAAAAACGGTTGCGCATTACCGAATAGAACAGGTTGTTGGCTTCCGTCTTTCCGTCCATATTATCTTCAACATTCACACGATAATAACAAGTACCTCCGGTGTACTGAAAAATACGTATTGTTCCTTCAATACTTTCCTTATAGCCCGGTAGTGCATTCTTGGGATGCGAATATTTCTTGATGGTAACAACTGAATAAATACCTTCAGAAGTAGAGAATGAGCTTCCATAATATACACTTACAGAATTCTCTATATCACCTTCGTCTACAGCACTTCCCTCGTCTACTGCATTTAACCATTTCTGTTTTCCGGCTTTATTCAAATAAGTCTTTAAAATCATGCCCAAGCCATAGTTTGCCAAGTTTCCACTAAAGTCTGCAGGAGCAGTATAAATCTGATTTTCCCATTCCGGGACAATAAAATATGGCGGTACATCTTTTCCTCCTGTAGTATAATCAGTTCCGTCTAATTTATTTTCGATACTAAGATTGCCACCATCATTTTTCACTTCAACAGCATTAATCATCACATTAGCCGCCGGAGCAAATACACCTTTCACCAACACATAAGTAGTATTTCCCCTTACCGGTGTCTGATTGGAGTTCTCCGGCAAATATATAGACTCTATAGCTTCCCCGTCAGCACTTGCTTTCAAATCCAAATTAGGCTCATTCACCTCGTCATAATATTTAGCGAAATCTGCAAATGTAGAGCTAGTATTAGTCATTGTATAGAACGGCGTAAGGAAACCATCAACATGATTATGCAGAAATATATAGCTCTGAACCGGAAGATTACGAACCGTAAAAGTCGGAGTAAGTAATTTGCCTAATGTATTACTTTCACTATCTTTCAATATCAAAGCATCCACATTTACATAAGTAGCCTGCAACTTAGCAGCAGCACGGGATATGAACACCTCCAAATGATTGTTTTTCTTCATTTCCGCCGAACTATCATACGCCGGTTTCGAACAATCCTCAGCAGAAATCCGGGATATAATGTGTATTCGGTTGCCTTTAATACATTTGCCATCGAAACCATTGGTCGCCGCATTCCCATTACCGGATATTTTATCAAAATTACCGACACGCGATACAGCAACTGCCGTTTCTACACCTTTGGTATGGGCAATACGTCCTGCTTTCGTACAATGTGTCAAAGTAACAGCTTCAAATTGAGCAGTTGTAGTGGTAGACGTAATCCAGTCGTCCTGCATATTAGCTACTACATACACTTTCTTTTACCGGAAGTTAGTTTCAATACAGCAGTGTGCTCCGTGCCATGTTCATCTACAGTAGCATTATCCGTCTTTGCTTCAAAGCTACCGGACTCATTGAAGATATAAGCCCGCAGATTTTGATGTTTTTCTGTAGTAGTACCTTCATGTGTCACCGTTGCACGTGCTACAACACCATCTTTGCCCAGTTTAAATGTAAACTTCGCCCAAGTAGGCTCTCCTCTATGACTTCGGTATTACCATTGTCATCGCTTCTTTCTTCACCTAGCTTGTCCTCACTGCTACAAGCAGCAAACGTTATTGTTGCCAGCGCAAATAATTCGATTAGAAAATAATTCTTTCTCATTTTGTCTTATGATTAAAAATAAATTATTATATATTGAGATTTATATGGTTCCATTTTTCATCCGGTAATACACCTTGATGTATCCGGCTCGACGCAGTTGCGGAAAGAAGTGTTCTTCCAAATAACGATAGGGCACCTCTTTTCAAACGTTGCAACTGTCCTTCACGCCCTTTCATTATCGGAACTGAATCAATAATATTCAATACTTCCTTACGGTATTCCATATCAGAGTGTTCCACTTTATAACGTAGTTCTTCCCAGCCCTCATCACCATTCACAAGCGCAAAGCAACTATCCGCCAAAGCAATCCGGTCGGCTATATATTGCTTCAGCGCTTCAGCTCGTTTTCCAGACAATCGTTTGTTGAATTCAAAAGCCCCCTCGGGTGAGGAAAGCCCTAATAGCACTACGCGAGCTATCTCTACTTCGATCTTCACTAATACGGCGAATTACATCAATGATATGTTCCAGCACTCTCTCATTATCCAGATAATTGCTATCTATCTCTGCCTTTGCAAGCTTGAAATAAACAATCTGTGCTCCTTCCTGCTCGCCCGCCAGAATCCTTTTACCCGCTGAATAGTTATCTATGGGTTCTACAAATTTCTCTGTTTCAGCCAGTACTTCCGTAGCACATTTATGCGGTAACATTTCCGGTATTTCCACCTTATTCTTTATTTCCGGCTTAACAATAGAATATCCATCCGTCCGGTTCCACGTAAACAATTCCACCATATCCAACTCCTTTTTCATACAGCAATTTCCAAGTTGCCGCCGTAACACTAACTTTGCCTGCCATATCCAAAGTTGATTGGCTAACATCGGAGTTGAACATGTTATTGTATTCCATTGCCGATTGGATACTGTATATATTAAGTCTTTCTCTGCTTTTGATGAGTGAAGCACTTTTTGTCTTCGAACTATTTTCTCCCGTATTTTGCCATTTACGCGTATGACAGGGAAAGCAAAAGAGTGATTTCCCTTTATATCTATCAATATAGGTGTAAGCAACAACTCATCATTTGCTTTTGTAATGCCGGGAGCAATCATCAAATGAAATCTCAAACTCACAGAATCACCTTGAGCATTCTTCTCTATAGAAAAATTATTGATCTTGATCGAATCATTATTTTGAGCGGAAACTGACATGACCGTTATACTCATAAAAAAGGAAAGTATTATAATCTGAAAACTATTCATTTGGGATATTATTTAAGTAAATATATGATAGATACAGCGGCACGTGTAGGCCCTAAATAATTACGGTTGTTTACGCTTAAACGCTTACCACATTCCTTACACGGGTATTTACTATAATGCAGGTGTGCATAGCCGATCCCTAATGTCCCTTCTATACTCCAATGTGGTGAAAGAATCCACTGATACCCATAACTGAATCCGAATCCGGCAAGATTTCCCTGTCTTCTAAAGTCACCTAGTCCCCAATATCGAATATTACTGACATTATATTGTCCATAAAACAAATGTCCGCCAAAGAAATGTCCATTGAACCGTTCATCAAAGCCAATAGCGAAGCTCTGATTGTATCAACCAATGCTTCATTTTTCTATTGTTGGAACCATAACCATTCTTACCCAAAGGAAAAGGATTGTAGGCTCCCCACAAGTCAACAGTCAGTTTGGGAGATATCCCCCATTCCACCCCTATGTTTGGTGTTTGTAACAACCCGCCATAAAGTAAATTCGTTTTTACTGCTATATCTTGTGCTCTAACCGCAAAACATCCTAGCAAAGTAAATAGACCAATAAGTATGCCGGCTTTATTTCTTATACAATCATTCATTTTATACAGTCTTTTCAAACTATTTTTTATGCATCTCTATTCCGTAATAGAGATGCATAATTATACACAAATAATAAATATTTAATTATCAATGAATTATATTACAGAAACTAATAACAGAATGTTTCAATATCATAATATAATGAATCATAACAAACAAAATAAATAATATTATTCTGATATATAATTCATTAAAAAAATAGATACTGAAACAATTGTGAAACAAACAGATAAGTAACAGACTAAACAATCAAAACAGTTATTGCCATGGAAACAAAACATACAAAAAGCGAACTTTTGTACATTGAAGAACATCGGTCATGTCAAAACTACATGACAACAATTGAAACTGGATTTAAATATCTTGAATTCGCTAAGAATGCAGCATTTGAAGAAGATAATACAACAAAAAATTATCTCCTGTTCTTCCTGAAAGGCGATTTCACCATAAGTTGCAACCAGTTTCATAACAAGTTGTTTCATGCTGGAGAAATGATACTCATCCCTCGTTCTTCCCGACTAAAAGGATTTGCGGAAACCGATTCAAGTCTGCTCTCCATGTTTTTCGATATACCTGCAGAGAACTGTGACAAGCTCATATTACAGTCTTTATCAAATGTATGCAACAACATTAAATATGACTTTTCACCAATTAAAATACGCTATCCACTAACACTATTTCTCGAGGTATTAACTCACTGCATCAAAAACGGAATGAGTTGCGCACACTTACACGGGCTGATGCAACGAGAGTTTTTCTTTCTTTTACGAGGGTTTTATGAAAAACAGGAGATTGCAGCATTATTCCACCCCATTATCGGAAAAGAAGTGGATTTTAAAGATTTTGTCATGCACAATCATACCAAAGTAGATAATATAGAGCAGCTTATCTCACTATCGAATATGGGAAGAAGCTGTTTTTTTATCAAATTCAATTAAGTGTTTGGTATGACAGCTAAACAGTGGATGCTGAAACAAAAGAACCAAAGAATATTGGAAAAAATGACGGAACCGGGAGTATGTATAAAAGATATCATTGAAGAATTGGGATTTGATTCGCAAGGTAACTTCAACCGTTACTGCAAACAACATTTCGGATGTACCCCAAAACAACTGATAGAGCAATGTCGTGCAACCAATCAAACGAGTTAGCCATTATTATCCCTATCTGTACAAAATGAATAAATTATTGGACTTTATGATAAATTCAATAATGAAAAATTTCATTTACTTTGCAGCGTGAAATATATTAAGAAACAAAGATATTTTAATATGATCTCTATTACGGAATAGATTACAATATTGCAAAGATAAATAAAAATATTATATCTTCTAATTCTCAACAGATTATATTACAAATAATTATTTCATTTGGATAAGTTTGTAACGATGCTATTCACTTGATTGAGCATGGATACATCAAAATCCTTTAAATAGACGCGTGTCATTTCTTCCGAAGTGTGTCCAAGTCCGGCACTAATCACAGAAATCGGAGCTCCATAGTCACGTGCGAGGGTAGCCCAAGTATGCCGAGCAGTATATGTCGTTAACGGTACTTTAATATCAGCTACAACAGCGATTTTCTTCAAATGGCGGTTGATACGCCCTAACGCCAGACGGTATTTTTGGTATCGAAGCATATTCACCGCTAATGATCGGAAGAGATACTCATTCTCCGTGTTATATTTATCTATCACGCCCTGCATCTGCGGAGTCACCACTATACGAATCAGCTGTTTCGACTTATGGCGGGAATAAGTCAGCACACCATTACAAATATCGGTTTTCTTCAAAAGGACAATATCGACAAAAGCCATTCCCTGCGCATAAAAGCTGAACAGATACAGATCGCGGGTAAATTCCAGTTCTGGTTCATTCTCCAAATTCAAGTCCGCCAAATTCTGCATATCCGTCCGTGACAAAGCACGTTTTACAGTCTTCGCCGGGCGGGTCTGTGCCTTCGCAAATGGATATTCGCCACGAGGATGATAACCGTCCGTTACCGCTTGGTTATACAAAGAGCGCAAATTGCGCAGATAATAACTTACCGTATTGGCAGTAGCGCCATTAGTATACAAAAAATCCTCATATCTCGACGAACGCCAAATCAACCTCTGACATCCGCATCGGGGCAACCTATAAATTTTGTCAACGACGAACGGGTGCTCTTGTACCGCAGCCATTCCTACTTTCTTCAGTTCCTGCTTACGCTCAATTTGCGCATTAATATATCGCAATAAATAAAACTGTGATTTTCCTGTACCAAAAGCATTTTGAGTCAGAATATCCTCCACTGTAAATTCTTCTCTTGTCCGCTCAAGCTGCCTGATCCGAATATCAATCTGATTCCGCATCTTTCGTAACTCGCGGTTCATTTTCACGACCTCCGTAGCCGTAAAAGTAGAACGTACGCCATTCATAATCTTCCCTTCCGACTCGTCAAACACCTCTTCTTTCATCCGGTAGCCTGTATACAGTAATTTTTTTCTCCGATTGTGGATCACCTGAAATACTAAAGGGTAACTGCCATTATTCAATATCCTGCTCTTGTTCAGCATAAGTTTCACTGATGTTATCATATCTTGCTTTTTTTGTTTGAGACGTAAAAGTACGAAGTTCACCTTACTTATCAGAACTATTTTTCCGCCTGTTACGCAAGAAACAAGAAAAGGAATAAAAGTTTTTCCACTTTAAGAATAGTTATCTGATAAATATAGTTAAAACACACGTCCTATTAATTAGTATATTTTTATTACATATTGCCAATATACATACGCATAAATTAGATATGTATACCATTTATGATATTTCATTACATAACATAAAGATTACCGCTATTCTTCCTTTTGAAAAATTAGAATATTAGGTATAGCTTTGCACTATGGATTTTAGGGAGCCGTCCGTTCCTTTAAAAGGAAGAGGTCATTCCTCGGTATGCAACGGGTCGTTCCTTTTAAAGGAACACCGTTGGTTTTAAAGGAAAACCGGCATTTGTAACCATTTGAATTTCAACTTCTTACTGAATTAAAATTCCGTCCCCGTAACCCATGGGATTTTTTCCAACAAACACGACGGAATCTGCCGCACGAAGCAGCAATCAGTATACAACAAATTTCAACAATTCAAAATTCAAATCCCATGGTTACAGTCACGTTTGCCATCAAGCCATATCTGGCGAGGTATATGTATGTCCGGTACGGACAAAGTTTAGAACTTCTATCCCATAACAATCCACCGTCAAGGCTCCCCATTCCAATCCACCTCTCCCACCTCACTCCCATTTATCACTTCTTACATCAATTATCTGTTCCTCATCCGCAAGGCGTCTCCTGGAAAGAGACAGGAAATATCTGTTTTGTTCTTCCCAGCCCAAGGCAAGGGAAAAATCCGGAAGTTTATAATTATTTCGGTCAGGACAGTATCTTTATTATCGAAAAGGAAATTGAGGTGGAAATGAAAGCGGAGCTTTATTCGTTTCTGTTGGAAAATAAGTTCAAAAATGGGGTGATGTATATAAAGTCGATGCATGAGTTTGTGGTAAAGTATGATATGGCGGAGTCGGTGGAAGAGGAAAGTTTGATGAGAGGGTTTCAGAGGTGGAGGAAGAAAATGAAAAAATGACGCTACGAAGAAATCATACCTTATTTAATAGCGATATCATTTAACAACGACAGGTTATACAACGTTAAAAAAAAAATATCAGAAACAACCGGCTCTTATTATCTAAGAATTTACTACTTTTATACCTGCATAAGAACAATGGTAGTATTATGGAAAAAGAACGATATTTCATTCATTTTAAAGGTGGACTGTATAAAATGCTGGGTATTGCCCAGCATAGTGAGGCACTTGAGGAGATGGTTGTTTATCAGGCATTATATGGTAAACATGAAATATGGGTCCGCCCTAAAACTATGTTTTTTGATAAGGTAGTACGAAATGGTATTAAAATGGATCGTTTTAAAGAAATAACAGAAAAAGAAATATATGCCTATTACCCAGAACTAAAAGATTTGAAGGATTTAACATGGGAGGACTAGTAAGTTAAAATAGAATGAATATAAGAACTGATACCAATATAACATACGAGAAGAACAGAGATATTATTCAATTGATGCATATCTTATCCAATCCCAGTACCTCAATTGAGATGTATCGTAATAGATATATACCCAATCTTGTTAAAGAACGAATGGCGCTATAACAGAGATACTCCGTGAATGTCACTCTTTTTCTTATAAATCAAGAAGAAAGTTTTACAAACACGTCGATCGCTTAAATATCCCCAATATACTTCCCATACTATTCATCCGATTTTCAGATGAACTTCATTATTTACGGTATTACGTTCTGTTTGATAAACAATATTATAAATTACTCTTAAAATATCTACCACAATGTACTTTTTTAGTTTTTCATCCAATGATTACACATGTATTTGAAGTTGCTGTTTGATTGATTCAGCTAAGGCATTAGCCAAATTAACCGGGACTGCATTTCCAATCATCTTATATCCAGCTGCAACACTATTATAATAGAAAATAAAATCATCCGGAAATGTTTGAATCCGAGCGCATTCCCTAACACTTAACCTTCTATAAAGATGTTCCTTCCCTTCTACAAATTTTCTCACATTTTGCTCTACAAATTCCATCAAAGGTGCTTGCGGATGTATAGGAGCTTGCCTGCCCCCAGCCTGAATTGTAAATGATTGTTCATCCCATTTTCGCACCCTATTCCTAGACATGAATATTGGAGAAAATCCTCCTGTCATATATTCATGGTTAGTCACTTTACAATCAGGGTTTGCTTTATTATTCCCAATGGAAGGGACGACATTATCTGCAAGATCTCCAATCGCGTCTTTTAATGTTTTCTTATAAGGATAAGGTTTTGGAAATTCGAACTTAAAATTAAGATCTTTCCTTATACCTATAAAAAATACCCTTTTACGATCTTGCGGGACATTATAATCATGTGCATTAAGCATATTAAATGATAATTCATAGCCAATTCCAGCATTTGCAAACATATTTTTTATATTTGATAAAGCTTCCGAATGTCTTCCTAAAAGCATCCCACTAACATTTTCTGCTAAAAAAAACAAAGGCTGTTTATCCTGTAGAATACGTATAAAATCAAAACAACTGTCCGCGTTTATCATTGATTCCTCTTAAAGCCCTGCTTCGCTCCAACTTTGGCAAGGTGGTCCACCAATTATTCCATCACATTCCGGGATGTCAGTTGTTGGAATATCAGTTATACTCCTTTTATCTAATATTGTATTGCTATGATTCTTTTCATACGTTTTCCAAATATCTTTATCATATTCATTTGCCCACACAATATCAAATCCAGCTCTCTCAAAACCCAGGTCTAATCCTCCTGCTCCCGCAAACAGTGAAACTATTTTCATCTTTACCTATTTATTGTTATTCAAGTTGATGGCAAAGATACAATTTAAATTGTATTCTAATCCCCAAAAACATTAATTTGTAGACAATAGTCCGTTGTACAATTGTCGAAGAATAAAGAACTTTGTAAAGTTATGACAATAAATGAATTATTTGGTATTAGAGTGAGAGAACAACGCATAGCATTAAATCTTTCACAAGAGAAATTGGCTAATATAGCCGACATAGACAGAACATACCTTCCTGACATTGAAAATGGAAAGCGTAATGTTTCACTAGCTGTTGCCGAAAAAATAGCAAAAGCTTTAAATGTACCATTAACCAAACTTCTAGAAACACATGAGTAATTTTGGAAAAACAGAACGCAAGATAAAAGACTTATTTTTATCCGAAAAAAAGTTCACTTACGAACAAGCCAACTATTCGGTATTAAAATGTGATAAGCCCACGTCCTCTAAAGGAGAATGCAAAACTGATGTATATGTATTAGCCCAAGATGACCTTGGTAATCAAAAAGAATTTAAAATATCAGTTAAACAAAACAATGCTGATTTTCTAGAAAATAAAATTAGCTTGGATAGAGCAATTGAAATTTTAGGAAGCGACGCACAATCAATTATTGAAAGAAGCATTGCAAAATAAAGAAAACCTTCGAAGATGATTACCTAGTATATTTCAAGCCATACAAGAAAACGAAAGCTTTAAGCTTGACAATGGGCTGGAAATTTGAGTTTATAAATAAGTTAGGAGGAAAGAAATGTGGAATTATAGATTTAACCGACCAACAAAAAATAGATATATATGCTGGTACAAATTTAAATTTAGATAAAAAAAATTCTAGCGTAAATGGTGAAACTGTCATAAATTCTGGGGTTGCTAATTACATTATAACTATAGATGCGCCCAATAAAGATTTAAATTATTATCTATCTAAGATGCAGCCTATTGAACATTTTGCAAAACAACAAGATATATATTTTGTTTGTAAAGCCTTAAACTACAGAGCCAACAAAGACAAATGGGATGGGGACAGATCATTGTCTGTGTATGTTAACTGGTTTCTAGATCAAGAAGGAAAACTCCAAGGAAAGCTCGTTTTCGAAAAGCCATTGTCAGTAAAAGGACATAGCATAGGCAAAAATATAAAAAACTTGTTAGCTACTTTGCAAATAAATAAGAACAATTTCCATGAACTAAATAAATATCTACACAAAGACGTTAGAAGAATTCAATAATTCATCGAAGTATTATACCTTTTATAAATGGATATTTGGAGCAAAAAGAAACGTTCTGCCGTTATGGCAAAAATAAGGAGTAAAGACACAAAGCCAGAGTGGATTGTACGACGTTACTTGTTTTCAAGAGGATACCGTTATCTCAAGAATGTAAAAGGATTGCCTGGTACACCCGATATAGTATTGCGTAAGTATGGTATTGTAATATTTATCCATGGATGTTTTTGGCATGGGCACAAAGTAGACGGACATATTCCACATTCCAACAGTGATTATTGGCGTAATAAAATAAAGCGTAACCAACAAAGGGATGAAAAGCATAAAGAGGTTTTAAAGAAAATGGGCTGGAAAGTAATGACTATTTGGGAATGCCAATTAAAACCTGCTGTAAGAGAACAGACATTACATGAAATGGAATACTGGATAAACCATAGCTTTTAGAACATTATCGGCAAAGCTTCCTAAAACTTATGAGATTACAGAAAATTCTCCCTGCATTGCAGCCGATAATATAACGGAATATGAAAAGAGAAATAAGAATGCTGTTTTACAGGAGTTTCAGTAACTTCGCATCTAAATAAACACCCCATAATTATGAGTAGTAAAAGTAATGACCAAGGAAGGGCTTATGAATTCGTATGTTTGCTCACCCTTGAAGAAAAAATCAAAAAGCTTCGTCCTGTCAATATAATAAAAAATAGTAGTTACTCCGCAGCAGAACGTGCATGGTGCACTTTATCCAATGAGATGCAAGAGACTTACAAGGCAAGCTCTTATGTTGCCGTTGATAAGATTTTGAATTAGAGCCCCGTATCGTCGAGAACAATAATGACATTTTGGAATTACTGATACAGACAGACGCTAAAGGGAAAAAAGGTGATGTACGAGATATATTAATAATCCGGCACAACATCCAGTGGGAGATTGGGTTAAGCCTCAAGCATAACCATTTTGCAGTAAAACATAGCCGCCTAAGCAGAAGATTGGACTTTGGAAAAGAATGGTATGGAATTCCTTGTTCACAGGATTATTGGAATGGAGTTAAACCAATATTCGACTATCTCATTGCAGAAAAAAACAAACATACAAAATTTAATGAACTGACAGATAAAGAAAATGACGTATACATACCCTTGCTAACAGCTTTTATAAATGAAATCAACCGACAATATCAGGTTCATAAGGACATCCCCGGCAAATTGGTAGAATACCTTTTAGGCAAGCATGATTTCTATAAAATAATTAGCATCGATAAAGAACAAACCACTCGGATTCAATCGTATAATTTGCACGGTACGCTCAATCAAAACAGCGAATCAGAACAAGCATCCATTCAAATTCCAGTAGCATGTTTGCCTACACGCATTGTGAGTTTAGGTTTTGTTCCGGAGAAAACTAACACTGTTGAGCTTTATATGGATGGTGGTTGGCAGTTCTCTTTTCGCATACATAATGCAGAAACCTATGTTGTGCCAACTTTAAAGTTTGATATTCAAATAGTAGGCATGCCTACTGCTATAATCACAATAAATTGCCTTTGGAAATAAATATGATGAACTTGATTAGCCTTTTTTCTGGTGCAGGAGGTCTTGATTTAGGCTTTCATAAAGCCGGTTTTAAAGTAGTTACAGCGAATGAATTTGATGCTAAAATTTGCCCGACCTTCCGAGCCAATTTTCAGATACTAATCTAATTGAAGGAGATATCCGTGATATACCATCATCCGAATTTCCTGATAATATTGCTGGTATAATAGGCGGACCTCCATGCCAGTCATGGAGTGAAGCAGGCTCTTTAAAGGGCATTGAGGATGCCCGGGGACAGTTATTCTACGAATACATTCGTATTTTACACGACAAACAGCCTTTGTTTTGTTGCTGAAAATGTATCCGGCATGTTCCAAGCGCCATACAGATGCCGTGCGTGGCTTCATGGAATTATTTGACAAAGCAGGCTATGATGTAAATTTGAAAATGCTTAATGCTAATGATTACGATGTGCCCGAGGACCGTGACCGTGTATTCTATATCGGATTCCGTAAAGATTTGAATATTCATAACTTTGAATATCCTACTCCCAAAAACACAAACCAACACTACGTGAAAGTATCTGGGACTTGCAATTTACAGCTATACCGGCTCTCGAAAAGAACAAGACAAATGGAAAGGCTTGCAAAATACCTAACAACGAGTATTTCATTGGTGCATATTCGCCTATATTCTTATCCCGAAATCGAGTTCGTTCATGGGATGAACCAGGTTTCACGGTTCAAGCAAGCGGTCGCCAATGCCAACTGCACCCTCAAGCACCTAAAATGATTAAGGTTGAAAAGAATCTGCAGAAGTTTGCTGAAGGATACGAACACCTTTACCGCAGGATGACAGTCCGTGAAGTTGCCCGTGTACAAAGTTTCCCTGATGAATTCCAGTTCATATATGATGATGTGAATTATGGTTATAAAATGATAGGTAATGCTGTACCAGTAAACTTGGCTTATCATGTGGCAATGCAAATAAAGAAAACTTTGGTTGAAAAGGGAATCATTGTTGATTTGAAATGAAAGTAGCATCTTTCTTTGCAGGATGTGGCGGACTAGATCTTGGCTTCGAGCAGGCTGGTTATGAGGTTATCTGGGCGAATGAATTTGATGAAGGTATACACGAAACCTATCAGTTCAATCACCCAAATACATACCTATGCAAATCCGATATCCGTACATTAAAGGCTGCTGATATTCCCGATTGCGATGGATTTATAGGAGGACCTCCATGCCAATCATGGAGCGAAGGTGGTAAACAGTTAGGACTAAATGATGACCGGGGACGTTTGTTTCTTGACTATATCCAATTAATAAAACAAAAACGTCCCAAGTTTTTCATCATAGAGAACGTACAAGGAATGATAAGCGACAAGCATTTTAAAACCTTCCTGTCATTCCTTTCCAGCCTTGAATGTGCTGGTTATGTGGTAAGCTATTCGTTGCTGAATGCTGCTGATTACTGCATACCGCAAGATCGCTTCCGTGTATTTATTGTTGGCTTCATAAAAGAACTGAATGGCGCATTCAAATTTCCGGAACCATCACAAAAGCCTCTGGTAACACTGCAAAAAGCAATTGGTGACATTACTGAAGAACCACATCTATATGACAATGAACGCGTAAACCAAGAATATGAGAAATGGACTAACCATGACGTTTTTACCGGTCCGTTCGATACAAAATTTATACTCGTAATCGCGTACGTTCTTGGTATGAAGTATCATTTACCATACAAGCACAGGCTAAAAATTGCCCTTTACATCCGCAGGCACCAGTTATGAAGTACGTTTCCCCCAATCAACGCATCTTTCTTCCCGGTTATGAACACCTCTACCGTCGATTAAGCGTGAGGGAATGCGCCAGAATCCAATCATTCCCCGATAAATTCCGTTTTTCCTATACACATATAAAAGAAGGTTATAAGATGGTGGGAAATGCTGTACCCCCTCGGCTGGCCAGATGCTTAGCTTTAAGCATCAAAGATGCTCTAGGCTCTATGAACGGAAAAAGGAAGCAGACGTTCTTGTTGCTTATTATAAAGACGAACACCAATTACGCATGACATTGAGGAACAAACTTTATTATGTACGCACAGGGTTTCGCAGAGGAGCATTGCAAATGCCAATAGGAGCTACTTCCCCTAAATATCTGTTGCTACACAATTGCAGTAACAGATATTTGTATGCAATGGTAGAAGATCACCCGAAAGTCATGTCTGGGTCAGAACTATCCCACCTTGGTTTTGCCCCTTCCGGCAATGAATACGACGTTCAAACTAAAACTGCGGAATGTATCAATCTTGAATGCTTGAATTTAGCAGATGTAAAATTCCGAGGCAATAAAGAGATATAGCAATCCCTTATATCGCCAACATTCAAGAACTTTTTTAAAACAAAGCATACATTACAACTACCTCAAAACAAGAATTATTTAACAATAGCTCTTTCACTCTTTTTCAATTTTAAGTATCCCATCATCGGGAAACTGATTTTGAGCAAGTTTCAGTATTTCCCAAAAGAAATGAGAATCTTTCAAAGCTGAAATCATTTTTCCATTAGATACTCTAGGCATCTCCCCTTCTTCGCATTTTCTATATTGGTTATCGCCAAAAACTAAAAATTAAACATTCAAAGTGCAAACATACCATCCAAGCAAGTAAAGGCTATACGTAAGCAATACAATCTTACACAAATCGAGTTATCTAAAAAATCAGGAGTGGGATTACGTTTTGTTCGTGAATTGGAACAAGGCAAACAGACTCTTCGAGTAGATAAAGTAAACCAAATACTAAATCAGTTTGGAAGTGAAGTAGGCGTAGTGCAAATAAATATCACTTAAATTTCCTACATTTTTTCCTAATGAAGAATATGTCACCACTTTGAAGTCTACCTTTGTCATCGAACAGTGACAATATTTATATTATGAAATTAAGAAATGCAGAAAAACGGCTGCTAATTGCCGTTAGCCAAATTATTGAAAACGAAGGATTCAGTAAAATCGGAGTCAATAAGATCGCCAAGCAGGCAAAATGCGATAAAGTGTTAATCTACCGTTATTTTAGTGGACTGGAAGGTTTATTAGCTGCTTGGGCTAAAGATAATGATTTCTATACTTTAGCTTATCAGGCTTATTCGGAAAGAGTGACAAAAGCGGAAAGTTCTGAAGATATTATTAAATTGACCCAAACCGTCTTATTGAAACAACTGAACTTCTTACGGACAAACAAGCTAATGCAGGAATTGTTAGCATGGGAGTTATCGGGAAATTCTACATTCAGAAGTATTCAGAATGAACGGGAAAGAAATGGTTTCAAACTTCAGGAGGAACTGGAAAAGAAATTGGGAAAAGAATCGAAAGATGTACGTATGTTCATCACTATATTAATTGCTTCTATAAATTACATTGTCTTAACCACAAGACAATATCGTATATTCAACGGTATCGATTTTAGTAATCCAGAAGCTTGGGAGTTATGCAAGCAAACTATTTATAAATACATTCGTGCACTTTTGAAAATATCACGAAATGAAACGATTTTATCATTTAACGACTATGCCACACAATATTATTGAATGTAATACAATATTATCCTGCTTAGTGATATGCTGTTCTATATTGTATAGCATTTCTTGTAATGCACAGACCCGGCAGAGACATTTTGAATCTGTTTGTGGAAAAGAAAAGAACATAATAATATGGAATGAGAAAACAGAAAACAACATTATTTTTCTGACTACTTCCCAAAATTCAGAAGTTCATCATTATCGCCTCTCGCCTTTATGCACAACTCTATCCTGGCAGTTGACTGATTCAATAAAACATACGAATCTGACTATTGTCTTATATAATAATAACTACTATTTTAAAGGTACACTCAACAACCAGCCCTATAATAAAACGGTTAAAAGCAAAGGCTATCCGTGGTATCAAAATATAGCTTATTCTGCCGGACAAACAATCAATAAGAATAGTATAAAATACGAGTGTTTTCGTCCTGACAATCTGGAATTATATGTCATGCAGGCAGAACGAAAAGCTACCACTGTATTATTCAACAATCAAAAGACCTATGAAATAAAGGTGAGGCTTACAGGCATCTTATCTCACTTTTGGAGTTGCCTCTACTATTTCAATGCGGCAAATCACCAATTCATAGGTTACAAAGGAGTAAACGGCGGTCCCGGTACTCCTGAAACAATTATCAAAGCTAAATAAATAATACTCAATGATATATTCACGATTTAAATTAAAAAAATAGAACAATGAAAGCAATTATTATCTATGTTTCTACTTACCAAAGTAATACGCTCAAAGTTGCCCAAAGAATGGCAAACGAACTATCTGCTTTTTTAGCCACTACCCGGGAAGCAGAAAATATCGACTTATCAGATTATGACTTAATCGGACTCGGTTCAGGAATAAACTTTGCCCAACATCACTGTAAACTTCTCTCATTTGCGAAGTCACATGAATTCAGAAATCGCAACGTCTTCATCTTCTCCACCCGCTGCCGTCCATTCCTTGGAAAGTATCATCAAGCACTCAAAAGGATATTGTCAGATAAAGGTGGAAATCTTATCGGTGAATTTTCCTGTAAAGGTTTTGATAGGACTGGTCCATGGGTAGCAATAAACGGATACAACAAGGCACGCCCTAACGAGAAAGATTTATTTAAAGCGAAATTATTTGCCGATAGTATGAAAAGACGCATACATCCATTAGCCAAATTCTCCAAAATGAAGAAATTTATGATTGATAAGATAGACGATTCCCCTATCTACAAGCATCCCCCTAACGCTAATAAGATTGCCGGCAAAACGACATTATTAAATATTACGACTTGTATTCATTGTATGAAATGCATCAATCTATGTCCAATGCATGTGTTTGAGATAAAGGAATATGATAATTCAAGGATTATTCTTCCCACGGGAGAAAGCAACTGTATCCAATGTCAGACATGTAGCAGGAATTGTCCTACGAATAGTATTTTTATTAATGAGTCGTTCATCAACGGGATACGGATTGCTATTCGGGAAGCAGGCAGTGATAAACTACAGCAGGCATATAGATATTATTAGGATGTACCCCCAGTTCGGAGATCAGTTTTGAAGCTATCTGTCTAAGAATATAGCTTTTTTCAATTATAATCGAAAAAGCCAGAGTAAAAACACGTTTTCTCGATTATAATCGAAAATTTCATTTTATAGGATTATGTATTAAATCTCCCCATTCACCCCTAATCCGAACAAGGCAAAATCGCCCAAACATGGATCATCCGGGAAGACCTCAGCCAATGCTGCCGTTATCTGGCGGGCATTTTTCAAAGAAAATTGTTTCCGCATCCGTCAACTTGAAATAATGAGCTACCCGGCAGACATGTGTATCAAGGGAACAATCAAATCCCTGCGATCAAAACTCTCCCAAATGCCCAAATCGACCGCCGAGTCCCGACGAATCATCCAACGTCAAAAACATATTCAGTTTCTTTTGAGGACTTTTGGCAGAGACTTCAAGAAATGCACATAGCTTTTCCATCGGTATTCCAGGGTATGTATTCAAGGCTTCTTCCAGACTTTCAAACTGTGTATAAGCAATGTATAATCGCTGGAAATATCCATAGAAATCAGCATGTGACAGCATCCGATAAAAACTACCGGTTGCTCCCGATGGGAAATCTCTCTCCCACTGAAGGGACAGTACATACTGATAAGGCGAATCTCCCATTAGCCCGTGCAATTCGTCCGCTTTCTTCAAGATCTGTTTGCGATTGCCAAAACTCATAATCGCCGTCAGCAAACCGCTGACTTCGATATCCTGTTTCAGCGTATAACGATGGGGAAACTGCACCGGATCGCTTTGTATAAAGTCTGCGCGATGATACATCTCCGCACACATTAAAAGTTTATTCTTTATATCTTCAGTCATTTCGAGAAAGTATCAAGTATTGAAAGTACAAAAGTACATATTCTGTTGGGATTTCCTCTTTAAGTAAATGATAGATTGTATCCCTAATAAAATAACAAACAAATATTCTGCCGTCATATACACAGTCAGAGAAGCATGAAAACATTCACTTAACAGATACAGATAAATCAAATATACAAGAATGGTGATTAACTGGAAGATAAAGGCGAGCTTCGTCTTTCCTGTACCGGTAACAGCATTGATATAAACATATCCGGGCAGTGCAAAAGCATAATTCAACAGCATAACTATAAAAGGATAGAAAGCTAGTCTCACCAGATTATCGTTATTCGTATAAAATCCGATAACCCATTGGTTACCCCAAAGAGCCATAACTATCAATCCCCCACGGCATAACCCAACCTAAGAACTTTATGGCAAACGGGAAAAAGTTCCTTCCCCTGCCCCGCCCCAATTAGATTGCTGACTAATGAACCAGTAGTGGATGCAAAAGAGTTGACAATCACAAAAAAGACGGTAGAAACACTACGAGTAATATTGGAAATAGCAAGTTCTGTCCTTCCCAGATGCTCGATAGCAACGAAGAACAGAAACCAGGGAGCAACGCTGACAAAAAGTGAAGCATACTCCATACAGATATCCTCAACAACTTTATTAACACTTTCCCATCATAAACGACCTTCAGCCCATATTTCACTTTATCTACCCTCACCCACATATATAATAGGAGTACGATAAAAGCTCCGAACTCTGCCAAAGAAGAAGCCATCGCCGCCCCGGATATACCCAGATTCAGTTTGAATATTAGTAAATAGTTGAAAGGAATATTGATACAGATAGCCATGATAGCTGCCACGGACAATGCTTTGGTCGTTGTTATCCCTACCAGAAAGACCGGAAAGCTAAAAGGAAATGAGAATAACAAACCGAAGCTACGCCAATCCAGATAATGGATCACAGCCTGATAAATTTCATCAGAAGTTATCAACCGGCGCAGGATCAAGGAGAAGCCAAATGGAGCAATAGGCAAAGAATGACTGCCATCCTCGACAGGAAATATACTCCGAAAAATGTACGTCCGTCTCTTTATAATGTTGTTCCCCATTTCTCCGGGCAATCATTACCTGCAGCCCGATGCTAAATCCGAAGCCCAGCATATAAACAGCCAAATAGTAGATTCCGGCAAGCGCAGAAGCTCCCAGTTCGACTTCTCCCACATGCCCCAGGAAAATAGCGTCGGTAATGTTGATTAATTGCTCCATCAGAATGCTCATCATCACAGGAAAGTTGATGAGCCATATTTGCTTATATGTATAATTCATTGCTCAACTTAAAAATAACACGATACAGCATACCGTATTCCCATAGCAACACAGTTTCGCAAGTTTATAAAATGGATATAAAACTCTTTGGCAGGCGAGTAGTTGCCTGTCAGATAGCTGAATAGCCTGATTAGAAAGGATGCTATTCGTTGAGCGTAGCTATATGCACAATTTCATAAATGAATGAATATTGCTGGTTTATCAATCAATTACGCAACAAAGATAAGAAATCTTATTTTCATATCCCAATGTGGTATGGTATTAGCAGATTACTTATAGTAAAGAAATGTATTAAAAACATTGATTGCAACATTAACAGATTGATTTATACAGATATACCATATTCTAAAGCTAAGGAATGATTCTTAAATATCTTTCTCTTTTGAAAAAAGGCATATCATTTTGAAAAGAGTAGTAACCAATAAATAACCAGATAACAATGAAAGTTTGTAAATTCGAGAAAATTAAAGATGAGGATGAAATGAAGCAAGTAATCAATTGTATTCAGAAAGAACATCCTTATGTAGCTGTAGTCCCTATATTGGCACAATTACAGGAGTGGTTACAGGCTATTTCCATCAGTTGGTTTCACGAAGAAGATGAAGCTTCTCATGCCACAGTCAATGCAATCGAAACATATTGCTGTGCCCTTGCCAATCATCTCATTACAGATTCGCACCTAAATCAGGAAATTAAAAACCGGATTCTGGAATGCATAAAGAAAATACATATACTTGTAGAAGACAAAGCAGATTTACTGATTGATAAAATGATAAAAGCGGAAGTATACGGATTATCCAGTGATTTATTCACTTATTGCTTACGTCAACAGGGTCTTCGTGCCCAAACATTAGATACCGGCAAACTTATACAGATCAACCTGGAAAGAAAGCCGGATATCCCATATATTCAGGAATCTATCCAACAATACATTGACGAGAACCGGAATGTAGATATTTTTATCGCCCCACTTTCCATTTGCAGGAATGTGTATGGTGAAATAGACTTCATGAGCGAACAACGCAATGATTACTATGCAACAGTGCTTGCCACCCTATTCAAAGCGGACGAAATACTGTTATCCACCCCTATCAACCATATCTACGCAAACCGGAATTGTCTGCGAGAACAACATTCACTAACTTACATAGAAGCCGAACAACTGATTAACAGCGGAGTACACCTGCTCTACGCAGATTGTATCACCCTTGCGGCACGCTCTAATATAGTTATCCGCCTAACCGATATACACGATCTGTCAACAGAACGCCTCTAGATATCTTCCCATGACACAGGCAACAGTGTCAAGGCCATTCTCTCACAGGATTCGGCTACCTTTGTACGTTTTACCTCATTGAATGTATTGCCCGGATATTTGTTTATGGGTAAGATATTGGAAGTTATCAACAAATATCAAATCAATGTCATCTCAATGGCCTCATCCAATGTATCTATCTCGATGATGCTGACAGCCAGCCGGGACACCCTGCGAATCATTGAAGGGAACTACACAAATATGCCGAAATGGTTATGGACGAAAATATGTCTGTAATACATATCATCGGCTCACACTATCTGTGCACAGCACAGATAAAAACAAACTAATCAGTTCGCTATCCAAACAATTTCTCGAAAGCCAGTGCGTGGCTTGATTAAAATGTATATTTAGATTTTATATTCCTCTATCTTCCGATACAGCGTGGTAAGTCCGATTTTCAACAAGCGGGCAGCTTCCGTTTATTCCTTTCGTATATTCCAACACACGCGCAATATGCCTGCGCTCCATTGCAGCCAGTTCAAAACGACCTGTACTATCGTCCGAACATTCATAATGAGTGTTCTGGATTTCCAAAGGAAGGTCGCAGATATCCAGCCGTCCACCTTCGCAAACAATCAGGCTACGCTCAATCACATTTCTCAACTCACGGATATTCCCTTTCCACGGCTGTTGTTCCAGCGCTTCCAAAAAAGCAGGAGTCATCTCATTGATGGCATACGAAAGTTTTTCGGAGAAACTTTTGGCAAAAGCAGTTGCAAGAATTCTGATATCACCGGTACGTTCACGAAGCGAAGGAAGATGCACCTGAAAAACCGAAAGACGATAAAACAAGTCTTCACGGAAATGTCCTGCTTTGATCTCCTCCTGCAGGTTGCGGTTGGTAGCAGCAATGATACGCACATTGACTCTTGTCGGCTTGGTATCACCGATCTTTATATATTCTCCTGTTTCATGGATAAGCAGTAACATTGCCTGCAATTCGAAAGCCATCTCTCCGATTTCATCCAGAAAGATCGTTCCGTTATTGGCCTCTTCAAAAAGCCCTTTCTTATCTTTCAACGCACCGGTAAACGAACCAGCCTTATGTCCGAACATCTCGCTTTCGAGCAATTCTTTGCTGAAAGACGAACAGTTGACCGCCACAAAATTCTGTTTGCTCCGCTTACTGTTATAATGTATAGCCTGCGCAAAGACCTCCTTTCCTGTTCCGGTTTCTCCGGTCAGCAATACGGGAACATCTGTCACAGATACCTTCTGCGCCAAAGACACCGACTCTTTCAGCACTTTTGACTCCCCCAGGATAGAATCGAACGAGTACATTTGCCCGACCTTCTTTTCCAGTTTTTCGAGACGGACATTCATTTTGCTTTCTCTACGGCACGACTAATGAGAGGGATAATCTTGTTATTATCATCTCCTTTCGTTATATAATCAAACGCACCGTTTTGATAGCCTGCACCCCGTCGGGAATATTGCCGTGGGCAGTAAGAAGGATCACTTCTACATTGGGAGCAATTTTTTTGATATTCAAAACCAGATCCACCCGTTTCCATCGGGGAAGAAAAACATCACATAAAGCTACGTCGGGCGATTGAATTTCCAGTTGTTTGATGGCAGTTTTGCAATCACCTGCGACACACTTCATAGCCCTCAAGTTCCAGCATACGAGCTAAAAGGCTGCGAATCTGGACTTCATCGTCAATAATAAGAATTTTATTCATACAAATTGTCTACATTAATATAGAAGAATGAAAAACAGGGTGCGCAAATATAGTTTTTATCTGAATCCATGAACATTTCTTCGACCCTGTTTGTTGTTTCCATAGGAAACTATTTACACTATAAACAGATGAAAATAATTATTATTGGGGGAGTTGCAGGAGGAGCTACCACTGCTGCCCGAATCAGACGAGTAGATGAAACAGCAGAAATTATCCTTTTGGAAAAAGGAAAGTACATATCATACGCCAATTGCGGGCTTCCTTATTATATAGGAGGAGTGATAGAGGAACGGATAAATTGTTCGTGCAAACGCCCGAAGCCTTCTCTACACGCTTCCGTGTGGATGTACGTACAGAAAACGAAGCGATTTTCATTGACCGGAAAAGAAAGACAGTGACCATCCGGCAAAGCAGTGAAGACACTTATGAGGAGAGCTATGATAAATTAGTCATCTCCACCGGAGCCTCCCCGGTACGTCCTCCTCTTCCGGGAATCGACCTTAGCGGAATCTTCACGTTAAGGAATGTCACCGACACAGATCGGATCAAAGAATATATCAAGAGCCACGCTCCGCGAAAAGCCGTTATCGTAGGAGCCGGATTTATCGGTCTGGAAATGGCGGAAAACTTACATACACAGGGAGCGAAAGTGTCGATTGTGGAAATGGGCAATCAAGTGATGGCTCCTATTGACTTCTCGATGGCATCGCTCGTCCACCAGCACTTGATGGATAAAGGAGTCAATCTTTATCTGGAACAAGCTGTCGCCTCTTTTAGCCGGGAGGGAAAAGGATTGAAAGTAACGTTCAAAAATGGTCAGTCCATTTCTGCCGATATCGTTATCCTGTCAATCGGAGTACGCCCGGAAACCAGTCTGGCACGAGCTGCCGAACTGACTATCGGCCCCGCAGGAGGTATTGCCGTGAATGATTACCTGCAAACGTCTGATGAATCGATTTATGCCATCGGTGACGCAATCGAGTTCCGCCATCCGATCACCGGAAAACCCTGGCTCAACTATCTTGCCGGACCTGCCAACCGTCAGGGACGCATCGTTGCAGACAACGTTCTCGGGGCAAAAATACCTTACGAAGGTTCTATCGGCACTTCAATCGCAAAAGTTTTCGACATGACCGTTGCTTCAACCGGTTTACCCGGCAAGCGCCTGCGCCAGGAAGAGATAGATTATATGTCATCGACCATCCATCCGTCCTCTCACGCCGGCTATTACCCGGATGCCATGCCGATGAGTATTAAAATCACTTTCGACAAAAAGACGGAAGATTGTACGGCGGGCAAATCGTCGGTTACGACGGAGTGGACAAACGGATTGACGAACTCGCGCTTGTCATCAAACACGAGGGAACGATCTACGACCTGATGAAAGTGGAACAAGCGTATGCTCCTCCGTTCTCTTCGGCCAAAGATCCGGTAGCACTGGCAGGATATGTAGCGGAAGACATCATTACCGGCAAAACCAATCCGGTATATTGGAGAGAGTTGCGGGACATTGAAATGGAACATAAGTTCCTGCTGGATGTCCGCACCCGGACGAATATTCTTTAGGCAGCTTACCGGGTGCCGTGAATATTCCGCTGGATGAGCTTCGTGACCGGCTGGCCGAACTGCCGAAAGATAAAATGATTTATACCTTCTGCGCTGTCGGACTACGGGGCTATCTTGCCTACCGGATATTGACTCAACATGAATTTGACAAGGTGCGTAATCTCTCGGGAGGACTGAAGACTTATCGAGCCGCCACTGCTCCGATTATCATACGCGAAGAAAATGGAAATGAAATAGACGAATCACCCGAACAACAGGGAGGTAGTCCCCAAGTTGGGCAACCTGCGGTTGCTAAGGTTTCGGATACCACGGTTACTGCCACGGCTGCCGTCACCGCCGATGCCCTTGCAACCCCCGCTAAAACAGTTCGGGTAGACGCCTGCGGGTTACAATGTCCCGGCCCGATTTTGAAAATGAAAAAAACAATGGATACACTGGCTTCAGGCGAACGGGTGGAAATCACCTCAACCGATCCGATTTCCGGGTGACGCCGCCGCATTGGGCAGTTCAACGGGCAATCAACTGATTTCGAAAGACAGCTCCGGAGGAAAATCTGTTGTTGTCATAGAAAAGGAGAACCAAAATCGTGCAATATTGTTACTTCATGTGAGGGCAAAGGAAAAACCTTTATCATGTTTAGTGATGATTTGGATAAAGCTTTGGCCACTTTTGTACTAGCAAACGGCGCAGCAGCTACGGGGCAGAAAGTCACCATCTTCTTTACGTTCTGGGGACTGAACGTCATCAAGAAGTTGCACAAACCGGAAACCGAAAAGGATATTTTCGGAAAAATGTTTGGCATGATGCTGCCTTCCAGCTACAAAAAGCTGAAACTTTCTAAGATGAGTATGGGCGGAATAGGCGGAAAAATGATGCGGTATATCATGAACAAAAAAGGGATTGATTCACTGGAATCCCTGCGCCAGCAAGCGCTGGAAAACGGTGTGGAATTTATTGCTTGCCAGATGTCAATGGACGTGATGGGAGTCAAACAAGAAGAACTCCTGGACGAGGTGACCATTGGCGGCGTAGCAACGTATATGGAACGGGCGGATAACGCAAACGTTAATCTATTTATTTAAAAAATGAACAAATGAAATATTTAAATAAGGTATGAAAACAATATGTGTAATGCGCGATGTATTCAAAGCAATGGGAAACTTTGAAACAGCATTTGAAAAAATGTACCAGATAACGCTTAATGAAGCAATGATATTGTGTGCCCTTAAAGAGGCTTCGGACAAAGTGACGGCTACCAACCTGTCTAAACAAACCGAACTAAGCCCCTCACACACATCCAAAATGCTGCGGATACTGGAAGAAAAAGGACTAATCGTCCGATCACTCGGAAGTGAAGACCGGAGACAGATGTATTTCCATCTGACTCAATTGGGTAAACAACGGGTAACTGAACTGGAACTTGATAAGGTAGAAATACCGGATCTACTAAAACCTCTGTTTTAATAAACGGATTTTTCAAATAAATATCTGTAAATAATAAACGGTGAGCAAACTCCCTGATAATAGGGCAGAGCGCTCACCGTTTTTCTTTCCGCCGGGCCAAAGAAATATGTTAATTTTCCGGCAAAAGAAATTTCCACGCGAACCTTTTTCCACCTTTCTTGTTGTTTGTATCAAAAGCCCAAGGTACCTGGGCGTGATTTTTATATAACCTAAACATTATAAAAGATATGAAGAAATTAATTCCTATTTTATTGGCGGTCTTTGCACTCGCTTCTTGTGAAAAAGACCCGGACATGGGTAAACTGGATGACAATTATCTGGTATACACTAACTACGACAAGAAAGCCGATTTCAAAGTTCCTACATTCTATCTGGCACCACAGATTCTGGTCATCAGTGATAGTAAAGAACCGGAATATCTCGAAGGAGAAGGCGCTGAGCAAATTCTGGCTGCTTACACAGAAAATATGGAAGCTAGAGGTTACGAAGCAGCAGCTGACCAGGAAAGCGCAGATCTTGGTATCCAAGGAGCTACATCGCAAGTACTTATTATTTCACCAGCTACACACAACCTGAATGGTGGTGGGGTTATCCCGGATATTGGGGCCCTGGCTACTGGGGTGGCAACTGGGGTGGTGGATGGTACTACCCGTATGCAGTAACTTATAGTTATAGCACCAACTCCTTCCTGACAGAAATGGTGAACTTGAAAGCCGAACAGGGAGACAGTAAAAAACTGCCTGTAGTCTGGACAAGCTATCTGACTGGATTTGAAACAGGCTCTAAAGCTATCAACCGCACTCTTGCTATTGAAGCAGTGAACCAGTCATTTACACAGTCACCTTATCTTACTAACAAATAAACAACTACAACTGTTATGAAAACAAGAAAAAATATATACTTCAAGGTAGTAGCCTTGGCGGCTATTGCCATCGCCTTCGCCATGCCGGCTAAGGCACAGCTATCGGACAATGGATATGCAAATATCGACTGGCAGTTCAACGCTCCGCTAAGTAACAATTTTGCTGATAAAGCAAGCGGTTGGGGTATGAACTTCGAAGGTGGTTATTTCGTGACTCCTAACATCGGTTTGGGTCTTTTCCTCAACTATCACAGCAACCACGAATATGTAGGTCGCGAAACCTTCCAAATGGGCGCCGGTGAAGTGACTACCGATCAGCAACACACAATGTTCCAATTGCCTTTCGGTGCTGCTGCACGTTACCAGTGGAATCGCGGTGGAGCCTTTCAACCATACGTCAGTGCTAAATTAGGTGCTGAATATGCTAAAATCCGCTCTAATTTCAGCATGCTGGAAGCAAGAGAAAACAGTTGGGGATTCTATGCTTCTCCTGAAGTAGGTATCAATGTATTCCCATGGGTTTACGGACCGGGTTTGCACTTTGCTTTGTACTACAGCTATGGTACCAACAAGGCTGACGTACTGCATTACAGTGTAGATGGATTGAGCAACTTCGGCTTCCGCCTGGGTGTATCCTTCTAAGACTGGCTGACAACTATCAGAATATTACGTTAATAATAAAAAAGGTAAAAGGTAGCTTTTAATATAGGCACCTTTTACCTTTCTTTTTTTATTTTTTCTTCATCGCATCATAAATAGCTCCCTGTATTCGCTCACGAATGTGCAGTTGGTTCAGTTTGCGATTTGTTACATCCGGATAAATCCGGTTGCTAAAGAATACATAAACCAGTTCATTGACCGGATCTACCCAGGCACACGTACCGGTAAAGCCGGTATGACCGTACACTTCGGCAGGTGCAGCAGGAGCACAATTTCCTTTCTTCGGATCATCAGCATCCGGTTTGTCAAAGCCCAAGCCACGCCGGCTGATCTTTGAAGTTTCCGTAGTAAACAACTGACAGGTTTCTTTGCTTAGATAGCGTTGACCATCTATTTCTCCTCCATTCAGCAACATCTGATAAACGCGGGCTACATCACGGGCAGTAGAGAAAAGTCCGGCATTTCCGGCCAATCCGCCAAAGAAAGCGGAAGCCTCATCATGCACAAATCCCTGCAAAGTCTCTTTACGCAAGAAACGGTCTTTGTTGGAAGGGACAATTTCCGATTTGGCAAAACGGCGTAAAGGCAGGTAACCTGTATGTTCCAACCCCATCGGCTCATAAAACTCACGTTGCAAATAGGCTTCCATAGGCATACCGGCCAGTTGTTCCACCAACATTCCCAAGAGTATAAATCCGACATCACTATATACATAGCGCTTCTGCTTTAACGGAGCTTCTGCAATTTTCTCTTCTATCACCTTTCGGAAAGAACGGTTTAACCACAAACTGTCACAGATCTGAACAGTATAATCACCGGTCTTGACCGGAGAAATATATTCACTCTTGAATTTGAATTTCGGATTCGCCCACGTAGTCGTACCAATCTGTACCGGATGGTGGATATCTTTACGTGCGCTGAACAATCTTCCATCATAGCTATCCTTGTCAATAGCTTCCTGATAAAAAGGAATCCAGGAAGGTAAACCGGACTGATGATACAGAATTTCCTGAATCGTTATATCTTTCTTATCAGTACGTTGCAAAAACGGCAAATGATCCGAAATTTTATCTGTCAGATTAAAACGTCCCTTATCGTAGAGTTTCATAATGGCGCAAGGTGCCCGTCGTTTTGAAAGGGAAGCCAGATCGTAGATATTCGTAGATTCGACACGAGGACTTCCTTTACCCGTATAAGTACCGAAAGCCTTGTCGAACATAATATGACCGTTTTCAGCACAACCACCTGGCAACCGGGATAGGCTCCCTGATGAATACCATCCAATGCAATGGAATCAATCCGTTTTAGATGAGCAGAGGAAAGCCCGTATTCTTCCGGAACGAAATGCAACGGCGTTTTAGGGGTAATAGTCACTCCTGCTCCCGTTGGAAACAGTTCTCCCAGACTTGCCGACAACTGTCCGTCTGCAGATGCCTTGGCAAATAGCACATCTGCCACCTGGCGCTGCACGTCACTACTATAGCTATGTCCCAGCACCACCGCCGAAGCATGAGCCACCGCGCGCTGAATCTGCAACATCATCTTCCCGGAGTAAAACAGATAAACTAGGGCTTTCGGGAACAAACTTAGCAAAGAAAGGCTGATAAGGAGCCAGCCGCTGTTCACTGACGGCTACAATAATCCGTTTATAGGTAGACAAAGAATCACGCAACCGCTGATTTTCCTCTTTCGTCTGATTGGCACGAAGGGAAAAACGAGCCAAAGACGTATAGCGGGAAAGTTGTTTCGCCAACGCATCAGTTTCTCCGGGATCTCCTACCTCGAGCAATGCAATCGTCTGCTCTTTGTCTGTATGCAAGGGGAGAATATGATTCTTGTTGTTCAGAACTGTTATTGCCGCTAAATTCAACCGGCGAACCAAATCACGCGTTTGCGGACTGTTAATCCGTTGTTCCAGACCGGATAATTGTACATACGACTTTTTCTTCAGTCCCAACACATATTTATAAGTCAAGACCTTACGACATTTGCTTTCAATATCTTCGCGGGTCAACTCTCCTTTTTCAATGGCTTCCAGTACTGGCCGGTATCTCTTCCTTCAAGTTTCGGGGAGACAATACCATGTCATTACCAGCTTTCAAAGCCTGCAAACTGACATTTCCATTTCCCGCCACTCCTTTCATGGCAAGCGCATCTGTAAATATGAGTCCTTTGAACGCCAGTTCATCTGTCAGCAAATCGTATACGACATTGCGGGACAAGGAAGACGGAAGTCCACCAATCGGTTCTATCACCGGAACTTGCAAATGTCCTACCATCATACCGCCCAATCCGGCACGGATGGCTTTAAAAGGATAAAGTTCCACACTGTCCAGACGCTCACGAGTGAAAGGAAGTACCGGAAGCGCCTTATGCGAATCAACATCGGTATCTCCATGTCCGGGAAAATGTTTACACACAGATAAAACCCCTCCACTTTCCAAACCGGAAGCATAAGCGATAACCTTATCAGCCACCTGTATCGGATCTTCTCCAAAAGAACGGGTATTGATTACGGGATTTTCAGGATTTATATTCACGTCCGCCACCGGAGCAAAGTTGACCTGTACTCCAATCTGTCGGCATTGACGAGCAACTTCACGCCCGTATTCATAGAGCAGCTTGTTGTCACGGATACATCCCAATACCATATTCCGTGGAAAAACAGGCATACCACGCAAACGCATGGCCAGTCCCCATTCTCCATCAAAGGTAATCATCAAAGGGACTTTTGCCTGCCGTTGCGCCCGGTTTGTCAGTTCAACCTGATTTTGCATCTTCCCACCGGAAAAGAGAAGTCCGCCCACTTTATAGGTGTCGATTACTTCGCGCAACAGTTCCAGGTTTCGTTTGGTATCTACCGGGGCAATGGTATAGATGAACAACTGCCCTACCTTTCTTTAAAGGAAAGCTTATCCATAACCGAATCAACCCAGTGCCGGCAGTCTTTGTCCTGAAGGGCTTTATACACCAGCAGAGGTTCAACGGTTGTAGCATTCTGCGCCGGACTTGAAACCGTGCCGGCCGCAATAAGGAATAAAAGCGTTACTATTGAGGGGATTATCTTCATTTATGTTTCAAAGTCAAATCGAGACGGCCTACACGAACACCATTTTTTCCCGTGTGCATAACAGGCACCTCTTTTCCGTCCATATTCAAGTATGTTTTTTTCATAAATGTATGAGAGTGCCCGCCCAGAATCACGTCGATATTGCGTGTTCCGGCAACCAGATGTTCATCCATTTGAATGCCCAGATGAGACAGGCATACTACCAAATCACAACCTTCTTCGTCTTTCAACAAAGCAGCTATTTCGTTGGATACGCGGATAGGATCTTCATAAACGACTCCTTCGCATTTATTAGCTCGAATCATCCTTCGGGTTGGGTTCCTCCACCAAACACACCAATTCTCAAACCATATTTCAAGAACGACGTAGGGTTTAACTATATCTTTCAATACCGTAGCATCCAGATTATAGTTGGCACAAACAACCGGGAAATTAGCCATCTTGAAAATACGTTCCATATTATCCACATCGAAATCAAACTCATGGTTACCGATAGTCATAGCATCGTAACCCATTTCATTCATTAGTTTAACTTCCACTTCTCCGCGGAACATATTATAATAAGGTTTCGAGAAATATCTCCGCAGTCGAAAAGCAGCACATTCTTATGCTCCTTTGCGGAACTGTTCGAGAAAAGCAGCCCGGCGAAGAAAACCACCTTTATTATAGTATTCGTCCCCTTCTGATTGACAGGTTCGATACGACTATGCACATCGCTTGTTTGTAAAATAATCACTTCTTTGGTATCCTTATCCTGCGCAAAATTGAGAAAGTAAAGCTCAATGCAAGACATAACAGGAATAATATCTGAATTCTTTTCATATTCAATATTTTAGATTCTCCTTTTATTTTATGGTAATACGTCCATCCAGTTTGAGGTAATCGCTTTGCCTTCGGCAGTCTGTTTGCGTACATAATCAAGAAATAGTCCGCGTAAGGTTGCGTCTTCGGGGCATACTCTCTTTCTGCCTGCAGGAAAGCATCCATCCGTCCATTTCCATCTGCCAGATAGTCGATAGTGCCACCGTGTAAAGCTGGTCATCCTTTAGTGGTTTTCACCGACAAAGGCGTTCAGCAACTTTCCATTTTTGGTGATTTCAAAGCGGATACCGCTCACTCCTTCTCCGTGCAGAGATGCAATCGCTTCAAAAAGACGTCTCAAGTCTGTTCCTTTCATAGTCAGTACGCAAAGAGAATTCTCAAAGGAAGAATTTCAAACACATCGCCTACCGTGATATCTCCTTCGGGCAAGATATTACGCAAGCCGCCCATATTTACCAATCCCATATCAGCAGGTTTCCCCAACACCTGAACAGCCGCTTGCTGCAAAACACCTGCAACAAGGTTGGAAAGTAAACTTTCGGGACCTCCTTTGTCCATTTTCATCGCACTGGTGCCGATGACTTCATACATCATCGCATCCACCTTTTCCTTATAAGGCTTTAAGATTTCGGCAGCTTTCGCGTTGGGAATGGTGTCCCAAACAGAATCAATCGTTATCATGCTACCCTCTACTTTGGTTACTTCGTACTGTGCCGTAGTCTCGCGTGCGGTCCGGCAGGAAGTAAACAGGAAGCCTCCTGCAAACGTCGCCACCATCAGATACTTTACATAAGTCTGTTTCATGTTCGCTATTTTTAGATATGCCACAAATATACAAAAACATTTGGCTATCTGGCAAATAATTCGTTACTTTGCACCGCTTTCGCGCAATCGCTGTCAAGAGAAGAGATACTTGGTATGTTGCGTTGTAACGATGAAACAATTTAATAATAACAACAATGGATTTAATTAAAATTGCAGAAGAAGCATTTGCTACCGGAAAACAGCACCCGAGCTTCAAAGCAGGAGACACTGTAACAGTAGCATATCGTATTATCGAGGGTAACAAAGAACGTGTACAGTTGTACCGTGGTGTTGTTATCAAAATCGCCGGTCACGGAGACAAGAAACGTTTTACTGTACGTAAAATGTCAGGAACTATAGGCGTAGAAAGAATTTTCCCAATCGAATCACCGGCTATCGATAGCATCGAAGTGAACAAGGTAGGTAAAGTTCGTCGCGCTAAATTGTACTACCTGCGCGCTCTTACTGGTAAGAAAGCTAGAATCAAAGAAAAAAGAGCTAACTAATAAGCCGAACTTTTCGATTCGAAATAAAAAAGGGAACTTCATTATGAGGTTCCCTTTTTTATTGTATATTTTCTCAAACATTCTCATGCCTATGAGAAAAAATCTCATTGCAATGAGAATAATTCCTCAAAGGTATAAGAATATTTTCTCACTTCGGTGAGAATAACCCTTTGTCTGAATAAGCCGTACACGTCAGAAAGGACTAAATAAAACAAAGCCCCGAAAGTCATAAACTCCCGAGGCTTCATTACCTTTATTATAATAATGAAATGTTATTCTTTCAAATCTTTCAGTTCCCAAGCCAATGCACTGGCGCCCAGTACAGCAGCATCAGAATCCTTCAATTCGGAAACGAGCAGTTTAGTCTTGCCTTTATAGATATTCAGGATATTATCATCAATTGATTTCTGAATTGGTTTCATGATATAGTCACCGGACTTAGCCAAACCACCAAACAATACAATTCGGCTGGAGAATGCAATAGCATCTGCCAGTGCTTCACCCAAGATGTTACCTGTAAAGTTAAAGATTTCCTGTGCCAGTTTATCACCTTGTACAGCTGCATCATACACATCTTTTGAAGTGATGTTTTCTGCAGGAATGTTACGAAGCACGCTAGCATCCGTACGGGCAGCAAGGAATTCACGGGCTGTGCGAGCTACACCGGTAGCCGAACAGTAAGTTTCCAGACATCCCTTACGGCCACAACCGCAAAGACGACCATCGCGACGGGCGATAACGTGTCCCAATTCACCTGCAAAACCGTCATGACCATACACCATCTGACCGTTGATAACGATACCGCTACCCACACCAGTACCCAGTGTAATCATGATAAAGTCTTTCATACCACGGGCAGCACCGTAAGTCATTTCACCGATAGCAGCAGCGTTTGCGTCGTTGGTCAAAGCAGTAGGAATACCCAGTCTTTCTTCAAACATGGCAGCCAACGGAAGAATTCTTCCAAGGCAGGTTCGAGCAAATTCAATCGTTCCCGTGTAGTAGTTGCCATTCGGAGCACCGATACCAATACCTCTGATTTTATCAACACCACCATTAGCAATAATCAATGGAAGCAGACTTTTACACACTTCATCAGCGTATTCTTCTACTGTAGGGTAACCAGATGTTTTGATTGAACTGCTGGCAATAATAGTTCCGCGTGCGTCTACAATTCCAAAGACGGTATTCGTTCCGCCTATGTCAATACCTACTACGTAGGGTTTTTCCATGTTTGAATTCATGATACTTTTATTTAAAAGGGTTAGTTAATCATTAAGTTTACTGCACACAAATTACGTAAAGAAGATTGAGTCTACAAAATGTTTTTTGAAAAAAGTTCAACCTGTTTGCAACTTTTCGTATCTTTCGCACGTCTAATAGTAGAAAATTATCAGAAAACAGAAACTAAATAAAGAAAATTGTGATACAACTAACGAATATCAACAAGACCTACAACAACGGAGCACCTCCATGTACTTAAAGGTATCAATCTCAACATTGAACAGGGGGAATTTGTTTCTATCATGGGAGCATCCGGGTCTGGGAAATCAACTTTACTCAACATATTGGGAATCCTCGACAACTACGATACCGGAGATTATTACTTGAACAACGTACTTATCAAGAACTTGAGCGAAACCAAATCTGCCGAATACCGGAACCGTATGATCGGATTTATTTTCCAGTCATTCAATCTGATTTCCTTTAAAGATGCCGTAGAGAATGTAGCACTTCCTTTATTTTACCAGGGTATAAGTCGCAAAAAACGAAATGCGCTTGCCTTGGAATATCTCGACCGTCTGGGTTTAAAAGACTGGGCACATCACATGCCGAACGAAATGAGTGGCGGTCAGAAACAACGTGTAGCCATTGCACGAGCTTTAATCACCCAACCACAAATCATTCTGGCAGATGAACCAACAGGAGCTTTGGACAGCAAAACTTCCGTGGAAGTGATGCAGATTCTGAAAGATCTTCATAAACTGGGAATGACGATTGTCGTTGTCACCCACGAAAGTGGAGTCGCCAACCAGACAGACAAGATTATACATATCAAAGATGGAATCATCGAACGTATTGAAGATAATATCGACCATGACGCTTCTCCTTTCGGAAAAGACGGTATCATGAAATAATCTAAAATCCACCACTATACAAACATTATCATGATTGACATCTGGCAAGAAATATATAGTACCATCAAACGCAACAAGCTAAGAACTTTTCTCACAGGATTTGCCGTGGCATGGGGAATCTTTATGCTTATCGTCCTACTAGGTGCAGGCAACGGACTGATCCACGCATTCGAGCAATCGGCTTCCGAACGTGCCATGAACTCCATCAAGATTTTTCCGGGATGGACCAGTAAATCATACGACGGACTGAAAGAAGGAAGACGGGTGCAACTGGACAATAAAGACATGGATGCTACCAGTCATTATTTCCCGAATCATGTCATCAAGGCCGGAGCAACCGTGTGGCAGGGAGGCGTTAATCTTAGTTTCGGACAAGAATACGTCAGCCTGAACCTTTCCGGCGTATATCCCAATCATACAGAGGTAGAAGTCGTGAAGCTTTTCGAAGGACGTTTTATCAATGAAATCGATATCAAGGAACGCCGGAAAGTTATTGTGCTTCATAAGAAAACAGCAGAAATCCTTTTAACAAGACTCATACCGAGCCAATCGGACAGTTTGTCAACGCCGGAAATGTGGTTTATCAGGTAGTAGGTCTTTATAATGATAAAGGAGATAGCGGAGACAGCGATGCCTACATTCCTTTTACCACTCTGCAAACGATTTATAATAAAGGAGACAAACTGAATAACCTGGTCATGACTACCAAAAATCTGGAAACAGTAGATACGTAAGGCTTTGAAGCCCATTACCGCAAAGTATTGGGAGCCAACCATCGGTTTGACCCAACGGACCACAGTGCTATCTGGATATGGAACCGGTTTACCAACTATCTGCAACAGCAGAAAGGTTCGGGCATGCTGCGTATCGCCATCTGGGTAATCGGCATCTTTACGTTACTTAGCGGAATCGTTGGAGTTTCCAACATCATGCTGATTACCGTCAAAGAACGTACCCGCGAGTTTGGTATTCGTAAGGCTTTGGGAGCCAAACCGCTTTCCATTCTCTGGTTGATTATCGTAGAGAGCGTCACCATCACCACCATATTCGGATATATCGGCATGGTAGCCGGTATCGGAGTGACCGAATGGATGAACAGCGCTTTCGGCAATCAGACCATGGACACCGGAATGTGGACGGAAACCGTTTTCCTGAATCCGACAGTAGATATAAGAATCGCCATACAGGCTACACTCACATTAGTAATAGCCGGAACATTAGCCGGATTGTTCCCTGCCCGAAAAGCAGTTAGCATCCGACCGATCGAAGCACTTAGAGCAGATTAAGACTATGAGAATAGACATGGATACCTGTGAGGAAATCCTCATTACCATTACAAGAAATAAAACGAGAAGCCTGCTGACTGCATTCGGTGTTTTCTGGGGAATCTTTATGCTCGTAGCCCTTATCGGCGGCGGGCAAGGATTGGAGGACATGATGAAAAGAACTTTGAGGGATTTGCCACCAATTCTGGTTTCCTTTGTCTCGCAAAGAACGGGCGAGGCTTACAAAGGCTTCCGCAAAGGGAGATGGTGGAATCTGGAATCTACCGACATTGACCGTCTTCGCTCCCAAGTGAAAGAGGTGGAGATCATTACTCCGTCCGTAGCCCGTTGGGGTTCCAAAGCCGTATACGAAGATAAGAAATATGATTGTAGCGTGAAAGGATTGTATCCGGATTATCTCCACATTGAATCACAGGAAATGGCATACGGCAGGTTCATCAATGAGGTGGATATAAAGGAAGCACGCAAAGTATGTGTCATCGGAAAACGAATTTATGAAAGTCTTTTCAAACCGGGAGAAGACCCGTGTGGCAAATATGTAAGGGTAGATGGCATTTATTATCAAGTGATTGGCATGTCTTCTTCCGAAGGAGATATGAACATACAGGACGGGCTTCGGATAGTCACTCTTCCTTCACTACGATGCAGCAAACATATAATCTGGGAGGACGAATTGATGTGATCTGTTTCACTGCGAAGCATGGAGTCAAAGTGTCTGAAATACAACCCAAAATGGAACAGGTCATTAAAGCCGCACATTATATCTCCCCGGATGACAAACAGGCTGTTATGTGCCTGAATGCCGAAGCTATGTTCTCTATGGTCGATAACCTGTTTACCGGTATCAACATACTTGTTTGGATGGTAGGTTTGGGAACTTTGCTGGCAGGTGCCATCGGAGTATCCAATATTATGATGGTGACCGTTAAAGAACGTACCACTGAAATCGGTATCCGCCGGGCGATCGGTGCACGACCGAAAGATATTCTGCAACAAATTCTATCAGAGAGTATGGTACTTACCACCATTGCAGGAATGTGTGGAATATCCTTTGCCGTCATGGTGTTGCAACTTGTAGAGATGGGAGCCAACGCTGACGGAGGGGACACCCGTTTTCAAGTTACTTTCGGACTGGCAATCGGTACTTGTGCCCTTCTAATCGCACTGGAATGTTGGCAGGACTGGCACCTGCTTACCGGGCCATGGCTATCAAACCGATTGAGGCGATTCGGGATGAATAAGGAAGTGGAACAGTTATCTGGATATGTGAGGAGTTTAGTTTCAATCATCAATCGTAAATAATAAAATTATAAATAAAATCATGAAAAAGTATCTGAAAATCACATTATTGGTAGTCATTGCTATCATTCTTGTCGGAACATTCGTATTCCTTTATCAGAAATCCAAGCCTAAGGTAATCACTTACGAAACAGTTAGACCGGAAATGACTGACCTCCAAAAAACTACAGTAGCTACCGGAAAGGTGGAACCGAGAGACGAAATTTTAATCAAACCGCAAATTTCGGGTATTATCGACGAAGTATATAAAGAAGCCGGACAAGCTGTAAGAAAAGGAAGTTATTGCCAAAGTAAAAGTAATCCCGAACTCGACAACTGAATTCTGCAGAAAGCCGTGTGCGCCTGGCAGAAATTAATGCAACCCAGGCAGAAACGGATTTCGCCCGTGTGAAGAAGTTGTATGACGGTCAGTTAATTAGCCGGGAGGAATACGAGAAAAGTGAAGTGGCTTTGAAACAGGCTCGCGAAGAGAGACAGACGGCCAAAGACAATCTGGAAATCGTAAAAGAAGGAATTACCAAAAACAGTGCCTCTTTCAGTAGCACGATGATTCGCTCTACCATTGACGGGTTAATTCTGGACGTACCTGTAAAAGCTGGTAATTCGGTGATTATGAGTAATACGTTCAATGATGGAACCACGATTGCTACGGTAGCCAACATGAACGATATGATTTTCCGCGGTAATATTGATGAAACAGAAGTGGGACGTATCCACGAACAAATGCCAATCAAGCTGACCATCGGAGCTTTACAAAATCTGACTTTCAATGCCATTCTGGAATATATCTCTCCGAAAGGGGTGGAAACCAATGGAGCCAACCAGTTTGAAATCAAGGCTGCGATTACCATTCCGGATTCTGTTCAGATTCGTTCCGGATATTCGGCTAATGCGGAAATCGTATTACAAAAAGCCAATCAGGTATTGGCAGTGCCCGAAAGCACTGTTGAATTTAGTGGTGACTCTACATTTGTGTACATCATGACAGATTCAGTGCCCGAACAAAAGTTCCAGCGTACACAGGTGACTGCCGGTATGAGTGATGGAATCAAGATAGAAATCAAGAAAGGGGTAACCGTTCAGGACAAAATACGTGGTGCAGAGAAAAAAGATAAATAATTGAATCCGATGAAAATAATTCGTAAAACCATATCAGCCCTTCTGCTTGCCGGAGTCGGAATCACCTCCATTCAGGCACAGAACAACTCTTCGCAAGCGTGGACGCTGCGGCAATGTATCGACTATGCCATTGAACATAATATAGAAATCCGTCAATCGGCCAATAATGTCGAAGCAGGCAAAGTGAGTGTAAACACTACTAAATGGGCACGCCTTCCGAATCTGAGCGGTAGCGCCAGCCAAAACTGGAGTTGGGGTCGTACCGCTTCTCCGATAGACAACTCGTATAGTGACATCAACAGCGCCAATACCAGTTTCAGCTTGGGAACAAACGTACCTATATTTACCGGTTTGCAATTGTCCAACCAATATTCACTTGCCAAACTGGATTTAAAAGCTGCTATAGAAGATTTGAATAAAGCCAGAGAGGATATTGCAATCAATGTCACTTCGGCTTATTTACAGGTTTTATTCAATCAAGAATTAAGTAAGATTGCTCATAATCGTCGATTTAAGCAAAGACCAGTTAAAACGTATTCAAGGTCTTCAGGGAGTGGGTAAGGCATCCTCTTCTGAAGTGGCCGAAGCACAAGCCCGTGTTGCACAGGATGAAATGACTGCTGTACAATCAGACAATACGTACAAACTGTCCTTACTGGATCTCACCCAACTCTTGGAATTACCCACGCCTGAAGGATTTGTACTCGAAAGCCCTAAGGAAGAATTAGAGTTCGAATCTCTCACTCCGCCGGATGACATATATACACAGGCGCTTACTTACAAACCAAGCATTAAGGCTGCAGAATATCGTTTACAAGGTAGTCTTAATAGTATTCGTATTGCCCAAAGTGCGTTTTATCCACAACTCTCTTTCAGTGCCGGTCTGGGAAGTAATTATTATACGGTTAGCGGAAGATCAGAGAGCAGCTTCGGCAGTCAGATGAAAAACAATCTGAATAAATATATAGGATTTAATTTGAGCGTGCCAATCTTCAACCGTTTTGCCACAAGAAACCGGGTACGCACCGCTCGTTTGCAACAAATAGATTTATCCTTGAAGTTGGATAACAGTAAAAAAATACTCTATAAAGAAATTCAGCAAGCCTGGTACAATGCTCTGGCAGCAGAAAGTAAATACAACTCCAGTGAAGTGGCAGTAAAAGCCAACGAAGAATCTTTCCGCCTGATGAGTGAGAAGTTCAATAACGGCAAGGCTACCTTTGTGGAATACAATGAAGCCAAACTTAATCTGACGAAAGCTCTTTCGGATAAGTTGCAGGCAAAATATGACTACCTGTTCCGACTAAAATTCTGGATTTCTACAAAGGACAGGTCATTGAATGAAAAATAAAGTTGAGTTTAGTATAGTAGTTCCTTAAAACATATCCGTTGGTTCATTCGTTATTATAGAAAGAACTAACGGATATGAAGTATTTTATCGTCCTAGTGATTGTAATGATTAGTAATACATTTTTAGGAGTTGCTAAACCAATGAAGAATCAAGCAGAAATCTATTTTGCGGGAGGATGTTTCTGGGGGACAGAACATTTCCTGAAACAAATTCGAGGAGTAGAAAATACTCAGGTAGGGTATGCCAACAGTAATGTTGCCAATCCGAGTTATGAACAGGTCTGTTCAGGAAAAACCAATGCTGCCGAAACAGTAAAGGTGGTTTATGATCCGAAAACGGTAGATTTGAATTTACTGCTCGATCTATATTTCAAGACAATCGATCCTACCAGCCTCAACCAGCAAGGTAATGACCGGGGAACGCAGTATAGAACCGGAATTTATTATGTAGATAAAGAAGATCTCCCTGTCATCAAGCAGGCGATTCAACTATTATCCGCGCAATATAAAACTCCTATCGTCCTAGAAGTAAAGCCATTGACAAATTTCTATCCGGCAGAGACTTACCACCAGGACTATCTGGATAAAAATCCGGGTGGATACTGCCATATCAATCCCGCTTTATTCGAAATGGCACGCAAAGCGAATGCGCCGAAAGCTAAAGCGTATCAAAAAGCGGATGATGCAACCCTTCGTAAGGAATTGTCGGCGGAACAATATGCCGTAACCCAAAAGAATGCCACTGAACCTGCTTTCCACAATAAATACTGGAATGAGCATCGTCCCGGCATTTATGTGGATATTACTACCGGAGAACCTCTGTTTGTCTCTACCGACAAGTTTGATTCAGGTTGCGGGTGGCCAAGCTTTTCCCAACCGATTCAAAAAGATCTAATCGCAGAAAAGAAAGATACTTCGCACGGCATGATACGTACGGAAGTACGCAGTAAAACCGGAGATGCTCATTTGGGACACGTATTCACAGATGGGCCGAAAGAGAAAGGTGGATTACGCTATTGCATCAATAGCGCTTCACTTCGTTTTATCCCGAAAGATAAAATGAAAGAGGAAGGTTATGGAGAATATCTACCACTCGTTAAATAGATATTGAAGAGTTACAAAGCTAATCGTAACTGTTCATTAGAAAAACAGAACGGTGGATTATCCCATAAGGAAATCCACCATTTTTAATGTAGTTAAATTAAAAGAGAGAGAAGGAGTTTCACAACTCCGATTTATTTTTATCTGCTGGCAGTCAGCAGAGTTGCTTCATTAGTTGCCGGAGTAGATACATTCATAGCCCAGCTAGCAGCGGATTCTTCAATCCATTTATAGTCATTCCATTTATAGTTCATATAAGCAACCGGCATATTAGCGTCGTTCAGTTCATAAACGCTCTTTTCAACAGATGCGTCGTAAGCTCTGTGAGAGTCATTCCAGCGTGCATATACCAAAGTGATTTCATTAGATGAATAAGTATAATCAATTTTAAAGTACGGTATCCATTTTTCAGTAGAAGCATCCCATTTGAAAGCTTCTTTGGAGGACATTCTCTTCTGATCGTCATAGGTAAAATCATATTTCATGTGGCGATAGAGAGAACCATCGAGTCTGTAAATCACTTTCGATACTACAAGTTCATCTACTTTTCTCTTCATTAGTAATGAAGTTATTACCCTGTGCCTTCACTGTTGTATTAGCGATTCCTGCAAATACCATAGCAACTAAAACGATCATTCTGAATAATACTGTAGTCTTCATAATTGTATATTTTTTATTTGTTCAACATTCTGTTTTTGTTCTTCTGTTTATTAGACGGATCAAGCGTCTCAAACGGTTGCAACCTTCTGAAGTTTTTTTCATTTTTCTTCGTTGTCCGCTTGCGACTATAGAGATGCAACGAGCGTGCCAAAACGATAACTAGCTAATAATCAAGGAAATCATAAAACAGAACGGTGTACGAAAACGAACAGTTGTACGCTTAAAAGCGAACAACTAACCATTTTTTTCGCATTTTCTTCTTTCTACTGATGAATATAACTCTAAAAATGGGAAAATACTCCGCTTGTTGCCCGAATTATTATCTACCTTTGCAGCGATTATCATATCAAGAAAAAGAAGATGGAAACGTCCAACAAAAAAAGAATTATCATTCTATCGGCTATCGGTATCTTGCTTACCGGCGGACTTATTTGTCTCTTTGCATTCCGCAATGTCATTTTATGCCATATCGTTGACAAACGAACTACACGTGCCGAACAAACATACGGTCTACAAATTCATTATCAGGAGTTACGAATGAAAGGCTGCAATGAAGTGGCTTTACAAGGACTTTATATTGTTCCCAACCAACGCGATACCCTCGACATTACAATCCGTCAATGTAAAACTAAGTTTTGGGAATTGCTAAAAGGAGAAATCGAAGTACGGAATGTGCTTATGAATTGGCAATCAACTTCATCAAGTATGATAGCATAGCTAACTACGATTTCCTGTTCTTTAAACGGCAACAAGAAGCAGAACCCCAACCTGTCATAGAAAGTGACTATGCCAACCGTATTGACCGGATATTAAACCTCATTTACGGTTTCCTGCCTGAAAACGGGCAACTCAGGCAAATCAATATAACCGAACGTAAAGATAGTAATTTCGTTGCAGTCAACATTCCTTCTTTTATTATTGAGAACAATCATTTCCAATCAACCATTCAGATAAAAGAAGATACACTGCCTCAACAACTATGGGAAGCCACCGGCGAACTAAACAGAAGAGACTATACATTAAAAGCATCTGTCTTTGCCCCGGAAAAAAGAAAAATCTCACTACCTTATATTACCCGCCGTTTTGGAGCAGAAGTCACTTTCGACACCCTATCTTATAATATGACTAAAGATAAGCGTGCATCCAAGCAACTGCTCCTCAAAGGAAAAGCGAGAGTGAACGGACTTGACGTATTTCATAAAGCCCTCTCTCCTGAAGTAATTCATCTCGATCGTGGACAACTCTGTTACGAGATGAACATTAGCGGGCACTCACTCGAACTGGATAGCACGACCATCGTTGATTTCAACAAACTCCAGTTTCATCCTTATTTGCGAGCCGAGAAAGAGAAAGGAAACTGGCATTTCACTGCTGCGGTCAACAAATCCTGGTTTCCGGCAGATGATCTGTTCAGCTCTCTCCCCAAAGGATTATTCAGCAATCTGGAAGGCATAAAAACAAGTGGCGAGTTGGCCTATCATTTTCTATTAGATATTGATTTTGCACAACTAGATAGTCTCAAACTGGAATCCGGACTGAAAGAGAAAGACTTCCGCATCACAAGCTATGGAGCCACTTCACTCTCCAAAATGTCCGGCGAGTTCATTTATACAGCTTATGAGAATGGAATACCGGTGCGGACTTTTCCTATTGGTCCCTCGTGCAAACACTTTACACCATTGGATAGCATTTCACCCATCCTAAGAATGTCCGTTATGCAAAGTGAAGATGGAGCATTCTTTTACCATCGCGGTTTCCTGCCCGATGCCCTACGGGAAGCATTGATTTACGACCTGCAAGTGAAACGCTTTGCACGTGGAGGAAGCACGATCACCATGCAACTCGTAAAGAATGTATTCGAACCGTAATAAGAACTTTGCACGTAAATTGAAGAGGCATTGATTGTATGGCTAATAGAAAATGAAAGATTAACTTCTAAAGAACGCATGTACGAAGTATATCTGAACATTGTTGAATGGGGACCGCTCGTTTATGGTATTCAGGAAGCTTCTGCTTATTATTTCAATAAACGCCCTTCACAACTGAACACGGAAGAAAGTATTTTCCTGGCTTCCATTATCCCGAAGCCCAAGCATTTCCGCAGCTCTTTTGCTGAAGGCGGACAGTTAAAGGAGAATATGGAAGGCTATTATAAGTTGATAGCCAAGCGGCTTGCACAGAAAGGAGTAATAAGTGAAATCGAGGCGGATAGTATCCGCCCCGATATCAAGTTACGGGCGCTGCCCGGAATAGTCTAGCCGGTGAAAACCGAGTCTAGTTCTCCTTCCGCTGAGGAGTAATGAGATTGATATAAATAATAAAGGAATAGGTTATCTTCTTGAACTGCTGCTGTTTCTTTCAGAGGAACGGGAAGAACTTTGAGTGCTATTGCTTCTCGTACTTCCGGAAGAAGAGCGTCTTTCTGTTTGTCCACTAGAAACATTGCTCCGGCTAGAGCTACCGCCGCTTCGAGTAGAGCTCGAGCTACCGCTACTCCGGTTAGAAGTGGTACTGCTGCTACGACTAGTAGTACTACCGCTACTGCGACTGGAGCTACTACGACTGGAACTACCGCGACTGGAACCGGAAGAGCTATTATTTCTCTCGGAACTGTTATTTCTATTATAGGAACCACTATCGTTTCGTTTACTTGAACTTTCTCTCGAACTGCTACTTGTTTTTCCACTTTCACGATTGGAGGAACTGGAACCAGTTGAACTTCCGCTTGTTGGTCTGCGATTAGAGCCTGAAGAACCGGAACCTGTTTCCGGACGACGACCAGAATTACGATCACTTTCTACTCTATTCGTATTCCCATTTTTATCAGGAGCAACATTGTTACCAGGTCTCCCACTTCCGGACGGTGTAGATGGTCTGACAGAAGTCGAAGGCCGATCTCCTCCAGATTCCGGACGGGGACGTGTTGACGTACCAGGTCTTGTTGTCGTTCCGGGACGAGTAGAAGTATCAGGACGAGTAGAGGTACTTGGGCGAGACGTACCAGGACGCGTTGTCGATGAACCCGGACGGGAAGAATTACCCGGACGTGTCGGTGCATTATGCGGACGAGTGGAAGTATTCGGACGGAACCGGACAGAACCGAAACCGAACGACGATAAGAGTGGAATACTCGCTGATCTCTCACCCGATGCGGTGCAGAATAATGGTTGAAATTAGTATATCTGCCCCGATAATAACTCACATGGTGAAAGTGTGGACGATAATGTGCTCCACAATAAGTACGGTAATGGTAAGGCACACCAAAATAAAACAAACTGCGATTCGGGTAATTAACATAAACCCTGAAACTCCATTTCCTCCGGTTACATAGATTGGCCGATAGAAATACTCGGCACCGAGGAACCGGCGATACTGTGCATCACTCAATACCCAGCGAAGATCGTCGTTACGAATATCCAGCGCTTCATAATAATCATCCAATGCCCATTCGTAACCACGTGCTACGTAATCCATGATATTACGGACAGAATAAATAAAGTCGTAATTAATTTCATACGCATCATTATATTGCTGTGTACTCAAGCTCAATTCATATGCCATCTTATCGGTAAGAAAACGCGTCTCCTTACGTACCTTGCTAGTGCTCATTCCAGCCATTACGGTCATATTGGCAGTCAGACCGACAGCAAAGAGTAAAACCGTATTCGTTTCATAATTCAATCTCCTATCATTTATTATTCTGATGATATTCCTCAATAAACTTACGCATCTCATCTTTATATGCATTAGAAAATAAAATATCGATCACCTTATTAAAATTTCTTTTATCCCTTACATAAGGATACAGCTTCTTCATCATCTCCACCTGGTCAGGAGTATACGAAATCTCCTTCACTATTTTCACACATTGATTTGAAGTGACATCATACGTTCTCAACATCCGATCGACAAGCTTCTTCTGGTCTTCATTCATAACCGTTATTTTGAGCTTATTGATAAATTCATCAAACTCCGGATCAGTCATCAAACGAGCTTCTTCCACTTGTTCATGATTAGGAAAGACTTCAACGGTAGTGTTCACAGCAGGCGGTACTACAACGGAATGCATCGGTGCAGGTCTGCCATAACCTTTGAACGTATCCATACTAACCACCTCTCTATTTACAAACTGAACGATTATCGTCACAGGTTCCGAAGTAAGTACAGGCGTACCGTTATCACGATGGAATTCCCATTCTTCCATATCACCGTCAAAACGCCGGAAATCGTTTTCCTAAAACGGACTCTACCTGCGATTGAGTCATTCCCTGATATATACCCATCATCTGTTTGGTAGATACATAGCTGGTAAAACAGCCACTGACCAATATTCCCAATGCCAAACACAGCATAATATGTATCTTTTTCATAACCGTATCGTTTTTAGTTAATAGTATCAACGTTTACCGTACCCTATGATAAAATCCTTCATCTTTTCCTTACTGGAGCCAAATGTCGGTATTAATCACCGTAAAGAAAGCTTCCTTATCTACAATCCGGGGATACATGATCTTCATAATCTCCATCCGGTCATCATCGAATGTATATAGTTTGGTCAGTTGGAGACATTGGGCAGATGTGAAATCAGAACCAGCCAATGCAGCATTGAGCAACTTCATACGGTCATCTTTAAAAGGCTCATTCTTCATCTCTTTATAAAACGTTTGGAAGAGCTGATCGTTCATCACCCTGTTGTAACCATATCCCGGACGATGTTCTCCCTGTTCGGGACGGCTGGGTCTTTCCGGGCGCATGTTATCACGTCCGTCTACCCATATTTCTGTCACTCCTCTCCCATCAAAATAAACGAGATCTTTATATAATTTTTCTCCTTTCCATACTAGCTCTCCCGCACGGGTAAAGCGGGTGGCAAACACTTCAACAGTATAATGTCCGGGATTTAAATTGGCTATAAAGCAGGTAGTAGTAGGTAAACATATCTGGTTCCCTCCCAGGTAAACAAGAATCGGAGTATTCCCGCCATCGATACGGATTCCGTTAACAGACTGCGCTTGTAAGGAGAGGGCAGCGAACAGGATGCAGAAACTTATTATAATCTTACGCATAGCTTATCTAGTTTTTATTATTTATATCTTTAATCTGATAGCACAAAAATAGGGTGAAACTCCCCACCCCAATGATTCTCTCTATTCGTATGTAGGGAAATCCCTATTCTGTTTAGGAATCCGCCAAAGCAATGCCATCCTCATGCAAGGTAATCAGACGTTTCTTATACAAGTCGCCCACTTCCTTGCTAACACCAAACGTGTCATAAATATCTTCCGCAGGACTTTTATCATTCAAGTTGATCCGTCCTCCATGCGCTTTGATATAGTCGAGCAGCGTTTTCGAAAAATCGTCAATCTTTTCAAAACCGGGTTTCTGAAGAATCGTCTACCTTACCATCTTCACGCACCTGTTTCACAAACGCCTTCATCTCCATTCCTGTTTCCAACGGACAGAATATTTCATTTTCATACAGCAAACCGCTATACTTATTGTCTATAATCGCTTTGAAACCCAAGTCCGTCTTCTGCCAGATAAGGATATTCACTTCTGCTTCCGGAGTATATTCCGGCTTTTTTCAACAGATAACGTTCCACCTTTGCTGAAGCCACAATACGATAACTCTCTTCATCCAAATGCGCATGGACCACATATTTCCGCCCAACCTGCATTTTCATCTTCTGCTCACTGAACGGAACGAACAGGTCTTTCATCAATCCCCAGTTCAGGAAAGCTCCGTATTGATTCACCCAGGAGACTTCCAGACAGGCAAACTGACCTACCTGCACCAACGGAGTCAGCGTCGTAGCAATCAGTCTTTCATCCATATCCAGATAAAGAAACACGTTCAAAAAATCTCCTATCTTACAGTCTTCGGGCACATAGCGGGTAGGCAACAAAATCTCACCTTCTTCCCCACCATCGAGATATACGCCGAAATCTACTTCTTTCACGACTTCAAGCTGATTGAACTTTCCTAATTCGATGCTCATATTCTTATCTATTTATTGTAATAAGACACAAAGATAATCTATTTTGAATAGATCTCTCAAACAGTCAGCCATAACTTTTCGTTATCGGGCAAAACTATTTGCAATGAACAATCTGCTTTCTAATATGTTAACTTTGTAGCGACAAAAAGAAAAAGTAAATTATTCACCTTTAAACATATAAACTTATGGAATTTCTAACCAACGAGAAACTTACGATTGTAGGAGCTGCCGGAATGATCGGCTCCAATATGGCACAAACAGCCATGATGATGAGACTCACTCCGAATATTTGCCTGTATGATCCATTTGCCCCGGCTCTGGAAGGAGTAGCTGAAGAATTGTATCACTGCGGTTTTGAAGGTGTCAACCTTACATTTACTTCCGATATCAAAGAAGCGCTGACAGGAGCTTCTTACATTGTCTCTTCCGGTGGAGCTGCCCGTAAAGCAGGTATGACCCGCGAAGATTTGCTGAAGGGAAATGCAGAAATTGCCGCTCAATTCGGTAAAGATGTTCATCAATATTGCCCAAACGTAAAACATATCGTTGTGATCTTTAATCCTGCAGACATCACCGGATTGATTACTTTGTTGTATTCAGGTTTGAAACCCTCTCAAGTTTCTACACTGGCTGCCTTGGACAGCACCCGTCTGCAAAACGAACTGGTGAAATTCTTCCATATCCCGGCTTCCGACATTCAGAATTGCCGTACGTATGGTGGTCATGGCGAACAAATGGCTGTATTCGCATCTACAACCAAAATAAAAGGAGAGCCTTTGACCGATTTCATCGGCACTACCCGTCTTCCATTGGCAGATTGGGAAGCACTGAAAGTACGTGTCATCCAGGGTGGTAAGCATATTATCGACCTGCGCGGTCGTTCTTCTTTCCAAAGCCCGGCTTATCTTTCTATCGAAATGATTGCCGCTGCTATGGGTGGACAACCTTTCCGCTGGCCTGCCGGAACGTATGTTTCTAACAGTAAGTTCGACCATATCATGATGGCGATGGAAACTTCAATAACTAAAGACGGCGTCACTTATAAAGAAGTAGCCGGAACTCCTGCCGAACAGGAAGAATTGGAAAAAGCTACGAGCATTTATGCAAACTTCGTGATGAAGTGATTGAAATGGGGATCATCCCAGCTATTAAAGACTGGCACGCATTGAATCCCAATATTGACTAATCAAACAATATTAGCAAAAGCCGAAAAATACATCTCTTTTCGGCTTTTATTCAATTACTTACATATCACATATACCCCCACTTAGTCTATAAATCTTTCAAGACTCCAATTCAAATGACTATGCAAAGTTGGGGATAATTCGTCAATTAAAAAATAGACAATGGGGAAAGTACCTAAACTGAAGTTACAGGTACTCAAAGTGCGAAATATAGTGATTATCCTATCCAAATTAGTGAATGGAATAAAACTGCGCATCGAAGTTTATAAAATATCTGTCATTTTTGAGAAGTACATTCGGAACAAACTCCTTTTAGTACATAGTTTATACTATGCAAAGTAAATCCTTTAGGCAAATCAATCACCGGGATATGTGTACCTTCCAGGCAGAATGTACGATGACATTTCTCACAATAAAAATGCGAATGTAAATCCTGTACCACACAATTGCAGGAGTTGTCGCAAACGGCATACTTCAACGAGCCGCCCCATCGTCTATGCTATGTATGAGGTGATGAGACAAGAAGAGAGCGATGGTACGGGATATAGTCGATTTATCGACTGTATCGAGCAGTGTTTCCAAATCGAGCAATGACACCGCACGCTCTGCCTGCATCATCGCTTTTATCACCAGAAGCCTTATGGCAGTTGGCTTGATACCTCTTCTATCCAACTTATCCAAATAAATATCTTCTTCCATCTTTCTCCTATTTTATCATTTTCTGTATTCTGACAGCATTCATAATGGCAAGTAGCGCAACACCCACATCTGCAAAGACAGCTTCCCAAAGTGTGGCGATTCCACCGGCTCCCAAAATCAATACAAGTAATTTCACCCAAATGCCAGTGATACATTCTGCCAAATAATTCTTCGTGTCAGTTTTCCTACTTTGATAGCTTCGGCTACCTTCGACGGCTGGTCTGTCTGTATCACGACATCGGCTGTTTCAATAGCCGCATCACTACCCAGTCCTCCCATAGCAATGCCAACATGACTTAGAGCGAGCACCGGTGCATCGTTCATTCCATCACCGACAAATGCGATCCGGTTTGCCTCATCCTGCCGCAGCTCTTCCAGATGATTCACTTTTCCTTCCGGCAACAGGTCACCATAAGCTTTCGATATACCGAGCTTTTCTGCAAAGTTAGTAACAATACTCTGTTTATCACCGGATAGTATCTGGATGTTTTCAATATTTAAAGCTTTTAAATTGTCAATAGCTACCTTTGCGTCCTCTTTCAGGGCATCAGCCAGCAGCAGATAACCTGCATAACGGTTTCCAACAGCACAGACCACGATGGTATCCGTTATTTCCAGCAGTTCTTTTGGATAGGATATATCAAACTTAGACAGTAACCGGCAATTACCGACCAGAACCATAGCCCCGTCTATCGTTGCTTCCAAACCATAGCCGGCAAATTCTTTTGTACCGGTAACAGCTACACATTCAATGTTTTGTTCTTTCGCATAATTCACAACAGCCTTGGCAATCGGATGAGTACTATCACTTTCTACCGAAGCAACCAGTTTCACTAATTCTTCTTCCGAAACCTCGCCTGCACTTTTACAGGCCTGTACTTCAAAGGTTCCTTTGTCGGTTCCAGTTTTATCGAATACCACTGTATTGATCTTAGTGATAGCATCCAGATAATTACCACCCTTGAATAAAATTCCCAACCGGGATGCCGCTCCAATTCCCCCAAAGTAGCCCAACGGAATACTAACCACCAACGCACAGGGACACGAAATCACCAGAAAGACCAAAGCTCTGTATAGCCAATCATTAAATGCAAATACAAATGGAGGATTAATAAGTGAATAAACAAATGGACACAAAACAATTAACACTGCAAGCGCTATAACAATAGGTGTCTAAATGCGCGCAAACTTACGAATAAACAATTCAGCCGGAGCCTTACGTTCGGAAGCATTCTGAACAAGCTCCAATATTCGGGCAAGTGCACTCTTATCAAAAGGTCTCGTTACCTCGAGCCGGATAACCTTATCGGTTACAATCATTCCGGCAAGTACTTCTTCACCTTTCCGAATATTACGAGGAACGCTTTCACCTGTTAATGCGGCTGTATTGAAGGCAGCCACTTCATTCTGCATAGTTCCATCCAATGGCACCCGTTCGCCTGCCTTTATTTCTATGATTTCACCGACTTTTATCTTTTTAGGGCTTTCAATTACAAGATTGCCTTCCCGGAGCACTAATGCTTTCTCGGGTCTTACTTCCAATAAGGCTCCAATATTACGTTTGGCTTTATCTACCGCTTTATCCTGAAACAGTTCTCCTACTGTATAGAATAACATCACGGCTACTCCTTCCGGATATTCACCAATATAGAAAGCTCCCAAAGTAGCTATAATCATTAGAGTGAACTCACTGAAATAGTCTTTTTCCCTGATACTTTCCCAGGCTTCTTTCATCACTGGAATTCCTACCGGAAGATAGGCCACGATATACCATATCAAGGCAACAGATCCTTCACGGAAGAATGCTAAATCGAGAGCATTCATAATTATTCCACTTGTCAGAAGCAGGAGAGAGAATATCACTTTCCCATATTCATGGAATACCGAAACCTTTGCATCAACCTTTTTTTCTGCTGCGCATGAATGAGCGCCACAACTACAATGTCCCATAACTTTCATCATTTAGTTGATGCAAAGGTAGCAAATGATTTATGCAACAAAGTTGCAAAACCGGTTTTAGAACATATATCCCAACGAGATCATCAGGTTTCTGTTCTTCATTCCTACTTCTTTGATTACCTCAACAAGTCCGAAATCATAGCTTATGGCAACTTGATATTTCTTACTGAACTCAACCCCGGCTTTTAGTCCAAGACCGAAGTCGAATCGTTTTAGACCATCGTCTCCAAATATATCTTCGGACATCGAGTTACCTCCTAATTCCGCAATATCTGCAATATCACCGTCCACTTTCAATTTTGCTTTTCCAAACAGCCCAACAGCCATATAAGGACCTACACTACCAAATAATGAAAAATCATCATTGACGGCATATTTATACCCGACACGTACCGGCACTTCCAGATAGTATGGATTAAATTTTATGCTCGCAAGTGATCCTCCATCAATTTTAGCACCTTTCAATGTAAGCAATGCAGCGAAGTCCATATAGGCACCACTACCATTCGCATCCTGCGACAATCCCAACTCTGCTTTAACACCTGCGTGAAAACCTATCCTGCTATCAAAACCTGTAATGGTGTATTTACTAACATTCATACCTGCCATCACACCCCATTTCAGATTGTCTTGAGCATTGATACTCACCGCACTTATCGCTACCAAAGCGAATAATAATAAGGCCTTTTTCATACGAATAAATAATTTAATTATTGTTTAGAAATTATGTGAGGCAAAAATAACAATAATTCGCATAACTCCGAGAGATTTAGTAAAAATATAAAAAATAAACGATATGAATCTTATGAGGTATAGTCATAGCAAAAGAACCGGACTATTTCAAACGATTTTACGAGATATAGAACAAAAACACTCTGTACAGAGAAAAAACAAAGAATGAAAGACTGTATAACTTAATTAATTGTTATCTTTGCACAATCAGTCGTAGCACGACTGTATTGTTTGTTTTAAGAAAAAAAGCGTTTAGCTGATTTCTGTGCCAGTGAAAAGTCCAAATAAAATAAACGCACATGAAACAGATAAATGCTCCTTGCAATATGCGGGGAGTGTTTCCTGTTTGTGCGTTAGGGCTTGGACTCCCTCACTGGCGGATAGGCAAATGCTCTCCGCTTTTTTTGTGCCTATAAATTTGCAATAGATACAAACGACAAATTAGTAATAATCACAAAGGCAAGTCAATTCGGGTGGAGCGGCCCCCGAACGACTACAGAGTCGAAAACGTAACATTTAGATGTTACTACTTGCCTTTGAAAATATAAGAAACAGAGGCTAGCTACACCTGCAAGGGGAACAAATGGATTCATCCAGGAGTTCCCTCTATTTTGTGAAGATGTGTACTATTGGAAAGACAGATATTAGATCTACATATAAATTTGATGATTCTTATTGTCAACCAAAGCTTTTCCCAAATAATATAATGATTATCATCGGTTTACATGCTGACAATAAGCCATGACAATAGGCTGACAATAAAAATTATAACTTCTATTGTCAGCCTGTTCTTTAATCCCTTTGGAGCAAGATTATAAGATTCGTTCAATGTGTCGATATACTCTGACTTAATTCCCTGCTTGATCCATGTTATAAACTACTGAAGACTATCATTGTCTACAGTAACAATACCATCGACATAAAACACATACGCTTTATAAAATGAGTATGCCCCTGTTAAATGAATGCTACATAACCGGTATCTTTCACTTACCAAGCAGGTATTGTTCCATTAAAGTGTCGGTGTTGTTAACTCCACTAGTGACGAGATCTTCCCACGGCTGTGGTAGGAATTCATCACGGCTGTGGGAAGAAGTCACCACGGCCGTGGAGAATTAAAGATACCGGTGCTTTAGTGGAACAATACTGATACCCTAGAGGAACTATACTGGCGTGTTAGCGGAACTATATAGGTATATTAATGAAAAGATATCACTTTGGAAAGCTGTTATAAAAATGCGGCATTACTTCGAAACATGTTCATAAAGCTATTGTTTATCGAGGTTATTAAAAGGATCATAAGAGATAAAAATAAGGCTGACAGTAAAAGTAGATATCTTTTATTATCAGCCTATTATCAGCATCTATTGTCAGGTGATATAGTATTGATATTCATATACTTAAATACCATTCTGACAGTTTGACAATAAAACAGGTACAAATCAATAGAAACGATCATAAAGTTTTTACTAGGGAAGAAGAACTAAAGGAACTAAAACGAATTCAACAATTGGCATTTGAGTCGAAGAAGGAAAAATTTATTGATAGAAGAATTTGGAAAAATTATGGAACCTGTTTTTCTATTTTAAGCGCAATTGCCAGAGGTAGAAATACAGCAAGACCAGGAGAAAAACGTAGGTGACTATCTGAAACAGTACTTAGTCAGGCACGGATTACAGTTTTTCTATGAGCTTAGTACCCCATCACCTGTATTCCGTGCCCAATATAATATCATTGTTGGTTTGCTTCTCGGTCTATCCGAATAAACTCCAGAAGTCGTTCTACCGCTTCTTCTTCAGGAATATTTTTCTCCACACACACCTTGCCTTTATAGAGACTGATTTTCCCCCGTCCTGCTCCTACATAGCCGTAGTCTGCATCTGCCATCTCACCGGGACCATTCACGATACACCCCATGATGCCGATCTTCAAGCCTTTCAAATGTGAAGTGGCTGCCTTAATACGGGCAATAGTCTTTTCCAAATCGTAAAGTGTACGGCCGCAACCGGGACAAGATATATATTCTGTTTTGGAGGTACGGGTACGTCCCCTGCAAGATTCCGAAAGCAGTAGCATCAACGACGGCATGGCTCAAGTTACCCTGATTGAACAGGAAGATGCCATCACAAAGACCGTCAAAAATCAAGGCTCCCATATCGACTGCGGACTTTATCTGCAAATTCTCCGCATCATCTTCCGAATAATGCTGGAAGAAGACAACCGGATTTTGTAAACCTTCCGTCATTAGTTGATGTACCAGTGCACGGTGCTCACCCAAACGGTTCGGATGATTGCTTTGGGAGACAATCACTACCTCCGGATGATGTTTCAGGCAGGCTATCACTTCGTCCGTTTGTGCCATGTAGGGCATAAACAGGAATTTAAGCTCTGCATTGCATTCTCCCATTAAAGGCAGCTGTGCATGATTGAATGCAGGCCAGCTTCCGTCTTCTCCCTGCCATACATCCGCATCAAGAATATATTCTACTCCGTCTTCCCGTTGATCGGGCAAGGTTCTTCCGGCGTAAATATAGTCCGGTGTGAATTGCGGGTTTACCTCTTTCTTCCCGTCCATGCGGTCGGCAATAACCACAGGTACATGTTCACCTCCGATATTACGGACGGCTTTTGTCTTGCGACGTTCGGGAGACAGATAATTGAATTCCGGTGCTTCCAATCCCGGAATATAAGGATGATCCTGCCTCAACAGAACATAATCCACCAGTTTACGGGCCACCGGAATTTCTGCTTCAGGAGCTTCGCTCAAAGATACCCGAATAGTATCTCCCAATCCGTCACTCAATAGCGCACCGATGCCAAGGGCGGACTTGATACGTCCGTCTTCTCCATCTCCGGCTTCTGTCACCCCGAGGTGTAATGGGAAAGCCATCCCTTCTTTTTCCATGACGTCTACCAACAGGCGGACGGTTTTTACCATGACCACCGTATTAGAAGCCTTGATGGAAATCACCACATCCGTGAAGTGTTCCTCTACACAGATACGGAGAAACTCCATGCAGGACTCTACCATTCCCGCGGGGTATCGCCATAACGGGACATGATGCGATCGGACAAAGAGCCATGATTCACACCGATCCGGATCGCAGTGTGATTCTTCCTTACAGATATTCAGGAACGGGACAAACCGGTCATGGATTTTCTGTATTTCCTGCGCATACTCCTCGTCTGTATATTCCAGTTTTCTTAAAAGTACGCGCAGCATCTACATAATTTCCCGGATTGATCCGTACCTTTTCGGCGTATTGAGCAGCCACGTCTGCCACTTTCGGATTGAAATGCACATCGGCAACCAACGGAACCATATATCCCTGGCTACGCAGTCCGATATTAATGTTCATCAGGTTTTCGGCTTCTTTGATGCCCTGGGTTGTGAGGCGGACATACTCTCCACCTGCATCAACAATACGTTTCGCCTGTTCCACACAAGCCTGTGTATCCTGCGTAGACGTGTTTGTCATCGACTGGACACGAATAGAATTAGCCCAACGGCACAGCCCCAATATTTACTTCTGTGGTTTCTCTTCGAAAATAATTGAATAGATCCATTAGTTCGTTTTATATTCAAACTTCACTTCTTTCAGTTCTTCGTTTGCTTTTACGATTTTCTTTTTCAGTCCTTCCTTGTAAGCAGCAAAAGCTTCTGCCAGTTTCTCATCGCTCAATGCCAGCATCTGGATGGCAAGGATAGCGGCATTCATCGCTCCGTTGATGGCAACCGTTGCTACAGGAATGCCCGGAGGCATCTGAATGATAGAATAAAGTGCGTCCACACCATCGAGCACGGAACCTTTTACAGGTACTCCGATTACCGGCAATGTAGTGTTAGCCGCAATTACACCGGGAAGGGCGGCAGCCATTCCGGCAGCAGCGATGATTACTTTAATGCCACGGTTGTGGGCATTCTTCGCAAACTCTTCCACAGCTTCGGGCGTGCGGTGAGCAGAAAGAGCGTTCATTTCGAACGGTACATGCATATCATTCAGCAGCTGTGCAGCCTTCTCCATAACAGGAAGGTCGGACGTGCTGCCCATGATAATACTTTGGAGTCATAGAATAAAAATTAAAAGCCTCTTCACAGCCCTTTCACGAAGAGAGGGGGTTCAGCTACATTCAACTTATATTAGTTATATTTCTGTTTGCACTATCCGTTTACCACGGCTTTATACGCTTCGGCATCCAGTAGATCTTCCACCGCTTTTACATCCGCCGGCTTCACTTTAATCAACCAACCTTCGCCATAGGGAGCTTTATTTACCAGTTCCGGGTTTTCTTCCAATGCTTCATTTTGTTCGAGCACCTCACCTGCTATCGGCAGGAAAAGGTCGGAAATAGTTTTCACTACTTCAATCGTTCCGAAAGTTTCACCGGCTTCCAACGTTTCTCCTACGGTAGGAATATCAACGAATACAATATCGCCCAATTGTTCCTGTGCGTAATCTGTGATACCTACGTAAGCAATGTCTCCGTCAACGCGAATCCATTCGTGTTCGTTCGTGTACTTCAAATTCTGTGGAAAGTTCATAATGATTAGTTTTTAGGATTTATACTGTTTTAAAATAAAAATACTCGAAATAAGATGTTACTCACCGGATGAAGTACCAAAAGGGCACATATCAGACCGACAGCAAAACCGGAAAGCACTTCACCCAGCGTGTGATGTCCCAGAACAATGCGTGCAGAGCCCAATATACCGGCAATCAAAATAAACAGGCATAGCCATCCGACCGGATTGTAACCGAACAAGGCACTGAAAGAAATCAAGCCTCCGATCACCCCGCCCATTCCTGCCATGTGTTCGCTCAATTTCCATTTCAGTTTACTGCAATGCAAATGATAGACACTACCAGGGAAGCAAGAATGATACCAGTCATATACCACGGGATATTCAACCTACGCATCATCAGCAGGCAGAACACATACGAGATGATGGTCAGCAGAATAGGTACATAACGCTTCTTACGTTCACTCAACTCGACGGGCAAACCCATTGATTTTACGAAACAAGAAAATTGTAATAGTAGGTGTCAGTATGGTGAAGCAGTAAACGATTCCCAACACTATCAACTTATATTGTATCGGCATGATACGAAGATAAGAAAACAGGAATAACACCAGAAACGATAAAAACGGAATAGAAAATGGAGTAAAGACCATCGAAGTGACTCGCCACCTGCAACATCGTCTTATCCGCTATGATATGTTCTCTCTCTCTGTCCACTCTTCTTTGATTACTAGTTACTAATTACAAATTACAATTCTCATTCTTCATTGTTAATTATCCATTATTTTCGCAGTCTCGCCACGGGGATATTCAGTTGTTGACGGTATTTGGCTACTGTCCTGCGGGCAATGGGATAACCTTTCTCCTTTAATATATCCGCCAATTCATCATCGGTCAGGGGTTTCTTCTTGTCCTCGCCTTCAATACACTCTTTCAGGATTTTACGAATCTCACGGACAGACATCTCTTCGCCATCTTCTGTGGTATATCCGTCGCTGAAAAAGTATTTGAGCGGATAGATACCGTAATTCGTCTGTACATATTTACTGTTACTCACACGGGAGATTGTCGAAATATCCAATCCCGTACGTTCCGCCACGTCTTTCAGAATCATAGGTTTCAATAGCGATTCATCTCCTTCCAAGAAGAAAGGACGTTGCAGGTCGATAATCGCCTGCATGGTAACCATCAAGGTATTCTGACGCTGACGGACAGCATCGATAAATCCTTGTGCCGCATCCATCTTCTGTTTCAGGAACATCATGGCTTCTTTAGATTCCTTAGACTGGTTAGCCCTGTTTTTTGTATGCTCCTCCACCATTTCCGTGAAGTCACGACTCATACGGAGTTCGGGAACATTGCGGTTATTGAGACTTACATTGATGGTTCCGTCATCATACGTTTCCACAATAAAGTCAGGAACTATTTGTTGGAGATTTCTGCCAATTGCTTCTCCTAAAGAAGCACCCGGACGTGGATTCAGTTTGGTTATTTCAGTAATGGTTTCCTGGAAAGTCTCTTCATCAATATCAAGTTTCTTTATAATCTTCTCCCAATGTTTACGGGTGAATTCTTCGTAACATTCTCTGATAATCCTTTCTTCCAGATTCAAGATAGGACTGGGAGTTTTCTTCTTCTTTTCCGGCGAATCTGTATCATCAGACATTCCTGAAGACTACGCGCACCGATACCTGCTGGATCGAAGTCCTGTAAGATGTTCAATGCTTCTTCCAGTTCTTCCTCGGTCGATTCGATACCGGCATAAATCGCCAGTTCGTCGCAGATACTTTCCAAAGATTTGCGAAGCAATCCGTCATCATCCAATGAACCGATCAGGTATTCCACCAAGTCACACTGGTGCTCTGTCAGGTTGCGTTCACGCAACTGTTCTTTCAGGATTTCATAAAAAGAGGTGGAGTCGGAAAATGGAATATCCTCCGCTTGTTCATCTTTCGAACGGTTGTTTTCCTGCAATTTATAGTCGGGGATATCGTCTTCTGTCAGATAGTCACTCAAAGAATCATAGTCATTGGCATCGCTATCCATGCCATCCTCTGCATTCTCGGTATCGGAATATTCATTATCCGTAGCATTCTCTTCTTTACCTTCTTCAAGTGCCGGATTTTCAAGCAGTTCAGCATGGATACGGTCTTCCAACTCTACTGCGGGAAGCTCCAACAGTTTCACGACCAGAATCTGCTGTGGCGAGAGCGTTTGTATCTGCTGTTGCGCCTGCGATTGTATTTGACGGGAACCTTGTGCCATATTCGTTTTTGCTTTCTACTGTTTCTCGCTACAAAAGTAACTTTTTAACGAGAGATTACACAGATTAGGGAGATAATTTTTAATCCTATAACACAAAATTCGTTATCTTTGTTGCACGAACTTAAAAACTAGGACAAATATGTTTGCCAAAGAAACGTATATGCAGCGGAGAGCCCTGCTAAAAAAGAACTTAGGCTCCGGAGTTTTGTTATTTCTCGGAAATGACGAGTGCGGACTGAATTACGAAGATAACACATTCCGTTATCGTCAGGATTCCACTTTCCTTTATTATTTCGGACTTTCATGTGCCGGACTTTCGGCTATTATCGATATAGATGAAGACAAAGAAATTATCTTTGGTGATGAGTTGTCTATCGACGCAATCGTATGGATGGGATCACAGCCGACGTTGCACGAAAAATGCGAACGTGTAGGCGTAAAAAATCTGATGCCGTCTGCTGACATTGTAAGCTACCTCCATCAGTGTGTACAGAAAGGAAAGCAATTCACTATCTGCCTCCTTACCGCCTCAACATAAACTGAAACTGATGGACTGGCTGGGTATTCCTCCCGCACATCAGGAAGGTTCTGTTCCATTCATCCGTGCCGTCATAGCTCAGCGCAACTACAAGTCGGCGGAAGAAATCGTAGAAATAGAAAAGGCTTGCGATGTAACTGCCGATATGCATATTACAGCTATGAAAGTACTTCGTCCGGGTATGTACGAATATGAAGTGGTAGCTGAAATGAACCGGGTGGCCGAATCTAATAACTGCCAGCTATCATTCGCTACAATTGCCACTATCAACGGGCAGACTCTGCACAATCATTATCACGGAAATAAAGTGAAGCCGGGTGATTTGTTCTTAATCGATGCCGGTGCAGAAGTAGAGTCAGGTTATGCGGGTGATATGTCGTCTACCATTCCTGCCGATAAGAAGTTCACCACCCGTCAGCGTGAAGTATACGAGATTCAGAACGCCATGCATCTGGAATCCGTAAAGGCTCTCCGTCCGGGTATTCCTTATATGGACGTATACGAACTGTCAGCCCGCATCATGGTGGACGGTATGAAGACGCTCGGATTGATGAAAGGAAATACCGAGGATGCTGTACGCGAAGGTGCCCATGCGTTGTTCTATCCGCACGGACTAGGTCACATGATGGGATTGGATGTACATGATATGGAGAATCTGGGAGAGATATGGGTAGGTTACAACGGTCAACCGAAGAGCACACAGTTCGGTCGCAAATCGCAACGCCTCGCCATCCCATTGGAACCGGGTTTTGTACACACGGTAGAACCGGGTATTTATTTTATTCCGGAACTGATCGACATGTGGAAAGCAGAAAAGAAATTTACCGATTTTATCAACTACGAGATAGTGGAGACTTATAAGGACTTCGGTGGTATCCGCAATGAGGAAGATTATCTGATTACAGAAACCGGTGCCCGCCGATTAGGCAAGAAGATTCCTTTGACACCGGAAGAGGTGGAAGCTTTAAGATAAAAAGCCTCATCAAAATAAAAGAAGAACCTTTCTTCTATTCAAAATCAATGAGGTTGTGTCAAAACGTTGGCACAACCTCTTTATATTTTACAGTTCTGCTATATTTTCTTTTGGCTATGCTGCTTTTTCCTCATGCATTTGGCAACAAGTTGCTATATTCCAATTATATCGGGTTATAAATAGTCCCATAAACATATATTTGGCAACTGTAATGAGCCCCTTTCCTTCTTTTATCAGTTTAGCACACATTTTTTTGATATTAAAGGCTATAGCAAAGAAAGCAAAGTCCATTGTAACCTTGTCTTCTCCCACATGCCGGAATCTTCTGTATGCCATGTTGTATTTCATTTGTCCAAACACAGCCTCTGGTTCTATACACCTCCTGCCTCTATGCTTGATACCTTCTTCTGAGAGCAACCTTTCCCGTGCCTGCCGTTTGTATTGATTTAATCGGTGGTTGACTTCTATAATACGGTTCCCCCGAGCTTTAAAACAACTGCCACGCAAAGGGCAACCTTCGCATCTTTTTGCTTTATACCGGGCACTTTCGATGATGTATCCGCTCGCAGTCTTGTCACGTTTGGTTCCTATACGGTTCATGTGCTGTCCCATAGGACAAACGTAATAATCCTCTTGGGCATTGTAATGGAGACTTTCGGCATGGAATGGGTTGGGAGTATAACGAGGACGCTGTTCTTTATGGAAGTAATTGTACTTGATGAAGGCTTCTATCCCATTCTCCTGCATGAATCGGTAATTTTCTTCCGAACCGTAACCGGAGTCTGCCACACAGATATTCGGTAAACGGTTATAGCGGTACTGGAAAGAGTGGAAAAAAGGTATGAGGGTCAGTGTATCGGTAGGGTTGGGAAACAGACGGAAGTCTGTGATGAATTGGTTTTCAGTACCTATTTGCAGATTATATCCGGGTTTGGTCTGCCCGTTCTTCATGGCATCTTCTTTCATGCGCATGAATGTGGCACCAGGATCGGTCTTGGAATAGGAGTTACGTTCTCCAAGGGTATCAAGGTGATTGTCGTATTCTATCAGCTTGTCACGATACCCTTCAAGTTCCATGCCCTGCTTCTTCTTTTTGCGCAGGGCTTTCTTTTCTTCCTTATCCTTTGTTGCAGGCTGGCGTTCCAGGGCTTCTTTAAGTTCATCCACTATGTCAGAGAGCCTGCAGGGAGTAAACTCCACGGATGTGTCTTTTATAGAGTTCTCCTGTGCAATGGCTCCATCCACCTGTTCCAAGAGAATACGGATTTTATCTATTAGTCTCGTACGGTTCCGTTCGACTGTCTTGCGCCAGACAAAAGTATATTTGTTGGCTTTGGATTCAATCTTGGTGCCGTCGATATACTCCACATCAAGGCTGATGAAACCTTTATCGGCAAGGACAAGAACCAACTGGGTAAATACATTATTTATTTCCTCCTTTACACGGTTACGAAAACGGTTGATCGTGATAAAATCCGGATGCTCATTACCGGCAAGCCAAATATAATGAATGTCACGAAGGAGGTGCTTCTCTATTTTACGGCACGAATAGATATTATTCATGTAGGCGTAGATTATCACCTTAAGCATCATTTTAGGATGATAAGGACAACGGCCCGTTTCCTTATAAAGCTTCTTGAAACTCTCAAGATTGAGATTGTCAATAACAGCATTCACGATGCGGACCGGGTCGGTCGCAGCTATGTTTTCATCAATTCTTTGTGGAAAAAGAACGGTTTGGTTGGGAATGTAAGGACGAAAATGTAACTTTGCCATAACGAAAAACTTTATACCTAAAGATACGAAAACTTTGGGTAATAACAAAGCCCGGGCTTGAGAAAGTCTGGGCTTTGCGCATAAAAAAAGGCTGTGTCAGCGTTTTGACACAACCTCATTTTTGTCAAAGTACCAAATAGTCCATCTAAAATCACATTTTTTCTACCCTTCTTTTCCCGAATCTTGCGTAATATTGCAACAGAATTAAAATAATTCACTTTTTAATGATATAAAAACAATGAATAACACCATGAAGAGACTACTTTTATCTGTATGGCTATTGTCACTTTCCTTACTGTCCGCCGTAGCTGAAAACTATCCTTATAAAAGCGATGTGCTTTGGGTCACCGTACCCAATCATGCCGACTGGCTTTATAAAACCGGAGAAAAAGCAACTGTAGAAGTACAATTCTATAAATACGGCATCCCCAGGGATAATGTAACCGTCACTTATGAAATTGGCGGTGATATGATGCCTGTTGCCGATACAAAAGGAAGTATAACTTTAAAGAATGGCAGGGGGGTGATTCCTGTGGGCACAATGAAAGAGCCGGGATTCCGCGACTGCCGCCTGAAAGCAACCGTAGATGGAAAGACCTATTCACATCATATCAAAGTAGGATTTTCACCGGAGAAACTTCGCCCATATACAACCATGCCTTCCGATTTCAAGGAATTTTGGGAAAAGGCTAAAGCGGAACAAAAGGAGTTTCCCCTAACGTATACCAAAGAACATGTCGAAAAATATTCCACTGATAAAATAGACTGTTATCTCGTAAAATTGCAACTGAACAAACGTGGACAATGCGTCTACGGATATTTATTCTATCCGAAAAAAGAAGGAAAGTTCCCGGTTGTCTTATGCCCTCCGGGAGCAGGAATCAAAACCATCAAAGAACCTCTACGCCATAAATATTATGCGGAACAAGGATGCATCCGTTTTGAATTCGAGATACACGGCCTCAACCCGGAAATGAGTGAAGAAGAATTCAAAGAAATCAGCACCGCTTTCAACGGCAGAGAAAACGGCTACCTGACCAATGGGCTCGACAGTCGTGATAATTATTATATGAAACGGGTATATCTGGCCTGTGTGCGTGGCATCGACTTTTTAACATCCCTACCGGAATGGGATGGCAAAAATGTAATTGCACAAGGAGGTAGCCAGGGAGGCGCCCTGGCGTTGATCGCTGCCGGACTGGATGAACGGGTGACAGCCTGTGTCGCCAATCATCCAGCATTAAGCGATATGGCAGGCTATAAAGCCGGACGTGCCGGTGGCTATCCTCATTTCTTTAGAAATTCGGTGGATATGGATACCCCAAAAAATAAAGACAATGCCTATTATGATGTAGTGAACTTTGCTAAATTGATAAAAGCAGACACCTATATAACATGGGGATTCAATGATGACACCTGTCCTCCGACAACCAGCTACATCGTATACAATGTACTAAACTGTCCGAAAGAAGCACTGATTACTCCCATTAATGAGCATTGGACTTCCAACGATACCGAGTATGGACATCTGCTTTGGATAAAGAAGCATTTAAAGTGAAGTTTTAATCATTCCATCTGGATGCGGGCAATTCTTTTTTCCCGTAACCTTTTTTCCAGGCATACGCTTTCCTCTTCCTGAGATAAAGCGTATCGCCGCAATGTTTCATCGCCTCCCAATTAAAGATAGAATGGTGACAGATGATCTTTTCAAACCAATAAAGTATGTGATAAGTCACGAATGGTAACACCATCCACCACCATGAAAACAGTAACGATAAAATAAGTGCTGGTATCAGGGTTAAAGAAAAACATTCCCAATACTGTCTGGCATGAATTCGGAGTTCCATATCTTCCCAGACTTCCAGATATTTATAGCGGGTAAAGAAAAACCAGCCTAACATAAAATAGTGCTTCTTCCCTTTTCCTAAGAACCACTTTGCTAAAAGACTATTATAAAAAATCATATTCACATTTTTTGTTGCATGTAGTCCCTTCTTAACAAAAGTAATTAAAGGTTCAATATTTTAAAGTTTTGCATAACAACCATAACATTCTTTCCCTAAATATCACTCAAATATTGTTTATTTTTGTGTTCCCTTGCTTCACTACAACAAAAGGTTTATTTGTATTTTCTGCAAAGGAAACACAATTCACGAATATATCCTAATTTTTCTGCTTAATATTTAAAGCTGCTTCCTCCTAAAAATTCACGCAACAAAGAAGTAGGCGGAATTTCTTTATCCTGTACCGGAACAAAATATTTGATAAACTTCAACAATCGGTAGGCTTCACAATATTCCGGACAATTGCGCGGAACACCCATCAGAATAGGCTCAGCGTGTAAACGAAGTACGGCAAACTCAAAAAGTAGCGCTGAATTAAACATGACATCAGCATTTTCCTGATAAGGGAATATCCATTTGTCTTCACCGGCACGTACACTAGGCAGCGTGATATGGTTTCACGTGCAGAATATCCCCGATAATTAAAGTCGCGGATGATGCGACGCAACAAACGGTTGTCAGTAGTTGGAATCCAGTTATGGTCGTCCAAAGAAATAGTGGTCAATGCTGAGACATAAATTTTGAATTTCCGTTCGGCTGGTATATGCGGTGTCAGTGCCGGATTTAAGGCATGAATACCTTCCAGAATCAGAATTGTATTATCTTCTATTTTCAGTTTATCACCTTTATATTCCTTTTTGCCAAGAGAAATTAAAACGTGGCAATTCCACCTCCTCGCCACGAAGAAGCGCCTGCAGCTGTTGATTAAACAATTCCAGATCGAGCGCATAAAGTGATTCATAATCATAGTTTCCGTTTTCATCCAAAGGGGTTTCTTCACGGTCTACGAAATAATTGTCCAAAGAGATCGGGAATGGCTTCAAGCCATTTGTCATCAGCTGAATAGAAAGCCGTTTGCTGAATGTTGTCTTTCCCGAAGAAGACGGGCCGGCAATCAATACCAGTTTTACCCGGTTACCGTTCTCGCCACGATGGAAGATAGTATCGGCTATCTGCGCTATCTTTTCTCCTGCAATGCTTCCGCCACATTAATCAAGTCAGTGGCATGTCCTTCTTCACAGGCAAGATTAAAATCTCCGGCATTATTAAGCCCCATGATATAACTCCAATTCAGATATTCCTTAAAAACATCCAGCATCTTCTCCTGCTTCACAACTTCTTCGAGCATACTTGGGTTTTCACGACTCGGAATCCGGAGTAGCAACCCATCATAGTATTTCACGATGTCGAACAACTTGATATATCCGGTACTGGGGAGCAGATTACCATAATAATAATCGACCGTATCGCCCAGCGTATAATAATAGGTATATAGTGAACCGGAAGTTTCGAGCAGCCTCACCTTATCATTCATCCCCGCGCTCGCTGAACACCCGTACAGCCTCAGCCGTATGGCATTCGATGCGGTGATAAGAGATATTTTCTGCGATAATCTCCTGCATACGCTGTTTGATACGCGTCACATCTTCCAATGTAATAGGGCGACCGATCCGCAGATTACAGAAATAACCTTTTGAAACAGGATGTTCCACAAACAATTTTCCCTCGGGAAAGAGTTCCGTGACAGCCTTAAACAAGACAAAACAAAGCGAACGGACATAAGTACGCATACCGGACTGATCTCTCACATCCAGAAACTCTACATCCTTATTATTATATACTCTGAAATTGAGTCCTTCGGAACGGTTATTCACCTTGGCACTGACTACCTGATAAGGAAAATTAAGATTAAAACCGTAATAAATATCCAAAAGTGAGCTTCCGATAGGGAATTCTTTATAATTATTGTTATTTTTGCAACATATTTGTAACATCTGTTTCATCGAGTTCGTTAAAAGGTGAATAATTTGGGACTAATATACTTATAATCAGATTGAGAACAAATAACCATTAAAAATATTATAGATGGAATATTCTTTTTATGATTTTTTAAAGCTCATAGGCTCATTGGGACTCTTCCTCTACGGAATGAAAATCATGAGCGAGGGCTTACAAAAGGTCGCGGGTGATAGATTGCGAAGTATTCTAACGGCAATGACCACCAACCGGGTAACGGGAGTTCTAACAGGAGTGTTGATTACAGCCCTTATCCAGTCTTCTTCAGCAACGACGGTGATGGTCGTTAGTTTCGTCAACGCCGGGTTACTTACACTTGCCGAATCCATCAGCGTTATTATGGGTGCCAACATCGGTACTACTGTAACTGCTTGGATCATTTCAATTTTCGGATTTAAGGTCGATATGGCTGCTTTCGCTCTTCCCCTCTTAGCCATTGCCCTCCCGCTCATCTTTTCTGGAAAAGCAACCGCAAGTCCATCGGTGAATTCATTTTTGGTTTTTCCTTCCTCTTCATGGGACTTTCTTACCTGAAAGCAAATGCCTCCCGACCTGAACGCCAATCCGGAAATGCTCGCCTTCGTACAGAACTACACGGATATGGGATTCTTCTCCATTCTCCTGTTCTTGCTCATCGGTACAATATTGACCATGATTGTGCAAGCCTCTGCAGCTACCATGGCAATCACATTAATTATGTGTGCCAACGGCTGGATCAGCCTGGAACTGGGAGCAGCACTCGTATTGGGAGAAAACATCGGAACGACTATCACGGCCAATCTTGCCGCACTTACAGCCAACACACAGGCTAAGCGGGCAGCATTGGTACCATTTTGTTTTAACGTGTTTGGGGTCATTTGGGTATTGATTGTCTTCCATCCTTTCATGGATCTAGTAAACTGGGTAGTAGACACCTTCTTTCAAAGCAGTAATCCAGAGGTTGCTATTTCCTACAAGCTATCTGCTTTCCACTCTATCTTCAATATCTGTAACGTATGTATCTTGATATGGGCTGTAAAACTGATTGAACGTACCGTATGCGCTTTAATCCACCCCAAAGAAGAGGACGAAGAACCTCGCCTGCGGTTTATCACTGGTGGTATGCTTTCCACTGCTGAACTTTCCATCCTTCAGGCACGTAAGGAAATCCATCTTTTCGCAGAACGTACCCACCGGATGTTTGGCATGGTGCAGGATCTGTTGCATACGGAAAAGGATGACGATTTCAATAAGCTGTTCAGCCGGATAGAGAAATATGAAAGTATCAGCGACAACATGGAACTTGAAATAGCCAACTACCTGAATCAGGTATCCGAAGGCCGTTTGAGTTCTGAAAGTAAGTTACAGATACGCGCCATGTTGCGTGAAGTGACAGAAATTGAAAGTATTGGCGACAGCTGCTATAATCTGGCACGTACCATCAACCGGAAACGTCAGACTAATCAAGACTTTACCGAGAAACAATATGAGCATATTCATTTCATGATGAAGCTGACTAACGATGCACTTGCCCAAATGATTGTGGTAGTAGAAAAACCGGAGCATCAGAGCATTGACATCAACAAATCCTTCAACATTGAAAACGAAATTAATAATTATCGTAATCAACTGAAGAATCAGAATATTCTGGATGTGAACAACAAGGAATATGATTATCAGACGGGAGTCTACTATATGGATATTATCGCCGAATGTGAGAAACTAGGCGACTATGTAGTGAATGTAGTAGAAGCCAGCAGTGATGTGAAGAGAAAGAGCTTCTTAACAGATAAAATAAAGAATAAAAGGAGAATCAGTAGTATCAATACATACCTGATTCTCCTTTTTATATCTAATAGTATCTTTTATAAAATCAATTATATACGTATGATTCAGCCAAACGCCAGAACAATGTAGATTCCGGAACAGTAGTTGTACGAAGCACTTTTGCAGTCCCGCCTTCTGAGGCCGGATTTATATTGGCAAAAATATTCCATCCCTTATTAAAAGAGCAGTTACTATAATAGTATGATTTGTCACTGCCTGTCAATGTAAAAGAACGGTCGGCATACTGATAACTCACCAATGTAGCTTTTCCGGCAGAAGACACTTTACCCGACCAGTTGGAAATAGCAATTCGCCCCACCCTTTATTTCCATTAAAACAAAGAAATCTCCTAACGTCGCCACAAGAGCGTCCGCATCATCTGAGGTTCCGGTCCAGTAACCACCCATACCATTACGCCGGTCTACTGTCTGAAGCTTTTCCGAAGGAAAACTAGTGGGAAGTGTCATTACTATTTGCCCGTTCTCATAAGGAAAGCTAAGAGTCTCAATCACTTGCCAATCAACACCCGTCACTTTCACCTCAACCCGGTCAAATGTGAAGTCCGCAGGTATATTCTGTATATCTTTTACTACAAGCGTGCTATAATCCGGAACATCCAGAGCAGGAGGTTGCTCTTCATTCTCATCGTCGCTACAACCAGCCATCAAAAGGCTGAATATCAATAATACAAAGATTACAGGGTATGATCGATACCTTAGATCGGTTATGACGGTTGCTCTATTATACATAACTTCCGATTTTTGCATCAAAGATATCACATTTATAATCAGCAGAATAATTTCCAACCATAAAAATAAAAAATGACCGGGTATATATTTATACACCCAGTCATTCTCCTCTTAATAATTCTCTCTCTTGGTTTTATCCTTCGTACGGTTCAAAGTCTTCTTTTCCGACTCCACATAATGGACAAGTCCAATCATCAGGAATATCTTCAAATGCTGTTCCTGGTTCAATTCCACTTTCGGATCTCCTTGTTCGGGGTCGTAAATATATTCACAGACCGTGCAAATGTACTTTTCATAACGTTCGTATTTTTAATTGGTTTTCTAAATAATATAACACAAATAGCAAGATATTTGTTCAACACTATTTTTAAACTAAAGAAAAAAACTATCTTTGTAGTCATATTATCAAGCTAAAACAACAATATTATACTATGCTTATAGCACTATTGTCTACCTTAATAGTTTTATGCGCAGTCCTACTAATCAGTTTTTTATTGGAACGTAGGAAATGTCTGCGGATGCAACAACGATTGTTCCGTGAATCCAGAAAGTTGGAACGCACCAGCCATATTGCCGGCGCCATCTTGAAAAATGTGCATGCCTTTATCCTATTAATAGACAATGATTTCAAGGTACTGAAGACTAACTATTACCAAAAAACCGGAACCAGAAAAGGAACAGAAGAGAAAAGAGTGGGCGACTTGTTGCAATGTCGCAATGCATTGGCAGCCGAAGGAGGTTGCGGCACACATAGTTTCTGCGGCTCTTGCCCGATACGTACCGCCATACGACAAGCCTTCGAACAGAGACGAAACTTCACGGATCTTGAAGCCACTTTATCCATAGTTACATCTGATAATACTACCGTGGAATGTGATGCAGTAATATCCGGTTCTTACTTCCTTCTGAATGAAGAAGAGAACATGGTAATCACCGTACACGATGTTACCCGCCGAAAACAAGCTGAAAAGGAGTTACGGCTAGCCAAAGAAAAAGCAGAAAAAGCCGATATTTCAAAATCTGCCTTTTTAGCCAACATGAGCCATGAAATCCGTACCCCTCTCAATGCTATTACCGGATTTGCAGAGGTATTAGGCAGTGCAACTACAGAAGAGGAAAACCCAATATCAAGAAATCATAAAATGAATGCCGACCTCCTGATGCAACTGGTCAACGACATTCTCGATATGTCAAAAATCGAAGCCGGAACATTGGAATTTGTGCAGACAACAGTTGACTGTCAATCAGTTACTTTCAGATTTACAACAACTTTTTCAAATGAGAGTCGATGACGCCGGAGGAAATATACAAATTATAGCGGAATCATCCCGTTCTTCCTGCATGATTCAAACAGATCGGAACCGGGTGGCACAAGTGCTTTCAAACTTTGCCGGCAACGCCATTAAGTTCACCCATAAAGGTAGCATCCGCCTCGGCTATGAAACTAGAGATACCGAGCTTTACTTTTATGTCAAGGATACCGGAACCGGAATTCCAGCAGAGAAATTACCGGATGTATTCGAGCGTTTCGTGAAACTGAATAAAGATAAAAAAGGAGCCGGACTGGGACTTTCCATATCTCAAACTATTGTCGCCAAACTTGGCGGTCAAATCGGAGCGGATTCCGTAGAAGGTGAAGGCTCTACATTCTGGTTTACAATTCCTTATCGGTCATGTGGTAAACCACGCTAACAAATTCGACTTCATAAAAAGTTTTAATTAAACATTCTATCACAATTTTATGTTGTATTTTTGCGGTCCTAATCAAACGCATGTATTTGCACGAGTACAAATAAAATGACTATTATCATGTAGGCCTTACGGATGACGAAGTCCTACAAAGCAGGGAGAAAATGGTATTAACCTGTTAACGCCCCCAAGCGTCCTTCTCTCTGGAAACTTTATCTGGAAAAATTTGAAGACCCGGTTGTCCGTGTATTATTAGTAGCAGCCGCTTTCTCATTAATTATCTCCATCATCGAAAACGAATATGCCGAAACAATCGGAATCATAGCCGCTATCTTATTGGCTACCGGAATCGGCTTCTTTTTCGAATATGATGCCAGTAAGAAGTTCGATCTGCTGAATGCAGTCAATGAAGAAACTCTGGTAAAAGTGGTCCGAAACGGACGCGTACAGGAAATCCCTCGTAAAGACATAGTGGCAGGTGATATCGTCATTCTGGAAACAGGTGAAGAAATTCCCGCTGATGGAGAGTTGCTGGAAGCTATTTCTCTGCAAGTGAACGAATCCAATCTGACGGGAGAGCCTGTTATTAATAAAACTACTGTAGAAGCTGATTTTGATGAAGAAGCGACTTATGCCTCCAATCTGGTGATGCGTGGCACTACAGTGGTGGATGGACATGGTACCATGCGCGTGCTGCATGTGGGAGATGCTACTGAAATCGGAAAAGTAGCCCGGCAGAGTACAGAGGATAACCTCGAACCCACCCGCTGAACATACAGCTCACCAAACTCGCAAATCTAATCGGAAAGATAGGTTTCACCGTTGCCGGTCTGGCTTTCCTTATTTTCTTCGTGAAGGATGTAGTGCTATATTTTGATTTCGGTTCGCTGAACGGATGGCATGAGTGGCTTCCGGTTTTCGAACGGACACTGAAATATTTTATGATGGCAGTTACGCTGATTGTAGTAGCTGTGCTGAAGATTGCCAATGAGTGTCACGCTTAGTCTGGCATTGAACATGCGTCGTATGCTTTCCACCAACAATCTGGTGCGGAAAATGCATGCTTGCGAAACAATGGGAGCCATCACCGTGATTTGTACGGATAAAACCGGTACACTGACTCAAAATCTGATGCAAGTGCACGAACCCAATTTCTATGGTATAAAATGGCAGTGACTTGTCTGATGACGATATTAGCGCACTTATCGCCAGAATCAGCGCCAATTCAACAGCTTTCCTTGAAGAATCAACCAATGGAGAAAACCAAAGGCGTAGGAAATCCAACCGAAGTGGCTTTATTACTCTGGCTAAACAAACAGGGAAGAGATTACCTGCAACTCCGCGAACAAGCTCATGTTCTCGATCAACTCACCTTCTCTACCGAACGGAAATTCATGGCAACTCTTGTTGAATCTCCATTGATCGGCAAAAAAATACTTTATATAAAAGGAGCTCCTGAAATTGTTTTGGGTAAGTGTAAAGAAGTTGTTCTGGATGGACGGCAAGTGGATGCGGTAGAGTATCGTTCTACAGTGGAAGCACAACTGTTGAACTATCAGAATATGGCTATGCGTACACTTGGATTTGCATTCAAGATTGTCGGAGAAAATGAACCGAACGATTGCACGGAACTAGTTTCAGCCAACGACCTCAATTTCTTGGGAGTAGTTGCCATCTCCGACCCGATTCGTCCGGATGTACCCGCCGCCGTGGCCAAATGCCAGTCGGCAGGTATCGGCATCAAGATCGTGACCGGTGACACACCGGGAACTGCCACAGAAATCGCACGCCAGATAGGTCTTTGGAACCCTGAAACTGATACGGAACGAAATCGAATCACCGGTGTCGCATTTGCCGAATTGAGCGATGAAGAAGCACTGGACAGAGTGATGGACTTAAAAATCATGTCCCGCGCCCGTCCGACAGACAAACAACGTCTGGTACAACTGCTTCAACAAAAAGGAGCAGTGGTAGCTGTAACCGGAGACGGAACGAATGACGCTCCGGCTTTGAATCATGCCCAAGTCGGTCTGTCAATGGGTACAGGTACGTCTGTAGCCAAAGAGGCTAGTGATATTACATTGCTCGACGACTCTTTCAACAGCATCGGTACCGCTGTTATGTGGGGACGTTCACTGTATAAGAATATCCAGCGTTTCATCGTTTTCCAGCTAACGATTAACTTTGTGGCATTGCTTATCGTTCTGCTAGGCTCCGTAATCGGTACGGAACTTCCGCTGACAGTGACACAAATGCTGTGGGTGAACCTGATTATGGATACTTTTGCCGCTTTGGCTCTTGCCCTATTCCACCCAGCGAAACGGTGATGCTTGAGAAACCTCGTCGCAGTACCGATTTTATTATCAGTAAGGCAATGCGGTCTAATATAATAGGTGTGGGCTCTATCTTCCTCATCGTATTGCTCGGAATGATTTATTATTTCGACCACAGCGCGCAAGGTATGGATGTACATAACCTCACCATTTTCTTCACTTTCTTCGTCATGCTGCAATTCTGGAATCTGTTCAATGCCCGTGTATTCGGCACTACCGACTCGGCATTCAAGGGACTTTCCAAATCGTATGGCATGGAGCTTATTGTACTGGCTATTCTTGCCGGACAATTCCTCATCGTACAATTCGGTGGAGCCGTATTCCGCACGGAACCGCTCGACTGGCAAACCTGGCTTCTTATTATAGGCGTTTCGTCCACGGTGTTATGGGTTGGAGAACTTATTAGCCTTGTTCAACGTAGTATTCACAAAAATGAGAAAATAATGAAAAGTAAAGGAATTAAAAAACTTACTTATTGATTTGGGTGGTGTACTTATCAATCTCGACGGCGAACGTTGTATTGAGAACTTTCAAGTTAGGGCTCCAAAACGTGGATGCATTGCTGGATATCAGAACCAGGACGGACTCGATGCAACAGGAAAAGGATTGATAACACCTGCCGAATTCCGTGACGGAGTTCGTAAAATGATAGGCAAAGCAGTTAGCGACAAACAAATAGATGCAGCCTGGAATAGTTTCCTGGTAGATATACCCACACAAAAACTGGATTTATTATTAAAATTACGTGAAAATATGTCGTCTATTTATTGAGCAATACCAACCAAATTCATTGGGAATGGACATGTGCTCATTTGTTTCCTTACCGCACCTTTAAGGTGGAAGATTATTTTGAAAAAACGTACCTCTCTTTTGAAATGAAAATGGCCAAGCCCGAACCGGAGATATTCAAGGCAATCATAGAGGATGCCGGTATCGAGCCGAAGAACGCTTTTATTGATGACTCTGAAATGAACTGTAAGACAGCCCAAAATTTAGGAATTTCTACCTATACAGCGAAAGTAGGCGAAGACTGGAGCCATCTTTTCAACCTCAAATAATTTTAGAGATATGCAGATTATACGTGACACATCGGCAATTACCCCGGAACCCTGCGTAGCTACCATCGGTTTCTTTGATGGAGTACATGCAGGACATCGCTATCTGATTCAGCAAGTGAAAGAGATAGCCGCCGCCAAAGGTCTACGCTCTGCATTGGTTACTTTTCCGTTCATCCCCGAAAAGTGATGAATGTGGAGTATCATCGGAACTTCTGACTACCCCCAAAAAAAATAAGTCTGCTTGCAGACATCGGGGTAGACTACTGCGATGCTTGATTTTACTCCGGAAATTTCCGGCTCACTGCCGGGAGTTTATGACACAGTTGCTAAAGAGCGTTATCAGGTAAAATACCTGGTTATCGGCTATGACCATCGTTTCGGACATAACCGCAGCGAAGGTTTCGAGGATTATGTACGTTATGGAAAAGAAATTGGCATAGAAGTAATTCGCGCCAAAGCGTATACCAGCAATATAGAAATAGGGAACGAACCCAACATTCCGGTGAGCTCTTCCCTGATCCGCAAACTTCTTCATGAAGGAGAAGTTAGCCTGGCCGCCCATTGTCTGAAATATGAATATTTCCTTGACGGGATCGTAGTAGGCGGCTATCAGGTAGGCAGAAAGATAGGTTTCCCAACGGCCAATTTACGGGTGGATGATCCCGATAAACTGATTCCTGCCGATGGCGTATATGCCGTATGGGTAACATTTGACGGGAAAACGTATATGGGGATGCTGAATATAGGTGTCCGCCCGACGATTGACAATGGTCCGAACCGGACGATTGAGGTGAATATCCTCCACTTCCATTCTGACATATATGATAAATTCATCCGGCTTACTTTTGTTAAACGGACACGTCCCGAACTGAAATTCTCCAGTATCGACGAGTTAATAACACAGCTCCATAAGGATGCTGAAGAGACAGAAACAATTCTTAAAAAATAGATTCTTATGCAAAAGTCATTTATGAGCATCTCTTTGGTGGTAATAGCTATATCCATGTTAGCTATGTTTATCTATAGTTTCTTTACCACTAAATAAAAAACCATGAAAACGGCTATCAAATTAGTATTAATAGACCTTCTCATTGCACAGATTGTCGCCCTATCGATTATGATTCCCTGTACGATCTATTTGTTCGTCACCACGGGAAATCTGGATAAAGTCACTCTGACGCAAATGATTATGATCCGGCACAACTAGCCGGACAGATTATGATGGGTATTTATCTATGGAAAGCCGGTTATATCAGTAAAAAGAAGACAACATGGTCACCCGTATCAGCTCCATTCCTAATTTGTAGCGGACTAGCTATTCTCACCGGTGGTTTTCTGGTATCCGCACTGATGGGACTGCTAGACTGGATACCCAACATCATGGAGCAATCTTTCGACATTCTCCAATCCGGTTGGGGCGGTATTCTTGCAATAGCTATCATCGGTCCTGTACTTGAAGAACTGTTGTTCCGCGGAGCCATTACCAAAGCTTTGCTGCAACAATACAACCGACGAAGGCATCCTCATTTCAGCACTTCTATTCGGTGTCTTTCACATCAATCCAGTATACTTCCGGCATTTCTGATTGGTATCCTGCTGGCATGGACATACTATAAAACCGGCAGTCTGATTCCCTGTATACTCATGCATATATTGAATAACTCCTTAGCAGTATATCTTAGTATCAAATACCCCGAAGCAGAAAATATGGACGACCTGATTAACGGTACCCCGTATCTCATCGTCCTATTCGGGTCAATCCTCCTGTTTATCGGTATCATACTGACCATGAACCACCTGACTTCCCAAAAGCAGCAATAAAAAAGGGAAGTTTTTACTTCCCCTCTTTCGCTTTGAATGCTAATGCATACATTCGTATTTGTTTTACCATCGACAGCAAACCGTTGCTACGCGTTGGCGATAGATGCTCTTTCAGTCCGATCTTGTCTATAAAATAAAGATCTGCATTTAAGATTTCATCAGGAGTATGTCCGGAAAAGACTTTAATCAACAAGGCAATAATCCCCTTTACAATCAAAGCATCGCTTTCTGCTTTAAAAACGATTTTACCATCCACATCATCCGCTTGAAGCCATACCCTGCTCTGGCATCCTTCAATCAGATTTTGTTCCGTCTTATATTTTTCTTCAAGTGGTTCCTGCTCATTCCCCAGATCAATAAGTAATTGATAACGGTCCATCCAATCGTCGAAGTCACTGAATTCCGCAATCACTTCATCTTGTAGTTCATTAATTGACATTATAGTAATTATTTAATTAGACAATATACCAATGTGCGAATAGCAGATGCCGTATTTAAAACCGGCATATCAATCTATCAACACCTTATTATATTATTTCTCAATTCTATTATTTCTCATTATAAATCACTTCCAATACCGTCTGACCGACTGCTTTCAACGTATTCTTATCAATATGTTCCATATTGTCATTGACAGTATGCCATGTCGGGGTAAAATCACCTTCCTGATTGTAGGGAATGATATCGATCGTTTTAATACGTGCCAGACGATTTATGAACAGATGGTCGTCTGTTACAAATCCTCCGTTTCCATCCATGAAAGTCTTTCCGTAACCCGCTTTCTTTGCCGCTTTCCAAACCTTCTTATTTATGTCCGGAGCAAATTCTTCCGAATACCCTTCTTTCATAAACACACTGCCTTCACCTCCTACCATATCGAGCAGGATACCAAAACGTGCATTATATCCTTGTACATGAGGATTACGTGCCCAATACTGCGATCCCAGACACCAGAATTCCTCCTTATGCTTTCCTGTATAAAACTGTGGCGCACCATAGTCCTCTGCATCCAACAGAATGATATCAATCCCCAATTCCGGTTGTTGCTGATTGACCAGACGAGCTATTTCGAGCAAAGCTCCTACCCCACTGGCACCATCATTTGCACCCAGAATCGGAGTTTTATGGTTCTTCTCGTCAGGATCGTTATCAGCCCATGGGCGTGTATCCCAATGTGCAAACAAAGCGATTCTCTTTTTACTTTCCGGCTTATAAGAACCGATAATGTTTCTCGCTTTCAACAGCGTACCGTCATAAGCAATCAAATCAGCATATTGATTAGTCACTTGAGCACCGAAAGCCTCTAATTGACTGGCAAGGTAATTGCCACAGGCAACATGTTCTTTAGTGTTAGGAACACGAGGTCCGAAATCTACCTGATTCTTTACATACAAATAAGCACTATCCGCATCAAACTGAGGTACATTCACAACTGTCTTTTCGTCTTGTTCACTCGTACTATTTGCCTTGTTACCTCCACCGCAAGAGAATGCTGATAATAACAAAAAGGCACTCATTAATACTATCATAGTTTTCTTTTTCATCGTCCTTTTATCTATTAAAGCCTCAAAATTAGTCATTTTCACCACAGTATCGTTCAGATAGAATGGATTATTAACAAATAAACTTTAGTTCCACATTTTTCTTTCCACCACAAGCTCTACTTTTGCACCGTTGATAAGCGGGAGATTATGAGTCACATGCCCCACCGGGAAATTGAAACAGACGGGATAATCATACTCTTTTACTAAATCTGCCAAAGTAGCATACAGTTCCTTGCCCAACGAACAGTCTTCTTCATATTCTGTAAATTGACCGATAATCAATCCGGACAGTTTTTCTAACACGCCCCCAGTTTCAAATTATACATCATACGTTCGATGGCATGCGGACGTTCGCTAACATCTTCAATAAACAGTATGGTGCCTTCGGCAGGAATATCATAAGGAGTGCCGCGCAGCCCGTAAGCTACCGCCATGTTACCGCCATGCAAAACGCCTTGTGCCGTCCCCTGCTTGTTCAGTTTATGCTTCTCGCACATGTAAGAAGGAATATTTCCCAATAGAATATCCTTCAGATAGTTCGCACAAAGATCGTCTTCCGGTTCCACCGTAAGATGACGTGCCATCAATGAATGAAGGGAAGCATATCCATTTTTCTGAAACAGATTGTGCAAAGCGGTTATATCGCTAAAGCCCAGTAACCATTTCGGATGTTCACAAAGGCCGTAAAATCAATTTTATCGATCAAATGTACCGCCCGTACCCTCCACGGCTGCAAAGAATAGCCTTCACTTTAGGGTCGTCCATCGCATCCTGCAAATCTTTCAGCCGCTGCTTGATTGTCCCGGCATATCTTCCGGATGAACTTCCGGCATGCTTTCCTATAGCCACTTTCAAGCCCCATGATTCCATCCGTTTCTTGGCTCCTTTTAGGAATTGTTGGTCTATCTTACTCGAAGGTGATACAATAACCACTTTATCACCTTTCTGCAGGAAATTGAATATTCATATATGTTCTTATTTGAGTGACTTTCGCTGATAAAACGCACCCAGTCCACTTCCATTTCTACCGGAAGATCCTCGGGAGAGACTGCTCCCACCCACGAACCTCCCAACTGCATATCAATCAGCAGATAAAAGGGCTGAGTAAAAGGGAATTGTCCTTCTTCTTTCGTTTGTATGCGGGGGTAAGTAAACGTATGTACATCATTGACATAAAATGAAAGACTGTCCGGATACATTTCGACTGCAAAAATATTGTAGCGGTCAGGGTGAATCACTCCCGTAGAATGTGATACCGGATGATCCTTGATCCCCAGCGTATAAGTGTAATGGGAATGAACTGTCTGATAAGCAATAGAATCGTTATTCAAACGTTCCATGATATCAATCTCACCGCCGGATGGCCATGCCGCTCCTTCAGGCAACATCCAGATGGCAGGCCATGCTCCTCCCGCCGCATTCAACTTGGCACAAATCTCAATACGCCCGTTCGTAAAAGCCTTTTTGCCTTTTGTATACACACCGCCTGTCAAATAAGGGGCAGTGTCATTGCGTTGGGTATGATTGGCAATACCTCTCAACACCAGTTTGCCTTTACGCATGGCATAGCAGGAATCAAAGTCTGTCATATAGTTATTCCAGTCTGACTTACCTCGTGGAATCTTGCTCCAGACCTGTGAATCGAAACTCTTTTTCTGATTAAAGTTCTCTTCCCAGATCAAAGACCAACCGGAAGACGTCTTGCTGCTTTTACAGGAAACAAGCGTCCAACAAAGGAGAATTAAGCTAAGAAATAATAGATTTTTAAACTGTTTCATGGTGCTTTTATTTTATTGGGGATTTATTTGCAAAATACAGGAAAAACGGTTCCATGCATCCAACAGCCAAAACAAATAAAATATAGCAAAATGTTACATAATGGATGTAATTTTTCGGGTTATAATCATTATTTTTCCAATCATTTTTCTGATATTTGCTAAAAATCTAACGTTATGGAACCTATTCTAAATTTTGCCCAGTTAACGGCTCATCTTAAAAAACTAAACCATAGAAAACGAATTGCCGTGGTCTGTGCGAACGATCCTAACACTGAATATGCCATCTCCCGTGCTTTGGAAGAAGGGATTGCAGAATTTCTGATGATTGGAGATTCTACCATTCTGAAGAAATATCCCACGCTCAAACAATATCCTGAATACGTAAAAACCATCCACATAGAAAATCCGGATGAAGCGGCGCGCGAAGCTGTCCGCATTGTGCGTGAAGGAGGAGCGGATATTTTGATGAAAGGGATTATCAATACGGACAACTTACTGCATGCCATACTCGACAAAGAAAAAGGTTTGTTACCGAAAGGGAAAATCCTCACGCATCTGGCAGTAATGGAAATTCCTACTTACCATAAACTGCTTTTCTTCTCGGATGCCGCCGTCATTCCGCGTCCTACTTTACAGCAACGTATAGAAATGATTTGGTATGCTATCTGCACCTGCCGTCACTTTGGTATCGAACAACCGCGTGTCGCATTGATTCACTGCACAGAAAAAGTGAGTGCCAAGTTCCCTCATTCACTAGATTATGTGAATATCGTAGAACTTGCCGAAGCGGGAGAATTCGGAAATGTGATTATTGACGGCCCGCTGGATGTACGCACTGCCTGCGAACAAGCAAGTGGTGATATTAAAGGGATTGTATCTCCTATCAACGGACAGGCAGATGTCTTGATATTCCCGAACATTGAATCGGGTAATGCATTCTACAAATCCGTCTCTTTGTTTGCACAGGCAGAAATGGCAGGATTGCTGCAAGGTCCTATTTGCCCTGTAGTACTTCCATCGCGTAGTGATTCCGGCTTGTCCAAATATTACAGCATTGCAATGGCATGCTTACAAGTGTCAGGAGATTGCAAATGCAGAAAACAAGTCAGCCAAGTCACCGGCTCATCATTCTAAATTCACCACTAAAAGCCTACTATTCATGAAAATTCTGGTTATCAATCCCGGTTCTACTTCTACTAAAATAGCAGTTTACGAAAATGAAACTCCGCTGTTTGTCAGTAATATAAAACATTCTGTAGAAGAACTATCCGCTTTCCCGAGGTGATAGACCAGTTTGAATTCCGGAAAACCTGGTGTTACAAGAATTGGAAAACAATAAGATACCTTTTCTTTTTATTTAATCATCGGACGCGGCGGCTTAGTGAAACCGATACCGGGCGGAGTGTATGAGGTAAAGTATGAAACGTGATACAGTGCATGCTATGCGTACCCATGCTTGTAACTTAGGAGGATTGATTGCCAGCGAACTGGCCTCCACATTACCCGACTGTCCGGCTTTCATTGCTGATCCGGGAGTGGTGGATGAACTGGAAGATATAGCACGCATTACAGGTTCTCCCTTAATGCCGAAGATCACCATCTGGCATGCATTAAACCAGAAAGCAATCGCCCGCCGCTTTGCCAAAGAGCAGGGAACCCAATACGAAAATCTGGATTTAATTATCTGCCATCTGGGAGGTGGCATCTCTGTCGCAGTCCATCACCACGGACGAGCCATTGACGCCAATAATGCATTGGACGGTGAAGGTCCTTTCTCACCGGAACGTGCCGGTACACTTCCCGCCGGTCAACTGATCGACCTATGTTTTAGCGGTCAACTCACCAAAGACGAATTGAAAAAACGTATCTCCGGACGCGCCGGACTGACCGCCCATCTAGGTACAACCGATGTTCCCGCCATTATACAATCTATCGAAGAAGGAGATAAAAAAGCTGAACTGATACTGGATGCCATGATTTACAATGTTGCAAAAGCGATAGGAGCCAGTGCCACCGTACTTTGTGGGAAGATAGATGCCATCCTTCTGACAGGAGGTATCGCCTATTCGGACTATGTGATTTCAAGACTGAAAAAAAGAATCTCTTTCCTGGCTCCCATCTATGTTTATCCCGGAGAGAATGAAATGGAGTCGTTAGCATTTAATGCCATAGGAGCACTAAAGGGGGAATTGCCGATACAAATCTATAAATAGGCGGGCGCACAAAAAGGCTATTCAGTTACCAATCACCAAGCAATCTGATAGTTTCTGTTTCTAATTGGAAACGGCTAACTGTACAGCATCATTCACAATGCCTGCTAATATAAAGTCTTGAGCACATAAATGGTTCGACCAAAAAGAACACTAATACAAATAATAACAGTAAGGTATATTTGTCTATTTCACATAGATAGTTGAATAACATAGTAAAAAAGTACTTTTGCGATAGTTTCTTTAGCGGGGTTAATAAAAAAAGCGCCTATTAGCCATCGCATTAACCACGATTTTAACCACGACCTTAACCACGAAGCTATACCTTTGCCATGTCTCAACCCGTTGGAACATTCAACATTGGCAACACATGAAAACGCTGTGATTACTTCGCAAGCTATAAACTCAAAAAGAAAATTATGAAGAAATGTTGGTTATTATTTTTAGTGCTTAGCTGCACGCTTCTTGCCCAGTCCAAAGACTGGACACAATACGTTAATCCGTTAATGGGAACACAATCATCTTTTGAATTATCAACAGGTAACACCTACCCTGCCATTGCCCGCCCTTGGGGAATGAATTTCTGGACGCCACAGACCGAAAAAATGGGAGACGGATGGCAATATGTCTATACAGCCAATAAAATCCGTGGATTCAAACAAACTCATCAGCCCAGCCCATGGATAAACGATTACGGACAGTTCTCCATTATGCCGATGGTGGGTAAACCTGAATTCGACGAAGAAAAGCGGGCTAGCTGGTTCGGACACAAAGGAGAAGCAACTCCTTATTACTACAAGGTGTATCTGGCCGAATACGATATTGTCACGGAGATGTCTCCGACCGAACGTGCTGTTCTCTTCCGGTTCACTTTCCCGGAAAACGCACATTCGTATATCGCAGTCGATGCATTTGACAAAGGTTCTTTTATTCAGATTATCCCAGAAGAAAACAAAATTATCGGTTATAGTACACGCAATAGCGGAGGAGTTCCCGAAAACTTCAAGAACTATTTTATTATTCAATTCAATAAGCCTTTCACCTATAAAGCCACTGTAAATAATGGAAATATTCAAGAAAATGCAACCGAACAGACAACTGACCATGCAGGAGCCATTATAGGTTTTAAAACTCAACGTGGAGAACAAGTACATGCACGCATCGCCTCTTACTTTATCAGCTTCGAACAGGCTGCAAGAAATATGAAAAAATTAGGAAATGACAATCTGGAGCAGATAAAACAAAAGGGACAGAAAGCATGGAACCAAGTACTGGGAAAAATCGAAGTGGAAGGAGGAAACCTCGATCAATACCGCACTTTCTACTCCTGCTTATACCGTTCGTTACTTTTCCCCCGAAAATTCTACGAACTGGACGATGCCGGAAAACCTGTTCATTACAGCCCTTATAACGGGCAAGTTCTACCGGGATATATGTTTACCGACACCGGATTTTGGGATACCTTCCGGTGTCTTTTCCCATTACTGAATCTGATGTATCCGTCGATGAATAAAGAAATGCAGGAAGGGCTCATCAATACCTACAAAGAAAGCGGATTCTTCCCCGAATGGGCCAGCCCCGGACACAGAGACTGCATGATAGGAAATAATTCGGCTTCCGTACTGGCAGATGCTTATTTAAAAGGTATTAAAGTAGAAGATGTGAAAACTTTGTACGAAGGGTTAATACACGGAACAAAGAACGTACATCCCACCGTATCTTCCACAGGAAGACGCGGATACGAATATTATAATAAGTTAGGCTATGTCCCTTATGACGTAAAAATCAATGAAAACACAGCCAGAACTTTGGAATATGCCTACAATGACTGGTGTATCTATCAATTAGCCAAAGAATTAAAGCGACCGGAAAAAGAAATACAGCTCTTTGCCAAACGGGCGATGAACTATAAGAATGTATTCGATAAAGACTCCAAGCTCATGCGAGGAAAAAATGAAGATGGAACATTCCAATCTCCATTCTCACCATTGAAATGGGGAGATGCATTTACCGAAGGAAACAGCTGGCACTACTCATGGTCTGTATTCCACGATCCACAAGGATTAATTGACTTAATGGGAGGAAAAGATATGTTTATCACTATGCTGGATTCTGTATTTTCCGTACCTCCTGTCTTTGATGAGAGTTATTACGGGCAGGTTATTCATGAGATTCGTGAAATGACAATCATGAATATGGGGAATTACGCGCATGGCAACCAACCAATCCAACACATGATCTACCTATACAACTATGCCGGTCAACCCTGGAAAGCGCAGTATTGGCTACGCCAGGTCATGGATAGAATGTACACACCGGGCCCTGACGGATATTGTGGAGATGAAGATAATGGGCAGACTTCGGCATGGTATGTTTTCTCCGCATTAGGTTTTTACCCCGTAAGTCCGGGAACCGACGAATACGTCGTTGGAGCTCCTCTTTTTAAAAAAGCAACCTTACATCTTGAAAACGGTAACAGCCTCATCATCCGTGCAACCGATAACAACAAGAAGAATATGTATATTCAAACAATGAATCTGAACGGCACAGAATATAAAAAGAACTATCTACGCCATGAAGACTTATTAAAAGGAGGAAACATTAACTTCCAAATGGGAAGCCAGCCCAATTTAAACAGAGGAACGGAAGAGGAAAGCTTTCCTTACTCCTTTCTAAAGTCCTAAAAGATTCGTTAAATTCATAAAAACAAGAGACTGTTTAACTAAGTCTCATGTTGATAAGTTTGCCTCTATTATGGGAATCCATAGCAGAGGCAAATTTTATTCTTCAAGACTTATTAGGGATATTCATTAAAAGGAAAAAGTGATCTCCTTATTCATCAACGTTTCAAAAATCAGAAAAAGATAGAGGAGCCACACACCTTATAGCAACATGTATGCTACTTGTCTCTTAAGAAAGAGTTACCTCCTCCAATAAAGCAAGCTCCCAACTACGCCAAACAATAGTAATTAACTTCAACTCACCTTTCGCCCTGGCTTCTGCCACTAGTTCGTCTTCACTATAACGAAGCAACTGACCACGTGCCTCATCGGCAAGGATACGTATTTCTTTTTCCGAAGCACCGGCTTTTGCATATTTCACCTCAAGCAGATAGGTGAAAGGAGGCAGTACAGGAACCGACGGACTAGGTTTGAAGAAGAAATCTGCAAAACCCTTATTCAATTCGTATTCCGGATAGAGCTGATAATAACGATACATTCCTAAATAGGCAAAGAAGCCTTTAATGTGCGCTTCACCTTCAATATATTCACGGATACGACTTTGCTCACGAACAGCATTGGCGATAAAATCGAACAAAGGTTTCCAGTCTCCCCTGAAAGCCATATTCTCAAATAAAGCACTCATCCTGTTCATGTCAATTTTAAAGATATCATGCTTGATGTAGCCTTGTATCAAGAAATTAAACAGTTGTTCTCTTACAACCAAATTCGGTACATGTAAAATGGGTCTTCCCACCATGTCCACACCTTTGATGGAAAGAAGTCCGAAATAGAATAATAAAGACTTGAAATTACTGGGGTCCGTCATCTCCAATGCAGAGAAATGAGTAACGATGTCAGTAGTGATTTCTCCTTGCTCGGCTATTTCCTTTATAACGGAAAAATTCTCTCCCAACCCGTGATCTAGCTTTATCAAGTATGCCAACTTGTTAAAGTCAGTGCGAATATTGGGATCTACGATTTCTTCAGGCTTTTCCCCATGCAAAACAAAAGACTTCATAAAATAAAGTACCATATCAGAATTAAACATACAGTCCACCAATCTACTTCTACTAAAGCAATAATTGTCATAATTAGGTTTCATCATGACAACAGTTTCATCTACAGATTGCATCAACACTCCTTGTTCTTTATAATAAGTCAGCATTTCACGCAATTCTTTCTCACTATAACCAACTAAATCATTAAACCAAGGATCAGTCGTTATATTGGTTCCGATGTTAAAGCCACTAGTTACATCATCCATCGTCACCGGACTCACTCCGGTAATAAACAACCGTTCAAGAGCAGCTCCGGTTCCGGTAGTGGCAGATTTTATCACGTTAAAGAAGCCACGAATAAAACCTTCGCCATGCGTTGCTTTCCTGTAAAACTCCGTACCGTAAGTTGAAAGAATGGTATTGGTGAAATTATCGTATTCATCAATAAGTAAATAAATACGAATATTTTTCTTACGGGTAGCATAGGAATTAATCGCAGACAGAAAAGCACCGGGTTCTTCTTGTATTTTCTCATCAAGAACATCCCAAATTTCTTTTCCTAACAAATCTTCATACTTAAAGACAAAATCTTTAAGTTTGCTACAACAATGTAGCTTAAACGATAGTTCTACTTCGTTGACATTGGAACTCACTTCCGAAAAATTAAATCGCATGATGAGAAACTGATTGTGAAGCTTCGTCGGATGCTGACCTATGTATAGCTGACCAAACAACTCGTCAAACTGTTCAGCATGATTTACGTCATAATAGGCCTCTAACATAGCCAAAGTCAGACTCTTCCCAAATCTACGAGGACGTATCAGAAAAAGATAAGCCGGTTGCATCTCGATTTCTCTCGATGAACATGGTCTTATCTACATAGTAATAATTCTCTTTCTGAATTCGGCTAAAATCAGTTATTCCGTAAGGTATTTGTTTCATCATATTGCGATTCCTTTCAATTTATCTGTCTCTTATTTCTGCAGACTTTTTTCAATATTCTGCAAACGGCGTTCTAATGCTGCATACTTTTCATCCTTTTCTTTTAAAAGACGCTCGTAGAGTTCAGTGATTTTGTCGATAGGATTGAAGTTGTTAACTCGACTATCATTAATACTATCTTCGGTATCAGACTTAACTATACCCATGCTGATGTTTGCCCCACCTGCACTTTGTTCTGAATTATTCACCGTATTATTTTCAAACACCACCGTCTGTGCATCCTCCTCCAAACTCTTCAGATACTCGAAAGGGACATTCAATGCACGTGCAAAGCGTTGCAACATCTCATCATCAATCACCTTCATCTTCTCATATTTAGAAACAGCAGGTTGTGAGAGATGTACTAATTCACTCAAACCCTCCTGGTTCATATTCTTTTCAATACGGGTACGACGTATATTGCGTCCGTGATGGACTCTCCCAATTGTCAATTCTTCTGTTTCCATTTTTATTTTCTTTCTTTTTAAAATCCAACAAATATACAAATGAAAAGTTTCGCTCGAAGCAAATATACAAAAAAAACGAATAGATGTGATAATATGAATAAAAGGAATATTACAACGACAAATAGAATAAAATGAATACTTCAAACAGCGCATAATGTGTTAAATTATCACGAACTTTACCGCACGAAAGGGCAACAAAACAAAAGAGCAAGTGAAGATGAAAAGAATATTGACAAGCAAAGAATACAGGTTCATAAAAGGGCTCAAAGAATTGATGACTAAATACAATGCAGTGATCTCTACAGATGCACAAGGAAAAATTGAGATTGTTGTGAATGAAGACGACGAATCATTTGATTTTGAAACAGAAAGCACGATCTATTTAGGAGAATGTTTTTCGGATGATGAGCTAAATGAATTACTGGAAAAGAACTTAGCACACATAATACGAATAAAAGAGGAGTATAAAACAAACTTGTAAACGGATTTATATAATTGAAAAATCATTAATCCAAATTTCTATATAAACACCCCACCAGATTTCTTTAGAACCAACGGCCTCTTCCTTTTAAAGGAAGGGGTCGTTCCTTTAAAAGGAGTGAAGCTTTGGTTTTAAAGCAAGAAAAACGACCTTATTAACTGGTATATTTGCCTGTATCATAAACTTTTTAAATAAAAAAGCTCTTTCAAAGAAATTTTTCTCATATCTTTGCGACGTGTTAAGTTAATAAATTGATTAAGGTCGATTTTTGACTGTTTCGAATCGGGAAGTATGGGGGTACTTTCCGATTCTTTTTTGGGGAGGATATAATAAGGTGTCTTTCATCTTTTTAAAGGTTTTAATAAACTGAATAAATCTAATATATACTAACTCTATATATAAAACAGTTCAGCTCCGGATGATACTAATAAGAAATCTTATTTTTTAAGATATACAGAAATCATCTCCTGTAAAACCTAGTTTTAGGCGGAAACCTCATTCTTGTTTCATAAACGAACTATTTCACCACAGAGGACACGGAGGACATAGAGTTTTCAGAGTTCTAGTTTAGAGATAATTATAGCCTCTGCGTCCTCTGTGGTGAAAAGGCTAAAAGAAGTATGCTGATAGAAAAAAAGAAGGCTGTTTCAAAATTAAATTTGAAACAGCCTTCATTATATATAGAAGCTATCGCTTTCTTACTTCTTTTCCGGTCTTGGCAACAAAACCTTTCTTGAAAGTTTGAATTTGCCAGTTTTCGGATCGATATCAATCAGTTTTACCTCGATTTCATCACCTTCTTTGATTCCGGCTTCTTCTACTGTTTCCAGACGTTTCCAGTCAATTTCGGAGATGTGCAGCAAACCATCCTTGCCCGGCAAGAATTCGATAAATGCACCATAAGGCATAATAGAGCGAACTTTACCTTTATAAACTTCGCCTACTTCAGGAACAGCAACGATTGCTTTAATCATGCGCATTGCATCATCAATACATTTCTTGTTGGTTCCGGAAACTTCGATGCGTCCCATACCGTCTGTTTCTTCGATAGTGATAACAGCACCGGTCTCTTCCTGCATACCTTGGATGATCTTTCCACCAGGGCCGATCACAGCACCGATGAATTCTTTAGGAATTGTCATCGTTTCGATACGTGGAGCATGTTCTTTCAGGTCGGCACGTGGTTCAGCAATTGTTTCAGTAATCTTATTAAGGATATGCATACGTCCTTCTTTAGCCTGGTTCAAAGCACGTTCCAGAATGTCATAAGACAGACCGTCTACCTTGATATCCATCTGTGTAGCAGTGATACCGTCTTTTGTTCCGGTCACCTTGAAGTCCATATCTCCCAAGTGGTCTTCGTCACCCAGGATATCAGACAATACAGCATATTTTTCTTCGCCCGGATTCTTGATCAGTCCCATAGCAATACCCGATACCGGCTTCTTGATCTTCACACCGGCATCCATCAATGCCAATGTTCCGGCACATACGGTAGCCATAGAAGAAGAACCGTTAGATTCGAGGATATCTGAAACCACACGTACTACATACGGATAGTCAGCAGGAATCTGTCCTTTCAAAGCACGCCAAGCCAAGTGACCGTGACCGATTTCACGACGGCCTACACCACGTTGAGCTTTTGCTTCGCCTGTAGAGAAAGGAGGGAAGTTATAGTGTAACAAGAAACGTTCTTTTCCGTGTTCCAAAACATCGTCGATAATCTTCTCATCCAGTTTTGTACCCAAAGTGACAGAAGTCAGAGACTGAGTTTCACCACGAGTGAAAATAGCAGATCCGTGAGGGCCAGGCAGAGGACCTACTTCACACCAGATCGGGCGGATTTCGGTAGTCTTACGACCATCCAGACGCTTACCTTCGTCAAGGATAGAACGGCGCATGGCCTCTTTTTCTACATCGTGGTAGTAACGATCGATCAATGCAGCCTTTTCGTCCAATTCTTCTTCAGAGAATTGAGCTTTGAATTCTTCGCGGATCGCTTCGAAAGCAGCAAAACGTTCGTGTTTGTTATTGTTTCCGGAAGCAGCAACTGCGTAAGCCTTGTCGTAACATGCTTCGCGAACAGCCTTGCGCAAGTCTTCGTCGTTTACTTCGTGGTTGTATTCACGTTTTACAGTTTTTCCAACCTCTTCAGTCAACTCCATCTGCGCTTTGCAATGAATCTTGATAGCTTCGTGAGCCACTTTCATTGCTTCCAGCAGTTCAGCTTCAGATACTTCATGCATTTCACCTTCTACCATAATGATGTTCTCATAAGTAGCGGCTACCATCAAGTCCATGTCAGCTTTTTCCAGTTGTTCAAAAGTAGGATTGATTACAAACTGACCGTCGATACGTGCTACACGTACTTCCGAGATCGGTCCGTTGAAAGGAATATCTGAAACGGCAAGTGCTGCAGAAGCGGCAAGTCCTGCCAATGCATCCGGCATATCCACACCATCAGCAGAAAAGAGGATGATATTTACATATACTTCTGCGTGATAATTCTCGGGGAATAAAGGACGGAGAGCACGGTCTACAAGACGGCAAGTCAGAATCTCATAATCAGAAGCTCTACCTTCTCGCTTGGTGAAACCACCAGGGAAACGGCCGAATGCCGCAAATTTTTCTTTATACTCTACCTGTAAAGGCATAAAATCTGTTCCGGGAACTGCATCTTTAGCGGCACAAACAGTAGCTAACAACATGGTGTTGCCCATGCGAAGCATTACAGAACCGTCTGCCTGTTTTGCCAACTTTCCCGTCTCGAGTGTGATGGTTCTTCCATCAGGTAACTCGATTGTCTTAACAATTGGGTTAATCATAAAAATTGTTTTATCTATACTTTTTCTTTCAAAATTCCTGCAAAGATATACATTTCTCGTTGTAATCAGGTGGAAATGAGCTAAAAAGTTAGTGGTGAACTGATTTTTTTTCAAAATTAGGATGAAGAACCCGGCAAAATGCTTTGACTAATCTCGAAAAGAAGTATATTTGCATCTCGTTAATAACACACACTATATGAAAAAGGTTACTTTTGCAGCGCTCGCCGCACTTACTATTACTGCTTGTAGTTCAACCTAAATTCCAGGTGAACGGGGATGTATCGAGCCGACGGGAAAATGCTTTATCTCGAAGCTTCCGGTCTGGAAGGTATTGTTCCGCTTGATTCAGTGAAGCTGAAGGGGAAGGTACATTCAGTTTCAAGCAGCCTCGTCCCGAATCACCCGAGTTTTATCGCTTGCGGGTAGACAACAAAGTCATCAACTTTTCTGTAGATTCTATCGAAACGATTCAGATCAAAGCTCCGTATGTGGATTTCTCCACTACTTACACGGTGGAAGGTTCGGAAAACAGCAACAAGATAAAAGAGCTGACGCTGAAGCAGATCCGCCTTCAAAAAGAGGTGGACGACTTGCTGGCAGCTTTACGCAGTAACAGAATGGGGCATGATGTATTTGAAGACAGTCTGGCAACGTTGCTCAACAATTACAAGGAAGATGTCAAAGTGAACTATATTTTCGCTGCTCCCAACACGGCAGCCGCTTACTTTGCCCTGTTCCAGAAACTCAATAATTACCTGATATTCGATCCGTTGAACAATAAAGATGATGTGAAATGTTTCGCTGCTGTCGCTACGAGCCTCAACAATGCGTTCCCTCATGCCGTACGTTCCAAGAACCTTTATAATATTGTAATTAAGGGGATGAAGAACACGCGCCAGCCACAGGCGAAAGCATTGGAAATTCCTCAAGAGAAAATAGTGGAAACCGGCATTATCGACATCGCCCTGCGTGACGTGAAAGGAAATGTGCGCAAACTGACCGACCTGAAAGGAAAAGTCGTATTGCTCGATTTCTCTGTATTCCAGTCGCCTGCCGGTTCTCCTCACAACCTGATGCTTCGCGAACTATATAATGAATACGCAAAACAAGGACTGGAAATATATCAGGTATCTCTCGATGCGGACGAACACTACTGGAAAACTGCGGCAGACAACCTTCCTTGGGTTTGTGTACGCGATGGAAACGGAGTGTATTCTACCAACGTAGCTGTATATAATGTTCGTCAGGTTCCATCCATCTTTTTGATTAACCGGAACAACGAACTGAAGCTCCGCGGCGAAGATATCAAGGATTTGGAAGCAGCTGTCAAGTCATTGCTCTAAGTTGTTATAATTTAGCATATTTCATTTAAATATGTTACATAGCATCTTTTTTCACTTGACACATATCACTTAAAAGTCTATCTTTGCAAAGAAATAATTGAAGAGAGGGTTCCAACATGTGCCATGTTGGAATTCTTTTTTGTTTATATGACCATTTAAAACAATTAAAGGAGGAAAACATCATGGCTTATATGTCAGAAGAAGGTTACAAAAAGTTAATGGCAGAATTAAAGGAACTGGAAACAGTGGAACGCCCCAAAATCTCTGCGGCTATAGCCGAAGCAAGGGATAAAGGCGACTTGTCGGAAAATGCAGAATACGATGCCGCCAAAGAAGCACAGGGGATGCTTGAAATGCGCATCAACAAATTGAAAGCTACCATTGCAGACGCAAAAATCATTGATGAATCTAAGCTGAAAACAGACTCTGTACAGATTCTGAACAAAGTGGAGCTGAAGAACGTCAAGAATGGCATGAAGATGACTTATACCATCGTTTCCGAAAGCGAAGCTAACCGAAGGAAGGAAAAATTTCCATTAACACCCCGATTGCACAAGGTCTGCTTGGCAAGAAAGTAGGTGATGTTGCCGAAATCACTGTTCCACAGGGTAAAATTGCATTAGAAGTAGTAAACATATCAATTTAACGTAAAGGCAGGTCTCCATGTGAGGCTTGCCTTAATTTATCAATAAAAGTTATGGCAACAATATTCAGTAGAATCATCGCAGGAGAAATCCTGCTACAAGGTGGCAGAAAACGAAAAGTTTTTGCTTTTCTCGATATCAATCCATTGGTAAAGGGACATACATTGGTAGTGCCCAAACAGGAAGTAGACTATATTTTCGATTTGAGCGATGAAGACTTGGCTGCTATGCACGTGTTTGCAAAGCAAGTAGCCTGTGCCATTAAAAAAGCATTCCCTTGCCAAAAGGTAGGCGAAGCTGTTATCGGCCTGGAAGTACCGCATGCACATATTCATTTAATTCCTATTCAAAAGGAATCGGATATGTTGTTTTCGAATCCGAAACTGAAATTGTCGGATGAAGAATTCAAGTCCATAGCGCAAGCAATCAGCTCCTCTCTATAAAACATGATGATGAAATAATGAAAGGCATTCCGTGATGGAATGCCTTTTTCTTTACTTTTCTACTTTCTACCACTTCAACCAGGTAAACTCCAATACAGATAAAAATGATTGCAAATGTCTGCGTCCAGCTAAAACGGTCTTGTCCGAGAGCAAGGGAGGCAATGGTCGCCACAATCAGAATCAGATAACCGTAGATAGCGACGACCGTTGTCTTCAGATATTTCAAACCGACAGGCAGCAGCATATAACTGATAGTGGTCGGGAAAATCAATACGAACATCAGAATAAGGAAAGGTGTCCAATGGAACGGCATAGAGAACACCGGCGCATCAAATCCTGTAATAAACGTGACTATAATGGCAGACACGGCAGCACCGGAAAAGGTATATCGCAACATCGTTATCGCTCCAATGGCCGTGAGGATGCGCTGACTAAGAATCAGATAGACAGCATACACCACAGAACTTAGAAGACAAAGCATATTCCCCGTAAAAGCATCAGAGGCCAAATCATCGCTTTGCTGGGTTAGGATGCAAACCAACGCTCCTATCAGACCGATAGAAATTCCTATTATTTTTTTAGCGCCCGCCTTCTCCTTATAAAAGAATATCATGATAAGAAAACACCCAAATAGGCTGGAGACTGGTAAATATGGAACTGGAGACAGGAGTTGTTTTACTCAATCCGGCCAGATAGAGAAACATAAAGCCGTAAAGTCCCAAAGCCCCCAACAGAAAGAGGAGCCATTTATCTCTGGTTGACGATTTCTCCGGAGGCATAAACCACCCGATCACCCAAAAGCAGCTGCTGTAATGTGCAACGGAGCGTGGCTCCTGTCAATGGACTCATCCAGAAAGGCAGAAGATACTTTAAGGCATTCATATTTAAACCGCTAAATACTTTCGAGACAGCCATACTAAGATTGGCTTCCAGTTTCTTATTCTTCATTTTCTATTTTAATTGGTCGTTAAACAAAAAGGTATTACGGCGCCGATATGCCCAGAAAAGAGTAACAATAGTTATCAGAAGATTAAAGATAAAAGGAAACTCCTGTGATTGGGTATGGAATATCCACTGGAAAAATCGACAATAAAAGGATAGAGCAAGATAGCGAGATAATTCATCATCATCACAAACGCCAAAGCCAATGTGGTCTTTTGCGGCAGTGCGGTCTGGGTGGTCTTATCATAAAGCATAGGTTGAATAATGCCATATCCCAAACCAACCAGGATACATCCCGGAATAATCAGCCATTCGATCGGGGCAATCCAGATTAACAACAATCCCACAGCCATAGACAGGAGGCTGTATGCTTTTGTACGTCCTTTCAGCAGGGCTACAATCTTGTCCAGGCAAAAACCCGGAGCGGTGATGCCAGAAAGAAAAGCGAAATCATCAATCCGGAATTGCCACTGGAAAAGTGATGCTTTTCCATTAAGAAAGGTAGATTGAAGATCACCACTACCACGATATATGTTATCACGCCATAGAAGAGCATCAACTCTATCAGATGTTTGATGTGAATACCGTACTTGCTGCCTCCTATATCTATGGAAGTAGATTGTTCGGAGGATTCGTTGTCTTTTGTAGTATCTGCAGAAGAAGAAGGTGTAAAAGCGACTTCTCCCGTCCGGTCTTCTTTTAAATGTCCTACCAGCAGAATGGAAATCAATGGGAGGAGATAGACCAGGAAAGGCAGATGCCAGCTGACTTCTGCAAGATAGCCCGTTACGGCAGTTGCTATCACTAATGTGAAATTAGTAATAGCGGAGCTTAATCCGAACTGTTTCACCCGATAGGTTCCTACAAAGTATCTGGAAACCAACCCGGTAGATAAAGGGATAATCAGACCGGAACCGATACCGAGCAAAGCACTTACCACAATTAATTGCCACATTCGATTGGAAATCAGATACAAAATACCGCTCGCGGCAAAAAGCCAGAGTCCGACCTTTAATACACGGACATAATCGACTTTCTCTGTCAGTTTACCACCCAGCAATATAAAAGGAATAATGAGCAGTGATGGCAGCGCAGTCAACATCTGTATGTCCAGATCCGTAGCTTTTGGAAATATCTTCGTAAGATCACCCAATATAGGTGAAACAGCCAGTCCCGGCAATGAAGTCAATGCCGAAATAGACCAGATGGCAATTAAAGTAATAAGAGGAATTGTTCCCCGTCCCGTCTGTATCTTCATAATGCTTATTCGTTAAAAGTTTAGGTTTGAAGAAAACAATAGTTGCTTTATAAAGTTCAAATATGCACCGAAATGAGCCAAATGAACATTTATTGAAACGCAGATTAACGCAGATTTTCGCAGATTATTAGAAGGCTGCGCCATGTTTGAGAACTTTTTTATTCTTTACGAAAATCTGCGTTAATCTGCGTTTCAATACTTATTTGCTAAAATATCAATTGATTCATAACCGTGTGGGAATGAACTAATCTTAGTTCTTCTAAAATTTAATTGGTAATATGCGATGATTTAATATTCATCATACATAAATTTATTCGTCTGACAGTTGTTGAACTTTCGTCTGGCAGTTGTTTCTTCTTCGTCTGACAGTTGTCAGACGAAAGAATAACAGCTGTCAGACGAATAAAATTATGTATCATTAGCCATAAACCCATTAGGCATCAAAAATAAATCTGCACAAGCTCGAAATTAGTTCAAAACTAGTACGATCATAAGCTTTTCCGCTAAATCACAAAAGCTCCGCTTCAATAAGGGCGTCCTCCTCCTTAATAAACGCCAAATAATGTAAAAGCCGAAAACTTTCAAAACCATCTGCTGTTGTTGAGGGAAATTCGACGGGGAAAATCCCCATCGCCCTAAACCTTTAAAAAAACAAATTAGTATGGAAGATTTAAATTTCAGAAAAGGTGATGCAAAAACCGATGTATTTGGTTCAGACAGAATGTTACAACCCTCTCCGGTAGAGAAAATACCTGATGGACCAACTACCCCTGAAGTCGCTTACCAGATGGTTAAAGATGAAACATTTGCCCAAACTCAGCCCCGTTTGAATCTGGCTACTTTCGTTACCACTTATATGGACGAATACGCTACCAAGCTGATGAATGAGGCCATCAACATCAACTACATTGATGAAACCGAATATCCTCGTATCACCGTAATGAATGGCAAATGTATCAACATCGTCGCCAACTTGTGGAACTCTCCTGAAAAAGATACCTGGAAAACAGGTGCTTTGGCTATCGGTTCTTCAGAAGCATGTTGTGGTGTAGCTGCATGGTTGCGCTGGCGTAAGAAAAGACAAGCACAGGGCAAACCATTTGACAAACCAAACTTTGTTATTTCTACAGGTTTCCAGGTTGTTTGGGAAAAGTTTGCACAGTTGTGGCAGATTGAAATGCGTGAAGTGCCTTTGACGCTTGAAAAAACCACTCTTGACCCCGAAGAAGCGTTGAAAATGTGTGATGAAAACACCATCTGTATCGTACCGATTCAAGGTGTTACATGGACTGGACTGAATGATGATGTCGAAGCATTGGATAAAGCTCTGGATGCTTACAATGCCAAGACCGGTTATGACATTCCTATCCACGTAGATGCCGCCAGTGGTGGTTTCATCCTTCCGTTCCTGTATCCGGAAAAGAAATGGGACTTCCGTTTGAAATGGGTACTTTCTATCAGCGTATCCACCACAAGTTTGGTTTGGTATATCCGGGACTCGGATGGGTTTGTTGGAAAGGCAAAGAATATCTGCCCGAAGAAATGTCATTCAGCGTCAACTATCTGGGCGCCAACATTACACAGGTAGGTTTGAACTTCTCGTCCTCCGCACAAATTCTGGGACAATATTATCAATTCATCCGCTTAGGATTCCAGGGTTACAAAGAAGTGCAGTACAACTCCCTGCAAATTGCCAAATATATCCATAGTGAAATAGCCAAGATGGTTCCGTTCGTTAACTACTCAGAAGATGTTGTGAACCCGCTATTCATCTGGTATCTGAAACCGGAATATGCAAAGAGCGCCAAATGGACTTTGTATGATTTGCAAGACAAACTATCTCAACATGGTTGGATGGTTCCTGCTTATACATTGCCTTCTAAACTGGAAGATTATGTAGTGATGCGTGTCGTTGTTCGTCAGGGATTCAGCCGTGACATGGCAGATATGCTTCTGGGCGACATCAACAATGCCATCGCCGAACTGGAAAAACTGGAATATCCAACTCCTACCCGTATGGCTCAAGAAAAGAATCTTCCGGTAGAAGCCAAGATGTTCAACCACGGTGGTCGTCGTAAAACCGTAAAAAAATAAAATGATCTATGGATAAAAAAGTAACACTCGCTCAATTGAAAGAAGTGGTACAGGAGGCATACGATCAGGTAAAGGCCAATACCGGCGGCAAGAATGCCGACTATATTCCTTATCTGGCAAATGTCAACAAGGATCTCTTTGGAATCAGTGTCTGCCTGCTCAACGGGCAGACCATCCATGTGGGAGATACTGACTATCGCTTCGGTATAGAATCCGTATCCAAAGTACATACGGCTATCCTGGCACTGCGTCAATACGGTGCTAAAGAGATTCTGGACAAGATTGGAGCCGACGCAACAGGCTTGCCCTTCAATTCAATCATCGCTATCTTGTTGGAGAACGATCATCCGTCTACCCCACTGGTAAATGCCGGAGCCATCTCCGCCTGTAGTATGGTACAACCTATCGGTGACTCTGCCAAGAAATGGGATGCCATCGTAGGAAATGTGACAGACCTATGCGGCAGCGCCTCCCCAACTGATTGATGAATTGTACAAGTCGGAATCGGACACCAACTTCAACAACCGTTCTATCGCATGGCTACTGAAGAATTACAACCGGATTTATGATGACCCGGATCTGTCATTAGACCTTTACACCCGCCAGTGTTCATTGGGAGTTACTGCATTGCAGCTTTCCATCGCAGCCGGTACAATCGCCAACGGTGGTGTGAACCCTGTGACTAAAAAAGAAGTTTTTGATGCCGTCCTGGCTCCTAAAATCACTGCCATGATTGCCGCCGTAGGTTTCTACGAACATACCCGCGACTGGATGTACACTTCCGGTATTCCTGCTAAAACAGGTGTAGGTGGCGGTGTGATGGGCGTACTGCCCGGACAGTTCGGTATTGCCGCATTTGCTCCTCCCTTGGATGGTTCGGGCAACTCCGTGAAAGCGCAGTTAGCTATTCAATACATCATGAACAAGCTGGAATTGAATGTATTTAGCAACAACCATATCACCGTTGTTGACTAAAATTCTCTCAATCTCTTTTATAAGAAAGGTAAAGGTTACTATCTATTGATAGTAACCTTTTTCTATTCCCCTTACCCTCTTGATTTTCCGCCAATGTTTCAATACAAACGGCATCATTTTTCAAATGCTACAAATTGAACTTACCCCTGAACAACTCTAGTTATTAAAATGAGATAGCTGTTATTAACCCGGATAAGGTAAAGTTTGATTCATTCAATAACGGTTATAACAGCGTCGTGTCTTGTCTCTTCTCAACAAAGATAGAAAGTAATACCTCTTTTCCACCCCTTTTCCTTCGCCGCTTATAAAGAAAAGTAATTATAGTATTAAGAAAAGTAATTCATCTTTGGTTTTCAACACTTTACCGTCATCATCACTTCATCTGTTTTTTCATCTTATCCCAGAGTGTGTCAAAACGCAGATTAACGCAAATTACCGCAGATTATTCCAATTATATTGATATATTAATCAACGACTTATAAAATTATTTCTGCGATAATTTGCGTTAATCTGCGTTTTATTATTCATTATGACACACCTCCTTTCTGTACGGCTGCTTTTTCTGCCAATTCTTTTTTCTCGGAAGCCTTTTTCTCTAGTTCCTCCTCTTCGTAATATTGTTTTCTACGTTTGTTAGATTGCTGAATCAGATTTGTGATATAAACTGTAAAGATAGGGAACATCATCATACCCAGGGCAGCCAACAAAACGGAAAGTACACGTCCGGTCACCGTCTGCGCTATGATATTCGAACCGACGGTAGTGACATCCATAAAAGCCCACCACAAAGCATCTCCATAACCATTCAACAAGGGATTCACCCGATGCTCAAGCACAAAAAATGCCAGACTGGAAAAATAGACCGTGGCCAACAACATCGTCAGATAAGAGACAAACAAACTCGAAGCACGATTGTAGGTCAACCAGCCGACCACAATGGCAAGCGCATATCCTCCTCTCAATAAAGGTATGAAACGGAGAAGATAGGTGATCTCATCCGAAAATGTCCACCCATAATAGGCGATAATATTCTGATAAGGAATTGCCACCAATAAAAAGATAAAATGCGTCCGCAAATAACGTCCCTTATGTTTTGCCAGAAAGAACTCCAATACAAAATCAAAAAGAAACCAAAGACAGATACATAGCTGTACTTTCATATACGAAGACTGTGTATAGAAAGGAATTCCCTTAAAAGTATCTACCGAGATACTAATCACCAGGAATAGGGACATTACTAATATAATAATGTGAAGAATACCATAGATTCCCTTTTTTCCCCAGAATAAAATCTGAAAGCGCTGATTTCATAACTACTTAGTTTATAATAAAATGATTCATTTATAATTTAGATTGCTTAAAAACAATTGGAGAAAGCGATTGTTTCGGAAGAAGTAAATCCGGGGTTACAATCTCCCATTTCGGGGATGTTAATTAACGAACTTTGAAAGAGATTGCGGAAACATCTCACGCAAAATGTTGTTATAACACTGACTTTAAAATATTTTTCACTTAAAACCTTAACTTATGGCGAATATTAAAATGCAGTGAAGCTGGGTGTGTTTACCCTGGCTATCATGAATGTTACGGCAGTAGTATCCTTGCGTGGACTACCAGCCGAGGCCGTATATGGAATGAGTTCGGCCTTCTATTATCTTTTTGCAGCTATTGTCTTTCTAATCCCTACATCGCTCGTTGCAGCAGAGTTGGCGGCGATGTTTCAGGATAAGCAGGGTGGTGTGTTCCGGTGGGTAGGCGAAGCCTACGGCAAAAAACTGGGATTCCTCGCCATTTGGGTACAATGGATCGAAAGTACGATCTGGTATCCGACAGTGTTAACGTTTGGTGCCGTATCTATCGCTTTCATCGGAATGAATGACGTACATGACATGTCAATGGCAAACAATAAGAATTATACGCTCGTCGTAGTGCTTATCATCTACTGGCTGGCTACTTTCATTTCCCTGAAGGTATGAGCTGGGTAGGTAAGGTTGCTAAAATCGGTGGTATGGTCGGTACAATTATCCCGGCTGCCCTGTTGATTATCTTGGGAATCATTTATCTGGCAAGCGGCGGACATTCCAATATGGATTTCAACAGCAGCTTCTTCCCCGACTTTACCAACTTTGATAATGTTGTTCTTGCTGCCAGTATCTTCTTGTTTTATGCCGGTATGGAAATGGGTGGTATCCACGTAAAAGACGTAGAAAACCCTTCCAAAGAACTATCCGAAAGCCGTATTCATCGGTGCACTTATCACAGTGTTGATCTTCGTTTTGGGTACTTTTGCATTAGGTGTGATTATCCCTGCAAAAGATATCAACCTGACTCAAAGTCTACTCGTCGGCTTCGACAACTATTTCAGATATATTCATGCTTCCTGGTTGTCACCAATCATTGCTATCGCTCTTGCATTCGGAGTATTGGCAGGTGTATTGACATGGGTTGCAGGTCCGTCAAAAGGTATATTTGCCGTAGGTAAAGCGGGGTATATGCCTCCGTTCTTCCAGAAAACAAACAAACTGGGTGTACAGAAGAATATCTTGTTCGTGCAGGGTATCGCTGTGACTGTATTAAGTCTGTTGTTCGTCGTTATGCCGTCCGTACAGAGCTTCTATCAGATTCTGTCACAGCTGACAGTTATTCTTTATCTGATTATGTACTTGTTGATGTTCTCCGGAGCTATCGCATTGCGTTATAAGATGAAGAAACTCAACCGTCCGTTCCGTATCGGTAAGTCAGGTAACGGTTTGATGTGGTTTGTTGGCGGTCTTGGTTTCTGCGGATCATTGCTTGCCTTTATCCTCAGCTTCATCCCGCCCAGCCAGATCTCTACAGGTAGCAACACTGTTTGGTTCTCCGTACTGATTATCGGTGCCATTATCGTTGTTATTGCTCCGTTTATTATCTATGCTTCCAAGAAACCGTCTTGGGTAGATCCAAACTCCAATTTCGAACCGTTCCACTGGGAAGTTCAGGCTCAACCTACCACTGTCAATGTCAGTGCAAGTAACGCTAATGCTGCCCGTCCTACCGCAACTTCTGCACATACAGGAGGAGCAACCGGGGCAAGTACAGCTAAGCCTGGTGCAACCGTTTCTAATGCAGCAGCTCCTGATGCGGCATCCTCTGGTGCCACCGCTTCCGGTGCTACTCCACCAAGCAGCAGTTCTGCTACATCCGGCGGAAATTCTACTTCCGGCAAAGCATCTCCGGGAACCGGAGACAAAGATAAGGATGCACCTAAGTCGTAAAGACTAAGTGTTCATCCTGTTCACAAAAAGTAAGAGGCTATTCAAACAGCTTTGAACTTATAAAATTACCCTCACTACAGTGAAGTGCTCCCCTTTAGTCGGTTATAAAACCTTTGGGATGCACTTCACGGTTGTAGTGAGGGTAATTTATTTTAGAGATTTTTGCAGGCCCTCTTATTTAGAAGTATGCCAATCATCATTTAATAGATACAATACCTAGCGATTGGAGATTACTTTATTGCCTGTGACTTTATTAGTTCCGGTTTTATCACCCGTGGCAACACAAAGCTGAAAGTAGATCCCCGGTTAATTTCCGAATCAAGTTCAAGATTTCCACCCAGATTTTGGATGATCGTTTGGGAAAGAGTCAGTCCAAGTCCTGTCCCCTGCATTTCACGATCAAGTTTTATGAAACGTGAGAATATTTTTTTCTGTTCCTCTTTCGGTATGCCAATGCCTGTATCGGACACAACAAAGCAAACCTCTTCCGTTCCTTTCAGGCTGCAACCCAAACGAATTTCACCCGATTCGGTGAATTTCATTGCATTATGTAACAGGTTAGACAATACCTGAATGATACGTTCCCGTTCCGAATACATCATTATAGGTTGTATGTGTGCCTCACAAACCAATTCCACCGACGAGTTATTCAATTTCGTCTTAAAAATTCCCTCCAACTCTCTTAGCAAATCATTGGCATCAAACTCCGTATAAACAAAATCTACTGTTCCCGATTCTATTTGAGAAAGATCGAAAATATCATTCACCAGGCGCAACAAGCGTTCATTATTCTCTGCAATAACATCAGCATACATTTTTCGTTCCTCTTCACTGGAAGCCGATACCATCAAACCGGAAAATCCGACAATTGCATTTAGCGGTGTACGTACCTCGTGACTCATATTGGCAATAAAGGCAGATTTCAATTTATCAGCAGAAATGGAATGTTCTCTTTCAATAGACAGCAGCCTTTGCACATTTTTCAGCTCCGTCACATCATAAACAGTCAACACCATATAATCTTCACCATGAATATTCAAATAAGTACCCGATACCGATACATCGCAAAGGGTCACCTTCGTTTCATCCTCACTTAATAGCTTCATGGAAGCTTCCAGATTTTAAAACTTGCTTTCTTGTAAAAGCTTTTCCGATAGACGCACGGATACAGCATAGTTTGCATTGTTCATGCTCACATTCTCCGGCTGCTATCGCATTTCTGCAATGCAATAAATCTCCGACTCTTTTGGTAACTCCACCTACGAATCGGAAGACGGTTTAAAGAATAATAATTGGTGTCACAAACCACAAAATCCTTGTCAATCAATAAGAAGTAAGCATTGATGTTCTGCAAAACCAGAGCCAACTTTTTAAGTTCATTCTCTTTGTTTTCCTTCGAATGCACCTCTTTCTGAGTGACTGGCACTTTGCCCACATATAGATGAAGGCAGCTAACAAAACTATTATAACAATAATCGCCAGTGATGACATAGTAATAGAGTGTTTATATTGTTTTGATCGTTTCAGTGCGTAAATTTATAAAATATGTCGCATAAATAGCTGTTTATCTACATATTTATTCTAACAAAATGCATTTATATTTCCACGAGTCAGAAATTGGTAAAATCCTTTAAGTTATTGCGGTATTAAAAATATACTTATCTTTGCACCCGCAAACGAGAAAGGTGCCATAGCTCAGTTGGTAGAGCAAAGGACTGAAAATCCTTGTGTCCCCGGTTCGATTCCTGGTGGCACCACTTCTTAAGCAATCGGAATGTAGCGCAGTTGGTAGCGCACTACGTTCGGGACGTAGGGTCGGGCGTTCGAGTCGCCTCATTCCGACAAAATAAAGGGTAACTTTGGAGTACAGTAAGTTGCCCTTTATTTCTATTCAGTCACTTGAACAAAATCGACGGATATGTAATAAAACACAACCTATTATATCATGAAAACAGGATTTATCTCTTTACAGTAGCAGTAGCTTTTTGTGCATCAGCTGCACAAAAACTCAAACTACCCTTTCCGAGAATGAAAAGACAGTCAATCCTCCCATCATGGGATAGTGTTCATGGAATGCATTTCGCGTAGACATCAGCGAAGACATCATCAAGCATCAAGCCGACGATGGTAAAAAGGTCTGAAAGATGCCGGATATCATTATGTCAATGTTGATGACGGCTATTTCGGAAAGCGCGATGACAACGGAATTATGCATACCCACGAACAACGTTTCCCGAATGGGATGAAACCAATTGCGGATTACGTTCACCCTGGGAATGAAAGCCGGTCTCTATACCGATGCGGGCAACAGTAAATGTGGCTCCATGTGGGACAATGATGCAGCAGGCGTAGGAGCTGGTATCTATGGACACGAACCGCAAGACGCCCAATTATACTTTGGCGACTGGGGTTTCGACTTTATCAAAATTGATTACTGCGGAGGAGATGCGCTGGGACTTAATGAAAAGGAACGCTACACTTCCATCCGGAACAGTATAGACAAAGAAACAAAGATGTTTCCATCAATATTTGCCGATAATTCCGGGCACTTGGGCTAAAGATGCAACAACTTCCTGGCGTATCAGTGGAGATATTAATGCACATTGGGGATCATTAAGATATGTAGTCGGAAAGAATCTCTACCTGTCGGCTTATGCCGGAAACGGACATTATAATGATATGGATATGATGGTCATCGGTTTCCGCGACAACAGCAAAGTAGGAGGAAAAGGACTTACCCCGACAGAAGAAGAAGCTCATTTCGGTTTGTGGTGTATCATGAGCTCTCCTTTGCTTATCGGATGCAATCTGGAAAACATGCCGGATTCTTCGCTCGAACTGCTGACAAACAAAGAATTAATCGCCCTGAACCAAGACCCGTTGGGCTTGCAGGCATACGTAGCACAACATGAGAACGAAGGCTATGTACTCGTAAAAGATATTGAACAGAAACGTGGGAATGTACGTGCAGTAGCTCTTTACAATCCTTCCGATACCATCTGTAGTTTTTCCGTGCCGTTCTCTTCACTGGAATTTGGAGGAAACGTAAAAGTACGTGATCTGGTAAAACATAGCGATTTAGGAAACTTCTCCGGTACCTTCGAACAAACGCTTCCTGCACACAGTGCCATGTTCCTCCGCATGGAAGGCGAAACACGTCTGGAACCGACCCTCTACGAAGCGGAATGGGCTTACCTACCTCTTTTCAATGACCTTGGCAAAAATCCTAAAGGTATTATTTATGCCCATGATAAGGAAGCCTCCGGCAAAATGAAAGTAGGTTTCCTTGGCGGACAACCTGAAAACTATGCCGAATGGCGGGAAGTATATAGCGAAAATGGCGGACGCTATGATATGACCATCCATTATTTATATGGCAAAGGACGACAAATAGAACTGGACGTAAACGGTATCATTACCAAAATCGACTCTCTGGGAGAGGATAATGGTCATAACCAAATCACAGTTCCCGTTGAATTAAAAGCCGGATACAACACTATTCGCATGGGTAATAGTTATAACTGGGCACCGGACATCGACTGCTTCACTCTGAAGAAAGCGCTGTAATTTGACTATATAACCTCATATATTAAAAGGAGTAATAACGGAATAAATATGCCTCAGGCATTTTAAAATCCATTATTGCTCCTTTTTAGTTTAGATACTGTCTAGTAATTCGTATCATATTTTATCTCTTCATACCTATTCCTGTTTATTCCGGTGTTATCGTAATTTCCGCTCTCTTACATTCACCTGCAAACGTGCATCTTCTGTCAGAGGTGACCACCCGCTTACATTCTCCTTTCTGCAGATCATTAGAGTGCTGATTGCTGCCACTCAGATATTCCGTCCCCACTTCTGTATTCTCAAATGTCCATCTCCATACACCATCCAATTTCAGATAGAAGTTTTCAATTTTACTATCCTTTGCATGAAAGTCCAGCCCATTTCCCTGAATATCACACGAACCAAGTCGGCAAGAATCCAATGATATGTTATAACGATTACCACGGACAAACAATGAATCTGTTTCAATACCTATCAGATTCAATTTCAAACCTTCTTCACCGGTAACTATACCGGTCAGTGAATCCACAGCCAAACTCACATCAAAACCACTCACAAAGATATAATCTCTGTCCCGATACTTTTCCGGAATATTGTTCACATTAAAATCTAACTTCATAAACAAAGTATCATTCTTTTGGGTAACATTCAAATAGTCTCCTTTCGGATATGAAACCTGTTCTTTCCCTGACGAAGCAGCAGTAGATCCTATTTTCATTTCGCCGCTAATAAACACACGTCTCGCTTCAGATACTCCATCCTGGCTGGTAAACACCTTTATAACATGTACGCCATTCAAATCCATTTTCACCTGTTCATTACCCAAAAAGGCTCCATCTTCCTGGTAAGGCTTCCCCGACATAAATATGAAAATAATAGTTGCCACAATTACAATCAATCCGGAAACGAGAAGTCCTATAAATATATAAGTAGTACGTTTCATAATATTTCGTCTTTATTCTATTTCTGCTTTTATAAACTCATGATACATTGTCTCTATTTCTTTTATCGGTATATCAAGCGTATACAGCTGACGAAAGAAATAGTCCAATTCTTCTTTCAGAAAGGTATCCTTACGGAGAGAATGAATCAGCTCTTTTGCTCCTGAAGCTACAAAATACCCTATACCACGTTTATTATAAATAATATTTTGTACCTGAAGATAGTCAAAGGAACGCATCACCGTATTAGCATTCACCTCCACAATGGCAGCATACTCTCTGACAGAAGGGATCCGCTCCTCTTCCGGATATTGCCCCAGCAATATCTCATCACAGATTCTATCTGCAATCTGTAAATAAATAGCTTTACTTTCTTTAAAATTCATAGGCTAAGGTATTACATTCTATTAATAATTTCAGACTCCTTAAAGCGGAAATAAGCCAGTACCCAATTCACTAACGCAAAAAAGATGCCGGCAACAATTACAATCCACAGAGTGGTTTCTTTCGACTCCAGCACACCTCCTGAATAATACCTGCCGCTTTCCAACAGCACTTTGCTTACCAAAGCACCGACAGCAAAATATACCATACCAATAATGGTTCCCGACGCAAATGTTTTCAGGAAAGAATTTTTAGGCCAAATCGAACTGCCCAGTACGAATAAGGATTGAACAAAGAAATAACCTGATATCAGCGCTCCAAATTCCAAGCCTCGCCTGCATAAAGTATAATATTTTTCATCACCAACCAAATGCGACAAGTCGACAGAAGCAATAAAATCCTTCTCCGGATAAGCCAAAGAATAAATAGTAAAACGCGTATAATCCGCCAACTTATAACATATCAGGAAAACAACCAGATACACAACTGTAAATACAAACCATCTGGAGAAAAACTTCTCAAAAGGAGTTGCCGGAATCATTAACATGGAAGTACGGCTCGTTTTCGTTTTCATCTTTTCCATTGTAAACGAAGCACTCAAACAGCCGAATCCCCACAGAGCCCAGATAAAAGTGACAAGAAGAAATATCCACGCCGGATCTTCCTGATAATTATAAGTACCTCTATACCTAAAATATCCATTCCAAACCATTACCACTGCCATCACTCCATACATCAACACCATACGAAGCACATTCGATTTCCAATTCTCCACCATCTCCTTACGGCAAAGATTCATAAAACGAGGCAAACTGAAAAAAGTATCTTTTATCATCGTCTTTTATTTTTGAGTGTGAAACAATCGGGCTATCTCTTCAGGAGTAGCCAGTGTAGCATTAAAAAGAAGTTCCAGGTTTAGTTCCGACTCGTCCTGCTTTTCATTAGGAAGGATCGTGTAGTTCAATAGTAGGAATTGCAAAAGCGCACTTTTGCCAATTCCCGATCATCACTCCACAAAGAAAAGTTTGTCGCAAATATTACTTGTCGATTCATCGAGCAACACACGACTGTCATCCATTATCAACACATGATCGAGCACTTTGTCGATGTCACGAACCGATGTGTGGAAATCACAATCGTCTTATCATCCGACATACCCGATGCTATAAACTTGCGGAACTGACTTTTGCCTGGAATATCCAGCCCGTTGGTCGGTTCATCCATCAACAAAAGAGAGGTATTCGTAGCAAGCGCAAAACTCATGAACACTTTCTTTTTCTGCCCCATAGAAAGCGATCCGAGATCAATATCTATATCCATCTCAAAATAATGGAGATATTTAATCATCTCTTCCTTACTGAAACGAGGATAAAAAGGACTGTTTAACTCAATATAGCTGACCAAAGAAACCGAAGGCAACTCAAATTCTTCGGGAACTAAAAACATATCCTGCAAAGTAACCGGCAACCGACGGCGTACATCTGTATCGTGAAACATCACTTTGCCGTTTTTAGGAGTCAACAAGCCGGACATCAGATAGAGAAGAGTAGATTTTCCCGCACCATTCTTTCCCAACAGTCCATATACCCTGCCGGATTCGAACGAAAGCGAAAAATCACGTAGTACCGCACGCTTCGATTTACGATAAGTAAATGAAAGATTTTCTACTGTAATCATAGTATTTCTGTTTAATGAATAATAACCTTTAGGTGTATCAGTGTAATAGCACACCACAAAAGTAGGTAATCTTTTGAATATTCCAATAGAAAAGGAGAAAAAAGTGCAAAAAAAGGAGGAGCTAAGATCACTCTCCACTCCTCCTGTCACGACAAACAACTAAAATTATTCACTATTTGATGCCGTCCAATGCCCTTTAGCAGTAGCATTAGCGGGGTCTATAGCCAGAATTTTACTCCAGTATTCTATGGATTTATCTTTGTTAGCCTTTGCTTCGGCTTTCAATGCCGGATTTTCGATAGCTAACAAATAGTAATATCCAAGATAACTGTAGCATTCAACCAAAGCTGAATTGTAATGAGGATCGTTTCTTGCTTTCCAATAAAGCGGCCACTTCCTCATAGAAAGGTTTCGCAAGTCCTTGAGTTGTTTCAGGGTCAAGTGCAGAATTGGCACGTGCTCTCCAGAAGTTACCCAAATAGCTGTCCGGCGCTGCTTCCGCAATTGCATGGAAAGTAGAATCGGCGGACATTAACGCCTGCTTACGTTCTTCAACAGTGATTGCTAATGAATCAGGTTGCGTACCAGCACCGTAATAAAGTCTACCAAACTGGAACTGTAAGTCCGGAGTCTGTTTTTCCTTATCAAGGGATGTATAATATTTCTGGTAAGCACTGATTGCTTTTTTATAATCATTCTTCTGTTCATAAGCAGAAGAGATATTTTTAAATAAATCCGTCTTCGTCGGATCCATCTTTACCGCTTTCTCATATTGTACTACTGCATCATCATATTTTTTCAGACTCTCCAACAGATGTCCATAATACATATAATCCAAATACGAATAATCGGCTTTATCACATTCCTTGAAGAAGACATCGGCAGCCTTCAACGCTTCATCAAAACGTTTCAGGTCAGTATAATTATACATTGCCAAACGATTGAACGCAGCATGACGGGCATTCTTTTGCAATCCCATATTAGCTACTTCGAGTGATTTATCAAAATCATGGTTCAAAAATAAAGCAAAAGCATACTTCACCAAATCTTCTTCCGTAGCAGTAGGTCCCATTGCAAAATTCGCATAAGCTTCTACTGCCTTATTAAAATCATTTTTTAAATAGTAAATTTCGGCTAATTTTTTATCTACAGCTGTGTTGGACGGTTCCAAGTCCTTCAATTGGTTCAGCTTCTCAATGGCAAGACTTGCATTGGCTGATTTATAAATATCTGCATATTTCAGATAAGCTTCCGTACATTTCGGATCGAAATAAATTGCCTCCTCATACTTTTGAGAAGCAAGACCCGCATTTTTCTGTTTTACGGCAATATTTCCTTCCAATACAGAAGCAAGAGCCGATTTGCCATTCGCTTTTCTGGCAAGAGCTGCATACTCCTGCGCTTCGGGAATCTTGTCAGCATTCAGATATGCGTCTCCAATAGCCACCAACAATTCCACATTTTTCTTATTTTTTCCTTTAATCAGATGTTCAGCTTCTTCAGCAGCCTGTGCCGGATTCGTCTGAATAGTTTCTTTCAATTTCGCAACCCCAGCCTGCCATTCGGCGTCAGATGATTGCGCATAGAGCGACCCTACTGCTATAAACGCTCCAGCTAAAAACATTTGTACTCTTTTCATTATAGTCTCTAATTTTAGTTATTATTCGTCTTTCACGTGGACAATACGCACCGGCTGAGTAGCCGGAACAAGTCCAGATTTTAATATAATCCGCTGCCCTTTGTCGGATGTCATAAAAGAAGCGAATCCCCAAGGCAGCGCACTGCGAGGATCATTCAGTAATGCGTAAATAGGTCGTGCCAACGGATAGTTACCATAATACAGGTAAGCCTGATAAGGTTTATAACTGTTAGCAGGAGTTGCCACATCCTCTGCACTCACTGACATCACTCTGATCTCTTCGCGAAAAGAAAGATTGGTTGTATCACTGCGGTTCCCCAACCAGTTTACTCCAACAACTCCCATAGCGTCGGGATTATTCGCTACATACTTTATCACCTGCTGGTTGGTTTTCAAGGCACTGACGTTACCTTCAGCCAACTCTTTTCCACCACAGATTGAGTCCATTGCAAAACGTACGGTACTGGAGTTTTTATTATCGAACACCACCTGAATCCCTTTCAAACGGGAATTCGGATTAACCTCTTTCCAGTTTTTCACCTCACCGGTAAGGATGCGGCGGAAATCACGTACACTCAACAAAGAATCCGGATTAGCACGATTCACAATCAATGCCAGACCGTCCGTAGCCAATTTTATCTCGCGAGGAAAAAACTTACGGCTGTGGAATGAATTCATTTCTTCCTTAGTCAGTGTCCGTTGCAATAGCCAACCGGACACTGTCTTTCAGAAGTAAATTTATCGCTTCCACTTCAGTTGTGTAGCGAGGGACAATCCCGGCCAAAGGGTACAGGCTCTCAAACACCTCTATCTCTTCTTGTATGATAGGTTCGAAACTCTCATCCGCCGCGATAGATATCACCCCAGACGAATACGTATCCGTCGGTCCTTTTGATTTTGAGTTACAAGCACTCAAGACCACCAACGCTACGAGTCCTATCAGCCTAAATTGTCTCTTCATCATCTTTTACTGTAATCTAAACATTACCGGAACGGTGAATTTCACACGTACCTCTTTACCATTTTGTTTACCAGGAATCCATTTCGGCATACTTTTGTACCACACGCACGGCTTCCTTATCCAGATAAGGGTCTACACCACGAGCCACATGTACGTCAGAAATAGAACCATCACGTTCAACAACGAACTGTATGATAACGCGACCTTGTGTTCCATTCTCCTGTGCAATAGTCGGATATTTGATATTCTTACCCAGGTAAGCCATCAATTCAGTCTGTCCACCAGGGAAAGTCGGCATTTGTTCTACCATATCGAAAACCTTTTCCGGTTCTGCAGCCTGTGTTACCACCTGCTTAAGGTCTGCGATATCTTTACCATTAGCCTCGTCATTACCTTTTACGTCGGCAATAGAGATGGATACTTTGGTAGCATTCAAATCTTCCTGGCTCTTGATTTCATTGTCTTCATGCACTTCTTCATCTTTCTTGATAACAGGGGCAGTAAACTTAATAGAACTCTTCAATGCAGGGAGGGGGAGGTGCAACCGGTTCTACCCGTTTCATCTCTTCCTGTTTGATTTCAGGTTCTGCCAATTTTGACAGAGTAGTTACTTCTGTCATCACTTCTTTCTGCTCCGGAGTTGCCAACTTAAGCAGTGTAGGGATACTAAATCCAACCGCTGCTATGACCACTACAATCAACATAGCGACATTATGTCGTTTTGTTGAATTGGCACGCATTCTATATGCGCCGTATGCTTGGTTTCTTGCCTTCAAAAATCAGTTGACACCATTCCGAAGAAGCTAAATCTAATTTTGCCATTTTACTTTCTTTTTTTAGGTGTTACATCATTTATCGGCCAAGTTCTGTGACAATTCACCTTTCGCATCATAATTCTTAATCAAGAATTCATCAGCTTCAGCAATATCTGTTATCACATATTTACCAATATTACATATCTGCATTTCGTCCAGCGCGTCAATCAGATTCATATAAGAAGCATCATCGGTAGCTTTGATAATCACGGTCGGTGTATCCTTTCCGCTCTTTATCTCAGAAACCTGCTTCTTAAATTCGTCATCCGTGATCTTAAGATCAAGTTTTTGCTGCTTCAATTCTCTTACTTTATTGACAGCAACAGCATTCTTCTGAAGAAGTACGGCACGCAGTCCATCTGCACCGTAGCTAGTTTCTTTCAACGAGGTATTATCCTTGTAGTTAGGCTCTCCCTCATAGTAATAGAGCTTGTTATCGGCTCCCAGCAATAATGTAATTGCCTGAGAGGCTTTCACCATACTCTTTTGTTGTTCAGTTATATCCTTGTCATTGCTCGGCATGCTTATTTCCATCGTCTGAGGTTTGCTCAGTGTGGTACAAAGCATAAAGAAAGTAATCAGCAACATGTTCATGTCCACCATCGGTGTAAAGTCCACCCGGACAGTCATTTTCTTTCTGCTTGCTCTTTCCTCTTTGTTCCGCCGCTCTCTTGTACTTCAGCACTCATTGTATTTCCTCCCTTTTTAATTTTCAGATTCTGCCTTGAGAGAAGTAATCAGATTGTACCGATTTTCCCGCAAATCCTGAAGTGAGTTCATAACGTTCTTTATCACTGAGTATGGAGTTGTAGCGTCCGCTTTAATAGCAATTCGCAGATCAGCATTGGCGGCACGTGCATTACGCACCCACGATTTAAACTGATTGTCAACACTATCGCATGGAATACCTTCATTCTTTAAGATCTTATCCCGTTGATCTTCCGGGAGATCAAGATATTTCTGCATACTTCTGATAGGTACTCCAAAAGTAGAAGACAAGATAAATCTCTTCTCCTGTTCCGGAGTAAACTTAATGCCATACTCTTCACCCATGCTCTCCAATACAGCCTGCATATCCTGCTGCTTGTCGAGGCTCATAAATATTTTTCCTTCCGGATCAACCAGAATCTGGAGTACATTCGTCTCCGGAATCTTGATTTCCGATACGGAGGCTGGAGTGGTAACTTGTACTGGTTCTTTCTTCACAAATGTTGAAGTCAACATAAAGAAAGTCAGAAGCAATACAGTAACGTCACTCATAGCTGTCATATCTATGAACGTATCTTTTCTTTTTAATTTGCGCTCTACCCATGATTAATAGATTTTAAAGGGTTCGCAGAATTAGTGAGTAGCAGCAAAAGTTTGCACGATAGAGAATCCGACTTCGTCGAGTCCGTAAGTCAATTTATCGATTTTGTTAGTGTAATAGTTGTAAGAAATAACAGCCAATGCACCAGTCAAGATACCGAAAGCAGTATTAATCAAAGCTTCAGAGATACCTTGTGACAAAGCCATAGAGTCGGCACCACCACCAGCAGACAAAGCAGCAAATGAACGGATCATACCGATTACAGTACCAAGCAATCCCATCAATGTACCCAAAGTAGTAATTGTAGCGATAATCGGAAGATTCTGCTGCATCATAGGCATTTCCAGAGCAGTTGCTTCTTCCAGTTCTTTCTGGATAGCCAGCAGCTTTTGTTCTTTAGGCAAAGCAGTGTTCTTTTCCATTTCTTCATACTTGCGCAAAGTAGCAGTAACTACATTGGCAACAGAACCGCGTTGTTTGTCACAAATCTCTTGTGCTTTCTTAAGGTCACCGGCAGCCAGAGCTTCTTTGATGTTAGCTACAAATTTAGCCAACGAGCCTTTACCGAAAGCAGAACGAAGAGCAAAAAAGCGTTCAATACTCAAAGCGAGTACAGTTAACAACAATGTCTGGATAATAGGTACGATGATACCACCTTTGTAAATGGTACCCAACATGTTCAATGGATGGTTGTTAGGGTCATTGTTCATAAAGTTAGACGGGTTACCTAATAAGAATTGAAAGATACATACAGCTATTACTAAACAGCAGATGATTACGATACCGGCATTCTTTATACCTACAATTTGAGTTTTTTTAGTAGTTTCCATAATAAGTTTTTTTGTTAAGATATTAATTTTAGTTATTTAGGAAGTAAATTTTCAATTAGACACACTGCGCTACAGACCCTGCAACTTTTAATAGGTAAAGTCACACGGTTTCATACAGAGTACGAAAAAACGAATAAAAATGGAGAAAAGACTAAATAAGGATACGTCTTAGAGCGAACACGTAGTAGTCGCTACAGATAATGGAGTAATGTGGATCCTTATCCGAATAATAGGATTTACTTTGATCCAATACTAAAGAGTTTTCTTAACACGAGAAACTTTTGCATAACGTCTTTCAAGGAGTCATTGATTTCAATGATTCTCCGCAGACGATAATTATTAGAGTTTGATTCTGTTACGAGTTTAAGTCCTAATTCTACGTCAGAAACAGACAAAGAACGGACGCTATCATAGCTAACAGACTGCCCATCCACAGAAGAGCGTTGATTGCTGTCAGAAGATAATTTGATAATTGACAAGGTGAGTCACTAAAATACAAGTAGAGAAATTCATAGCATTTCCGCTTACGCTAAAAGATAGCATCAGCAGAAGAAAAGCTAATATGAATTTCGGGGAAAGTTTCATTGTATTTTTAGTTGTTTAATCAATTACAATAGATTCGGCCACAAATGTAGCAATTAATTGTATATGTTTATCGTCGTTCACATCATTTAAACATTTAAGTTTAACTCTTTATAAAACAAGCTACAATATGTTTTGTTCGATGAGTTTGCGACTTAATATGTTAAAAAAACATTTCCTCTGAATATCCAGAGTTTTAAGAAATTAAAAATCCCCTCCAATATTTCTACTGAAGGGACTTTTCTTAAAACGGCGGCTACCTACTCCCACTGTTTCGCAGTACCATCGGCGTGACGAGGCTTAACTTCTCTGTTCGGAATGGGAAGAGGTGGAACCCTCGTGCTATAACCACCTGAAGAAGGTTATGACATGATGAAAAGTAAAATTTCAGTGTCTAGCAAGCTAAACGTATATACCCAACCGGTACATGTCCGAAAGAAAGTGAACGGGCAATTAGTAATGCTCGGCTTTGATGTTACCACCTTTACACCTGCATCCTATCAACGTCATCGTCTTTAACGACCCTAAGAAATCTAATCTTGTGGCTGGCTTCGTACTTAGATGCTTTCAGCACTTATCCAATCCCGACTTAGATACCCAGCAATGCACCTGGCGGCACAACTGGTAAACCAGCGGTCAGTCCAACACGGTCCTCGTACTAGTGTCAGAGCCACGCAAATTTCATACGCCCACGATAGATAGAGACCGAACTGTCTCACGACGTTCTGAACCCAGCTCGCGTGCCACTTTAATGGGCGAACAGCCCAACCCTTGGGACCTTCTCCAGCCCCAGGATGTGACGAGCCGACATCGAGGTGCCAAACCCCTCCGTCGATATGAGCTCTTGGGAGGGATCAGCCTGTTATCCCCGGAGTACCTTTTATCCTTTGAGCGATGTCCCTTCCATACGGAAACACCGGATCACTATGCTCTAGTTTCCTACCTGATCGACTTGTCTGTCTCCCAGTCAAGCGCCCTTATGCCATTACACTCTGCGGACGGTTACCAATCGTCCTGAGGGCACCTTTAGAAGCCTCCGTTACTCTTTTGGAGGCGACCACCCCAGTCAAACTACCCACCAAACAGTGTCCTCGTACCACGAGTTAGAACTCAAATAATCAAGGTACCGTATTTCAACAGCGACTCCACAAATACTGGCGTACCTGCTTCGAAGTCTCCGGCCTATCCTACACATCAATTACCCAAATTCAATGTTAAGCTATAGTAAAGGTTCACGGGGTCTTTTCGTCCCATCGCGGGTAATCGGCATCTTCACCGATACTACAATTTCACCGAGCTCACGGTTGAGACAGTGTCCAGATCATTACACCATTCGTGCAGGTCGGAACTTACCCGACAAGGAATTTCGCTACCTTAGGACCGTTATAGTTACTACCGCCGTTTACTGGGGCTTCAATTCAATGCTTCTCTTGCGATGACATCTCCTCTTAACCTTCCAGCACCGGGCAGGTGTCAGGCTGTATACGTAATCTTTCAATTTGGCACAGCCCTGTGTTTTTGTTAAACAGTTGCCTGGACCTATTCTCTGCGCCCAACTCTCGTTGGGACCCTTTATCCCGAAGTTACAGGGTCAATTTGCCTAGTTCCTTAACCGTGAGTCACTCGAGCGCCTCAGTATATTCAACCCGACTACGTGTGTCCGTTTGCGGTACGGGTACCTTAAAGATTAAGTTTAGCGGATTTTCTTGGGAGTATGCTTACACGCACTATTACCTTATTCCGAAGAATTTGGTATACTATCAGGTTCGACTCTTATCCCGGATTTGCCTGGGATAATCAGCATCTACACCCTTCAACGGACTATTCCGTCAGTCCGCGGGACTGTCACCTCCGTCTCCACGTCACTCCTTAAGGTAGTACAGGAATATTAACCTGTTCTGCCATCTCTCACCGTTCGGCTGAGCCTTAGGACCCGACTAACCCTGATCCGATTAGCGTTGATCAGGAAACCTTAGTCTTTCGGCGAGGGGGTTTCTCACCCCCTTTATCGTTACTTATACCTACATTTGCTTTTCCACACGCTCCAGCAAAGCTCACGCTTCACCTTCGACGCAGAGTGGAATGCTCCCTACCGATCCTTACGGATCCCATAGCTTCGGTAAAACACTTAATGCCCGATTATTATCCACGCCAAACTCCTCGACTAGTGAGCTGTTACGCACTCTTTAAATGAATGGCTGCTTCCAAGCCAACATCCTAGCTGTCTTTGCAATCTGACTTCGTTAGTTCAACTTAGCGGTTATTTGGGGACCTTAGCTGATGGTCTGGATTCTTCTCCTTTAGGACATGGACCTTAGCACCCATGCCCTCACTCCTGTGATAGAACTAATGCGCATTCGGAGTTTATCTGGACTTGATAGGCGGTGAAGCCCTCGCATCCAATCAGTCGCTCTACCTCACATTAGTAACTCACAAGGCTGCACCTAAATGCATTTCGGGGAGTACGAGCTATCTCCAAGTTTGATTAGCCTTTCACCCCCACCCTCAGTTCATCCGGAAGCTTTTCAACGCTTATCGGTTCGGTCCTCCAGTTAGTGTTACCTAACCTTCAACCTGACCATGGGTAGATCACTTGGTTTCGCGTCTACTCCTTCCGACTCGACGCCCTGTTCAGACTCGCTTTCGCTTCGGCTGCGGATCTCAAGATCCTTAACCTTGCCGGAAAAGTAACTCGTAGGTTCATTATGCAAAGGCACGCCGTCACTGCTTACGCAGCTCCGACCGCTTGTAGGCGCACGGTTTCAGGGACTATTTCACTCTTCTATTCGAAGTGCTTTTCACCTTTCCTTCACAGTACTGGTTCGCTATCGGTCTCGGGAGTATTTAGCCTTACCGGATGGTCCCGGCAGATTCACGCAAGATTTCTCGTGTCCCGCGCTACTCAGGATACCACTACGCTTAATTTGACTTCATATACCGGACTATCACCGTCTATGGTCCCATTTTCCAGAGGATTCTATTCGTCAAATGTCTTGCGACATCGTGGTCCTACAACCCCAATATTGCCGTAACAACATTGGTTTGGGCTATTCCCCGTTCGCTCGCCACTACTAGGGGAATCATTATTATTTTCTTTTCCTACAGGTACTAAGATGTTTCAGTTCCCTGCGTTAGCCTCTTGCTATGCAAGATGTCATTCCTTCAGAATGACGGGTTGTCCCATTCGGAAATCTTCGGATCAAAGGTTATTTGCACCTACCCAGAGCTTATCGCAGCTTATCACGTCCTTCATCGCCTCCGAGAGCCAAGGCATCCGCCATGCGCCCTTGCTTACTTTCTTTCAAACGTTTTATTCTCGTACTGGTATTGGTAGTGGAATTGCTTCCTTCTATCAATATTGCATACTCGAACACGTACGGTTCGATATATACTTTTAGCTCTTTACTAAATTTTACTTTTTGTACATCATGTCAAAGATCGTTTCTCTTTTTCAGAGATGGTGGAGAATAACGGATTCGAACCGTTGACCCTCTGCGTGCAAGGCAGATGCTCTAGCCAGCTGAGCTAATCCCCCAAGAGGTTATTCAAGAATTTTGTTTTTTAGCTTTTAGCTTTCCCTGTTCCTCATTCTTGAGCTTGGTAGTCCCAGGCAGAGTTGAACTGCCGACCTCTACATTATCAGTGTAGCGCTCTAACCAACTGAGCTATAGGACTAGTTCAACCTTGTCTACCTTTCGTCTAGACTCGGCTTTTTCTCTTGTTTATCTCTATCTATACTTCTATAGATGGTTGATCTATATGCTATAAATAAACAAGTACCAGTAGTACAAAAAACAGAACCTTTAAAGTCTTTAAGTGGCTGCCACGTTTTGTGACAGTTACGGCATCGCTCCAGAAAGGAGGTGTTCCAGCCGCACCTTCCGGTACGGCTACCTTGTTACGACTTAGCCCCAATTACCAGTTTTACCCTAGGACGATCCTTGCGGTTACGTACGTACCCCGGCTTTCATGGCTTGACGGGCGGTGTGTACTACCGGGAACGTATTCACCGCGCCATGGCTGATGCGCGATTACTAGCGAATCCAGCTTCACGAAGTCGGGTTGCAGACTTCGATCCGAACTGAGAGAGGCTTTTGGGATTAGCATCCTGTCACCAGGTAGCTGCCTTCTGTACCCCATTGTAACACGTGTAGCCCCGGACGGGTAGTGCTGATTTGACGTCATCCCCACCTTCCTCACATCTTACGACGGCAGTCTCTCTAGAGTCCTCAGCATGACCTGTTAGTAACTAAAGATAAGGGTTGCGCTCGTTATGGCACTTAAGCCGACACCTCACGGCACGAGCTGACGACAACCATGCAGCACCTTCACATTTGTCTTACGACTATACTGTTTCCAATATATTCTGTTGCAATTTAAGCCCGGGTAAGGTTCCTCGCGTATCATCGAATTAAACCACATGTTCCTCCGCTTGTGCCCCGTCAATTCCTTTGAGTTTCACCGTTGCCGGCGTACTCCCCAGGTGGAATACTTAATGCTTTCGCTTGGCCGCTTACTGTATATCGCAAACAGCGAGTATTCATCGTTTACTGTGTGGACTACCAGGGTATCTAATCCTGTTTGATACCCACACTTTCGAGCATCAGTGTCAGTGACAGTCCAGTGAGCTGCCTTCGCAATCGGAGTTCTTCGTGATATCTAAGCATTTCACCGCTACACCACGAATTCCGCCCACCTCTACTGTACTCAAGACCCCCAGTTTCAACTGCAATTTGACGGTTGAGCCGCAAACTTTCACAACTGACTTAACAATCCACCTACGCTCCCTTTAAACCCAATAAATCCGGATAACGCTCGGATCCTCCGTATTACCGCGGCTGCTGGCACGGAGTTAGCCGATCCTTATTCATATGGTACATACAAAATTCCACACGTGGAAAACTTTATTCCCATATAAAAGAAGTTTACGATCCATAGGGCAGTCATCCCTCACGCGACTTGGCTGGTTCAGCGCTCGCCCATTGACCAATATTCCTCACTGCTGCCTCCCGTAGGAGTTTGGACCGTGTCTCAGTACCAATGTGGGGGACCTTCCTCTCAGAACCCCTATCCATCGTAGTCTTGGTGGGCCGTTACCCCGCCAACAAACTAATGGAACGCATCCCCATCGATAACCGAAATTCTTTAATAAAAATATCATGCGATATTCGTATGCCATCCGGTATTAATCTTTATTTCGAAAGGCTATCCCGGAGTTATCGGCAGGTTGGATACGTGTTACTCACCCGTGCGCCGGTCGCCATCTTCAGTTCGCAAGCAAACTAAAATGCTGCCCCTCGACTTGCATGTGTTAAGCCTGTAGCTAGCGTTCATCCTGAGCCAGGATCAAACTCTTCATTGTAAAAGTATTTTTTATCATCCCTTAGGATGACTTTTTGCTCTGTTCAGGACGCCGTAAATTTATTGACCTTATTCAAATACCTATTAGTCTTAATTGTATCACTACTGAATAAGACAAGTATTGACGGTTCTATTTTTTTACTTGTACTACTTGTATTGTTTATCAATATTTCAAAGAACTTGTTGCTTTCGTTTTTAAAAGCGGGTGCAAAGGTAAGGGCTTTATTTTTAACTACCAAACTTTTTCGGAAGTTTTTTTAGTTTTTCTTTTTACTCGATTTCTCTGGCTCTCTATGCGAAAGGGAAAGAATGTATGAAAGAATAACTCTTGCCAATTTCCTTTGCGAATCGGACTGCAAAGATAAGAACTTTATTTATTATAATCCAAACTTTTTCGGAAGTTTTTTGTTCTTTTCTTTAAGTGGGATTCCACTTTTTCACTAAGTCAATTTTTCAAGGCTTTCTTCTCTTGGAAAGCGGGTGCAAAAGTACGCCCTTTTGGTATACACTCCAAATATATCAAACTATTTTTTCTAATTATTTTTGAATACATTTGCTAAAGTGCTGACGCATAACGATGTTGTAGAACATATTTTTTATGTATAGGGAAATTGTGCGCGGAAACGACGAGAGGGATACACATTATTATATCACACGCGGGCGCGTGAAGGCGTGAAAAGAGAATGAAAAGAAAAAGACGAAAAAGAAAACTACAAGAAAATAGATATTAGAAAAAAGCAAGAGGATTTAGAATCAACCGTCAGAATACTTTTTCTAAGCGGTCTAACGGTTGGCTATTCCATAGGTATAGATCGGATAAATACAGAGTGGGTACTAATCAGATTCTAACTATAAAATCAGAATGTCATTCTTTTTTAGAGTTCTCTATTCGCAGGCTGACAAGTTCAACCCACTTCTTTATGCCCAAATCAAAGCCGCCTTTTTCTAACAGATGAAGGGCGCCCGCATAATGAAGGGCAGTCTCCTCCCTACTACAGCTTATCTTACAAGACAGTTTACCCAGATAGTATTCCAGCCGGGCCATTTGGATATAGTCCAATAAAGTATAATCCCCTTCGATTGACAAATCAATCAACTCCCGTATCAAAGCATAGGCTAGTTCACATTCCGTATAGGTTAAATCCGAGAGGGGTTTGTACATAACAGGATGCTGAGTCAGCTGAACAACAATTCGATTAAAGTCTCCGTACATAGGTTGCGTTTATTACCGCATCAGTTCCCGGTGGTGCGAGGGTTATAAAAAAAGAGAGCGTGGAAACTATCTATTCATGCCATATATAGGTATCCGCTAAGACCCCTTTCGTGAACATGAATGATAGCCCCACGCCCAATTGGATATATAACAAGGTTATACAGACAATAGTGCGTGAGACCTGTCATTCATTCCATTCACGAAAGTTAAAATTTAGCGGATTTTATATATGAATGTAACAAATAACCGTTCTCAATAAAATTATTAAAAAACTACTTCCTTCGCTCGAAAGTAAGTTATCACAAAAGTAGAAATAAATATCTATTAAACAAACAATTTTGACAGGAAAAACATGATAGATCAATTAATTCAGTCTATATCGCATAAAAAACACAAACCCAATATCCTACTAGAAACAATTTCTCATTTTCATTTCTCATATTCTCATAACATGCACAATAATCTTCTGTAAATCAACAATATAACACAATGAGAATAAAAATACAAAACGGCATTTCTCATAGTATGACCCGCATTTTGTACATAAAACAACCTATTTCTCATAACTTATCAAGGTATTTCTCATAGTATTTTGACTATTTATCCTATAAATTCTCAAGCTAGATCCTAAGCTAAAGACCAAGTTGAATACCAGACCATGCACCTATTTACAATATATCATCAGTGCTTATTGGAAGTATATAGAGCAGGTATCCGCATATTTTTCTACCGCAGGGCAGACGCATTAAAAATTATTTTCCTGTAAAAGTTGTGACAAATATTTTTCATCCCATCCCGCTTTTAGTCTTTTCAGATTCATGCTTCCTTTTGTTGTTTTCTCATTCTTTAGTATGGTAAGTGCCATTTTTGTTGCCACCGAAAAGTTTCTGGCTGCATTTTTCACCTTTTTACTGTAGTCTTCTCGAAAGGTAACATCCAGTTGCCAATGAAGATTATTCTCAATAGACCAATGCTGCCTGATGGCAGATGCAATCTCCTCCGGTTTGGTATTATCAAGTGAAGTTACATAGTATCTGACCTCTTGAGTATATTCTCCTGTTGCTACTATTGTTCTCTCCGACTTTATCCCTACAATAGACTTCAACCCCACAAGTTTCTTCTTAAACATTTTCTCCATAATAGATCCATAACTGACTACAGTACATGTTCTTGTCTCAATCCTTCCATGTCCGGTGTTTTCCGACACATGCCTGGTGACTCTATTGGTTATTTCATCTCTATCCTGATAATCGTCAATGATTTGTTTAGCTAGTTGATAATTTTTTTTCTTATTCTCCTTTATAGCTATAATATAATTTGCATTATGCTCAATAATGGTCTGGGTTATATCTTTCTGGCATCCCATCGCGTCAATTGTAACAATACAACCACTTAGTTCCAAAGAGTTAATTAACAATGGAATAGCTGTAATCTCATTGCTTTTATCATCTACTTTTACCTGACCTAAAGAAATTCCATTAGCGGCAGACCAGGCGGAAACCATCCATAATTTGAATCCTTCTTTTCCCGTAGTATGTTCTCCGTCACATTGGCTTGGACCACGCATGAGCTTGCCATCTATAGCAACAACGCCTTTCACCTCCTGACAGACTTGTTTTACCCAATTACGGAAGATCAACTCAAAATACTCGGGCTTTATTATACTGAAGAATCTATTAAAAGTATCATGACTAGGGATGAACTCCAGACCAGGTATGCGACTTTAAAAAGCAATTTTCGCATTGCCAAATTCCTCAATCTCATTCCAGGATTGAGCGCCACAGATTACAGCAGCAATGGATATATAGATAATAGTTTCCATTTTATGTACTTTTTTGCGGTTCATCCTAGGATCTTCTATTTGTTTACAAAGGTCAATTATGCCAATTTTCATGTTAGTTTATGTTTTAATATATCTTATAAAGATAAGGAAAATAATCGACATTAGCAAATGATAATATGTTAATAACCAACAATATAGTAAGGAAATTACAAACGAGAATATAGTAAAAAATATAATGCGTCTGCCCTGTTTTCTACCGGCATCTATATCGTTCCACTCCAGTGGACAGGCCTGTGCACTAGAGTAGAAAGAACCGTCCACTAGAGTGGAACGATCTGTTCACTCGAGTGCAATGATACAGATAGTAGCAGGAAGTGAGTAAGGGAAAACAGTAAGATATAAGGTGAATGATACACAGGAAAGCAGTAAACAATAGGAAGTTGATTAATAAACGACATAGGGAAAGGAATAATCGTAAGTCCGGCGAGAGTCCGGGAAAAGCTGCAGCCATCATGTATGAGAAATGAGCAAAACAAATAAGAAGGAGTATGAGAATAAGATGAGAAATGATTTGAAACCTATGAGAAATGCATCTTTTTTAGGGGTAAATGATGGAAATACTATGAGAAATGCCATTTCACAGTTCATTTCTCATAGTATTATATCATTGATTTACAAACTATTATCATATCATTTATGAGAACATGAGAAATGAATATGAAAAAACATTTGCAGAAGCTGAATTCAGCGGAGACTGCTGAATTCAAATTGTAAATACGACACCTCCTTATGAATCAGGCTGAATTTATCCGGGTAAAATTTGCTCTATTTCTTTCAACTCGTCTGCCGTGAACTCCAAATGTTCCAGCGCTTTCAAATTGTCGGCTAACTGATTCACAGAACTTGCACCTACAATCACTGATGTCATCCGTTCGTCTCTCAGCACCCATGCCAAAGCCATTTCTGCCAGCGTTTGCCCACGGCGGCGGGCTATTTCATTTAATTGACGGGCAGCTTCTACCTTTTCATGCGTCACTTGAGATTGTTGAAGAAAACCCGAAGAACGGGCAGCACGGGAACCTTCCGGAATGCCGTTCAGATATTTATCGGTCAATAATCCTTGTGCCAAAGGAGAGAAAGCTATGAAGCCGGAACCGTACTCCGCTGCTAAAGGAAGTGATTCAGCCTCAACCGCACGATCGAACATACTATATCGATATTGGCTGATAAGACAGGGAACACCTGCTTTTGCCATCATCTCATAGGCAACACGGGCTTGTTCGGGAGGATATTTAGAAATTCCGATATACAATGCTTTACCTTGCTTCACAATATCAATCAACGTTTGAATGGTTTCTTCAACTGGAGTGACTCCGTCATAACGATGACTATAAGAAGATATCAAAATACTCCAAACCTGTCCGGCAGAGACTTTGGTCAATGCTCGCCATCAGATTTTTTCGAGAGCTATTTCCGCCATAAGGACCTGCCCACATGTCATGACCGGCCTTGGAAGAGATAATCATTTCATCCCGGTAGCCTTGAAAGTTCTCTTTCAAGATTCGTCCGAAATTTACTTCGGCACTTCCGGGAGCAGGACCGTAATTATTTGCCAAGTCAAAATGAGTAACACCGTGATCGAAAGCATACTTAATCATGTCGGTTGCTACATTGAAATTGTCCACACTACCGAAATTATGCCACAATCCCAAAGAGATTAGAGGTAACTGCAAGCCACTCTTGCCACAATATGTATAAGGCATCTGTTCGTAACGATCGGCTGCCGGCTGATAACTGAAAGAGTTTTCCATAAAGCAGAATGTTTATATTTTCCTTTCACAAAGAAAGGAAAAATATTCCAATTACGGCTTCAACCGGATATTAAAAAGAAGGCGGATCAGAACTGGAAATAGATAAACGGCTGAATCTCCGAACTCTTCATCTGAATAACAAGGTAAATCAAAGCTATCATCAACACTGCTTTTCCTACGAACGGTAGACGGATCACTCCCCGGCAAGCTGCATTTTCCCAGCTATCGGGAGCAAAATGAAGCAGGAAGCCGAACAACATTAATGCGAATACTTTCCAATATCCTTCAAGTAACTGTGGGAACAGTTGCGGACGGAAAGTAGTGAATATCTGTCCCAGCATATCCATTGAGTTCTGAAAATCGGCATTACGGAAGAAAATCCAGCAGAAGCAGACAAAATGGAAAGTAATAACCACTCCGAATACACGCCGCCAACCATGACTTTGTTCTCCTTTCTTACGCCCGGTGATGGTCATCCACATTTTATGCAATGCTAAAGCAACTCCGTGGAAGGTTCCCCAAAGAACGAAGTTCCAAGATGCGCCATGCCATAATCCACCCAGAAACATGGTAATGATAAGATTCAGATATTGCCGGAACTTACCTTTTCGGTTTCCTCCTAAAGAAATATACAGATAATCCCGCAGCCAACTGGACAAAGAGATGTGCCAACGACGCCAGAATTCGGTAATGGAGGCAGACTTATAAGGAGAATTAAAGTTGAGATTAAAATGAAAGCCCAACAATAAAGCGATACCGATAGCCATGTCACTATATCCGGAAAAGTCGCAGTAAATCTGTAAAGCATAACCATACACTCCCATCAGATTCTCAACACCCGAATAGAGAGTAGGATTATCAAAAATACGTTCTACAAAGTTGATGCTGATATAGTCGGAGATAATGGCTTTCTTGAAAAGACCGGATACGATCAGGAAGATTCCGCGGCCGAACATCTCCTGCGAAACAAAGAGAGGTTTCCGGATTTGCGGGATAAAATCGCGGGCACGCACGATAGGTCCTGCCACCAACTGGGGGAAGAAAGATACGTAGAAAGCATAGTCCAAAAGATTCGTCAATGGCTTTATGTCCCTCCGGTAAACGTCGATGGTGTAGCTTAGCGACTGGAAAGTAAAGAAAGAGATACCGACCGGCAGGAATATATCAAGGGCGGTAAACTCTCCTCCCATCAATGACGCTATCACTCCACCCAGGAAATTGGTATATTTGAAATAGACAAGAAGTCCCAGATTGATACTCAGACTCAAAACTACTAATCCTTTACGTTTCCAATACCCTTCTGCACGATCCATTAGCTGTGCAAGAAAGAAGTCGGCAACGGTGACTATAGCAAGCAGAAAGAAGTATGTGCCACTACTCTTGTAGTAGAAATAATAGGAAAAAAGGGTGACAAACAAGATACGGGCAGTGTATTTACGTTGTAACAACACATACACTACCATGAAAGCAGCGAACAGCCAAAGGAAGATACCGCTGCTGAATATCATCGGGGCTTGCGGATCGTAGGTAAGTACCTCTTTTAGTCTACTGAAATCTATATCAATGGGAAACATAGTCATTATATGCTTGTATAAGTGCTTGGTATAATAAATTTCCTTGCAGGATATATCCTTCAGGTAAATAATGCACATGATCGGGACGCATCAGGTTTGCCTCCGTCCAGTTGGTGCAGGCACGACGCTTCCCTCCGACTACATCATACATATCCCACACGAGCAGGCGATGGTCTTTGGCATAACGGCGGATAGTTTCCGCTGCTGTTGCCGTACGGGGATTGATGGCATACGTGCGTCTACGCCTCCGTTGCCGGAAACTTTCATAGGAACCGGGAGGGGTAGTCAGAAGAATGGGGATGTTAGGAAGACTGTCGCGCAACAGTTTCACAAGTTCATCCATCTGATTGTAGTGCACATTTATATTATAACGCCGGTTATGGCTTTCATTGGTTCCGAAAGAGAGAATCAGCAATTCGGGTTTCAAGGCAGCGATTTCGGTAATACGATCCGGATGGGTAAATGTTAGGCAAGTAGCTCCGTTGACGCCTTTATCAATATAAGAAATGGCACCAAAGGTTTCTGCCAAACGGGCACCGGTGGTTTGGGGATAGATATGTCCACGCACGTGGCTATCGCCAATATGAACGATGCGGAGTGTATCTTCGGAGAGTCCGGCACGTACCTGGCGGAGATGTTCAAAGACGGGAGCCAGCAGAGCAATGCTGTCAATAATCTCATTCCGTCCGGTTTCGCGAAAAGCAGCAGGGAAGGCTACTTGTACGTTGATCGTATCATTCGCCCAGTTCATTTCCCGTAAAGGCTTTATCCGCTTTGCAGTCTTTCCCAATGGAGAGCATACAGGCATACGGTCTTGCGCGATTGTTTCTGTAAGAAAACAAGGGACACTCAACATACCGGCGAGAATGAGAATAAAGATGGACAGCAGGTTACTCTTTCTCATAAGCACGCCTCCTGTCGTATTGTTCCTTACCATAGATCATGGTTTCATAAAGCAATCCAGCCAAATGCTTACCGCCACGGAAGTTTATATGCGTATAATCGTAGTTTGCCATAGAGGGTTTGGCATGGACGAGTTTTGCCATACTGCCTTCTCCGCCCATTGCTTCAAACATATTCCAGAATGCAATACCGCTTTCAGCAGCAATGTTCTGCTGATAACGAATCAGATTCTTAACACCGGGCATGGTACGGAGTTCGCCGTTTTCGTTCTTATAATCACGGTCGCCAACGCTCAATAACAGAATTCCGGCTTGTGGGAAACATTCTTTCAGATGCTCGATAGCTGTAATCAATCCTTTCTGGTAATTATCATAATTGCGTCCCCGTTCGGTAGCCACATTCAATCCATATTCGAGGATAATCAGGTCGTAAGGACGCTGGCGGTTAAACTGCTTCAACGTTTGTACCGGAATACCGCGCAGGGAAAGACCGGAACTGCCACGCAACGAGAAGTTATCGAGAATGATTCCTTTCTTTCCATCCATTGCCAAGCCATAGAACAGGGCAGAGTCCGCACGATCTACTGTCCAACGGATAGAACCGATGCGTCCGTCCACCTGAACTTGTTGTAATCCATCAGAAGGGCCTAAAGAGTAATTCTTGCTTTCTCCTTTGTTCACACGGGCAGAAAGAAGAACGGAATCTTTATTATAGAAGAAGATAGAAGCACGTTGGCAAGTATCGAGCAGGGAGGCGTATTTATTTTGTCCGCGTAGTTCTACATAAGCTCCGTTCCGGGGGACAAAATAGTGTCCGGAAATGCCTTGTTTCTTCTTATCGAAATAGATACTGTCTGTTACTGCATGGCTGGACCATCCGCCAAATGTATGCCGTACCGTAGGACGGTAACCGCTTGTCATGGAAGTGATGGTAACAAAACCTACACCACAACCGCCGAATTGTTTCTGAAGCATTTCGCGCAAGTCGGCTGTAAATATATCCGCTTCGATAAAAGAGTCTCCGAATACGGCAATGCGTACCTGTTTGTCATCAGAGTCATCTGAATCACTGGAAGAGATACGATTGAGTGCTTCATAAAAAGGAGCCATCCCCCGGAGGGTGGAATCACTGTAATCTTCAATGCAAGTCATACCTGCACGACAAGTATCTACAAAGACCGGCTTTACAACTGGAGGCAAAGGGATACTGTCCGAATCAGCTGTGGCAATCTCCGATTCCGGATAACGAAGGTCGCTCAAAAGGTCTACACGCCTCATCGTGTGCCCGTCAATGGTCAGTACCGGAAGCCAATGAAGCCCGAGTAAGGCTGCAAATACAATCAGTACGAACCACAACGAATATTTCAAATAATTCTTTATTATCTCCATAATGTTTCTAAAATCCCAAACGACCGCAAAGATAGACAAAAGCCACAAAAAGAAAGGAGAATCTACATTATTTATTAGATTCTCCTTTCCTTTTTATCTATCTACCGGATCACATTTAAATGGTCCGTTCAATGTTCCACACAAATGCACGCAAACCTAATTGTTCCGTCTGCAAATCCATTTTATGCAAGGTGTCGAGCAATGAATCGACTTTGTTATCTTCTACCACTGTCAGGATAGCCGAGCACATACTTGGCCAGGCATGGCTTCCGAAATGCGGATCGCCTGTTTTCGAACCACGTCCCTGTACTTTTTCAAGGTATGTAAAGCCACGACAACCCAAACGGTCGAGCAACGCCATGATTCGTTCGTAATAAGCCTGGTCGAATGTTATCAATACTGATTTCATATTTCTTTTCTGTTATTTCTTAATAATGTTATCTTTATTCGCCTGGAAATAAACGTCCAATTCACGTTGACGGCGGAGTTTACGACGACGGTTCTTGATACCAGTTCCCGCGAATACACAATATAGAGTAGGAATCAAAATCAATGTCAAAACAGTAGATATCGTCAAACCACCGATTACGGCAATTGCCATCGGACTCCACATTTCCGAACCTTGACCGCCACCGATAGCCATCGGAATCATACCGAGAACGGTAGTAGCGGTGGTCATCAGTACCGGACGAAGACGGCTCTTACCTGCTGTTACCACAGAGTTCAAAACAGCCAATCCACGTTCTCGACAAAGGGTAATGTAGTCAATAAGCACAATACCGTTCTTCACCACAATACCAATCAACATGATACCTCCCAATAAACTCATGACACTCAATGTGCTGTTCGTAAAGAATAGTGCCATCAAGACACCACTAAACGCAAACGGCAGGGAGAACATGATGATAAACGGATAAGTCAGTGACTCGAACTGCGCTGCCATCACGATAAATACCAGAACAACAATCAGGATGGCAAGTGTTCCCAAATCGCGGAATGAATCCTGCTGATCTTCGTACGAACCGGAAATCTGGATGGTGACTTCTCCCGGAAGATCCATTTTATCTATCACCTTATTTCCGGCAGCCACTACGTCACCCAACGGAGCACCGGAGATAACGGCGGATACGGTCACGATACGTTCACGGTCTTTACGTTCGATGGTAGGAGGTGCAAAACGTTCGACTACCTTTCCGACGTCTTTCACACGAACGGATTGTCCCTGTGCATTGTAAATGAGGATATTTTCGAGACTCTCCAGGCTTGTACGGTATTCAGGTGCGTAACGCACTTTGATATCATATTCATCTCCGTCCTCACGATATTTAGATGCTACCGCACCATTGACACGGTTACGCAGATAGTTACCAGCAGTTGAAAGATTCAAGCCATGCATCGCCAGTTTTTCACGGTCGAAGTCTACCTGGTATTCCGGTTGGTAGTCACTACGGCTGATGTTTACCTCGGTCACGCCTTTTACTTTCAATAATTCACGTTTCAAACGGGCTGCTACGCTATCGGTTACTGTCATATCGTATCCGTATATCTCAAAGTCGGCACTTGCCTGCGCAGACATACCCGTGTTACTACCTCCGAGGATTACCTGTGCTTTACTGAATTCCGGATAGGCTTTCAAATCTTCACGCATCTCATCACAGACTGCTTCCAAAGTGATGTCACGATCACCCGGGTCTACCAAACTGATGTTGAACGAGATTATATGTGAGCCATTGTCCTGCATGGATGCCCAAGTGTTGTCAGAATCAGCCTGACCGACTGTATAGTTACAGACTTTCATTATGTCTTTATACTTCGTCAGCCATTGGTTGGTTAACTTCTGAGATAATTCCTGCGCTATCTCTTTTCGTGTACCGATTGGAAGTTCCAACTGTACGGCAATACGGGCATTATCCTGTGCCGGGAAGAACTCCGTACCGATTCCTTTCGCACACAGCAAGCTGACAACGAAGAAAGCAATACATCCCACAATCACAATCGGACGATGACGAACAGCCCAGTTCAACATCTTCGCATACCAAGTATCAAGTCCGTCGAGCGCTTTCTCAATCGGAGTAAAGAAGAGCTTGAACATTTTCGATGGTTTCTTCTGCAAGCGAAGTAACTGAGAACAGAGCATCGGAGTCAAAGATAGTGCGGCGACCGTAGAAATAAACATGATGGCACACATCATCCAGCCCAGCTGTTTGAAGAGCACACCGGACATACCGCTTACCATGGTCAACGGGAAGAACACAGCGATCATGGTCAGCGTAGAAGCAATTACAGAGATTGCCACCTCATTCGTTCCGTGCACGGCTGCCTGTTTCGGGTCGGAGCCACGCTCAATATGTGTCGTCACGTTTTCAAGTACCACAATCGCATCATCCACCACCATACCGATAGCAATAGAAAGTGACGAAAGCGAAATAATATTAATCGTATTTCCACTAATCGCCAAGTAAATGAACGAAGCAATCAACGAAAGCGGAATAGTGATACAGATAATCAGCGTCGCACGCCAACGTCCCAGGAAGAGGAACACGACGATGACAACAAAGAGCAAGGCATAAACAACGGTTTCCGTCAAACTGTCGATGGTGTTCAAAATGTTGTCCGAGGTATCGACAATGACACCAATCTTCACGTCGCTCGGCAGGTTCTTTTGAAGCCTCGGCAGCGCGTCGGCCACTTTCTTGGAGATTTCTACCGAATTGGCTCCCGACTGTTTCTGAACTACAATCATAGCACCTTGCACACCATTATTATAGGTTTCCTGTGCACGTTCTTCCACGGTATCGACAATACGGGCTACATCACGCAAAAAGACATTCGCCCCATTGTGTGTACCCACCACTACATCTGCCAACTGACGGGAATCATCAAACTCACCTTCTACACGCAGTGCATAGGTTTCGCTACCAATATCGAAGTTACCACCGGGAATGTTCTTATTCTCGGCTCCGATAATGGAGCTGATTGTTTCAATAGTCAGGTGATAGGCTTCCAGTTTGTTGGGGTCGCAATATACCTGAATCTCACGTTGCGGTGCACCACTGATGGAGACGGTTCCGACTCCCGGAATACGTGCCAGCGGGTTAACCACACGGTCGTCCAGTATCTTATAAAGCGCTGACTGACTCTCATTGGCCTGTACGGAAAGCAACACAATCGGAATCATGTCCGTACTAAATTTGAAGATGATCGGATTCTCGACATCATCGGGAAGCTGTGAGCTTACCATGTCGAGTTTGTCGCGCACATCATTGGTCAGCACGTCAATATCATTACCAAACTCAAATTCCAATGTAATTAATGACATATTCTCGGAAGAACGGAGAGGTAATATGTTTCAGGTTACTCACCGCATTCAAGGTATTCTCCAGCGGCCGGGTAACGTTATTTTCTATATCCGAAGCACTTGCGCCAGGATATGCGGTCATTACCATGATCGTATTCGTGTCAATGTCCGGATACAAGTCGATAGGTAACTTGGACAAAGAGAAAAGACCAAAAATCACCACTGCCAGAAAGCAGAGGGAGGTCATAATCGGTTTCTTAACCGCACCTTCGTATAAACTCATGTTGTTTTATTTAAAAGCCTCTCCCCACTCCTCTCCCAAGAAGAGGAAGCCGGAAGATCGTTTTGAAATCAGGTTAATTAATAAAAGCATTGGGAGAAAGGTACTGTACATCTCTCATTTGGAAGAAAGTTGGGAAGAGGCTTCCACCTCTACTTCCATACCGTTCACCAAACGTGACTGTCCGGCAACTACAACCTGTGAGTTATCGGGCACACCGGATTTCAACTCGTACTCCGTACCCATGCGTCTACCCAGTTCAACCTTATTATAAGATACTTTACCGTCTTTATAAACGAATACATAACGGTCGCCGGAACCTGCCTGCTTAACGATAGCCAAATCAGGAACAACTACGTTTTCTGCTGTACCGAAGTTCAATGTCGCACGGGCAAACATTCCCGGACGCACACGCTGGTCTTTATTATCCAGTCTGATCTCCACCTGGAATGTACGGGTAGTAGCATCTATGGTAGGGTAAATCAGGTTGATGGTTCCTGTAAAGACTTCATCACCATATACATCGAGTTTCACGTCGACAGGAGTACCTTTTTTCACTTTCGTGAAGTAGGTTTCAGACACGTTAATCAGGAGTTTCACGGGAGTGATCTGTTCTACTACCAGAACCGGTTCTCCACCACTGTACATATCGCCATTATCATAGTTGCGCGCAGTGACTACACCATTGATAGGGCTTTGCAAAGAGGTATTCTCCAGCAGATTCTTATAAGCGGTTTTCTTCACATCGAGTTGCATCTTCGAAGCATCCCACTCTGATTTGGACGCACCGCCCACTTTATATAATTCGTCGATACGGTTGAATTCTATTTCCTGATTATCTAGTTGCAGCTTCGTCTGTTTCAGGTTGGCTGCATCCATCTGCACAAGTTTCTGTCCTTTGGATACGCGGTCGCCCACTTCTACGAAAATCTGATCGATACGTACGGGAGACGAAGGCGCAATATTATTCTTTACTTCGGCTTCCACCGTTGCTGTGTAATCCTGTATTTGATCTACGGGGCGGGCTTTTACGTCTGCCAGCTTCACAATAGGCTTTGCGTCCACATGTTCCGCAGCAGCTTTGTCTTTTCCACCTGTACATGAGCCCATAAACACAGTTAACAGCAGGGCTACCAATTGGATACTTCTTTTCATATTCCTTACTTGTAATTTTTTAGTTGTCTATCTTTATTCTTTTCCCAGAACCTGATCGAGGTCTGCCTTAGCAACCAGGTAATCGTATATGGACTGATTGTAGGTGAGTTGCGCCTGTGTCAGTGACACTTGGGAACTGTTCAGTTCGAGCACCGTGCCCTTACCTACATCATAACGTTTTTCGGCAATCACCACCGCTTTCTTTGCCTGCATCACATTTTCCTTGTTGCTGACTACCTGCTCTGTGCTGGCACTCATATTATTGCGACAACTGACAATCTGCATATTCAACTGTCTTTCCGTATCGATACGATTCCAATCGAGCTGGCGCATCTGGATACGGGCAGATTTCACTTTCGTAAAATTGCTTGCCTTATATAAAGGTATGCTGATATTGAACATCAGGCTGGAACTGTTGCTCCAGTTATAATCGAAGAAATTGATATTCGGATTATACAATGACTGATATTGATAGGAGAAGCTCATGGAAAGAGTCGGCATAAAGTTCGTCTTTAAAGACTTTACATTCTTTTCGAGCAACTTCATGTTCAAGTCCAACTGCTTCATGGTGGTATTGTTGTTCAGATTCACATTCTCTTCTTTCAACTGATTGGCAAACATGGTCGTCTCATAGTTGGTCAGATTATCATTAATCTTTATCTCCACATCGGCAGTGATGCCCATCAGAACTTTTAACTGTAATTTAGCCAAAGTCACCGCATTGGCTGCCGCAATCAGGTTCGGCTTAATGCTGCGCATCTGTACTTCCGCACTGATCTTGTCATATTCGCTCACAGTTCCCTGCTGATATTTGGCATTCACTACATTGTAATTATCTTCTGCCAGTTTATAGCTGCCTTGAAGCACTTCATAGCTATCCTGTGCAAGCATTAACTGATAATAAGCCTTGCTTACCTGATTCACCAGATCCAGTTTGGAAGCACGTGACTTCTCTACTGCCAGTTCAATATCCGTCTTTGTCATCGACATAGCACGGTAAACACCCGGCACAAAGAGTGGCAGGTTAATACTCAACCCGGCATTGGCGGTGTTCGAACCGTCTTGCCCCATCTTGAACGACATATCGTTCAATTTCATTTCAGCCGCTTTAATTGTATGGTCTAAGGAACCGGCAATGCTGGCCTCCGGCAACAGACTTTGCCAGGCTTCCTTGCTGGCAACTCTCTTTAAGGCGATTTCTTCCGCTGCCACTTTCATTGTCGGATTCTCATCCAATGCAATTTCCAAGGCTTTGTCTAAGGTTAAGGTTAGGGTATTCTTCTCCGTCTGCGTGTCCTGCGCCTTTGCAAAACCAAATGCACAGAATGCCACAGCTACCAGAAGGATCTTCCGACCTGTCAATCTTTTCATCTTGTTCATAAACTGAATTTCTAATTTAATCTTAATTGTTTGTCAATAGAACCTCACTTTTACTCTAGTCTTCGATGCGGTTCTTGCGATATTCTTGTATAAAGTCTTCCAGTACCCTTGCTCCTTTTTCGGTGGAGATACCGCGTATATAGGTAAACATGATGGATTCGTATACTTCTATAAAAGGATATTCGTTGCAAATGTCCGTATTCAACAGCACATCAAACTGCTCACGTACCAGCAAATTGACAATAGCGAAGTTTACATCCGAACGAAAGATGCCCTGCTCTACTCCTGTTTTGAAGAAGGACATGGTTTTCATCGAATCGCTGTCCTGCCGATTCTTCATCATCTCATATACTTTGGGATATTTCTTAATGTCTTCAAAAAAGCGTTTGTTCGTCTGATGAAACATCTCAATGCTTTTCTGAAAGACAGCAAGTATCACTTCCAACACATTGTGCGACTGTTCAAAGACTTTCTGCAAATACTTGTCTCTGTCTGCCTGTGCCTTCAGTATGCATTCTTTCAACAACGATTCTTTATCCGAAAAGACTTCGTAGAGCGTACGTTTGGAAATGCCCAATGCTGCCGCAATGTCATCCATCGTAATACTCTTGATGCCTTTTGAAGTAAAAGCTTCTGTTGCCGCCGTTATGATCCGTTCTCTTAACTCTACCCGTTGGGAAGCGTCCTTTCCATGCTCTGTCATCATCCGTTTTTCTATTTTATTAAAATGCAGTTTTCGTTTTCTCTTCATTTCCAAAGGAAAAACGGAACAAAGATATATAGAAAACTCAATTAACAAATTAAGTTTCCAGCTATTTATAGTCCATTTGGGATTTATTATCATTCAATAGAGTGAAATGAAAACAAGTGTTAATAGGAAATTTGGAACAAACACAAAGGAAAGGTAAAAGGAGGGAATATAGGAAGTAAAGTTTTATCGCTAATAGAAGAGATGGGAGCCAATAAATGCCGGATAAATATCGATAAGAATCGATCACTTATCCGGCAATAACAGTCACCATTATTAACGAAAAGCAAAAAAGGGTCAATTTATTGTCAGTATTCAATCTGTGTCCTCTTCAGGAAGGCGACTGTTTTATGTATTTCCTTGTACATCACGATGTCATCTTTTCACAAAAGGCACTTCTTTCCGATAGGCATGGAGGAAACGCTCAAGAACGGGAGAGGTTTTCTGCGGGCGGCGGAAGTCGATGCCTTGTGCGGCGTTCATCAGTTCGATGGCAAGGATATGTTCAAGGTTGTCCATCACTTTATAGAGTTTGGTTGCGGCATTGGCTCCCATACTTACATGGTCTTCCTGTCCGTTGGAGGAGACTATGGAATCGCTCGAAGCTGCATAGCAGTACATTTTATTCTGGCTGACCATGGAGGCGGCGGCATACTGGGGAATCATGAAGCCGGAGTTCAGACCGGGGTTGGCTACGAGAAATTCAGGTAGTCCACGGAGTCCCATAATCAGTTGGGAGACACGGCGTTCGGAGATATTTCCCAATTCGGCCAGGGCGATGGCGAGGAAGTCATAAGAGATGGCAAGCGGTTGCCCGTGAAAGTTTCCACCGGAGATGATCCGGTCTTCATCGGGGAAGATGGTGGGGTTGTCCGTGACGGAATTGATTTCGGTCAGCAGTACGGAGGCAACGTAGCGGATGGCATCTTTGGTGGCGCCATGTACTTGTGGGATGCAGCGGAAGGAATAGGGATCTTGCACATGTTCCTTGTGGCGTTCGATTAGTTCGCTGCCTGCCAGTAGTTTGCGGAAGGCTTCGCCTGTCTCAATCTGTCCCTGATGGGGACGGATTTGCTGGATGCAGTCCATAAACGGGTCGATACGGCCGTCAAAGGCTTCGAGGGAAAGGGCGGCTATCAGGTCGGCCTTTTTCGAGAGGCGAAAGGCTTTGAGCATAGCAAACACACCGTTGGCACTCATAAATTGGGTGCCGTTCAGCAGGGCTAGTCCTTCTTTGCTCATTAGTTTGACCGGTTCCCAGCCAAACTCGTCGAGTACGCTGATGGCTTCGCACTTTTTTCCTTTATAGTAAACATCACCGACACCTATCAGAGGAAGGAAAAGATTGGCGAGCGGTGCCAGGTCGCCGGAGGCTCCAAGGGAACCGCGGTCGTAGACAATTGGCATGACGTCATTATTGAAAAAATCGAGGATGCGTTGCACGGTGATAACTTGTACGCCGCTATGTCCCAATGAGAGGGCGTGGGCTTTGAGAAGCATCATCAGTTTGATGATGACGGGGCGGATTTCTTCGCCTACGCTGCAAGCATGGCTTTTTATCAAGTTCTCCTGGAGGGTTCCCAGTTCATCGGGAGATATATTTTTAGTGCATAGAGAGCCGAAACCTGTTGTTATGCCGTATAATGGTTCTTCGGAAGAAGCTATTTTTTGGTCGAGGTAGTCACGGCATTTCTGGATGCGTAACTTGGCTTCGGGGGCTAGTTCCAGTTTCAGGTTTTCGTTTATAATTCGTTCGATGATTTCGAAGGTCAGTGCTCCGGAACCGATATGGTATACATTCTTACTCATACGCGCAGGTCTTGATTTACGGCATCCAACAATTCTTTTTCTCTCTGACAGGCGGTTTGCTCGATGGCATCGGCTTCGGTTTGCAGCTGGAGGACAAAATCTCTGTCTTTGAGCGAACCGAGGTTAATACGAACATTCAGCAAGGCTCCCAATACGGCGGAACGGGCAGACATCATGGCTACACAGGCGTCTGTGACGGCATTACGGTTACCCAAACGGGCAACATCTGCTATGACGGACATCATATCCAGTGCTTTGCGGGCTACTTCTAACGGGACGAGGGCAGCTTGTTTGGTTGCTTCCTGAATGGCGGCACTTCGGACAGCTTTCTCTTCGTCGGTTGTTTTAGGAAGTTTGAAGCAGGCAAAGACTTCGTTGTAGGCAGCGGAATCTTTATCAATAAGTGCAATAAATTCGTCCAGTAAGCGGAGTGTGATTGTTTGTGCGTGTTGCATTACTTCTTCACTGGCTTCGTATCCTTTTTTTCCTACGGTGAGCCGTGCCACCATCGTGGAAAGCGCGGAAGCCAGTGCTCCATTCAAAGCGGCAATACTGCCACCACCGGGCACAGGGTCACTGCAAGCTACTTTATCTAAGAAATCTTTTACGGTTAAATCTGCTAACATGGTATTCAGTTTTAAGTGATTAATGAATGAGTGGGGTAACTATTAAGCGACGGGATATAACATGCCGCCTTTAATAGTCATGATTACACAGTTCATGCCTATATAATAAGGTAGAATATGATAGTTGTCGGAATTGAGAATGATGAAATCGCCTTGTTTGCCAACTTCGATACTTCCAATACGGTCGGCTCGTTGAAGGGCGGCGGCTCCGTTCAGGGTCAGGGCGGTGATGGTTTCTTCGATGCTCATTTGCATATAGATGCAGGCCAAAGCAATGGTCAGCGGGATGGAACCGGAGAAACAACTGCCGGGATTCAGGTCGGTAGCGAGTGCCACGGCACAGCCGGCATCAATCATTTCACGACCTCGTGCGTAGGGTTCTTTCAGGGCAAAAGCTGTCAAAGGCAACAGGGTAGCCACAACTCCGGCATCAGCCATTGCACGGATGCCGGCATCGGAAGCATGCAGGAGGTGGTCAGCAGATAGTGCTCCCAGTTCGGCTGCCAGTTCGGCCCCACCGAGGGAGACGATTTCATCAGCATGGAGTTTCAATATGAAACCGTGCTCCTTGGCTGCCTGAAGGAGGCGGCGGGACTGTTCGACAGAAGAAAACTCCTTGTTCGCAAAAGACATCACAACATTCTGCCCACTTACCGGAATGGATAAGGGGAAGCATTTCACGAATCAGGAAGTCGATGTATTCGTCGCTTCTCCCTGCATATTCTTCGGGAAGGGCATGGGCGCCGAGGAAAGTGGAGACTATATCGACGCGTTTATGCTCAGCGTTATTCAGGCTGCGCATTACTTTTAGTTGTAGTAATTCTGTGTCCCGGTCCAGGCCATAGCCACTTTTACCTTCTACGGTGGTTACTCCCATAGTACTCATCTTCTTCAGGAAGCTTTCGGCGGCTGAACGAAGTTTAAGGTAGTTCATTTGCCGGGTGGCTTTTACGGTACTTGCAATTCCCCCTCCCCGCTCCATGATTGACATATAGCTTTCGCCTTTCAGACGCCAGGAGAATTCTTCGGAACGTTCTCCACCAAATACAAAATGGGTATGGGAATCGACGAAACCGGGTAAAAGGCAATGTCCGCGAGCGTTATAATGCCAATAGTGCTGGTAGTAACCATCCCGGTCTTCACCACGGTTTTCACCAACGTAAGTAATGATTCCTTTGGTCACTTCCACGGTTCCGTTTTCTATGATTTGCAGTTGAGACATTTCCTCTCCTTTACGGGCGGAAAAGCCGATGGGGGTTACGATACGGGCGTTAAATATGATTAGGTTTTCACTCATAAATAGTTCATCATAATTAGTTCATATAATAAATGGAGATATGAATAGCACGTTTTTTAGAATGATGTTTGCCATAAAGCAATTGTGATTCATTTTATTTTCTTATTGACTATTCCATGATACGAGCTTCGAGAACTTGCTGCATGGTAAAGTTTTCGAGTCCGAGATAGTAGGAAGCGGTATCAATCAAAGCTTCCATCGGTACAAGGCCGATTATTTCGCTACCTACAATCGTAACACCGTAACGACGGGCTTCGATACGTACTAATTCGAAGGCACGGTAAAGTGCGGTACGGGTATAGTCGGTCATGTTAATGGATACTTGGGTAATGTTTCGCTCTTTCAGTTCCACCCCCATTGCTTTTACATAACGAAGTCCTCCATTGATATGGCGGATACTTTTCGCAATCTTAGTGGCTATCTCCAGATTATCTGTACTTAGATTAATATTGTAGGCTACGAGTGGCATACGGGCTCCGATTGCTACGGTACCTGCGGTCGGATGTCGTTCAGCAGGTCCGAAGTCAGGTTGCCATTCGGGTAGTTTGATCTTTTCGGCCATTCCTTCAAATTCACCTTTACGAACGGAGGCGAGATTTTCCCGATGTGGCGCAGTAGCGGACTTTTCATACAGGAAGACGGGAAGATTATATAGCTCCGCAACTTTCGCTGCTACTTTTTTAGAGAGTTCGATGGCTTCTTCCATACTGGTATTCTTAATCGGGATGAAAGGGATCACATCTACCGCTCCCATACGAGGATGTTGCCCGGTGTGCTGATTCAGGTCGATCAAACAGACAGCTGCACCGACGGCTTCAACTATTGCTTCATACAGTGCTTCCGGTTCTCCCACAAGTGTGACGACCAGACGATTATGGTCTTCATCATTACTATAATCAAGCAGTTTTACTCCGGCTTTAGCACGGAAAGGGGCTACTATCTGATCTATTTTCTCCAAATCACGTCCCTCGCTAAAATTGGGGACGCATTCAATAATCTTATTCCAACTCATACCAAATATCTATTATTATAGAGGTTATACTTTACTGAATAACTATATGTTTTACATCAAATAGCCACATGGTTTATTCAAAATAACCGCATGTTTAAACTGTTCCATATATTGTGGGAATTTACTCCCTCATATTATGGGAATGTTTTCTCTTATATTGTGAGACTACTTTCCCACAATAGATGTAACCATCTTCTTTATTAATTCTTCGTCCGCCACATACGGCATTGTTATCTGATAATCTCCAGCATGGGACTCATTAAATGCCTCACTCGTTTCCATCGCATGCGGATTACGCGCCCACGAACGGCGGGCTACTCCTCCCATTACGTCCCAAAGCATTGCCGAACGAAGTATTTCATCTACCCGTTCGCTACCGTCGCATACCATACCAAAACCGCCATTGATTGCTTTACCAATGCCGACGCCACCTCCATTGTGTAAGGCTACCAGACTCATTCCACGGGCACAATTTCCGGCAAAACATTGCACAGCCATATCTGCCATCACATTACTTCCGTCTTTGATATTCGACGTCTCCCGGAAAGGAGAATCCGTACCGCTTACGTCGTGATGGTCTCGTCCCAGCATAATAGGGCCTACTTCACCCCGGCGAACCATCTCATTGAAACGGAGGGCAATGTTCATTCTCCCAACTGCATCCTGATACAGAATACGTGCCTGTGTACCCACCACGAGCTGATTCTTTTCTGCATTATGTATCCAATTGTAGTTGTCAAGATCCTGTCCGCGCCGGTTGACGTCGATACATTCCATAGCCGCATGGTCTGTTTTTATCAGATCTTCGTGTTTGCCACTCAAGCAAACCCATCTGAACGGACCGTAGCCGTAGTCAAAGAGTTGGGGTCCCATAATATCCTCGACATAACTTGGCCAGATAAATCCGTCTTTTTCATCAACACCATTATAGGAGATTTCTTTTACTCCGGCATCGTATATGGCTTTCATAAAAGAATTTCCATAATCAAAGAAATAAGTTCCGCGGGCTACCAATTTCTTGATGACTTCGAAATGACGGCGCAGAGATATGTCTACCAAGTGACGGAATTGCTCCGGCGATTCGTGAAGAAGGCGTGTGCGTTCCTCGAAAGTCAGTCCGGCTGGGCAGTATCCGCCTTCGTAAACGGCGTGACAGGAGGTTTGATCGGATAATAGTTCGATCAAAATCTTTTCGCGCTCGGCATATTCGAGCAGGTCTACTATATTTCCATGATAGGCAATGGAACAAGGTTCACGACGTCGCATTGCTTCAGTTGCCATCCGGTATGCTTCTATGATATCTGCAGTCACATGCCCTACCCATCCCTGGCGGTAGCGTGTTTCAATGCGTGAACGATCTACTTCGGCTATGATGGAGACTGCTCCTGCTATTTCGGCTGCTTTAGGTTGTGCACCACTCATTCCTCCCAAACCGGAAGAAATAAATAAGTGTCCCCGCAAATCTTGGTCTTGTGGAATTCCGAGTTTCAATCGTCCGGCATTCAGGAGGGTGTTGAAAGTGCCATGCACAATGCCTTGAGGACCGATATACATCCAACCACCAGCTGTCATCTGTCCGTAATTGGCAACTCCCATCTGGGCGGCAATATGCCAATCATGTTGATTGTCGAATTGTCCGATCATCATCGAATTGGTAATTATAACGCGGGGAGCATCGGGACGGGAGCGGAAAAGCCCCAATGGATGTCCGGATTCAATAACCAGTGTCTGTTCCTGGGTAAGTTCTTCCAGATATTGCTTAATCAGTCGATATTGCATCCAATTTTGGCAAACTTGCCCGGTTTCACCATAAGTAACAAGTTCGTAGGGATATAAGGCTATATCGAAGCAAAGGTTATTGTCAATCATTACCTGAAAGGCTTTGCCTTCAATACATTGCCCCTGATATTCATCAATCGGCTTTGCTTTCAAGTCTCCGGCAGGACGGAAACGGTATCCGTAAATCCGCCCGCGAGTGCGTAGTTCTTCCATAAATTCAGGAGCCAGTTGTTCGTGCCACTCGGAGGGAATATAACGCAAAGCGTTTTTTAAAGCTGTGATGGTCTGCGCCGGGGTAAGTGTATAACCACGGTCGGGAGCTCTCCGGATACCTTCTACAAAATCCGGATAAGGAGGTAGCGTGTTGCCAAGAGTTATTCTCATAATAAACAGAATTAAGGATTACAAACTGTAAGCAATACAGTCTTATAACTCTTCGCAATATAGAAAAAAAGAAGATAAAAGACAAGAGAAATAACAGATTTATTATCAGAAAGGCATTATTACATTTACTGCTTAATAGAATGGTAAGATACAGGCAATGTCAGGAGTCTCTTATGCTTTTATACAGATACAAATGCAGGTCTTTTATCCAAACGGACTAATAGGGCTTTTATTAAAATGGATAGCGGATTTTTCCATTAAATCAAAGCCATGAGTTCTGTGTTATTTGCATAATCCGCACCCTAATCATATCACTATGACCATGATTGTATTATGAACATACTCTTTCTCTGCTATACCAACAGAGATCGACAAAATTACTTTTTTTGTTTATTCCGCAACTCCAACAAATATTTAAAGGTATGCTTCGCCTCCTGACTATCATCTTTCAAATATGCCTGTTTCAGTTCCGGATAATTCTCCAATAATTGAAGCATTTTATCTTTTCCTAGAAAATCGACTTTTCCTGTTTCACCATTTAGCTCATAACAGACGCGTTTCGTAACCAAACTTGAAGCGGCAAGAGCATCGCCAATATTCCCTCCCAGTTTTACGTCATCCTCTTCTACAAAGTTTCCTCCGATAACCGAGCCTAGAGGCATGGCACAAAAATAGATATTTTTACCCAATTGAACGGCAGGGGCATACCATGCTCCAAAGCGTAACTTTTTATAGCGCAACTTACGACAATTCAAATATAAATCTCCTTTTTCGTCACGCACGGCAAAACAACGCTTCTTCAAGCGTCGACACATCAACTCGTCATCACCGGCCGTTATCCGGTAATCAGCCCCTCCTGTCAATACAATCTGATTTCTGGAACGTTTTTCTACACGCAACACGGCTGTGGTATCACCATGTTGAGCCAGCAACTCTTTCAGGTTGGAATAAATAATATTCTGCGCAATTAACGGAAGGCTAATCACGCTTATCAGCAAACATAAGATACATCCTTTCTTCATAAGCATCCTCCTTTCCTGTCTAACGCCTTTTCGAGTGGAAAGTTATAAATTTTAGCGGATAAATGCAAGAATGAGAAAAGAAATATTGAAAAAAAGCTGCTATCAGGAAATGCCCCCTACTCTTATTAAACGGAAACAGAACTTATATACCCCATTCCTTACAGCTAATAAAGGCATTATCCAAACAAGTCATAATATGAGCTTGTTATTCCTTTCTATCTTCCGTTAATAAACAGTAAATCTGCTCTCGACAAAAACAAGCTCTTATCCCGACCGTCATGAATTATATTACCTTTGTGGAAAAGAATTAAATTTGTCATGGAAAAACAAGAACAGATCATTACTACATATCAGCAAATCATTCAGAAAACAGAACTGGAGTTACAGAATGCACGGAAACGTATCTATTATATCAGTCTTCTCCGCCTGATCTTATTCGTAGGAGCTGTAGCAAATGCTATTATCTTTTGGTCTGATGGGTGGCTATGTCTCTCTGCTTTCGCTATCTTACCTTTTATCTTATTCATCTGGCTGGTAAAACGCCATAATTTCTGGTTCTACCGAAAAGACTTTCTGAAAAAGAAAATAGAAATCAATGAGCAGGAGCTACGCGCCATGCAATATGACTTTTCTGATTTTGATGATGGAAAAGAATTTGTTAATCCATCTCATCTCTACACTCTTGATTTAGACGTATTTGGCGAACATTCTCTTTTCCAATACATCAACCGCACTGCAACGCCTATTGGCAAACAGCATCTTGCAAGCTGGTTCAATGCACATCTGGAAAACAAAGAAGCTATTGAACATCGCCAGGAAGCTATACATGAATTGTCCACAGACCTAGAATATCGCCAACAAATCCGCTTGCTCGGCTTACTCTATAAAGGAAAACCTGCCGATACCACCGAAATCAAAGAATGGGCAAACAGTCCAAGTTATTATCGGAAGCGTACGCTTCTACGCATCCTCCCGACAGCGGTAACGATCATTAATTTCTTATGTATAGGTCTAGCCATTTTAGGTATTATCTCGGCCAGTATTGCAGGAGGAGTGTTTGTTGGCTTTGTATTATTCAGCACTATTTTTTCTAAAGGAATCACTAAACTACAAACGACCTACGGAGAAAAGCTACAAATTCTTTCGACATACGCTGACCAGATTCTTCTCACTGAACAGAAAGAAATGCAAAGTCATATACTGCAAAAGTTAAAAACGGAACTTACAAGTCAGAATCAAACCGCTTCTCAAGCAGTACGCCAGCTTTCAAAACTGATGAACGCGCTCGATCAACGAAGCAATCTGCTAATAAGCACGATACTCAATGGACTGATATTCTGGGAGCTGCGCCAAGTGATACGAATCGAGAAGTGGAAAGAAATCCACGCATCTGACCTTCCCCGCTGGATAGAAACCATCGGAGAAATTGACGCTTATTGTTCTCTGGCAACATTCGCATATAATCATCCGGATTACATCTATCCTACCATTGCTGCTCAATCTTTCCATCTGCAGGCTGAAGCTTTGGGGCATCCTTTAATGGATCGCAACAAATGTGTACGCAACGGAATAGACATTGAAAGACGTCCTTTCTTTATTATTATCACAGGAGCCAATATGGCAGGAAAAAGCACGTATTTACGTACTGTAGGAGTGAATTATCTACTAGCATGTATAGGGGCTCCCGTTTGGGCAAAGCGGATGGAAATATATCCGGCTCGCCTCGTCACCAGCCTTCGAACCAGTGACTCCTTAGCCGACAACGAATCTTATTTCTTTGCCGAACTCAAGCGACTTAAATTAATCATAGACAAGCTTGAAGCAGGAGAAGAACTTTTCATCATCCTTGATGAAATATTGAAAGGTACAAACTCTATGGATAAACAGAAAGGTTCTTTCGCCCTCATCAAACAATTCATGCACATGAACACCAATGGCATCATCGCCACTCATGACTTGTTGCTAGGAACTTTAGTGGACTCTTTCCCACAAAATATCCGGAATTACTGTTTCGAAGCTGACATCACGAACAACGAACTCACCTTCTCTTACCAAATGAGAAACGGAGTTGCGCAAAATATGAATGCCTGCTTTTTAATGAAGAAAATGGGGATCGCCGTCATTAACGACTAATCCCCATCCTTGTATGAAAATCAAAGTTTTCTATTGCAGTAACATCCAAAACCTGCTTTATTTAGTAGCAGCAAACTGAATATAAAATTTCAAGCTACCTGTTTTAATGTGTCGGAAAAAACAAAGTTAAACAGGTTTTGTAGATATACTTTTACTGCATTTTACTTTTTGCCAGAAATGCTATTACCGCTGAAGCTTGTTCATCAGTGAAATACTGCACTGATGTTATTGGCTGATATGTATAAGGTATAAACTGGAATAACTGTACAGCTGCAAACTTTTTATCAGCAGAAAGTATCACGTCCATACGTATATTACCACTAGCCTCACTCTTTATATTCGAACCTGCAGAGAATGAACCCGAATTCACAAGATTCCTCAAAGCATCCATGTGTTTCAAATCAAAGAATATACTATGCTCTTTAGCCACACTTTTGGTTGGCAAATAAATAACTTCTTTTGATTTCCAGAAGAGACGGAAAATCCCCATAAGGAATAAACCTGTTCCCAGAACCATCAAAGCCATACTAACCGTAGAAGACTTATCTTCCAATTCGAAAGTAGAAGCAAAAGCTAAAATACCGACCAATAACATTACAGAAGAAATTAAAACTCCTGAAACACTTGTACGTTTTGCGATATCGGGGTGTGAAGATGCGAAGATAGTAGCATCAATCGTTTGAGTAGTTGCCATAATATTAAAGTTTAAATTATTAGTAAAAATATAAAGATAAAAAGGATATAGTCACCGGTATTACAGAAGATACCAGTAACCACAAAATAAACAATACCAATAAATATACTACTAAATAATTATACGCCTCAAAGTATATACATAGTATTCACTTGCTGGCTGGCAATAATAGGAAGTTGTTGTACCATAAATCCGCCCCCAGTGTTGTGAAAGTGAATTATCACGATCAGCACAACATTGTAGCGCATTTTTTAAAGAAAAGAAATATTCTCCAAGTTGTACACGTTGAATACGTGTTACAGATATCTGATGGCTTTGCAAGTTGTTCAGTTCAGCCACTGGCTTACCAGGAAGATCCGGTGCGCTGATTTCCCCATGCTGTCTCATTGCATATGTAATAGCACGCTCCTGTTCATCCACCACTTTCGCAGTAGAAACATTGCCTGCTATGCTATGAAAAGCAACAGTCAGCAACAGAAACAATATTACCTTTACAAATTTTGCCATATTCTCCTGCAAATATAACAGATTCTCTCTATGAAAAGTTCTATTAAGATATATTTTAATGTATCTTAGTATTAGTAAACGGCAGACAAACAAAAAAGGCTACCTGTGAGGGTAGCCTTTTTTATATCTATAAGAATAACTGTAAAATTATTCAGCTGATTCAGCTTTTGGTTCTTCAGCCTTAGGAGCTTCAGTTGCAGGAGCTTCAACAGCAGCAGGAGTAGCTTCAGCAGCTTTCTTCGAACGACGAGTACGAGTAGCTTTCTTAGCAACTTTTTCCTTAGCCATGTTTTCATTGTAGTCAACCAACTCAATGAAACACATTTCTGCATTGTCACCTAAACGATTGCCAGTCTTGATGATACGAGTATAACCACCCGGACGGTCAGCAATCTTAACCGAGATTTCTTTGAACAATTCTGTTACTGCAATCTTATCTTGCAGGTTGCTAAATACAACACGACGAGAATTCGTAGTATCTTCTTTAGACTTTGTAATCAAAGGCTCAACAAACTTTTTCAAAGCTTTCGCCTTTGCAACAGTCGTAGTGATTCTTTTGTGCTTGATCAAAGAGCAAGCCATGTTAGATAACATAGCGCTTCTATGAGAAGCAGTACGACCTAAATGATTGAATTTTTTATTATGTCTCATTTTTTATTCTTTATCTAATTTATATTTAGAAATGTCGGTTCCAAACGATAGATTCAGACTTTCCAGCAAATCATCAAGCTCGGTAAGCGATTTCTTTCCGAAGTTTCTGAATTTCAACAGGTCAGTTTTGTTGAATTGTACCAAGTCGCCGAGAGTTTCTACGTCAGCAGCCTTCAAGCAATTGAGGGCACGAACTGACAAGTCCATATCAACAAGCTTAGTCTTCAACAGCTGACGCATATGCAATACTTCTTCGTCAAACTCTTCATTGCCATCAGTATCATTACTTTCAAGCGTGATCTTCTCGTCAGAGAACAACATGAAGTGATAAATCAGAATTTTTGCAGCTTCTTTCAGCGCTTCTTTCGGGTGTATAGAACCGTCGGTACTAATCTCAAGCACTAGCTTTTCGTAGTCAGTCTTCTGTTCTACACGGAAGTTTTCTACAGCATACTTGACATTACGTATCGGTGTATAAATAGAGTCGATTGGAATTACATTAACATCCGTGCAATATTCGCGATTTTCATCAGCAGGAACATATCCACGGCCTTTGTTAATAGTAATATCAATCTGCATAGTTGCCTTAGAATCTAAATGACAAATAACTAATTCCGGATTTAACACTTCAAATCCAGTCAAATACTTACCTATGTCACCTGCTTTAAATTCACTTGAATTCTCGACAGTGATGCTCACTTTTTCGCTCTCGAATTCTTCAACTACTTGCTTGAATCTCACTTGTTTCAGATTCAAGATAATGTTGGTAACATCCTCTTTTACTCCAGGTACACTAGAAAATTCATGCTCCACACCATCTATTCTGATAGTAGTGATAGCAAAACCCTCTAATGAAGAGAGCAGGATACGGCGCAATGCATTACCTACAGTAATACCAAACCCCGGTTCCAACGGACGAAATTCGAATTTACCGAATCTGGAGTCCGCCTCCAACATTAATACTTTATCAGGTTTTTGAAATGCTAATATCGCCATGAAATTAATTATTATTTAGAATACAATTCAACGATCAAATGTTCTTTAATGTTCTCAGGAATGTCTGCTCTTTCAGGTATGTGCAACATTTTACCAACCTTAGAAGCTTCATCCCACTCCAACCAAGCGTATTTGCTGTGATTGAAACCTGCAAGAGAGTTAGCAATTACTTCCAAAGATTTAGATCTTTCACGAACACCAATCAATTGTCCTGGTTTTACTGCGAATGAAGGAATGTTTACCACTTCACCATCTACAGTAATATGCTTGTGACTAACCAACTGACGAGCAGCAGCACGTGTAGGAGCAATACCCAAACGGAATACTACGTTGTCAAGACGGCCTTCCAGCAATTGAAGAAGCACCTCACCGGTAATACCTTTAGCGGTAGCGGCTTTTTCAAACAAATTGCGGAATTGTTTTTCTAAAACTCCATAAGTGTATTTCGCTTTCTGCTTTTCACGAAGTTGCACACCATATTCAGAAGTTTTTCTTTTTCTTGAATTTCCGTGTTGTCCGGGAGGATAGTTCTTCTTTGACAAAACTTTATCAGCTCCAAAGATGCCTTCACCGAATTTACGGGCGATTCTCGATTTTGGTCCAGTATATCTAGCCATTTCTTTTAAATATTTAATTGTTTATTCATGAACTCAATTTGTTGCAGCCGCGATTGCAGAGAAGAAATTATTGCAATCCAAAAACAAAATCAAGATCATTTTAAGTTAAAGGTAAATTAAACTCTACGTCTTTTCGGAGGACGACAACCATTATGTGGAAGCGGAGTCACGTCAATGATTTCAGTAACTTCGATACCAGCTCCGTGGATAGTTCTAATAGCAGACTCACGTCCGTTACCTGGACCCTTCACATATGCTTTTACCTTTCTCAGGCCAAGATCGAATGCAATCTTTGCACAATCCTGGGCAGCCATCTGCGCTGCATAAGGAGTATTCTTTTTTGAACCTCTAAATCCCATCTTTCCTGCAGATGACCAAGAGATAATCTGCCCTTCACTGTTTGCAAGAGAAACAATAATATTGTTGAAAGATGAATGAACGTGTAACTGTCCATTAGCGTCTACTTTCACATTTCTCTTTCTTCTTAGCTGCAACTGTTTTTTTTGCCATATCAACAATTATTATTTAGTAGCTTTTTTCTTATTAGCAACGGTTTTCTTTCTACCTTTACGAGTACGTGCATTGTTCTTAGTGCTCTGACCTCTAACCGGCAGACCAATACGATGACGTACACCACGGTAACAACCAATATCCATTAATCGCTTAATGTTCAATTGGATTTCAGAACGAAGATCACCTTCTACTTTATACTCTGCACCGATAATCTCACGAATCTTAGCAGCTTGATCATCTGTCCAGTCTTTAACCTTCAGATCTTTATCTACACCAGCTTTATCTAAAATTTTTGCTGAACTACTGCGACCTATTCCATATACATAGGTCAACGCAATTTCACCTCTTTTATTCTGAGGTAAATCTACACCAACTATTCTTATAGCCATATACTAAATTATTTTTTTTGCAAAAATAACAAATTATCCTTGACGTTGTTTATACTTAGGATTTTTCTTGTTAATAACATACAAACGGCCATTACGTCTAACGATCTTACATTCTGGCGTGCGTTTCTTTAATGATGCTCTTACTTTCATATCTTAATTTTATTTATATCTAAACACAATTCTTCCTTTCGATAAGTCGTAAGGAGACATTTCGACTCTCACTTTATCTCCCGGCAAGATCTTGATGTAATGCATACGCATCTTACCTGAAATATGTGCAGTAATCTCATGTCCGTTTTCTAATTCAACACGAAACATTGCATTAGACAATGCTTCAACTATAACTCCATCTTGTTCTATTGCAGATTGCTTTGCCATATTATATTGCTTTATCTCCTAAAACTTCTTCTATGAATTTGAATGAAGACAAAATATCAGCTTCACCAGCTCCAACAGCTATCGTATGTTCAAAATGTGCAGCACATTTACGATCTCTGGTCCTCACAGTCCATCCATCACGTTCCATAATCACTTGTCGATCTCCCAATGTTATCATCGGCTCTATCGCTATGCAAAGGCCTCTTTTCATCAAAGGACCATATCCTCTTTTACCATAATTAGGTACCTGGGGATCTTCGTGCATTTCCTTACCGATGCCGTGACCGACAAACTCACGCACTACACCATAAGAATGAGACTCACAATATTGCTGAATAGCATACCCGATGTCTCCGATTCTTTTGCCTTGCACTGCGTTCTGAATGCCAATATATAACGCTTCTTTAGTTACCTTCAACAAGTTACGAATTTCTTCGTCCACCTCTCCTACACAAAAAGTATAAGCAGAATCACCACAAAAACCATTCATGTAAGTTCCGCAATCCACTGATACGATATCGCCATCTTTCAGTACAATATCCCCTGGGATTCCATGTACAACCTGCTCATTAACAGAAGTACAAATGGATGCGGGAAATGGTTCTCCATATTGATTCGGAAATCCTTTGAAAGTTGGAGTTGCCCCATGATCTCTAATGAACTCTTCAGCAACCTTATCCAACTCACGTGTAGTTACACCAGGCTTCACCAGTTTAGCAACCTCAGCTAGAGTTCTACCGACAAGCAGGTTACTCTGACGGAGCAATTCTATTTCATCTTCTGTTTTAAGAAATATCATTTCTAATCTAAAGAATTAATATGCCGCTACACCAGCGCGTCCTTTAATACGACCAGACTTCAACAGACCATCATAGTGTCTCATCAACAAATGACTTTCAACCTGTTGCAGTGTATCAAGAACAACACCTACAAGAATTAACAAAGATGTACCGCCGAAAGAATTGAGCAAATCCAGCTTGAACCCCAAATATACCGGCAAAAGCAGGCATAATAGCAACTAAAGCCAAGAAGAAAGAACCCGGTAAAGTAATACGAGACATGATATCATCAATATACTCTGCTGTTTTCTTTCCCGGTTTGATACCAGGGATGAAACCATTATTTCTCTTCATATCCTCAGCCATCTGAGTCGGATTGATTGTAATTGCAGTATAGAAATATGTAAATAATATAATCATTACCGCAAAAACAAAATTATACCAGAAACTTGTATGATCTGTAAACGCATGCAAGAAACCGCCCGCATCATTTACATTTGAAAAACCGATAAACGTAATTGGAATAAACATGATTGCCTGAGCAAAAGATGATAGGCATTACACCAGCAGCATTCACCTTCAAAGGAATATACTGTCTTGCACCACCATATTGTTTATTACCTACAATTCTTTTTAGCATATTGTACAGGAATCTTTCTTGTACCTTGTACCAAAAGAATAGCAGCACCAATCACTAATAACAAGAATACGATTTCAATTATAAACATGATCAAACCACCACTCTTATTTGCTACTCTGGATACAACTTCTTGTATCAAAGCATCAGGGAAACGAGCGATAATACCGATCAGGATGATAAATGAAATACCGTTACCAATACCTTTATCAGTAATTCTTTCACCAAGCCACAAAATAAACATACTACCTGCTGCCAAAATAATGGTAGAGGTAACCATAAACAGAGTCCAATCTAATGAAGCATTTAAGGAAGGGCCAGCCTGCATTTTAAGATTGAGCAAATAAGAAGGGGCCTGAACTAACAATATAGCAATCGTCAGATAACGAGTATATTGATTCATTTTTCTTCTGCCGCTCTCACCTTCGCGCTGCAACTTCTGGAAATACGGCACAGCGATTCCCAATAGCTGAATAACGATAGATGCAGAGATATAAGGCATGATTCCTAATGCAAAAATAGAGGCATTAGAAAATGCTCCTCCAGAGAACATATTTAACAAGGCTAAAAGGCCTTCACTTGTTTGTTCGTGCAATTTTGCCAGCATTGCCGGATTAATACCCGGTAATACGACATATGATCCGAAACGGTAAATTGCCACAAACAATATGGTGATGAGGATCCGCTGTCTCAGATCCTCAATCTTCCATATATTCTTTAATGTTTCAATAGCTTTTCTCATTGAATCAGAGTTTTACTACAGTTCCACCAGCAGCTTCAATAGCAGCAGCAGCACTCTTAGAGAATGCGTTAGCTTCTACTTCCAGCTTGTTAGTCAGAGCTCCGTTACCCAATACTTTAACCAATTGATTTGAAGAAATAAATCCTGCTTCAATAAAGTCGTTTACACCAATTTTTGCCAAGCTCTTAGCTTCAGCAAGTTTCTGGATAGTATCCAGATTGATGGCTTTATATTCTACACGATTGATATTCTTGAAACCAAATTTAGGAACTCGACGTTGAAGAGGCATCTGACCACCTTCAAAGCCAACTTTCTTAGAGTATCCAGATCTTGATTTAGCTCCTTTATGACCTCTTGTAGAAGTACCGCCTAAGCCAGAACCAGTTCCACGTCCAATTCTTTTTCTTGTCTTAGTAGATCCCTCTGCAGGTTTTAAATTACTTAAGTTCATATTGTAATTTCGTTTTATTATTCAACAAATAATTACTTAACAATGGCAACCAAGTGTTTTACTTTATCTACCATCCCAAGAATTGAAGGAGTGCTTTCGTGTTCAACCACGCGGTTCAGTTTGCGAAGTCCCAGTGCATCAAGAGTTCTTTTCTGATCAGCTGGAGCACCAATTCTACTTTTAACTTGTTTAATCTTTATAGTTGACATATCTCCTCCTTATCCTCTAAATACTTTTTCAACACTAATACCTCTGTTCTGAGCAACCATTCTTGCATCACGCATTTCACTTAAAGCTTCAATTGTAGCTTTAACAAGGTTGTGCGGATTTGAAGAACCTTTAGATTTAGCCAAAACGTCAGTAATACCAACACTTTCCAATACAGCACGCATAGCACCACCAGCTACAACACCAGTTCCGTGAGATGCAGGTTTGATGAATACTTCAGCACCACCAAATCTAGCTGATTGTTCATGAGGAACAGTACCTTTCAAAATAGGCACTTTCACCAGGTTCTTTTTAGCTGATTCAACACCTTTAGCGATAGCAGCTGTTACTTCACCTGCTTTACCAAGTCCCCAACCGATAATACCTTCTTCGTTACCTACAACAACGATTGCAGAGAAACTAAAAGTTCTACCACCTTTGGTAACTTTAGTAACACGATTAATAGCAACTAATCTATCTTTCAGTTCTATATCGTTAGTAACCTTAACTCTATTATTAACTCCTGCCATAATGATTAAAATTTAAGTCCACCGTTACGAGCAGCATCAGCTACTTCTTTTACTCTCCCATGATACAAGTAACCATTACGGTCGAAAACAACAGTAGTTATACCTGCTTCCTGAGCCTTTTTAGCAATCATTTCACCAACTTTAGCAGCTTGTTCTTTTTTAGCAACTTTCTCAGCCATACCTAAAGAAGAAGCGGCAGCCAGTGTCTTACCAGAAAGATCATCGATAATCTGGACATAAATTTGCTTGTTACTTCTAAATACACTCATACGCGGACGTTCAGCAGTACCTGAAATCTTATTGCGTACTCTATATTTGATCTTAACTCGTCTTTCTATTTTTGTTGTCATAATAATCTAATTTTATATGAATTACTTAGCGCCGGCTGATTTACCAGACTTTCTACGAATTACTTCGCCAACAAACTTAATACCTTTACCCTTGTATGGTTCAGGTTTACGGAAAGAACGTATTTTAGAGCAAACTTGACCAAGCAATTGTTTGTCACACGATTCCAATATAATAAGAGGGTTCTTATTTCTTTCAGACTTAGTTTCAACTTTCACCTCAGCAGGCAATTGAATGAAAATATTGTGTGTATAACCTAAAGCAAGCTCAATGATGTTACCTTGGTTAGAAGCACGGTAACCTACACCGACAAGTTCCAGTTCCTTTTTATATCCTTCAGACACGCCCACAACCATGTTGTGAACTAAAGAACGATACAAACCGTGGAAAGCATGTTTTTGCTTCGGGTTATCAATCATTTCTTTTTCGTTTTCTGTTAAAGTCACGTGTCCGTCTTCAATGGCAACATTGATAGCAGGATTCACATATTGGCTAAGTTCGCCTTTGGGTCCCTTAACGGTAACCACATCATCCTTCAGAGTGACTGTCACTCCAGCAGGGATACTAATGGGTAATTTTCCTATTCTTGACATTGCTAATTCCTCCTAATTAATATACGTAACACAAGACTTCACCACCGATCTTCAGTTCTGCAGCCTCTTTGTTAGTCATTACACCTTTGGAAGTAGATATTATAGCAATACCCAACCCATTAATAACACGCGGCATATCTTTGTAACCAGTATACTTACGCATACCCGGAGAAGATACTCTTTCTAATTTTTTGATTGCGTTAACTTTGTTAACAGAATCATACTTCAAGGCAACCTTGATAGTTCCTTGAGGACCATCTTCTACAAACTTATAGTTAAGAATGTAGCCTTTTTCAAAAAGAATCTTAGTGATTTCTTTTTTCAAATTCGAAGCGGGAACTTCAACAACTCTGTGCTTTGCACCAATCGCGTTCCGCAACCTCGTCAAATAATCTGCTATTGGATCAGTCATATAAAAATAAATTAAATTAATCAGGACTACCCTGACAATATTTAAACAATAATTACCAGCTTGCTTTTTTTACGCCTGGGATCAGTCCGTTAGATGCCATCTCACGGAATTGGATTCTTGAAATTCCGAACTGACGGATATAACCTTTTGGACGACCAGTCAGTTTGCAACGGTTGTGCATACGAATTGGATTAGAATTCTTTGGCAACTCTTGCAATTTCTGTGCAGCTTCAAAAGCATCGGCAGGTTCACCTGTTCTCACGATTTGTTTCAAAGCGGCTCTTCTTTCGGCGTATTTGGCTACTAATTTAGCACGTTTTACTTCACGTGCTTTCATTGATTCCTTTGCCATATCTATTAGTCTTTTTTAGCGTTTTTAAAAGGTAAACCGAATTCCTTCAACAAGGCATAACCTTCTTCATCTGTCTCCGCAGAGGTTACAAAGGTAATATTCATTCCGAGAATTCTTGTAATACTATCGATATTTATTTCAGGGAAAATGATTTGTTCCTGAATACCAAGGGTATAGTTACCTTTACCATCAAACTTACTTTCGATACCTTTGAAGTCACGAATACGAGGAAGAGCTACACGAACTAGTTTTTCCAAGAATTCATACATTCTCTCACGACGTAAAGTTACCATAACACCAATCGGCATTTTTTTACGCAACTTAAAGTTTGCGATATCTTTACGAGAAATGGTAGCTACGGCCTTCTGACCTGTGATAGCTGTCATTTCATTGATTGCTACTTCAATAATCTTCTTATCAGCAACAGCCATACCTAAACCTTGATTGATAACAATCTTCTTAAGTACGGGTACCTGCATCGTTGAAGAATACTGGAATTGTGATTTCAATGCAGGTGCAATACGATCTGCATATTCTTTCTTAAGACTAGCAGTATTACTCATTACTAAATCTCCTCTCCTGATTTTTTAGAATAACGCACTAAAGTTCCTTCAGAACTCTTTTTCTTCTCCCAATACGCGTTGCTTTACCAGTTTTTGGATCAACCGGGTTCAAGTTTGAAATGTGGATAGAAGCTTCCTGCTTCACGATACCACCTTGCGGATTCTTAGCATTCGGTTTTGTGCTCTTAGATACCATATTGATACCCTCAACAATTGCACGACCTTCTTTAACAAGAACCTTCAATACACGACCAGTTTTGCCCTTATCTTCGCCAGCATTTACGTAAACTGTATCGCCTTTTTTAATATGTAATTTACTCATTACTCAAATCTTTTACAAAATTAAAGTACCTCAGGCGCAAGTGACACAACCTTCATGTTTGTAGCACGAAGTTCTCTTGCTACAGGACCGAAAATACGACTTCCTCTAATTTCACCTGCATTATTAAGCAACACGCAAGCATTATCATCAAAACGTATATAAGAACCATCAGGACGACGGATTTCTTTCTTCGTACGTACAATCAAAGCCTTTGATACTGCACCTTTTTTAACATCACTCGAAGGGATAACACTCTTTACGGAAACTACAATAACATCCTCCTACTGAAGCGTAACGACGACCTGTGCCACCCAATACACGGATACACAAAGCTTCTTTAGCTCCACTGTTATCACATACTGTAAGTCTGGATTCTACTTGTATCATAATTACTTAGCTCTTTCAATTATTTCTACTAATCTCCATCTTTTAGTCTTGCTCAAAGGACGAGTTTCCATGATGCGTACAGTATCACCGATATTGCATTCATTCTTTTCATCATGAGCATGGTACTTCTTCGTTTTACTAACGAACTTACCATATATAGGGTGTTTTTCTTTAAACTTGGCAGCAACTGTGATGGTCTTTTCCATCTTATTGCTCAATACAACCCCTGTTCTTTCTTTTCTTAAATTTCTTGCTTCCATCAAGCTGATCATTTATTGTTAAGTTCTCTTTGGCGTAATTCTGTTTTCATACGCGCAATAGTCCTGCGTAATTGTTTGATTTGAGCAGGATTTTCCAAAGGAGAAATAGAATGATTGATAACCATCTGGTTATAATTAGCTGTTTCTGCCTCTACTCTTTCTACTAAATCATTAGTAGTCATTTCTTTAATTTCTGCAATTTTCATAACACTTACGCATTTTGATTTTGAATATCATAATCACGTCTTACGACAAACTTAGTTGTGATAGGAAGCTTCTGTGCAGCCAAGCGCAAAGCTTCTTTAGCGATTTCATAAGATACTCCTTCGGCTTCGATAATAATTCTACCTGGAGTTACAGGAGCCACAAATCCCTCGGGAGCACCTTTACCTTTACCCATACGCACATCGGCAGGTTTTCTAGTGATAGGTTTATCCGGGAATATACGAATCCAAATCTGTCCTTGACGTTGCATATATCTTGTCACTGCAATACGCGCAGCTTCGATCTGACGGCCTGTAATCCATTTAGTTTCCAAAGCCTTAATGCCAAAAGAACCGAAAGGCCAGCTGGTTACCTCTCTGGGCATTACCTTTTGCACGGCCGGCCTTTTTGTTGTCTTCTGAATTTTGTTTTTTTCGGTTGTAACATAATTCCTAAAAATCAAATTCGTTAGCGATTATTTTTCTTTCTTTTGAAGTTCTTTCCGCCATTGTTTCCGCTATTGCTTCCACGACCACTTTCCTTGCTTTGCGTAAAGTTCGGAGCCAACTCCTTCTTACCATAAACTTCACCTCTACAAATCCAAACTTTAATGCCGAGAAGACCAACCTTAGTCAATGCTTCTGCATGACAATAGTCGATATCTGCTCTGAAAGTGTGCAACGGAGTTCTTCCTTCCTTATACATTTCAGAACGGGCCATTTCAGCTCCATTCAAACGTCCTGAAATCTGAATTTTGATACCTTCAGCACCCATACGCATTGTATTTGCGATAGCCATCTTGATGGCACGGCGGTAGGCTATTTTGCCTTCTACCTGGCGGGCAATGTTGTTAGCCACGATAACAGCATCCAACTCTGGTCTCTTAACTTCGAAGATATTAATCTGAATATCCTTATCAGTAACCTTCTTCAACTCCTCTTTCAACTTGTCAACTTCTTGGCCACCTTTGCCGATAATGATACCCGGACGTGCAGTGCAAACAGTAATAGTAACGAGCTTCAGCGTACGTTCAATTACGATTCTTGATACACTTGCCTTTGCAAGTCTTGCATTAAGATATTTACGGATTTTGCTATCTTCCAGCAAAGAATCACCGTAATCATTTCCACCATACCAATTGGAATCCCATCCTCTGATAATTCCTAAACGGTTGCTTATTGGATTAACTTTTTGTCCCATTTACCTTAATTTTGATCTTCGTTATTACTTTTAGCACCAACGAACAATGTTACGTGATTTGAACGTTTGCGAATTCTATAACCTCTACCCTGCGGTGCCGGTCTCATTCTTTTGAGTGTAGCGCCACCATCAACAAAAATCTTGGTTACGAACAGCTCGCCACTTTCAGCTTTACGTTCGTTTTTCTGCTCCCAGTTAGCAATTGCAGAGCGAAGCAATTTTTCCACTCTTGCAGCAGCTTCTTTTGAAGAAAATTTCAAAACACCAAGTGCTCTGTTCACTTCCATACCACGGATCATGTCTGCAACCAGACGCATCTTACGCGGAGAAGTAGGAACATTTTGCAATTTAGCAAAATACATGGTCTTAAGGGCTTCTTTTCTCTTTTCAGCCGATATTTTTTTTCTTGCTCCCATTATATTTATTACTTTATTATTTCAAATAAATCCTGTTTTATTTTTTCTTGTTACCAGCGTGTCCTCTGAAAGTACGAGTTGGAGCAAATTCGCCCAACTTGTGTCCTACCATATTTTCGGTAACATAAACAGGAATAAATTTATTTCCATTGTGAACTGCAACTGTATGGCCTACAAAATCAGGCGAAATCATTGAAGCTCTGGCCCAAGTCTTTACTACGACTTTCTTACCTGATTCATTCATGGCAAGAATTCTCTTTTCAAGCTTAACGTTAATATATGGACCTTTTTTTAATGAACGACTCATAGTTTACTCAATTAATCAGATTACTTTTTTCTTCTCTCAATAATATACTTAGACGATTGTTTCTTCGGAGCTCTTGTCTTAAGACCCTTAGCGTACAATCCCTTACGAGATCTCGGGTGTCCTCCTGAAGCACGTCCTTCACCACCACCCATCGGGTGATCAACCGGGTTCATAACAACACCACGGTTACGCGGACGACGTCCTAACCAACGAGAACGTCCAGCTTTACCTGAACTTTCCAATCCATGATCTGAGTTACCTACACTACCAATAGTAGCTTTACAAGTGCTAAGAATCTGTCTTACTTCACCTGAAGGCAATTTAATCACACAATACTTACCCTCACGAGAAGTCAACTGAGCAAAGTTTCCAGCTGATCTAACCAGAGCAGCACCCTGTCCCGGACGTAACTCAATATTGTGAATTACAGTACCCACCGGAATGTTTTGAAGAGGAAGAGCATTACCAATCTCTGGCGCTGCTGTTTCACCTGACATCAGAGTCGCACCAACTTGCAATCCATTGGGAGCAATAATATATCTTTTTTCTCCATCTGCATAAAACAACAAAGCGATACGAGCCGAACGATTCGGATCGTATTCAATTGTCTTAACCACTGCTGGTACACCGTCTTTGTTTCTCTTGAAATCAACAATTCTAATCACCTTTCTATGACCGCCACCAATGTAGCGCATAGTCATCTTACCTTCGTTGTTACGACCACCAGATGATTTCTTACCATATACAAGAGACTTTTCTGGTACTGATGCAGTAATTTCTTCGAAAGTACCAATAATTTTATGTCTTTGCCCCGGTGTTGTGGGCTTAAATTTACGTACTGCCATTTTTATTAAATATTGCTATAAAAATCAATAGTATCTCCTTCTTTCAATGTTACGATTGCTTTTTTGAATGCATTCGTACGACCATTGATGATACCTGCTTTAGTATAACGGCTCTTATTTTTGCCAGCATACTTCACAGTATTCACATCAACTACTGTAACATTATAAAGAGCTTCAATTTCCTTCTTAATTTCCAGTTTGTTAGCATCAGGACGTACAACAAAGCCGAAACGATTCAGCTTATCAGTGATTGCAGTCATTTTCTCTGTTACCAACGGTTTAATAATAATTCCCATTATTTAAGCCTCCTTTTTAAATTAAGATATTGTCAATAGCCTTCAGAGAGTTTTCAGTAAGCACAACAACCCCAGCATTCAATACTCTGTAAGTATTTAATCCTGAGACAGTCTGCACGTTTGCACCCTCTATGTTACGAGCTGACAAATATACGTTTTTATTTGCTTCCGGTAAAATTACAAGTAGCTTTTTATCGGAAACTTTAAGATTTTTTGTCATAGCAACGAAATCTTTTGTCTTAGGAGCTTCAAATGTGAAATCCTCAACGACAACGATTGCATCGTTTTGAGCTTTATAAGACAAAGCTGACTTACGAGCCAATGTCTTAACTTTTTTATTCAACTTGAAGAAGTAGTCTCTTGGCTTCGGACCAAAAACACGAGCACCACCAACGAGCACCGGTGAATTCATATCACCACGACGTGCTCCACCACCACCTTTCTGGCGACCGATCTTACGAGTTGAACCACTGATTTCACTTCTTTCTTTTGACTTATGAGTACCCTGACGCTGATTAGCCATAAACTGTTTTACGTCCAAATAGATAGCGTGGTCGTTGGGCTCAATTCCGAAGATAGATTCGTTTAACGTAACCTTTCTCCCAGTGTCTTCACCTTTAATGTTATATACGTTAACTTCCATTATTTCTCAATTATTACGATTGAACCTTTGCAACCCGGGATAGAACCTTTGATCAAAAGAAGGTTATGATCCGCGATTACTTTTAATACCTGCAAGTTTTGTACAGTGACTCTGTCACCACCGAGTTGTCCACCCATGCGCATTCCCTTGAATACTTTTGCAGGGTAAGAACAAGCACCAATAGAACCCGGTTTACGAGCGCGGTTGTGCTGTCCGTGAGTAGCCTGCCCCACACCACCAAAACCATGTCTTTTTACTACACCCTGGAAACCTTTACCTTTAGAAGTTCCAACAACGTCAACAAAGTTAGCATCGTTAAACATCTCTACAGTAATAGTATCACCCAGATTCAATTCTGTTCCAAATTCTTTGAACTCAGCCAAGTGTCTCTTCGGTGTTACTCCTGCTCTTTTAAAGTGACCCATCAACGGTTTAGTTGTATGTTTTTCCTTTTTGTCCTGGAAACCCAACTGAACAGCTGCATAGCCATCTTTTTCTACAGTTTTAACTTGAGTAACAACACAAGGACCTGCTTCGATAACAGTGCATGGTACATTTCTTACCATCGGCACTGAAAACGGATGTCATTCCGATTTTTTTTCCTAATAATCCTGGCATTTCACTAATTTTTAATTATCAAACTTTAATTTCTACTTCCACACCACTTGGCAACTCAAGCTTCATAAGAGCATCTACTGTCTTAGCAGTTGAGCTATAGATGTCGATCAATCTCTTATAAGAAGAGAGTTCAAACTGTTCACGTGACTTTCTTGTTAACGAAAGTCGAGCGGTTTACTGTAAAGATACGCTTGTGCGTAGGCAGAGGAATTGGACCACTAACAATAGCACCCGTAGCCTTTTACGGTTCTTACAATCTTCTCAGCTGACTTGTCAACCAAGTTGTGGTCGTAAGATTTCAATTTAATTCTAATTTTCTGACTCATTATTTTTTTTAATTAATACATTTATAATAAGATAAAGCGGCAGGCTAAGAGTCATTCGCTAGCCTGCTGCTTTAGATATTCTTTTAGAGTAAATCAGCACGTCCTTTTACTTCTTCCAATACAGCCTTGGCAATAGAAGAAGAAACCTGAGCGTGATGAGAGTAAGTCATTGATGAAGTTGCGCGACCTGATGTAATAGTACGTAACGCTGTTACATAACCAAACATTTCAGCCAGTGGCACCATTGCTTTCACGATACGGGCACCAGAACGACTAGATTCCATACCTTCAACCTGTCCACGACGTTTGTTCAAGTCACCGATAACATCACCCATATTCTCTTCCGGAGTTACAACTTCCAGCTTCATGATAGGTTCCATCAAAACAGGACCTGCCTTAGCACATGCATTTTTATAAGCCTGCATTGCACAGATTTCGAATGACAACTGATCAGAGTCAACCGGATGGAATGAACCATCAACCAAAGTAACTTTCAATGAATCCAGCGGATAACCTGCCAAAACACCACTCTTCATAGCATTCGTAAAGCCTTTCTGAACAGCAGGAATAAATTCCTTAGGAATGTTACCACCTTTCACTTCGTCAACAAACTGCAAACCACCCAAAGTGAAATCTGCATCAGCCGGACCAATATTCACGATGATATCAGCAAACTTACCACGCCCACCAGATTGCTTCTTATATACTTCACGCAAATTAACTGTCTTCGTGATAGCTTCTTTGTAGTTAACCTGCGGCTTACCCTGGTTACATTCTACCTTGAACTCACGTTTCAAACGATCAATAATGATATCCAAGTGAAGCTCACCCATACCAGAAATAACCGTCTGACCTGTCTGTTCGTCTGTCTTCACAGTAAACGTCGGATCTTCTTCAGCCAATTTAGCCAAACCGTTAGACAGCTTATCCATATCCTTCTGCGTCTTAGGTTCTACAGCGATACCGATAACTGGTTCCGGGAAGTCCATAGATTCAAGTACGATCGGAGCGTTTTCATCACACAAAGTATCACCAGTGTGAATATCCTTAAAACCTACACCTGCGCCGATATCACCAGCACCGATTACTTCAACCGGATTCTGTTTGTTAGAGTGCATCTGGAACAGACGAGAAACACGTTCTTTCTTACCAGAGCGAGAGTTGTAGATATAAGAACCAGCTTCAATTTTACCTGAATAAACACGGAAGAAAGTCAAACGACCTACATATGGGTCAGTTGCGATCTTAAATGCTAAAGCTGATGTTTTTTCATCATCACTTGGTTTACGATCTTCTTCAGCTCCAGTATTAGGATTTGTACCTATTACATTCTCTGTATCAAGCGGAGAAGGCAAAAAAGCACAAACATAGTCCAACAATGTCTGAACACCCTTATTCTTGAAATGAAGAGCCACACAACATTGGGACTACGGCCATCTGAACTGTTGCATTGCGAAGAGCTCTCAACACTTCTTCTTCAGTAATAGTAGAAGGATCATCGAAATATTTCTCCATCAAAGCATCATCAAACTCAGCTACTTTTTCAAGCATCTTGTCTCTCCACTCGTTAGCTTCATCGACAAGTTCTGCCGGAATTTCCTCAACACTGTAGTCAGCACCCATTGTTTCATCGTGCCAATAAATAGCTTTCATTTTGATAAGATCAACAAGACCTTTAAAAGATTCTTCAGCACCAATAGGAACAACAATCGGACACGGATTAGCTCCAAGCACATCCTTCATCTGGCGAACTACTTCAAAGAAGTCTGCACCAGAACGGTCCATCTTATTAACATAAGCAATACGAGGAACGTTATATTTATCAGCTTGACGCCATACAGTTTCTGATTGGGGCTCAACACCACCAACAGCACAATAAGCAGCCACAGCTCCATCAAGGATACGCAATGAACGTTCTACCTCTGCAGTAAAATCAACGTGCCCCGGAGTGTCAATCAAGTTAATTTTATAAGTATCACCAGCATATTTCCATCTTGTTGTTGTTGCAGCAGATGTAATAGTGATACCACGTTCTTGCTCCTGTTCCATCCAGTCCATAGTAGCAGCACCATCATGAACTTCACCTATTTTGTGAGTCAATCCAGTGTAGAACAGGATACGTTCAGAAGTAGTTGTTTTTCCGGCATCGATGTGAGCCATGATACCGATATTACGAGTTAAATGTAAATCTGTCTTAGCCATTTTCTAATTCCTTTACTTTAAGTTTATATTTGGTTTCTTACAGTATTAGAATCTAAAATGAGCAAATGCACGGTTAGCTTCTGCCATTCTGTGCATATCTTCTTTACGCTTGTATGCACCGCCTTGTTCATTGAAGGCATCCATAATTTCAGCAGCCAACTTGTCAGCCATTGATTTACCACCTCTTTTGCGAGCAAACAGAATCAGATTCTTCATTGAAATTGATTCTTTACGATCCGGACGGATTTCAGTAGGAACTTGGAAGGTAGCACCACCTACACGACGAGATTTTACTTCTACTTGCGGAGTTACATTATCCAAAGCCTTTTTCCAGATTTCGAGAGCTGATTTTTCTTCGTTAGGAAGTTTTGCTTTCACTGTTTCCAGAGCGGCATAAAAGATTTCATAAGATGTATTCTTTTTACCATCATACATCAAATGGTTTACAAACTTAGAAACCTTTTGGTCATTAAAAACGGGATCCGGAAGAATCAGGCGTTTTTTTGGTTTTGCTTTTCTCATTTGTTTGAAAAATAATGTTTTTGTTCTTGGCTGTCTACTTCTTGACTTCTTCAACTCTCCCTCCGGAGAATTTACTCAACCTTTAGCATTTCCAACAAACTAAAACGTAAGTTATTACTTTAATTCTAATTAGGTTTTAATCCTTATTTTTTCCTTAGCAGGAGCAGCAGCTTGTCCTGGTTTCGGACGCTTAGCTCCATATTTAGAACGTCTTTGAGTACGACCAGCAACACCTGCAGTATCAAGTGTACCACGTACAATGTGGTAACGTACACCAGGAAGGTCTTTTACACGACCGCCACGTACCAAAACGATTGAGTGTTCCTGCAAGTTGTGTCCTTCTCCCGGAATGTATGAGTTAACCTCTTTTTGGTTAGTCAAACGTACACGAGCTACTTTACGCATTGCAGAGTTCGGCTTCTTCGGAGTAGTAGTATATACTCTCACGCAAACGCCACGTCTTTGAGGACATGAATCCAAGGCTGGAGATTTACTTTTCTCCACCAGCACTTCGCGTCCTTTTCTTACTAATTGCTGAATTGTAGGCATTTTAATTGTTTTTTGATTTATATTATTGTTATATTAATTTCGTAACTATACATTTTGGGCTGCAAAAATACGAATAATATTTGAATATTCAATGCGCTACAACTTTTTTTTCTTTTTTAATGTTTTTATATCATCTTCATGCTTCGCCTTTTACACCCGCCAAGGGAGGAAGAGAAGGTTCATCTGAAGTACGAATCGGGCCGAATACCCGTTCATACTTTGCTATATTGTCTTCCAATGCCCGCAGCAAGCGTTTTGCGTGTTCCGGAGCCACAATAATGCGAGATTGCACGCCAGCCTTCGGTATGCCCGGCATTATGCGCACGAAGTCAAGGATGAATTCAGAACTAGAATGAGTAATAATAGCTAGATTTGCATAAGTTCCCTGCGCTATCTCTTCTCTCAATTCAATCTGTAATTGTCCATTGTTATTTTGTTCTTCCATATTTTATATGATTAAAAAGTTATCCTGCAAAATAACACATTTTTCCTGAGACTAATGGTAATACACACAAGTAAAAAAGAAATAAAAAAAGGAGCAATTACCCAATCTGGCAATCGCTCCTTTCTCATATAGTCAATTGAATTGTATTATTCTACTTCATTGTAGTCAAGTACTGTTTTCTTGTTAGCCAAGATACGATCGTACTCTTCTTTTGATCCAACGATGAGTTTTTCAAATTCGCGCTGACCGGTACCTGCAGGAATCAAGTGACCACAGATCACATTTTCCTTCATACCTTCCAACTTATCGATCTTACCGTTGATAGCAGCCTCATTCAAGACTTTCGTTGTTTCCTGGAAGGAAGCAGCCGACATAAAGCTTGAAGTCTGCAGTGCAGCACGCGTAATACCCTGAAGAATCTGAGTAGAAGTTGCAGCTACAGCATCACGAACCTCAACCGGTTTCAAGTCACGACGTTTCAACATACTGTTCTCATCACGCAACTTGCGGGCAGTTACAATCTGACCAGCTTGCATATTTTGAGAATCACCAGCATCCACTACGACTTTCTTACCCCAGATACGATCATTTTCTTCCATGAATTCCAGTTTGTCTACGACTTGCTGTTCGAGGAAACGAGTATCTCCCGGTTCATCAATCTGAACCTTACGCATCATCTGACGAACGATAATCTCGAAGTGCTTATCATTGATCTTCACACCCTGCAAGCGGTATACATCCTGAACTTCATTCACAATATATTCCTGTACAGCCGTAGGACCTTTAATTGCCAGGATATCAGCCGGAGTAGTAGCACCGTCAGACAACGGAGTACCTGCACGTACATAGTCATTTTCCTGTACCAGAATCTGCTTAGACAGTGCAACCAGATATTTTTTAACCTCACCAGTCTTGGAAGTTACAATGATCTCACGGTTACCACGCTTGATCTTACCCATTGTAACCTCACCGTCAATTTCAGAAACGACAGCAGGATTAGACGGATTACGTGCTTCAAACAACTCAGTAACACGAGGAAGACCACCCGTGATGTCACCCGCCTTACCTACAGCACGCGGAATCTTCACGATTACTTCACCGGCTTTCACTTTCTGACCATTTTCAATAATCACGTGACCACCTACCGGTAAGTTATAAGTACGAATCAGATCGCCGTCCTCTGTCAAAATATGAGCTGTAGGAACTTTGGTTTTATCCTTGGATTCAATAATAATAATTTCACGAAGACCTGTTGCTTCATCCGATTCAACCTTATAAGTAACATTCTCAATTACACCTTCGAATTCAATCTTACCAGTTGCTTCAGTTATAATAACGGCATTGAACGGGTCCCATTTAGCGATCAGTTTGCCTTTTTCTACCAAGTCGCCATCACTTACATACAGTGTTGAACCATAAGGTACGTTATGAGTAGAAAGAACAATACCGGTATTTACATCCACAAAACGTACTTCGGCCAAACGACCTACTACCACTTTTGCAGATTCACCCATCTCGTCAACGATATCTACTGTACGCAACTCTTCAAATTCAAGACGTGCATTATTTTTAGCAACGATACTGGCGTTAGCTGCAATATTCGCAGCAGTACCACCGGCGTGGAATGTACGCAATGTCAACTGTGTACCCGGCTCACCGATTGACTGAGCAGCAATTACACCGACAGCCTCACCCTTCTGAACCATGCGGCTTGTTGCCAGGTTACGTCCGTAACATTTAGCACAAACACCCTTCTTCGCTTCACAAGTCAATACCGAACGGATTTCAACACTCTCGATCGGAGACTCCTGAATTTTCTTGGCAACTTCTTCTGTGATTTCTTCACCACCGGCAACAAGCAATTCGCCTGTAGTAGGATGAATAATATCATGTACAGAAACACGACCTAAGATGCGTTCATACAGGGTAGCGATTACTTCATCGTTATTCTTAAAGTCTGTACAAACCAATCCGCGGAGTGTACCGCAGTCTTCTTCTGTAATAATCACATCATGTGATACGTCCACCAGACGACGGGTCAGATAACCGGCATCGGCAGTCTTCAAAGCGGTATCCGCCAAACCTTTACGGGCACCGTGAGTAGAGATAAAGTACTCCAACACAGAAAGTCCCTCTTTAAAGTTTGACAAGATCGGGTTTTCAATAATCTGACCACCTTCAGCACCTGCTTTCTGCGGTTTTGCCATCAAACCACGCATACCTGACAACTGACGAATCTGTTCTTTAGAACCACGGGCACCAGAGTCAAGCATCATATATACAGAGTTGAATCCCTGATCATCCGAAGAAATTGTCTTCATCAGGATATTAGACAACTCAGAGTTCACATGTGTCCAGATATCAATTACCTGATTATAACGTTCGTTGTTGGTAATGAAACCCATATTATAGTTGTTTACGACTTGTTCAACTTCGTCGTAACCTTTTTGTACCAACGTTTCTTTTTCCTTCGGAATGATAATATCACCCAAGTTGAATGACAAACCACCCTTAAAGGCCATTTGGTAACCTAAGTTCTTGATTCCATCCAAGAAGTCTGCAGCTTTAGCCACACCACAAACCTTGATTACATCACTAATGATATCACGAAGAGATTTCTTAGAAATAATCGTATTGATATAACCTGCTTCAGGCGGAACGATTTCATTAACAATCACACGTCCTACCGAAGTTTCACGCATAACGTCAACAATGTTACCATTTTCATCAACGTCTTTCACGATCACCTTTACCGGAGCATGAATATCTACCTTACCTTCATTGTAAGCGATTAATGCTTCTTCCGGTCCGTAGAATGTAAGACCTTCACCTTTAGCACCGGCACGCAACTTGGTAATGTAATACAAACCAAGAACCATATCCTGTGCAGGCACAGTAATAGGCGCACCGTTTGCCGGATTCAAGATATTATGTGATTGAAGCATCAACATTTGTGCTTCCAGAATTGCTTCATTACTCAAAGGCAAGTGAACAGCCATCTGGTCACCGTCGAAGTCGGCGTTGAATGCCGTACATGCCAACGGGTGCAACTGGATAGCTTTACCTTCGATCATCTTCGGCTGGAATGCCTGGATACCCAAACGGTGCAATGTCGGAGCACGGTTCAACAGTACAGGATGTCCTTTCATTACATGTTCCAGAATATCCCAGATCACCGCTTCCTTACGATCTACAATCTTCTTTGCAGATTTCACCGTCTTAACGATACCACGTTCAATGAGCTTACGAATAATAAACGGCTTGTACAATTCGGCAGCCATCAATTTAGGAATACCGCATTCACCCATTCTCAATTCCGGACCTACGACGATTACCGAACGTGCAGAATAGTCAACACGTTTACCCAGCAAGTTCTGACGGAAACGTCCTTGTTTACCTTTCAAGCTATCAGACAGTGATTTCAACGGGCGGTTGGCATCTGTCTTCACAGCACTTGACTTACGTGAATTATCAAACAAAGAATCGACAGATTCCTGAAGCATACGTTTTCTCATTACGCAAGATTACTTCCGGAGCCTTGATTTCAATCAGTCGTTTCAGACGGTTATTACGGATAATCACACGACGATAAAGGTCGTTCAAGTCAGATGTAGCAAAACGACCACCATCCAACGGAACCAACGGACGGAGTTCGGGTGGAATAACCGGTACGATACGTACAATCATCCATTCCGGTTTGTTGCGTCCACGTGATGCACGGAACGATTCTACTACCTGCAGACGTTTCAATGCCTCATTCTTACGTTGCTGTGAAGCATCATTACCTGCACGGTGACGCAATTCATAAGACAGAGCATCCAGATCCAGACGAGCCAGCAAATCATAGATAGCTTCAGCACCCATCTTTGCAACAAACTTGTTCGGATCATTATCTTCAAGATATTGATTGTCCTTCGGAAGCGTATCCAGGATATCCAGATATTCTTCTTCCGAAAGCAAATCATATTCAGCTACACCGTCTTCAGCTTTTACACCCGGCTGAATAACAACATAACGTTCGTAGTATATAATCGAATCCAGTTTCTTTGTCGGCAGTCCGAGCAAATAACCGATCTTATTTGGAAGCGAACGGAAATACCAGATGTGTGCCACCGGCACCACCAGCTGGATATGTCCCATACGTTCACGGCGTACTTTCTTTTCTGTAACTTCTACACCACAACGGTCGCAGACGATACCTTTATAACGGATACGCTTATATTTACCGCAATGACATTCATAATCCTTGATAGGACCAAAAATGCGCTCGCAGAACAAACCATCGCGTTCGGGTTTGTACGTACGGTAATTTATGGTTTCAGGCTTCAAAACTTCACCACTCGAATTCTCAAGGATTTCTTCCGGAGAAGCCAGACCAATTGAGATCTTCGAGAAATTGCTTTTCGTCTTATTTTCTTTTCTAAAAGCCATACTCTATATAATTGAGATTTGATAATTGAATCATTGGAAATTGAAAGAAGATGCGAATGTCAACAGACCTTCATCGGCCTATTGACATCCTGCATTCTTTCATTATTTTATTCTAGGTTGATACTCAAACCTAAACCTCTCAACTCGTGTAACAATACGTTCAAGGATTCCGGAATACCGGGTTGCGGCATCGGTTCACCTTTCACAATTGCTTCATAAGCCTTAGAACGTCCTACTACGTCGTCAGACTTAATAGTCAAGATTTCCTGCAGGATATGAGCAGCACCGAAGCCTTCGAGTGCCCAAACCTCCATTTCTCCGAAACGCTGACCACCGAACTGTGCTTTACCACCAAGAGGTTGCTGAGTAATCAATGAGTACGGACCGATAGAACGAGCGTGCATCTTGTCTTCAACCATGTGCCCCAGCTTCAGCATATAAGTCACACCTACAGTTGCTGCCTGGTCAAATTGCTCACCTGTACCACCATCACAAAGATAAGTTTTACAGTAACGTGGCAATCCCGCTTTGTCTGTCCACTGATCCAGGTCTTCCATCGTAGCACCGTCAAAAATAGGAGTTGCAAATTTCACGCCCAAAGTTTTTCCGGCACGTCCTAATACAGCTTCAAAAATCTGACCAATGTTCATACGAGAAGGCACACCCAACGGATTCAGTACAATGTCAACCGGAGTACCATCCGACAAGAACGGCATATCTTCCTGACGAACAACGCGGGATACAATACCCTTGTTACCGTGACGACCTGCCATCTTATCACCCACACCAATCTTACGCTTCTTAGCAATATATACTTTTGCCATCTGGATAATACCAGCTGGAAGTTCATCACCAATTGTAATAGCAAACTTCTTACGCTTCAATTCAGCATCCAGCTCTTTGTATTTCTTGATAAAGTTCATAACCAGATCACGAACCATACCATTAGTATGGTCATCACTAGTCCAGTTACTCAGCTGAATAGAAGTAAAGTCGAGTGAATCAAAATCAGAAGCACTGAACTTAGAACCTTTCGCAATAACTTCCGCACCCAGATAGTCCTTCACACCCTGAGAAACCTTACCTTCAGTCAAAGTCATCAGTTTCTTAACCAGGATACGTTTCAGATCAGCTACCTTAGATTCAAATTCATCATCGATCTTAGGCAACAATGCTTTATCGGCCAGTTTTGAGCTACGATTCTTAATCACACGTGAGAAAAGTTTCTTATCAATCACAACACCTTTCAAAGAAGGAGAAGCTTTTAAAGAAGCATCTTTCACATCACCTGCCTTATCACCGAAGATAGCACGAAGCAGTTTTTCTTCCGGAGAAGGATCAGATTCACCTTTCGGAGTAATCTTACCGATCATGATATCACCCGGTTCGATACGCGCACCGATTCTTACGATACCATTTTCATCCAGGTCTTTAGTAGCTTCCTCACTTACATTCGGAATATCAGAAGTCAATTCTTCCATACCGCGCTTCGTTTCACGAACTTCCAAAGAATATTCTTCTACGTGAACAGAAGTCAACAAGTCCTCGCGAACCACGCGTTCGTTCAATACGATAGCATCCTCATAGTTATATCCCTTCCATGGCATATAAGCAACCAACAGGTTTTTACCCAAAGCTAATTCACCCTTTTCAGTAGAATAACCTTCAGTCAGGATGTCACCCTTCTTCACGCGCTGACCTTTGTCACAAATCGGACGCAAGTCAATTGTCATGTTCTGGTTCGTCTTACGGAACTTAGGTATTCTATATTCTTTCAAAGCAGGTTCAAAACTTACGAACTCTTCGTCTTCTGTACGGTCATACAAAATACGGATAGTAGTAGCATCAACGTAGTCAACAACACCATCGCCTTCCGCAGTAATCTGCGTGCGAGAGTCTCTCACTAACTGTCGTTCGATACCTGTACCTACGATCGGAGCTTCACTTCTCAACAAAGGAACTGCCTGGCGCATCATGTTTGATCCCATCAATGCACGGTTAGCATCATCATGTTCCAGGAACGGAATCAGTGAAGCAGCAATCGATGCAATCTGCTGAGGAGAAACGTCCATCAAATCTACTTCAGACGGTTCTACAACCGGGAAGTCAGCGTCCTGACGAGATTTAACTTTATTGCGAACAAATGTACCGTCATCATTCAACGGAGCATTACCCTGTGCAATAATCTTTTCTTCCTCTTCTTCAGCAGTCAGATAAATCAGACCGTTATCAGAAAGATCCACTTTTCCGTTTTCCACCTTACGGTACGGAGTTTCGATGAATCCCAGATCATTAATCTTAGCAAATACACACAATGAAGAAATCAAACCGATGTTCGGACCTTCAGGAGTCTCAATCGGACAAAGACGACCGTAGTGTGTGTATAGTGAACGTCACGAACCTCAAATCCGGCACGTTCACGAGAAAGACCACCAGGACCTAGGGCAGACATACGGCGCTTGTGCGTAATTTCAGCCAACGGGTTTGTCTGGTCCATGAACTGTGACAATGCATTCGTTCCGAAGAATGAGTTGATTACAGAAGAGATAGTCTTCGCGTTAATCAAATCAATCGGAGTAAACACCTCATTGTCACGAACGTTCATACGTTCACGAATCGTACGAGACATACGAGCCAGACCAACAGCAAACTGGTTAGAAAGCTGTTCACCTACTGTACGTACACGACGGTTACTCAAGTGGTCAATATCATCCACATCTGCTTTTGAGTTAATCAACTCAATCAGATATTTGATGATTTCAATGATATCTTCCTTCGTGAGGACACGCACGTCCATATCAGTCGTCAGATTCAACTTTTTATTGATTCGGTAACGACCTACATCACCAAGGTCATATCGTTTTTCAGAGAAGAACAAGTTGTTGATAACCTCCCTTGCACTTGCGTCATCAGCCGGATCGGCGTTACGCAATTGACGATAGATATACAACACAGCTTCTTTTTCCGAGTTACTCGGGTCCTTCTGCAACGTATTATATATGATAGAGAAATCGGACTGGTTCGGTTCATCTTTATGTAAAAGGATGTTCTGAACTCCCGACTCCAAAATTTCATCAATATGCACCTCTTCCAGTACGGTTTCACGGTCGATAATAACTTCGTTACGCTCGATAGAAACCACTTCACCGGTATCTTCATCAACGAAATCTTCAATCCATGTTTTCAAGACACGTGCAGCCAATTTACGACCTAGCACTTTCTTCAGATTTGTCTTGTTCACCTTCACATCTTCTGCAAGGTTGAAAATCTCAAGAATATCTTTGTCATTCTCGAAGCCAATTGCACGTAACAAAGTCGTTACCGGCAATTTCTTCTTACGGTCGATGTATGCGTACATCACATTATTGATGTCGGTAGCAAACTCAATCCACGAACCTTTAAACGGAATAATACGAGCCGAGTAAAGTTTCGTACCATTGGCATGTACACTCTGACCGAAGAACACACCCGGAGAACGGTGAAGCTGTGACACAACTACACGTTCGGCACCGTTAATGACGAAAGTAGCCTTATCAGTCATATAAGGAATCGGACCGAGGAATACGTCCTGAATCACTGTATCAAAATCCTCATGATCGGGGTCCGTACAGTAAAGCTTAAGTTTCGCTTTCAAAGGAACACTATAATGTGAGCCCACGCTCTATACAATCATCGATGGTATAGCGCGGCGGATCAATATAATAATCCAAAAACTCAAGAACAAAATTGTTTCTTGTATCGGCAATAGGGAAGTTTTCAGCAAATACTTTATACAATCCCTCATTCTTGCGCTTTTCAGGTGGGGTATCTAATTGTAGAAAGTCTTGGAATGACTTCAATTGTACTTCCAGGAAATCCGGGTATTCGAGCGGATTCTTAGTCGAAGCAAAATTAACTCTTTGATTTACAGTATTTGAAGACATCTGTGAATGAATTTGGAGAACTTAATTTGAAATATATACACAAAAAGGTTAAGAATCCTCTTGTGAAGGATTCCTAACCGAATTACCTGATTACCAGCGCCAATGTTATTTAAGTTCAACTTCAGCTCCAGCTTCTTCCAATGTTTTCTTCAATGATTCTGCTTCGTCTTTAGCCAAACCTTCTTTTACTGTGCTAGGAGCACCGTCTACCAAGTCTTTAGCTTCTTTCAAACCAAGACCACAAGCTTCCTTAACGGCCTTAACAACCTGAAGTTTAGCTGCACCAGCGCTCTTCAATACTACGTCGAAAGAAGTTTTTTCTTCTACAGCAGCAGCACCAGCTGCAGGACCAGCAGCAACAGCAACAGCTGCAGCAGCAGGTTCAATACCGTATTCTTCTTTAAGGATAGTTGCAAGTTCATTAACTTCTTTTACTGTCAAGTTAACTAATTGTTCTGCAAAAGCTTTCAAATCTGCCATTTTTTGTATGATTTTAATGTTTAAATACTTGTTGATTTTTGAAAATTATTCGGGATGTTATTCCCAAGGCTGTGACGCCTTTTTCCATTTTTACGCTTCGGTACGTTCACCAAGAGTTTTGAGAACTCCGTGAAGGGTGTTACCACCTGATTGAAGAGCAGAAATAACATTCTTGGCCGGAGATTGCAACAATGCAACGATATCGGCGATAACTTCATTCTTACTCTTGATTGCAACGAGAGCATCCAATTGGTCTGCACCAACATAGAAGCTTTCTTCTGCATACGCAGCTTTCAGTCCGGGAATACCGTCTTTCGCTTTGTCTTTGATCAGTTTAGCAGGTACGTTTGCAGTATTACAAAACATAACAGCAGTTGTACCTTTCAAAGAACCGTAAAGAGGAGAAAAGTCTTCTTCCAGGCTTTCAAGTGCTTTGTGAAGCAGAGTGTTTTTAACCACCATCAATTTGATGTCTGATTTAAAGCAATCTCTTCTCAATGCACTTGTAGCAGTAGCGTTCATCGCTGTAACGTCTACCAAATAGAAGTGGCCATATTCCTTTACTGTAGCAGCAATTTGCTCTATAATCGAATTTTTATCTTCCTTTCTCATTATTTCTCTGTTTTATTAGATTTCATCCACTGATTTCGGGTCGATTTTAATACCCGCACTCATTGTACTAGAAAGATAAATACTCTTAATATATGTACCCTTTGCTGCGGTCGGTTTCAGTTTGTTCAGAGTAGAGATGAACTCTTTCGCGTTGTCGCGAATCTGATCAGGACTGAATGATACCTTACCGATAGAAGTGTGAACGATACCGCTCTTATCAACTTTAAAGTCAATCTTACCTTGTTTTACTTCTTTTACAGCCTTAGCAACATCCATAGTTACAGTACCACTCTTCGGGTTAGGCATCAATCCACGAGGACCGAGTACACGACCGAGTGCACCAATTTTACCCATGATAGATGGCATAGTGATGATTACATCAATATCAGTCCATCCACCTTTGATCTTTTCAATATATTCGTCAAGACCAACATAGTCAGCACCAGCTTCTTTTGCAGCAGCTTCAGCATCCGGTGTACAGAGTACCAAAACACGTACTTCTTTACCAGTACCATGAGGAAGTGAAACAACACCTCTCACCATCTGGTTAGCTTTACGTGGGTCAACCACCTAAACGTACATCAATATCCAGTGAGGCATCAAATTTAGGAAAAAGTGATTTCTTTTACTAAAGATGCAGCTTCTTTCAGTGAGTATGCTTTCCCTGCTTCAATTTTTTCTGCAGCTAACTTTTGATTTTTTGTCAGTTTACCCATTACAATTGAAGTTTATTAGTTATTAACCGGGAACTCCCCTTTTACAGCGATACCCATACTTCTAGCTGTACCAGCAACCATTCTCATGGCAGCATCCACAGTAAAACAGTTTAAGTCAACCATTTTGTCCTGAGCAATCGTACGAACTTGTTCCCAAGTAAGCTCGGCAACTTTCTTACGGTTAGGCTCAGCAGAACCACTCTTTACCTTAGCTACTTCAAGCAATTGAATAGCAACGGGAGGAGTCTTGATTACAAAATCGAAAGACTTATCTGCGTAGTAAGTAATGATAACAGGTAAAATTTTACCTGCTTTGTCTTGGGTTCTGGCATTGAATTGCTTGCAAAATTCCATGATATTGATACCCTTGGAACCCAAAGCAGGTCCAACGGGGGGTGATGGATTTGCAGCGCCTCCTTTAATCTGTAACTTGATTAGTCCAGCAACTTCTTTAGCCATTTTTTTATTGATTTATATATAAACATTAAACGAAGAACAACAACAGCGTAACAATTCCGTGTTATTCCTTTTCCACTTGCATAAAGCCCAATTCAAGCGGCGTTTTGCGCCCGAATATCTTTACCATGACCTTTAGTTTCTTTCTTTTCACTATTCACTTCTTCAATGATACCACTGAATCCGCTGAAAGGACCAAAAGTAACTTTTCACAGTCTCACCCACCACGTACGGAATATTGAGTTCTTCACCCGTTTCCTGCAGTTCGTCCACTGTACCAAGTATACGATTCACTTCTGATTGTCTGAGAGGCACCGGTTTTTCGGAGCCACCTAAAAAGCCTATCACATTCGGAGTATTGCGCAGATGATGAGCGACCTCACCAACCAAAGCAGCCTCCACCAAAACGTAACCAGGAAGATAACTTCTTTCCTTCACAATTTTTTTACCATTGCGAACCTGGTAAACTTTTTCAGTAGGAATCAATACCTGAGATACATATTCACCAAGGTCACTGTTCTTAAGATCAGCTTCAAGATATTCCTTTACCTTAGCTTCTTTTCCACTAATAGCACGCAGAACGTACCATTTCTTTTCAATCTCAGCCATTTTCAATTCCTAATTTTTAATGTGGATAAACAATTTTTTCCATGAAGTTCTGGAAACAGACATCCATACCCCATACTACCAATGCAATAAGCAGGGAAGCATATAAAACAACTACTGCACTGTTAGCAAGTTCGGAATACGTAGGCCACGATACTTTATGTACAAGTTCGTCGTAAGATTCTTTAATATAAGCTATTACCTTTTTCATTTCAATAATATTAGCACGGGAGGAGAGGCTCGAACTCCCGACACCCGGTTTTGGAGACCGGTGCTCTACCAACTGAGCTACTCCCGTTTGTACATAATCAGTTCCCGATAGTAAAACCGGGAACTGATTAATTATTGTGTATTAGTCGATAATTTCAGTAATCTGACCAGCACCTACCGTGCGTCCACCTTCGCGGATAGCGAAACGAAGGCCCTGGGTTCAATGCTACTGGGTAGATCAACTCTACAGTGATAGTTACGTTATCACCCGGCATTACCATTTCTGTTCCTTCCGGCAAAGTGATTTCACCTGTACAGTCCATAGTACGCAAGTAGAACTGAGGACGATATTTGTTGTGGAACGGAGTGTGACGACCACCTTCTTCTTTCTTCAGGATATAAACCTCAGCTTTGAAGCGAGAGTGCGGTTTAATCTGACCCGGTTTACAAAGAACCATACCACGTTTGATTTCGTTCTTGTCAATACCACGAAGCAACAAACCTACGTTGTCACCAGCTTCACCTTGATCCAACAGTTTACGGAACATTTCAACACCAGTTACAACTGATTTCTTATCTTCACCTAAACCAAGAATTTCAACTTCATCACCTACGTGGATGATACCAGATTCGATACGACCTGTTGCTACAGTACCACGACCTGTGATAGAGAACACGTCTTCAACCGGCATCAAGAATGGTTTATCAACATCGCGCGGAGGCAGTGGAATCCAGTTATCAACTGCATCCATCAGTTCCATAACTTTGTCTTCCCATTTTTCAACACCGTTCAATGCGCCAAGAGCAGAACCACGGATGATAGGAGTATTGTCACCATCGAAATCATAGAATGAAAGAAGTTCTCTCATTTCCATTTCAACGAGTTCCAACATTTCTTCGTCGTCTACCATATCGCACTTGTTCAAGAATACAACCAGACGAGGTACGTTTACCTGACGAGCCAACAAGATGTGTTCGCGAGTTTGAGGCATCGGACCATCAGTTGCAGCACAAACGATGATAGCACCGTCCATCTGAGCAGCACCAGTAACCATGTTCTTTACGTAGTCGGCGTGACCCGGGCAGTCTACGTGTGCATAGTGACGGTTAGCTGTTTCATACTCAACGTGTGAAGTATTGATAGTAATACCTCTTTCTTTTTCTTCAGGAGCGTTGTCGATAGAATCGAAAGAACGCAATTCAGAAAGACCTTTTTTTGCCAACACTGTAGTGATAGCAGCTGTCAACGTTGTCTTACCGTGGTCTACGTGACCGATTGTACCGATGTTAACATGCGGTTTCGTACGTTCAAATTTTTCTTTAGCCATAGCTTTACTTGTTATTTATTTGATTAATAATCAGCATTTACATCTTTATGAGCTGTTACCGGGACTTGAACCCGGGACCTCTTCCTTACCAAGGAAGTGCTCTACCACTGAGCTATAACAGCAAGAAAAAAGAGAGCGGAAGACGGGGCTCAAACCCGCGACCCTCAGCTTGGAAGGCTAATGCTCTATCAACTGAGCTACTTCCGCATTCTTGCCAAAGTTGTCACTCTGATTGTGGGCAAAGATGGATTCGAACCACCGAAGGCGTAAGCCAGCAGATTTACAGTCTGCCCCATTTGGCCACTCTGGTATTTGCCCTTTTCAAAATCAAGAAATAAAAGAACTATTTTCAAACAATATGATAAAGACAGATGTTCTATCTTTGTTCTTCGGTTTCTTTTTGAGCCTCTTGTCGGATTCGAACCAACGACCCCGAGATTACAAATCACGTGCTCTGGCCAACTGAGCTAAAGAGGCAAACTTACTAAAAAATGCAACCGTCACGTTCTAACGCGAGCGAAACGGCTGCAAATTTAGTTATTTATTTCTTTCCCGCAAAATATTTGCGATTTTTTTATTTGCTACGCTGTTTTTCCTTGTATTTCACCAGTTGTTTTTCAAGTGCTTCCACATCTAAATCAATTGCCTCTTCAAATGTATCACACACTTTGCTTGCATAAAACTCCCCATTGGGGATTAATATTTTAATGCCTGCTTCTTTATTTTCAGCAGCTTCCGGCTTAACTACCTTTAATGACACCTCTACTTTCTTTATATCTTCGTAATATTTTTCCAACTTGGACACTTTCTTCTGAATAAATGCCTGCAATTGCTCTGACGCATCAAAGTGAATTGATTGAATTCTAATATCCATACTTACCTCCTTTTTTTTAAGCTCTTGGATGAGCTTGTTTATACACTTTTTTAAGTTCTTCAAATGTGGCATGCGTATAGATCTCGGTAGTTGCAATACTCTCGTGACCCAAAAGTTCTTTTACCGCACCCAATTCTGCATCATTATTCAGCATTGTGGTAGCAAAAGTATGCCTCAGCACGTGAGGACTCCTTTTTTTCAACGTCGCCACCTTTGACAGGTTCCGTTTCACTAAATTATAGACCAGATTCTTATAAAGTCGTTCGCCATTCTCTCTAATAAAGAAAGCCTTCGACCTTTCCGGAATCGTTTCGTTTCTTACATTAATATATTCAAACATCAACTCCCTCAGTTCATCACCGAACGGTATCAGTCGTTGCTTATTTCTTTTCCCGGTCACTTTCAGAAGAGAAGCCGAAAAATCCACATCCTTATCATCCAAACCTATTAATTCCGAAAGTCTCATGCCTGTAGCATAAAACACTTCAATAATCAACCGATCACGACAACCTTTAAATCCTTCGCCAAAATCCGTATCATCCAATAACCGATTCATTTCGTTCTCTTTTAAGAACACAGGCAACGGCTTTTTGTTTTTAGGTCCTTTTATTTTACGCAAAGGATCTATAGTCGTCTTCCCCTGTCTTATGAGATACTTGTAAAACGTTCGGAGCGAACTTAGCTTTCGATTTACAGAAGTTGAAGTATATCCCCTGTCCATTAATGAAACAATCCATTCACGAATCAGTTCCGCCTCGACCTCTAACGGATTAAACTTTCCATACTCTTCCTGAGCAAACTCCTGCAGTTGCTTTATATCTTCACCATACGCCAGAACGGTTTTTTCAGAATAGTTCCGCTCATACTGGAGATAATCAAGAAAAGATTTAATTAACATAATATCGCTACATCTAAAATCGTGCAACGAATGTATGAAAAGAATTCAATAATTCAAAGGAAATTACGAATTATTAATCTTCTACTTGCTGAAGTTGTTGTACGTAAACTGCGCGTTCTTTCTTAAGTCTTTTAGTTACAGACGGTTTATCAAACTGCTGTCTGCTTCTTAATTCTTTCACGATGCCAGTTTTCTCAAATTTTCTTTTGAACTTCTTCAGCGCTTTTTCAATGTTTTCGCCTTCTTTTACAGGTACTACAATCATTTTGTTATTATTAATATGTTATTGGTTAAAAAAATTCCGCAGTCAAATTGCGCCGCAAAATTACACATACTTTCTTTATTCACAAAACTTTCGGCAAATATTTCTCAAAAACTATTCATAAACAAGTCATTAAATGCGGAAAGTTAGTACCTTTGAAACACTTACATGTCTATAATAATATAATAAGGTATGAAACAGAACATAAAAGAACGAGTACATGCTTTGCGCATGACATTCCATCCCAATTACATCAAAGCATTCATTATCCCCAGCACCGACCCCCATCTTAGTGAGTATGTGGCTCCCCACTGGATGTCACGTGAATGGATTTCCGGTTTTACGGGTTCTGCAGGAACAGCGGTCATCCTGATGGACAAAGCGGGATTATGGACCGACTCACGTTACTTCCTTCAGGCAGCGAAAGAACTGGAAGGGAGTGGCATCACACTCTACAAAGAGATGCTGCCGGAAACTCCAAGCATAACAGAGTTTCTCTGCCAGCACTTAAAACCCGGAGAATCTGTAAGCATTGACGGGAAAATGTTCTCCGTGCAACAGGTAGAACAAATGAAAGAAGAACTAGCGGCACATCAGTTACAGGTAGATATATTTGGAGATCCATTAAAAAACATCTGGAAAGACCGTCCCTCCATACCTGACTCTCCAGCCTTTATTTATGATATCAAATATGCAGGAAAAAGCTGCGAAGAAAAAATATCCGCTATCCGTGCGGAGTTGAAGAAGAAAGGCGTCTATGCTTTATTCATATCTGCACTGGACGAAATAGCATGGACTCTCAATCTACGAGGAAACGATGTACATTGCAATCCAGTCATAGTGAGCTACCTGTTAATTACACAGGATGAGGTGACTTACTTCATTTCTCCGGAAAAAGTGACGCCGGAGGTCGAGACTTATCTGAAGAAACAACAAATAGGAATACAGAAATATGATGAGGTAGAGACATTCCTGAATTCTTTCTCCGGAGAAAATATTCTTATTGATCCACGGAAAACGAATTATGCGATTTACTCGGCCATCAATCCGAAATGTTCCATTATTCGTGGCGAGTCTCCCGTCACATTATTGAAAGCCATTCGCAATAAACAGGAAATAGCCGGCATCCATGCTGCCATGCAACGGGATGGAGTGGCACTTGTCAGATTCCTCAAGTGGCTGGAAGAATCTGTATCCACCGGAAAAGAAACTGAATTAAGTATAGATAAAAAGCTGCATGAATTCAGAGCAGCACAGCCCCTCTACATGGGAGAAAGTTTCGACACCATTGCAGGATATAAAGAGCACGGAGCAATCGTGCATTATTCGGCAACGCCAGAAAGCGATGTAACTCTTCAGCCTAAAGGATTCCTACTCTTAGATTCAGGGGCACAATACTTGGACGGAACCACTGACATCACTCGTACCATCGCATTAGGCGAACTGACGGAAGAGGAAAAGACGGATTATACCTTAATATTAAAGGGACACATTGCATTGGCTATGGCCAAATTCCCAGCCGGAACCCGTGGTGCGCAACTCGATGTACTGGCGCGTATACCTATCTGGAATCACAGAATGAACTTTCTCCATGGCACAGGGCACGGCGTCGGGCATTTCTTGAGTGTACACGAAGGTCCACAAAGCATTCGTATGAATGAAAACCCTGTAATTCTCCAGCCCGGTATGGTTACATCCAACGAACCTGGTGTTTATAAGACAGGCAGTCACGGGATACGTACGGAGAACCTGACGTTAGTTTGCAAAGATGGAGAGGGAATGTTTGGAGAATATCTTAAGTTTGAGACTATCACTTTATGCCCCATCTGCAAAAAAGGGATCATCAAGGAGATGCTGACAAATGAAGAAATTGAATGGTTAAACAATTACCATCAGACTGTCTACGAGAAACTATCACCGGATCTTAACGAAGAAGAAAAAGTTTGGTTACAAGAGGCGACTGCTTCCCTTTAAAAAGAACTTGCCTGACACCCGGGTGTCGTACAACATAGAACTGCATTAAATAAAAAACTTTATTAGAAACAAATATTATATGGCTTTAATTAAATCAGTACGGGGTTTTACTCCCGAAATCGGAGAAAACTGCTTCCTCGCAGATAATGCAACTATTATAGGAGATGTAAAAATAGGAAATGATTGTAGCATTTGGTTTAATACGGTATTAAGAGGTGACGTCAACTCCATACGAATCGGCAACGGTGTCAATATTCAAGATGGAAGTGTCTTGCATACATTATACCAGAAATCGACTATTGAAATTGGCGATCACGTATCCGTAGGACATAATGTCACCATTCATGGGGCGACCATCAAAGATTACGCATTGGTCGGGATGGGGTCAACCGTACTGGATCACGTTGTAGTCGGTGAAGGAGCAATCGTTGCCGCCGGCTCTCTGGTATTAAGCAATACCATCATTGAACCGGGAAGCATTTGGGGAGGAGTACCCGCGAAATTCATTAAAAAGGTAGATCCTGAACAAGCCAAAGAACTGAATCAAAAAATTGCTCACAACTATCTGATGTACTCACAATGGTATAAAGAATAGCTTTAAATAAAACCTAAAACAAAACTTCGTTCCTCCTTACTCTTATATTTTTAAGAAAAGGGGGAACGTTTTTTTTCAGAACACCATTGACACTTCAATAGCCACATAAATAAGCCATTTACAAACACATACCATAAGATCCACACTACTAAAACTAATCATCATTGATTTCCAAAGTCCATATTTATATTATTTAACCCTCTGAATATATTTTTATTACGAATTATTCGTAGATTTGTAAGGCATTAAATCTGAGCAATGAACCAACAAACACTTATTCATTATGAAAATAAAACTACTACTTACAATTCTCTTATTGGCAGAAATAATAACCGCCAATGCACAAAACGCAGAAAAAGAATATTTAAAGAAAGTACTTACCAATTTAGAAAAGATTGAATCTGCAACCTACTATGTCACTAACGAAAGCTGGCAACCTGATGATTCAACCGCATTATCTACCTTGCATGGCTTCGTTAAAGAGTACGATAATCCAATGGACTCAACCATAGGTGCAAGCTATGTTTCACTAGATGCCAATGATACAACAAAACTAGAATTTTGTTATGACGGCAACATAAGAGTATTACCTTATCACGAAAATAAGAAATTAGCAATTGATGATTTCACATTCAGACCACTTCCTTTCAGGCTAGTAAGTCCTCCATTCTTCAATCACGCAAAGAATATCATCAGATATGCACTTACCACTAAGGATCATATTGTAACAGAGTTGAAAGATGAGGGTGATAATTATTATTTTAAATTAGTCATTGATGAGAATCAACAGGTTGAGTTCTTTGGAAAAGCTTATCACATGCCACTTCCTCCATTCAATATCGGCAGTACAGCTTCTATTTATGAGTTATGGATCAACAAATCGAATGACCTACCTTATAAAAAACGGAGAGAGATGTCGCATGATATTTCCGTTTCAACCTGTTCGAATCTTGAAATCAATAAACTAACAATTAACGACTTTAACGCGTCTGATTATTTCCCCAAAGATTATGAGATAGTAAAATACAGCGACCTCTACAAGAAAAAAGCAGAACCAACAGCATCCAGTCTTATAGGAAAAAAAGCTCCCGGCTGGATATTAGAAAATATAGAAGCACAGCCGGTATCATTAGCCGACTGTAAAAGCAAAATCATACTAATCAACTTCACAGGCATTGGTTGTGGTGCCTGTCAGGCGGCTGTTCCTTTTCTGAAACAGTTAAAAGAATTATTCACCAGTGAAGAGTTTGAGTTGATTGCAATAGAATCCTGGAGCCGTAAAGTATCTGCCATCCGAAATTATGCAAACCGAAAGGAATTGAATTATACCATTCTGAATGCAACAAATGAGGTTATAAAACAATATCAGACCGGTGGTGCCGCACCTTACTTTTTCATAGTAGACCAAGAACGAATCATACGAAAAGTAATCAGAGGTTATAGTAATGAGAATACAGATAAAGAAATAATAAATGCAATAAAAGAACTACTATGAACATGAACAGACTATTTACTTGTCTTTGTTTGTCCTTGTTATTCAACCTGGCACAAGCACAATTACCCATCCCCGAATATCAGAAAGGAAAGGCCATTTTAAGTGGTACAATCGCCAATTACCATCCGAATGATAATCTGATATTCAAGATCGGAGCTCCCAATATCGTGATGGGAACAGCCGAAACTCTTTATCCGACTATTGAGTCAGACGGAAGCTTTACTATTAATATTCCTCTCTACCATCATACACAAGTACGGATGATGATAGGAAATGCTGATTTAGTCATTCTGCTAAGTCCCGAAAAAGAAACAAATGTAGCTATCAATCTAAGTAATCCACCAGGAAAACAGTTTGTATTTAGCGGTCAATATGCTACCATTAACAATGAATGGTGCCAGCCGGAACTGATAACAAAGATACCACCTGTTTATAGTGATGGCGACCTATTGGATTCCATTGTAGGCATTAGTGCCAATGAATTCAAAAAACGATGTATCAACCAATACAAACGATATGTAACGCACAACAACGCACAGTTACAATTCAGCGAAGACACTCGCACACTCGCCAATCTCTCATGCGCATTTGATTGCCTGGAAAATCTACAGGCCACCCACTATTGCCTGCAAACTGCTTATCAAAAGAAGGAAAACATTACGCGGGAACAAGCTTTTGCTGCTTTTCTTGATGTATATTTGCCCGATGATTTCCACAATTATTTGAAGGATTTCCCAGTCAATCACCCTTTAGCACTCTATTGTTATAATTACCGCAATGTAGTCATGGATTTATATGATACCCACAAAGACCCACTCGCTTACGAAAAAAATCTATTGAAAAATGCACCACTCACTAAAGAGGAACAGACACTTATCCATCAATATGAAACGGCTTTCAAAGCAGGTATCTCCTTTCAGCAAGAAAGCGAGCTAATGGCACTTAGTGCAAAATACTTCAAAGAAAATGACCTATTCAGATGGGAGTCATTCTCCAAAGCAAAAGAACGTCTTAGTAATATCATACAAGACAGCACAAGTTTAATAGTTGACTACATACGAGCAATCTATATGCGTTCCAGTTTTTACAATTTACAACCTCTGACACCCCGACAAGAGCTCATGGCTTCGGAAATTACCAATCCTATTTTCTTAGGTATCATTCAAGACATGAACCGCCAGATGCAACCCCGACAGAAAACGATAACAAAGAAATTCACTATTTGCGAAGCACCACAAGTTCCGGAAAAGGAACTGTTGACTGCTCTCATTGACCGCCACAAAGGGAAGGTACAGTTTATCGACTTTTGGGCTACCTGGTGCGGTGGCTGCCGGCAAATCATCAAGGAATATGAACCACTAAAGAAAGAAATAGGTGAAGACAAAGTTGCTTTCATTTACCTCACAGGCCCCAGTTCTATAAAAAAGACTTGGGATATACTAATACAAGACATTGCCGGAGAACATTACTGGTTGAACAAAGAACAGTGGGGTTATCTTTGGAATCATTTTCAGATGACGGGATTACCGATGTACCTGATAATAGATAAAAAAGGAAATATCGCAAAACAATTCACCCACGTAACAGCCAAAGAGTTGAAAGAGTTGCTAGAGTTAGAAGTCAACAGATAAGGTGCCTAGCTACAAATGCAGGAAACAGGTTCTTCGTCAAATCTGGTGAAAAGTTGTCCTCTATTCATTTATATAATTCAGTAGATGCCTGTTTTTCTAAAGGATTTACCACCCAATTTGACAAAGAGCCGAAAGCAATGAGAAGTGTGCCAAAGCTCCTTAATAAACAAAGAATCACCTTTACCACAGATAATTGTGATAAAGGTGATTCTTTGTTTATTAAGGTTTTGTATTGCCCTCTTATATCGAATTCACATTGATCTACACTACATATTTAGAAATTAATCATGTGCATAATCTTCTCCGTCGCACCGGCATTGCTAGTCACATAATAACCGGCATTCGTTCCGGTTTCCCGCAAAAACGCCTCATCTGTCAGGAAACGATCCAGCAAAGTTTTCAGCTCATCATAGTCTTTGATAGAATAGGCACCTTTTGCTTCGAGCAATTGAACGGCTTCCATAAATTTCTGATACTTCGGTCCGAAAATCACCGGAATACCGTATACAGCCGCTTCCAAGGTGTTATGGATTCCTACCCCGAAACCACCGCCTATATAAGCTATTTCACCATAGCGGTAAATAGAGGACAGCAGTCCGAAGCAGTCTATAATAAGACAATCCGCTTTCAATACATTCCTCTCATCGGCACGGGTATAGCGCACATACGGACGCTTCAGTTTACCGATGATCTCAACCAGGTGATTCTCATCGATCACATGCGGAGCAATAATCAATTTCATTTCCGGATGATTATTGAAATATTCGAGGAATAAATCCTCATCAGGTCCCCATGAACTTCCGGCAACAAAAGTAAAAGAATTGTTTCCTTTAAACTTCTCCACCAACGGGAGCTCTTTAGCCTCTTCGCGGATTTGCAGTACACGGTCAAAACGGGTATCCTCCCACCACTGTCACACGACTGATGCCGATTTTCGACAAATAACGTTTGGATGCCTCATTCTGAACAAACAGATGATCGAAATCTTTCAAGACATTGCGATAAGTGCCACCGTACCATTTAAAGAATATTTGTTCGCGACGGAAGATGGACGACACACTATATACCGGAATACGGCGCTTGTGAAGCTCATCCAGATAATTCTTCCAAAACTCATATTTGATAAAGAACGCCATGCAAGGGTTTGCGATATCCAGGAACTTCTTCACATTCCGCGGTTTGTCAAACGGCAGATAGCAGACAATGTCCGCCTCCCCGGTAATGCTTGCGCACTTCATAACCGGAAGGAGAAAAAAATGTCAGCAATATCTTATAGTTAGGATATTTCTCACGAATCATTTCTATCAGAGGGCGTCCTTGTTCAAACTCCGCCAAGCGAAGCAGCGTGAAACCAAATATACTGCTCCCCTTTCTCCACTTGCTGTCGTAGAAGTTCATACACCACCCAATGCCCCTTCATCATCTTCCGTGGCTTACGGCTAAACGGAGCAGCCAAATGGACGATAAAGTCATAAATGACTATTGCCAGGTCGTAAAGCATAGTACTGTGTCGATTACTTCAAAACCTCTACCGCTCGTTTCATACGAGCTATCGTCTCCTCTTTGCCCAACACCCAGGAAATATCGAACATGTGCGGGCCTTTTCCTTCACCCACCAATGTCAGACGGAAAGCATTCATTATATTACCTGTATGGTAACCTTTTTCAGCAATCCAGTCCATCACTACTTTTCTCCTGGCCTTCAATGCTAAAATCTTCAATACCGGCAATTACTTCCGCCAACTCAGTCATACATTTTGCCGAGTCTTCTTTCCAGCGTTTCTTCACTGTCTTTTCGTCATATTCAGCAGTAGGAGCCACAAAGAAGAAGCTACATACATCCCACAGTTCCTTGATAAAACTTACCCGGTCTTTCATCATGCCAACCACAGTCACTACCTTTTCGAAAGGAGCCTCTACGCCTTGTTCTTTCAAGAAAGGCAAGAACAGTTCCGCAATTTCTTCGTTAGGTTTCTGCTGTATATATTGATGATTGAACCATATTCCTTTTTTATAGTCGAACTTAGCTCCCGACTTGCTGCAACGGTGAAGATCAAACAACTTAATCAATTCATCCATCGACATCACTTCCAGATCATTACCCGGATTCCATCCCAATAAAGCCAGGAAATTAATCACAGCTTCGGGTAAATAACCGGATTCGCGATAACCAGAAGAGATTTCTCCGGATTTCGGATCGTGCCATTCCAATGGAAATACAGGGAATCCGAGACGGTCACCGTCACGCTTGCTTAATTTTCCATTACCTTCCGGTTTCAATAACAAAGGCAGGTGAGCAAATTCCGGCATCGTATCTTCCCAACCGAAAGCACGGTACAACAACACATGCAAAGGAGCGGAAGGCAACCATTCTTCACCACGAATCACGTGGGAAACTTCCATCAAATGGTCATCCACGATATTTGCCAAATGATAAGTAGGCAGTTCGTCAGCCGACTTATAAAGCACCTTGTCATCCAGAATAGATGAATTAATAACTACTTCGCCACGAATCAGGTCATTTACATGTATATCTTCATTCGGTTCGATTTTGAAACGAACAACATATTGTTTGCCTTCAGCAATCAGTGCATCCACTTCTTCTTTCGGCATAGTTAATGAATTGCGCATCATACCACGGGTAGATGCATCATATTGGAAGTTAGCAATTTCAGCACGCTTAGCGTCCAGCTCCTCCGGAGTATCAAAAGCGATGTAAGCCTTGTCATTATCCAGCAAAATCTGCACATATTTCTTGTAGATTTCGCGGCGCTCCGACTGACGGTATGGACCCTGTTCACCACCGAAGCTCACTCCCTCGTCAAAGTGGATACCTAACCACTTAAAAGATTCGAGTATATACTCTTCCGCTCCCGGCACGAACCGGTTGGAGTCAGTATCTTCAATACGGAAAATGAGGTCTCCGCCGTGTTGACGCGCAAATAGATAATTATACAAAGCTGTACGCACACCACCGATGTGCAATGCTCCCGTAGGACTTGGAGCAAAACGAACTCTTACTTTTCTTTCTGCCATAATTTGGGTTAGTATAGGTAAATCGTGGCAAAATTAAACCTTTTTTTCCACACTATTGTTTTTTTTTGTACTTTTCGCAAAAATTTCAATGCGTATGGAACATTTGAAGAAGAAAAAAAGATTTTCATGGAGAGATTTACTATATAAATCACTGCTGTTTGTAGCGACAGTGGCGCTGATTGTCTATTTCCTGCCACGTGACGGAAAATTCAACTATCAGTTTGACATCAACAAGCCCTGGAAATACGGACAGTTGATAGCTACTTTCGACTTTCCTATTTATAAAGAGGATGCAGTGGTAAAAAGGGAACAAGATAGCCTGATGGCTTTCTTCCAACCTTATTATCAACTGGATAAAAATATAGAAAAAGACGCAATCGCCAAGCTGAAAGAGAATTACCATACGAATCTGAAAGGTATTCTCCCTTCCATCGATTATTTGCGGTACATTGAGCGCACTTTAAAAGAAATCTATCAGGCAGGCATCGTTTCGACAGAGAATATACAGCTGCTTCACAAAGACAGCACTTCATCTGTCATGGTGATTGATGACAAACTGGCTAATCCACAGGCTACCGAGAATCTTTACACGGTAAAAAAAGCCTATGAGCACTTGCTGTCAGCAGACTCTACTCATTTCAACCGGGAAATTTTAAGGCAATGCTCCCTGAACGAATACATCACCCCCAACCTTACCTTTGACGAGGAACGTACCCAGGCTGCCAAAGAAGAAATCCTGAACAACTATTCCTGGGCAAACGGATTAGTAGTCAGCGGGCAAAAGATTATCGACCGGGGGGAAATCGTCAGCCCGCATACCTATAATATCCTGGAGTCATTACGCAAAGAATCCATCAAACGGAATGAGTCCATGGGACAGAACCGTCTGATTCTCGGCGGACAGATTCTGTTTGTAGGAATGCTGATGCTTTGTTTTATGCTTTATCTCGACCTGTTCCGAAAAGACTACTATCAACGAAAAGGCAGTCTGTCATTGCTATTCACGTTGATTGTATTTTACAGTGTCATAACCGCTTTTATGGTAACACATAATCTATTTAATGTGTATATCATCCCGTACGCGATGCTACCCATTATCATCCGTGTTTTTCTTGATTCGAGGACTGCTTTCCTGACGCATGTCATCACTATATTGATATGCTCCATATCCCTACGCTTTCCGCATGAATTCATTCTGACACAGTTGGCAGCAGGATTGGTGGCGATATTCAGTCTAAGAGAGCTATCGCAAAGGTCCCAACTTTTCCGGACGGCTTTATTGGTTATACTGACTTATGCAGCCATTTACTTCGCCTTCGAATTGATGACAGAGAACGGTCTTTCCACCGACTTCTCGAAGTTGAACATACGAATGTACACTTACTTCATCATCAATGGAATTCTGTTATTATTCACCTATCCTTTACTCTTTTTATTGGAAAAGACTTTCGGATTTACTTCCAATGTAACGTTGGTAGAACTTTCGAATATCAATAATGACCTTTTGCGGCAAATGTCCGAGACGGTTCCGGGCACCTTCCAACATTCCATGCAAGTGGCCAATCTTGCTGCAGAAGCAGCCATCCGTATTGGAGCTAAAAGCCAGTTAGTACGTACAGGAGCTTTGTATCATGATATTGGTAAGATGGAAAACCCTGCTTTTTTCACAGAAAATCAGTCAGGAGGAGTTAACCCGCATAAGAACCTGAATTACGAACAAAGTGCGCAGGTCGTCATCAGTCATGTGACGGATGGATTGAAGTTAGCCGATAAACACAATCTGCCTAAAGCCATCAAGGACTTTATCAGCACGCATCATGGACGGGGGAAAACAAAATATTTCTATATTTCCTGGAAGAACGAGCATCCGGACGAAGAGCCGAATGAAGAACTGTTCACCTATCCCGGCCCGAATCCGTTCACCAAAGAACAGGCTATCCTGATGATGGCGGATGCCGTAGAAGCTGCCTCACGCAGTCTTCCGGAATATACAGAAGAAACAATCAGCAACCTGGTCGATAAGATTATCGATTCCCAGGTCACTGAAGGTTACTTTAAAGAATGTCCTATCACTTTCAAGGATATAGCAACAGTGAAAGCTGTGTTCAAAGAAAAACTAAAGATTGCTTATCACACCCGGATCAGTTATCCTGAGTTAAAGAAGTAAGCAAACCTGCGCAAGCATCTTCAAGAACATCAAGTACATATTCAAACCCCTCGGCCCCTCCATAATAGGGGTCGGGTACATGATCTGCAGGAATACGGGTGCAATACTCCGTCATGCGATGAATCTTCTTCCATTCTTCGGGAGAAGGAGCTTTGTCTTTCAAGTCATCTATGTTACGGTCGTCCATACCGATAATCAGATCAAAATTATAAAAATCTTCCGTACGGACGGGGCGAGAACGATGCACCAATTGATAACCGCGACGGGCTGCATGAGCACGCATCCGGCTATCCGGCAATTCCCCCTGATGATAAGACAGGATTCCGGCAGAATCTATCACAAATTCTTTTTCCAGTCCCGCTTCTTCTATTAAATGAAGCATTACGCCTTCAGCCGTAGAGCTACGGCAGATATTTCCTAAACAGACAAATAATATTTTCTTCATATATACATGATTGTTTCTCAAAAAGAGTTCAGTATCTGATTGGCCCGGTTCACGGTTACTGCGGCCGGGATTTCCGGCATACTACCCAGATTGAACGGAGCAAGCATTTTTTCTATTTTCTTTAATCCGGCCTTATTTCCTTTTTTCTCAAATTCCTGACGAAGGATATTGATCTTCTCATGCGCCTGTATGCCTTCAATCAAACGCTCGAAACGAATACAGCTACGAGCACCCGGATATACAAGGTAAGTATCTCCGCCTGCCCAACTACGGAAACGGGAATCGAGCAGCGGTTCCAATGGCCAGCTGTTATATGCCCAACGCAGATAACCATCCAGATGTTTCTTAGATGAATAATAACTCATCCAGGCTGCTTCTGCAGGATCAGAGAAAGTAAACGTGTTGGGATGGGCTTCCGTACAGCAGGTATAATAATTAGTACGCTTGTTCTCGGCAACACGACGCAGACGCACTTCTTCCGGGAAGTTCTGTCCGATAACAATACAATAATCATATAGATCGGGCTCAATTTCTTCATGATAGTTCCCGGCCAACGATACTTTAAAATCCGGATCAGCTTTACGAATCACTTTCAACGTCTTCTGCATCACTTCCATCGGACGTTCGTCCATTGCAATAGCACAAATATCAAACCATCCTTTTTCTCTCAGATGCTTGGAGAAAGAGGCAAGCATCGCATCCCCACATTTCTTCATAAGCCGCATCACCCGGTGCAGTTTTCACGAATTGCAGAGAGTTGGTTGCCTGATCGTAGTATTGGAATGACAATTCCCATGGAACCATTGAGTAACAATTAATCTGTTTATCAATGCCTACACTCATCATAAATTCCACCCAACGGTCGAAGATAGTATAATCAAAAGCCCATGTTCCATCTGCCCGTTTCATCCAGGTGACCATCGTCTCGAAATAATCTTCAGTCTGACCGTTCCAGGGTTTATGTGTCAAAGTGGCTGTGATAATCTTCTGTCCGGCATCTGCCAACATTTTCATCAAAGGACGCATAGCGTCAAAATGCTCCTGGCTCCATAAAGGAACCTGATAATAACGTGCCACTGCATAAGGACTTTGCCATAAATCCAAGTGATAAGCCCATTCCGAAGGTTGAGGAAGTTCACGGGAAGAAACGGTAATTTCGAGATTCAGGCGTTGCAATAAACGCGAGCCGTCATTGATTAACAACTCCCCTTGATAAGTTCCGGGAGTAGCCGATTGAGGAATCCAGCACTGCACCCAAACCGGTTGAACAGTGTGAGCGGGCAAAGCCATCGTTTTCAGGTTGGTATCAATAGGATCGGCCACCAATAATGAATCATAATCTATGGACTTCCGGTGTCCGCAGGCACCTCTCCCATCCTTATTCAATTCATCCGTCATCACATAACGGACAAAACCACCTGTAAATGCATCTTTGGGAAGAACATTTCCCTTTTTGTCTTTAAAATCACCAAAGCTGAAATTCAGGTCTTTCAGTTCTACGCCTGTCCACACAACAGCTTGCGCGTTCACACGTTCGCCACGCCAGCCTTTCAGGGAAACAGTCTGTTGTTTCTTCAACTGCGGGAGTTGATGTTTCGCATACCGGGTATCTGTTGTACCCCAAGAGACTTGAGTGGAAGTCACCGCTGCCCACTCTTTATCAGAAGGTGCAGTAGGATCAGGCAACTCCTGATAAGTCAGTAAAGGGAACTTCGGTTGTCCTGTCGGAACACCACATTGAGTTACTCCCTGCTGGGCAAAAACTGCACCCACGCTAAAGAGACAAGTCAGAGAAAAAATAGTAAGTCGTTTCATGGTTAGTTAATTAAATGATTAAAGGTTATTATATGGGGGAAAATTATTAAATCACATAGGGTCTACATCATAATACACAATCAAAGATTTATAGCGTTCGTCCGCCAACATCTCGCGCTGGATACGTAACAACAATTCCCGTGCACGTCCCATCGGGGCATTCTGCTCAATCTTGACGACGATCTTTTTGATAAACAAAGTCTGGATACGGGCAACAGGAGGTTTATCCGGACCTAATACCCGATTGCCAAATACAGCCCGCAACTTATTCGCCATCACTGCCGCCATCTGATCCAGCAACGCTTCATTATGATTTTTCAGATAAACATATACCAGCCGGTAATAGGGAGGATAATGGAACATCTGACGTTCCACCAATTGTCCGCCTACCATATCTTCATAATCATTGGCAATGACCTGATGAATGATAGGATGATCGATACTCTTGGTTTGCAATACCACCCGTCCGCGTTTGTTCTTACGTCCGGCACGTCCCGCTACTTGTGCCATCAACTGAAAAGCACGTTCATAGGAACGGAAATCAGGATAATTCAACATGGTATCAGCATTCAATATACCTACTATACTGACATGATCGAAATCCAACCCTTTTGATACCATTTGCGTACCAATCAATATGTCCGTCTTTCCCTGCTCAAAGTCTGCAATAATCTTCTCATAAGCCGAGCGGGTACGTGTAGTATCCAAGTCCATCCGGGCTACGGCAGCTTCCGGGAAAAGGATTTTGATGTCATCTTCAATCTTTTCCGTACCGAAACCACGGTTCACCAGTTCTGTTCCCTCGCAGGCAGGACAGGATTTCGGCAGTTGATACGTATAACCGCAGTAGTGACAGGTTAATTGATTAATTCCTTTATGATAGGTAAGGCTTACATCGCAATTCTTACACTTAGGCACCCAACCACAGGTACGACACTCCACCATCGGAGCAAACCCACGACGGTTCTGAAAAAGAATCACTTGTTCTTTCTGTTCCAAAGCCTCTTTCATATGTTGTATCAGAAGTGGCGAGAATTGTCCGACCATCCGCTTTTTGCGATGCAGTTCCTTGATATCCACCGGAATAATCTCCGGCAACTGGATTTCTTTATATCGTTCTTTCAGTTGTACGAAACCATATTTTCCCTCTCTTGCATTCTGCCATGACTCGATAGAGGGAGTGGCCGTACCCAACAGGGTTTTAGCTCCGTACATGGCGGCCAGTACAATAGCCGCGCTACGCGCATGATAGCGGGGAGCGGGATCTTGTTGCTTATACGTATTTTCGTGCTCTTCGTCCACAATCACCAATCCCAGATTTCGGAAAGGCAGGAAAATAGAAGAACGAACACCCAGAATAATATCATACCCGTTCTCTCCCAGTTGCTTCCGCCATATTTCAACCCGTTCGGCATCAGGGAACTTAGAATGATAGATACCCAGACGAGCACCGAAGACCCGTTGCAAACGCTCCGTGATTTGAGTGGTCAATGCAATTTCCGGCAACAAATATAACACCTGCTTTCCCTGACGAATCGCTTCTTCTATCAGATGGATATAAATTTCAGTCTTACCACTGGACGTTACCCCATGAAGCAGACAGACATTTTTCTCCTGAAAAGACTGCACGACTTCATCAAATGCACGCTGTTGAAACTCATTCAAAGGATTTAATTCGACAATCTCCTTCTCCTGCTTATCCAACCGCCCGATTTCATGGTAGTAGATTTCAAAAATCTTCTTATCCACCAATCCATTCAATACAGAAGGAGCCACATTAGTCCGCTGCAACAGTTCTTTCTTGGAGACTTCTTTCGGAGTTCCCGCTCCTAAAACGCCGGAACACTCCACATACTTCATGAGTAATGCCAACTGCTTCGGAGCACGAGACAGAATATCAAACAGGATATGAAGCCGCTTTTCATCCGCTGTACCCGCAAGCCGAACCCGTGCCTCTGTTTTAGGTTTATAAGTACGCCTCAACTCCTCCTTTACGAAAATCGCTTCTTTATCGAGCAAAGACTTGATGACCGTAAGAATATTTTTGATACCACTGTCCTTCTCCAGTTTAGTGACGCACTGTTGCGAATCTACGGCAAGTAAATCCAAAATACGTTGCTCACGTTCCGGCAATGGCGCATCCGCTTCAAAATCAGGATTATATTCAACGATCGTTTCACTCTCCAGTTTCAGGCCGGAGGGAAGTGCCGCTTTATAGACATCGCCTTGTGTACAGAGATAATAATCAGCTATCCACTCCCAAAATTTGAATTGAGCGGGTAACAGAATGGGAGAAGCATCCAGCAATGCAGATATATCTTTCACTTCGTACTCCGTTGGAGCACAATAATGAACGTTAAGGACGATAGCCGTATAAAACTTCTTCCGCCCGAAAGGAACTACCACACGGCAGCCTATCTTCACATCTTCCGCACATTCATCCGGCAAAGAGTAAGTAAAACTCTTCGGAAGCGGAAGCGGTAATATGACATCTACATACTTTTTCATTGCAGCTACAAAAATACAATAAAAAAATGGGGATTTAAAAGAAGGGAGAGAGAACACTTAAAAAGAAAACTCTACTTCATACGAGAATTGGAAGAAATATATTCGAGAGCGCAACAGGACAATCCCAAACAAAAAAGAGTTTCCGGTTATCGGAAACTCTTTTTCATATACTATGTAAAGTGATAGACTACTTAAAAAATATAGGCCACAGATACTTGCCAAGTCTTAGTCTTATAAGAAGCATTTGTTCCTTCAATATCAGCAGTATTACCCAATGGGATATTGTAATTAGCACCCACCTGCAAATGGTTCAGCAACTTCAAACCGGCACCCACATTGATACCTACTTCAGCTTTCTTCTTATCAATTCCCGATTTCTTTTCAAAATCGAAATAAAAGTCAGGACCTGCAGCCAGATAAATACCCGCCAGACTTCCCAAGCCAATGGTATATTTCAGGTTTACAGGAATATCAATACCGTTTTGTTTAACAGTAATATCATCATTCCCTTCTGAAACTTTGATACCCCGTTGAGCAAAAAGCAAAGATGCATCTACTCCCAACCCTACGATTGGAATATTAAACTCGGCCATCGGACCGATAAAGAAACCTGTGAAATTATCCTTTTTAAAGTTTTCGCTCACATTAGAGAAACTCGCCTTTGACAAGTTCAAACCTCCCTTTACACCAAAGTGTATCTGCGCCTGAGCAGGCATTGTCATAGCTATACATATAGCAATCATTAAAGCACCAAAAATCTTTTTCATAAATTTACGTGTTTATAATTCGGGACAAAGATATATATTTAGATTAAATAAACACAAATTATTGGTTTTTTGTTCGCTCAAAGTCGTTGTTGTTCACCCAATCCTGCTCTCGTACCTTTATATTTACTCTTTTTGAAGATTGAAGTTACAAAAATAGATTCATATTTTCTTTACTTATATACCTATGATTGGTTTTACAATTTCGATCCTCAATCCTAGTGCATTCACTATTCGGTAGAATGTCCCTACGCTAGGATTTATTGCTCCGCTTTCAATACGTGAAATATACGATTTAGTCGCATTGATTCTTTTAGCCAATTCTGATTGGGTTACTTTCGCTTCTCGTCTTGCATCCAACAATATTTGACCAGTATAAAAAGCGTATGCCTCTTCATCAAACTTTTCACGTTCTGAAGTTCCAGGTGCTCCGAACTCTCTGTCAAGTTCTGCGCTGATATCAGTCAGCATGTTGTTTTTTGTACTCATAATATTCCTTCCTTTATCTTTAATGCCTTATCTATTTCTGTCTCCGGGGTTTTCTGTGTCTTCTTTTGGAAACAATTAAATAAGACAATTATTTGTCCTTCATCAAATATAAAAAATATACGATAGATATTTCCATTATATGATATACGTAATTCATACAAACCATCACGTATAGACTTTATAAACTTTATAGGCAAACGGTCTTCTGTTCCAAGTAACGAAAGTACATACTTCACTTTTTGAATTTCTTTCTCTGTTAGAGTAGCAAGAAAATCTTTATAGTATTGACCGTATGCTATTATCTTTCTTCTCATACTGCAAATATAGCAAAAGTTTCAATATCTTGCAACTTTTGCTATCGAATTAAATCCGCCAACGAGTTTTTCCATATTACTTCCTGATTTTCATACAAATTCTTTTCAGCCAACAGGTACAGCAAGTAGTCTGCCCCAAGACGAGTTCTTTTTCCAACTTCTGTACTCGATCGCATTGTTTCAGCCATTTGATTTGCAAGGTATCATAGAGGATTCCGGCTGCTTTATATCTTGTGATTTCTTTGTCCTGTTTTCCTAAAAGTGATAGGTATATTGAACAAAGTTTTGATTTATCTATGCAATATCGTTCCAGTTTTTCGATATACATCAAGGTAGCCCCTTTTTCATTTCGACTCATAAACTCCTGAACACTGTCATCACTGACGATGTCGATGCCCGGCCTTTCGTAGTTCACAGTGATTTCTCGCATCTCTATCAAGACCCAGATATATTCTGTCTCGAATCCGTACTTTGCAGTCGCTTCTTCTATACTAATCCATTGTGCCATAGCGTTTGTTCTTTTATGTGTGATACAATAAGGGATGAATAATGTTTTATTCATGTATATTAGCACAACGAGCATCCACTCTTTTTGCAGTCTGCCGGATGGGGACTGGCTAGGTTAAATTGGGGTAATTGATAACCGGCCGAATACAAGAAAGACGCAGATGCTGCTGTACCATTATCCGATCTTAAGGCTAGCTACACCCGCACAAAAGATAATGATAACAGCAGACACCCACGTCAATCGTTTATATATAACACATCTCTTACGAATATGTTGATATACATCCGTTCACGTGGAGTATCTACCGTATCATCTCTCTTTGTTTGGATTGGCTATTTCTAAGATCGAGAGATAATACGCTTTTACTCCATAATGGAAATAAAAACCACCTTCTGCCTATTCCATCACGCTGATGGGCTGAAAGCGTACGGCAAAGATATATGTTTTTTTTGAAACGCAGTCGAAATATGGAAATAAATACTGGAAGTTATGTATTAAAATGAATCTGACAAAAGATGGCTCTACTTCTCATTCTTGATTACTGAAATATTTCTCACAAATAAAAGTTGTAGCAGTTTTTACCCCCTCACCCATTGGTTCAATCCCTTTATTCATCGGCATTACAGGTGTGAGGGTAAAGATGATGGCAGGGTGAGGGTAACTTTTACCCTCACCCTGCCATCACGTAAGCGCTTCCACTAATCTGCACCTACAACAAACTGTTATCATCTGATGTACTGAACATTAATTATTTCCGCAAGAAGTATTAACAGCTATCACCTCAAGTATTAACACTTTAGACTTCAGCCATTAATAGTTGAAAAATCAGGTATTAACACATGGGAAATGGAGTGATAATACCTGATCAATGGTTTAATATCATCTGAAACAACAGGTGAAACGAGCGTATAGATACAGATGAAAGCATCATACCATATAAGATTGCAAATGGCTTATCCAGTAGGAAAGTTCCAGTTTTCAATAGGACGAACGACAGTCTCATGTAATGATACTAACAGTTTGTAGTGTACTGAATAAGTTGACACTTCTCAAATTCGAAATTCACATGGAAGAATTAAAAAAGAAGTACACTCCTTACACAGAATCTGAACGAATGTCGTATATTCGTGAGTATTTATCGACTTCCGAAACGAAGTATCAGTTTGCCAAGCGTACGGGTATTTGCCGTCGTTTGCTGATTCTTTGGCTTGATAAGTATCATATAAATGATAAAGTTATGAGTACAGAACAACCCTCTTTAAGAAAAGACTCTGATGAGTCTCTCAATGAACTGGAGAAAGAACTCGCTGCATTGCGTGCCGAAAATCGCAAGCTTCAACGTGCTCTTCAGGAAGAAAGTCTTCGTCATGAAGCTTGTGAGGAATTGATTAATCTTGCGGAGTCAACCTATCACATCAAGGTTCGAAAAAACTCCGATGCCAAGTAATCGACACCTTGTCACAGGGGAACTCTGCCCTTCATATGCGCGGCAGTCTGCAGTTCCTCTGTGATTACTTCGGCATAACCAGACAAGGTTATTATAAGCATGTCAACAGAAAATGGAAATAGACATCCTCACATCAAGCATTGTGTTGTATTGTAATGAGTTACGTAAACTTATGCCCAAGGCTGGTATGCGTGAACTCTATGCATGCTGCCTTCGCAAGTTTGGTGTCAGGATGGTCATTGGACGTGATCAATGCTATAATATTTTTCGTGCCACCTACTTTGTCAACGTGTCAGACGTGTGAGGCCAAAGACAACAAATTCCAATCATAATTATTACATTTATCCAGACCTGCTGAATGTCACGCCTAAATTTGTAGCTGACACATTCGGTTCAATGGTTGTAGCGGACATAACCTATGTTGCCACGTGCCAGGGATGGGCTTACCTGTCCCTTCTTACCGATGCGGGCAGTCGGGCCATAGTCGGATATGCCCTGTGCAAAACACTCGAAGCGGAAGGTCCTTTAAAGGCACTGAGGATGGCTATGGACTTTACAACAGATACAATGTTGATTTGAATAATCTGATACACCATTCTGACCGGGGAGTGCAATACTGCTCAAACCTGTATGTAGGTATGCTCAAGAAACATCATATTAATATCAGTATGACTCAGTGTGGGGATCCGCTACATAATGCTCTGGCTGAACGGATGAATAACACGATCAAGAATGGGTGGCTTTTTGACTGTACAGATGACAGCTTTGAACAATTGGATAAACGTATAGCCGATGCCATATATGCATACAATTATGTTAGACCGCATCAAGGCATACAAATGAGAACTCCGATGGAATATATTCGTAAATGCAGTGGAAAGGTAGCTGAAGTCCCGCTCGTCGGGACGGGTGCTCCCGCCCCTTGCCGCTAGGGCGATCCCCGAGCGAAGAGTTTTTGTTATTTAATGAAAGTTTACAGCCCGAAGTCTTGCACTTATAAGAGAAGATACATAATTTTGCAAAATATCTAAAATGACAACTTATACAGGAATTACAAAGGGACAAGTAAACTTATTTAGGTTTTAAAAAATATTGAGTAAACGAACTTAGGTATAACAAGCGAAGTTGTCAACTAAATCCAGTACAGTACAGTTTCCCGGTGAGAGACTATAGTTTCCCCGTAAGGAAACTACATTTTCCCCGTAGGGAAACCATTGTTCCCCCATAGGGGAAACTTTAGTTTCAAGCCTGCAGGTTCAAGACTTGCTTATTAGGTTAACAACGAATGATATTGCAAAGTTCGTCGCTTTCGAAGTAATAAACAATAACCATTTCGCCGAATAAATTAGCAATTATTCCCGTATAAGGTCAAAGTAATAAATAATCAAAACAGAGTGTGTCAAAACGCAGATTAACGCAAATTATCGCAGATTATTTCAATTATATTGATACATTAATCAACTAATTGTAAAATTATATCTGCGATAATTCGCGTTAATCTGCGTTTTATTATTCATTATGACACACCTCCATCTCATCTTAAACCAATCTCCACTTACTATATATCAATCAACGATTCGGGTGAATGTCCAACTTCACCGGTTTAATCATATTTTCCCGGTTTTAAGATAGTATCTAGGTCTTCCTTAGAAAGAATGTTATGTTCCAAAACTAGTTCATAAACTCCCTTCCCTGTTTCCAATGCTTCTTTGGCTATTTTAGTAGAGTTCTTATATCCGATCACCGGATTCAGGGCTGTCACTACTCCAATGCTGTTATGCACATCTCTCCGGCATTTTTCTTCATTAGCCGTAATGCCGTCGATGCATAAGGTGCGCAAAGTGTCAAAACCATTCATCAACAAATCGGCAGACTCGAAACAGCATTGTGCCATCACCGGCTCCATTGCATTCAGTTCCATTTGAGCTGCTTCACCGCTCATGGCCACACAAAGGTCATTTCCTATTACCTTGTAGGCCACCTGGTTCATCACTTCAGGAATCACCGGATTCACTTTTCCGGGCATGATGGATGAGCCCGGCTGCATTGCCGGCAGATTGATTTCTCCCAATCCACAACGCGGACCGGAAGCCAGCAACCGCAAGTCGTTACATATCTTATTCATTTTAACAGCAATACGCCTCATCACTCCCGAATAACCTACCATGCAGGAAGTGTCCGAAGTAGCTCCCACCAAATCGTCTGCTAGTTTGATATCCAATCCCGTAATCTTGCGCAAAGCGGCAATGCACTTCTCCGCATATTCCGGTTCGGCAGTGATTCCTGTTCCAATGGCTGTTGCTCCCATATTGACTGCCAGAAAATCCTGTGCAGCAAAATCAAGGTTCTTTATTTCATGTGACAAAATACTTGCAAAGCCATTAAAAGTTTGCCCAAGAGTCATCGGTACGGCATCTTCCAATTGGGTACGCCCCATTTTGATGACATGTGCAAACTCATTCGCTTTCTTCCGGAAAGACTCGATCAGAACCTCCAAATGCTTAACCAATTTCAAATGAGTATAATACAGTCCAATGTGAATGGCTGTAGGATAAGCATCGTTGGTAGATTGTGAACGGTTGACGTGATCGTTAGGCGAACAGAATTGATATTCTCCCCGCTGATGCCCCATCAGTTCCAATGCCCGGTTGGCAATCACTTCATTGGCATTCATGTTGGTGGTCGTACCGGCTCCTCCCTGAATCATATCTACGGGGAACTGCTCGTGATGCTTTCCTTCGAGTATTTCTTTACAGGCTCTCAAGATAGCATCCGCTTGTTCTTCAGTCAATAAGTCCAGTTCACGGTTGGCAATGGTGGCTCCCATCTTCGTAATGGCCAATGCCTGAATAAAGGATACTCATTCAAATGAAACTTGCTGATGCGAAAGTTTTCAATACCACGGAGTGTCTGTACTCCATACAATGCACTTTCCGGCACTTCACGACTACCTATCAGGTCGCTCTCTGTACGAGTTTTTTTTGATAATTTCTGTTCCATATCGGTTGTTTTATAGTAATAACGTTTTCGTTAGTTCTTATAATAACCAACCAGCGATGTTATTGTTTTAATAAATATGCAAAAACTATTCAAAGACTTTTTTGTTGTAAATAGAAGAAAAAGAAAATACAAAGAGAAGAATCGCTTATCTTTGTTTTTGAATTTAAAACAGCAATCTATGATATTACAATTAGCATTTGTTCTGACAGCCATTATTATTGGCGCACGTTTGGGAGGCATCGGACTCGGTGTCATGGGAGGAGTAGGGTTGGGAATACTCACGTTCGTTTTTGGTTTACAACCCACTGCGCCTCCCATCGACGTTATGTTAATGATTGCCGCCGTAATCTCTGCCGCTTCCTGCATGCAGGCAGCCGGAGGTTTGGACTATATGGTGAAACTGGCAGAACATTTGCTTCGTAAAAATCCTTCACACGTCACTCTGCTTAGTCCGCTGGTGACTTACCTCTTTACTTTTGTAGCCGGAACCGGACACGTGGCTTATTCCGTACTGCCGGTGATTGCAGAGGTTGCCACCGAAACAAAAATCCGTCCGGAACGTCCGTTGGGTATTGCCGTCATCGCTTCCCAGCAGGCCATTACGGCAAGTCCGATCTCTGCCGCTACCGTGGCACTTCTCGGACTTTTAGCCGGATTCGACATTACCCTGTTCGACATTCTCAAAATTACGATTCCCGCCACCATCATCGGAGTGTTGGTAGGCGCCTTGTTTTCCATGAGAATCGGTAAGGAACTGGTGGAAGATCCCGAATATCAGAAGAGATTGAAAGAAGGTTTATTCAACAATAAAAAGGTGGAGATTAAAAGTGTCAAGAACAAACGTTCGGCAATGATTTCCGTTATCATCTTTATATTGGCAACTGCTTTTATCGTGCTTTTCGGTTCTTTTGAAGGAATGCGCCCCAGTTTCCTGATTGATGGGGAAATTGTCACCTTGGGAATGTCTTCCATCATCGAAATCGTGATGTTGTCGGCTGCCGCAATTATCCTGTTAGTAACGAAGACGGACGGGATCAAGGCAACGCAAGGTTCTGTATTTCCGGCAGGTATGCAGGCGGTGATTGCCATCTTCGGTATTGCCTGGATGGGAGATACCTTTCTTCAGGGAAATATGGGACAGTTGACTCTCTCTATTCAGGGAATTGTGCAACAAATGCCGTGGCTGTTCGGTGTCGCCCTGTTTGTGATGTCTATCCTGCTATATAGCCAGGCTGCCACTGTACGGGCACTCGTCCCTCTGGGCATTGCGTTGGGGATTTCTCCTTATATGCTGATCGCTTTATTCCCGGCCGTGAACGGATATTTCTTTATTCCGAATTATCCTACCGTGGTGGCTGCAATTAATTTCGACCGTACCGGGACAACAAAAATCGGCAAATATGTGTTGAATCATTCGTTCATGATGCCCGGTCTGGTATCGACCGTTGTGGCTATTGCACTAGGTTTGCTTTTTATACAAATATTCTAATAGATTCATATTATTAACCTAAACATCATTCAGTTATGAAACAATTCAAAAGCTTTGGACTGGTAGTAGTCACACTACTGTTTTCCGTAACTATGGCATTCGCCGCAAAACCGAATATTCATATTCTTGCTACGGGAGGAACCATTGCCGGAACAGGAAGCTCGGCTACGGGCACCAGCTATACGGCAGGACAAGTTGCTATCGGCGCACTGCTCGATGCTGTGCCTGAAATTAAAGACATCGCCAACGTAACCGGAGAACAGATTGTCAAAATCGGTTCGCAGGACATGAACGACCAGGTTTGGTTGACGCTTGCCAAGAAAATCAATGAACTACTGAAACGCCCGGACATTGACGGCATCGTGATTACTCACGGAACAGACACCATGGAGGAAACTGCTTACTTCCTGAATCTGACTGTCAAGAGTGACAAACCGGTGGTATTAGTAGGCGCCATGCGTCCGTCTACCGCTCTAAGTGCCGACGGCCCGTTGAACCTTTACAATGCCGTTGTTACCGCAGCCGCAAAAGAATCGAAAGACAAAGGGGTATTGGTTGCCATGAACGGCCTGATCCTCGGAGCGCAGAGCACGGTTAAAATGAATACGGTCGATGTACAAACTTTCCAGGCTCCCAACTCCGGCGCACTGGGTTATGTACTGAACGGAAAAGTGTTCTACAACCAAGTAACGCTAAAGAAACATACTACCCAGTCCGTTTTTGATGTCACTCATCTGAACGCGCTTCCTAAAGTAGGTATCGTGTACAGCTATTCCAACATTGAGGCCGATATGGTAACTCCGATGCTTAGCAACGGGTACAAAGGCATCATCCACGCAGGAGTAGGAAACGGAAATATTCACCAGAACATCTTCCCGGTACTGACGGATGCCCGCCAAAAAGGTATTCTTGTCGTTCGTTCTTCCCGTGTCCCGACCGGACCCACCACACTGGATGCAGAGGTGGACGACGCCAAATATCAGTTTGTGGCTTCGCAGGAACTGAACCCGCAGAAATCTCGTGTTTTGTTAATGCTTGCACTAACAAAAACTACAGACTGGAAACAGATTCAGCAATATTTCAACGAATACTAAAAACCTGACTTACTTATGAAAAAATGGATATTCATGCTGCTCCTCGCGGGCAGCATACAGGGAATATATGCTCAAAAAACAGAGAAAAAGGAGAAATTCAATCCGAACACTCCCCTGTTTGAAGAGCTGACAGACGTGAAAAAGAAAACAGATAAATTCAATCTTTATCTGAATATGCAAGGGAGCTTTGACGCTCATTTCCAAAATGGTTTTCAGGAGGGTGACTTCAATATGCACCAACTCCGCATCGAAGCGAAAGGAAATATCAACAACTGGCTGTCTTACCGCTATCGTCAGCGTCTCAACCGCTCGAACGATGCAAACGGCATGATTGATAACCTCCCGACTTCTATCGACTATGCCGGAATCGGTATCAAGCTGAATGACCAGTTTAGTCTTTTTGCAGGAAAGCAATGTGCCGCATACGGTGGTATCGAGTTCGACCTGAATCCGATTGACATCTATCAATACAGTGATATGATTGATTACATGAGTAATTTCATGACCGGATTGAATGTGGGTTATAACATTACTCCCGAACAGCAGCTTAACCTGCAGATATTGAACAGCCGTAACAGTTCTTTCGATAATACTTACGGAATCACAGAGGATGCCGAAGGCAATCTCCCCGATCTGAAATCGGGCAAAATGCCACTGGTTTATACATTGAACTGGAACGGTAATTTCAATAATGTATTTAAAACCCGTTGGTCGGCTTCTGTTATGAACGAGGCCAAAAGTCACAATATGTATTATTATGCTTTAGGTAACGAGTTGAATCTTGGAAAATGGAATGCTTTTGTCGATTTCATGTATTCAAAAGAGGATATTGACCGCAAAGGAATCATTACCAGTATCGTAGGTCGTCCGGGCGGGCATAACGCTTTTGATGCTAACTATCTTTCGGTTGTTGCCAAATGTAATTACCGCTTTCTTCCGAAATGGAATGTTTTTGTGAAGGGTATGTATGAGACGGCTTCCGTAGGCAAGGCGTCCGAGGGAATAGAGAAGGGAAATTACCGTACTTCCTGGGGATATCTGGGCGGTATCGAATATTACCCGATGGAAACCAATCTGCACTTCTTTGTTACCTACGTGGGACGTTCGTATGATTTCACTTCCCGCGCCAAGGTGCTGGGACAGGAGAATTATAGTACTAACCGTATTTCTGTAGGATTTATCTGGCAGATGCCTGTATTCTAATCCTAAAGCAAGAAACCGAGCTGACAATAAAAAATACCCGATAGCTTCTTACAACAGTTATCGGGTATTCTTATATGTTCGGTCTTTTTTCTAAATCAATACTCTTCCTCGTTAAAGAAGAAATCCTCCTTACTAGGATAATCCGGCCAAATATCTTCGATACTCTCATAGATTTCGCCCTCATCTTCCATCTCTTGGAGATTCTCAATAACTTCAAGAGGAGCACCCGAACGCATGGCATAATCAATCAATTCGTCCTTGGTTGCCGGCCAGGGAGCATCTTCAAGTTTTGATGCTAGTTCCAATGTCCAATACATAATCTTGAGTATTAAAAAGTGAATACTTATTTTCTATTTTTCGGCAAAAGTATAATAAAATCTATCATTTCCAACTATTATCCCAAAATATTTCATTATTTTGCTCATCAAAATTAATTTTTCGGGATAATACAAACAAATAATCTGATAATCTGTTGACAAATGCTAATACTTCGGGAGAAATTGTACAAGTTTCGGATAAAGCCAGAATACGTCTCTCGGCTCTCCTACAAATAGTACGGCAAACATGACAAACGGCTGCTCCACGACTCCCGCCGGGAATGATGAAAGCGCAAAGTTCGGGCAGTTGTTCATCCAGCTTATCAATCTCGCGCTCAATATTCTCCACGTTTTCGGGAGTTATGATGCTGGCAGCCTTCAGTTGCGTTTTTTCCTGGTCGGTGGCCAGATGTGAACCGATGGCAAATAGCTTATGCTGAATGCTCAAGATGAAATCACGGTCTGATTCATCCTGCAGATAGGTGTTCAACCATCCTAAATGAGAATTTAGTTCATCCACAGTTCCGTAAGCTTCCAAACGGATATGGGTCTTTGGAACGCGGCTTCCGCCAACAAGACTGGTAGTTCCTTTGTCACCGGTCTTTGTATATACAAGGCTCTTTTTCATAATCTTCTTTTTTACTTATTATAAGGTAAACGTACAAAGGTTCTTAGAAGTTGACAATATACTGCTGTTTTATCTTCGTTTTATCAAAAAATAGTAAACCGACGTCGTAGAGGTCAAAGGTGATGCCTACTCTTTCATCAGCCTGCAGCTTTTTCCAAAGTGCTTTCATCTCTTTGGAATAGCAGATGCCATGGACTACAAATACACTTTTAGGAGTGGTGCGATGTGCACAGACCCGGAAGACTTCTTCCAGTAAATCGGGATTCCGGTAGTCATTCAGATACAGAAAGTCGACTGAAGTGTCTGCATCCAGAAACAGTTCCGACAAGTCGGAAGCAAAGAGGTAGGAAGCCGATGGTTTAGCGGATTGTAAGTAGAGGGTTGTGGAGGAAGGACGCCCAACTTCTATAATCGTAGCAGGCTGCACTTTGTTCACCAACCGGAACAGGAAACGGTTTACCTTTTGAGAACCTTTAGTCCACCCACGCTCTCTTATCATTTTTTTTTGTTCTTTTTTCAAAGAAGAATAGGCATAGTAAGGCATCTTAACTCAAATCACATCGGTAATCAGGCTAAAAGCAAAAGGGGAATGTACGCCATATCCGCAACGATAACGAAAGCGGGAAAGCCAGATAAAAGGTCTTTTTATACAGAGTAGAAGATTCATAAAACAATCATTCGTATTTTTATTCTCCCGACAAAGATATATTTTTTTATTGAAAAAGGGTCGGTTCCCATAAAGAACCGACCCTCATACTCATTTATTCCAAGTTACTACTGTAGTCTGAATGATACCGGTACAGTAAATTTTACTCGAACTTTCTTACCATTTTGCACTCCGGGAGTCCATTTCGGCATAGAACTTATCACGCGGATAGCTTCTTTATCCAAATAAGGATCAACCCCTCGCACAACTTCAGGATTGGAAATCGTTCCGTCTTTGTCTACAACAAACTGAACAATGACTTTTCCTTGTGAACCAGTTTCCTGCGAAATCGTTGGATATTTGATATTACTACTTAAATATTTCATTAAAGCAGCTGTACCTCCAATAAACTCCGGCATGACTTCAACACTTACGTGAATAACGTCTTCAACTACCGTTTCTGTTTCTACCACTGGGGGTATCCAAATAACGTCACGAACTGCATTCATATCCTCTGACACTGTAGAAACGTTATCCGTCACCTCCATATTGTTTTCCACTATTTCGAACAATTCTGTTACCTTAGTTTCGGGAGGAGGAGGCGGTTCCAGTTTCTCGTCTGGGAATGTGATTGGAACTAGCTCTGTTACAAAGATGGATTCATCATCTGGTGATAGTGCTGCAACTCTGACATCATGTTGTGTCCATTCGAACGAAACGAACATGAAGGCTAGCGCAACAACCAAACCCATCAACAACCAAGAACCCCGTTGATTCTCAATTGCAGCCTTTTTTGATTTCTTGGCTTCCATAAAAAATGTGTTTAAGTAATTAATAATAGAAAATATATAGTATATATACTACTTTTCGTTTTTCCTCTTAAGCATTACTTAAAGTGCTCTCTCGCTGCAATAAATATAATCGTTTTATGGATAGGTTGTTACGACGTCTCTTGTTTATTTTATTCTTTTCTCTTCTTTTGGATAAAATTTATGAATAATTCGGCTTTAGTGAGTTTAGTATGAGTAAACGTTTCTATACCACTATTTTTCATATCTCAATATTGAACATAAATTGTACTAAGACCAGTATGACCGGACGCCTGCAATGAATCTCCAGAATAGGTCAGATGCATAGAGATTCCGTTATAATCAATTTTCACCGGATAAGACACCTGCTGCCGGTCTATTGGAATGAGTACATCGAGTATACCTTCATCGTTCGTTTTCACTTTCAGAAAGCCAAAGTCGAATGTTACACCTATAAGTTGCTTTTCCGTTTCATTATCTACAATACAGTATTGAATATGCCCAAACGTTTCAGGATTCCGTTGAATAGGCAATGCCATCTTTGAAGTAATAGATACGATTGTGTCCAACACATAGCAACCATAAGCCTTTGCAACAATTCTCATATTCTGTCCTTTATACTTTCCCGGAATGTTGGGAAACAAAACAGCATTATCCAAATCTTTTAGAACCACTGTGCGTAGATCATTTTCACCTAGAAACAGATACAGACTGTCTGTTTCATCGGCACTAAGTGGGAGAGCCTTGCAAGGTGTTTGTGATAATTGCACTGCTAAATCAAAAGGACGTGAATGAATTGCGTTCACTGCCAGTCCAATGATAATGGAAAAGACAACAATCATCAAAGTGGTCAGCTTAATGAGAAAATGCTTTCGACGATTCCATAATACGCCAAAGTCTACATCAAGCATCCTTGCCACAAGACGGATAAATGCTTGATGGAAACGTATCGCATGGAATCTTGAATTTTCCGCCTGCACATCAATCCCCAAAAGTTCCAATCCGCCTAACGTCAGTTGAGCATGAAAACATTCCCGATCTTTGGAATGAGGAATACCGTCAATGATAAAAGGTATAATCTCTCTTTCGCGTCCCTTCAAGCGGAAGTAGGCAATCTCCTCCCCTACATATTTCGATTGTGCCGAATTCGGCGAACAAATGACAATCAGATATTTCGATTCATCCAATTTATGATGCAGTTCGTCACTAAGTACACCACTCGTCAGTTCATCAGCATCACGAAAGACTTTAAACCGTTTAGGTGCCTCCGGCTTCATTTTCTGAATCATTGTCGGCAAATTGTACGATTCTAATAAAAACTGTAATCGCTTCGCCGCCTTAATGTCCGTATGACGATAGCTAATAAAAGCAAAAAAAATGTGTGCCATTTCGTCTGATTTCTATTTAAAATTAACCACATTTGATAACATTCCACTATTTTTTCTTTTTCCTACACATTCATGGGATATATCTGCAATTGCATGCCTATCATATTATTGTTCAAATCAAAAACATTAATATATTTGTTTCTATCCTCCATCAGCACACTCAAGAACAATATAGTTTTCTGACATTCCTCGCTCAAAAGCGAAAGATCTTTTCGGTGATGGTTCCTAATATAATATGAGTTTTCATAAATTATTTTGTTGTTTCAGGAGATTGTAATACCTTACTATTAGCAACATTAATCAAATCCATAATTTCCTTTGTCAAAGGATGATTTTCACCATAAACAGACAAACGGATTTTCAAGGACTTCTCATAATAGTTCAGAGCTTTGGATTTGTCACCTTGAATTATATACAAACTCCCTATACTATAATAACTCAAAGCTACCTCAGGATGGTTCTCACCAAAAAGAGACAAACGGATTTTCAAAGACTCTTCAAAATAATATAAGGCTTTAGAATAATCTTTTTGAGCAAAATATACTTCTCCTATATGATCATAAATAGAAGATACTTGAGAATGATTTTCACCATAAACTGACAAAACTATTTTCAAAGACTTTTTAAAATAATCCAAAGCTTTGAAATCATCTCCTTGAACGGAATATATTTCTCCTATATCATTGTAAACAGAAGCTACTCGGGAATGATTTTCACCATAAACTGACAAACGAATCTTTAAAACCTCCTCAAAATATTCCAAAGCCTTAGAGTAATCCCCTTGAGCAAAATACACATACCCAATATTATAATATCCGGAAGCTACAGAAGGATGGTTCTCACCAAAAAACGACAAATCCAATTTCAAAGACTTTTTAAAATAATCCAAAGCTTTAGAATAGTCATTTTGAGCAAAATATATCTGTCCTATATAACTGTAACTTGTAGCTACAGCAGGGTGGTTATCTCCATTAAGCAACAAAAATATTTTCAAGGCCCCTTCAAAACAGACCAAGGCTTTGGAGTAATCTCCTTGATTTGAATATACACGTCCCATACCAATAGATACATTGGCTATTCCCCATGAAGCGTTCTCACCGTAAATCATCAAATAGATATTCAAAGACTTTTCATAATATTCCAAAGCTTTAGAACAGTCATCTTGAGCGAAATATATCTGTCCCATACGTTCATAATCATTAGCCACAATTTCATCATTTTCGCCATAAACAGATAGCCGAATCTTCAAAGACTTTTCATAACATTCCAAAGCTTTAGAATAGTCATCTAGCTTCTCATATATTCCCCCTATTATAATGTAACTAGTTGCTTTGTATGTATCATTGTCTGTTGTATTCAATGCAGACAACTGATAATTCATAGCCCGATTGTAATCAGCCATATAATCTTCTTCAAACCTTCCCGCTGCAATCAAATAATCCCAATTTGTTGGAGCAGCTTTCGTGAGAATCTCATAATAATGCGAAACCGAATCATTCAAATGCTGCATCTTGAATGATTCGATAGCAGTCTCCATTTTCCCAAACCATTGACTGCGTTGTTGTATCAACCGTTGTTGTTCTGACAGTCCTCTAGCTAATTCAAGCTTGGCTTGTTCTACTTTTGCGTCCGCATTCCGTTGCTGTTGTTCAATCACCTTCCAGGCCTCCTCGGCTCCGCCGGGCATAGACTCGCGTATCAAGTCATTAAGCGCCTTCCATTCTCCGTTTTTTTTCAGTTTATAGATTCTCAGTTCCAAAGAGTCCAAGCTCTGATAATCGGTCAGTGCCAGCTCTCCAGCTAGTTCCTTGATAACCTCATCTATCTTATCCTCATTGTTGATGTAGTCAAGATAAAGTTTGCGGATGCTATCACACTCCGCTTTCAGACGTGCATAATGTACATCCGACTCGCTCAATTCTCCAAGACGCTTATTCAGTTCATTGCGTAGTTTACGTAAAGATAACGACTGCTCTTCATACTTTTCTTTCAGTAACTCATACCGCTTCTTATACTCCATCTCCTTTTCTTCTGGTGTTATCAACGAGACTTCCAAGTCATTGGCAGATATAAATAGTCGTTTACCTTTCGATGGCGAAGCCAACATATACTTGGAACCTTGTGGCACACGCACGGCTGTCAGTGTATAACTACCTGCCTTATCCGTGACCTTCACCTTCAACGAAAATCGTCCGTCCTTATCGCTTGCTTTATTAGCTTCCCCCGACACAATAACTTGTACACCCTGCACCGGAATGAAAGGATCGGAAGCCGAACGGGTAACCTTGCGGACTATCCCCTTCTGGGTATGAACCTGTGCTGTAACTCCCAATACCATGAAGATGGCAAAAAGGAATGCTGTTATCAAACGTAATTTACTCATGTCATTTTCATTATAACTATAGAATTATCTAGAATCTTACCTTTATTATTCTTATAGTCCTTGCTACTTGCCTTTACTATTTTATTCATTAAAAGCGATGGTTTAATAAAACCATCGCTTTTAACTCCTTACAATGCCTGTCCACATTCCGAACAAAATTTTGCACCTTTGATATTCCGATATCCGCAGTTCGTACAGAATACCATACCGTTAATATCCAAATTCAGAGTTGTAAAAGAATCCCGATTTTTTAGCACCTCTTCAGCTATTTCGAGCGCCTTATCATCAAGTTTGGACTGTTGTACTATCCCCCAAATTTGCGTGATAAGTACCGGCCAGAAGAATAGCATAGAAATGATAGTAGGAATAGCTTGTTGCCCAAAGATCCCTATCCCAGCCTCAAACGCTATTGCATTATCTTTAGGTATCAAGCTGACTTTCAATGCAGACTTCAAACCAAGTACAGCTTTAAATAAACCGCCCTTTGATATAGAAATATCAACACCACCACTTAATAAATTATCTATTTGTACCTCAAACTGCTCGGCCGCAAATTCTGTTTTTATTTGTTCAGCAATAACAGGAATCAAAGAAGGATTGCCCTGAAGTATCTTTTTTGTTGCAAATGTTCCCATAATTCTATTTTTAAAAGTGTAATGACTGTAATGCATGATATTGGCTCGTTGTAAATAACACACCGGCTTCAACAAGCAATTCTTTAATTTCACGCTGTTGCTCTTCCGTATAGTTCTTTTCCATAGACTTCAATATAGAAACAATTCTTTCAGACTGTTCCTTGATCTCCTGTTCAGTAACTATACCATCTTCCATAATCTTCTTGAATGTGGGCTGGTTCATGACCGCCTCGTCTAAATTCAACATTCCTTGTTCATTAAAAAACATAAGCTATTATATTTAAAGTTTATTTCCACAATGTTTGCAATAGGTCCAGCCATCCACTATCGGTTGTTTGCAATTCGAGCATACCTTGCCTGATTTTTCTGCCGAAAGATGATCTACTATAGTCTTATATTGAGAACTTTTTCCCCATTTCAAGATTTCCTTAACCCGCACAGCCGAGAACGGATGATTCTGATTCATTATTGCCGCTACCTGCAATGTCTTATTCCATAATCCGTCATTACGGATAGCCTCATATTGGTCTGCCTGTTTAGCCCACTCCTCCATATCGATATTCTTTGTTATAGAAGTCGGACCTCCGGATAGACGAGCCATCGTGCTTGCCACTATGGCCGGAGTAGTCACAATACTGGCAGCTCTGTCACAGGACAACTCACTTTTACGTTCCCAATACAAAATCGCATATTGAAGAGGAGCTCCCAAACTCCCCAAAACGCCCAGCGAATCCAGACCATCCATCACATAATGAGCTATAGAATGATACAAGACATGATGACAAAGGATATGCCCGCATTCATGGGCAATCACTGCATCCAACTCCTCTTCGGTCATCATATCAACCAAACCGGAAGTGATCGTTATAAAAATCTTTGTATCGCCAAAGGTCCATGCGTTAGGATTAGGATCCATAGAGAGATAGAACTCCGGTTGCTCAATACCCAACTTTTTACAAATCGGTGGCAGACGATTATACAGTTTCGGCAATTGACTCGGTGATAAACGAATTGCAGATGCCATATTAACGCCATATTGCAGTTGTTCCAATCCCATTGACATTAACTTTTTCACTAGGGTCGGGAATCCGGGAATACTTTCCAACTGCCTCAATGCAGCTGCATCCTCAGGATGAATAAAATCTGTTGCTTTAATCATGGTTATCAATATTAATATCTATTGTTTTTATGACCTTCATTACAAAACATATCAAGTTCAGTCTTTTCATATCACTGGTATACGCAACAAACTCCTCGTAAGCACCACAGGTTAAAATCCTGATATACAATAAACCGGAAACATAAAAAGAATTATGCGAATAAATTCTTCATTTATCTGATAAAATAAGAAAGCAGCACGATAATCAGTATTAGCTTTTAACAGATACAAATATCATGCTGCTAAAATGTTGTCCTTGTGCAGTCCTTTCATTGGCGATTTCAGAGACCTGGACAAACATATTCTCCATATTCTAGTTCACCGCATCATCATTACAAGTCTCAAATATAACGAATAATATAGCAAGAAAAAATTACAAAAGCCCCAATCATGTCTAAACAGACCAAAAACAGAACTATTGATGCGAAAAACATGTCTATCATGACATTTTTTATTTTGCAAATCACAACAACAAAAAGATAGCATTCATTATAAATATATTATTTATATCTTTCATCTTTCACCGAAAGTCACAAATCCTTTTGTTCATCGTACTTTCAAACCATTGACAGTTCTTTTTCAATCTATCACCCAATCTTTCATCTTTCACCACTTATCACATTCAAAGGAACAGCTATTTCTTTCCTGAACTATTAATAGATAAGTTCCTTTTCATTAATAGAAAACTTATTCCTCACCTGATTCAAACTATAAATGCAAGTTCCGTTTTTATAAATGAAAGTTTCATTTATAAAAACGGAACTTGCATTTATATAATCAAAGCTTTCATTTATAGATTGCAAACAGCCAAAAGAAACTTTGCATAGGGAAGAAAGGAACTTTTCTATTAATAGCCAATGTAAGAGACAGTACATAAGAAGGTCCAACAAAGAGAAGATGATATATTTGGAGAGTCCAATAATAAAACATACCTTTACTCGCCTTTTAAATAAAGAGACATAAACAAAAACACATCTATCATGAAACTTACTTTGATGCGGGACAACGGAGAAACACCAACCATGCGAACGTTGGACATAAACCTACAAATAGAAGCGATGAAGCATGAGACGAAAGCCCAGCCAGTCAGCAACCTACGCACGAGCATCCGTTACGCATCACCGGACAGCAAACTGGACGACGTCAAGAAATTGGTCAAAGTTGTCCCAGCTGCCACTTTTCGCAAAACAGTCAACGGTATACAGATGACCGGATATAACGGCATTATACAAATAGAAGTGAATCATCTCGCCAACCGGATGGAAGTAAACCGGGTGAAGCAGGAAGCGGCCGAACTTTCACATACATTCGCAGCCTTTATGGGTTCCGGAGGACATTCCGTAAAAATATGGATACGATTCACACGTCCCGATAAGTCACTTCCTCAAAAACGGGAAGAAGCGGAAATATTTCAGGCAAATGCCTACAGAAAAGCGGTCAGCCTATACCAGCCCGCCCTTTCCTATGCTATCGAACTGAAGAATCCTGCTCTGGAACAGTTCTGCCGACAGACTTATGACCCGGAACTTTATTACAACCCTGAATCTACCGTGATTTACATGCGGCAGCCATTGGAAATGCCTTCGGAAACAACTTACAAGGAAGCTGTGCAAGCAGAAGCATCTCCATTCAAACGGTTGATTCCGGGATATGACAGTTTCGACACATTATCCGCTCTCTTCGAAGCTGCTTTAAACAAGGCATATCAATCACTAAGCGAATTACAGCCAAGAATCCATATTCATTCCGATGAAGACCTGAAGCCTTTGCTGGTTCAGGTAGCGAAGAACTGTTTTCAGGCAGGAATACCGGAAGAAGAGACGATCCGTTGGTCCACCGCCCATTTCTATACAAAGAATAAAGAATTCCTGATCCGGCAAACCATACAGAATGTATATACGTGCGAAAAAGGTTTCGGAAAGAAATCTCCCTTATCAGCAGAACAGGAACTGGAATTTCGGACGGAAGAATTCATGCAACGCCGATATGAATTTCGCTACAATACGATGACGACAGTTACGGAATACCGCGAACGAAACACGTTTTGTTTCTGTTTCCGCCCCATCAGTAACCGTATACGGAACAGCATCGCAATGAACGCACGCCTGGAAGGGCTTAACCTATGGGACAGAGACGTCGTCCGGTATCTGGACTCCGACCGTATCCCTATTTTCAATCCTATTGAAGATTTCCTTTTCAGGCTGGACATCCATTGGGACGGACGTGACCGGATTCGGGAACTGGCAACCCGGGTTCCTTGCAACAATACCCACTGGCCTGACTTGTTTTACCGCTGGTTTCTGAATATGGTAGCCCACTGGCGTCAGACAGACCGGAAATACGCCAATTGTACTGTACCGTTACTGGTCGGTCCGCAGGCATACCGAAAATCCACCTTTTGCCGAAGTCTGCTTCCACCTGAATTACAGGCTTATTATACCGACCGCATTGATTTCAGCAATAAGCGGGATGCCGAACTGTCGCTGAATAGGTTCGCACTCATCAATATGGATGAATTTGACCAGAACCGAGTGAGCCAGCAGGCATTTCTGAAACATATTCTTCAAAAACCGGTTGTCAACGTCCGACGTCCGCATGGCACCGCTACTCAAGAGATGCGCCGATACGCATCTTTCATTGGGACAAGCAATCACAAGGACCTACTGACTGATACTTCCGGCAGCCGACGCTACATCGTCATTAACGTGACCGGTCCCATCGACTGCTCCCCCATTGATTATGAGCAGCTTTATGCACAAGCCATGCACGACTTATATAGAGGAGAGCGATATTGGTTCAACACGGAAGATGAAAATGTCATGACGGAGAATAATCAGGAATTTCAAGTCATGCCGGTTGCCGAACAGTTGTTTCACGAATATTTCCGAGGGGCAAAAGAAGGAGAAGAATGCGAGCAACTCCTTGCCATTGAAATACTGCAACAACTACAACATGACAGCAAGATTCATGTATCTATCTGCAGTATTGTCCAGTTCGGAAGAATATTACAAAAGAACAAAATACCTTCTTTGCATACGAAACGCGGTAATTTCTACAAAGTAATACGAATCAAGCCGGGAAGAGGATAAGTTTGCAATAAAAAATATCCAGTGAAAGATGACAGATCAGTGACAGATCATTTTACATCTATCACCAACGTACAACTACCATAGACAGGGAGTTTCAGCAGAAGGTGAAAGATTGAAAGATAAAAGCATAAAGAAAAGCTTTAGTGGAGGGAGTATAGATATAAGACGAAACATCGCCTAACAAATTTTCGTTCTACTCAAATTGAAAAAATAGACTCATTTAAATGGAGCCTGCATTCAACTTTAGTAGAACGAAAATGATCATGTAGATTAAATAAATTATTAATGAAAGAACCGAAAATTAAGTATAGCGTCATAACAGATTATCTTTTACGATTCTCCGTTTGACAGGTTTAGATTAAACGAATAGTACTTATTTTGCTTTTTTCTTTTTCTTCGCGTTATCCTTCTTACGCATATCCTGGTATTTCTTATATTGTTCATCGGTCAGAATGCTTTTTATTTTAGCATCTATTTCCTGCCTTTTCTTTTGCATTTCTTCCCGCGTAGGTCTTTCATTCGATTTATTTTTCGCAGGTCTCATTTCTTCCATTGCAGCTTTGAAATCTTTGGCCTGCTTTTCATTCAAGCCCAGATCGGCAACAATCTGTTCCATACGTTTCTCTCTATCAGCCTTTCCATTCTGACGATTTTGAGCCATACATACAGTTGAGCCAATCAATAACGCAACTGCCAAACTTAAAATTTGCTTTCTCATCATTTTAATTCTCATATTAAATAAGTTATGTATGTTAGACCTCACAAATGGGTGAAAGTTAATTCGATGATGAGGTTAAAACTGTTTTTTCACATTATTTATCAAAGGGCAGCTAGTATCACATCGAAAAACGAATAAACGTTTTCTTATCCGGTAAAAAAACAGCAGCATCCAGTTTATCGGTTTAGAAATATTATTTTTATATTTGCAGGAAACAGATCAAAAGCTTGACATACCCTTATGCAAACCTATTACAAAACCGATTAATAATTAAAACGATGAGAACACTTTTCTTTATTCTGCCATTTATCTTTATCACTACGGGATGTATTAAACAGAATACAGAAAAAAGTGATATTTTGACAAAAGAGGATATAGCCAAATTTGACAGTTTATTTAATGCCTGGGAAAAAGAAATACACAACAATCCCAAAGTACAATTAAGTTCAAGTACCCGTGCTTACACCATTTTACCCCAATTCAAAGAGCTAAAAGCTATGGGTAAGAAAATTATCCCATGTATCATAGAACAGTTTGAAAAGGACAATAACACTTTTTTTGCTTTACCTCTTTATGACGAATTACAAGATAATGACAGCCTAAAATCTCACAGAGAAACAAGCGAACAAGATAAAGTGAGCGAGATTGTGCAGAAATTCAGAGAACAGGAAAAAAGAAAGATGTGGGAAGAAGCTAATAGCTACAAGACGTCTATAACCGACACTACTTTTCTGAAGACAAGAGGAACGATGTCGTATGCTGCAATAGATTTATTCACGGGGCGAGGTTTCAATAAAGATTACGCATTTAATCAGGTAGTCTATTTGAAAGCCTTACAAAGAGCCCAGAAACATCTGTCTGTCGTAAATGGTCAGTTGGCATGCGACTTGAAGTCAGGTACAGAAATATATATTTCCGAAGATTTATACCTATTTATCACCGGCCTTTTTAAGGATTGGAATACGTGGTTGGAATCGGGAAAATATGAGATAATAAAAGACGAACAAGGACTTTATACAGTGCTACCTAAGAAAACCAACCAATCATCGCAAACGAACTCCGTCACATTGCGACCTATTCCCCGTGACATTCCGACTGGAGAGGACATAAGTCCCGCTTCGCTTTCTATAGAAACAGAACACGATCATTATCCGCTATCAACTACAGAAGTAAAAATAGCTATCACCAACCACTCCCACTATGAATATGAGTGCGGAGAAAAGTACAGCCTCGCTTACTATAACAAAAGCAAACGGCAATGGGAAACATTGCCGACCGATCCTGTCGTTAATGATATACTGTGGATTTTCCCACCGGAGCACCCCAGTCACCAACAAACAATTAAACTCTATACATCAGAATCCCCCAACCATCCAGGGAAATACCGTATCTACAAATCATTCAACAGAGGCACCAAAGTGGCTTATGGAGAATTTGAATTACTGCCTTAATGTGAATTTCCAACAACAAGCACACTCCGGATCAGTAACGTTCGGATAACAGCTAATCATTTCAGTAACGATTCTTTCGTCTATGACGCGTGCAAATCCATCATGCTCGATAAAACCAGGAGACGCACAAGGATGAAATGGCATGCCTTTATTCTTTCGGGCAGTCTGCACCCTGCATTCATTGATACGATATATAAGAGAATCTCCTTCCCTGAAAAGGCTTACCGAAGGATTCGACAATGCAGAAAATCTAATCGCTAATGCTTTCTCCAGTCCTTCGAGTCCTGCCTGTTCAGGAAGTTCCAGAAATTTCTTGATTCTCCGGGCTTCCGTACGGGTGAATTTTCTCCATGCATTTTCATCGTGCAACATAGCTTCATCCATACCGTTCTTTCCTTCTACGGATTGAAACCATACTCCATCAAGTGCATAGATGTTTCTTGCGTATATTCTGACCAGTTCCTTTAGTTCATCTTTTGATAATAAATCCAGTTTATCAATCATCATTTCTTAATATTACATTTTACCTTATTTTTTATCCCGCTTTGATTTTATATTGATCCGAATTTCGGTATGACCAACAATTTACGAGGAGTAGAAAAGAAAAACGGAGAGAGTATTTCTACTTTCTCCGCTTCAGTACCCAGACCCGGGGTCGAACCGGGATGGAAGTGAATCCACTGGTGTTTGAGACCAGCGCGTCTACCGATTCCGCCATCTGGGCATGCTTGATTTCTCAATTGCGGTGCAAAGATACGACATTATTTTGAATCCACAATAGTTTGGCAAAAAAAGGAGAAAAAAAATAATAAAACATATCTTAAACACTTCTGTATTTAGAGAATAAACCGTACATTAGCAGAAACATTTAAAAATAGAGTCACTATCATGACAAACATGGATAATTATTGCGTGATTATGGGTGGCGGCATTGGAAGCCGCTTCTGGCCGTTTAGCCGCAAAACATTGCCCAAACAATTCTTAGATTTCTTCGGAACGGGCCGTTCACTTTTACAACAGACTTTCGACCGGTTCCAAAAGGTTATCCCAACAGAAAATATTTTCATCGTTACCAATGCAATGTATGCGGACTTAGTGAAGGAACAATTGCCCGAAGTGAACGAAGAACAGATTCTGCTGGAACCCGCAAGACGAAATACCGCTCCGTGTATAACATGGGCCGCTTACCACATCCGGGCACTGAACCCGAACGCCAATATCGTAGTCGCTCCTTCAGACCATTTAATTTTAAAAGAGGATGAGTTTCTTGCCGCTATCGAAAAAGGACTTGATTTTGTTTCACGCTCGGAAAAGCTACTGACATTAGGTATTAAACCCAATCGCCCGGAAACAGGGTACGGATATATACAAATAGACGAACCCGCAGGAGGAAACTTCTATAAAGTAAAAACATTCACTGAAAAACCGGAACTGGAATTAGCTAAAGTATTCGTAGAGAGCGGAGAATTTTATTGGAATTCCGGCCTATTTATGTGGAATGTAAATACAATCATCAAAGCAAGTGAAGATTTACTGCCTGAATTAGCTTCCAAACTGGCACCGGGAAAAGATATTTATGCCACCGACAAGGAGAAAGCATTCATCGAAGAAAACTTCCCAGCATGTCCTAATGTATCCATCGACTTCGGCATTATGGAGAAAGCGGATAATGTGTATGTATCATTAGGAGATTTTGGCTGGTCCGATCTTGGAACTTGGGGATCACTTTATGATTTATCGGAAAGAGACCCGGAAGGCAATGTTACGCTGAAGTGCCATTCACTTATATATAATAGTAAAGATAATATGGTAGTACTTCCGAAAGGCAAACTGGCCGTTATCGATGGACTGGAAGGATTTCTGATAGCCGAATCGGACAACGTTCTTTTGATTTGCCGCAAAGATGAAGAACATGCTATCCGTAAATATGTAAACGACGCCCAAATGCAACTGGGCGATGATTTCATTTAATAACACGCAACCTGACGCCGGAGACAAAACCGGATAAGAGCATACAAATAGTGAACGGTGAACAAACTGCATAATTGATTGCAGAGAGTTCACCGTTCACTGTTTATAATCGAAAAACTTTGTGTGTCTTTAAATAATCATGAGTCTCTAAATAATCTCTATACCCTGCTCTTTACAAAGTTGCAGTCCCAGATCTTTCAGTCTGAACTTCTGAATCTTTCCACTACCCGTCATCGGGAATTCATTCACAAAGAAAATATATTTCGGAATCTTATAACGGGATATCTTATTTCTGCAGAAATCACGTACATCGGCTTCCTGCATTTGTACTCCTTCCTGCAAAATAATAAATGCTCCGACTGCCTCACCATACTTTTTAGAAGGAATACCAGCTACTTGAACATCTTTCACTCCGTCAAGCTTATAAAGAAACTCTTCTATTTCGCGCGGATAAATATTCTCGCCACCACGAATAATCATATCTTTGATACGTCCGGTAATCCGGTAATTTCCATCTTCATCCTTAATACCCAAGTCGCCGGAATGCAAGAAGTTGTTTTCATCAAGCACTTCCGCCGTAGCTTCCGGATTCTTATAATATCCTTTCATGGTATTATAACCACGGTTACACATTTCACCTTGTACCCCAACCGGACATTCTTCACCTGTTTCAGGATCAATCACTTTCACCTCCGTAAATTCGAAATCATGTCCTACCGTATTACAACGTACATCGAACGGATCATCAATACGAGAAGCTGTCATACCCGGAGCAGTCTCCGTCAGTCCATATACACTAGTCACCTTCATATACATTTTCTCTTCTACCTGCTTCATCAGTTCAACAGGACATAGAGAACCTGCCATAATACCTGTACGAAGACAAGACATATCAAAGAGATCGAACATCGGATGATGCAACTCGGCGATAAACATAGTCGGCACACCATAAAGAGCCGTACAACGTTCTTTATGAATAGAGGCCAGCACAACCAACGGGTCGAAACGTTCTACCATCACTTGTGTACAACCATGAGTCAGACAGTTCATGGTAGCCAATACTACCCCAAAACAATGGAACAACGGAACGCAACAACAAAGTTTGTCATCTGCCGTGAACTTCATGTGTTCCCCCGTCAGAAATCCATTATTGGCGATATTATAATGTGTCAGCATCACCCCTTTCGGAAAACCGGTAGTGCCTGATGTATATTGCATATTTACCACATCGTGACAATCCACTTTGCTTTTTAGTTCGTTCAAACGGTCATCTTCCACATTATCTCCCAACAGCAGGATCTCCGCTGTATTATACATACCACGATGTTTTTCCTGACCTACATATACTACATTTCGCATATATGGAAAGCGTTCGCTCTTTAAATGTCCACGCTCACAAGTCTTCAATTCAGGAAGCATCGTGTATGTCATCTGCACAAAATCACTATCCTTCTCACCATTCACAATACAAAGCGTATGCATATCCGAGTTCTGGCAAAGATACTCCAACTCCGATTGCTTGTAGTTCGTATTCACTGTAACATATACCGCACCAATCTTCGCGCAGGCATATAGCAATGTCAACCAATCGGGAACATTAGCCGCCCAGATACCCACATGAGTACCACGTTCCACACCAATGGCAATAAGCCCTTTTGCCATATCATCCACACGACGGTTCAACTGACTCCAGGTAAAACGGAGATTTCGGTCGGAATATACGATATATTCCTTATCAGGAGTCTCTTCAGCCCAGTGCTCCAGCCACTGCCCCAAAGTACGATCAAATAATTGCATGTAATTATACTTAAGTCTTGGTTCCTATTATTTCATTAAATTGGCGTGTAAACTACTGCCAGGATTTTTGCAGCCTGCCCCTCGTAAGCATGTACATGATGAGGAACAATGGAATCATAATAAATGCTATCACCCTCTTCCAGCAAATAGGTATTCTTGCCGTAGCTGATTTCCATGATACCTTCCATAACCATGATAAATTCTTCCCCTTCATGAGAAGAAAGCACGAAGTCGGTATCTTCCGTTGGCATCACATCAATAATAAACGGCTCCATGTGACGATCCGCCTTTGACTTGGACAACGAGTGATATTCCATGTGTTTGCGAGAATGAATCGCGTTATTGGAGAAACTAATCGCATCTTTGGCTTCTTTCTTACGACAAACCACCGGTCCGACTTCATCCTGATCGTCAAGGAAAGTCCCCAGACGTACTCCCAATACACGCGCAATTTTAATTAGCGGTGCAAGAGACGGTATATCGATGTTATTCTCAATACGTTCAACCTGTTCGATAGCCAAACCCGAACGTTGTGCCAACTCTTCTATGCTTATTGATTTATCTTCGCGGAGGGCTTTAATTTTTTCGCCAACAATCTTACTTGTATCCATTTTGAAAGCATTTTAGTTATCAAAGGTGATAAATTATAATAATTAAGCTGCAAAAATAGCAAAATCTTTAGATGAACACAATTATAACCGAAGAAAATACGACTATCAGGAAGAAAAAGAAGAAACTAAAAAAAGCCGCTCCTCTATAAATGAGGAACGGCTTTAAATCTTTTCGCGACAAGTAGATTACTTACGCAAACCGAGCTCTTTAACAATAGCACGATATCTTTCGATATCTCTTGCTTTCAGGTAATCAAGTAAGCGACGACGCTTACCTACCAACATTGTTAACGCTCTTTCAGTACTATAATCTTTTCTGTTGAGCTTCATGTGCTCAGTCAGGTGAGAAATACGGTAGGAAAACAATGCCACTTGGGCCTCAGCTGAGCCGGTGTCAGTGTTAGACTTTCCGTACTTTCCGAAGATTTCTTGCTTTTTAGCAGCGTCTAAATACATAATTCTTAGAATTTTAATATGATAATTTATTCTTTTGAGCGTGCAAAGATAGGCATTATCTTTATATCACACAACGATTTACAAGAAAAAATTGCTATCATTGCGCATATTTCTAATCCTATTTTCGTACCTTTACAGCCAAATAATAGGTATTATATGCAAAATATTCGAAACATTGCAATCATTGCCCATGTTGATCATGGGAAAACAACGCTGGTTGACAAGATGTTGCTGGCCGGAAATCTATTCCGCAGCAATCAAAATAGTGGTGAACTTATCCTGGATAACAACGATTTGGAACGCGAACGTGGTATAACGATCCTTTCCAAAAACGTATCCATCAATTACAACGGTACAAAAATTAACATCATTGATACTCCGGGACACAGCGACTTCGGTGGTGAAGTAGAACGTGTATTGAATATGGCCGATGGCTGTATTCTGTTGGTAGATGCCTTCGAAGGTCCGATGCCCCAAACACGTTTCGTACTTCAAGAAGGCGCTCGAAATCGGTTTGAAACCAATCGTGGTAGTAAATAAGGTAGATAAACCTAACTGCCGCCCGGAAGAAGTTTACGAGATGGTTTTCGACTTGATGTTCAGCTTGAACGCAACGGAAGATCAGTTGGACTTCCCCGTGATTTACGGTTCCGCCAAAAACAACTGGATGAGCACCGACTGGCAGCAACAAACTGACAGCATCACTCCGCTACTGGATTGTATCGTCGAAAACATTCCGGCACCGCAACAGTTGGAAGGTACTCCGCAGATGCTGATTACTTCTCTGGATTATTCTTCTTATACCGGTCGTATTGCCGTAGGTCGCGTACATCGTGGTACATTAAAAGAAGGTATGAATATAACGCTTGTGAAACGTAACGGCGATATGTTCAAGAGCAAAATTAAAGAACTCCATGTTTTCGAAGGTTTAGGCCGTGTGAAAACAAATGAGGTTTCTTCCGGTGACATCTGCGCGCTGGTAGGTATTGACGGATTCGAGATTGGAGATACAGTTTGTGATTTCGAAAGTCCGGAAGCACTGCCACCCATCGCAATTGACGAACCAACCATGAGTATGTTGTTTGCTATCAACGATTCTCCTTTCTTCGGTAAGGATGGTAAGTTTGTGACTTCACGCCACATCCACGACCGTCTGATGAAGGAACTCGACAAGAACCTGGCCCTCCGCGTAAGAAAGAGTGAAGAAGACGGTAAATGGATTGTTTCCGGCCGTGGTGTACTCCACCTTTCTGTATTGATTGAAACAATGCGCCGCGAGGGATATGAATTGCAGGTAGGTCAGCCACAGGTTATCTTCAAAGAAATCGACGGTGTGAAATGCGAACCGATCGAAGAACTGACAATCAACGTACCGGAAGAATATTCCAGCAAGATTATTGATATGGTTACCCGCCGCAAAGGTGAAATGGTAAAGATGGAAAATACGGGCGAACGTATCAACCTTGAATTCGACATGCCTTCACGCGGTATCATCGGTTTGCGTACCAATGTACTGACGGCTTCTGCCGGTGAAGCCATTATGGCACACCGTTTCAAAGAATATCAGCCGCACAAAGGAGAAATTGAACGTCGTACCAATGGTTCCATGATTGCAATGGAAAGCGGAACTGCTTTTGCCTATGCCATCGATAAATTGCAGGATCGCGGTAAGTTCTTCATCTTCCCGCAGGACGAAGTTTATGCAGGACAAGTAGTAGGCGAACACTCTCATGACAACGACCTGGTTATCAACGTAACCAAATCGAAGAAGTTGACGAATATGCGTGCTTCCGGTTCGGATGATAAAGTACGCCTGATTCCACCTATCCAGTTCTCACTTGAAGAAGCACTGGAATATATTAAGGAAGATGAATATGTAGAAGTTACTCCTAAAGCAATGCGTATGCGTAAAGTGATTTTGGACGAAATCGAACGTAAACGTGCAAACAAGAACTAACTATTCTTTCATAATATTATAAAAGAGCCCCCGGTTAAACACAGTGTTCAACCGGGGGGCTCTTTTTCCCATAAGTATACTAATACAACAGTAATCCTACCACACCCGCCAGACAAATCAACAGAATAGGGTGAAGATTCCATTTCCATGTAACCAAAAAGGCGGCTGCGAAAATACCGATACTTTTATAGTCTATAAAATTCTCTCTATTCATCATAAGTAATGCAGCCGAAGCAATCAGCGCGACCGACATAGGAAGCAGTCCGGACATAGCCGCTTTAATATACTTATTATCCTTACACTTCGCAAAGAAATAAGAAATTAGCAACACCAAAATAAAAGAAGGCAAGCAAACGGCTACAGTGGCCAACACAGCGCCCCAAACACTTTGTGTTACCGCATAACCTACGTAAGTAGCACTATTTATGCCAATCGGTCCCGGAGTCATCTGCGAAATTGCGACCACATCCGTAAACTGTTGAGGAGTCAGCCAATGATGAAGATCCACTATTTCATGTTGAATCAGGGAAAGCATCGCATATCCACCCCCAAAACCGAACATACCTATTTTAAGATACACCCAAAGTAATTGCCAATATATCATACCTGTTTATTCGCTATTTTTTCTTTCAACCATAATGTATATACCAATCCCCCTATAATTCCGGCCACCACAATATAAATAGGTGATAAGCCGAACTGCCAGATCAACACGGTAGCTATGGCAGGAGCAATCAACTGAAAACACTTCAGTTTCAAAGCTCTAACAGCAGAAATGCAAGGAAACAGAATCAATGCTACCACGGCAGGACGTATTCCATTAAAGATACGAATCATCACTTCATTATCCTGAAACTGTGCAAAAAACATGGCTATCAGCATCATGATAACGAAAGAGGGAAGAATCGTAGCCAATGCACACACCAGGCTACCACCCACCTTATACAACTTATATCCTACAAAAATAGAAATATTCACAGCAAACACACCCGGAAGCGACTGCGTCAAAGCAAACATCTCCATAAATTCTTCCTTATTCATCCATTGCTTGTTAACAATCTCCCGTTCAATCAACGGAATCATGGCATAACCGCCACCAATAGTAAACATCCCAATCTTTGCAAATGTCACGAATAATTTTAAATACTCCAGTACCATCCTTTCTTTCTAATTTTCCGATATTTTGTGTTTAATTTTTAATAAGCCCTTTGGCTGCATCATATCCAATCTGATAACTGCGTCCTTTCACTGTTTTAAAGGAGATAGTCTGATCCAAATACTTTATGACACAGTTGCCTCCTGCATTAGAGCGTACAACAGCTTCTTTCAACTGATGATTCTCCCAGATCATATCCACCTCAAAATTTCCTTTTGCACAGATACCACTGATAGAACCGTCTTTCCATGCATCCGGCAAAGCCGGTAATAATTGAATAAAACCCATGTGACTTTGGAGCAACATTTCGGTGATTCCCGCTGTCCCGCCAAAGTTTCCATCAATCTGGAAAGGCGGATGCGTATCCCACAAATTATCCATGGTTCCGTTCTTCAATAAATTGCCGAATAAAGTATAAGCATGATTACCATCCTGCAAACGCGCCCACTGATTCAACTTCCAACCCATACTCCAACCGGTAGCACCATCACCACGATGCACCAATACCACTTTAGCAGCTTTCGCCAGTTCGGGAGTAGTGACCGGAGAAACAGTATGTCCCGGATGCAGGCCGAACAGATGATTCACATGACGATGTTCATCTTTCGGATCATCAATATCCACCGACCATTCCATCAACTGACCATAACGACCTATTTGATAGGGAACGAGATTGGCAAGCACATGCTCCCATTGCTTACGTTCTTTCTTATCTACACCCAACACTTTGCTTGCTTCAATCGCATCCATCAGAATTTCACGCACTACGGCATGCACAAAAGTAGCTCCCTGATCGATAGGACCATGCTCGGGCGAAGTGGACGGAGCAGCCGTATAGGTTCCATCCGGCTTATGCCACAGGTAATCGACTGCAAAATCCGCACTACTCTTTATTAGTTCATAGCCGGTTTCTTTCAGAAATTTCAAGTCTCTTGTATAGTCGTAATACTCCCATATATGAGTAGCCAGCCAGGGACCTGCCATCGGATTGAAGTTCCACGACATATCCTGACTTTCCAACGGAGTGGTAAAGCCGAAAATATTGCCGGAGATAGATGCCGTCCATCCTCTTGCTCCGAAATAAGCTTGTGCAGTCTTCTCCCCCGGTTTCACCAGTGTACGGATAAAGTCAATCAACGGAAGCACGCACTCATTCAAGTTGGTAGAACAAGCAGGCCAATAATTCATCTGGATATTGATGTTATTATGATAATCCACACGCCACGGTCCATCGACATTATTGTGCCAAATCCCCTGTAGATTAGCAGGCATATTGCCCGGACGGGAACTGGCAATCAGAAGATAACGTCCAAATTGATAATACAACTCTTCCAGATAATAATCCGGCTGTCCTTTCCGATAATTTTTCAGACGTTGGGAAGTAGGCAGATTCACTCCTTTCACCGCTGGGTTCAGATTCAGCCGAACCCGGTTGAACAGAGTAGCATAATCATTATAATGTTGATTGAATAAAGCTGTATATCCCTGCGCCACTGCATTATTCATCCACTGCTTTGTCGTTTCTTCGGGATTAACGCCTATATATGTTTTCGGATCTTTGAAATCCGGATCAAAGTTAATCTTATAGTCAGTGTCCGCTGTGATATAAAATACAACTTCGTCTGCATCCTTCACCGTCAACTTTCCATCTGCATTAGACAGTGTTCCTCCTTTTGTTTCTGCCTGGATGCGCACAACATACTTCATTCCATTATTATCCAAAGAAGCTGTGTAAACCAGTCCTTTATTTCCATCAGAAACCATGCTGCCGGTAGACAGGGGATTGGGCGCATAACTGAAAACCAGATTTTGTTTCCCCGATTGATCCGCGCTGAAACGTACCACCATTACATTGGCGGGGTAAGAGATAAAAAAATTGCGTTGATAAGCCACACGATCCTTTTTGAATTGTACGACTGCCATAGCCGAATCCAAAGAAAGAATGCGCTTATAATCGCTCATTCCTATCATATTCAGTCCGGTTTCTACATAAAACTCTCCCATTGTAGTAAAGCTACTGAAACGGAAAGGATTTTCTCCGTCAGCTTCATACAACACTTCACTATTGAAGTTCTGTCGCGTTAGCATTTCAGCCTTTTTCTGATCTCCCTCTGTAAATGCTTTGCGTATTTCATCTAAAAGATGGGCCGATTGTTTATTGACATTCCAATAATAGTCCGCACCTTTCGCTGTGTTCGGACCACCGCGCCAAAGCGTTTTTTCATTGAAAGTGATACGTTCGGCTTCCACCGATCCCATAATATTTGCGCCGAGGCTACCGTTACCAATAGGCAATGACTGTGACTCCCAACTGGCATCCAGATTATGTCCGCTTCCTGCTGTTACCGGTTTATTTTCATCTTTCCACAAATCCGGTCTTCCGCCATACCAGGCAGCATATCCCTGCAAAGTATTCGGAGTATCAAACCAGATGGAAAGTCCTTGAGTATAATCTGTTTCTCCCGCATAAAGCCCGGAGGTAAGGAATAGGGAACTAATAAGAAGGAAATAAAAATTCTTCATGGTCGTCGCGTCGTTATTTAAGATTAATAACCTATTTATAGTCTGTACAAAAGTAGTCAAAATATATATCTAATAAAAATAAAACAGAATCTCAACAACCTCTATAATGAGGTAAAATTACATCAAACCATCCGACAGTATTTTTTTCACGACCCAATACCCGACTCTGGCCTCTGAAATCCCTGACAACAACCGATGAGGACAGACAAACGCATCATCAATAATTTCTGCTTCCATATAATAAAAGCAACAGGAAGAATCCTTTTCAAAGGCTTTCGCATATTCCAAAATATGTGTCGATATCAAGAAATGACAATGAGAGAAGCTTTTCAGTAATTCATTGACGGCAACGGAGGCTTCAAACGCATCTTTAGCATTCGTCCCGCGAAACATCTCATCTAATACCACCAAACAGCGTTTTCCGGTCACAGCTTTTTGCATCACTTCTTTAATACGGAGTACTTCCGCCATAAAATGACTTCGTCCGTCCCGCAAAGAATCCGGCAGATTAATAGAGGTATAAATCCCCTCGTAAAGAGGACAAATCATTGATTTCACAGGAACAGGCAAACCGCAATGTGCCAACCAGACAGCCAAGGTCAATGCCTTTAAAGTTGTTGACTTTCCCGCCATATTAGAGCCTGTAAAAATGCATATATTTCCCCGGGACATCTGCCAACTGTTTGGCTGCGCATCTTTCACAAAAGGATGAACGACTCCCTCCACCGAGAAGTCCATTGTCGGTACCATTATCGGCATACAACAGAAGTTCTTCTCTTTTGCCACCCGGTGAGCTGTACGGCAGACATCAAGTAGATATATAACAGACAGAAGTTCCTTCAAAGATAACAACCGAGTACACCGGAACAGATAATCGAATTTGTCTATGACAAAGTTAGATAGTCGTTTTTCCTCATCAGAGGTCTGCTCCAATACTTCCTCCAATTCACTTCCATGGAGAATATTATCAATCATAGCAGCAGATTCTTTCATGAGTTGCGGGGCGCCCTGTGGTAGTTCTGCCGCCCATTCCTTCAGACAATGCAAGAGATGAACCACTAATTTCACCCCTCTGCAGATCACATAACGGGTCGAATCATATCGCACCAGACGGTCGATAACAGTAGCACATGAAAGTAAAATATGAGCTTCCCGTATCTGGTCACGATAAGCCAGGTAATACTCAATAAAATCCAGCTCTTCTTCATTCAAAAGAAGTTCGGGCAAAGCATCCCAGACAATAGCCTCCTGTCTTTTACGGATTTCCCCCAAATCACTTAGCGGATACATAATCCAGTTCAACATCAGCGCTTTTCCTTCTTTTGTCTCTGTTTTGGAAAACAAAGAGAAAAGAAATTGCTCATTATTAGCAGTCTCTGTAATGCTTAGATCCGCATAGGTCTGTTTGTCAGTAGCTAGATATACCATAACCGCCTTTAAAGGTTAGTACTCCTGTTTTGGCAAATATAGGGAAAAGTTTTAAACAAACAGCATTTATTCTCATAGAAAGGCACAGGCATAAACAAAAAAGGCGGTTCGAAATCGAACCGCCTTCCATATTATATCTGATTCTCCAATTAGAGTTTCGGACCAGCAGCAACCAAAGCCTTACCAGCTTCGTTACCAGTAAATTTAGCGAAGTTCTTGATGAAACGTCCAGCCAAATCTTTTGCTTTTTCTTCCCATTGGCAAGCACATTCGTAAGTGTCGCGTGGGTCAAGGATCTTCGGATCAACACCCGGAAGTTCTGTAGGAACAACAAAGTCGAAGAAAGGAATAACCTTAGTAGGAGCTTTGTCAATAGAACCATCAAGGATAGCATCGATGATACCACGAGTATCTTTGATAGAGATACGTTTGCCGGAACCATTCCATCCAGTGTTAACCAAGTATGCTTTAGCACCAGTCATCTCCATCTTCTTAACCAGTTCTTCTGCATATTTAGTCGGATGCAATGACAAGAAAGCAGCACCGAAGCAAGCAGAGAATGTCGGAGTCGGTTCAGTGATACCACGTTCTGTACCAGCCAATTTAGCTGTAAATCCAGACAAGAAGTAGTATTGAGCCTGTGCCGGGTTCAAGATAGATACCGGAGGCAATACACCGAATGCGTCAGCTGACAAGAAGATAACTTGTTTAGCGTGAGGACCTTTAGACACCGGTTTAACGATGTTTTCGATGTGATAGATAGGATAAGAAACACGAGTGTTTTCAGTCACGCTCTTATCTGTGAAATCAATCTTACCGTTAGCATCAACAGTTACGTTTTCAAGTAAAGCGTCACGTTTGATAGCATTGTAGATATCCGGTTCACTTTCTTTATCCAGGTTGATAACCTTAGCGTAGCAACCACCTTCGTAGTTGAATACACCTTCGTTATCCCATCCGTGTTCGTCATCACCGATCAACTAACGTTTCGGGTCAGTAGACAAAGTAGTCTTACCTGTACCTGACAGACCGAAGAAGATAGCTGAGCTAGTTCCTTCTTTATCCGTGTTAGCAGAGCAGTGCATAGAAGCGATACCACGAAGCGGGTTCATGTAGTTCATGATAGAGAACATACCTTTCTTCATTTCACCACCGTACCAAGTATTCAGGATTACTTGTTCTTTAGTCTTCAGGTTGAATACTGTAGCAGTTTCAGAGTTCAAGCCCAGTTCTTTGTAGTTGTCAACTTTTGCTTTAGAAGCATTGAAACATACGAAATCAGGTTCTCCGTAGTTAGCAAGTTCTTCAGCAGTCGGGCGGATGAACATGTTAGTTACGAAGTGAGCCTGCCAAGCTACTTCCATGATGAAACGTACTTTCATACGAGTAGCTTCGTTAGCACCACAGAAAGTATCAACAACGAACAAACGTTTGCCGGAAAGTTGTTTTACAGCTTTAGCTTTCAAGTCAGCCCAAGCTTCTTCAGTACATGGTTTGTTGTCGTTTTTGTAATCTTCAGAAGTCCACCATACAGAATCAGCAGAAGCTTCATTCTTAACGAAGAATTTATCTTTAGGAGAACGACCGGTATAGATACCTGTCATCACGTTCACAGCGCCTAATTCAGTTACTTGACCTTTTTCAAAGCCTTCCAGACTCGGTTTTGTTTCTTCAGCGAACAAAACGTCATAAGACGGATTGTGCACAATCTCGGTCACACCTGTGATACCGTACTTGCTTAAATCTAAATTTGCCATTTTTTTTGAATTAATTAAAATTGGTATTTTGTTTTCTATCTCTTTTCACCTTAACATGGGGAGCTTTGGATAGCCCCTTGTAAATCCGGCTACAAAAGTAATACTTTCTTTGGAAAGGAAGAAGGTATTAGAGAAATTTTTCCCTAATTGAAACTCTTTTATAAATTCCTAACAATATCTGCAAACTGAATATTGCAATTTGAAAGATTATCGTTTACTTTGCAAGTCAGTATGCTAGCAATGCTGTGAAAATGAGATTAAAATCTGATTAAACTATAATATGAAAGTAATTGATTTTGGCCAAACAAATTCGATTCTAAACCAGTACATATCCGAAATTAGAAATGTAGAAGTTCAGAATGACCGCCTGCGTTTCCGCCGTAACATAGAACGGATCGGAGAAATCATGGCTTATGAAATGAGTAAAGAGTTTAAATACTCGGTAAAGAACATCCAGACACCACTGGGAATCGCTCCGGTCAGTACACCGGACAACAATTTAGTAATCAGTACGATCCTGCGTGCAGGTCTTCCTTTCCATCAAGGTTTCCTTAGTTATTTCGACGGAGCGGAGAATGCGTTTGTTTCCGCTTACCGCAAATATAAAGATACGCTAAAATTCGATATACACATAGAATATATCGCTTCTCCCCGCATTGATGACAAAACGCTGATTATCACCGACCCTATGCTGGCAACAGGAGGGAGTATGGAACTTAGTTACCAGGCAATGCTGACCAAAGGCCACCCGGCCGAAATTCATGTTGCTTCGATTATCGCCAGCCAAAAGGCTATCGATCATATAAAGAATGTATTTCCGGAAGACAAGACGACAATCTGGTGCGCTGCCATCGATCCTGAAATCAACGAACATTCTTACATTGTTCCGGGACTGGGCGATGCAGGCGATCTTGCCTACGGCGAAAAAGAATAAACGTTTAAAGATTCTTCCGATATTGCTGCGGTGAAACCCCAACCTGCTTCTTAAAGAACGTACCGAAATAAGAAGCATTAGGGAAGCCGAAGGCATTTGAAATCTCCTGAATATCTTTCTGCGTATTTTTAAGCAATGAGATGCTCTTACGAATGATAGCTTTGAATACAAGTTCCTGCACGGTATATCCGCAGATACTCTTAGAAACGGCAGAAAGATATTTAGGAGACAAACACAATTTATCCGCATAAAACTCAACACCCCGTTCCTGCATATAATATTTTTCGATTAACTGGATCAAGTGAATAAAGACTTCATTTTTGCGTCCTCCCACTTCCCGCCCGTCATTGACGAGTTTGCGATTATAAATAGAGCAAATCCTGTACGTCAATGCAAGTAGAAGTAATTTCTGCTCATAAAGTTTAAATGAATTTTCTTCCGACTGTAACACATTGTCCAATAAGGACATATACTTTACAATCTCTTCTTCCTCACCAGTAGACCATACACAAGAAGGTTCTTCGGGAGTAAGGCGGGAATACATATACATGGAAACAACCAGATTCCCCATAATATCCCGGATCGGTTCTATCTGATAGATCAAAATCCGCACCTCCATGTCTTCCGACTCTTGCAAAACCTGAAACTCGCCGTCTTCGGGAATAAACAAACTTTCGCCTGCTCCTGCGAAATGCTTTTTCTGATTAAGCGAAAACTGGAAATTACCCTGGCGGCAAATAATCAGCCCCAGTCCTTTCATTTGAAAAGGTTTCTTCAGTGAGGGTGGAAAATTTACAAATATCCCTTCGGAACTACATATATTTTTCCCACTTAATAAATCGCGATCAAACTGCAATAAACGATCTTGTCCGCTATCCATCATACTAATATATTAACAGATCATTATCAAAAACGACGCTAAGTTAGCAATTTTCGTTTAGGATAAGGAACAACGAGCACAAATATCATACAAATTAACCCACCATAAATTGTCCATCCCGCCATCTCTTTGAGTGCAGAGAGCGTGGCCTGCACCTGAATACGCCCTTTGGTAGATATAGCAGCCATGTTACGGGCTTCCGTCTCACTCTTTCCCTGATATTTCATACCCTGTACCGTACCAAGGAAGGAAGTGGAAGCATCCGGATTAAGCAGGTCCACATTTTGCGCATAACGGGTTATATAGTGTTGTTGCCGCTCTTGCAAAACATTTGTATAAATTGCTCCGCCAATACTCGGTCCCACAACCATACGCACAGTAAGCATAATACAGATCCAGGTGGAAAGATATTTAAAAGGCATACGTTGATTGGCATAAGCAGCCGTCAGCGCATACAGAATCATCATGCCTATGGCACGGATGATAACTGCATATTTCAGACGCTCGTAAACTCCTGCTGTCTGCACCTCGAAATACATGAAAACAGCTGATAAAGACAGGAAGAAGAATCCCATCGCAAACAGATACTTAAAATGTAACCCCTTACCTCCCAACACCATAGCAATCACGGCGCCAATAGCATAACCTACCATACACCAATTACCTAATGAAGCATTTTGCAGATTATCGAGATGCATCCCCACTCCTGCAAACACATTGACAAACATAGCACTGGAGTTTATCACCATCAATAATAAGTAAAGTAATGCTCCCATACGTATAGTACGCAGTTTGAACGCATCCAGCAAAACATAAGGCGACCGGCGCGTTACGTCCATATATAGAAAAATTCCCGCAAAAAGAATACTTACAGCTGTCGCCCAACGAATAGATTCGTCATCATACCAGTCGAGTACTTTTCCATAAACCAGCACATACGTGAGACAAGTCAGCGAGATGCAAAATGCAGTGACATTGCCGAACTTACGGAAATTAATAGGAAACCTTCCGGGAAACTTATAATTCGGCATGGTAATAAACAAGAGCAAAATAGAGATCAGGAGAATCCCCATCATAAAGTAATACACATATTTCCACTCATATTCAAAGGACAGCCAAGCCGTCAATGCTGTGCCCGACTGTCCCAGAATCATAAAAAACAGATAAACAGCCGGCTGACTCACACATCTTTCAATGTCCAATTTATTCCAACCGGCAGTATCTTTCGGCTCCAACCCCGGAGTAATATTGCGGGTAGCTTCCATTCCACCCGCATACCAAATGAGTGTGAACAGATTGACCATCATCAGTACCATACGCAAGAAACCCGTCAGAAGACTACAAAGCGCCAACAGAAAAACGCTGTCTGTCTTTGCACAGATATAACTGAATATATACATGAACGCAAACCCGACAATACACATCATCTTCTCCCGCCGTACACACACCAACTGATATAGGAAAGGAGCAAAGGCTGCCATACCAATAGAAGTAACAAAGTTGGCAAACTGGATATGCTCGGATATTATGCCAAGCCCGCTCATCATTTCGGTGCTATTCACCGAATAAACCCCGCCTACCGTAAGAATCGGCAGAAAGAAAAATAACAGAATGATAATACCCAACGGCTTGGGCATCCAACCATAGAAAGGATAATTTTTAGGATAAGAGGGCATCGGACTAATTAAAAATATAAATTAAAAATTATAAGGCACTGTATATAGACAGAAGAGGCGGAGGGATTAGAGTCTGGCTTTCACTACTACCATCATGCCTGCTGCTAACCGTTCGTTATCTTCTTTCGATAAATCGGTGAAATCGATTCGTACGGGAATACGTTGCTGAATCTTCACAAAATTACCTGCCGAATTATCCGTCGGCACTAATGAATATTTAGACCCGGTAGCTCCTGATATAGAGGTGACTTTGCCTTTAAACTCTTTATCGCTAATGGCATCTACTGTGACAAATACTTCCTGTCCGATATGCAGGTTCTCGATTTGTGTCTCCTTATAATTGGCAACGATCCATTTCTGGGTATCAGGAAGAATATAGGTGATGGTCTGCCCTGCCGAAATAAACTGTCCTTCCTCTAATGAACGACGGCCGAGTTTTCCGTCACAAGGAGCTATTACAACCGTATAGGAAAGATTCAACCGGGCCATTTCGAGCGCAGCTGTTGCTCTTTGAATAGCCGCTTCGGTATTCATGCGACGGTAGGACACTTCATCTACACCGGAAAGAGCTGCTTTTTTCTGCCTTTTCGTAGCTTCCAACTTCTTACGCGTAGCTTCATAATCAGTGACAATCTGTTCAAGTTGGATAGGAGTAGCCGCATTTCGTTTCACGAGGTTCTCATATCGTTTCCGGTCTTTTTCCAGTTTCGCCAACCGTACTTCAATCTCGGCAATAGACGCATCGTAAACAGATGCTGTTGTCTGCGTGGTATTGAGTGTAGCATTGATGACGGTCGCACCGGCTTGCGCATCCTTCAAGGCAGCTTCAGCCTCCATTACGCGAATTTTATATTCACGATCATCCAGTACCAGCAAAGTATCTCCTTTATGTACCTCCTGATGTTCTGTAAAGTAGATTTTGTCAATGTAACCTGAAGCACGTAGATTGATAGGAGACACATATTGTTCTATTTGTGCATCGTTACTAGTCTCCGTCTGGCTATAATTCAAAAAAAGGCAGATCACTTCAATCACTCCCCAAACAATAATAGCCACTCCGAAAAGGCTGATAGCAATCTGCCAGCGACGAAGTTTCTTCATTTTTTTTGCTTTCTCCTGATGAGTAGCGGAAGGAAGGTTATTTTCCATTGTTTCCATATTTATGATTGTTATTTGCGTATTATTTGACTAATGATTCTATTTGTCCGGTTAGTTTAAGCAGCATCAGGTTAGTCACCCGATAGTTATAATGTGCGCTGATATAGTTGTTTTGAGCTTCGCTCATCTGCATTTCATCTTGCAGCACTTCCGTCATAGAAGCAATGCCTTCCCGGTAACGGTCGGAAGTGACTGCGTACACATCTTCGGCAAGCAAGTAGTTATCCTTCTGTTTCTTAAAGTTACGCTGATTGTTCATCAGGTCGTTCACAGCATTCAGATATTGAGTTTGCAGATTCTTCCGGGCATCTTCCCATGCCAGCCTTTTGTTCTCTATATCGATCATCGCCTTCTTTATTTTATAGGTTTTATCCAGTCCGTCGAAAATCGGAATACGCAAGGTTAGCCCCACTCCATAGGAACGAAACCATTGATTGGACGGACCGGAGTGGAACCAATGATAACCTTTATCCGTATATGCGGCATATCGCCAGCTGCCTGTCAGACTAAGAGAAGGGATATATCCATTAGTAATGATCTTCTTTTGTCGTTCCGCCAGTTGCACTTGCGATTGTGAGAGTTGAAGTTCATAGATATTTTCCGACAAGCCGGTCAGGGCTACCGTAGTAATGCTATCGGTATTTACCGGTGTCAGCGCGATTTCCTTTTCAGCCGGATAATCCATAATGTATTTCAGCATATTCAATTGCTGTTTCATCATTGCTTGTGCATTGTCATATTGCACCTTCAGATTTTCCAAATTGATATTGACTCTTTTCAGATCGACTTCCATAGACATTCCATTATCGAAGAAAGCCTGTGTAATATCTCTCAATTCTTCCAGACGGGTGATATTTGCTTTTATCAGCATGATTTGTTCGGCCGTGACCTGTCCGAGATAATACATCTTACTGATTTGAAGAATAACATCTTCCCTGGCTTTTCCATAAGACAGACGACTGATTTCTTCCATCACTTTAGCTATGGACATAGAAGTATAAAGAGTCTGATTGAAAAGCGGCATCTGCATTTCCAGTCCTGCATTAGCAGAATGTTGCAATGTTTTCGTTATATTATAGGGAACTCCGTAAGATGAACCGTCTGTGACTGACACCGGAGGATCAAAATTGTTATTATAACCGGCTATCGCATTAATTTGCGGCAGCAACTTCGAACGGTTTTCAGATACGCCATATTTACTTTTTTGTATTTCTTTACGTTTCCCTTCTAACGACAAGTTATTGTCAATACCAATGCGGAGACAATCCTCTAATGTCAGAATCTCTACCTCCTGTGTTTTTCCGTTTAACACGAACAAGAAAAAAAAGGAAAAAATGAATAGTAGTTTTTTCATAATATATGCTCTATTATTGGCTACAAATTTAGCAGCTTATAGCATAATGAGACTATCCACAAACTATTTGTTTATATTCATATTTTCCTTTTTCAATGGGTAAATGAATGGACAGTCACTCTCATAGATAAAAACAAGAATCCTCTTTCACCTATCACCTATATTATCAAACCCTTTATTCATCGTATTTTCAGAATGGTAATAGGTTACTGTTGTAGTTTCAAGGCGGGGAACCTTCCTCCACCCCAAAGCATAATAGCATAAACCCATCGGACGAAGAAAAGTCAGGCATTTGATAGACAAATCTCCACCCTTAGTCGATTTTATTTTTATCTGCTCCAGTATCTACTTAGCTTTGAGATATTAAAACAAATAAAAGCAGTAAGAGAAATGAGAAAAAACATGAAATTGATAGGATTGGCAGTCAGCTTAACATGCTGTGCAGGTTTTATAGATGCACAAGAAGCCAATGAGCCGCAAGAAAGGCAGCAACAAGAAAAGCATCTTCCACGCGAAGTTCTGAATCCAGAGAAGGTAGCAACCCAGATGACAGAGCAAATGAATAAGTTGCTCCAACTGACAGATAAACAATATAAGAAAATATATAAGCTGAACCTGAAAGAGCAAAAAGCATTTTTCAAGGCTATGCAAAATTCGGATGACTATCGCCCACCAATGGGAGAAGGTCCCGGTATGCGGGGAGGACGTCCGCCAATGGGTGGAGGCCAACCGCCAATGATGGGAGAAGGTGGTTTCCCGGGCAGAATGGGAGGTGGTCCGATGATGAGCAGAGATACCAATTCTGCCGACTCACAAAAGAAAGCCGCAGAAACCAAAGAAAAGAAAATAAAAAAGATTCTGACAAAAGAACAGTATGAGAAATGGCAGGCCGAACAAAATTCCGCACGTAAAAAAGCTTCTCAAAGAAGAATGCACAAAGATAATCATCCTGACAAGGGTCCGGACTTTGAACAAAAAAATCTCTAAAACATCACACTTAATATGTTTCTATGAACAGCGTTTGTTTTTCATAATTTTTTAGTGAATGTAAAGTAGCGGCTCTCTTCGTGAGGAAGAGAGCCGCCCTTATTTAATAACCTTATGATACACAACAGGTTTACGTACTATTTCATTTCGCTTAGGACTTCTTCGCTATCTTGCTCCGCTGCGTCCACGCAAGAAGCATAACTCCGATTAACAATAAAGCCAATGCTGCATAAGCAATACTTTCCGTGACGTGTATGCTTTGCGGATCAAACCACATCTCGATGGTATGTTCCCCTGCCGGCATATTTATCGCACGCAAGATATAGTCTGCACGGGCAATATCCACCGGCTGGCCATCGATAGTCACCTGCCATCCCGGATAATATATTTCAGAGAAAACAACAACTCCGTCTTTAGGAGTGGAGGCCTTATAAACCAAACGATTTGGCTCGTAACTGGTTAACTGGATGGTAGATAGTGAATCTTTATATCCTTCTGTCACACCTTTCAGCTGTTCTTTAAACTTCACATCCACTACGGCTGTTTCCGTTGGAAGAATATCGTTCAAAGCATCTATTTCTTCATTTGCATTATTTACATACTGCACCTTATCTACGAACCATGCATTACCGTATGCATAAGGATTCATGACAGGAACAGCCTGCCCTTGCTCTCCGGCAGGGAAAATGAAGTATTTGGTATTCAGCATATTCAGTACACGGAATTTAGAAGCATCCACACTGTCCATCTGTCCACCGGCAGTAGCCACAGCCTGATAAGTTTCTTTCATTTCGGGCACGATGTGATGGTCTATCATTTCCTGATAACGGCGAAGTTTCGCTGCATGATAGCCACCGACACTCTTATGCCAATATGCTGTATTGTTTTCATTAAATGTATTACCGGGGAAACCGATGAAGTTCAGTACACGATAATTCGGAGTCGTATCCTGAAGAATAATCTCATCCGCCTGTGTTTTCACGAATGCTTCTGACCGCTTCGACTTCGGCACGAACTGTTCGTCATTCAAATAGCGTTTATTGACACTCCACATATCTATCAGACACAAAAGTGCAACACCCGCCAGTGTGAAAGAGGCTTTCAACTTCCGCAGTTGATACAAGAATAAGAACAGGCAACCGATCACTATAATAAAGAAGCTGCGCCATGCATCCGAAGCAATAATGGCTTCGCGCATTTCAGTCAGATTGGCCACAAACGGAGCCAAATGTTCGGCAGGAAGTGCTTGTTTCAAAGCAGTCATCTCCTGTGTCGTTATAAAGCTGGAGAAGAAAGTGCCCGGGGCGACAGCTAAAATGAGTGCCACACCGGCAGTTAGTACCAACGCAGCAATCACTCCTCTGCAGTTCTTTTCCTGTTTCAGCATATCCGGTTTACTCAAAATCTCTTTCAAGGCAAAAATCGCCAACAAAGGTATTGTAAATTCAGCTATTACCAGAATAGAAGATACAGCGCGGAACTTATTATACATCGGGACATAATCGATAAAGAAGTCCGTCAGCCCCATGAAATTCTTTCCCCATGAAAGCAGAATCGAGAAGATAGTAGCTCCCAGCAGCGCCCATTTAAGAGGACCTTTCACTATAAAGCACCCCAATACAAAGAGGAACATCACAAATGCCCCCACATATACCGGACCGGCTGTCCACGGCTGCTCACCGAAATATTGAGGTAACTGTGAGTAAATACCGTTATACATTGGATTGGCCTTTGCCATAGCAGCTTCGCTCTGTGACATCGTAGATCCTGATCCTCCCCCCTTTACATTCGGAACCAGCAACGTCAACGTTTCACCGATACCATAACTCCAGTTGGTTATATAATCACGATCCAATCCGCTACTAGTCTGACTGGCAGCAGCTCCCTCCTGCTTCAATTCGCTCTTGCCACGCATCGTCTCCTTACTATATTCATACGTATGATACAGATTGGAAATATTGATGCAGACTCCTACCACGGCAGCCAGTGCTAAAACCCCGCTAGCCTTGAAGAAATGAGGCAATTCTTTCTTTTTGTAAGCATCTTCAAAGTAAGCTCCTACAAAAAACAGGATGACAAACATGAAGTAGTAACTCATCTGAATATGATTCGACTGAATCTGAAGCGCGATGAACAGGGCCGTAACGATTCCGCCCAACAGGTATTTCTTCCGGTAAGCCAGAACGACACCTGCAATCGTAGGTGGTATATAAGCCAATGTCACAAACTTCCAAATATGCCCTGACGGTATCAGAATGAAGAAATAGGAAGAGAATGCCCATATCACTCCGCCTAATCCTGCCAGCCAGGCCGATATTCCAAACGCCCGCAAGAGGATATAGAATCCCAGCATCATGATAAAAGTCAGCACTACATAATCCGGGAGAAAGAGGCGATAAACCTTCTCCACCCCTTTCAGGGACGTTGTCGAGTCGTAACTCGGAGACATCTGATAAGTAGGCATACCTCCAAAAATCGAGTTTGTCCAGCGCGTACGTTCTCCGGTACGCTCGAGATACTCTTTCGATTCTTGTCCTGCACCGACTCCGGCAGCCGTGTCATGCTGAAACAAGATACGACCTTCGATATCAGCCGGAAAAAAATAGGCGAAAGAAAGAATGATAAAAGCCAGAATGGCTATTAAGTCAGGAAGAAACTTTTTCATTTACGATGACACGATTTACTATTTACGATTGAAGTTTGAATATAAAAATAAATACGACCGGACAATCTAACATTTACAATTGATAACAGTGGAATATCGATCTCCCTTATTTATCAATCGTAAATGGTAAATCGTCTAATCGTAAATCAAATTAGTATCTATAATGATCTGCTTTATAAGGTCCGTCCACCGATACACCAATATAAGCGGCCTGTTCGGGAGTCAGCTTAGTCAGTTTCACACCGATCTTTTCAAGATGCAGGCGAGCCACTTCCTCGTCCAGATGCTTCGGCAAGCGATATACATTGATATCATATTTCTTGTTGAACAGTTCTATCTGCGCCAATGTCTGATTGGTAAATGAATTACTCATCACGAATGACGGGTGTCCTGTTGCACATCCCAGATTTACCAGACGACCGTCGGCCAACAAGATAATGCTATGTCCATCCGGGAAATAATAACGGTCTACTTGTGGTTTGATGTTCACACATTTGATGCCCGGATAATGTTTCAACGCATCTACCTGAATTTCATTATCGAAATGGCCGATGTTGCATACGATCGCCTGATCTTTCATTTTCTCCATGTGGTCGATACGGATAATATCGATATTACCTGTCGTAGTCACGAAGATGTTACCTTCCAGACAAGCCTCTTCCATCGTCACTACTTCGAAACCTTCCATTGCAGCCTGCAGTGCACAGATCGGGTCTACCTCCGTCACGAGCACCCGCGCTCCATAAGAACGCATGGAGTGAGAACAGCCTTTACCCACATCACCATAACCGCATACCACTACTACTTTTCCGGCAATCATCACATCTGTTGCACGCTTGATTCCGTCGGCCAACGATTCGCGGCAACCGTACAGATTATCAAACTTAGATTTCGTTACCGAGTCGTTTACATTGAATGCCGGGAACAGCAATTTGCCTTCTTCCTGCATCTGATACAAACGGTGTACGCCTGTCGTAGTCTCTTCAGATACGCCACGCACTTCTTCCGCTACGCGATGCCAGCGAGTACTGTCTTCTGCCAACACTTTCTTCAAGATAGCATTCAGTTCTATTTCATCCTCCGCGTGTACTTCCTTATCCAATACGGCAGCATTATTTTCAGCATCATAACCCACGTGGATCATCATTGTCGCGTCACCGCCATCATCTACAATCACATTCGGTCCCTTGCCGCCGTCAAAGCTCAATGCCTGCAACGTGCACCACCAATAATCGGCAAGAGTCTCGCCCTTCCATGCAAATACCGGTACACCGGCAGCAGCTATCGCAGCAGCAGCATGATCCTGCGTTGAATATATATTACAAGAGCACCAACGTACTTCAGCTCCTAAAGCCACTAATGTTTCAATCAGCACAGCCGTTTGAATGGTCATGTGCAACGACCCCATAATGCGGGCACCTTTTAACGGTTTGGATTCTCCATACTTTTCGCGAAGAGCCATCAGGCCGGGCATTTCTTTTTCTGCCAAATCGATTTCCTTGCGTCCGAAATCAGCAAGTGTAATATCTGCCACCTTATAGGGCAGAGTAGAGAATAATTCTGTAGACATATTGTAAATCATTTATATATAATGGATGCAAAGATAGAACATTCTGATTAGTAGGGCAAAAGCTATCCGTTTTTTTTATATTATAATAACTAGGGAGGCTGTCAGCATCTCGGAATATTGTTTTATATTTGCAACAGATAAAACAACTTCTACAACATTCTAATGAATAATAATGAATCTTCTATGAGAAATTACGAAAACAAAACAAAGGAGGATCTTTTAGAAATAATCGAACAATTAGAGAAGAAAATAGATTTCCTTTCCTCTCATTCTTCAGATTCTTCCTCTCCCTCCAAAGGACGTTTTCGTGATAAATATAGTACCCGGATACTGGATGCTCTTCCTGACATGCTCACCGTCTTCGACCATGACGCCAATATTATAGAGCTTGCTTCTTCTCCGGCAACTAATCACGTAGAAGGTATCAGCCCCAACAATATCACTACCACTAACGTAAAAGACATTCTGCCCAAAGAGGCTTATGAAAGTGTCCGCAAGAATATGGATAAGGTGATTCTCACAGGAGAAAGTTCAACAGCCAGACACGATCTTATGTTGAATGGTGTTTTACATCACTACGAAAACCGTATCTTTCCTTTGGATAAAGAGTATCTGTTGTGTATGTGCCGTGATATATCCCAACAATGGGAGGCGGAACAGACGAATGCCCAGCAACAGAAAGAACTAAAGGCTGCCAGAATCAAAGCGGAAGAGTCGGACCGATTGAAATCTGCTTTTCTGGCAAACATGAGTCATGAAATACGTACCCCGCTCAATGCCATTGTAGGATTCTCCAAACTAATCACTTACGCAACATCTGCAGAAGAGAAGAATCAATATTCGGAAATCATCGAACGAAATTCGGAAATGCTGCTGAATCTATTCAATGATATTCTGGATCTGGCATCACTTGAAGCTGATTCTCTAAAATTCAATATCCGCCCGATCAAATTAATAGATATCTGCCTGCAGCTGGAACAACAATTCTGTCATAAGACGCAAAACGGTGTCAAACTTATTCTGGACGACGTAGATACGGACATGTATACTTCGGGAGACTGGAATCGCATCATACAAATTATAAGTAACTTGCTTAGTAACGCTACGAAGTTTACCCCGAAAGGAGAAATTCATTTCGGCTATCGGGAAAAGGAGGATTTTGTAGAGTTCTACGTTAAAGATAGCGGCATCGGCATTCCGGCAGCAAGAATTGCCACAATTTTCCGGCGCTTTGGAAAGGTCGACGATTTTGTTCAGGGAACAGGATTGGGATTAACTCTTTGCAGAATGTTAGTAGAGAAGATGGGTGGACGTATCTGGTTGCGCTCCCAGGAAGGCCAGGGGAGCAGATTCTATTTTACCCTACCTTTGATTCGTCAATAAAGATCGATTAAGGACACAAATATCTGTGTCCAGGCATGACCTTACATGACTATTTACAATTAAATATAGATATACAGAAAACGCGGCTTGTTGGTAACAAAACCGCGTTTTCCGCATATATCTATGTTTGAAATATATTCATTTATTCCTTAGCAGCCGGAGCACTAAGCATTTCTTTATATTTCACCGGATCATTCAGAATTTTCATCGCTTCCTTCAAACCGTCATCATCCTTCAACTGCTGGATGATATTACCACGTTGGTAATAGTAACGCTTGATAATTTCAGTAGCAATCATCTTCTTTATATCAGATGAGAAATAATCCAAGTCGCGGTCAAGATCATGATTTAACTTCTTCTCAAGTGCCTTGAACTCCTCTGAAGCATCATCCATATACCCTTCAAACTCGGCAGCTTCTTTCAACGTTTTCAGAATTTTCTCGCTTTGCTGGTCATATTTGAAATCAGCTTTCTTCACCAACGCTTTAAAATCATTATAATCGGCATCTGTCACCTCAAACTTCTCCGGAGCAACGATGGTAGGATGTTTCAAACAATACTGAGTTGCATAATCAAAAATCAGATTATCGCGTACCAGATAGAAGAGGATATTCGGTAATTTCTCCTGTTTGATAACAATATCCGGCATTACACCACCTCCGTCGCGTACTTCACGTCCGGCAGCCGTATGGAATACCTTAGTCAAACTGTCAGGAATGGTTCCTACACTTCCATCTTCATTACGATGCTTGTAGTCAATAGCCTGTACACAACGTCCACTTGGAATATAATATTTGGAGGTAGTCACTTTCATCGTTCCGCCATAAGGCAAAGAGCGGGGAACCTGTACCAGTCCTTTTCCGAAGGTACGGTTACCAACGATAACGGCACGGTCGAGATCCTGCAGAGAACCTGATAAGATTTCGGAAGCAGAAGCGGTTCCACTATTTACCAATACCGCAATCGGAATATCCAAGTCCAACGGCTCGCGCAATGTCTTATAAGTGTTACTAGCTTGTTTGATTTTCCCTTTGGTCGTTACAATCACCTTTCCACGCGGCAAGAAATAATTCGCAATTTCTACTGCTTCATCCAGCAATCCACCGCCATTACTACGGAGGTCTATCACCAACGAAGTAGCTCCCTGTTTCTTCAAATCCAGAAATGCTTTCTTAAACTCTTTGGAAGGGTTGCCGGAAAAAGTGCTAAGGCTAATGTAACCTACATTATTATCCAATACGGCAGTATAAGGAATCGCCGGATTCTGAATAGACTCACGTACAATCGTGAACTCCATCGGCGTACGTCCACCTTTCTCATTCGGGCGCTCAATCTTTAGCTTAAAACTGGTACCTGCCTGTCCGCGTAACATCTGGCTGACTTCCGCATTATTCTTACCGGCAAGATCCTGTCCGTCAATCTCCATCAGTATATCTCCCGCCTTCAGACCGGCTTTTGCAGCAGGCGTTCCCTCAAAAGGTTCAGAAATCATCGAACGTTTTAGTTTCGTATTATAAGCAATGTAAGAACCCATCCCACCAAATGATCCTTTAATCATCTGCTCCAGTTCACTCTGATCTTCTTCCGGGAAATATTCCGTATAAGGATCCAGCGTATAAAGCATATTATCGATTCCTTCCCGAATCGTTTTATTCGGATCAATGGTATCTACATAGAACATATCCAGTTCTTTCACAATCGCATTAAATATATCCAGATTCTTTGCAATCTGGAAATTGCGGTCGTCTCCACTCTTGAAACTAAAGAAAGCAACTGTTGCTATCACCGCTACTGCAACAATAGCTATCTGCCTGTTCAGCAATTTTTTCATACCTCTTTCAATCTAAATGAGTCGTAAAAGTAGCTCAATCCTTTGTTATTCCGCCAGAATCCTGTTAATATTTAACTTAATTTCATCCCAACGTTCCTGTGGTATCGTTGTTCCGATTACCTGAATAACATTTCCCGAGAGAATAGAACCTATTTTCGCACATTTATCCAACGAATATCCGCAAGTCAATCCGTATAAGAATCCGGAAGCAAAATAATCACCGGCACCGGTAGTATCTACCACTTTTTGAACCGAAATGGCCGAAACCTTTATTTCTTCTGTCCCTTTGCGGATATAAGAACCATTTGCCCCCACTTTTACAATAGCAATACTGCATTTCTTGGCAATCACTCTCAAAGCTTCCTCCGGCTCCTTGCCGGTAAAGGCTTTCGCTTCCTCTTCGTTTGCAAAGACAATGTCGACATATTTGTTTATTAACAAGGTGAAGAATTCCAGATCATTAGCCACAATGTTATAACTAGCCATATCGAGACAAATCTGCAAACCGGCTTCTTTAGCCAGTTCAATGGCGTGAAGAATCATTTCGTGGTCCTGAACAAGATAGCCTTCTATAAATAGGTACGCGTAACCTTTAAACATATCCAAGGTCAGTTCCTCTGCTCTCAAAGAAGCCGCTGCTCCCAGATAGGTTCCGAAAGTGCGCTCTCCATCCGGTGAAATAAAAGTGGATGCCACACCGGAAGGCAGTCGATCCGAGGTCAATAATTTGTCTTCAATCTTATTTTTCTGCAGATTTTCACGAAAAAATTCTCCATAATTATCATTTCCCACTTTTCCGATAAAACCTGTTCCAGCACCCAGACAAGCGAGTCCAAGTATGGCATTTCCTGCCGATCCGCCTGTTGCCAGATGCGTTTTCATTTGTGAAAATTTTGTGTTAATCTGCTGTAACTTAGCGTCATCGATGAGTTGCATGCTTCCCTTGGGTAATTCCAGTTCATCCAAGAGAGTATCGTCTTTCAGGGTTGCAAGTACGTCTATCAGGGCGTTGCCCAATCCTATTATTTTGTCCATTCCTAATATTTTTTTTGCAAAGATATTGCATATTTCAAAAAAACCTAGTACTTTTGCATCGCAATTGAGAAAAACATTCTTCCTTAGCTCAGTCGGTTAGAGCATCTGACTGTTAATCAGAGGGTCCTTGGTTCAAGTCCAAGAGGAAGAGCAAAGTTGAAAATCTTGATTGTAACATTCTTCCTTAGCTCAGTCGGTTAGAGCATCTGACTGTTAATCAGAGGGTCCTTGGTTCAAGTCCAAGAGGAAGAGCAAAAAAGAAGCCACCTAGAAGGGTGGCTTTTCTATTTATTCACCTTTCTTATCATCCAAAGGACTAATAATATATCTTGTGGGATTTGGCTCAGAACAACCATATCTCTAAAAGTAGGTACATCATATCGGTACAAAAAGGAATTAAATAGTGATTAACCGGTGTGGTATTGAATCACAACAGAATCGAATAAATTCTCTTATTGGATATTTATTTTCCATTTTTCCATGTCCCCCTTCATCTTTTCTCTGTCTCTCCGATGAATAAGGAATTTGCGGGTGAAGGATAACAACTTCACCATCTCTTCTCCTGTAGCGATTAGTTTCAAAAATTGTTTCAAGGCTTGAAACAATCCGTTTCACACCGAGAAACACTTCGTTTCACTGCTTGAAACACTTTGTTTCTCGGCGTGAAACATCTAGTTTCAAATAGGGTTGAAACTAATTACGAAATAGCTTTACTAATCTTGCTTAATGGTGGAATCTGAAAGTAGCAATTTGACTTGATTCACGATGAAGAGAAGGTGAAGGGGCGGCTATTCACCTGCAAACTCCTTGTTTATCGGCAATACAGAAGAAAAGTGAAGGAGCTAGAAGAATTGAACATGTTATAGAAAAGAGCATCGAATTGTTCAAAACCCATATGGAATGAGTCGAATCGTCTATTCATAGGAAATGATTTTAATTGGGCATTTCTATTTATCCGTTTGCCTATCCAGATTCGTTCCACTTGCTATTTTTATTTCGTTCCATTATAGTGGAACGAAGTAAAAGTAGCTAATTGAGATAATCTGACTAGGCAATAAAGATAATTTGTTTGGGCAATTAAAAAAGTCTTATTGGCACACCTAACGGAGATACGGTGGCGAGGCATGCATTCGTTTAGCTCAAAACTGTGCAGGAACGAACTTTTTTGGTATAGGCTGCCCTAAAGCACATTACCCAAACTTTTAAACTGTTCCCCGATTTTTCAGACTAATCTAAAATTTATCCCCGCTGATTTGCTACTACTCCAAAGACAGCGGTTCAGTTTGAAAACGGCGGCTTAGTCTGAATATTGGGGATTTGGGGATCAGTTTGAGAACAAAGACGAAAGAATAAGGGGAACCTCCCGGATAAATCCATTAGTCCCCCTCTGATACTGGTCGTACATCATCGTTTCTTGATAAAGGCAAGTAGTTACACATAAATGTAATGTTTTCGACCTTTTAACCGTCAGACACCACTCCGTCCCATTTGACTTGCCTTTAAAGTTTAAATAACATTAGATCTTGGCGAAAAATAGCAAACCACAACCAACTGGCTGCTATAGATTCGCCGTGACACTTCATTTGTTTAATGAAAAAATAGACGAGGCAGTCCTACCGTTTGGATATAAACCACCTCGTCTTGGGGTCTTAGCCGAACCTGTTTATTTCTCTATCTTCATTCATTTCAAATCGGTTTAAATACATAAAAGAAGGAAAGAATACCATAAGAGATGTCCAGCCGGATGATTTCTTGATTGTATGGCGATGCAGCCAAGAAGGGTATTCTCAAGCAAATCACACGATTGCTTTGAGGAGAAAGCGGGCATATCTTTTTTGTTCTTTCCATTTATAACAAATGATGGTTTGCGCCCTTTTACAAACCCTGTATATACAAAAAAAGCGGTAGGGCATTTGCCTATCCGCAAGCGAGGGAGTCGAAGCCCTATACGCACAAACAGGAAACACCCCCCGCATATCGCAAGGAGCATTTTACTGTTTCATGTGCGTATTTGAATTTTCGACTTTTCGCTTGCACAGAAATCAGCTAAACGCTTTTTTTCTTCAAAAACATAAAAACATGTCGATCTACGACAGTGCAAATATAAGAAATTATTAATTCATTCGGTTCTCAATCTCGTTTTTTTTATAAAAAGTCATCTTTGAGAAGCCCTTTATACATTCTTGAAACAAATTTAAGCCGTTGCCAACGTCAATATACTAATCCGTATTCCTTCCACATTCACTAGGCAGGAAGCACATGCCAGAGTAGTAGAACCAGTGGTCAACACATCGTCAACTATCAATATGTGTTTTCCGGCAAGTGTTTCGGGATGCTGAAGCTCGAAGATACCTTCCACATTATCCCGACGTTCAAACACAGATTTACGCGTTTGCGTTTCCGTATTTTTCTTACGCAATATGGATTCTGTATCGATGGGTATTCCTGTTACAGCAGCAATACCACGGGCAATCCACTCACTCTGATTATAACCACGGATTTGCTGTTTTTTCTTATGAAGCGGTATGGGGATTATCACATCAATTCCCTGAAAAAAATTGGAAGACAAAAGTTCGGCAGCCATATACCGCCCCATAATTGCACCAATTTCCTTTTGTCCACCATATTTCAACCGATGAAGAATCAACCGGAAGTCGCTTCCTTTCTCATAAAAGAAAAAAGAAGTAGCCCGTTCCAAAGGGATTTGTCCCCAGAAGAGCCGTTCTACCGGATTATCTTTTCGAAGATGATAATTAGTACGGGGTAGATTGATATTACATACTGTACAGATACATTCTTCACCCTTTGCTAACGGTCGGCCGCAAACAACGCAGCAACGGGGAAATAGCAAAGATAAGAAGGAACTAAGCCAGTCTTTGATAAGAAGTGTGTGTTTCATAATAATAGAAATTTGAAGTTGCAATAGCACCTACATATTCAATGGAGGGACTTCTGCTAGGAGCTTCTGAAAGAAAGGATGAAGATTCCCGTTCGTTGCGATAATATGATGTCCTTCTATGAAATGATCCTCACCATAAAAATCAGTCACCTTTCCTCCCGCCTCCTGAACAATCAGTGCTGCCGCAGAATAATCCCATTTTCCGAGAAATGCTTCCATCCAAGCATCAAAACGCCCAATAGCCACATAGCAGATTGCGGCAGCAGCCGAGCCATTCATCCGAATACCGCCCACTACCCCATAAAGCTGATCGATGAGATGAAGAGCAGTCTGTTTATATTGCAGATGATTATAAGGTAATTCTGTAATGACAAATGCATCTTTGATGTCCTCAACGTTCGACACATGAATTTCTTCACCATTCATAAACGCTTTTCCGCCTTTCCAAGCATAAGAAACATTCATCCCGGCAAACTTCATAAACGACACCTAAAAGAAGTTCGGTACGGCTACGTAAAGCGATGGACACACAATAAGGAGCCTCATCATGAATATAATTCGTGGTTCCATCCAAGGGGTCAATCACCCAACAGTAGGGTTCATCCTGATAAGTGGCAGAGCCTTCTTCTGTAATGAATCCCGCTTCAGGCAATAAAGCAGTAAGGGCTTTCACCACTCGCACTTCAGATTCTTTATCCACATAAGACACATAATCGTGTGCATGTTTTTCCACCACACGCTCACGACGGAAGTTCTTTCGTTCTTCTTTCAAAAAATATCCAACTTCGGTAGCAATCCGGCATACATCAGTTGTAAGCTGCTTCAAATCTAACATTTATTATTCAAATTAAAAAGTGCTTCGAAGTTATAGCTTTTCCGGCAAAAAGCATAAAGGAAAATAATATTTTCGTGTTTGATACGCAAATTAATGAGATAACATCAAAACTATTATAACCAATATTTAAAAAGACATCTAAAAACAAGGCCGACTCATTTTCTTTTATGAGCAGACCTTTCTTTACTTTTACATCAAAATATAAATGTATTGTCCTTTATTCCTTAATTTATAACAACATTACTTCTGAACCACAATTTTCAACTTACAGGTACGTCCATAGAGTAATGCCACACCGTCATAAGTGAGTCCGGTTATGCCAGCTCCCGAATAGGCTGGCCCCTGGCTTCCTACCACTCCTGTAGGAGTAGCTATTTTACATCCTCCGGCAACTAATGCATCCATATCGTTTGCGGCTTCAATAACATGAATGACACCGTATTTGCCCGCCGCAGTAACAAAGGCAATATAAGAACCGTCTTTTATCTGCAAACTACAAGGATCATTCGGATATCCATCAGACGCATTGACTCTTTGCATTAACATATCGGCACCTCCTTTAGCTATACTTTCCAATACATTCAACGCCTCAAAAGTCTTGACGTCCGAAGCCGCGTTCGCCATCATCACATCAATACCAAGATCAGTAACCTTATCATCAGGTATAAGAGTAAACAACGTTTTGTTGGTAGCAACACCTGCCGGTTTGATCCAGTCATTCACATCATAAGCTCTCCCTATCGGCCCTCCATTAATTCTTGACGCACTGACATAAGAGAAACCTCTGTTTTTAACGGCAACAAAGCTCGGATTTCTCCATATATTGATGAAAGCAAAGTCTACGCTATTTGCCTTTGAGCCATATCCTTTAATTTCCTTCAAGCTTAATACATGTTTCTGCACACCCCGTATCATTATTCCCTCTATGGAGAAAATATAAGGTTGATCCGGTTCTGTTGAATGTTCCCATTCGGGTGCCATTTCGATATCGCTGAAAACAAGCGCAACATTATTGTCAACACCCTCAAGACCTTCGATATTGATAATCTTTTCCTCTTTCAACCCTTCTATATCTTCCACCACAATCTTAATTCCACCAGTATCTTTATTATCTACGACAGTTTTCAAAATAAACTCCATTTCCAACGGATTGCCTGATACCGGAATAGTCGTATATTCCTTCAGGTCACCCAGTACTTTATTACACAACGTATGTTTTATAGACTTAATGCCCACAGCAGAACGAATCACTACAGAGAGAGAAACCTCTTCATCGGGTACTAAAACAGGGAAATCTGATGGTTCGGTGAATATCTGGGATGGAAGTTTGGTTATCTTTTTAATAGGTATTACCTTTTGTGCCGTTTTTGTCAAAACGTCCGTTGATGTTACCAGTATCCCGGCTGCTTCACGCGTGTTGACCTTGACATTCAAGTCAAATTCAAGTGTCATATCAGTTTGCAGAGTATCTATCTTTAAACGTTGACGTTCAGTCGCGTTTATCTCTTCATATTCTCCATTCTCATCCATCTTCAACAAGGTAGCATATATACTGTGTATACCCACAGCAGAGAAACTTCTGGCAGATACAGTCACCGTCGAGTTATACTCCACCACATCTATCTCGGAAGGAGAAGTGAGTTCTACAGTAGGTGGCGGATACGCGTTGTCGTCCGAATAATCAGACTTACTATCACTACAATTTGTCAACAACAAACCCCATGGAAGGGCAAGTATCAGGATCATTATATTTTTGATATATTGCTTCATGACCGTTCATTTTTTATTTTAAAGATTCGATTTGTAATTGAAAACAATGTAAATCTCCGCTTACACTTGTTTCGGTTACCCCCCTAAAAGCCCATTTATGTGAAGTCAGGACAAATATACAATACTCGGAGTCTCTATTTCTATTTTCCACTTCTACGAAAGAATAGGTATCAGAAGTTAAGTTAGAAGTAATTGCCGACTCAAGATTAGGCAATAACGCACGTTTAACAGTGCCTACCAGAACCGTCTGTTCGTTTACCTTTTTCTTGAAAACGTCGACAGCCGGAGCTATAAGGTCTTCACTATTTAATGATACAGAACAGAAGAGCATATCTATTCCGTTCACTGCTTCTGTTTTTGTTTCAAGATATCTGCAATCGTTTTTTACTACATATTGTGTCATTTCGGAAATAGTAGAAGGAAAAAGCACAGTACTGCCGATTATCTTTTTCTCTCCGTTACTATAGCTGACAGGTACAAACACCGGCACTTTCTTGCTCTCTCTAGCAGTCTCCGTACCCGTATTTATGATTGCAGTTTGCCCATAGACAGCGTTCGTCCTGTCCAACAATGCCACTGCATGAACAGTGTTTCTGATAGATGACGCCACCTCTTTATAACTACAAGAGCTAAATAAATTTTGCTCTGACAAGTGCGCATAAACCAATACGTTAGTTGTTCTGAACCGGTTCCATTCCGGAATTTCTTCTCCCTTGTTATCCTCATCACTACACGAAACGAACAGGCAAGAGATGATACATATAAATAGCAGATATAGATAGTTTGATTTCATATTTCATTCATTTTACAAATTCAACTTCAGCAAACAAAGCTCTGTGGTCAGATACTTCCGGATTAGATAAAACTTTAAACGACTTCACTTTCCACTTATTCTGTGGAAGTCCGAATATATAATCAATCTTGATTGTCGGCTGATCTGCGGGATAGGTGAATGTATCATCACAGATTCTCTGCCAGTTCTTCATTACCTCACAAATCACATTAGAGTCGGTCCGGGCATTAAAATCTCCCCCCAGCAGTGTCGGGGTATCTCCCGTACCAATCCGCTCATTAATCTGTTCGGCCATTGCGCTCCTTATCAGGTCTGTCGAATGATCCAAGTGAGTCGTTCCTATCCTGATTACGTCTGAAGTTCCCGGCTCCTGAATATCTACATATAATAGCGTCCGGGGTTCTTTGGCTCCGTCTATCCCTTCAAAAGTTTTGTTATTGATATAAACAAAAGGATATTTTGAAAGGATAGCTACTCCATATTCTCCACCACCAGTATCCATCGCTTTCCCGAATACGGAAAACAATCCCAACTCCGCAGCCAGTTGAGTGGTGAAATCCTGATTTTTGTTCCTTTTTGTGTTGTAATCTATCTCTTGCAACATTACAACATCCGGATTGTATTTCCTGATAAATACAGCATACTCCTTCACCGAGTAACCGGTCATTTCCCCGGACATCCGGCAATTATAGCTCATTATTTTAAGAGCCTGCGCATACGTACTTTGATACGCAAAGAAGAAAAGGCATACCCATACAATGGGCTTTAAAAGTGCTTTCATAAATTTGTTTTTGTTATTAGATTAAGTTTACTTATTCAACGGTATATGTATATTCTGATATTTTTTTAAAGCTAACCGGTGTTATGGATTGCATCACCTCCAACACATAGTTCAAATCGTTCCCTTTACAAACGAAGTCGTACGTAAACGAAGCAATCTTTTCGTTTTTAACTGTAATCTCTATATCAAAATGACGCGAGAGTGTTGTAAGCACCTCTTTCAATGATGCATTTCTGAAAATAAGCCGGTTGCTCTTCCAACTCGAAGCATCATCGTGATATCTATCAGTTTTTATTTTTATTACATTACTCCTTTTCTCATAAACTGCAGTTTGTCCGGGAAGCATTTGCTGCATAGGCCTGCGGCTTTGCACATGCCCGATATTTATACTTCCTTCGTCGAGTGTAGTTTTGATTACCTTATCCGAAGCGTATGCTTTTACATTGAAACACGTTCCCGTCACTTGTATTTTCACATTCTCGGCAAGCACCTGAAAAGGGGATTTCTTGTTTTCTGCTATTTCAAAATAAGCCTCTCCCTCCAACGTAACATTCCTGTTGTATTTTGCAAACTGTTCCGGATAGGTCAATTTAGAATCGGCATTTAACCACACCCGGCTACCATCAGGAAGTAATACAAGTAGCTTTTCACCCCTTACAGCACAGACCTCCCGATAAACAAGGTTTGCCTCACTACGACTTTGATAGAAATTATATCCTACACCTATCACTAGCAAAACAATTGCACAGGCTACCGTCCACTTAAAGAACAATGGCATCCTTGTTCTCCTGTTCTTTCGTTTTTCTTCCCGCATCACGGCTTCCTGAATATTCTTATAAATGCGATATTCATCAAAAGGAGGCAATTCTCTGTCGCCCAATTCGAGCTGTTTGCCTTCTATTATCCTTTGAATGTCGTCATCCATATATTTCCCGATGCCGTCAACTACTTCAAAGTCCTGATTTGTATGTTTCTTTTTTGATTTCATATTTCAATATCTATTAGTAATACACACTGTTACAAAAAAGTATTATACAGACTACGTTAAACCGTGTTAATTCAAAAGAACGTTCCATATCAGCAAAAAGTGATAAAACTACATCATACAATAAAGCAACAACAAACTAAGCTCTCCCACTGTCGCGCGAATCTGCTTCAAAGATTGGCTATATTGAAATTTAATTGTATTGATCGAAAGATTAAGTTTATCGGCTATTTCCTGATTGGAATATTTTCCCGAAACTTTCATTTCAAAAACCTTGCGGCGTTGCGGCGAAAGTTGCTCAAGAGCTTGCTGTATAATGTTCATTTGTTCTTGCTTAAGGTTTTCATTTTGAGAATTGTCTTCCAATTCCAAAACCATTGAAAGACAATCCTCAAGCAAATAGATATTTTTCTTTGAATCTCTCAACGTATTGAGCAGATCGTTCTTCAACATCGTAAAAAGGTATCTGTTTATGGGTTTTGTCTCGTCGATCTCTTCTTTTTTCAGCCAGAGTTTTAAGAATAAGTTCTGCACGGCATCTTCAGCCAATTCTTTATTCAGCAGATATTTAAATGCCAAAGAAAAGGTCTGCGCCGCATACGTCTTGTATACAATACTAAATGCCAGCTGGTTCCCCTCTTTCAGAGCCTTAACCAAAGCTTGGGCTTCATCCTGTGAGTATTTCTGGGACATCTTAATCATTTTAAATATGAAAATAAAAAGCTTATTATATCAAGCCCTTATTTTCAAATATATTAATTCTTTCTGATATAGCATGATTCGCGAACAACAAATGAAACAGGCCTCTTATTTATTTCACCAGTCTTTGATATTTGCTGAATAAAAAGGTTGAGAAGGATAATAATCCGTCAGTTGCTGAATGAATATCTTTTCGAACATCCTTCCGATCAGTTGCATTTACCCAACCTTCTTCTATTTCTTTTAATTCATCTTCAAGTTGCTTCTGATCCACCTCTACACCTTCCCCAACTGCTTTGATAAATGTATCGATATACACCTCCCAGCGCTTTGCATAATAATCACTTATCAGTCCTGCCCACGAACGACTGGCATAATCGTTCAGGCTTCCACCCCAAGTAGTAATCAAGTTGCGAGCATTCTTTTCATAATAGTCTTTCAACTGGGGAGAATCTCCCATCTTCCGCGCATCATCAATCCATTTATCCAGCGAACAATAAGGATGAAAGGCATTCAGCTTATCCAAATCATTCAATATCTCCTTCATTTTTTCGCCGCAAGCTTTCAAAGCCTGATGGTCTTTAGCTTCAACCATCCTGTCAAACTCCATTTTCACATCAAGAAAGTAGTTTCCAAGCACCTGTCTGCCTACAGTAATCAAATCCAGGCGAAAAGCATCTCTCCGGTCAGAAGGTGCCTCATTCAGTTTTCTCCAGACCTCTAGTAGTTCAACATTGCTATACACATTACTTGTCCGTTTTTCACTGTTCTTATTCAATGCAGGGCGATACCCGGGTAAAGTACCCAATGTGCGCGGCACCTGTACATAAATGTCATTGAATAATCGTTTCCAAGCATCGCGCACAGACTGCGACACACATCCCACATGTCTGTCAGCCAGACATTCAATCCATTTATTATCATCTACATTCAGGTTCCATGCTTTCTCAAGAATGTATTCGTAGGGAAATTGCATCACATCCAATCCTTCCAGCGTAGAGCCGATTCCTTTAAGGTTGCCTCCACCGTTAATGAGAGCATTCTCAAGTCGTGCGCCACTTTCTTTGACGTTACCTGTCAAAGTCGTGTTTCCACCGAAATTGCCCAGATAACACCAAATATAGGGCTGATTATGAAAATGCTCTGTTCTTTTCCATAATTCAACATTTTCACAATGATAATCAAGTAATATCATTTTATTCTGTGGCACTCCTGTCAGCAAAGCCTTCATTCGCTCGGAAGTCCATTTATCTTTATCAAAATAAAACATCCACGTCATTTGCATCCATTGGGCTTTGGGATCGGCAGCCGTCAATGTAGCGTACATATCCGAAGCTATCTTCCGCAAATATTCGGGTTCGAAACTGGGCGGGTCAACCTCGTTGAAAGGATCTAAACCATAAATATGATCGGTTCCGAAAAGTTTTTTTTGTTCATCAAGAAATAGTTTCTGAATTTTCGCAAACAAAGCATCGTTAGGGTTCAAAAAGTTACAACGGTATGCATCAGCAAAGCCGGCCCATTTGCCCAAATGTTGAATATCGGCCTCGGGATAGATCCGTTTTAAATCGGCAGGTACATGTCCGGCGAAGGCTGGTAATACGGGCTTCATATTCAATTCACGCTCACGTGCGAGTATTTTTTTCTGCAAGCTTACCTGGTGTTCCAGCCATTCCATCGGCAACGGACCGTTCCAACGATCTATGTTAGCCATCCGATGCCAGGGCAGATACGGTGGTCCCGTGAAGTAAGAGCGTATTTCGATGTCCGACATTCCCATTTTCGACCAGACTTTATACCACACAGCTTCTTGTCCGGTAATTGCCAAAGGCATATTTATACCATTAAGGGCCATCCAGTCAATAAAGCGCTCCCATTCTTTCCATTGCCACCAAGGCATCGTGTAACCATACGTGCAGTAATTCAGGAAAAAGCGAGTATCCACTCTCGCTTCCGAAACGACCTTCTCACCAACCATCGGCAATTCTTCAGGAATTTCAACGGCTATATCCGCATACCATGACACTGTAGTGAGACAGTAATATTTCAAGTAATGGTTCAGTCCCATCGCCATTGAATTGGCGTTGTTTCCACCGATTACAATTTTATCTTTTACGGACTCTATCGTAAAGCAGTCTTTCTCTCCTTTTAATTTTTGAAACTGAAAACTCTCGATGTATGACGGCAGCAAACGTTTCAATAATGCTTCCGCAACAGCTACGTCTTTGTCTTTAGCCTGAAGAGCCAACGACATAAGCAGCATAACCAGACACGTGTATACACTTTTTCTTTTCATTCTGATTTATAATTTTATATAGATTTTTCTTTTTAACAAAATATATCCCAACAGCCCATTGAACAAGAGGAAAAATACACCGTACATAAATGAACCGAAGTAATTTCCGAATAACGGGTTAAGCAAATTATTGAATACAGCCGTATGGATATGCCAATGCACAAGCAATCCTCCGGCTATGCAACTAAACACATAAATTACAAGCGGATTCGCTCCAAATGCTTCAAAAAACGAAAACCACTTTTTATTCTGCTTCACATCAATGATATAAAGTAGCAATGCCAATGACAATGCCGCAATCCCACAAGTAAGCAAAACAAACGAAGGAGACCACAAACGTTTATTCAAAGGACAGGCATAGCTTAACAAATAGCCGGCAAACAACAGCGTGGTACCTATAAGGAATAGATTCAGCATCCGGCGGTCATTATCTTTAATATCGATGATTATCTTTCCGCAAACAAAACCGATCATTACTTGAGACACAGCGGGAATCGTACTAAGTATCCCCTCGGGATCGACAAACTGGCGGCCCTGAAGATACATGTGGTTAGCCCCTAAAATAGCCGAATCAATCATCCCGACGATATTATCCGCACTCTTTTCAAATCCGTTTCCAAATAACTGAAAAATAAAGTAGACAATCAGCAAGATAATAGCTAATGGCATAAAACGCTTATGCGGTATTGCTACGGCCAATAAGGCTGTAATACCATAACAAATCCCAAGCCGTTGCATAACTCCCATCAACCGGAGCTGACTCAAATCAAAATAGTTACCACTATCGATTGATGTAATGAACCACTCCATAACCAGACCTATAAATATTAATAAGAGACTTCTTTTTATGATTTTCGTAATGGCCGGTCGACACTGGAAGTCATACTTACACAAAGAGATGTAGGTCGAAATACCCATCAGGAACATAAACATCGGAAATACCAGATCGGCCGGCGAAAAGCCATCCCACTTGGCATGTGCAAAAGCGGCAAAGTTATACCCGCACTTTCCTGTATTGTTGACCAAGATCATCCCGGCAACAGTAATACCCCGAAGTACATCAAGCGAAAGTAACCGTTTGTTCGGATTCATAATATTTGATTCTTTTAATTACTTATTATATATAAAATAGTCGTTCCGGCAGCTAACACTATCCCTATAAGCGATTCATAAGGTATCAGCTTCAGACGTTCCTTAAAATTGAGTTCGCATACGCCTCCTGTCGCATGAAAGAACGAACCATGTGGCAAATGGTCAAGAACTGTAGCTCCGGAATTAATCATAGCCGCTCCCCAAACCGCAGAAATGCCTATAGCCAATATCGTTTCAGCGAACGAAGAAGAAGCCAGTGTCGCTCCGGCTGTTGTCGATGCGGTAGCCGCCGACATCAACGCGCCTGATATAGGAGCAATCAATGCATCACTCATATGAGCATGATCCAATCCTGTAAGAATCCAATCTTTCAAAGAAGAGTTCTTTATGATACCGGCAATAGTTCCGGTTCCTATCAACAGAATAGCTACCACAGACATCTTTTGCAGTCCATATTCTATACTGGGAAGAATATTTTTCCATTGTTTCATACAGATAGCACCACATAAACCACCTACCGGCAAAGCTATCAAAGGATCAATATTGATTCCTGCCGCAGGACGTAATGCCAATAAAACAATCGTAACAACAGGAGCAATCAGACTGGTTCTTAACGAGGGCAAATTTCTCTCTTCCTCTTTATCCTCTGTTTGCATCATCGTTTTTTTGTTTTTCACTGTTTGAGGCATCAGACGGACAATAACAAAAACAGTGAAAAACAAACCGATCACTGCCGGTAAAATATTGGCAAACATTACAGCCGATAGATCTGCATTAAAATTTCCGGCTGCTATAATGGTGTTCGGGTTAGGTGATATGATATTTCCACATTTACCTCCCCCGATCATAGCAATAAGTAACACAGATGGAGACAGGTTTAGACGCTTGCCTATCGAAAGAGCCACCGGCGCAACGGTTATCACAGCCACATCAATAAAGACGCCTACCGTACAAAGCAACATCGTTGCGAGTGCCAATGCCATAAATACCCGTTTTTCACCCATTTTGTTTATAATCGCATTGGAGATGACCGTGGTAGCTCCGGTTTGTATTAATATGCCTGACAAGACTCCGGCTGTCAGAATCCGCAATACCGCCGGGGTGACCTCTTTCACTCCTTCGGTCATCACCGTTACGGTCTCATTTAAAGATAGTCCTCCCAACAACCCTCCGACTATCGCTCCGATAATCAGACTGTATGTCGGAGAAAGCTTTCTTATGATTAACAGTATGGATAATGAAAGCCCGATTAATGCGCCTATCGCTGTCATTGAGTATTATTTAGTAAATTGTTTTATGATTCTCACCACCTGTCGCACCGTTCTCTCTATGTTTTCTTTCGTAAACTCCGGTTGCATCGCCTCTTCAAGTGTTACCGGAAAAGGTTGAATAGGCAGTACGGCAGTAAACCCCATCCTATTAAGCGCTTCGGTGGCTTCGACCGCTCCCCCCAACGCTATCACCGGAACCTGACATCTCTCACCGACACGTAAGATTCCGTCCAGCGCTTTTCCCATACAAGTCTGGTGATCCAGCTTCCCCTCTCCGGTCAGTATCAGGTCTGCCTGTCGGACGACCTCCTCGAAACGAAGCGTTTTCAATATAACTTCTATTCCGGATTGCAATTCTGCATTCAAAAACGGAAGTAAGCCGCCTCCCATTCCTCCGGCTGCTCCAGCACCGGGAAGCTGTGATATATCCATATTTGTATATTCCTTTATCACCTGTGCATAATGCCGCAACCCATTGTCCAACTCTATCACTTGCAAACTATTTGCCCCTTTTTGGGGAGCATATACATAGGCCGCACCCTCTTCTCCAAAAAATGGATTACTAACATCACAGGCGATCGTAAAATGACTTTCCTTCAATGCCGGATTTAATTGGGAAATATCTATTTGATGAACTTTTATCAGATTTTCGCCGACAGGCTCCAACTCACCGTTTCCGCTATCTAAAAAGCGTGCACCTAAAGCCTTCAGCATACCTATTCCCGCATCATTCGTAGCACTTCCGCCGATCCCGATAATGAATTCCCGACACCCGCGTTTTAATGCGTCAGCAACCATTTCTCCAACTCCATAAGTCGTAGTCTTCATGGGATTTCTTCGATTTGAATCAATCAATGGCAGACCGCAGGCCGAGGCCATTTCGATAATAGCCATCGCACCATTGTTTACGATGCCATACGATACTTCAATTGGCTTCATGAATGGATCATGCACCCGACATGACACCGTTTGAGCATGAAGGGCAGAGCATAGAGCTTCTGTAGTCCCTTCGCCGCCATCAGCTATGGGGAAACGTATAATCTGACAGTCGGGTAATTCCTCCTGAATCGCTTTTTCGGCAGCTTTTGCTATCTCAAAAGAACCGACCGAACCTTTAAACGAGTCGAATGCCAATACAATCTTTTTCATAAAAGCTATCACTTATTTGTTTTCTCTATTAAACTCAATGCAGCCTCGACCGGATCATCAAACGGAGTCGTACTGTTGCTCCAGGGAGATGTGATCCATTGCTCCTCCCATTCTCGGATTTTATTCCGGTCTTTTGTGAAATAGAGCTGTATACGAGGGATATAGTAGTCTTTAATCAGCCCGCTCCAGAAACGGGCAGCATAATCTTCCTGAATACCACCCCAACTTGTAATCAAGCGTTTGGCATTTGCTTCATAAGCATCTTTTTCCTGAAGAGTTGTTCCGCTATTGCGCGCAAGTTCCACCCATTCTTCTAATCGATATAAAGGATGAGAGGCCAACAGCCTGTCAACGTCCATCAACAAATCAACAGTTTGTTGCAGATTACGTTGCGCTGCGAGAACACGATTCTCCGAATCATCTTTCAAGGCCTGCTTATAAAAATTTTCAGCTTTAGCCGCTACATAATACGAAACAAACTCTATGAGGTCGTTTCTGTATAATTCAGAGCTTTTCAGTTCGTCAGCGCAACTAGCATACAAACGTATAGCCTGCAAGTAATCATCACTAAGGTCGATTTTACTGATCCGCCGTTGATCGGGTATTACGGTTTGCCAGGTAAAACGGGGGTATGAATATAAAGAACTATATGCTGTTTTCCGAAAAAGTTTCCAAGCTTCCTCCATGGCATCGGGATATCCTCCATAACGGGCCTCGCAGTATATCTTCATCCAATCGTCCAGGTCGATACTATCTGATGACCATCCCATATCGGCTAACAGTTCGTAAACAACCTCATTGTTTTCGAGTCCTTCAGGGGCAGAACCGAACCCAATCAAGTTACCTTTATTTGCGGCACGTAATGCTTTGACCGAGGAACTAGCATACATGTCCAAGTCTCCTGTCATGGTGTTTTTCCCGCCAAAGTTGGGTACATAGCTGAATATCCATTTCTTTCCGTAAAATCCATCATGTACTTTCCATGTTTGTTCGGTGCTCCATACCCATTTCGGATAATCATTGCCCAAATCAATGATAATCATTTTATCATCAGGTACATTGCTTAACAAGGCTTTAAGCGATTCTTTATCCCAGAATGAATGTTGATATCCGAATGTCCATCCCTGTGTAACCCAAACGGCATCCGGGTTTCCGGCTGCAATTGATTTATAGATCGTTTCTCCATACTCGGCCAATAACTTATATTTCGCTTCTTTATCTTCCTTATCGATAGGCAGCTCCATCTCATTAAAACTATCCGAGAGATAATACGTATTTTCTCCAAACTCTTTTTCCCACTCTTCGACAAACAGTTTGCCTATCTCTTCGAAAAAAGGTGAATCCGGTGGCAATACATAGGCGTTGTACTCTTCATCAAAACCACCCCACCGCATGTGCCGGAATTGTGTGTCGGGATGTTTCTGCACAAATCCTTCCGGCACGAAACCTGCAAACGCAGGCGCTATGGGCTGCATACCCAACTCGCGCATACGGGTCAGGATTTGATGCTGCAAAGCGATTTGGTTCTGTTGCCATGCATCAGATAAGGGACCGTCCCACTTGTTCAAATTGCCCATGCGATGCCAGGAAGGTGTGCAGGGGCAGTGAAAAACTCACGGATTTCTTCTTTGTTCAATCCCATACGCAGCCATACCCGTTCCGCAATGGCTTCGCTGGCCACGGTAGCCAAGGGCATATTTACACCATAAAGAGCCATCCTGTCAATTTCCTTTTCCCAACGCTCCCAGTCCCAGTAAGGAGTAGTGTAGCCGAATGTACAAACATTAAGGAAATAGCGCAACTCATAAGGGGACACTTGTTCATACAATTCATAATCGGGCCACGGCATCACCGACGTTATATGTTCACCGCTCCATGTTTTCATACTCTTGCAGGCCTCTTTCATGTACGTATGAAAAGCGTAACAGATAGCAACGGAGCTACTTCCCCTTAGGGTAAGCCGGCCGTCGCTTGCTATCACTTCGAATATATCTTTACCGTCGGATGGTTCGATATATTCAAAGTGGATAGACTGTGCTCTTTCCCCAATCTGACGTTCTATTAACTGTTTGGCGGGGGTGATAATATCCGTCTTAGGCTTGTGGCATGAGCAGAAAAAAAGCGTTGTTGAAATCAATAAATACTTGATTATTGTATGTATCATAGAAAATCATAAATGTTATAAGTGAGTATCAATATTTTTTCTTCGATGCTTCTTTCACATATTCCAGTTCCGTAATAATCGGTAAATGGTCTGACAAAAGCGACTGAACAGTTTGTGTACTAATCACACGCCATCCTTTTTGCGGGTAAACAAACAAGTAATCGATCTTAATCACAGGTTTCCATGCCGGCATTCCAAAATCATCGTTGCTTGCAGCAAACCAGCTATCCATACCACGTATTGCCTCCGAGTAATGACGCGCGTTGAAATCACCTCCCAAAATTACAGGATATTTATAATTTTTGAAATGCCCGGTAATAAATTTTATTTGCTCCGCCCGTGTTTCTTGAGAGTTGACGTCCAGATGCGTAGAGGTAAAAACAATGGTATCATTACCCATTTCGAATAATCCCTCCAGCATGGCCCGCCTCTCATGCTCTTTGACCGGATGGGGCAGCATTATCTTTTGGACAGAAATATATGGATATTTACTTAACATCCCAATACCGTAATAACCGGTAGAATAGTCAATCGTTTTTCCGTAAAGCCCAAACATCCCTGTATGATAGGCAAGTTCGGATATAAAATCCTTCCCCTTCTGATGCGGGGTACGCTTACGGTCTGTTTTGCTATCCACTTCCTGAAGCGCCACAAAATCAGGTTTGAAGGATTTGATGTGATGAGCAAGTTCCTCTAAAGATGCCAGTTCGCCAAATCTTAAATTATAGGTCATTACCCGCACCCGTAGAGTATCTTGCGCATAGGCAACGCCCAAAGTCAGGCATAAAAACAATAATAAATATTTCTTCATTGAATACATGGTTTCTATTTTTTTATGATTACTTTTCCCAGCCCGGATTTTGTCCTAACAGAGGATTCTTCTGACGCTCGGGATTAGGCACGGGCCACAAATAATGTTTCGTTGCGTCGAAGTAGCGTGCTCCGCCTTCCGCGGTAGACTTTTCGTAGATAACATCACCAAACTCATCTACTCCGGTATCGGGATACGGGTTGGCGCCCAAATCATTCATACAAACTTTCAGGCTGGGACCGGTGATGGCACGTCCAAAGCGAAGTTCGCCTTCACGCCAGCGCATCACATCGGCGTATCTTGTTCCTTCACCTGCCAACTCAATGCGACGTTCTCTTCTCAATTCGGTTTCGAGATCCATCCCCCATGCGCCAAGTTCGTCAAGGTTCATACGATGCATATTCACACGATCTCTAAGCCTGTTGATGGAGTAATCAATCTGTGTTTGTGTCAGTTTCTTGCCTTGTAGTTCGAAAGTGGCTTCGGCATAAATCAGCAAGATTTCGGCAAAGCGGATGACATTGAGATTCCCATGCCCACCCACACTCGAACCGGCCAAATCAATATCGTTATACTTTTTCAGATAGAAACCTGTACGGCTATTTGCCCCCACACGGTTATTATCTTGCAATGAAGCAAAACGAGGCAGATTAAATATCTCGTTGGCCTTATCCGTATCAGGATCACCGTCATCTCCTCCCGGCCATTTGTCACCCGGAGCATATAAAGTCATCTTCATTCTAGGATCTCTGTTCTGGAAATAATCCACATAATGCTCTTCAGGCGACTTGTATAACGATGAGGTCTGCACACCGGTCTTTTTATAATATTCCAATCCGGTTTTTGCCGGTTTACCGTCTGTACACAGATAAGCATCCACTAATGACTTCGTTGGATTGAGGCGTATATAGTCTGTCGGACTGCAAGTTTCATTGGGCAGACTTTGTGTACGGATTTCAGGTACAAAAAGGCTATATACGATGGCTTCGATATTTTTCGGATCATTCTCGACATCTCCTTCGTGATGAAATAGCTTTTCATATTCATACAGGCCATAGGGACTGTTTTCGATGATATACTCACTCGTTTTTGCAGCCAGTTCCCACCTTTCGTTTTGCAAGGCAATACGTGCCAATATGGCTAAAGCGCCCCAACGGTCGAGTCTTCCCAGTTTATCGCCCGTATACCTTTCTTCAGGCATACGCTCCGCCGCCCATTTCAAATCCTCGACGAGCTGGTCGATGACTTTCTCTCTGGGAGTACGTTCGATATATGCATCTTCGGGCTGGATGACTTCTCCTACCCAAGGTACATCACCCCAAAATGTCGTGAGGTAAAAGTACATAAGCGCCCGGATGGTTTTTACTTCTGCGGCATAAACGTCCTTCTTATTTTGAGCTACCTGCGCTTTATTATAGTTGTCCAGAAAATTATTGCAGCGATAAATATAGCTATACGCTCCTGTCCAATAGGTAGTGAAGGGGAAGCCGTCAGTATAAGAGTGCTTGCCTCCCGAAACCTTACTTAGTCCACTAGTAATATTCCCCCACATGACAGTTTCGGCCGTCGATTCACTCCAATTCACGAGATAGTCTTTTTGTAAAGCTTCGTAACAGGGAGGCAAGGCATTTTTAAGCTGATCTTCATTCACCCAGAATGTTACATTGTCCGGCTCGTTAGGGTTCGTTCTATCCAGAAAATCACTACATGAGGTAACTATACCAAAGAAAGCAATGATTAAAAAGTATTTTGAGTATTTCATCTTTATAGTCGTTTAATAGGTTAGAATGTTATTGATAATCCAAAAACATAGGTTTTTACTTGCGGATAGACATCTCCGCTGGTGGTCCTCACTTCAGGGTCATAAGCTCCGAAGTAATCGGTTTTAGTAAACAAGTTATCTGCCGAAGCATATACTCTAAGACTATTAATGCCAAGAGGTGCCACCATCCGGGCAGGAAAACGATAACCTATCTGAATATTCTTCAGGCGCAAGTACGATGCATCCTCTTTCCAGTAATCACTGAAGAGCCTGTTGTGCTCCTGCGACTGATAAAGTCTGGGATAAGAAGCATTTGGATTCATAGGCGTCCATCTGTCAAGATGCTCTTTTTTAGGAATTGAGTAGTCATTGATAAACGCATGTCGAGCCTCATCCTCAAGGTAACCGGCAACTTTGCCTACGCCTTGCAAATAGAAACTGAAATCAATGCCTTTCCATTCCAAACCACCCTTGATTGCATAAGTGTAATGGGGCTCTTTCTCGCCAAACACCACTTTGTCGTAGTCATCAATTACCCCGTCGGGAGCGCCGTCAGGACCACTGATGTCCCGATACTTAATATCTCCGGGCTGTACAATGCCGTTTTGTGATGCAACAAGAGGAAATTTTGGTTTCTGGTACTTACCTGTAGTTGTATTCACCGATTCGAAGTCATACACTTGCGCCAGCCCATCAGTCAGATAACCATAGAAAGCACCTATCGGATCACCTACCCGACGATACGAACCGGAAGCCGTACTGGTCAGCGACTCCGGAGTTCCACCCAAATCGGTAATCTTATTACGGGCGTCCGACAGATTGAACCCGAGATTGTAATTTACACTTCCGATCTTATCACGCCATGACAGATTAAGTTCCCATCCTTTGACATCAATCTTACCAAGATTGACATAACCTACGTTACTACTGGAAACCCCGACAATAGCCGGAACATCGGGACGAACCAATGCATCAATATTTTCTTTCTTATACCAATCAAAGTCCACATTCAGTCTATTGTTCAAAAAACTAAGGTCTACCCCGAAATTAAGCATGCGGATGGTTTCCCACTTGATGTCGGGATTACCGATTTTGTTTTGCCAAAGTCCCATAACAGGTGTATTAGAAGCTCCGATAGGATAAGACTCTTCGGTTATGATAGGTGACAAGTAGGGGTAGTAATTACCGGGAATGTTTTGATTTCCCAACTCACCCCAGGAAGCACGCAGCTTGCCCGAGCTCAATACCGAAGTAGCGAACTCCATAAATTTTTCACGTGAAAAGTTCCATCCTGCCGAAAACGATGGAAAATATCCCCAACGATTGCCCTTGGCAAATCTTGAAGTTCCATCGGCACGCAGGTTAGCTTCAAACAGGTATTTACCGTCAAAAGCATAGTTGACACGACCAAAGTAAGAACGCAAAGCCCACTCGTCTTTTGTTCCGCTATTCATAAAATTAATCATTCCGGCACTAATAACGTGAATATCCTCAACCATCACATTATCACGCGTAGCACCCAGTGTGCTTCTGTTTTCCCACTCTTGCGAAAATCCCATCAATGCTCCCAACTCGTGGCGTCCTATGGTCCTATTAAAGTTCATTGTGAATTGCAACGTTTGGGTCATAACGTCGAGATGGCTTTGTGAGATATAGTCCTTGGCATCTTCATTTGCTTTCAACGGGCTACCGTCCGAGTAATAAGACAACATCTTCGGGTTAAACTCATCCACCTGGCGGGTATATATATTTGCAGAGTACTGCATACCTACGTTCAGTCCGTCTATAATTTTGAGATCTGCATTGAAAATACCATTGAGCACACGTGTTTTCCGTTCTTCCATTCCCGACTCATAGGCTACTTGCAAGGGGTTACGCACCGAACCGTACGACCAGTTCTCACTATCCACCATTCGGCCATTCTCGTCAGGAATTTGCCACATGACGGGAAGTAACGGAGACATACGCTGTGACAGGCGGAATACTCCTGATGTGCCGCTATAACCTAAGTCCTTTTTATAGAAATCGACATAGCTCATCTGTCCGGTCAGTTTCAGACGATCATACACCTCCGTGTTTACACTGATACGCGCATTATGTCTTTTGGAACTATATCCGTCACCTACAACCAGTCCATCCTGATCCAGAAAACCATACGACATAAAAAATCCGGTTTTCTCGCTTCCACCCCGTGCACTCACATTATGCCCCGTTTGAAAAGCCCGGCTTTTGTATATTTCGTCAATCCAGTCAGTATTGGAATATTCGTTGGGATACAGTCCCGAATCATATTTATCGAAAGCCTCTTGCGTATAGGGCTTGGAAAATCCGGCAGCATAAGAAACGGTATTAATATGTAAAAAATCGGGCTTGACATTGTTCAAGCCCGATTTTTTCTATTATCTAAAATACTACTTTCTATCAGTTAACACCTTTATCGAATCCCGTTTTATAATATTAGGTTTCAAAAGAATCTCCGAATGTAATTCAGTTTCTTCCAAAATCTTCTGCATCAACATTTTTACAGCAATAATGCCAATATTCTCCAGTGATTGTGCAATACGAGTAATAGGAGGGTTCAAATAGTCCAGATATAAGTTATCATCAAACGAAATGATAGACATATCTTGAGGAATTCTCACTTTATGCTCATTTAATGCTTTGACGGCTCCCAAAAGAATTGTACTACTTAACGCAAATATAGCAGTAGGTTTTGTGGTAGAGTTCAGAGCCAACTTAGTCTCAATATAACCATTCTGAATCGAGAACTCATTTCCTCTTATCATTGCGTTATCCTGATAACCAGCTTCGCGAAGCGCATCAAGATACCCGCGCACACGTTCCTTAGTTGTTATAGAAATATCCGGCCCCTGAATACAGAGAATCTTACTATGCCCCGATTCTAATAATAATTTCGTTGCCTGATAAGCTCCTATATAATTATCAGTAGCTACGTATGGCAAATTATGCTTCTCAAAATAGCGGTCAATTAGCACAATCGGAGTTCTAGTACTAATTTCCTCGAGTTTAGAAGGGTTTTCACCGGTTGGAACCAAAATAATGCCGTCTATTTTACGCGATAGAAGCGAATCGATAGCTTTATTTTCCTGAACAGGATCTTCCAGGGTATCGATAAGCATGACAGTATAATTATAACGTTGTGCTTCACGGATGACAACACTTGCTATATTGGCAAAAAAAGGATTATCTATGTGTGGTACAAGAAGGCCTATAGTATATGTCGTGTTATTGCGCAAACTTTGTGCAACGATATCAGGCTGATAGTCCAATTCTTTAACGGACTGCAAAATAACCTCCTTAGCAGACTGGCTGATCCTATATTTCTCTGATTTCCCATTTAACACTCTGGAAATCGTAGAGATAGAGTACCCAGTCTTCTTTGATACATCAATCAGAGTTTTCTTCATTACTGGCTGTTTTTTGCAAAAATAACATTTTATTTGAGAAAAAAGCAAGAAAAATATTTTGTTTTGAAAAAAATTTCTATATTTGCGCAAACGATTGCGCATCGTTTACGATTCAATTCGCCTTAATACTTAATACTCATTATATGGACACAAAGAAGAAAATCGTAGTGATAGGTAGCAGTAATACGGATATGGTTATCAAATCAGACCGTCTACCAAAACCAGGAGAAACAATTCTAGGAGGAAACTTCTTAATGAATCATGGCGGCAAAGGAGCTAACCAAGCTGTAGCTGCTGCTAGATTAGGAGGAGATGTCACTTTCATATGCAAAATAGGAAATGACATTTTCGGAAATGAAACCTTGGAAATGTTTCACAAAGAAGGAATCGACACTACTTATGTGGGAATTACCCCGCAGGGACCATCAGGAGTAGCTCTTATCAATGTCGACAAAAAAGGGGAAAACTGCATTGTTGTTGCTTCCGGAGCCAACGGGACTTTATCGGTTGACGACATACAACGTGCAGAATCTACCATCAAACAGGCATCCATCGTCATCATGCAACTTGAGACTCCCATCGAGAGTGTCACTTATGCAGCCAAAATGGCGAAAAAAGATGGGATTACCGTTATATTAAATCCGGCTCCTGCTCCTACCCAACAACTTCCCGACGATTTATTAGCCAATGTTGATATTCTTATTCCTAACGTCACAGAAGCTGAAATCATATCGGGAATGCACATCACAGATGACGAGTCAGCCAAAGAAGTAATTCGTTATATTAGTTCAAAAGGCATAAAAACCGTCATTATTACTATGGGAGCCAAAGGAGCTCTCGCCTATGAAAACAATGAGTTTATCCACATTCCAGCCTTCAAGGTAGAAGCAGTAGACACAACCGCTGCCGGAGATACATTCTGCGGCGGATTGTGCGTAGCTCTGTCTGAGGGCAAAAATCTAAAAGATGCAATTATATTTGCAAGTAAAGCCTCTTCTATTTCTGTTACCAGAATGGGAGCACAAGTATCTATACCTTTGAGAAAAGAAATACAATAATCATCCTTAATTCTGTTATTATGATAAAACAATGTTCAATCCACGGTCTATTGACAAGTATGTTGTTAATAGTATTCTCTTTGATGAGCAATGACGTTATTGCCCAAAAGGCAATAAGAGGTACAGTCCTCGATGAAGCAAATGAACCTATTATCGGTGCTAGTGTCCTTGTCAAAGGCACAACAAATGGTTCTATTACAGGAGTTGATGGAACCTTCAATGTAAAAGCGAATCCTTCTGATGTATTGGTTATATCTTATGTAGGTTATGCAACTGTTGAACAACAAGTAGGAAATCAGACACAGCTTGTAATACACCTGCGCGAAGACTCGAAAGTGCTTAATGACGTTGTAGTAATCGGCTACGGCTCTACCACAAAGAAAGAGCTTACAGGATCGGTTACCAGCATGAAGAAAGATGACCTCAATCCCGGAACATTCACCAATGCTATGGGAATGTTGCAAGGAAAAGTGGCAGGATTACAAATTATCAACCCGAACGGTGCTGATCCGACAGCCAAATATGAAGTATTACTTCGCGGAACAAACACACTTTCCGCAGGCCAAGGTCCATTAATTATTATTGATGGGGTGGCAGGTGCAGATATCAGAAATATCAACTTCCAGGAAGTGGAATCTATAGACGTATTAAAAGATGGTTCGGCAGCTGCTATTTATGGAACAAGAGGTACGAATGGAGTAATCATCGTCACAACTAAACGTGCAAGAAGTGGCAAAACGGAAGTTTCTTATGATGGGCAACTCACCGTGGGAGCCGTTTCACGCAGAGCAAAACCTTTATCGGCAAGCGAATACAAATCTGTTATCAAGGAGTATCGCCCAGAATTGGAAAGTTATATCTTTGACAGTGATACCGATTGGTTTAAAGAAATTACACAAACTCCGTTCAGCCATAAGCACAACTTGTCTATATCCGGAGGTTCCGAGAAGTTCTCACATCACACTTCTTTCAATTATGAAAAGAGCGATGGTTTGCAAAAGCATAATAGTTCCGAGAAGCTAATGGCACGTACCAATATTCGTCAGTCGTTATTAGACAAATGGGTCGATTTGGATTATAACCTGAATATCATTCATCGCAAATACAGCCCTTCCTCTACAAGTGCTTTTATGCAGGCATTTACCCATAATCCAACAGAGCCTGTTTATGACGACAGCGATCCGGATGCCGGAGGATATAGCCGTATCAAAGCAATGGAATATTACAATCCGGTAGCGATCATTAACGAAAGGAACATGGAAAGTAAGAATGATAATTATGGTGCAAATATTCGTGCTACTCTAAACATATTGCCTATAAAAGGATTAAAATGGGAGAATTTTGTTTCATACGACAAAGAACAATATGAAACACGTGAATATTACACACATTATTATCCTAGTTTAATAGGAACAAACGGGCAAGCCTATATTGAAAACTATCAGGAAAACGATACACAATATGAGTCTACTTTAAATTACTCGAATATTTTCGGAAAACATTCTATTCAGGCATTACTCGGATATACATACCAGTATACTTATAGCACATCTGCATCCATGACTAATTCCGGTTTCGACTTCGATGACAACCAGACTCATAACATCGGGACAGGAACAAATCTTACTGAAGGCAAAGCCAGTATGTCATCCAATAAAGAAGATAATACATATATCGGATTCTTCGGACGTTTCATGTACAACTACGATGATAAATATCTTTTGTCTGCTTCACTACGTCGTGATGGTTCCAGCCGTTTCGGTGACAATAATAAGTGGGGATGGTTCCCGGCTGTCAGCGTAGGTTGGCGTATAAATAAAGAGAAATTCCTCTCGAATGTCAAATGGATCGATGATTTAAAATTGAGAGCCGGATACGGAGTTACCGGTAACCAAGATTTCTCAAACTACAAATCTTTGATGATGATGACTACAGCCGGTAAATTCTATTACAATGGCCAATGGATTAATACTTATCAACCTGCAAGTAATGCAAATCCGGATCTAAAATGGGAGAAAAAAGCAGAGTTCAACGTTGGTGTTGATATGACAATGTTTGATAACCGCCTTTCATTCACTTTCGATTATTACAAACGGACTACTTCTAACTTGTTGTATGACTACATCGTACCGACTCCTCCTTATGTGTATAATACCCTGTTTACGAATGTTGGAAAAGTAACTAACGAAGGAGTTGAATTAACAATATCCGGTACACCTTTTAACACTAGAGACTTTACATGGAATACCTCACTGACCGTTTCACACAATAAAAACAAATTGGTGAAATTCACTAATGACGAGTTTACTAACGGAACGTACAAAGTGGGATGGTCTACAAGTGCAGCCTGCTACACTCAACGTCTGATAGAAGGACAGTCATTGGGTACTTTCTATGGTCCTATATGGCTAGGAACTGATACAGATGGAAAAGATGTATTGCTAGGACAAAATGCAGACGGTTCCGTACCGGAAGAACAATGGGAAAAAATTGGCTGTGCTTATCCGGATGCCACTCTTAGCTGGAGTAATACCTTCAGATATAAGAAATTCGACTTGAGTTTCTCACTGCGTGCATCTATCGGCGGAGAAATTCTGAACAACTATGCGATGGAATATGAAAATCTAAGCAGCATCGGACTTAGAAATATCTCATCAAACTGGTTATCTCAAACGAATTTCACAAGTACGACCTATAAATATTCCTCCAAATATATAGAGGATGCTTCTTATTTAAAACTAGATAATGTTACCTTTGGATATACTTGGGATTTCACATCTAAAATGATAAAAAGACTAAGATTGTCTCTTACTGCACAGAATGTATTCTGTATCACCGGTTATTCTGGTGTCGACCCAGAAGTTGCTCTTTCCGGACTGGAACCCGGTATGGAAAGTTTGAGCTATTATCCGCGTACAACAGAATTTACTTTTGGAGTTAATATAGTATTCTAAAAAAATAAGATTACCATGAAAAAGACAAATATAATATTAAGTTTCGTTATCTGTATATTATCATACGGATGTACCGATCTTAGCGAAACTGTATACACAGGAGTAGCGATGAATGACTTCTTTAAAAACGAGAAGGAACTGGTAGCCAATGCAGGTAGAGCATATACGAAATTACAAGGATACAATTCCGAACAAAGTTTATGGACACTGCTTTTACAAGCTTCTGATGAATGTGCTGTTCCCGCTTGTGGTGGTTCCTGGTACAGTAATGGACGTTATGAAGAAATCCAGACGAATAAAATTCCACCTGCAAATAAATTATTAACAAGGGGCTGGAACTGGATATTTAATGGTATTGCTGCATGTAATGAAATTATTTACGAAACGGAACTATCACCTATTCAGTTTGAAGGAAAAGAGAAGATTATAGCCGAAATGAAAATATTGCGTGCTTTCTACTATTACCAAGCCATTTCTTGTTGGGGAAACGTACCTTTCACAACTGACTACACAGAAACCGGATACCCGGAACAAAAAAGTCGTGAATATATTTTCAACTATCTGGAAAAAGAGATTAATGACAATATCGAGTTCCTAGACAGGGAGCCTTCAGATACTAATTATGGACGGGCCACACAAGCTGCCGCTTATTGCATTCTTGCGAAAATGTATCTGAATGCAGAAGCATGGTTCGGTACTCCAATGTATGACAAAGCAGAGAAAGCCTGTAAAGACATTATGGATATAGGTGCTTACAGCATTGAAGACTCTTATTCCACTAATTTTGATATTAAAAATGAAGATTCTAAGGAGAACATCTTTGTAATCCTGTATGACAGAGTATATACTAGCGGTGACAGTAACTCATTTTATTTGCATACGCTGACATTGGAAGCTGCATCACAAGCAACATTTAATATTCCGGCAGCCCCATGGTCGGGTTTTCTCTGCCAACCGGACTTTTTCCAAACATACGCAGAACAAGATCTTCGCAGAAGTCAGAGCTGGTTATACGGTCCTCAAGTAGACTTAAGCGGAAAGGATCTTGGTTTCGAATATACTCCTGTCTTCCCCGAAGAAAAATATTACAATAGCAACGGAGGACGTGGTACATACGACGGTGCACGCTGCTGGAAATGGCATTACCAGACTGATGGTTCTTTAAAAGAATATACAGTTAGTATGGACAACGACTTTGCCATCTTCCGTTATGCCGATGTGGTATTAATGTACGTAGAGGCTTTGGTACGACAAAACAGAACAAGTGAAGCTATCCAACTGGCAGACTTCAAGAAGATTCGTACAAGAGCAGGTCTTGATGCATATACCACAAGCCAATTGACGATTGATGAACTTTATGCAGAACGAGGCAGAGAACTGGCATGGGAAGGATGGCGCCATGAAGATATGATACGTTTCGGAAAATATCTGAAAAAATATTGGGCACACCCTGACCAAAGTTCAGAAACTTTTAGAAATGTATTTCCAATTCCTACGGATATTTTAAATGCAAATCCAAAATTATCTCAAAACAAAGATTATTAACCACAATTGGAAGGTTCACATAGAAAAGTGTACCTTCCAACAAATCAACCCTGATAAGTATGAAAAAACCAATCATCTTTTTACTTGTTTTAATTACTAACATCTTATTTATCTCTGCACAGAAAATTTCAAAGACAGAGTTAAAAGACAAAATAGCCGGAGCTTGGATCGGGCAAATGGTAGGAAACATATATGGACTTCCTTTTGAGAACAAGTTTGTAGATGAACCTGCCCCCGAATCCAGATTTCCATTCGGTTACACTAAAAACATAGATAAATTGCAGAAGTATAACGGTGCATTCTCTGATGATGATACTGATGTTGAGTATATCTACTTACTATTAATGGAGAAATATGGTGTAGAACCTACTTATGCTAATATGCGCGAAGGATGGATGTATCATATCCGTGACCGTGTATGGCTAGCCAATAGGGCTGCACTCGGATTAATGCATCTTGGATTCACCCCTCCGTTCACAGGTGACGAAAATCTGAATCCGCACTGGTATCAGATCGACCCTCAATTGATTAACGAGATATGGGCGTATACAGCACCGGGAATGATTTCGTATGCTGCAGGAAAAAGTGATTGGGCAGCCCGTATCACAAGCGATTCGTGGGCGGTATCTCCCACTGTTCTATACGGTGCAATGTACGCTGACGCCTTTTTCTGCAAGGATATCCGCAAGCTTATTACACGCGCTTTAAAAGAATTGCCAGCTGATGACAGATATGCGATAGCCGTAAAAGAGATGATTGCTTTATATGACAAATATCCTAAAGATTGGGTAAAAGCACGTCAAATCATGGCTAAAAAATATTACATAGATGAACCGGCCATGACAAAAACAATCTGGAATGCTAATCTGAACGGATTATGCGGGATTTTGGCTATGTTGTATGGCGAAGGAGATTTCCAACGGACATTGGATTTAAGCTGTGCAATGGGATTTGACTGCGATAATCAGGCAGCCACTATCTCCGGACTTCTAGGAGTAATGTATGGCGCAAAGTCTCTTCCCGAAAGTTTGACTAAACCTATCGAAGGATGGGAAAAACCCTTCAACGACCGGTATATCAATATCACCAGGTTTGATATGCCCGATGCTTCCATTGAAGACATGATTGAACGTACTTACAACAAAGCAATCGAACTGGTTTGCTCTAAAGGAGGAAAAGTGAAAGGTGATATGGTATATGTTAACCCTAAAGCACAATTCATTCCCCCGATGGAATTCTGTATCGGCCCGAATCCGGACTTGGAAATCGGACAGCCTACCGATTACTCATTTGCCTGCAGAACAAATGCTAATTTCAAATGGGAACTGGTAAAAGGTAAACTTCCGGCAGGAGTTACATTCCAAAACGGTAAACTGGCAGGAACTCCTACAGAAGCCGGCAAATATCCGATTACCCTTCAATTAAGCGCAAATAACAAGAACTCAATTACTAAAGACTTTGAGTTATTGGTTAAAACCAAGAATATAGCCCCCAAGGCTGACACTATTTACGCAAATATCCGCAAACTAAACGAAGAAGTACTCGATTCTTGCTGGATTACCTTTGGAAAACCGATGTACGCAACAAATGTAGAAGTAATTAATGACGGAGTCAAAGATGGCGTAGGATCTGTATTTTATTCATTAGCGGCCAAAAGTAATCTGCCTAAAATAGACTATTTCGGATACGGTTGGAAAGAAGAGCATAACATCAATATGATTGTTTTAGACATGGGCTGTCTGGAGGAATTCGGAGGATGGTTTACTTCTCTGAACATTCAATATCTTGGAAATGACGGACATTGGTATGACGTAGGTAAATTCAAATCAACTCCGGCACTTCCCGAAACTGATATTGTATTTTTCCAACCTCCGTTTGCACAATATGTTTTGGAATTCCCGGCAGTAAAACCAAGGGAATACGCGTACTAATGGATGCAAAAGTGCAGGAACACTGGCATAAATACACAAAGAATGTATCATCATTCATCTCTATCACCGAACTAGGAGTTTACGAGAAATAAAGGAAGAGAAAAATGAGGAAAATAATTACGATATGTATTATAGGGCTTTTTACTCTCAACGTACAAGCCCAACCTGTAAAAACTTTAAAGTTATCTGATAAAGAACTTTTAGATAAGATTAAAGGAGGATGGGCCGGACAAACCATTGGTGTTGTTTTCGGAGCACCTACAGAGTTTAAGTTCACGGGAACTTATATTCAAGATTACCAGCCGATCCCCTGGGCGGAAGGTTACGTTAAATATTGGTGGGAAAAGAAGCCCGGATTGTTCGATGATATTTATAACGATTGCACGTTTGTTGAGGCATTTGATGAACTTGGCCTGGATTGTTCACAAGAAGAACTTGCCAAAAGATTTGCATTCGCTGATTATCATTTGGCCCATGCTAACCAAGCAGGCAGATATAATATCCGCCAAGGTATCATGCCACCGGCTTCCGGTCATTGGTTGAATAACCCACATGCAGACGATCTGGATTTCCAGATCGAAGCAGACTTCATTGGTCTGATGGCTCCGGCAATGCTACCGGAAGCATTGGATATCGCCTCCAGAGTACCACATTATGAATAGCGGTGATGGTTTTTATGGTGGTGCTTTCGTAGCAGCTCTTTATAGCTCCGCTTTCTATGAAAAGAGTCCTGAAGCGATCCTAAAAACCGCAATCTCTGTCATACCTGAAGAGAGTACATTCCATCAATGTATTCAGGATGTAATCAATTTCCATTCTTTGCACCCGGACAACTGGAAAGATTGCTGGTACTTCCTGCAAGAAAAATGGAACTGTGATGTAGGATGTCCCAAAGGCGTATTTCTAAACTTTAATATTGACGCCAAGCTCAATTCCGCTTTCGTAGCATTAGCTATGCTCTACGGTAAAGGAGACTTCACCAACTCTGTCGATATTGCAACACGCTGCGGACAAGATTCTGACTGTAATCCGTCTACAGTTGGCGGTGTACTCGGCGTCATGTATGGGTATGATAAAATCCCTTCATTCTGGTTAAACCCTTTGAAAGAAGTAGAAGACTTTACATTTGAAGGAACGAATATGTCGTTGGCAAAAGCATACCAAATGAGTTTCGATCAAGCTAAACAACTCATAGTCAAAACAGGTGGAAAAGTATCTGGTGAGGAAATAGAAATTCCAATCAAAAAGGCGAATGTACTTCCTTTAGAACAAAATTTCGAAAACACCTATCCACTTTATAGAGAACGCAAAGACTGCTTCCTGACAGATACATTTGAATTTGATTTCAATGGTAACGGATTTGTTATCTGGGGCAACATTTGCTGCACAAGAAGTATTACTCCCGATTATATCAATCGTGTATCTACACGCCACATCGGTTCCGAGGTGTTCGGATTGGCAGAGCCCAATGACCCTTACGTTGCTAAAGTGGAAATATGGATTGACGGAGAACTGGACCATGTAGCAGCTTTACCCATGAGAAACACAGACCGCAAAGTAGAACCAGCCTGGAAATACCTCATGAAGGAAGGAAGACACCACGTTAAAATGAAATGGTTGAACCGCAAAAAAGACTACATTATTCGTATCAACGACATAATGTATTATTCAGAGAAAAAAGAACATGATAGATTTTACTTTAATAAATAAGTTAAGATGAAAAAAGTCCTGATTAACATCATTCTACTATTTACCTTTTCCATATCGGGAATGGCACAAATAGAATATGGAAAAACAGTTGAAATAAGTAAAGAGGTACTGCTCGACAAAATTAAAGGAGGCTGGGCCGGACAAACCATAGGGTGCACCTATGGCGGTCCTACAGAATTTAAATACAGAGGAGCGATCATTCATGAGAAAACTCCAATAATCTGGTATGATGACTATTGCAAGGACATCTTTGCAGAAGATCCGGGATTGTATGATGATGTATATATGGATCTTACCTTTCTGGAAGTAATGCAAAAAGAAGGGATAAATGCCCCTGCCGAATCATTCGCCAAAGCCTTTGCAAATGCAGATTACAAATTATGGCATGCCAACCAGGCAGCTAGATATAACATATTACACGGTATTATGCCACCGGCATCGGGACATTGGAAAAATAATCCGCACGCTGACGATATTGATTTCCAGATTGAAGCAGACTTCATTGGAATGATATGTCCGGGGATGGTAAATACCGCCTCCAATTTTTCGGACAAGATAGGGCATATCATGAACTACGGCGACGGATGGTATGGAGGTTTATACATGGGAGCAACGTATGCATTAGCTTACGTAAATAACGACATTTATACAATTGTCACGGAAGCTCTTAAAACAATACCCGAACAAAGTAAATTTCACCGTTGCATCACAGACGTTATTAAATATTGGAAACAATATCCCGATGACTGGCGTAAATGCTGGCTGGAAATAGAAAACCGCCATGCTTTTGAGATTGGCTGCCCGGAAGGGGTATTCAATGCATTTAACATTGACGCCACTATCAATGCGGCTTACTGTGTGATGGGACTTTTATATGGTAACGGCGACTTTTTCAAAACAATGGATATAGCCACTCGTTGCGGACAAGATTCCGACTGTAACCCGGCAACTGCCGCAGGAATTCTTGGAGTCATACAAGGCTACAAGGCTATTCCCGAATACTGGAAACCGGCACTCGAAAGATGTGAAAATATTAAGTTCCCTTACACAGATATCTCTTTAAGTTCTGTATACGACATTAATCTCAAACTATTGAGTGACGTATTAAAAGCAAACGGAGGAAAAATAAAAGGAGATAAATACTATACCACGATTCAAAAGCCAAAAACCGTAGCATGGGAAGTTTCTTTTGAAGGCTTATATCCTTCTGAAAGAAGAGTTATCAAATATGATCTCGGTACAGAAAAAACATTTGAGTTCAATGGCAAGGGAGTTGTTTTAATGGGGATGATCAGACAAGATGTTAAAGATAGTAATGACAATTACATCGCCATCTTGGAGGCCTACATTGACGGCAAGAAAGTAGAAACCATAGAAATGCCTTATGACTACATAAAAAGAAAGTATGACATTTTCTATAATTATGATTTAGAGGAAGGACCTCACAAACTGGTTATTAAATGGATTAATCCAAATGAAAAATATGCCGTTCAATGTAAAGACATGGTGGTTTATTCATCCACACCGGCAGAGCCAATCAATCCTTATAAATAAAAGAGAGAAGCCATGAATAGAAAACTACTCCTATTATTAGCCTTATTATTATTTTCCTACGGATTGTCATCATGTTCGTCTGATGATAACAGTCCGTCCGAAGGCGAACAGACCGAGACACCGGAACTGTTTACCAAACGCTATAATCCCGATCAAAGTTTTTACAGCAAAATATTAGGACAAGAAATCAAATATTCCGTATTACTGCCTCAAGAGTATCTATCGGAAAGTACGGGTAAATATGGAGTAGTTTTCCTTCTACATGGCTGGGGAGGGAACCAAAGTTCATGGGGACCTTCAGGTCTGAATATTCAAAGCATAGCTGATGCGCAAACCAGCAATGGTAGTATTCGCCCATTGATCTACATCATGCCGGAAGGTTTCAACTCTTATTTTTGTAACCGCTATGACAGAAAGTTCAACTATATGGATATGTTCATTAATGAACTCGTACCCCTGATTGATAAGCGATTCCGAACAACAGCCAGTAAGACGGAAAGAGCTGTTGCCGGATTCTCTATGGGAGGTTTCGGGGCATTAAGTATAGCATCGCAACATCCTGAAACATTCTCGGTATCAATAGGATTAAGTCCCTCCCTAAATACAGATGAACAATACATCTCTTTGTCACAAGACGGTTGGAATCTTCAATGGGGAAACAACTTCGGAGGAAGCGGCCAAACAGGAACAGGCAGGCTGACAAGCTATTATAAAAGCCAATGTCCGCTACACTTTTTCAAGGATAAACCAAGTTCCACATTTCAAACAGTACGGTATTACATAGACTGCGGTGATGATGAAGAAAGACTATATGCAGGAAACGGTGAATTACATACTCTATTACGGGACAAAAATATCAAGCACGAATATCGTGTACGAAACGGTGCCCACACTGACAGTTATTGGCGTGAATCCATGAAAGAGGCATTGCCTTTTATCGAACGTTCATTCAAAGGAGAAAACTATCCGCAGGAAACTCTGAAAAAATTCACAGAAGAACTACATGCTACTAATAAAAACATAAAAGTAGGTAATTCCAATATCGAACTATGGTTACCGGATGACTACAATTCCGAACTAACTTACAAAGTTCTTTATTACAGCAAAGGAGAAGGTAATGTTAATCTTACAACAGAGAAGGTGGCAGTGGCATTAGATTCTCTTATGCAAATCAAACGTATGATAATCGCCGGTTTTGATGTAAAGGAGGTTATTCAAAATGAAATAAGTTTTTCAACTATTACCGATGCAATAGAGAAAACGATTCATACTGAAAGTAATGCAGACTTCAGATTAGGATTAGCCTATGGTTCAGAAGCTGATTACTTATACAAGCAATCATCAGGTAATACCCCTGCCATCAATTTTTTCTTTGCAGAAGATGCGGGTATTAACAACCTTTCTGACGAGAACCGGGCCAAAATTTATTATTTGGATATAACAGACGGAGGTAGTAATTACAATAGTATGCTTACTCTATTCAATGGATTGCTGGATGCAGAGGTTCCAGTACAATATCGTGTCAGAAACGGACTGGATAGTGAACAGTCCGCCCAAACAGGTATTTATTCAATGAGTTATTACATTGGTGAACAGTTAATAAAGAAATGATATGAGGAAGATACTGTTATATATAATCCTATCTCTATCAGGTATAGATGGAGCTTGGGCACTTCCCATAGAAAAAGAAGGGATGAATATTTATAGTCCCTCTTTAAAGCAAGAAGTCTCCTATTCTATTATCCTACCGGAAGGTTATGAACATTCAGATATAGAATATCCTGTTTTGTATATGTTTCATGGAATAGGAGGTGATTATACCAGTTGGCTCGAATATGGCAATGTTGCCCGTGTAATGGACAAAATGATAAAAAAAGGAGAGGTTGAACCTTTCATTATGGTTATTCCTGACGGCTATTTGTCTTATTACAGTGACACCTATGATGGCAGTTTTCTTTATGAGACTTTCTTTATTAAAGAACTGGTTCCATATATTGATAACAACTACCGCACCCGCAAGAATGTTAGCGCACGTTCAATCATTGGTTTCTCTATGGGAGGATTCGGAGCATTGTCCGTCAGCCTACGCAACCGTAACTTATTTGGTTCTGTTGTTGCGTTATCACCATCTATCCGTACAGAAAAACAATATATAGAAGAAGAACCACAAAAAGAATGGGACAGTCAATGGGGACGGATTTTCGGAGGAGCAGGAAAGAATGGCAACCAGCGTCTAACCAGTTATTATAAGCAACATTCACCCTACCACATTCTTTCTACCCTCCGTACTTCCGATTTAAAAGGATTTGGAATCATGCTGGATATTGGAGATAAAGAAGGTACTTTATGCGAAAGTAATGAAGAACTGCACCGATTATTACTGGAAAGACAGATACCTCATGAATGGGAAGTACGTGCAGGAGGACATGATTTTACCTGTTGGAATGGAGCACTACCAAAAGCGTTCAGATTCATAAACAAATATTTCAATGAGAACCAGACAGGAAATAATGAGAGAAGCCTTCTTCTGAATGAGACACCATTTATCAAAATGGGCAATGCAACGGTTTATTATCCGGAACAGGCTCAAGGAAGCACAAGAGAATATCCTATTATCTACGTACAGGGAGAAATCAACGAGCAACAACAACAGACTCTCGTCAATCAATTTCATGAAATGGTAGACGATAATAGAACATGGCCTGCTCTTCTTTGCTTCGTTAAAACCAACGCAGACCTCTCAGCAACAATCTCTTATATAGAAAAGCAACTCTCCGAAATCAGAAGTTCCCAACGCATGAGGGCTTTAATCACTTTGAAAGATAACATCAAAGAAGGCATAGAAGCCATTCAAAGGGAAAATTTGTTTACCGGCATAGTCTGTGTAAACACCATCGGTGATGAAAGTGACGCTCTGAATTTTATAAAAGCGGTCAACTCTCATAAAAGATATCCCAGGTGCTGGATAGAAGTACTACCCGAGTCAAAAGAATATGGTTTTAGCAGTAATATTCATATCCTTTTGAAGGAATCAGACCTGGAACATGAGTTCCGGTCAAGAAAATGTAAAGAAACCAACGCTTTCAGCTATTGGGAGGACTGGATTATATATTTAAATAACAGAATTCATGTTTAACAATTAAATACTAATAGTATGTTCACAGTAAACAGTTATTTATTGGCAGTTATATTCTGCATCGTAACCATGATTTGTTGGGGTTCTTGGAGTAATACCCAGAAACTAGTTTCCAAAAATTGGCGTTATGAACTTTTTTATTGGGATTATGTGATTGGAATGGTATTGTTCACCATCTTACTAGGCTTCACAATGGGTAGTCATGGAGATACCGGACGTTCATTTCTGGAAGATCTGGGACAAGCATCTGGAGACAGTATCGGCTGGGTTATCTTGGGGGGCGTAATATTTAATGCTTCAAACATTCTTCTTTCAGCGTCCATCTCCTTAGCTGGTATGTCTGTAGCTTTTCCTTTAGGAGTCGGCATTGCACTGGTATTAGGGGTAATCGTCAATTATTTGGGAATTCCAACCGGCAATCCTTTGCTTTTATTCGGCGGTGTAGCTCTCATTGTTATTGCCATTATTTGTAATGGAGTGGCCTCCGGAAAAATGCAAAAGGGTGAAAAAAGCAGGAAAAACAACAAAAAGGGAATTATCATTGCATTAATAGCCGGCGTACTAATGTCCTTATTCTACAGGTTCGTAGTGAAAGGTATGGATGTAGAAAACTTCAATTCACCCGCTATAGGAATGATGACTCCTTATTCTGCAATCTTTGTTTTCTCAATAGGCGTATTGCTAAGCAATTTTGTTTTCAACACATTAGTGATGAAATATCCTTTTGTTGGAGAAAAAGTCAGCTACTCCGAATACTTTAAAGGAAACACGAAAACTCATATATGCGGAATGCTTGGCGGAGCGATATGGGGACTTGGTTCTGCATTCAGCTATATCGCATCAGGCGAAGCTGGTCCGGCGGTATCTTATGCACTAGGACAGGGCGCACCACTTATTGCCGCTATTTGGGGAGTATTTATCTGGAAAGAATTTAAAGGCTCAACGAAATCTGTTAATCAATTACTAGCCTTGATGTTTATCTTCTTCCTGGTTGGTTTGGGAATGATAGTAGTTGCCGGAAACTAATTATTAACCTTAAATAGAACAACATGAAAAAGTATTTTTACTTATTAACCATGCTGGCAGTAGTACTAAGTATGACCGCTTGCAGCGATGACGACAATCATCCCAATACCAACGTTCTGGATAAACCGGAAGTTACTGTTCCTGATGTAAAAGAGAGTTCTGCTGTTATTACATGGAAAGCCATAGGAAACGCAACAGCTTATATTTATAGTTTGAATAACGGTAATGAACAAAGTACTGACCAAAATACGATTCAACTGACAGGTTTAGAGCCGGAAAAAAGTTACACATTCAAAGTAAAAGCTCAAAAAACCGGATCGATCTACTTTGAAGATTCAGAGTATGCAGAAATCACTTTTACAACGACCTCTGAAGTAACTGTTTATCGGATAGCTACTTTTGCAGATGATTGGGATAAATGGTATTACGAATATAATGACAATGGTACGGTTAAACGTGTCTACAGACTAAATGGAGAAGAGTTGGATAGAGAATGGCTCTTTGCTTACGACGGAAACAGCGTCACGGTGACAGGTAAGAACGCATATACTATGACATTAAATAGCCAGGGGTATGTCGCTACTTTTGTAGATGGTTCGAATACATATGAATATACTTACGACGAGAATGGCTACATGACAAAAGCTGTAAAAAATGGCAATATCGCATCTAACATCACCATAGAAAATGGTAATATTACGCAATGGACCAGATTCTCTGATGGAGTAGAACAATTCAAGGTTCAGACCTATTCTGCCGTGCCTAATGTAGGCGGAGCACATTGTATCTATGCGGAAGGCAGTGGTCCAAGTCGTTGGCTGGTTGAAACAGGTCTCTTTGGAAAAGCTTCGGCCAATTGTCATACGAGTAGCGGCTGGCAGCATTCAGCCGTTGCATCTACTTACACATTCGAATATGATGAAAATAGTTGTATCAAAGAGGAAAGCAAGAACTATGACGGAGATATTGAGAAATTCTATTATACATATTTCTCCGAATAACACTTTATGAAATAATTATTTCATGGAGGTGTGTCAGACTTTTAGACACACCTCCATCATTTAAGGTTGTCAAAACTTTAGACTGTTTAGACTGTTTAGACTGTCATATCCAGTAAAACCTCTCTTTTTCTTGTTCTTCGTTTTTGGGGTTAATGTTAAATGTCTCAAAGCTAAGAAAAAAATAAAAAGCTACAAAGATATGGATTCATACCTTTGCAGCCCCGCTAATGTCTTGTTTGTGTGCTTTTTATATCTGAATATATCAATCAGATAATCCCTCTCACTCTATCGTCAAATGCAGAAAGCGCAGCTTTCGCCCCTTCGCCCATAGAGATAATAATTTGCTTATAAGGAACCGTAGAAACATCTCCGGCTGCATAGATACCCGTCGCATTCGTACGGCAATGTGCATCAATCATGATTTCGCCCGGACGGTTGGTTTCCACTATGTCGCGGAATACACTGCTATTCGCAGAAAGCCCGATCTGTACAAATACACCATCCAATTCCACCAAACGTTCTTCTTCCGTTTTGCGGTCTTTGATGCGTAGACCAGTCAGCTTATCACCATTTCCTATCACTTCCGTAGTCTGTGAACTTACAAACACTTCCACATTCGGCAATGATTTAAGTCGCTCTTGAAGTACACTGTCCGCTTTCAACTCATCCATAAATTCAAAAACAGTCACTTTGGAGCAGATACCTGCCAAGTCAATGGCTGCCTCAATGCCTGAATTTCCACCACCTACTACCGCTACATGCTTTCCTTTATAAAACGGCCCATCACAATGAGGACAGAAAGCGACACCACGACCTATATATTCGGCTTCTCCCGGAACATTCAGTTTACGCCAGCTTGCACCGGTTGCAATAATCAGTGCCGGAGCCAGGAATTTCTCACCAACAGAGGTAGTGATCTGCTTCTGTTTTCCAACCACTTCTACTTTTTCTACTTTACGATGCTCCAGTAAATCCACCGGATAACGCAACAAGTGAGTTTTCAGATTATCGGCAAGTTCATTTCCTGTCGTTTCCGGAACAGAAATTAGATTTTCAATACCCACCGTTTCTTTTACCTGTCCGCCAACACGCTCGGCCACGATAGCTACACGGAGTCCTTTACGGGCAGAATAAATAGCTGCTGATACTCCTGCAGGTCCTCCACCGGCTACAATCACATCATATTCTTTCACCTCTGCATTCGCTTTGGTTTCGTCAATACCATATTGTTCTTCCAACTTGGCAAGCAATTCGCCAAATTCACCACGGCCTACATGAAGTAATTTTCCATCTGCAAAGACAGAGGGCACTCCTTGTATTTTCAGTGCATCTACTTCGTCCTGATAAAGCGCACCGTCTACCATTTCATGCGTAATAGCCGGATTCAAAGTAGTCATTGCATTCAGAGCCTGCACTACGTCAGGACAGTTCGTACAAGTCAACGAAACATAAGTGGTCAGATGTATCGGGCCTTTCAGTGCTTTCACACGGTTGCAAACGGCCTCATCGGGAAAGTTCTTTCCTTTGCCGTCCAGATTCAGGATAGCCAAAAGCAATGACGTGAACTCATGTCCGTTAGGAATACCCCGGAATGTGATTCCGGTACGATCACCATTCCTTAATAAAGTAAACTTCAATGCTTCTCCCTCATTCACCGAGCAAGTGATATGATCGGAACAATCCGCTACATCTCCCAGCAGCTCCAATAATTCTGTTTTGTTTTCGTGGCTGGATGATACGAATATATCAAAAGTAAAATTTGCCTCCAGCCCAGCAAAAATACCCTTTAGTTGTTCTTTTAATGCAGATTCTAACATACCTTTTTTCCTTTCATTTTTTTAAAAGAAAGGCCGGCAGCGTCTCCCGTTACCGGCCTCCCATAATCACCATTATCAAGATCTATCAAATCTTACCTACCAGGTCGATGCTTGGCTTCAAGGTAGACTCACCCTTCTTCCATTTAGCCGGGCAAACTTCTCCGTCATGGCTGGCTACAAACTGTGCAGCTTCCACCTTACGAAGCAATTCACTTGCATCACGGCCAATATTGTTATCATTCAGTTCCACCACTTTAATCTTTCCTTCCGGATTGACAACAAATGTACCGCGATAAGCCATACCTTCTTCTTCGATATATACACCCAGTGCACGGCTCAAAGCGCCTGTCGGGTCTGCCAGCATCGGGTATTTGATCTTGCGAATACTTTCGGAAGCATCATGCCAAGCTTTGTGCACGAAATGAGAGTCAGTACTTACCGAATAGATTTCTACACCCATCGCCTTGAACTGATCGTACTTTTCAGCCATATCCACCAATTCAGTAGGACATACGAAAGTAAAGTCGGCAGGATAGAAGAAAAGAATCGCCCATTTACCTTTCAGGTCATTGTTGGTTACAGTCTTGAAAGCTCCGTTGTGAAAAGCCTGAACGCTGAATTCAGGAAGTTGAGAATTTAAAATTGGTTCCATAATCTTTATTGCTTTTATTGTTATTAATTGATTTGACTTATAACATCAGAAACATCGTTTTGTTTTTTGTTTCTGATGCAAAGATAAAGGCAGAAACCCCGCCTTTTCAAAAAAAGTCCAATCGAATATTTCTATGCTGTGATAGATGAAATTAATAAAAGCATTTTATACCTTTGCGTGCATAAACAAAAAAACTGGAAGTATATACGATTATGAAACATCCTCTAGCTCAATTCCTATATTGCCCCGAATGTGGTTCTCCGCATTTCGAAGTAAATAACGAAAAGTCCAAAAAATGTACAGATTGCGGCTTCGTCTATTACTTTAACCCTTCCGCCGCCACCGTAGCACTCATCTTAAATGAGAAAAACGAATTGCTTGTCTGCCGACGTGCCAAAGAGCCAGCCAAAGGAACTCTCGACCTACCCGGCGGATTCATCGATATGAATGAAACAGGTGAAGAAGGCGTAGCCCGTGAAGTGCTGGAAGAAACAGGGTTGAAGGTAAAAAAAGCAGTTTACCAGTTTACACTTCCCAATATTTATGTCTATTCAGGTTTTCCTGTACACACACTCGATATGTTTTTTCTGTGCACCGTAGAAGACATGAGCCATTTTTCGGCAATGGATGATGTAGCAGATTCTTTCTTCCTGCCTCTCTCCGAAATTAATCCGGAAGATTTTGGACTAGATTCTATTCGCCGAGGACTTAAAAAGTTTTTATCCGGCAGATAATTCGTTAAAATATAACAAATTACAGAAACATTTCCCCTTTCATTCTGTCTTATATTTTAATGAGCTTTAAATTAATAGCTATTAAAATACGTCATTGAAAGATATATAGTACTTTTGCATAAACACCCGATTATGAAAAAAGAAATTACTAGACTCATTTGTGCAGCCATCTGCTGCACGCCCATTATAGGATTTGCCCAGACAAGTGATAAGTTCACTTCGACTGACAATCTTTATAAAGAAGGAAAAGAACTTTTCCAGGAAAAGAATTATGCAGCTGCTCTGCCGGCATTGAAAGCATTTGTAAAACAAAAGCCTGCAGCCAGCCTTCTTCAGGACGCAGAGTATATGCTAGTCAGTTCGGCTTACGAACTGAAAGACAAAAACCGCATCGAACTCCTCCGCAAATATCTCGACCGTTATCCTGATACTCCATACGCTAACCGCATTTATGCGCTGTTAGCCTCCTGCTATTTCTACGAAGGAAAATATGATGAAGCACTGGCACTCTTCAACTCTGCCGACCTTGATTTACTAGGTAATGAAGAGCGGGACGACTGCACCTACCAACTGGCTACCTGTTATTTGAAAACCGATAATCTAAGAGAAGCAGCCATCTGGTTTGAAACTTTGCGCGCCAACAGTCCCAAATACGCCAAAGATTGTGATTACTATCTTTCCTATATCCGCTATACACAAAAACGCTATAGTGAAGCATTGAAAGGTTTCCTTCCCTTACAGGACGACTCGAAGTACAAAGCACTCGTCCCTTATTACATAGCCGAAATTTATACGCAGCTCAAAAACTATGATAAGGCACAAATTGTAGCACAAAACTACCTGTCAGCCTACCCGAACAACGAGCACGCTGCAGAAATGTACCGTATTCTGGGAGATGCCTATTACCATTTCAGACAATATCACCAAGCCGTAGAAGCATTCAACAATTACTTGAATAAGGATCGCTCGGCTCCCCGCCGGGATGCCCTTTACATGCTAGGACTCTCCTACTACCAAACAAAAGTATACTCCAAAGCAGCCGAAACATTAGGTAAGGTGACAACTGACAACGATGCCCTTACCCAAAATGCATATCTCCACATGGGACTCTCTTATCTGCAACTGGCAGAGAAAAACAAAGCACGCATGGCTTTTGAACAGGCAGCCGCCTCCAATGCCAATATGCAAATCAAGGAACAGGCAGCTTACAATTACGCTCTTTGCCTGCACGAGACTTCTTTCTCCGCTTTCGGTGAATCAGTTACTGCCTTCGAGAAATTCCTGAATGAATTTCCGACTTCTCCATACGCTGAAAAAGTCAGCAGCTACCTGGTAGAAGTTTACATGAATACACGTAGCTACGATGCAGCTTTGAAATCAATCGACCGGATTGCCAAACCAAGCGCGCAAATATTGGAAGCCAAACAGAAGATACTGTTCCAATTGGGAACTCAATCTTTCGCTAACGCCGACTTCGAACAGGCTCTGAAATATCTGAACCAATCCATTGCCATCGGACAATACAATCGTCAGACCAAGGCAGACGCTTACTATTGGTGCGGAGAATCCTATTACCGTTTAAACCGAATGGTAGAAGCCGCACGTGATTTTAATGCTTATCTGCAACTCACCACCCAACCCAATAACGAAATGTATGCGCTTGCCAATTATAACTTAGGATATATCGCTTTCCACCGGAAAGACTATACGCAAGCAAGCAATTACTTCCAAAAAGTACATTCAACTGGAGAAAGGCGAAAATGCAACCGTACTTGCCGATGCATACAATCGTATTGGTGACTGCCACCTGCATGTACGTAACTTTGAAGAAGCCAAACAGTATTATTCGCAAGCCGAACAGATGAATACTTCTTCCGGAGACTATTCTTTCTATCAGCTGGCTCTTGTATCCGGTCTGCAGAAAGACTATACCGGTAAGATCACCTTGCTGAACCGTCTGGTAGGAAAGTACCCTGCTTCTCCTTATGCCGTAAACGCTATTTACGAGAAAGGGCGTTCCTATGTTTTGATGGACAACAACAACCAAGCCATTACTTCTTTCAAAGAATTGCTGACTAAATATCCTGAAAGTCCGGTCAGCCGGAAAGCTGCCGCCGAAATCGGATTATTATATTACCAAAAAGGAGATTACAACCAAGCAATCGAAGCCTACAAACAGGTTATTGAAAAATATCCGGGCAGTGAAGAAGCACGTCTTGCCATGCGTGATTTGAAATCTATTTATGTAGACCTCAACCGCATCGACGAATTTGCTGCTTTAGCAAATGCTATGCCAGGACACATCCGTTTCGATGCTAACGAACAAGACTCGCTTACGTATGCCGCCGCAGAAAAGATTTATGCACGAGGCAGAATGGAAGAAGCCAAAACAAGCCTCAACAAATACCTGCAAACTTTCCCGGAAGGAGCCTTCAGCCTGAACGCACATTATTATCTCTGCCTGATCGGAAACGAGCAGAAGAATTATGATATGATTCTTCTCCATTCCGGTAAGTTGTTGGAATATCCAAACAATCCGTTTGCAGAAGAAGCACTAATCTTGCGTGCTGAAGTGCAATTCAACCAGCAAAATATGGCTGAAGCATTGGCTAGCTACAAAATGCTGAAAGAAAAAGCAACCAACGTAGAGCGCCGCCAACTTGCTGAAACGGGTATTCTGCGTTGCGCCTTCCTATTACGAGATGATATAGAAACCATCCATGCAGCTACCGACCTGCTTGCAGAAGCCAAACTTAGTCCGGAGCTAAGAAATGAAGCTCTTTATTACCGTGCTAAAGCCTACACCAAGCAAAAGGCTGACAAGAAAGCAATGGAAGACTATCGTGAACTGGCCAAAGACACACGTAACTCTTACGGTGCCGAAGCTAAATATCAGGTTGCACAATCCCTCTACGACGCAAAAGAATATGCCGCTGCAGAGAAAGAGTTGCTCAACTATATAGAACAGAGTACGCCACATGCTTATTGGCTAGCGCGCAGTTTTATCCTTCTATCCGACGTCTATCATGCTACGGGTAAAGATCTGGACGCACGCCAATATCTGCTAAGTCTGCAACAAAATTATCAAGGGAATGACGATATTGAAAGCATGATTGAAAGCAGACTTAGTAAATTGAAAGTTGAGAATTGAGAATAAAAAAATAGAAAAGTATGAAACGATCTCATTATATAATAAGAGGACTCGCATTGGCAATCTCAATGCCATCCTGCCTTCAAGCCCAAACCACCCAACCGAAGGATACAACAATGACCCGCACGGTCGTTGTGGAACAAGAATATAACCCGGACATTATGGATGCTTCGAAAGTGAACGTCCTGCCTAAAGTAGAAGAACCGACAGTGAGCAAGAAAGAAGTAGAATATGCTACAACATTCTTTCCGGCCACTTCCGTTCCGGCAGGCCTGATGCGCCCCTATACCGGAAAAGAAGTTCAACCCGGCACTACCCCGGGATATGTACGTGCCGGATATGGTAATTATGGCAATTTGGATATTCTTGCCAATTATCTATTCCGTCTGTCGCAGAAAGACAAATTGAATGTACGTTTCCAAATGGATGGAATGGATGGTAAACTAACGCTTCCTTTCACAGACTCCGAAAAATGGAATGCATTTTATTATCGCACACGCGCAAATGTAGATTACACACACCAATTTAATAAACTGGACTTAAATATTGCCGGAAACTTCGGATTGAGCAACTTCAACTTCCAACCGGAAAGCGTAAACAGCAAGCAGAAATTCACATCCGGTGACTTCCATGCGGGCATTCATTTCACTGATGAGACTGCCCCACTGCGTTTCAACGCAGAAACAAATCTGTTGATGTATGAACGTCAACATAACATGTTCAATGAATCTGAAGCCAATACAGGTATCAAGGAAACAATCATACGCACCAAAGGCGATGTCACGGGAGCTATCGGCGACCAACAATTAATAACTATCGCTTTGGAAATGAACAATCTTCTCTACAACGGATATACAAAGAATGTTTCCACCGGAGATGAATACTTCAAAAACTACACAACGCTTCTTTTAAATCCATATTACGAACTGGATAATGATGACTGGAAACTGCATATCGGAGCCAATGTAGATTTATCTTTCGGATTTGACAAGTCTTTCCGTATCTCACCCGATATCACTGCACAGTATATTTTTTCTGATAGCTACATTGTTTATGCAAAAGCAACCGGCGGTAAGCAATTGAATGATTTCCGCAGATTAGAAAGTATCTGTCCTTACGGTGAACTGCCGGAGGCAAATACCACTGCCACTTTGGGATACGTACAACGTCCTTATGATACTTACGAGCAAATCAACGGTAGTATCGGATTCAAAGCAAGCCCTTATCCGGGACTTTGGTTCAACGTGTTCGGTGGTTATCAGAATCTAAAGAACGACTTATCTTATTTAGGTTTTGACCCAAGTAATATTCATTCAGGTTCTTACCTTTCTTTTGCTCAAGATAATACAGAAAATCTCTACCTTGGCGGTGAAATCAGTTACGATTACAAAGATATCCTCGGAATATCAGCTAAATATACTTACCGTAATTGGGACAGCAAAACAGAGGAATATCTGTTGGCTGTGAAACCAGTCAGTGAAATGTCTTTCAATGTACGTATTCATCCGATCTCTGCTCTTAACATAAATCTAGGTTATGATTACATCAGCCGGAAAGAAGTGAAAGAATATGCAAAAATGACCGCAATTAATGATTTGCATATCGGAGCCAGCTATAATGTATTCAAAGGAGTATCCGTTTATGCTCAAGTACATAACCTGCTGAACAAGAAATATCAATATTATTTAGGTTATCCTACGGAAGGATTCAATTTCTTAGGAGGATTGAGTTTCCGGTTCTAAAGTTTATCAATAAATCACAGTAACAGTTATAACACGAGACACTCATCTCATAAAAAAGAGGGCATCTCCCATAGGGATGATGTCCTCTTTCAAACCAAAAACTTAATCTTCAATTATTATTTTGTTATCCTCACAACAAACCCACCACCAGGAGCCATGTGTAAATTCAACTTCTTATTGGCTGATACGCGGATCACTTCACGCTTATAGTCTTTCCCAACACGATCGGCATTGATACCATCTCTAAATATTTCTGCATTGAACTCACCATCACCCAAGAAAGACAGATCGACTTCAACATCACGCTCTTTCCAGTCGGTCAATCCACCCACATACCAGATACCGTCTTTCTCACGTGCCATTACAATATGTTCGCCTACTTTTCCGCTTATTGGAAGTGTCTGATTCCATACAGTAGGAATGGCAGCGATAAACTTCGTACATTCTTCCTCTTTCAGATAATTAGTAGGTGCATCACACAGCATATTAATAGGAGAATCAAAAATAGTATACAATGCTAACTGACGGCAACGTGTACCCTGACTCATCGGTTCTGTATAGACAGCATGAAAGTTCTTCATGATTACGTTATTCATCGCTCCCTGTGTATAATCAAGTGGTCCGGCAACCATGCGGATGAAAGGAGCTGTCACATCATATATCACTTGATCTGTTCCCGGTTCTGCCCACTTCATTTCTTCCAGTCCATGGACACCCTCGAAATTGATCGTATTCGGATAAGTACGTTGCAAACCAGTCGGTTTGAACGTTCCATGGAGATCTATCAGCAATTTGTATTTTGCTCCGGTTTCAGCCGCTTTACGGTTAAACTCAACTACTTGTTGGTCGTCACGGTCCATAAAATCAATCTTGAAACCTTTGATTCCCATTGCGGCATAATGCTTACATACACGATCCATGTCTTTTTCAAAAGCACGATAGCCCGCCCAAAGTATCAAATCAACATTTTTGCTTTTTGCATAGCTAATCAACTCTTTCAAATCGATTTCAGGAATCACCTCAAACAAATCCGCTTTACCCGGCACTGCCCATCCCTCATCCAATATCACATATTCGATACCGAATTTCGAGGCAAAGTCAATATAGTATTTATAAGTCTCATTGTTGATACCTGCGCGGAAATCCACGTTGTAGAGATTCCAGTCGTTCCACCAGTCCCAAGCCACTTTACCCGGTTTAATCCAAGAAAAATCTGTAAATTGTGCCGGAGTAGCCAGTTTATATACCATATCATTACAAAGCAGTTCTGCATCATCCTTGGCAATGACCATGACACGCCAGGGAAATGCTGTGTTTCCCTCCACTCTAGCAATATAAGGTTCACGAGATTTTACTACCCCTTTCAGTCCGCGAACTTCGTCTACTATCGTTTTCGGATAAGCTGCAAAGATTCCATCCAGAGAATATCCATGCTCACCATGTTTCACATACATACCCGGATAGTTCATCAAATCGGCTTCAGTGATACAGATTTTTTTTCCGTTCTTTCCCTCGACCAAAACCGGTAAAAAGGCAATCTGTTCCTTATCCCATGCAGACAAGGCAGTTTCCAGATACGTATTTTGGAAAGAACTGTAGAAAGGATCTTTCTTGCCCTCGTTCATTCGGCCTTTCGGTGAAGCTACAAAAACTTTCGGATCATTCGGAAAACAGAAAGAAGCCTGCTCGCTTTCCACCATAAACGGCTTCTTCAGTTCAGAGACAAAACGATAGGCTGCACCATCTTCATAAGCTCTGAACACCAAGCTATATCCTCCTTTAAAGTCAATGGTTAGTTCATTGAACTGGTCCTTGATTGATTTCTTCTTATAGATGGGAGGATAGATAGTCTCATTTACAGAACGGCGGCTGATCTTCTTTACTTTCGGATTGAGTCCGAAAGCTGTACCATCAGTTAGTTTCATGAAAATAGGAGATGGAGCCACCATCACATCGTTGTCGTGAAGAACGGAGTATTCCACATTCTTATCATTCACAATCACATTCACCTGCACTTTACCGGAAATGTCTTTCAGCTCGTACACTTTCTGTGCACAAATGGTTAAAGGTGCGATAGCCATTAGAACCGGCAAAAGTCTTTTCATCATACGTTTCATAAACTAATACTTTTTGTATTTCACACAGTTTTTTATTTACATATTTATCATAAGAGTACCGCTTGGCAGAGATAAAGGAGGAAGCTTAACAGGAAGAATTTCCTGCTAATAAAGCATTGAACAAGTGCTAAATAGCACCTTTCTTATCTCATTCGCGCTACCATTTTTTAGAAATCAATTGTCACCTGATAGGTATCCTTATTCTCAAAGAAGGTCTGTTGCACCTCATATTCGGGAAGCCATACGTATTTTTTTTCCCCTTTATATTCGGCTTCGAGCAAGAAAGTGAACCAGCGGTTATAAGGCAATTCGTCGGTATGCAAAGGAGGTGCGGGGCTATCATATAAGTTGGGGACACCAGTTATCAGATATTCTCCTTTCTTATCCGTCTCATAAGTACGGTAAGGAGTAGCGATCAGGTCATTGAATTTTGCACGTGAACCATACAGATTCAGCTTTACCCCTTTTTGCTTTTTACCTTTCACTTTTACAGATACCTGTATGTTTTCGGGGAACATTTGTTTGAAGAATCCGTCGAAATCACGTCTCGGACGTTTGGATTTGGCGGTGTGATTGATTATATGAACTGCATACGAGCTCCATTTATATGTTTTATAATGACTGTTCATCACACAAGAGTCAGGTTCATATTCGATATGGTTCACCGGATTGTTCTTTGCCCGGATTCTATCAGCATACAAGTCGGTTACCCCACGATAATGTCCGAACTCATGTGCCACTCCTCTATGAAAATAGTCGATACCAAACAGATCTTCATGTTCCGTCTTGCTACGGCTACGGCAAATTACCATATTCAGATCGTCCGCCCCACCGCCGCAATACCATCCTTTAGCCGATTCTTCATCGTCAAAATCAAGAATAGAATCTATAATCAGCAGTACATCGTGATTGGGAAAACCGGCACTCTTCTGATAGATTTTCTCCAATTGGCGGGAGGAGCAGTCGTAAATCACCTGCAGATCCGGTATATAACGGAAATAGTAGTTGAAACGTCCATTGCCGGCTTTGTTCCAGAAGTCGTTCACTTGGTCGAAAAAAGCATTCAGCTTCGCTTGATAAGCTTCTTTACCTCCCCAATGCTCCACTCCGGCCTTATCGACAGCCACAAATACCCGGTATTCAATGGTGTCCAAAGATTGTTGAATCTGATTTTCCTCCAATGTCTTTGCCTCCATCCAAGAGAAGAAAGGCAATAGAGCGGGAAATATGAGCCATCTTTTCCAGTTGTTTTTCATATTAGTTCTTAGTTAAGAATGTATTTTATTTCTTGTAAATCACGACTATTTCCACCGACCATCAAAGTGAAGTCTCCTTTCTCCACAATGAACTTCATTTGATTATTGTAGAATCCTAGTTGTTCATCTTTTACGTCGAAGGTGACCGTTTTGCTTTCACCTGGACTCAGCTTAATCTTTTCAAAGCCTTTCAATTCTTTGATAGGGCGAGTGATAGAAGCCACCTCATCACGCACATACAACTGAACAACTTCCTCGCCCTCGCATTTTCCAGTATTGGTAACCGTTACAGCAACACGTGTATAAGTACCTTTTCCATCACCCGGAAGCAGTTTCACATCCGAATAATTGAAAGTAGTGTATGACAAACCGTAGCCGAACGGATAAGCAGGCTCCGTAGGAATATCAATGTACTTCGCACACCATCCGCCCAATGCAGTGGGGCGTCCTGTGCTCTTATATTGATAATACAATGGTATCTGTCCGTTATGCTGCGGAAAAGTCATTGGCAGCTTACCCGAAGGATTATAATCTCCCCAAAGTACATTACAGATAGCATTACCCGCTTCACTCCCCAGCCACCAGGTACATAAGATAGCGGGAGCCTCCCGACGAACTTCATTGAAAATAACAGGACGACCACACATCATTAGTACAACTACCGGTTTGCCAGTCTTCACCAATTCGGAAACCAAACGCTGTTGTTCGGCAGCAATAGAAATATCTCCTTTCGAACGCATCTCACCGCTTTCCCAAGCTTGTTCTCCCATTGCAACGATAACCACATCCGATTGGCGGGCAGCAGCTAAAGTCTGATCCAGATTTACAATTTTATTCGTTTTCAAGTCGTAGCCATCGTTATAGTTGATGTCCACTCCTCGTTTCTCCATTGCCTCATACAAGGTTACTACTTTACCAACCTCTGCACAGGACCATGCACCGCACATATCTTTCTGCGATTTGGAAAGTGCACCAATCAAAGCAACTTTCTTGATAGAAGAAGAAAGCGGTAACACCGAGTTTTCATTTTTCAAAAGAACAATAGAACGTTCGGAAACGTAGCATGCTTCCTTGCGGGATTCCTGTGAACCAATCACTGTACGTTCCCTTTCTTCATCACAGTATCTGAACGGATCATCAAATAATCCCAGTTTATATTTCTGTTCCAAAATACGTCTGACAGCATCATCCACCAGCTTGATAGATACCTTACCCTCTTTTACCAGAGACACCAGATTCTTGGAATAGCATTCACTTACCATCTCCATATCCAGTCCGGCCTTGATTCCTTTATAAGCAGCTTCTTTTTCATCTTTCGCATAACGGTGGTTCATCATTTCTCCCACTGATCCCCAGTCGGATACCACAAATCCTTTAAATCCCCATTGATTCTTCAGGAGCTCCCTCAACAGAAAAGTACTTCCGGTAGACGGTTCGTTATTAAAGTCATTGAACGCACTCATGAAAGTAGCAGCACCGGCCTCTGCACCAGCCTTGTAAGGAGGCATATAGAAATTGACAAACTGTCCCATCGACATATCCACACTATTATAATCTTTTCCGGCAATAGCTGCACCATATCCGGCAAAGTGCTTAATACAGGATAAAATAGTATTCTCTTTCGATAAATCATCTCCCTGTAAACCATGTACACGCGCCTTAGCAACCAACGAGCCATAATAAGGATCTTCACCGGCCCCTTCCATCACACGCCCCCACCGGGCATCCCAGCTAATATCCACCATTGGAGCAAACGTCCAATGCAACCCGGCTGCTGCAGCTTCCTTTGCCGCACATCTCGATCCTCTTTCTATAGCATCCAGATCAAAACTCGCAGCCTCTGCCAATGGCAACGGAAAACCTGTTCTATATCCATGAATAACATCCAATCCGAAAAGCAAAGGAATCTGTAAACGTGATTTCATAGCTGCCTCCTGATATTTACGAGTATTGGCAGCACCGGATACATTCAGCAAAGAACCGATCAATCCCTTACTTATATCTTCTGTCCGACTGATACGTGTATTATCAGGACCTGTGGCAAATCCACCGGAACATTGGCTTAACTGCCCCACTTTTTCTTCCAGTGTCATCTTTTTCATCAGACCGGATATGAAACGATTCATTTGAGCCTCATCCTTTTGATTCTGCGCCATGCTTCCCATAGCGAAAATCGCCATACACGAATATGTAATTAGTCTTTTCATCATTTTATTATAAGAGTTTATCTGTATTGATTTAAATGTTAATATCCTCCATACGTTTTACTTTCTATCGCAAAGATAGCCGCTGGTCAGATTCACATTGGCGAATTGCGTACAAAAGGACAATAATATCGTAAAGTCTGCTTTTTTTCTATTTCTTTCCGTATAGCATTCAAGCACTTCTGTCATTTTTTTGCCTTTATTGATACGATTTTCTCCTTACTCTTCACTTATTCGTAAGAGATATTATCCAGCACTTTTATTCCCTCTTTCCGAACACCTGTCTCAAACAGATTCTTAAACGATTCTACCGACAATGAAGTGGACGGTTTAAAATCTGAAGAATTCATATACGCCAGCAAAGCGGCATAGAATTGTAATCCTTCCGGTGTGTCACGTACCGCTTCCAAGTCGGACATACAAAGCAGTAATTTACTGCCCTCTACATTCAACTCCATCAATAAGCCGAGTTTATGATTTCGTTCCACATTGTCAATTACCTGCACAATAGGGCGGTATTCTTTTGGCATACCATCCAGAATAAGCGGATAGCTATGTTTGATAATTGGATACCACTGCCAGTTCGTATGGTATTCGGTCGGGAAATCATCGAATACCGGATGCTCGGGATTGGTCAGAATCCCCAATGTACCAGGTGAAGCAGGTTTCTTGATGCGGTCACAGATACTTTTGAACATACGATAATTCCAATAGTCGGTCTGGAACAATCCTCCCACTGTTACTTCTTTACAGTCTTCCTCAAGAGGCATCAACAATACCTTTCCACCTTGCTTTAAGGCATTCAGCACATCATCCGTTAGTTGGCGGGCAACTACAACATTACCTGCCTTCAATTGCTTCTTTGCAGGATATATCCATAGCGGATAACTATTCTGATAGGAAGTTCCGGATACTTTCAAAAGTAATTCGGCTTTATACGCTTGCTCCACATCGGGCAATGTCAAACGAATAGTTCCGGCAGTCAATAATCCTAATCCCGATGGAATAGCCATCTTACCTTTGCCAAGGCTTTTCTTCCCATTTTTGAGTTCCCATGAAATACTTTTTTCGTTCAATGAAGTTTCTCCATAATTGGCAATCTCAACAGTACCTGCGAATGATTCACCGCCTGTCCAACAGAATTTGGCAGTTGTCAATAAAGGAACCACTTCACTACAGAATTCTCTCCATTTCTTCGGTTCAACCAATCCTTTACTATCCATAAAAGCATCCAGAATACCAACATAAGCCGACCCCTGTCCCGGATAATCCTGTAAATCGAGTAACTGAAAACCAGCCATCCGTTTGGAACGGAGATTCATTTCAATATCTGCCCGGTAAAGTTCCACAGACCATGCACCCGATGCTTTAAAAAAATCATCCGCCTGCTCCAGCATGCCGGCTTTCTCCAAGCGGTCACGAAACACTTCAAAATTCCAGGGAGCTAAGACTCCTGTATATTTCTTCATCTCCTCATAATTCGGGTAAGTTTGAAACTGTCCGGTTTCATGTCCGATCACCGGAACAGGAGATTTTTCCAGAGCCTCATCAAAGTTCATTACCGAATTAGGATAGGTATTATTAAGATAGCCACCTTCTTCCGCATCTGCGAAAGAGAAAGAAGCACGAGCATGAGTAGAATAACCCTCACCACTGCCTACACGACAAGTTACCAGAAAATCCTCACCCGGAATATGTCCTCGTGAGCCTAAAAAGATATTCGAACCATACGTGTATAGGTGTCTCGGCTCTATGGACCGGAAACAATCTACAAACTCTTTCATCACATCGATGTCACCTCCCAGCTCATTTCCCAAGGCAAAGAGTACAAAAGAAGCATGGTTACTATATTCACGCATGATATTCTCTCCATCTTTCATCAGAAAATCCATCAGCTCGGCAGATTCTTTCTTAAACCCTCCCCAGATAGGTAATTCCGGCTGCAAGTAAATACCCTCCAAGTCCGCAGCTTCAAAACACGCAGCAGGTGGGCACCAAGAATGAAAACGACAATGATTCAATCCATATTCCTTACAAATCCTGAAATAACGACGCCATTGTTCCAAGTCCATCGCCGTATGGCCCGTCAAAGGGAATACACAGGCATCATGTTTTCCTCGAAGAAATGTTTTGGCGCCATTGATAGTGAAATGCGTTTCTTCAGTTTTAAAGTCACGCAAACCGAAACGAACTGTTTTCTCGTCTATGCCATTTATCTCTGCTTTCAGTTGATATAGAGCCGGCTGGAGGTCACTCCACAATACAGCATTATCTCCCAACTGATAAGTGAATTCATATTCCTTGCTCCCCTCTTTCAAATTATATTCTGCAGATCTGGCTTTATGCTTTTTGGCAGTATTGAAAGCAGAAGCTGACAACTGCAGTTTCTTCCCACCAATGCCTGAAGAATTGGAAAGAGTTATTTTCACTTTTACGGAGCGGTCTTCTACTTGAGGAAAAGCCTGAATGGACTCAATAAACAATGGATTCATTGCCTGCAATTCCATCCGTCCGATAATACCGTTCCAGTTTGTCTGGGTAGATTCCGTACAAGCGTGAGAACTTGAACGAATCTGCCCGGGAATACTTTTTCCGTTATCTACACAAATAGTCAGCTTATGTGAACCGGGAGCCAGGAAGTGAGTGAGATTAAATTCCTGTGGGGTAGATAAATAGTTGCATTTACCCACTTCCCGACCATCGATCCACACGGTTGTCGGACGAGTACGTTCCAGAAACAACACGATATGCTTTTCTTTCCAGTCGGCTGGTATTTCTATATTCCTGCTATACCATGCCGCACCTTCATATTTATAATATCTGGACAAATAAGTGGTCTCCGACTTGTTGGTATTCTCTATTCCTTTTCGATTCGAATCTGTTGTACCGGGTAAAGTCACAGTTTCTGCAAAATCCATGTTCCACAGTTTTTCCTGTTCTCCCTTGCCGTGAGGGTCCAATGCAAAACTCCACGTTCCGCTCAAATCAATCATTTTGCGCAAACCTGATGTCTGCGCCCATGATGTACACAAAAAAACAAATAATAATAAAAGAGTTCCAGCTAATCGATTACGCAAAACTTTATTCATAATATATGATTTAATGTCCTTAATTTATCTGTTTACAAAGATAGGACGGAGAACAAACCACAATGACAAATCCCGTACAAAAAAACAATAATATCGTAAAAGATACTGTGTATCATCTCTTTTATATCACTATCAGCATGATAATGTCCTTGCCTGACTGATAAAATACACAAATAGTTTTTTCATAGCTTCATCCCCTTCCACAGCCTGCAACTCTGGGTGGAACTGAACACCCCAAATATGTTCGGAATCAGATTCGATTGATTCTATGACTCCATCATCAGCGAAAGCAGATGCCTTGAATCCACAAGCCAATTTCTTAACGGCTTGATGATGAATGGAGGAGACTTTCAAACTTTCCTTGCCTGTAACAGAATACAATTTTCCGGTCCTCAAACATCGCACATTATGCTGTAATATCATAAACGCATCCGGTGACCGATGATTAATTTCCGAGGGATATTGAGCAGGCAAATCCTGATATAATGTTCCACCAAAATAAGTATTAATAATCTGCATTCCCCGACAAATACCTAAAACGGGAATTTGCCTTTCGGATGCTAAGCGCAGCAAAGCATAATCAAAGTCATCCCTATCCCGGCAACATTCTCCACATTCAGGAAGAGTCGATTCTCCGTATATCACAGGCGATATATCTCCCCCACCTGTCAGGAGTAAACCATCAATAAAAGAAACCACAGATTGTAAAATCTGTACATTGTCGGTAAACGGAAGAATAAAAGGGATGCCGCCCGCTTGAAGGACAGCATCCACATATTTTCTTTTCACAGATATTCTTCCCGGAATATCAATTTCAGTAGAAATACCAATAACAGGAATTTCTCTTTTTATCATTCTCATTGTCTTTTATCAACTTAATCCACAGCCTGTAGTTGTAAAGCCAAACTTGAATATTCACTTTTCAGCAATGATTTTAATGCAATGCCTTCTTCCATCAATATCTTTCCACTAATGATTTTACCATTCAGGTCACAAGGTTTGCTACTGTCCACAGGTGTCAAATCTACCAAACGATAATTCTTCGACGGATCCAATCCATTCATACAAACCTTCGGAATAACCATATTGATGAAATGAGAAATCTTATATGCATAAAAGACCGCCTTATTCTTTTCGGAAGTGACATACATCAGAGAGGATACTCCTTTATTATCGTATGGAGACACCAACCGATACAAATCACCGAACTGAACCACAGGACGAATATCTTTATACGCTGCAATAGCACGCTTGGCGAATGCCTTATCAACATCATTCATGTCCTTCGGCTGAATTTCCATTCCCAATCGCCCGGACATTGCCACATCAAAACGGAATTTCAATGGAATACGGCGTCCGGTCTGATGATTCTTGTCCGCACTTACGTGAGATGCCATAGCAATAGCCGGAAAGAAACCGGAAACTCCCCATTGCATATAAATTCTTTGCAAAGCATCCGTATCATCACTCGTCCAGAACTCATCAAAATATGGAAGCAATCCATAATTGACGCGGGCACCGCCACCAGCACATAGCTGCATCACGAGTTCAGGATACTTGGCACGAATACGCTGAAGTACTTTCTGTAAACCCCTATTATACTCAATATAGAGATGTGATTGCTTGTTTTTTGGTAAGTAGGAAGAACCATAATCCAGCAAACTGCAATTATCATCCCATTTCATATAGGAAATTTCCGGATAGTTCGCCATCAAATTATCGACCACTCCAAAAACAAAATCCTGTACTTTCGGATTAGTCAAATCCAGAACTACCTGCGTTTTGCCACGCCCGGTAGATAAAGGACGGTTATCAATTTTCAGAATCCAGTCCGGGTGCTTTTCGAACAGTTCGCTCTTAGTATTCGACATTTCCGGTTCAATCCAGATACCGAATTTTATATGATGCTTCCTGGCAGACGCAAGCAGTCCTTCAATACCTTCAGGCAGTTTTTCTTTGCAGACTTCCCAATCACCCAAACTACTGTTTCCACCATTACGGGGATATTTATTTCCAAACCAGCCATCGTCCATGACAAACAACTCTCCACCCATGGCAGAGAAAGCTTCCATCATCTCATCCATCCCTTTTTGGTTCACCTTGAAATAAACACCTTCCCAGCTATTCAACAAGATGTCATGCAGCCTTTCACCCCGATTCATTTTATATTGGCGTGCCCAATGATGAAAAGCACGACTCACCCCACCTTTGCCATTGGTACTATATGTCATGGCAAATTCAGGAGTGACGAATGTCTCTTTCGGTTCCAGTATGTATTGTGAACTTTCCTCATTCATACCGGCTATTATATTCAGTGCTGTGTTGCGAACATCCAGCTTCAACTTATAATTACCACTCCAAGCCAAAACGCCCCCAAAGACTTTTCCTGTTTCTTCCTGCGGTTTGCCGTCCAACGACAACATAAAAGAAGGATTATCCGTTTCCGTATTCGCCAGTCCGTCTTTGTTAGCAATCACTTTTTGCCCGTTCGTCAGTTTCTCTTCATCCATCGTATGTTCCGCACCCCAGGCTCCATGAAAATGAGTCAGCCAGTTGTCCCCGCGAAACATCGGCAAATAAGCGGAAGCAAACTGAAACAGTGTTACTGGTTTCTTACCTGCATTGCCAATCTCAACCCAAGTGGTAATTATATCCGTTCCTTTATAAGCCTTATAACATTGTTTCACCCAAACAGGATATATCTTATCTTTCAAAAGAACTTCGGTTATCTCTCCATCCTTGGAAGTGTATTGAGTAACCGCATCTACCGCCAAGTCAAGTGACATATTGCCATCCGGTTGAGTAATAGCAATCGCTTTCTCCCCTACCGTCTGGAGACCGAAAGCGGGATAGCTGTTCGCATTCAATACCAGTCCGGCATCATAGATACTTTGTATCTGCCCGGGAGCAATACTGACTCCATAATATTGCATCTTTGATGGTTCACCTGCATTTGCTGTAATCAACAATGACGTTTTGGACGTCGAAATCAAATAATCTTTAGCAAATAAAGAACTTGATAATAACAAACCAATAGCGGCTATTAAGCTCTGCTTCATATTTATAATCATAGATTTGTTTTTATTATATTGATATTAAGTATTACCTTTTCCTGACCATTAGATGTATTCAACCCAGTATAATATATACTTTTCATAAAATGCAATAATACATATCTGTCAGTGTCTGTTTCTTATTTGTAGTTTTCACTTCTATTTTATTCTTTCCAGGGGTCAATATCACATGTTTCCACTCCAAGATAGAATACCGGTCTGTTTCCACTTTACCACAACTCTTTCCGTTGACAAATAATTCTGCTTCAGGTTGATTGGAAAAGGCTATAATCGTTTGTTGTCGCTGCACACGTATTATGTTACGTTTACCTATTAAATAAATCATAGGATCCTCTTTATTCCAATTCGCTTTATAAAAATAAAAAGCATCTTTTCGCACTTTCCGATCAAATGTAACCAACCCTTTGTCATTAACTCCAGGACGATCACCCTCGGTGCGGTGCGCAGCACCAAAGTCAAACATATTCCACACAAAACTTCCCCAAACGAAAGGACGTTCGGTTATCGCTTTCCAGTTTTCTATATGATAATAAGTTTGCCAATTTTCCGGATGCCACCAACTTGTGGGATTTGTTTTCACTAGCGAATCTTGTTGATGATATATACTTGCGCCGGCACCATATTCACTAATAGCAATACGAATTTCAGGATATTCTTTATGCATCCAGTCCAGCCATTTTCCTAAATCTTGTGGGGTACCACCATACCATCCATCATAGCGGTTCCAGGCAATAAGATCGGTCACAAAGTTTATTTTTCCTGATTGGTTACTGGCAGAAGTGGTGGGGCGAGTAGTATCTTCCTGATGTGCCAGTACATTCAACTCATTAATGTACTCCACCGGATTATCTCCATATTCTGCCAACTCATTAAACAATCCCCAAACACAAATAGAAGGATGATTATAATGCTGACGAATTAATTCTTTAAGCTGTTCTTTTCCATTGGTACGGAAAGACGGTGAATCAACGAAACCCTTATCTTCATACCCGCCAGGACCGATAAAAGGGATTTCAGCCCATACCACTATACCAAGCTTATCCATGAGGTCATAAAAATAAGTAGCTTGAGGATAATGAGCCAGTCGCACGGCATTCACTCCCATTTCCAGCATCAATGCCGCATCCTCTTCGTGATGCTCGGGATGCAAAGCATTACCTATCTCGCTCCTATCTTGATGACGGCATACTCCTCGAAGTGGCAAATGTTCTCCATTCAAGAAAAAACCCTCATCCGGATCTATTCGATAAAAACGAAGTCCCAAAGGCTGTATTACCTGATCTAGTATCTCTCCGTTATGCAAAAGAGAGACTTCTACCTGATACAGAAACGGATCTTGTCGTCCATTCCATAAATGTGGATTATTCAACTCTATCCTCATTTCTTTTTGTGAAACAGAATCAGGATAAAGTGTAACCTTTTCGTTTTTTTCTTTCACTACTTTACCTGCATTCGAGAGAATAATGTTAAGTTCCAGTTCCCGTAATTTGTCACTTCCGTTAGACAAATCAATAAGAGCACGTACACAAGCATATTCATGACTTACGCTATCTTGAATCAGTCGAACGCCCGGAGAAGCATAATCCAAAGGAGAAATACAAATCTCATCGGTAACTAATAAATGCACATCCCGATAAATTCCTCCATAAAAATTGAAGTCTCCGACCAAAGGCATTATATCCAACTGTTCACCATTATTCACTCGTACTAAAATAGAATTGTCCTTTCCATACTCTACTCTATCTGTGATTTCAAACACAAAAGCTCCATATCCTCCTCTATGTTCACCAATATGTTTACGGTTAATAAACACATTAGCTATACTATTCACTCCTTCAAAACGTAAAAAGAGACGTTTCCCTTTCCATTGTGACTGGACAAATAGCTTCTTCTCATAATTGCCAATTCCTCGCTTATAATCTATTTTACCAGATAAGGCATCCTGCGCATTCCAAGTATGAGGTAGATCCACTCGAACTTCCGTACCTTTTTGTACTTGATGAGAAAAACGGAATTTCCACTGATTATTTAGCAGGATATCCTGTCTTTCAGCAAAGACTATCGAACTATAACACAAAAAAGCAACAACAAATGCCCATAAACGATGTTTCATATTTACCAAGACTTAAATTACGGTTTCGAATAGCAATATCCATTAACAAAAACGAATGATTATCTTTAAAGAGCTACTTAAGGTAACTTTCTCAGAAATAATCATTCGTTTATTGAGACCTTACTTCTTAATTACTCTACATTTGTCACCATCTGGTTCTGTGTTATCCAATGTAAACTGATAAGGCCACTGATTGTCAGCCCCCGTATCATAGATTTCTTTGGGAGTAGCAGCCACTACCAGCCAAAGATGTTCCGTATTCTCGGGAACCTGAAGACTTGCAGATCCTATATCTTCTTTGCTTGGCTCGCCATATACACGTGAACCATCTTTCAGCACAGCCAGAAATCCATATCTCCATTGAGCATTATTCGGTTTGTGAATATTATACTCTGAACTGTTTATTATACCTCTAAAATTAACTTTTACTGTAGTTCCGGCCTCCGGTACTGTTAATTTAATACCGTTATATCCATAGTTGCTTGGGCAACGTTCGGGTGAGATCCGATAAGTCACTCCCAATTGAACAAGCTGACAAGTATGCACATTAGCTCCTCTGGCAGCATATGCCATTTCAATACGCGGCAAATCCCAGGTAATGAAACGGGATGCAGCATCATACATTTCTTCATTGAGTTGTTCTTGATTAATGTGAGTCAAACGTTTATAGGTTTTAATAAAGTTGAGTTGGCCCGATTCTGTCTTATCGTCCAAAGTAGTCTCCTGAAATATTCTGCTCATGATTTCCACTCCATGCTTATTCGCCCAATACTCAAACATATACGGGTTATTGTATGCATTGTCATTATGCCCCAATGATCGATGCGTGCCACTAATATAATTCGTAAAATGATTAAATTCCTGATCAATCCATTCCGGAGAACGTCTAAGCAATGTCCATTGCGAAGTCATTTCAAATATCGGGCCAGGGAACCAAGCATCTTTAATACCTGAATCCCACAAGGCCAAATATTGGAAACTGTGAGACACCTCATGATATACCATATTAGGATTTCCCGAATGATGTGGACGAATAGCCAACTCACCTACCGGATAATTTCCTCCTCCTGTAGCACCACCCTCACTATCATTTATCACATACACAATGAGCTTGTATTTATTCGTCACGGATTCTTCCTTATTTCCAAAGTACAAATCATATTTCATGAAGTCATATACTTCCTCCGCCATTTTCAGCAAATCATCCGGATTGAACTTCCGCTCTGCATTTTGTGGATTGGTACCAAATGATTTTTCCCAAAAGAGAGCCACATTGTCGCTTTCTTTCATGTAGTGCTTATTAAATTTGCTGTTTTCGTTTTCAAAAAGTTCAGGTCCGCTTTGTCCGATCATAGTATGTTCCGGAATAAGTAACACCTTTTCTACTTGTGTAAATACAAACCTATAAGTATCATCATTTGCGTTATTAGTTATCACGACTTCACTTTTTTTCCCAGGGTCTTTAGCTGGATTGGCAGCTACCGTAAGAGTAATCTCTCCACTACCACTTTGCTCGCCCGAGGGAGTAGCAGTCACCAAATCTCCACTTACCACTTCCACTTTCCACGTCACTTCCGGTGAAGCTGTAACCGTCAAGTGATAATCTTTACCAGTAAAAGGAGCATTTACAACAACCGGTCGGGTATAATTGCAAACCAAGCTCAAGAAGGTCACTTCAAAAGTAAGTGGCCTTTCTCTCTTTCCGCTATCGTCATCATCGTTACAAGCTGTTGCATTAACTGCTAATAACATTATAGGAAGAATCTTCCACATCCATTTTAAAATATTCATATTTGTTTCTTTTATGATTTGATCTTATAAAATTTATCACTTACCATATATCTTCAACTGTTGAAGGGCAACGCACGGGTAATCACCACTATTATTCCACTTCGTATAATCATAACCCAATATATTCTTTACACTATTGTTACTATAAGTCTTATCACGACTAGATATGAATGACAATCGTACCAAAGTCGCTCCACTCTCTTTCAAACTGTAAAGTGACAATTTGGACAAATCTTCTTCGCTGACACGACCAATCCAAGTTTTGTCTGCAAACGGCAGTTGGTTATCCTCATATTTCAATTCTCCAATCTTCTTCAAATCATCATTACTTGTTCCAGCATAAACAACAATTTCATTAGGAACAGCATTAGGCCAATTCCTCGGCAAATAGTTGAATGAGAATGCTTGGGAAAGAGGTTTATTTGAGAAATCAATATCGAGATACACGCCATATACCGGATCTATTTTAGGATCGTTTTTACCTCCGTTAGGTGACCAAATGGATTGCCAATAATTATTATATGCAAGTAGATTACCTACATTATTGCCTCCGTCAGTAGCACTTGCCTTTAGCATATTCGCTTCTAGATTTATACTTCTCAAGTCACTGATCGACTCCACTTTTGTTTCCATAATCACGTGAACATAGGTTATCTTTTCTTTGACTTCGAAAGGACTATTACCACATCCAATTGGAATAATCGGATACAAATAATCCTTATCTAAAGTCAAACCATCCCCTGACAATGTAGCAGTCACTAATTTCTCATTATCTTCCTGTGTAAATTCGGAAGATGATAAAACGCAGTTGCCTTTGGGTAATAATGTATAGGAAGTACCTTTATCCGCATTATATTTATCAACCGCAGCTTTCAAAGCAGTTTCGTTCTCTTCAAATTCCACCGTAAATTCCCACTGATTGATTACATCAAGAGAAAGATTAAAACCGTAAGATGCCTTTTTCTCTCCTTGGTCCAAAATAAGAATATGCTTGTACTCTTTCGACTCCATAGTAACAACAGGAGTTGCAATACGAGGTTTCATAAAGATTTCAGAGACAGGGAAACCATCTACATAAACACGAATACCCCAAACATATTCTTTATCCTCATCCAACTCTCCTACTTCTTTTTTAAATGTTATTTTTACATCTTTCGACAGATCCGAATCATCAAAATCAACAGAAGCAGGCATTACAATATAATCTTCAGGAATAGACATGTAGCTTGTACCATACAAAGAGTTATGTGCGTTCAGTTCCTCTTCTGTGAATGCAGAAAGAGTCACTTCACCCTCTTCTTTATTAATTGTCAATAAGGTAGTGATATCCTGATTGGCATTATAAAAATCAAATTGTTTCACGCTCCTTGAGATATTCCGATCGTATATGTTCACTACCAACCAAATCAATTCAGCCTTTCTATCATCTACAGAAACTATTATGGGCAACATATACTCTTCACTTGTACTCAAATCTCCTGTTTTCTTATTGAATTTAATATCCAATAAGGCAGATACCTCTCCATCAAAACTTATCGAATTTGGCAAAGTATAGCAATCAGTAGGGAGAAGTTTATACAGAGTGAGATTATCCTCATTATATTTATCCAGTTCTTCTTGGCCAAGTGAAGAAATTGAAACATTACCCTCTACCTTATTTATAGAAGTAGTATAAATAAGTTCTTCTTTGTTATATCTGTCCTCATTATAATGAATGTAAGCATATAATTCTTCTTTTTGCGCCATTTGATTCGGATCATACGACTGTGTAAACGCATATCTATAAATCTCGTCGTTAACACTGTTTCTAATAGTCACTGTAGCTACTCTGTTTTTTATATTAGTCGGGTTGCTCGATGCAACAATCAAAATCTCTCCGTCCCCACTTTGCTTAGTCACAGGTGTGGCTACTATCCAACTGCCACCTTCAAGCTTAGTTGTCCAAATTACATCCACAGAAGATTTTACAGTCAACTTATATGTCTGGCCCTCTATAGGTACTACAACATCGATAACATTATTACTGTTACATTCCAAATCCGTTGAAGAAAGTTCGAAGAATGACGAAGTTGTATCATCATCGTCACTACAACCTGCCATTGCTACAGATAATAGTAGCACGGGAATGATTCTCCATATATTTTTCATTAAAGCTTCCATATATTTTCGTTTTTATTCCTTCACAATTATTTACCATACAATCTAAATCCTGATATTGCGACCGAGTTTTGGTCTCCACTTATGGCTCCGGATTGTGTCAGGTTTTTAATTTGTGTACCATTAGCACTAGACAAGAAAGAGACACGAATTAAAGATATCTCTTGACGTCCTACCGAGAATTGAGGCATATCTACATTTTGTTCAGAGTCATCTGTCCAAACTCCACCTTTTTTAGGCAAATTATTTTTCGTTGCACTCAACTCACCCACTTTTCTCAAATTATCCACACTCGTTCCTACATAAAGAATAATCTGATTAGGTACAGCATTTGCATACTCTCTAGTCGAATAATCAATCTTAATTTGCTTCTCTATCATAGGAGTAACATCAGATACGTCAATATCTATATACACACCATATTTCGAATCATGCTTAGGGTCTGTATTGCTTGTCCAAATAGATTCATAATATGTTTTAATATCATTATCAAGCATATTTCTGAGTGGTTGACCAGGATGTATACTATTGGAACTCAACATATCATCAGCCAAAGAAATTAATTTCAATTCACCGGTAACCATCACATGAATGTAACAGATTGCTTCTCTTACATCAAACGGCATACCCACCACCTTTTTCGGAATAATTGGAAGCAGGTAATCATCCATCATGAGATTATTATTATTCACCTCCACAAAAGAGGAAGCAAGTGCCTCGCCTGCAGGAAAAAGTATTGTTGATTCAAACGAACGATTTTCCTTAGGTAAAAGAAGATAATCAACTCCCATCGTTTCATTATATTGCCTTACAGCTTTTTCCAACTCATCTTCGTTGTTCTCTATTCTCAATTTGAGATCCCACTCATTTTTCACGTCTAAATAGAAAGCAAGCTCAAAACTTTGTTTCTCTCTCTTACCCTCTTCCATTCTGATTACATGAACCCCCGTAGGATCCGTAATGATGCTAGGTACGATGATGTTCGGCTTGAAATAAATGATATTTTTGTTATCATTCACCGTTCCATTATCAGCTTCTAAACGAATGGGGAGCATATACTCGCCGGTCTTAGCCAGTTCACTCATATTTCCTTTGAATACCACATCTACATTTCTATATTCGACACCATCCTCAAAGGCTACTGTAGCAGGCATATCATAGTATTCCGGAGCTAAAAGTTTATAATCGCCATCTATAGTTGCATTATACTCGTCCATTTCAGCCTGAGTAAAAGGAACCAAATTGATAGTGCTGACTCCATTCAACCCATGTCCTCCTCTTCCAACAGTGATGGTCTGAACTTTGGCACTATTCACACTATAGAAGTCAAATTCATTAACCCCCTCTTTCAGATAATAGTAGACAGAGTCAAATTCCTCCGTATAGTTTTTATTACCATCTTCACAAGAGAGAGTGGTCACCACTACTCCGAGAAGAAATAAAATATATATATTTTTCATACTGTATATCTTTTTAATTAATTAATTGCCATAACCGGGAGCTTGAACCAATTGCGGATTAGAATTCACATCAACATAGTAAATTGGAAGTATATACTGTCTATTATTCCATTCATAAGGTTGATTCACCTTAATACGTTGCCTGAATTCGTCATACTCCAATCCTTTTTCTTCAGCTCTCAATCCTTCACGCTTTCCAGCAGCCAAATATTTACCTCCTTCTACCCAACGTCGTACGTCAAAGTAGCGCTGTCCTTCTGCATAGAACTCTACATAACGTTCGTTCTTAATCCATTCCATCAATGGCATATCTGTTAAATCCTCTTTAGTAATGGCCTTCAAACCGGCACGTTGGTGCACCGCATTAAGATTCTTAAGCGCTTCAGTCGCGTAAGTATCCGATTTACCATCCGAAGACAAATTGGCCTGACATTCTGCTAACATCAGATAAAGATCTGCCATACGAATCAATGGATAGGCAGGATTCGGAATTCCTCCACCACCGGATAAGTCCAGTTGCGTGTTAGGATCCAGGAACTTCTGGATAGCAAAGCCGGTCACCAAGTGATTACGGTTATACTTTGCCGGATTATATCCTTGTTTATCAGGATCTCTCGTATCTATTTGAATCGGTTGTCCATTGGCTAGACGAGAAGAATAATCGCCTTGATGGAATCCCAACCATGCATAAAATCGAGGTTCACGAGCTACACAAATATTAAAGAGTTCCGAACGGCCAGTAACACCCGCCGGGTCCAACCATTTACTTTCAGCAGGATATTCATTCTTTGATGCAGCGATTTTGGGCAAGGTCCCTTTATTGGTATAGAAATGTTCTACAGCATATAAATAAGGAGAAGTTGAGCTCCAACCTCCATATTCAGAACCATTGTTAAGTTTCATTATGTTGTTTGGTATACTTCCGAAGACAAAGTTGGTAGTTTTGTGTAACTCCCACAGAATTTCCAGATTGCCATCACTGCCTTTGGCTGTCATCATATAACGCAAAGTCAATACTTTATTCTGAAATGCCTTAACTTCAGTATCGGTCCCCTCTATATTAGGAATATAGGGCATCGGAAGTCCTTTCTGCTCCTGCAAACTTTCATCGCCAGCTCTTGTGCCAAATAAATAGTGTCCTGCATCCAAAGCTGCATTCAATGCTTCTTGAGCAGCTTCCTCTGCGCGTACCCATTTCTCACGATCGTATGTAGTACTCACCAACGCTGTACCGTATCCCGGAGTTTCCATGGCCTTTCCTAACTTTACGTTTTTCCACTCTGGGTAGGGGAACTTTCCATTCCATAAAGGAGAAGCTGCATAAAGTAATACTTTTGCTTTCAGTGCAAGAGCGATAGGGCGAGTAGCTCTACCCACTTCTGTGTTCGAACGAGTATTCCTCAACTTATCACCTGCAAGTACCTTTTCATCCAATAGCCGAACAATCCAATCCGTCACATAATCATAGTGCATACGACCCGGATATTCATTTTCACTAGCGGTCTGTGGAAGTAATCTGTCGCTGATGGGACAAGGTCCATAACAACGCAGCACCTCAAAATGGTAATAGGCCATCAGGAAATAAGCCTCTGCTTCCCACTCCTCTTTTATCAAATCACTTACCGGTGCCTTTTTCAGTTCCTGTAGGAACAGATGAATTTGCCCGATATATCTGTAATAGTTACTCCATTTACCACCATCATTATTATTACCTGTAAATAGATTATGAGCTACTTTGAGTGAATTATAACCTTGCAAACTATACTCAAGCGGAACAGCATATTCGTCTGCAGAGGCTTCTGTATTTTCAAAAGCTACAGGCGATTGTATTCCTGCATAACAAGAATGCAAGAACCCCAAAGTGCTGTTGAAATCTTGTGTTGCGTCATCCAAATCAGCTTGTTCTACCGGAACAATCTCAAGGAAATTACAGGAGGCTGTTAAGCAGCATAGCGAGATGAACAATGCCCCACTTAGTATTCTAATTGTATTTAATAGTTTCATATATGACAATTTTTAAAGGTTTAGAAATTTAATTGCAATCCTATATTGAATGTACGTTGCAACGGATATTTATACCACTCCAACTCTGGATCCCATTCTTTGAATGGACTGAAAACAGCCAGATTATCCCCGGTCACATAGATTCTACCGTATCTGCAGAAACGATATCCGATTTCCAACGTCTTGAAACGTAAAAAATTACCATTACGCATCCAGAATGTACTCGGTACAACGTTATTGTCTGAGTTTGCTTTTTGTAGTCCAAGACGCGGATATGCTGCATTAGGGTTAGGGTTAGCTTCTGTCCAATAGTCCTTCGCTACAAATTTGAAAATGTTGTAATCAGACTCTCCGAACGGATGAATACCTGTTAACATAATCTTGCGCATAGCCGAACCGTTAAAGAACACTCCAAGATCAAATTTCTTATAGTTTATATTCAAACCAAATCCGTATTGTATACGTGGATTTCCACCATATTCTGAAATCATTCCCTGATCATCTGCATTGATTACACCATCACCATTTAAATCACGGTATTTGATATCTCCCACTTGAGCGGTACTTCCTAGTTCTACCTTAGGACCGTATTTTATTTCATCTTCGGTCTGATATAATCCTTCTGCTATGTAACCCCATGTCGAGTTCAAAGGACGTCCGGTTTCTCTTTTCCATGGGTACGGTGTATAGGGTTCATCTCTATACACATATTTGTTCTCCACATACGTAAAGTTACCACGAAAGTCCATAGACAAGTCCTTGTTAATGGAATGATGATAGTTGGTACTGAACTCCCAGCCCCAGTTGTCTACCTTCCCGACATTACTCCAAGGTGTGGCACTATATCCCAATTGACTTGGCCATGTTTTTCTTTGCATCAGAATGTTCGAACGTTTTTCGTAGAAATAATCTGCCGTAATATTCCAATGACGGAAAAGTGTCATTTCTAAACCGACATCCAACTTCTTAGAACGTTCCCAGCCAGCATCCAATACATAATAGCTTGAAATTTTCGGGCCACCAAATGTAGTTTGCCAATCATAACCGGTACTATATTTGATGTTGTCTAGTTCCACTTTATCCAAATAAAGAAAATGACCAAAGTCAGTGCCTGTTTCATCACTACCTACCAATCCATAAGATGCACGCAACTTCAAATTATCGATTTTGTCACGTAAGGGTTCAAAGAAAGCTTCATTGCTCACTACCCAGCCTAAAGAAGCAGCCGGAAAAAACTCGAACCGGTCACCTTTTGCCAAACGCTCTGTGCCGTTGTAACCAAAGTTGAATTCGAGTAAATAGCGCTGACCATAATCATATGTAAAACGACCGGAAAAACCTTGGTTACGATTAGGAAGCACATCCTTCTTAAAATCACGCTGCATATACATCAACATACCGCCTACATTATGTTTGCCAAATTGACGTGTATAGTTTATCTGGAACTGCATAAAAATAGTACGATCACCAGATCTGGTTATACCGGATTCAGCAATATATTGCTTGCCTGAAGTGCCTAAACGTTCTAATTCGTATGAGACAGGATTCTTGGGGTCGTAAGAATTTTCTTTCACTCGATAATAATAAGGTTCAATCGTTCTGTTATATTCAGAACTGGACCAGTTTTTAAAGTTCACCAATGCGTTTGCACTCAAACCTTTTGTAACAAAATCCAAGTTCTGCTTAATTTTCAATGTAGTATGTAGCATATTTGAGTCCACTTGTTTAAAAGTGGTGGCCATATATGCATAAGGGTTTATTCTTGTGTAATTGGCTGTAAGAATGGAATTACCATACTTCACATGCTGATCGCCTTCCTGTGCAGGAAACACGGCCGGAAAGTTTATAGGGTTTGAAGATAACATCATTTTAAATAAATCATCGACCGAATTCTTAGGACCGCGATTATTACGAATCTGCGTATTCATGTTCAAATCGATTGTAGTTGTAGATGTCACTTTCACAGAGATATTATTTTGGAAGTTATACCCCATGTTATTGATATTATTGTTCCATGAATAATACTTGGGTGAGTCCAACAAACCAGTATCGTGGTTCACATTTAAACTCATATAATAAGTTACTTTCTGACCACCACCAGATATATTGATATTCGCACGTTGATTAGTCGCAAAATCCTTGAATATCAAATCACCCCAATTCACATCCGGATAAACATATGGATTTAACCCATAACGAGTTCCTTCAATTTGCTGTCTGCTATATCTTCCTTGCCTAATTGACTTATTACGAGTAAGTTCAGCTTCATTATACATTTCCATCCAAGTGGCTCCATCTACAAACTCTGGAAAGTTCATTGGTTTATTGAATGAATTTTCCAAAGTGATGTTAATACGGGTTTTTGAATTCTCTTGTCCTTTCTTGGTAGTGATGAGCATCACACCATTCGCACCACGAGCACCATAAATGGCAGTTGCAGATGCGTCTTTTAAGATAGAAAAACTTTCGATGGTTTCGGCTGGAATATTGTCCAAATCCCCTGTAGCAATTTCCACATCGTCTAGCAAAATCAAGGGAGTAGCTCGTCCACCAAAAGTCGATACACCACGAATAAAGAATTCAGAAGCTGTTCCAGGTTCTCCGCTTTTGGTATTAACGATTACGCCGGCCAATTTACCGGCCATAGAGCTAGTCAACGAAGAACTAGGAGCTTTAAGTTCCAATCCTTTCACGGTAGAAATAGCCCCCGTAACGCTTACTTTTTTCTGTGTTCCCGATCCGACAATCACTACTTCGTCCAGCATCTCATTATCGGAAGTCAACTTGATATCGATAATACCTGAAGTCTCTACAGGAACCTCCCGAGTTTTATAGCCAATAAAAGAAACGACTAAGATATCTTTGGTACTATTAACTGGAATAGAATAATTACCATCCAAATCTGATATTACACCTGTTTGAGTGCCTTTCAATGCAATATTGGCACCAATAATGGGACTGCCATCCAAAGCGTCCGTGACAGTGCCTGTTACTTGTCTTTTGCTTTGCTGTTGTTGAGCAGACACTGCCCCCTTAACTCCGGAGTCAGCTATCGCCGGTAGGCTCGTAGTGCCGGCAACTATAAAAGCTCCCAACGTTACAAAAGCAATCCTTCTTAAATAATACTTCATAAGCTTTTTCTTATAAAATTAGACATCAGTTAACTATATATTTTTTAAATTTAAAATTCATCAATTATCACCCAAAAATCATTTTTTATTCACATACAGAAAGGGGTATTTACACAATGCTCATCAAAAGCGAATATTCCTTTCTACACTACAAAGAAATTAGTCAACAGTTCGCACTCCAATTTCAGCTACACTTATAAAATTCTTCTCCAACACACCATTGACCACAAATTTCAGATAACGTGACCGATAAACCTTATTTAACTTAATTTCTTGAGGCACAAGTGTCTGCCTAATGTTCTGAAAGACACCCTTTGAAGCCATTTCCCATTTCAGTCCATCTTCACTCAAATAAATTTCATAATTTTCAATGACTCCATCCACATTTCTATACATATCCTGACGTGGTGTGTAAATGATCTCGGACACAGGAATAGTAGTTCCCATATCAACAATAACCTCGTCGGGTACAAATTCTTTCTTATTACCAGCATCATACGTATGGAAGTAACTCTCTACATTATCATCAATCATATTATCAACACCAGATTTAACAGGTGATATAATTTTCCAATTCTTCTTGCACTGATCAAAAATCACTGAAGTAATCTCTCCACTTTTTTTATCAGATGTAAAAACTGCCGCTCTTACAACTCCCTGTTTATCAAAAAGGAATGGCTCTTTATACTCATTTGAGGTAAATGACGGTTCGGTTCCGTCTGTTGTATATCGGATAGAAATTACAGGCCGGTCTGTTCTTATACTCACCATTCCATCCTTCTTTCTATAAATTTTTGGTGCTTCTAAATTATCAGGTTCTTTAAACAGACTTACTTCACTCACAGCCAATGCTACTGGGGCAAAAAAGCGTAAACGGATTCTGTCTGTATTCAAATCATTCTCAAGACGAATAATTCGACACGCCCCTATGCTGGTAGCCTCTGCTATTTCTTTCCAGCCACCATCTACCCAAGCATCGACTTTCATAGAGTCGATTCGTTGACCTAATTTTATGTTTTCACGCACTTTTATCAGATTAAAAACTTGTTTCTTTGGAAGTTCTATCATCAATGATGCATTTGTTACTGTATCGTCAGTCGCCCAATAAGAATACCGGTCATTGTCTGTAAGCTTTGCAGTACCATAATGCCTAGTTATATTCCCACGCACATTAGATGGCACCAAACGTGCTCTTTTAATAAAATTTTTGCTAAAAGTTTTATTCATTAATTCAGCGAAACCTTCCAAAGATTTGACATCTCTCCACTCCATTACTCCTTTTGGAGTTAAAGGAAGACACATATCAAATCCCTGCCCCAACCCAACACTCGCAAGATAGATATCAAATAATTTTTGAGGGCTTTTAGTAGTCAAGCTATCTGTAGTATGATAAGCAAAACGCCTTTTTAGCGAAAAGTCACACTCTGCCGGAATCCAATATTTCCCATGTCGTTGTCCCTCATTCAACATTTTAATCCGCTCACCGTCACTATTAGGGCGTGGTCTCATGTTCCAATTTCCTTCAGGGAATAATGTTGCCCAACAAGTTTTTTTATATCTTCCGGCATATCCATCCTCATTTCCTACCCAACGGATATCAGGTCCGGGGTCATTAAAAATGACAGCGTTGGGTTGGAGTTCTCTGACAATCGCATAAATATTATCCCAGTCATAATATTCGATGAATCCGCCACGATATTCATTAGCACCTCCGTAATATCCCGAACCACCGGCACCTGGAGCACCATCAAACCAAAGAGTAAACAGTTCTCCATAATTGGTACACAATTCTGTTAGTTGTTCCTTATACATTTTCAGATATTCGGGCGTTCCGAAACATGCAGCATTTCTATCCCACGGCGATAAGTAAAGTCCGAGTTTAAGCCCATGCTGACGACAAGCCTTCGCCCATTCGCCAACCCAATCTCCTTTGCCATCTTTCCAAGGTGATTTAGAAATATTATAATCAGTGGTTTTCGTTGGCCACATACAGAACCCACCATGATGCTTTGCATTGATGAGAAATCCTTTCGAACCTATTTTTTTTGCAAGAAGAACTATTTTTTCTGCGTCAAAATCTACAGGGTTCACTAGTTCCGGAGACTCATTACCCCATCCCCAATGAATATCAAGTGCATTGTTCTGATTGAATTCAATCATATTATACATTTCCATTTCATGCCAAGCTAGTTGACGATCTGTAGGCAATACCCCATACGGTTGCGGTGGATCCATTTTAGTGGAGATACAAGAAGCTAACATAGCTATACATAACAACGTGAAAGATAATTTACAACTCATAAATATTAGTATTATAAAAGATTAATAAGGTTAATACAAAAGAGATATAGCTTAGTCTTAAAAAACAATCAAATCATCTTCTGCGCCACTAAGGTAGACGTATGCCAGTAAAACCAAGGCAAATTGCGTACAAAAGAACAACAATATAGTAAAACGTGAGATCTTTTCACTTACTGCTCTGTATTTCACCAATTATTATCCTAGATCATGTACCATTTTATTGCTCATATTTTATTTCTACAAACAAATCTCTTTTCACTATCAGGTCACTTTCATCTAAATAGAATAAATATCAAGTACTTTATTATCATATTTTTCAATCCGATACCACACTTTTCCCATCTCAAATAATAACCTCCATAACCAGATACTTCAATCATTCCATTACAAAGTATCTGGATGAAATGAAGTCTTACTGATCTTTATCCGATATGGCCATTCAGCAACTTGCTCCATTTTCTGATGATATTTCGTATGTTTATCTGGTGCTCCTGTCACGACAAGCCACAAGAACTGGGTATCGTCAGGAACTATAAAATTAACAGTTTGATTCACGCTATTTACAGCTCTATTCATCTTACTATAAACTCTCTTTCCATTCTTCTGCATGGCAACAAAGCCGTAACGCCACCCTGCATACGCCTTATTTTCCGAATAAAAACCTTCATTTCCAGCCATTCCCTCAAAAGTCAAGTCTATGACTGTCCCTCCTTTAGGAACCTTCAATCTAATTGCATTATAACCATAACTTTGTGGACAATATTCTTTTGTTATTTGATACCATCCGTTCCCCATTTTCTTTAATTTACAACGATGCTCATTAGCATAAGAACTACAAACTGATTTTATGCGGGGAAGATCCCAAGTTACAAAACGAGTTGCCGCATCATAGATTTCTTCATTAAACAAATCTTGAGAAGTCTTCGTTATTCGCATATAAGTGGACACTGGGTCCTCTTCTTTTAAAGCTTCACTCCACATTCTGCCTATCACCGGCAATCCATGCTTATAAGACCAGTACTCCATAAACTGCGGAGCGCAATATTGGTTCGTTTTATGAAACAATGTATAATGTGTCTGTTTCATGTAATTATTCAAATGATAATTCTCAATAGTCACCCAGTCTGGATGTACCTGCCATAGCATCCATTGAGAAGTATACTCATAGAGTGTCGTCCCCGGAAATCCTTTGCCACCATCTGCCTCAACCATAAACTGAAAAGAATGCCCTAACTCGTGAGCAAGTGTACAGTAAGGATACCCGTTTATTCTGCACGGACGAAACCAGGTCATTCCGACATTGTCATGAGCACCACCATAGACTGTCTTCTCATTGTCATCATACATCCATATAATCATCTTATACTTATCAGTATAAGATTTCCCTTTCTGCACAAATTTCAATTTGTCTACAAAATAACGATAGTACCGTTCGCCCTCACTCAATATTTCATTCGGATAAAATCGTTTACTCTCATCCATGTTTACAGCAGGTTCCTTGCCAAAAGACCTCTCCCAGAAAATAACTAGATTATCAGATTCTGCCATACAATCATAGCCAAATCTACCATCAGGAACATCAAAACCGTGCTTTTTAAGATCATCTTCCGGAATAAAAATAATTTTATTTCCCAACTTAGCCTGCAACATTTGTATATTAAGGGCCAACATCAATCCACAAAACAAATAGATAAAATTTCGCTTACTACAGCACATATTACTTTACTTTTAAAATGTTACATTAACCGTATAAGTATCATTACCTGTTTCCAAATGCTCTCTCTGTAGTTCCACATCAGGAAGCCATACATATTTCTTTTGTCCCACCTCATCTATTATTTCTACTAGAAAACTAAACCAATAAGAATATGGGAATAAATCTTGTGGTTCTTTGGGAGGAATATTGGCATCTGTCATATCCGGATGATACAACTTATACAAATCAGTTATCTCAATTATGCCTCGTTTACTGGTAGTGTATGTTCTGTAAGCTTTCGGATATACATCCCGCTTATTATATTTACCACCGGCACGAGTTCCATAAAAATTCACTGTACAATTAGATAACGGTTTCCCCATTTTACCCACTTTAATCACTAGTTTACGAGGAAAGACTTTGTCCGACAAGTCTTTATCCAGTGGTCTCATTTTTGCTGTATAATTGAATAAAGCCGAACAATAATCACTCCAGACGCGATATCCAGTCCCCATATTACATTTAGGAGGAGTTAATTTCTCATGACTTACCGGATTATCTTCTGCAGCAATCATATATTGATATAAATCTGTAGCACCACGCACATGTCCATACTCGTGCCCTAGATTACTATATGTCCCCTGATCGGGATATAGCGCATCTGTAAAAATGTTATGAGCTTCACGAACATAACACATCACCACCGACTGCCCACTGGCTCCACCGCCACCACAAGATAGTCCTTCATTCTTTGCGCCCAACGCCAGAAACAACACAAAGTCATATTTCGACAAATCAAGCCGACCGAAAGCCTTTCTCTGAAACTCTCCGTATCTGTCTTTATCTCCCTGAATATCATACACACACAATTCGTCAGCAGGAACAAACCGGAAATAATAGTTAAACTTATTGGGACTTTCATTCCAAAAGCGGGTTGTATTATGAAACATCTGCTGCAAATTCTTTTTAAAAGATGCTTCTCCGCCATAACGTTCCAAATCGATTTTATCCACCCATACTTGCGCACGATACTCAATCGTATCTTTCACCTCCACACAAAAAGCATGAGTCGCCCAAACCAGACAACTGCATGCTATTAATATACACTTTAGAATACCCATAGATTTTCTTTTAGATTTATACCGTATTATAATTCAGTTGATACCCTGATAAAATACGTTTTACCAGAATATCATCCGCTATTGCCAAACTCCAGTAAGGTTAACTTATGTTTTTATCCTTTTCGAAACAAAAGTATGCAATAGAACACTTTAACAAGGCTAATTATGTACAAAAGAGCAACAATATCGTAAAAAGAAAAATTGAATATTTAATTTTATACTAAATTTATCCGGAAGTCACAAAAAAGAGGATATTCCAAAGAATCCCCTCTTATAATAGACTCCTGAATTATTATAAAATATCAGGTCGCTTTTTATATATACCACAGAATGCCCTGTCCCATATTTCTACAGAATAGAATAGTTGCCTGCAAAATTTGCTTGCCTACAATATATTTGGCTGTCTTACTTCCGCTCCCCACATTCGCTGACACTTGTACGGAAGCAGAAACATCTTTCAAAAGAGTGACGGTATCCTTTCGATATAGTGACGGTATACCAACTAGATAGTGACGCTATTCCATACATATACCGTCACTATACCAATTCCTACTTTATATAGACTACAGAACGCCCTGAACCATACTTCTTCAAGACACCATCTTTGATAAAAGCATTGATATCCTGCAATGCCTGTATCTTCGTTTTTCCCACAAGCATAGCATAATCCTGACGGTTGATGCACGGATGGTCTTCCAAGAACTTTTCCAACCGTTGTAAGCATCTCTCCCTATCCAAGGGGTTCTTCACACGAAAAGGAGAATGATAACGTTGTAATTCAATCTCACTCTCAATATCCTTTTTAAACTGCCGATTGACACGGAAATTAATATCTTTCAGAGATACGGACGGTGAACGCAAGTCTTTTGGATCCATCACTTTCTTGTCAACACTCAATGAAAGGGAGAAATAACCGATATCGCCCAGCTCTACCGAAAATCCTTTCAAAAGCAAATGACGTAGTTCTTTTGATATAGCTTCTATAACGCCGACCACTTGTGCATGGGGCATATGCTGAAATACGGTCACTTGTTCCACAAATTCTTCGGCTGTATAACTGCCCTTCAAAACGACACGTGCATGCAAAGGCTGTTCTTCCCCACTTTTAGCAAGATCGGGAGTTTCATAAAGATCATAATTTACACTCATTATCAATTAGTTTTTCAATAGGAAAGATTAAATTCCTCTCTCCTATGGATTAATTTTCTAAAACGCATTCCTATTTTCGTTTGACTTAAGTCAGGCGATAGTTCAACTTAAGTCATCCTTTCGTTTAACTTAAGTCAAACGAAAACCGATATGCTAACGAGACAAATGTACATAGAATATACAGATACTAATCTATGCAAAGCGAGATTTAATTTCAACTAATGAATTATCCCAAAGCCCACAACCATATTAACCAATAATTATCCAAGATTTGAACGATTTTTTTGTTCACTTTCAAAAGTTTTATTCCACACCTAAAAAGACAGCCTATCATTTGCTTTTGCTAATAATTCTTCCTAATATTGTCCTATACTAATGAAAACTAATACAACATAAAGAATCCCCCATGAAAAAAATCGTTCTTTTGATAACTATACAAATCCTGTGCATGCATTCATTTGTCGTGAATGCGCAGCGTATCTTCTCCACCTCCTATACAATGGATGATGGACTGGCAGCCAACAGAGTATACAGCATTTTGCAAGATTCATGTGGATTCATGTGGTTCGGTACCGATGATGGATTAAGCAGATTCGACGGTATTGCATTCAAGAACTACTATCTATCAGAATATATCAACGCAACAACCAGTAACAGCGTCAAGAAAATATTTATCGACCGCAGGGGCAGAATGTGGATAGGATTGGATACCGGAATTGTCATTTACGACTCGAAAACAGACACTTTCCAACCTTTCCATGCCAAAACTGAAACTGGAGAAATGATACAAACCTACGTCACCGATATGATAGAAGAGAGTGACGGAGAAGTATGGATTGCAACGAGTGGAGAAGGGCTTTACCGTTTTTCTCCATCTGATAAAGTCAGGCTTAGAGTATACCGGAATATTCCCGGAAAGATTAATAGCATCTCCCAAAACATTATCATGACATTGCAGCAAGACAGTAAACAAAACATTTGGATAGGAACCTATTCGGAAGGATTATGCTGCTTTGACAAACAGAAAAACACGTTCGTCACTTACAAAAAGAGCAATCACCCTAATAGTTTATCAGATAATTCCATTCAGAAAGTGTTTGAAGACTCACACGGCAATTTATGGATAGGAACTTTTCAGAACGGGCTCGACCTGTTCGATCCTGTGGCTAAAACTTTCACCAACTACCGGGACAGAAGTCCGAACAACCTATTATATCATATCCACGACATTAAAGAATACAGACCTGGCGAGTTGTTCATTTCATCCGACAACGGTATGGGAATTTTTAAAGCAGACAAAGGAGAAATTATACAATCCGACAATCCGAATCTGAAAATAAGAACCGGAGCCAATAAGTTTATATATACCATCTATATAGATAAGGAAGAAAGCCTCTGGCTGGGCTCCTATTTCGATGGAATCAAATTCTATTCGGCATTTCAGAATAATTTCAAATATTATAGCTGTTCATCATCGTCCACGCCACAATCAGGAAAAGTAATCAATGTTATCAAAGAAGACAAAGATGATAAATACTGGATAGGTACGGATGACAATGGCATTTTCCGATTTGATGCCAAAACTCAAGAAATTACCCCTTTCCGGGATGCAGCCAGTATAGGCACAACTTACTATTGTATACACGATCTGCTGGTAGACGGAGATAAACTATATGCCGCCACTTATGGAAGAGGTTTGGAGGTGATTGATTTAAAAACAGGAAAAGTGGAAAGTTTTCTCAATAATCCGGAAGATTCAACATCTATCCCCTCCTCACGGGTATTCACTCTATATAAAGCCAGTAATGGATGTATTTACGTGGGCACTTCTGCAGGATTCTGTTACTATAACCCCGAAAAAAACAATTTCATCAGAATCGGTTCTTTTACAGGCAAAATATCGGATATCATTGAAGATTACTTCGGAAGAATATGGATAGGAACAAGCATCAGTGGATTATATTCATACAATGTCAGAACCCAAAAGATAACATCTTATCAACGTTCAGACCATCCGAATTCACTAACAAAGAATGTAATCACCACGCTAGCTATCGACAACAAGAAACGACTATGGGTGGGAACTTATGGGCAAGGACTTTGTAGATATAATGATGAAACAGATGATTTTACCAGATACGACTACCTAAAGTTGCCGAATAAAATCATCACTTCCATTATCCCTAAAGGAGACTTATTATGGATTAGTACCAATAAGGGACTTGCTGTATACAATCCGGATACAGAATATCTAAAAACCTATTCGAAATCAAACGGACTATACAATGAACAATTCACACCCTGCTCCGGCTTTGAATCTTCTGACGGTAGACTATTTCTGGGTTCGACAGACGGTTTCTGCTATTTCTTTCCGCAAGACTTGAGAGAAAATACATACAATCCACCTGTCATCCTCACTAATATGACCATTTTCGGAAAAGACATACAGGCTGACACGCCCAATTCACCTATTCACCAGTCCATAGGATATACAGATGAGATTGTGTTGAAATATAACCAGTCCATGATCGGATTCGATTTTGCCGCACTAAGTTACATTGCTCCCAAAGAGAATGATTATCAATATATGCTGGAAGGTCTGGACAGCGAATGGCAGTTCACTAAAGGAAGTAACAACCATCTTTCCTATGCAAACTTACCCGTCGGTGAATATGTATTAAGGATCAAGGGAACGAACAGTGATAAACTATGGAGCAGCAATGAAGTACAGCTAAAAATCAAGGTGCTGCCTCCATTCTTCCGGTCGCAACTGGCTTATCTGATCTATGCCCTCGTCCTGTTGATTGCGATTATGTTAACCGTATGGTATTACGTAAAACGCACGGAGAAACGTCAGAAAGAACGTATCAAGAGGCTGAACGATGAAAAAGAAAAAGAGCTCTATAACTCCAAAATAGATTTCTTCACTAACATTGCTCATGAGATTCGAACTCCTTTGAGCCTTATTATCGGCCCATTGGAATACCTGATGAAAACTTCAAGTATCAACAATGTGTATGGGGAATACCTAAGTATTATTGAACAGAATTACAAACGCTTGTATGCGCTTGTCACCCAATTGCTGGATTTCCGCAAAGTAGATACGGGATCTTATAAACTATCGTATGACTGTTACCGGATTAAAGAAATAATCTGCAAAGTAAGCTGCATTTTTGAATTATCTGCCAGACAAAAGAAAGTGGCGATTGACACTTCTTCTATCCCGGAAGAACTGAGCATTGTCATAGATGAAGAAGCTTTTACCAAGATTATCAGCAATCTACTAAGTAATGCCTTGAAATATGCCAAAAGCACGATTCGTATTACGACTATAGAAAAGGATTCCGAGATAGTAGTCACCGTGACCGATGACGGTATAGGCATCACCGATCAAGAAAAGACTAAAATATTCGACGCATTCTATCAGGTTAAGAACAACAGTGAAATAAATAAACTGGGCATTGGTATCGGGCTTCACATGACACGCTCACTCGTCCAATTGATGAACGGAAAGATCGAAGTCAGCGATAGGGAAGGCGGTGAAAACGGTGTTTCTATTTCTGTATATTTCCCCAAACAAGCGGCCATCACTGCTTTGCCACAAGTGGCCAAACGAGTGGAAGATACGATTATTCCAGAAAACAGCATAGAAGAAAATGAACTGGAAAGCACTCTTCCCGGTGAACCGTTGAAAAAACAATATGCCATTATGGTTGTGGACGACAACCCGGAGATTCTGGATTTCCTTTCCAAAATTCTGTCCGAGGAATATTTCGTCATTTCGGCTTCAAGTGGAGAGGAAGCGTTGCAAATTCTTGAAAAGAACAACATCGATCTCATCATCAGTGATGTGATGATGGAGGAAATGGACGGGTTCGAACTCTGTGGGAAAATTAAAAGTAACATCAATATTTCCCATGTTCCTGTCATTCTGCTGACAGCCAAAACGGATACGGAAAGTAAAATCAAAGGACTGGAAGCCGGTGCGGATGCATATATAGAGAAACCATTCTCACCTTTCCACCTGAAAGCACAATTGCTGAACTTACTCAAGAAAAGGGAAAGTCAGCAGAAAACGTATGCCTCTACTCCGTTGTCCGATCTGCACTCCGCTGTCCACAATAAACTGGATGAAGAATTTATGAATAAATGTACCGAAATCATCCAGAATAATATTGAGGACTCCGAATTTTCGGTAAATACACTGGCACAGGAACTGGGAATGAGCCGTACCTCTGTATTTACCAAGATCAAAGGCATTATTGGCATGACTCCCAATGATTTCATCAAGGTCACTCGATTAAAGAAAGCCTGCAAAATGATGGTGGAGGGAGAATATCGGGTTACCGAAATAGGATTCCTCGTCGGGTTCAGTTCTTCTTCCTACTTTGCCAAGTGTTTCCAGAAGCAATTCGGCATGTTGCCGACGGAATTTCTCAAGAAAATAAAGGAAGACCCCTCATCCGCAACAAAATAAGCCGGCAAGCATCCTCCCATTAAGCTAAATCTTAAGATTTACAGATGTAAGAGTAAACATCAACACTGGTAAATCTTAAGATTTTATTAAATTCTCCTTATAATATAAGGTAGGGAGAATCTTTTTTTTTACTTTTGTCCCCGAATATTGTGGTACAAGCCATTATAAAAGAAAGAATTATGCAAAAAAACCTTGTCATTGTCGAGTCTCCGGCAAAAGCAAAAACGATTGAAAAGTTTCTTGGGAAAGATTTTAAAGTCCTTTCTAGTTACGGACACATACGCGATCTGAAGAAAAAAGAATTCAGCATCGACGTAGAGAAGAATTTTACACCCAGCTACGAAATCCCGGCAGACAAAAAGGCTCTGGTTAACACACTGAAGACAGAAGCTAAAGACGCAGAAACCGTATGGCTCGCATCCGATGAGGACCGCGAAGGAGAAGCGATTGCCTGGCATCTGTATGAGGTCTTAAAACTAAAACCGGAAAACACAAAACGAATCGTATTTCATGAAATTACGAAAAGCGCTATTTTAAAAGCGATTGAACAACCACGCGACATTGACCTCAACCTCGTAAATGCACAACAAGCACGACGGATTCTGGACCGTATCGTAGGTTTCGAACTCTCTCCCGTGCTTTGGAGAAAAGTGAAACCGGCACTTTCTGCCGGACGTGTTCAGTCTGTTGCTGTCCGCCTGATCGTTGAACGTGAACGTGAAATACATGCTTTCCAAACGGAAGCTGCTTATCGCATCACTGCCGTATTCCTCGTTCCGGACACAGACGGAAAACTGGTGGAGATGAAAGCTGAACTGGCTCGCCGTATTAAAACAAAAGAAGAAGCAAAAGCTTTCCTCAACGCATGTCAGGGAGCAAGCTTTGCCATCGACGATATTACTACCCGCCCGGTCAAGAAAACACCTCCTGCTCCATTCACAACATCTACGTTGCAGCAGGAAGCCGCACGCAAACTGGGATATACCGTAGCGCAGACCATGATGCTCGCGCAACGCTTATACGAATCGGGATTCATCACTTATATGCGTACAGACTCTGTCAACCTCTCGGAATTTGCGACAGCAGGCAGTAAAGACGCTATCATCAAAATGATGGGTGACCGCTACGTACACCCCCGTCATTTCGAAACAAAGACTAAGGGTGCACAAGAAGCGCATGAGGCTATCCGTCCTACCTATATGGAAAACCAGTCTGTTGAAGGAACAGCACAGGAAAAGAAACTGTACGACTTGATATGGAAACGCACCATTGCCTCACAAATGGCAGATGCGGAACTGGAAAAGACAACTGCTACCATAACAATAAGTGGCAGTAGCGATGTATTTACAGCCATCGGCGAAGTGATTAAGTTCGACGGATTCCTGCGTGTATACCGTGAATCTTATGATGATGACAACGAACAGGAAGATGAGAGCCACCTACTTCCTCCTCTGAAAAAAGGTCAGAAGTTGGAACACGGCCCTATCATCGCAACCGAACGTTTCACCCAACGTCCTCCACGCTATACGGAAGCAAGTCTTGTACGCAAGTTGGAAGAACTGGGTATCGGACGTCCGTCTACGTATGCACCTACTATCTCTACCATCCAACAACGCGAATATGTGGAGAAAGGTAATAAAGACGGGGAAGAACGGCAGTTTAATGTCATGACATTGAAAGATCGTCAGATTAAGGATGAAAACCATACTGAAATTACCGGTGCAGAAAAGGCGAAGTTATTCCCAACGGATACCGGCACTGTGGTAAATGATTTCCTTACCGAATATTTCCCGGACATTCTGGATTTCAACTTTACCGCCAGCGTAGAAAAGGAATTTGACGAGATTGCAGAAGGAGAAGTGAAATGGACTTCTATCATGAAGAATTTCTATGATAAGTTCCATCCGTCTGTAGAAAATACATTGGCAATCAAGACGGAACATAAAGTAGGCGAACGTATTCTGGGAGAAGAACCGGGAACAGGTAAGACTGTTTCTGTTAAGATTGGCCGCTTCGGTCCTGTTGTACAGATTGGTACTGTAGAAGATGAAGAAAAACCACGCTTTGCACAAATGAAGAAAGGTCAATCCATGGAAACCATCACTTTGGAAGAAGCACTGGAATTATTCAAATTACCTCGTACACTGGGCGAATATGAAGGAAAATCAGTAAGTGTAGGTGTAGGCCGTTTCGGTCCGTATGTCCTGCACAATAAGGTATATGTATCGCTCCCGAAAACACTTGACCCGATGGAAATTACTTTGGAAGAGGCTGAACAGCTGATTCTGGAGAAACGCCAGAAAGAAGCGGAACGCCACATCAAGACGTTTGAAGAGGAGCCGGAACTTGAGATTCTGAACGGACGTTACGGACCTTATATTACCTATAAGGGTTCCAATTATAAAATTCCTAAAGATATCGTCCCACAAGATTTGAGTTTAGCTAGCTGTTTGGAACTCATCAAATTACAAGATGAAAAAGGACCAGCGACCACAAAAAAAGGACGATTCGCAAAAAAGAAATAAAAAAACTAGAAAAAGAGCAAATTATATAATTAAATGTATATATTTGCTCTTTATCTTTTAATACACAAACTTATGAAGCAAACAATTTTAAAGTATTTAATGATAGGAGTACTTGTCATATCTTCCATCAGTTGCATGGATAAAGAGCGTGACTTATCCTGGGAGAGAAGGCATATGCCAAAAGAAGCATACTTCGACTTCAACATGATCCAAGCCGTTGCTTTGAATATCAATTATTGTTTCAAAAGCGACAATTATCGTGTCCTTTTTGACATTTACGATCAAGATCCCATTGAATACTCAGCTGACGGCACCGTGTCCCAAAAGGACATAGAGCCTATCTATCGTGCAGTTACAGACGAAGAAGGCAAATTCAGCGGAGAGATGAATATCCCGGCGGACATCTCGGAAGTATGGTTATCATCGGATTATTTAGCCACCGCATCTCCTCTAAAACTAACGATTGACGACAGTCGTCGGCTTTCATTTAATCAAGATGCATATATCACTGCCTTACGTTCACAAACGGCATCAAAAACCAGAGGAGTGACCGTGAACCAACATACCTATCTAAAAGAATGGCATGTTCTTCCCGATGCAGACTGGGATAACAACGGAAGACCAACCAATCTGGAGCCTAAAATAAACATACCTCCGGCAGACGTATTATACAACATCAAGTATGTTTTCAGAAAGGTTACAGTCAAAGATGAAAACGGTAAAAGCAAGGTTCTGAACATCAGTCAGAATTATCCGGAGTTTTTTGATGGTTCCATTAAAATGACTTCAGATATTCCAATTGTTAACCCGACCGAAGTGAGCCTTGTATTTATAAACAGCTCTGCTGCATGGTACAATACAGTTGGATATTACACCTATCCGACCAACAATCCACCCCAGAGCGCGAGTGATATAAAACAAATAATTGCATTCCCAAACACCTCTCCTGTTTACAAGACTTTAGGGGTAGGAGCATTAGTGTGTGGAGAAGAAATAAAACTCAAATATTGGAATGAAGAGACACAGGAATACGAAGACAAATTTCCTGCAGGAGTCACAATTGGCTGGTGCCTTCAAGGTATGGGATTCAAGAGCAAACTCACCTCAGAAACAGATAAAGACAAAGTGGGCGATATCATAAAAGGTATGGGGCCACGCTACTCTACCAGGAATCTAAACACGAATAATACACAAAGGACCATATCTCTCCGTGATTCTCAGTCCGGGCAGATTGTAGCAGTAGGATTCGAAGATAATATTGACTTCGATTATGCAGATGCCATATTCTATATTCATACGTCAGAAAAGAATGCTATTGACCCGGCATTGCCTGCACTGCCTGAGGACCCCGAAGCAATCCCCGAGCAATATAAAATTTCCTATTCCGGTACACTGGCTTTTGAAGACTTATGGCCTAAGTTAGGTGATTACGATATGAATGACGTAATGGTAAAGTACACCAGTACGATGACCCGAAATGCTCTTGACAATCGCATTTACGAAATAGAAGACAAGTTTATCTTACAGCACTGTGGCGGTTATCTGCAAAACGGATTTGGATATCAATTACACAGCTCTCAAACAGCAATATCAAGAGTGTAAAAATAACGGGGCCTGATGCCAGTGGTTTATCAAGTTCTATATACATGGAAGGAAAAGAAACAGAGCCTGGACAGTCTCACCCAACCATATTGTTGTATGACGACATGACAAAATTCAAAAATATCACTGATGAATCAAAGAAAGAATATACTGTAACCATCACGCTTGATGGAGCTAGTGAGAAAGAGGTGGTACCTCCTTACAACCCGTTTATCTTCATCAGTTCCAACGAGGGTAGAGGCAAAGAATTACATCTGATAAATTATCCCCCGACTGATAAAGCCGACTTATCGTTACTGGGAACCGGAAAAGACATCTACAGACCAGAAGAAGGGATGTATTATGTTTCTGCAGACTTGATGCCGTTTGCTATCAATATGCCGGTAAGTAATCTCCCGGTTCCAGAGGAAGGGAAACGAATCGATCAATCATATCCCAAGTTCTCTGGATGGGTATCATCGAATGGGAAACAAAATAAAGATTGGTACAAATAAAGATTGATACGATTTAAATAAGAGCAGCCCGGATATTGTACGGAATCGCTATCGGGACTTCGCATTGCGAACCATCGATGAAAAAGACATAATAGACATCCGTTTAGAAAGGCGCGAATTACGCAGTTCACACAACTTCTTGAATACTCACCAAGAATTCGTGTGAACTGTGTTTTTATTTTAAGCCACAATATTATAGGATATAAGTATTATCCGTTATGAATAGGCTTTCATCATTAAATCTTCGGCTCCCATTTTATCTTAAAACCTTTATTAGGGAATAGCATATCAAACACAATCACGAATATAAAAACAGATGTTACCAAGATATTCATCGTCAATAAAGAAATGTGATAAGGCCAGGGAAGCAGTAAAGCCAAAGCTATTACAGCAATAATATGTGATAAAGGAAGCATACGGCACGTGACATATTTATAGATACTATTTGCCAGAATATAAACGATTGGTCCGATAATCAGAACAAAAACAACTTCCGCTCTCATTTCTTGTTCGGGATGGGCAACAATCAGTTCGTCTCCTACCGCACAAATAATCAATGCTCCCACCAGTACGATATGAATTGCATTATAAATCAACCCCAGCTTGCCGGGATCTTTCACTTCCTGTATTTTCCGGCTACCGGCTTCACTGCTCACATCAAAGTAAACCCACCACATAGCCAAACTACCAATGAAAGATATGACAGCAGAAATAATCACGAGAGGCGTCCATTCTTCTACTTCACTCAAAGAAGCTCCTGTCATCAATAGAGTTTCTCCAAAAGCAATAATCACAAACAACTGGCAACGTTCCACCAAATGATGCCCTTCAATAGTCCATTCCTTGCTACTGTCCGAACGTCCCAGACGAGGTAAAGCAAATCCGTGCATCGGGGCTGTATAATCACAGATGGCGGCTATAATCCACAGTAGAATTTGCCATTCTCCCTGCAATATGGCACCCGTAATCCAAAAGACGGCAGATATACAGAACCAGCCCATAATTCGCTTAAAATTAGCAGCCAGATGATGATCTCCTAACACCCCGATAATATAAAGTGTTCTCCCTGCCTGTATCAGAACATAGCAGACAGCAAATATCAATCCCCGGTAAGTAAAGGCATAAGGAATGGCAGCCGCCATCACCAGCCCCACCAGCATACTGATAAAAAGAAGAATACGTATCGGCCGGGTATCCGGGTTGAACCAGTTAGTCACCCAGATGGTATGTTGCCACAACATCCAGACTGCAAACCACAGGATTGTTTCTTTCAATAATCCTTCCCAAGTGAGATTATGAAGCAGATAATGTGAAAGTTGCGTGACCGAGAAAACATAAATCAGGTCAAACAGCAGTTCGGAATAAGAGACAGTAGCAGTTTCCGTTTCTCTCTTCCGAAGCAATGGATGGGGGGAGTAAAACATACGAGGTTCCTTTTATATATATAAAAGAAACCCCGCAGAAGTCTATTTTGTTCAGAGAAAGTCTTACATTCTGGAAGGAACTTCGATACCCAGCAAATTCATTCCCAAGCGAACAACTTTAGCTACATTAGCAGACAGAGCGATACGGAATACTTTCACTGCCTCATTCTCTTCGCGCAGAATACTATAGTCATGATAGAACTGATTGTATTCTTTCACCAAGTCATAAGTATAATTAGCAATAATAGACGGGCTGTAATCTTCACCGGCTTGTTTTACAACAGCCGCAAAGTCGGCAACCATCTGAATCAGCCCTTCTTCCTTTTCACTCAATTCAATACCAGCCGGAATCTGTTCAGGAATTACGATACCTGATTCGGCAGCTTTCCGAAGTACAGACTGGATACGTGCATAAGTATATTGAATAAACGGACCTGTATTACCATTGAAGTCGATAGATTCTTTCGGATTGAATGTCATATTCTTACGGGCATCGACTTTCAGAATGAAATATTTCAATGCTCCCAGACCCACAATACGGGCAATATCATCAGCTTCTTCCTGTGTCAAACCATCCAGTTTGCCTAGTTCTTGTGAAGTTTCTTTAGCAGTGGCAATCATTTCCTCCATCAAGTCGTCAGCATCAACTACCGTACCCTCACGGGATTTCATCTTACCTTCCGGCAGTTCCACCATTCCGTAAGAGAAGTGTACCAGACTCTTACCCCATTCGAAACCAAGTTTATCGAGCAAGATAGAAAGCACCTGGAAGTGATAGTTCTGTTCGTTACCTACTACATAAATCATCTTATTAATCGGGTAATCGGCAAAACGAAGTTTAGCCGTACCGATATCCTGAGTCATGTAGACAGAAGTACCGTCACCACGGAGAAGGAGCTTATGATCCAGTCCTTCGGCAGTCAGGTCGGCCCATACGGAACCGTCTTCTTTCTTGTAGAAGAAACCTTTTTCCAGACCTTCCATTACCTTTTCTTTTCCTTCGAGGTAAGTATTGGATTCGTAATAGATCTTGTCGAAGCTGACACCCATCTTCTTGTAGGTTTCGTCGAATCCTGCATATACCCAGTTGTTCATCATTTCCCACAATCCGCGTACTTCCGGATCGCCGGCTTCCCATTTCACCAGCATTTCGCGGGCTTCCTGCATCAATGGAGATTCAGCTTCAGCCTTTGCTTTCGCTTCATCGTCATTCATTCCCTGCGCTGTAAATTTAGCCATCAGCTCCTTTACTTCCGCTTTATAATGCTTATCGAAAGATACATAATAATCACCTACCAGGTGGTCACCCTTCTTACCCGAAGTTTCAGGAGTTTCACCGTTTCCGTATTTCTTCCATGCCAGCATGGACTTACAGATGTGGATACCACGGTCGTTTACAATATTTGTTTTGACTACCTTATTGCCGTTTGCCGCTACAATGTTAGCCAATGCGTTGCCTAAAAGGTTATTACGCACGTGTCCCAAGTGAAGCGGTTTATTTGTATTCGGAGAAGAATATTCAATCATCACCAATGGAGAAGCGTCAGTGACCTGCACTAAGCCGTACTGTTCATCTGCCTGAATCTCGTTCAGCAACTCAATCCATGTAGCCGATGCAATAGTCAGGTTCAAGAACCCTTTTATCACATTAAACGCTGCTACAGCCGGATCGTTTGCCTTCAGATATTCACCGATTTCCTGTGCCGTTTGCTCCGGTCCTTTTTTTGACATCTTCAGGAAAGGAAATACCACCAACGTCAAATGTCCTTCAAATTCTTTCTTCGTTTTTTGCAACTGCACCATCTTTTCAGGGACTTCCTGACCGTAAAGTGCTTTGAGTCCGCTGATAACGGACGCTACAAGTTTATCTTCTATCTTCATAATCAAGTTATTTCTTGCGCGCAAAGATACAAAAAAAGGAGACGCATCACGTCTCCCTCTTAATTTCTTTCAACTATATGTTTATTCAACAGCTGCAGACAATTCAGCACCAGCTTTAAATTTAGCTACTTTCTTAGCAGGAATAGTAATAGTTGCCTTTGTAGAAGGGTTAATACCAGTTCTTTCAGCTCTTTCGCTTACTGAGAAAGTACCAAAACCTACGAGAGATACTTTGTCACCAGCTTTCATAGCGTTAGTAACTGAAGAAATGAAAGCATCAAGTGCTTTTTTCTTTGCATCGGCTTTGCTCATTTGAGCTTCAGCAGCCATTGCACTAATAAGATCAGACTTATTCATGATACGTAAAATGATTAATTAATATATATGTTACACAAAAGATTATCCCACAATGGATTGATTCCACAAATATAGCCGAACAAAACAACATATCAAATAAAAACATAAAAAAAACGCAGCAAATTATTGAAAAAGAGCTAATAGGGAAGCTTTTCCATGCTTTAAAACAGAATTTATTCGTACTTTTGCGTTCATTACTTAAATATTCAGAATATAAAATTATGCCAACTGTAACTAAAAACCTGATAATTATCAATGTACTAGTATTTTTCGGGACAATCGTAGCCCAACGTTACGGCCTGGATTTAACGAATTATCTGGGATTACATTTTTTCCTTGCAAGTGACTTTAATCCGGCACAGCTTATCACTTATATGTTTATGCACGGCGGATTCAGCCACATTTTTTTCAATATGTTTGCCGTTTTTCATGTTCGGACCGATTCTCGAACAAACCTGGGGACCCAAACGTTTCCTCTTTTACTATATTCTCTGCGGTATCGGTGCGGGACTTATCCAGGAAGGAGTGCAGTATATTCAATATGTAACGGAGCTTAGCCAACATACGCACATTAACCTAATAGGCTATGGCGTTGTCCCCATAGAAGAGTATCTGAACATGATGACCACCGTAGGTGCTTCGGGAGCCGTTTACGCCATATTGCTGGCATTCGGTATGTTATTTCCCAATAACCGGTTGTTTATCTTCCCGCTGCCATTTCCTATCAAAGCGAAGTTCTTCGTTATAGGATACGCCGCGATTGAATTATGGTCAGGACTTGCCAATAGCGCCGGAGACAATGTCGCTCACTTTGCTCACCTGGGAGGAATGTTATTTGGATTGATCCTGATTTTGTATTGGAGAAAAAAAAGCAATAACAATGGGACATATTATAGCTGATTTAAAGGAGACATTCAGAAGAGGAAATATTTTCATCCAACTGATTTATATCAACGTAGGCATCTTTGTGATTGGCACGTTGATTAACGTTTTCTTGCGACTGTTTGAAGTAAGTACCCCCGATATATTCGGTATATTTGCCCTGCCGGCATCCTTTATCGGATTTATTCATCAGCCGTGGTCGTTATTTACTTATATGTTTATGCATGCCGGTATCCTGCATATTTTATTCAATATGCTCTGGCTGTATTGGTTCGGAAGTTTGTTTCTCTACTTTTTCTCGGCCAAACATTTAAGAGGACTATATGTATTAGGAGGTATCTGTGGAGGTTTACTGTATATGGTTGCCTACAATGTATTTCCTTTATTCAGTTCGCAAGTGACGGGTGCAACATTGGTAGGAGCATCAGCTTCCGTATTAGCCATCGTAGCCGCTACGGCTTATCGTGAACCAGATTACAGGGTGCAACTTTTTCTTTTCGGTGCTATCCGTCTCAAATATCTGGCACTGGTTGTTATCGGAATCGATGTATTATCCATCACCTCAAGTAATGCCGGAGGACATATCGCCCACCTGGGCGGTGCTCTTGCAGGACTTTGGTTTGCCGCCAGCCTAAGTAAAGGAACTGATTTGACTTCCTGGATCAACTGGATTCTGGATGGTTTCACTTCCTTGTTTCAAAAGAAAACATGGAAACGGAAACCGAAAATGAAGGTACACTATGGAAACAGTGCCACCGGTCGCGAGAAGGATTATGATTACAATGCCCACAAAAAAGCACAGTCTGATGAAGTGGACCGTATTTTGGAAAAACTAAAGAAATCCGGTTACGACAGTCTGACAACTGAAGAAAAGAAAAGCTTGTTCGACGCAAGCAAAAGATAAAAGAATGGAACATATTGGCAAATTTGTCGCATATCTGATACTTGCTGTCAACGCTCTCTTCGTGGGAACGTTGATATTAAGCGCTTATAGCCCTTACCTTAACCCGAAAATAAACCCACTTGCTTCCAGCTTGGGACTTGCATTTCCGATATTCCTGACGATTAATCTGATTTTTATCGGCTTCTGGGCATTTGTCAATTACCGCTATGCGCTCTTGCCTGCCATCGGTTTTCTAATTTGTATTCCGCAGATACGGACTTATATTCCTTTTAACTCCACCACAAAAAACATACCGGAAGGAAGCATCAAAATCCTATCCTACAACGTAATGAGTTTCAACAATTTGGAGAAGAAAGATGGAAAAAACCCGGTATTGTCTTATCTTGTAGATAGTAACGCCGATATTATCTGTCTGCAAGAATATAACACCGCTACCAACAAGAAATACCTGACGGAACAGGACATTAAAAAAGCATTGAAAGCCTATCCTTACCAATCCGTCCACCAACAAGGGAAAGGAGACGTGCAACTTGCCTGTTTCTCTAAGTTCCCCATACTCTCGATACATCCCATCGAATATGAAAGTAATTATAACGGCTCCATGAAATATGTACTGAATGTGAATAACGACACTCTTACATTAATCAACAACCACCTGGAATCCAACAAGCTCACCAAAGAAGACAGAGGGATGTATGAGGATATGATTAAAGACCCGAATGCCAAGAAAGTAAAAACCGGACTTAGGCAATTAATAAGAAAACTGGCGGAAGCATCGGCTATCCGGGCTACACAAGCAGATTCTGTGGCTAAAACCATTGCAGAAAGTAAATATCCGACAACCATAGTATGCGGCGATTTCAACGACGGTTCTATCTCATATACCCATCGCATCCTGACTCAAAAACTAGATGATGCATTCACACAGTCCGGTAAAGGATTAGGTATTTCCTACAATCAGAACAAGTTCTATTTCCGCATAGACAATATCTTGATCAGCCCCAACCTGAAAGCCTACAATTGCACGGTAGACCGGTCTATCAAGGCATCAGACCATTACCCGATCTGGTGCTATATCAGTAAACGATAAGAACTGAAAACTCTAATAAAAAACACTTATGATGATTAAAAAGACACTAACCATTTTAGCAGTAAGTTGTATGATGTACTCCTGTGCTACGAAAACAGAAAGCAATCCTTTCTTTACAGAGTTTCAAACCGAGTATGGTGTTCCTTCTTTCGACAAGATTAAATTAGAGCACTATGAACCTGCCTTTCTAAAAGGTATAGAAGAACAGAATCAAAATATCGAAGCCATCATCGAAAGCCCGGAAATTCCGACATTCGAAAATACGATTGTGGCTTTGGATAACAGCGCACCCATCTTAGACCGGGTAAGCATCATTTTCTTCAATATGACAGATGCGGAAACTACTGATTCGCTGACCGCACTTTCCATCAAACTGGCACCGGTTCTTTCGGAACATAATGACAATATCTCCCTGAATGGGAAACTATTCAAACGGGTGAACGATGTCTACCAAAAGAAAGATTCATTGAACCTGACGTCGGAACAAGAACGTCTGCTGGACAAGACTTATAAAAGATTTATCCGTTCCGGAGCGAACCTTGGCGAAAAGGACCAAACTCGCCTCCGCGAAATCAACAAGGAGCTTTCTACACTTGGCATCACTTTCAGCAACAATGTGCTGAATGAGAATAATGCCTTCCAACTTTTCGTTGACAAGGAAGAAGATCTGGCAGGATTGCCTGAATGGTTCCGCCAAAGTGCGGCCGAAGAAGCGAAAGCAGCCGGACAACCGGGAAAATGGTTGTTCACCCTGCACAATGCCAGCCGTCTGCCTTTCCTGCAATATTCTGAAAATCGCCCGCTCCGGGAGCAAATATACAAAGCTTATATCAACCGCGGCAACAACAACGACGGAAACGATAACAAGGAAAACATCCGCAAGATCGTTTCTCTCCGCCTGGAAAAAGCGAACTTATTAGGTTTCGACTGTTATGCAAACTTCGTCCTGGATGAAACCATGGCAAAGAACGCCAACAACGTAATGAGCCTTTTAAATAACCTCTGGAGCTACGCACTGCCAAAAGCAAAAGCAGAAGCTACCGAACTTCAGAAATTAATGGATAAGGAAGGAAAAGGAGAAAAACTAGAAGCATGGGACTGGTGGTATTATACCGAAAAACTACGGAAAGAAAAATACAACCTGTCTGAAGAGGATACAAAACCTTACTTCAAACTGGAGAATGTACGCGAAGGAGCTTTCGCAGTCGCCAACAAACTATATGGTATCACGCTAAGCAAACTGGAAGGCATACCAACTTATCACCCTGATGTAGAAGTCTTTGAAGTGAAAGACGCAGACGGTTCCCAGCTCGGTATCTTCTATGTAGACTATTTCCCACGTCCCGGGAAAAGCGGTGGTGCATGGATGAGCAACTATCGTGAGCAACACGGAACAACCCGTCCGTTGGTATGCAACGTTTGCAGCTTTACCAAGCCGGTAGGCGACACCCCCTCTTTATTGACCATGGATGAAGTGGAAACCCTGTTTCACGAATTTGGTCACGCTCTGCACGGACTGCTGACAAAATGCGAATACAAAGGAACATCGGGAACCAACGTGGTACGTGACTTTGTAGAACTTCCTTCTCAAATCAACGAACATTGGGCGACTGAACCCGAAGTGCTGAAAATGTATGCCAAACATTATCAGACAGGAGAAGTGATACCCGACGAAATCATCGAGAAGATACTGAAACAGAAAACTTTCAACCAGGGCTTCATGACCACCGAATTACTGGCTGCCGCCATCCTCGACATGAACCTGCACACGATGACAGATGTAAAGAATTTGGACATGCTTGCATTCGAAAAAGAAGCGATGAACAAGCTTAACTTGATTCCCGAAATAGCACCGCGTTATCGCGTGACTTACTTCAATCATATCATTGGCGGATACGCAGCCGGATACTATAGTTACCTATGGGCCAACGTATTGGACAATGATGCTTTCGAAGCTTTCAAAGAACATGGTATTTTTGATAAAAACACCGCCGACCTGTTCCGCCATAACGTATTGGAGAAGGGAGACAGCGAAGACCCGATGGTGCTTTATAAGAATTTCCGTGGAGCGGAACCAAGCCTGGAACCACTACTGAAGAAACAGAGGAATGAAATAATTCAGCAAAAAAGCCCTTAAACATCAAATATTTGAGGGCTTATTACATATGAATGTGAAAAAAAAACTATATTTGCAGCCTTGTATGCGGCAAAATGGACTTGTATACGACAGAATTTAACTGAAAATTAAATTAAAAAAGTAATCATCATAAATTAAAAGTAAAATGCAAAACAAAGGATTTGTAAAGGTTTTTGCGGTATTACTCACACTGGTATGTGTGTTCTATCTCTCCTTCTCCTTCGTAACACGCCATTATACCAACAAGGCGAAAGAAATTGCGAACGGCGACCCGAAAGTGGAACAAGACTACCTCGACTCTCTCTCCAATGAGAAAGTGTGGTTGGGTAACTGGACGCTGAAACAATGTCGTGAGATGGAGATCAGTTTAGGTTTGGACCTAAAAGGTGGTATGAATGTTATCCTTGAAGTTTCTGTACCTGATGTTATCAAAGCACTGGCTGACAACAAGCCGGATGAAGCTTTCAACAATGCATTGGCAGAAGCTGCAAAACAGGCTGTAAACAGTCAGGATGATATCATCACGCTATTTGTCAGAGAATACCACAAAGCTGCTCCTAACGCAAAACTTTCCGAACTCTTCGCAACACAACAGTTGAAAGACAAAGTTAACCAGAAATCATCGGATGCAGAAGTTGAAAAAGTATTGAGAGCAGAAGTAAAAGCTGCTGTTGAAAACTCATATAACGTACTTCGTACACGTATCGACCGTTTCGGTGTTGTTCAGCCGAATATCCAGAGCCTGGAAGACAAAATGGGTCGTATCATGGTGGAATTGCCGGGTATCAAAGAGCCGGAACGTGTGAGAAAACTTCTCCAAGGTTCTGCTAACCTGGAATTCTGGGAAACTTATACAGCTAAAGAAGTTCTTCCTGCTATGCAATCTGCTGATGCTAAATTGCGCGCTGTATTAGCGCAGGAGACAGGTGCAGACTCTACCGCTGTAGATTCCACCAAAGAAGCTCCGCTTGCAGAAGCTACTCCGGCCAAGAAAAGCGTAAGTGCTGCCGACAGTCTTGCTGCTGCCCTGAAAGGAGATGCTACAACTACTGAAGATAATTCAACAGCTAACCTGGCAGAAATTAAAAAGCAATACCCTCTGTTGGCTATCCTGCAGTTGAACTCTAGCGGACAAGGTCCTGTGATCGGTTACGCTAACTACAAAGACACTGCTGATATCAACAAATATCTGGCTATGCCGGAAGTTAAAGCAGAACTCCCGAAAGACCTTCGTTTGAAATGGGGTGTTTCTCCTTCTGAATTTGACAAGAAAGGACAGACGTTCGAATTATATGCTATCAAGTCTACCGAACGCAACGGTAAAGCTCCGTTGGAAGGTGATGTAGTAACAGATGCAAAAGACGAATTCGACCAATACAGCAAACCGGCTGTCAGCATGACAATGAACTCTGACGGTGCACGTCGTTGGGCACAGCTGACCAAACAGAACATCGGTCGTTCTATCGCTATCGTTCTTGACAACTATGTATATTCTGCACCAAACGTAAACTCTGAAATCACAGGTGGACGTTCACAGATTACAGGTCATTTCACTCCTGAACAGGCAAAGGACTTAGCAAACGTATTGAAATCAGGTAAGATGCCGGCTCCGGCTCACATCGTACAGGAAGATATCGTTGGTCCGTCATTGGGTCAGGAATCTATCAATGCAGGTGTATTCTCATTCGTAGTGGCTCTGATTCTGTTGATGATCTATATGTGTATGATGTACGGCTTCATACCGGGTATGATTGCCAATGGTGCATTGTTCCTGAACTTCTTCTTCGTATTAGGTGTCCTCTCCTCCTTCCAGGCAGCATTGACAATGTCCGGTATTGCCGGTATGGTGTTGTCACTAGGTATGGCAGTCGATGCGAACGTACTTATCTATGAACGTACAAAAGAAGAGCTTCGTGCCGGCAAGGGTGTGAAGAAAGCACTTGCTGACGGTTATTCCAACGCATTCTCCGCTATCTTCGACTCGAACCTGACATCCATCATCACAGGTGTCATTCTGTTTAACTTCGGTACCGGTCCGATCCGTGGTTTTGCTACGACATTGATTATCGGTATTCTAGTATCCTTCTTCACCGCTGTGTTCATGACCCGTATAGTTTACGAACACTTCATGAACAAGGACAAACTATTGAACCTTACATTCACAACCCCTGTTTCAAGAAACTTGATGACCAACACACGTTTTGATTTTATGGGAACAAACAAAAAATCCCTTATCATCACTGTAGCCATCATCCTCGTTTGTATCGGTTCATTTGCCATGCGCGGTTTAAGCCAGAGTATCGACTTTACCGGTGGACGTAACTTCAAGGTACAGTTCGAGAATCCGGTAGAACCCGAACAGATTCGTGAATTGATCTCCAGCAAGTTCGGTGATGCTAACGTTAGTGTTATCGCTATCGGTACAGATAAGAAAACTGTACGTATCAGCACCAACTACCGTATTGAAGATGCAGGAAACGATGTTGACTCTCAAATCGAAGCATATTTATATGAGACTTTGAAACCTGTGCTGACTCAAAACATCACTCTAGCTACCTTTATCGACCGTGACAATCACACTGGTGGTAGTATTGTAAGTTCTCAAAAAGTGGGTCCGAGTATCGCAGACGATATCAAAACAGGTGCCATCTATTCCGTAGTACTGGCTTTGATCGCTATCGGTCTGTATATCTTAATCCGTTTCCGTAACATCGCATATAGTATTGGCTCTATCGTAGCTCTATCATGCGATACCATCATGATTATCGGTGCTTACTCATTGTTATGGGGTATCGTTCCATTCTCACTGGAAATTGACCAAACGTTTATCGGTGCTATCCTGACAGCTATCGGTTACTCTATTAATGATAAGGTGGTAATCTTCGACCGTGTACGTGAGTTCTTCGGCCTTGTATCCGAAACGTGACAAGCGTCAGTTGTTCAATGATTCATTGAATACTACACTTGCTCGTACCATCAATACTTCATTGAGTACGTTGATCGTATTGCTGTGTATCTTCATCCTTGGCGGTGATTCAATCCGCAGCTTTGCATTCGCAATGATCCTGGGTGTTGTTATCGGTACTTTATCTTCCTTGTTCATTGCATCTCCGATTGCATACAACATGATGAAGAACAAAAAAGTCGTACCAGTAACTACGGAAGAATAATAAATTCCAAAAATAGAAAAAGCCTCTTCCGAACATTCGGAAGAGGCTTTTTCTATTGATTATTAAAACAAATAGAAGCTATAAGACGTTCATCTTTAAAAGAAGCCATTGTTAAACTCAAAACCAGATACGATATGAAAGCAAAACAAAACAACTTCTCACAGATTCTTCGTAGTAGCCCCGAGGGGAATCGAACCCCTATCTAAAGTTTAGGAAACTTCTATTCTATCCGTTGAACTACAAGGCCGCTTTTATTTTGGTTGCAAAGATAACGGTTTCTGTTGATTTAACAAGAATAAAAATACAGGTTCCTTTCAAATATCTCAAATATTTAGCGTCAATAGGACAATAAAGTTCGATTTATTTTGATAATTCGATTAACTTTCCGACCTTTGCGCTCACAAATTGAAAGTAAAATCAGTTTTTAAATTAAATATAGTAATTAAAGTTATGGCAGACGAAATGATGGTTAAAGAATTGGAGGAAGTCGTAGTACGTTTCTCCGGCGACTCCGGTGACGGTATGCAGCTGGCCGGCAACATCTTCTCGAACGTGTCGGCTACGGTAGGAAATGACATCTGTACATTCCCTGACTATCCGGCAGACATCCGCGCCCCGCAAGGTTCACTGACCGGTGTTTCCGGTTTTCAGGTTCACATCGGTGCCGGACAGGTTTACACTCCCGGAGACCGTTGCCACGTATTAGTAGCGATGAACCCCTCCGCACTGAAAACACAAATCAAATTCTGTAAACCGCAAGGACTTATCATTACCGACTCCGACTCATTCGAAGCCAGAGATTTGGAAAAGGCACAATTCAAGACTGACAATCCTTTTGAGGAATTAGGCGTAAAACAGGAAGTACTTGAAGTTCCCATCTCTTCCATGTGTAAAGAGAGCCTGAAAGATTCCGGACTAGACAATAAATCAGCACTCCGTTGTAAGAACATGTTCGCACTCGGATTGGTTTGCTGGTTGTTCAACCGCAACCTTGCCGCTGCTGAAAAAATGTTGCGTGAGAAATTCGCCAAGAAGCCCGAAATTGCAGAAGCTAATATTAAGGTATTAAACGATGGTTTCAACTATGGTGCCAACACACATGCTTCTGTCTCTACTTATAAGATTGAAAGTAAAGCTCCGAAATCAAAAGGACTTTATACAGATATCAACGGAAATAAAGCAACTGCTTATGGCTTGATTGCTGCTGCCGAGAAAGCAGGTCTGGAACTCTACTTGGGTTCTTATCCTATCACTCCGGCCACTGATATTCTGCACGAATTAGCTAAACATAAATCACTGGGAGTAAAAACCGTACAGTGCGAAGATGAAATCGCGGGTTGTGCTTCTGCCGTTGGTGCCGCTTTTGCCGGTGCTTTGGCTGTAACGACTACTTCCGGGCCCGGTGTTTGTTTGAAGAGTGAGGCCATGAACCTTGCTGTAATTGGCGAACTTCCATTAGTGATTGTAAATGTGCAACGTGGCGGTCCGTCAACAGGTTTGCCTACTAAATCAGAACAGACAGACTTATTGCAAGCTCTTTACGGACGTAATGGTGAAAGCCCGATGCCGGTGATTGCCGCAACTTCACCAACGAACTGTTTTGATGCCGCATACATGGCATGTAAGATTGCTCTGGAACACATGACTCCGGTTGTATTACTGACGGATGCTTTCGTAGCCAACGGCTCGGCAGCTTGGAAACTTCCTAACTTAAATGAATATCCTGCCATCAATCCTCCATACGTGACTCCGGACATGGCTGGTAACTGGACTCCATACCAACGCAATGAAGAAACCGGTGCACGTTACTGGGCAATTCCGGGAACTGAAGGATTCATGCACCGTATCGGTGGGCTTGAAAAGAGCAATGAAACAGGTGCGATCTCTACCGAACCAGAAAACCATAATAAGATGGTTCATCTCCGCCAAACTAAAGTAGATAAAATTGCAGACTATATCCCCGAACTCGAAGTACTGGGTGATGAAGACGCAGACTTACTGATTGTAGGCTGGGGCGGTACCTATGGGCATCTCCGTCTGGCTATGGACTTCATGCGCGATCATGGAAAGAAAGTGGCTTTCGCACACTTCCAATACATCAACCCGTTGCCGAAGAATACAGCCGATGTATTGCGTAAATACAAGAAGATCGTAGTAGCTGAACAGAATCTGGGACAATTCGCAGGTTATTTACGGATGAAGATACCCGGATTGAACATCAGCCAGTTCAACCAAGTGAAAGGACAGCCTTTCGTTACGAGAGAATTGATAGATGCATTCACTAAATTATTGGAGGAATAAGAGATGAGCGATAAAGTATATACCGTACAAGATTATAAATCAGGCCAACCTCGCTGGTGTCCGGGATGCGGTGACCACGCTTTCCTGAACTCACTGCACAAAGCTATGGCCGAACTGGGAGTAGCTCCGCACAATATTGCCGTCATTTCCGGTATCGGTTGTTCTTCCCGCCTGCCTTACTACGTAAATACGTATGGGTTCCACACTATTCACGGACGTGCCGCTGCTGTTGCAACAGGAGCAAAAGTAGCCAATCCAAATTTGACTATCTGGCAGATTTCCGGTGACGGTGACGGTCTGGCTATCGGTGGTAACCACTTCATCCACGCTGTTCGCCGTAACATCGACCTGAACATGATTCTGTTGAACAACCGTATCTACGGACTGACCAAAGGACAGTATTCACCGACTTCAGAACGCGGATTCGTCAGCAAATCATCTCCTTACGGAACGGTAGAAGACCCGTTCCATCCGGCAGAGCTGGCTTTCGGTGCCCGCGGACGTTTCTTCGCACGTTGTATTGCAGTAGATGGTGCCGCTTCCGTAGAAGTGTTGAAAGCAGCAGCCAATCATAAAGGTGCTTCTGTTGTAGAAGTTCTGCAAAACTGCGTGATCTTCAACGATGGAACTCATGCTTCTGTAGCCACCAAAGAAGGACGCGCAAAGAATGCGATCTATCTGGAACACGGCAAACCGATGTTGTTCGGTGAAAACAAAGAGTTCGGACTGATGCAGGAAGGTTTCGGACTGAAAGTGGTGAAACTTGGTGAGAATGGTATCACAGAAAAGGATATTCTTATTCACGATGCTCACTGCCAAGATAATACGCTTCAATTGAAACTGGCGTTAATGGAAGGTCCTGATTTCCCGATTGCACTCGGTGTGATCCGCGATGTAGATGCTCCAACTTACAATGATGCTGTAATTGGACAGATTGAAGAAATCAAAGGCAAGAAGAAATATCATAATTTCCAGGAATTGCTAATGACTAATGATACTTGGGAAGTGAAGTAATTCACCACTTCAATCCATAAAATAATAAAGGCGTAGACAAGAGAATCAACTCTCTTTCTACGCCTTTCATTCTTTCTATCGTGTAACCTATATTTATATCAACCTATTCGAGAGCAGTGCCACCCACTTTTTCCGGCCAATACGGATTCTGATAAATAACAGAATTATCTGTACTATTATCAGGAGACGCAAGTCTCATTTCATTAATAGCAACCGGACTCAAATAGTTGGCTTTAGCCCAAGAATATCCATCATATACCTGATTATTGATTCTCACCTTGCTAAAAGGACGAATATACTTGAATGCTCTGGAGGAAATATTAGAAGTAGCATCATCCGGATCATCTTTTAAAGTAACGTCTTCCGGAAGTTCATAAGTTTTATAAGCCTCTTCCCAAAAGTTATACCCTTCAGGAATAAACTTATTAGTAAGTACGCCATCCCAAGCTCTCCAACGCACCAGGTCATCCCAACGCATTCCTTCGCCAATAAACTCGCAACGACGTTCGCGACGGATATTATATAAGGTAGCATCCACTTCATACGAACCGGGATGAGCGGCCAAATCCGTCTCCTTATTCATATCGGTATTGTCAATGGTTGTCTGGAAATTGCCTGTAATGCCTGCCCGATTGCGTACTGCATCCCAATAGCTTTTCGCTTTACCGTCTACCTTATTATTACGCAAATAGTAGGCTTCCAGATAATTCAGATAAGCTTCGACACCACGAAAGATAATGCACCCTGTAGTCGATTGCGACTGACCGGAAATAATCTGCTTATTATTATATGTCAAGCATTTCCGAATCCGATACCCGGTATTATCAGATGTTTGGGCTTCCAATGATATAATATTAGGTTGTTTGAATTCTTTAAGTGCAGGTTCTTCTGTCGAACTGGATGGAAGCAAATCCTTCTCGCCCAAAACAAACATTTGCAGACGCAGATCACGATTCTCTTTCACATCCATGATAGTTTTGTCACCTTTATATTCATCTCCTGCTGCATAATAGGGAAGTCCGTCTTTCATGACAAAACAGTCTACAAAGCTCTTCAGCATACCATTATTACCTCCAGTAAAAATATAAGCCGGTGTGCCATGCGTGATTGACACGCCACCACCATTCATATATTGCTTCCAGAAAAGAACTTCGGAATAACTACTCATATCTTCTTCCGCAAACATCTCGAAATATGGATTCCAGCCAACAATCCCCGGTATGTTTTTCGGATTGGTCAGACCGGTATTATTGGTCAAAGTAATATCATCAGCCACCTGTTCCGCTGCTTTCATAGCCTCATCCAGAAAGAAATTGATTTCATTATCCATGTTCGTGGAGAAATCGGTATGTATTCTCTTACCCGGCCAGGTTGCATCCCCCGGCACACGCCCTGTTCCCTTATGATACTTTTCAAACGTAGCCTCATACAAAGCAACGCGCGACTTTATCAATAACGCGCAATTCTTTGTTAATCGCGTTTTGTTTCCTGAAATATCATCCACCATATATTTGGCGGCGGAATCGAGCTGATTGATGATAAAACGAGCAACGAGATTACGCGGCTGACGAACAGATTTCTCTGTCAAAACAGACTGATTATCCGGCAATACTTCGGTTATAATTGGAAAATCTCCGAATGATTTCAGTTTACTGTAATAAATCCATGCACGGATAAAGTACATTTCGCCGACATAGTGAAGAATCTGTTCACAATTGCCCTCAATCTTGCCTGCCTCGAATTTAGGAAGCACATTTTCGAAGAAATAATTGCAATAGCGAATTTGAGTAAAATCCCAGCCACCTCCAGTATTAGGAACACGCCACTGACCTTTCTCAAAATAGGTGGAAGAATATCCTCCGGCTACCATATTATCTGTATTCTGGTCATTGTTCACTGTACCGACTCCATATCCACCATGCGTTGAAAAGATGTTGTTGTACTGCGAAATACTATATGCAACCAAGTGGTCCGTCGTATTAAAATACTCTTGCGGAGTCACCTGATCCAGAGGCGCCATATCCAGAAAATCATTACAAGATGTAAGCGACCACGTAGCTCCTGCCATCAAGATTGTTTGTAATGTAATATGTTTCAGTTTCATAAGCCTTAAAATTAGAAGTTAACATTTAAACCTACCGAGATGGTGCGCTGCAACGGATAGAGTTTACCATTATTCGCATCATAAGTGCTTTCCAAAGCCTCCGGGTCGAAAATCTTGGACATATGAGAGAATGTCAACAGATTGTCACCTGACACGTATACTCGAACTGAAGACATTCCGGCTTTATTTGTCCATTGCTTGGGCAATGTATAGCCTATCTGAACATTCTTAATACGGCAGTAAGCTGCATTCTGAATATAGCGGCTCTGCACTGCCATGTTTCTCGAATCACTTTTCAATACGCGTGGATAATAGGCATTTGTATTAGCACCCAACGGGTCACCCTCCGGACGCCAGAAGTCCCAATGTTCCTTAAATCCGGTAGCCTGCCATTCGTCCACTCCATTGGCTCCCCAGAAATAGGGGCCGCTCAACACATAATCGCGCTTGGCCACTCCTTGCAGAAATATGCGGAAATCGACACCTTTCCATGCTGCATCCAACGTGATACCATATTTAAATCGAGGTGTATTATTGCCCAAAATCACACGGTCACCGGGTTTCTCTGTGGTATTTTCACCTGTCGAGATCACTCCATCGCCGTCTACATCCTTATACATGATATCACCTGCTCCCCACTTGCTTCCCAAAGAAGACTGATCCACTTTGGCCAAGTGAGCGTCCATCTCTTCCTGTGATTGTGCGATACCTACCGTTTCATATCCCCAGATTTCTCCTTTCATCATTCCCGGATAATATGCTTCGGAAAGTTTGTTGTTTTCATTCGGATAGCGAGTGATTTTCTGTTGGTCATCGGCTAACGTAAATTTAGCACCATAAGAGAAATCACCAATCATATCTCTCCACCCCAGTTCCAGCTCAAAACCATAGGATTTCATATCGGAATTGTTGATTTTCGGAGGAGTAGCACCCAGTACGGAAGACAATTCCGGAGCCGGGCCAATCATATCATACGTCCAACGCACAAAGTAGTCGAACGAACCGGTCAAGCGATTATTAAACAGCCCCCAGTCCAAACCGATATCCCAGGTTTCAATCGTTTCCCAAGTCTTCAAGCTGGAGACGATACCGGGTAGGCTTGCATAATTCGGTCTTTTTCCATTCACCAACCAGTTATAATCAGTGCCTTGTGGCATCGTCTGATAGAAAGGATACCATGCATCCTTAGTATCCGTATTACCCAACTGCCCCCATGAACCTCTTAATTTCAATACATCAATATGAGCTTTATCGGCTATATTCCTGAAGAAATCTTCACGTGCTATATTCCATCCGACTGACAATGACGGGAAAAATCCCCAACTCTTGTCATTAATGAAACGGGACGAACCGTCATAACGACCGTTCAACTCTATCAGATAGCGTTCTTTATAATTATAGTTGATACGCCCGAAGAATCCGGCTACCCCATTGTGTGCATATCCACCGGAAGTAGTAGGAGATTCCGTTGCTGTATTCAGTGTAGGCACAGAATTGGAGATCAGCGTATTCTTCTGCCCCGACAAACTTCTTGTCTTATACAACTCCGCATTAAAACCTGCCATCACTTTAAAGTAATGACCGCTTTCATATTGTTTAAAATAATCGGAATAGATATTCGTGCTGTAATAATTCTCTTTATAATTATATTCGTTCACAACGGAACTGCCGGCTCCATAACTTCCCCATGGTATAGAATACGGATTACCGTCACCGTCATGAGAGAAGATAGGTAATACTTCCCAATGTTCATTTTTGTTTTCCGTTCTTAGAGCACCCTCGATATTAATTGTCCAGTTCTTGACCGGTTCAAACACAAACTGCAACTGTTGAGTATTCAAGTCTTTCTGGTTGGTTTGTCGGCCACCATCCTCCAATTCTGTAATTTCCACACCATTCATGGGATAGCCATTAGGATCGTAAGCCGGACAGGTGGGCCAGCGGCGAGCGATATTATGGAAGAATAGCCCGGTCAGATAAGAGGGTCGGTCAAAGTCCTCACGTGTCCATTTGGTAGAATAGTTCACTCTGAACCAATCTGTGATCTGCGCTGTAATGGTGCTGTTCATTGTATAACGTTGCAAATTATCTTCACCATGCCGCAACAGACCGTTCTGGTCCATAAAACTACCGCTCAATGAAAATTGGATTTTCTCATTACCTCCCGAAATACTTAGATTATGTTCTTGAGATGGCACCCAGTCATTGTAGAATTCTTTAAACCAATCCGTATTGGCATTCGCTCCGCCATAATTGTTCCAACGGTTATTATTCGTATTCAGTGTTGTGACGGATGTTATCTTTCCCTCCTGATAATCTTTTATTTTCTGTAACTGCTCGGATGAGAACGGAGCCTCACCGGATCTGCCCGCATTCTCTGCGGCACGATTAAAGTACTGTGCAAAAGTATATGAGTCCATCATTTCAGGCACTGATACCGCGTCGCTGAAACGGACATTTCCATTATAACTGACTCTGGCTTTACCCGCTTTCCCTTTCTTGGTCTGAATCAGAATAACACCAAAAGCAGCACGCGCTCCATAAATAGAGGCAGAAGCAGCGTCTTTCAAAACAGAAACCGTTTCTATATCATTCGGATTCAACGAATTAAGATTACCTTCGATACCGTCAATCAACACAAGTGGAGACGACCCGGAACCATCACCGATTGTTCCTGCACCACGAATATTAAAACTCATCGAACCATCCAAGGCTCCACCTTCACTTCCTACCGTGAAGTTCAAGCCTGGCACTGTACCCTGTAGGGCCTGCGCCACATTGGTTACAGGACGTGCAGCCAACACTTTCGCATCGACCATACCTACCGCACCGGTTACATTTACTTTTTTTTGTGGTCCGTAGCCTACAACGACTACTTCGTCGAGCTGTTCCGAATCTTCTTTCATAACGATATTAAGGGGTGTCCCATCAGCTTTCACGGTAATAGTTTTATAACCAATAAACGAAAGTGAGAGAACTGCTCCTTTGGGGGAATCAATAGAGAAGCGTCCGTTGAGATCAGTAACAGTACCTGTGGCAGTACCTTGCACCTTTACAGAGACTCCAATAAGAGGTTCTCCGTTTTCATCCACTACAACACCTGTAGTCTTTACTTTTTGCTGCTGTATATCAGCAGTTTCCTATGTTTCATTAGTATTAGCTACTGCTTGCATAGGTTGTGTGCACCATAACAATAAAGTAGCAACTGCTGCTATTTTCAGGCAACGTGTTCCCCGTCCTTCCATAAAGGCCGGGCATCGGTTAGTTTTTCTTGTCATACTTTAATTTATTCAGTTAGACATTAGTAAGTTAGAATTTCTAAGGTTTTATGGTGCCTTCATATATTATTTGACACCATGTTTCAGGCAATTTGTGTGTTTAGTTTTCCATAGGCTTTTCTATTTTTATCTTAGGTTAATACTTGCCAGAGTTCTTAACGAACTTGGTTTTACCTATGCTTGGAAACACAACTTGGAAGGACATTTTAGATAAAACAGTCATCCATACACTCGCACCGCTTTGAGTTTGAGACGATTTGTATGTAAATTGCTATATAATAAATACTTATTTTGATACCAAAGGCAAGTTGATAAAACTGTTATCCCATTTTGTTGCCAGAAAACACAACAATCCAGCTATCCCGTTTTAAAATATTTTAGTAGATTTACTTGCGTAATATTTCATTTTATTCTACTTTTGCTTCACCATAATGATATTCTAAACGATTCTTTTGTTGTTATTAAGAATTAAAAATAATAAGGCATTCGTTTTCATATCAAAATAAAACCAAGTTCGTTAAGAACTCGGTTTTCATTTCTCTCCTTCTCTAATCGATATTGCAATATACACTACTCATTTCCTTTGACTAAATAACACCTATTTATCAATATCATTAACTTTATGGATAGAGAACTGATGATAAGAAGCTATTTTAACAGGTACTTATTTATAAATAAAAAATGGAGAAGGATGGAGAAAAGGGTAGAAAACTGGAACCAGGTTCATAGCTATAAACTCAACACTAAATTTCTGAAAACGAATATACAACTATTAAGAAGCATTTGTAAGCGTCTCCGCGATTCTATCTTGTCGCCCTTTTTTCATTCTTATATTTTTGCTATGTATAAAAATGAAGCATTATGGATTTAGCAGAAAATCGATTTGGAAAAACTTGGAAACATTTCCTTGAAGCATTGAAAGTAGACTACAATTGTTCTTTAGCCGATGTTTGCCGCGATCAGCATACCACTTTTGGTGGTATGAGTTCCTGGATGTCCAGACGGGGCTATAGCGTTAAACAAGCCAAGGCAGATGTGGTCCGTGATTATTATGGCGGCGTTGAACCCTCCCAACCGACAACTTCCTCTCCTTCATTCACTCAAATAGCACCCGCCATGTTGTCGGAAGAAGAGTTTAGTCTTGCCGGGATCACAATCATCTTTAACAGTGGAACCACCATTTCGGTCAAACGGGCCACACCCGGTGGTGTTATTAAAATGTTGCGCGATTACGAAAGAAAGGAGGGAGATCCATGTATTCTCTAACATCAGCCAATCGATACTATCTGTACCAGGGCTTTGTCCGTATGAACCTTGGCATTGACGGTTTATTCAAAATTATACGATCGGAAATGAAGGACTTGTCTCCCGTTTCCGAAGATATCTTTTTATTCTTTGGTAAAACCGACAAAGTGTAAAATACTGCGTTGGGATGGCGATGGCTTTCTTCTGTACTACAAGCGCCTCGAAGGTGGAAGTTTTGAGTTACCGACATTTAACCCCAATACAGGTAATTACGAGATTTCTTATCAGGTTTTGTCTTTTATCTTAAATGGAGTGTCATTAAAGTCTGTACGGTTGAGAAAACGTTTTAGGATCTAATTCAACATTTTGATTATTAGATATTTGCGCTAAGGATATCATCCGGTTTATTTGGCCAATTCGTTGATTTTTTATATCTTTATGCCATGAAAAAGGATGAGATCATAGAGTTATTGAAGGAACAAATCAAGGGATTACGAGATGACAACAACAGACTCTTGGACCAAATAGATGCTTTGATAAAGGAGGTTTCTTCCCTTAAAGAGGCACTCCTTCAAAAAGGCGAATCTCTTAGCAAGCAACAGCGCCTTACTAAGGGACTCGCCAAACTTGTATCCAACACATCCGAACAGCAACAGGCTCCCCAATCTGCCATATCCGAAGAAGAGCGGCAGAAGATAGAAGCGGAAAAAGCAGATAAGCGTAAAGCAAGAAAGAACAATGGGGCCAAACGTGACATGCATTATGAGATGGAGGAAGAAGAACATGTCGTTTATCCCGATGATCCCGATTTTGACATCAATAAGGCCCGGTTGTTTACCACTGTTCCCAGAATATGCGTCCGCTATGAATGTGTACCCATGCGCTTCATCAAGCATGTCTACAAGATACACACCTATACGCAAGAAGGTCGCCTGTTTGAGGGAAAAACACCGGCTTCGGCCTTCTTGAATTCCAGCTATGACGGTTCATTTATTGCCGGATTGATGGAATTACGTTATATACAATCGCTACCTGTTGAAAGAATCATCAACTACTTCGAGAGTCATGGCTTTACGCTGAAGAAACCTACGGCTCATAAGTTGATAGAGAAAGCCTCAGACCTCTTCGAAAATCTTTATAAGTGCATCCGGCAGACAGCTTTGAGTGATCCTTATAAGGCAGCCGATGAAACCTATTACAAAATACTCGTCCCGGAAAAGAACAGCAAGGGAAAAGGAGTCAGGAAGGGATACCTTTGGGTGGTTGTCGGCATAAACACCAGGATGATATACCTGCTCTATGATGACGGCTCCCGGTCTGAAAGAGTTATTCTTAACGAATTAGGCAGTTGCAAAGGTATCATACAAAGCGATGGTTACTCACCTTACCGGAAGCTCGAAAGCGATGCTTATCCCAATATCACACGCATCCCGTGCTTGCAACATATAAAACGGAAATTTATAGATTGCGGTGAGAAGGACCCGGATGCAAAAAGAATCGTGGAGCTGATAAACGCACTTTATCAAAACGAGCATAAGCATAAAGTTGGGGCTGAGGGATGGACGGTAGAACAGAATCTTATGCATCGAAAAAAGTATGCGCCGGACATACTCGGAGAAATAAAAGATGTGCTTGATGAAATAGAAGAACGGGGGGATTTATTACCTAAGAGCGAACTGCAGGAAGCCATTACCTATCTTCGCAATGAGTGGAATGCAGTGGTGGACATCTTTAATTATGGTGACACTTATCTGGACAACAATATGGTTGAACGGATGAACCGGTACATATCCTTATCAAGAAAAACTCATTGTTCTTCGGCAGCCATAAGGCCGAACGAGGCGCCATACTCTATACGATAGCACTCACTTGTAGGATGCATAAAGTGAATTTATTTGAGTATCTCACGGATGTGATAAACAGAACAGCCGAATGGCAACCGAACACACCAATTGAAAAATACAGGGAACTGCTTCGACAGATGGGAAAAGGCTAATGACTAAAAGGGATCATTAGCCTTTTATTTTAATACACTATATAGAATCGCGGAGACGCTTACAAGCATTTAGAAGGTTCACAGGTTTCACCTTCAGCTGAACAGCTATGAGTCAACGGTTTACAGTGACATAAAGCACAAAATACAGAAGAAAGTATCCTTCACCTCCTTCACCATGTAGAGTCTTTCATATAGATTAAGGACATATATATCCAATATACAGGGCATATATGCGCAACGTGTTGGATATATATGTCCAACACGTTGCGTATATATACTCTACAATTCAGGTATTAATATCCTAGAGATAGAGTATTAGTGTCTGATTACTTAGGTGCTAATTTCCGGTTGACGGCAGTTTTATTTTGTTTTAAACCTGCAAACAGTTTGTTTCAAGCGTATGAAACAAATAGTTTCCCGCCTTGAAACACTTTGTTTCATTGCTTAAAAGAGTGTAGTTCGTTTTAATCTTTTATAAATCAGCGATTAAAAGTGTTTTTATAAAGATGCAGGTAACGATATAGTAGTGGAAGTTCAGCTACACATTGCATTGCTCTGCATAATTTCAAATATCTCTGTAACACAAAGGTAAGCAATGTTTTTGATGCTTCCAAGTTAATCATAGCATATTTATAGAAGGGTTGACAATTAATTGTCAGCCCTTTTTTTATCCGATATCCTCTGTCATTCTATCAGTCTCTTTTTTAAGAAGGAGAATTGCGTGTATTCCCCTTTCTATCCTGATGAAGAAAAAATATTCTGAAAATTCACATTGATACCAAGTGAGTTACAAGGAAAATGTGGGGCTGGCGGTTACCGTCAGCCCTATTTTTTCATGCCTAATTTTGAAAACTTTGCAACCGAAGAAAGAAAAATAACCCATTAGAACAAAGGAATATTGTATGGAAGAGAACAGAAATGATATTGAGATACTCAAAGCAATGATAAAGGACAACTTTGAGGAACAACGAAAACTGATTGCCAAGCTGGAAACGGCTCTGGAAGCAGTAACCAGTTTCAACGGTAAGCAAATGCTGGACAGCCGGGATATGCGCCTGATGCTGAAAGTATGCGACCGGACACTGATCCGCTGGCGTAATTCCGGGAAACTCCCATTTTTCAAACTCAGCGGCAAGATTTACTTCTGGGCTTCTGACGTATATAAATTCCTGAGAGAAGAATGTCTAAACGAAGATTTCATATCCGATTCTATTAACTCATAAATAAAAATTCACATGGAAAATCAAAGTAAAGTAATCGTCATAGAACGAAACAAATTCGCAGCACTCGTCAAATCACACCGCAAATGCCTCCAGATGCTGAACATCCTGACTTACATCTACACAGTTAAGGAAGTAAGCCTTACCCTGACCTTGCAGGAAATCTGTGAAGTCCTGCACATGACTCCCGAAGAAGTGGAGATACAGCGACAGAAAGGATATATCCGCTTCACGACACAGAAAGGGATGACCGTCTATGAAATCACGGACCTGCTCCGATTGGAAAATATGCTGGAGATGGGGAGCATCTATCGTAAGATCGACAAAAAAGTAATGAACCTCGAACCTCTAAATAATGAATAAACAATGAAAGAAGAAGAGCAAGACAAGAAACAGCGGAAGCGTCTGGTACACGCTTCCCTGTTTAGTGGATTCGGCGCCCCAGACCTGGCTGCCGAATGAATGGGATGGCAGAATGCCTTCCATTGCGAGATAGACGATTTTTGTAATACCATTCTAAATTACTGGTTTAAAGATGCGAAAAGTTATACAGATGTCACAACGACAGATTTCAGGGAATGGAGAGGAAAAATCAATGTCCTTACAGGAGGTTTTCCTTGTCAACCATTCTCCGTCGCAGGCCAAAGAAAGGGAGCGGATGATAACCGCTATCTCTGGCCTCACATGCTCAGGGCCATACATGAGATCAGGCCCGATTGGGTCATTGGTGAGAACGTTGCTGGCATCCTCACGATGGTACAGCCCGGTCAGGAGACTGAAGTGGGAAGTCAATCCACTCTATTCGGAGAGAGTGAGCCTGTATTTAAAAGACGACAGCAATATGTTGTTGAAACCATTTGCCGTGATCTTGAACGCGAAGGATATTCCGTCCAGCCGGTACTTATACCGGCTTGTTCCGTCGGTGCACCTCACAGACGGGATAGAGTTTGGTTTATTGCCCACCGTGACGGCACAGGACTACAAGCGCAGGGGGCCGGGCAGCAGGCAGCAGGGACTACCGGAGATAATCCATGGAATGCTTCTGCCAACGCCAGTGGCAACAGAGATACACCATGCCGAAAGAGTCAGGAAATGGAAATCGATGAATTTATCCTCACCCCATGCCCAGATAGCCGGAGAGAAGAATCCCAACGGCCTGACGGATTTTCTGGACTTTTACGGGATACTACCGGAACCGATACCGGACAATACTGAGCTGGAAAACACGGACGGGAACAATCTGGAAGAATCGATCCTACAATGGCTGGCAGAAGGACAAGTGATGCCGACACCGACAGCGCGGGATTGGAAAGGCGCACCTTCACTGGAGAACCTGAAGAAACGGGGAAAGATACCACAGAAGAACAGCCTTCCGGATTTCTTCGCCCGGACTGGAAAGAGTTTCCAACTCAATCCCCTGTTTGTAGCCGAGATGATGGGCTTTCCACCCGATTGGACGGTATCTCCTTTTCTCGGTGAAGACAGGCATCCATTAAAGGATACGGGAACGCTATCGTCCCCCAGGTAGTCTACGAGATATTTAAAGCAATAGAAGAAACCTATAAATTAAACAGTCATGAATAAAGTATCGATATTTGAACATCCCGAGTTCGGACGCATCCGGACACTGGAAATTGACGGGAAAATATGGTTCTGCGCCTCGGATGTTGCCGCCGCACTTGGCTACTCCAATCCGAGAGATGCCGTCGTAAGACATTGTAAACCAATGGGTGTCGTGGTTTACGACACCCCTACACGCAGTGCCGTCCAGAAAATCAAGTACATCAGCGAAGGAAACGTATACCGGCTGATTGCCGGTAGCAAGCTGCCTTCCGCTGAGAAATTCGAAAGCTGGATATTTGATGAACTGGTTCCCGAAACACTAAAGAACGGTGGCTATCTTCTTAAGAAGAATGGCGAAACGGATAATGAACTGCTTGCGCGTGCCATATTGCTCGCACAGAACCGTATAAAAGAGCGAGACAGCCGTATTTCAGCATTGGAGAAGGAGAACAACTATGCTATCCTGAAACTCAAGCTACAGGCCCCAAAAGTTCAGTATTACGACAAAGTCCTGCAATCCCAAAGCACCTACACGACCACACAGATAGCGAAAGAATTGGGAATGACTGCCGGAATGTTGAACAAGCGGCTCCGATGGGCAGGCATCCAGTTCCGTCAATCCGGTCAGTGGCTGCTCAAAGCTCCTTACCAGAATCAAGGCTATACGGCAACCCGGACCCATGTATGGGAAAGCCGCACAGGAGAAACAGGCACGGCCATGTTGACGGTCTGGACGGAAAAGGGCCGGTTATTCATACATTATCTTTTTGAGGCTTATCTGGTATAGCCGGAATATAAGACCGGGATAAATAAAAAAGCTACTGAAACAAAAATTCAGTAGCTTTTTTATTGCTTTCAATTGATACTATCTCAACCGTGGTCCCGTTTTCTTCTTTTCTTTCACAGGCACAATTTCTTGTCGGGGTGCTTCTTGCGGCCTTATTCTTTCACTTACAGTCTCACTCTGAAGAAGCCTGTTTAAATACCGGAGGTCCTTCAGTAACTCCTGTTTGCATTCCATCTCCAGGGAATGGGCCATATTCGACATCGGGTTGGTACTTTTCTTGACAAGCGGACCGTTCAGGAGATCTTCTTCTACATACAGGGTACAACGCTTCAAATAGCCTTCAATGTCCTTCGGCGTTTCAGCGGTATCAATCGCCTCCTGAATGGCCTTATAATTCTTATCCATATAACAGGCCTTATACAAGTCATCGGCATGCCAGTCAAAGAAATGAAGATAGTTTTTTCCCAGTTGCTGGTTATACTCTTTTATATCGCTTTCCACAACCCCTTTCTTCTTGTCAAGATATTGCTGCAATTGTTCGATCCTTAAATCACTTTTATCCATTGTTGTCCGATTTATAGTTCCATGTCCGTTTCAGTTTCGCTCTGAAAGGATATATCCAGTTCTCTTTCCTGATGGAAATTATCCGCTATCACGAATTTAATTTCCGCATTCTTGCTGCTTCGGTTATGATAGAAGAGCGTGAATACCTGGCGGCAGGGATCGCTGTCATCCAACTCCGCTATCGAATCCAACGGTTGCATCTCCCGGTTCACCAGATAGACCTTCTTCTTGTCGTACACCTCGCCGCTACCCTCCATCTGTATATAACCGATTTGATAGCCGGCTTCCTCATAGTTTCCGCTACGATTGAGTGTCAGACGAATCTCCACGGTCTCATCCGGGGAAATGGTCTTCTGGAGATACCAGGACGTTAGCGAGAAATCATAAGCCTGCTGTACTTCCAATTTATCATCACAGCCACCCAGCAGGCAAAGCAATGTGAGCATGATACCACTTATTATTAATTTCATCTTCATGATTTTACGTATTACTAAATGAATAATTTACTTGATTGAGTCCGTTGTCGGCTAACGCCTGATGCCCGTTTTTATCTTTCTTTCAGGCGGCTCTTCTCTCTTCTTTTCTGTTTTATTAGCCGTCTGTTGCAAATTCTCTTCGGGAGGCGTTTGCGCAAGGATATTCGCGAATTCCCGGTAATCCCTAACTAACTGCTGCATACACTCCAACTTCAGGAAATGGGCAACATTCGTTGTCCGGCTGGAACTGTTACAATCCACCTGACCGTTCAACAGTTTGTTCTCACAGTAAGCAATGTTGTCCTCAACAATATTCCAAACCGTATCCATGCCCTTTGCCCCGTCCACCGCCTGCCGGAGTATCTTATAACACCCGGACATAAAATGAGACTTATACAGGCTCTCCGCATTCCATTCGAAAAAGTGTAGGAAATTCTCATTCATCTTCTTGCTTTGTTCACGTATGTTCCGGTCTTCCCGGTTTATTTTCATATCCAGCCAATGAAGCATCTCATCCACGTTCCAATTGCCTTGTTCCATACTGTTGCCGCTAATTGAAAATGTACTTGACACCGACAGCTGCCACCGTGTGGAAATTCCCCACGGATGATCCGAAGAATATCCTCTGGCGGACATTGAAAAGAAAAACCAGCCTGTCGGAAAGGAACGCCTCCATCTCGAAAGCCGGGGCAAAACCATAAATGAAGCATCCGTCATTCTTTAAAGTCGCCCCGTCATAGAGCAGCTTGCAGTTCCAGTTGGTCGTCTCATAACCCGCCAGAGCGGAAAGACCGGCAGAGAAGAACACGTTCTTACCACGGTCCGAGATGAACGGCACGAAATAACCTACCTCCCCGGTAAACTGCGCTTTGGGGATCGCAACATCCTTATAGGAATAGTGCTTTTTCACATAATCCGCCCCGAACAGCCAGCGGGAATGGTTCCGGTTATACCGACTCAGAGCCAGTCCGACCTGGAAATTACCATGCAGATGCTTCACATTTGAACCGAAGTCGTCTACACCGCCTAACGTAAGCTGGATACCTTTCTGCCCCGGCAGGTAACGCTGGGCAAAAGATTTGCCTGCCACAAAGGGCAGACAAATGCATAACAAAATAAATAAAACTCTTTTCATGATTACTCACCGATTAATTCATTCACAATACGCGCGTCCACCAGGTCACTGTTCTCAATATAGAACCGCTGGTGACGGCCTCCCCCTTTCTCGTAAATTTCCACTTCCAGCAACTTGTCGTCAGGAATGACAATTTTCGGAAAGGCATACACGATCCGTCCCGTGCTCTTTCCTTCGATGCGTGTCAGGGCATTGAGCGTGCGTACCGGTTCAATATAAGTTTCCTGCTGAGCCGTCCTTTTGGCTATCTTCTTATCCACTATCTTAAATCGCACGAAATCCACATCGAAAGGCACATTGGAATTGTTCGTCAGGGAAACATGGAAGAAGATCAGGTCCTTATGCACATAAATGCCCTTTAAAAGAGCCTGCATCCCGAACTGCCTGCATCCGATATGCTTCACGTCCCTACGGTCCAGCCGGTGGATGGTGTACATCACGCTGGCAATGACCGTCGGATCTTCCTCGCCCAGTTCCGTGACACGGATGGAGCTGCCTCCTTTCTTTTCTCCCTCGTCCGGGTTCATCCACTGGTCCATATTGATATTCAGTGTGGAAGGCTCTTCCTTATAAACGACATTGAAGGAAAAGAAAGAGCCGTCTCCTGTAATCACGGAGAAGTTCGTCTCTCCCGGAAACTCCTTCACCGCCGCTTTGACACGTACCACGTTCTCGACTCCGTCAGCCTTGCCTGCGATGATATTGTTACTGCCCAAATCCACGTAGCGCACTTCCGAAGGGAAGAGGATATGCACCGTCTTCCCAAAAGTGACCTCTATTTTATAAGGGATGATATGCTGGCCCGCCGTCAGAATCCTGACGGGATTTACCGGCCTTTCCTCCTGTGAAAAACCGGATACCGAGGCCAGAACAGCCATCAAGAATGCTATAACTATTTTCATTGTCTTGTCTTTTTTATTAAAGTGAATAATCCGTTATTGTCTCTTTGTGACCAGCAGCACCTTATATCCGGCTTTCAGTGTCACCTTGACCGCGCGAACCCGTCCGGCGATCAACCGCGTGCCGCCCTGCATGACTCCGCGCGTCAGGTCCATGACCACCTGCTGTCCGGCAGAACGTGCAAACGAAACGCTGTTTCCCATGCTCTCGCTGACCGTTCCAGCCGCATCCTTTGCCGCATTGCGGGTTTCCGATCCGGGAACGAAAATACCTTTCTGCCCGTCTATATCGTAAGTCGCCAACTGAACAGGAATGATATTCCCGGCATACTCGATGCTGCTGATCAGGATATCCAGACGCTCTCCCTGTATGACCGCCGCACCTGTTACCAGACTGTTCTCCGGAACGGTAATGTTGCCGGCTTGTAGAGGTTGCAGCAACCGGAGTTTTACCCTGCCTCCCTGTTCAATGATCTGGTTCTCCGGAATGCAGGCGGCGATGGTATTCGTCCCCATTTGGTAGCTGTTCCCGACAGCAGTATTAAAACCGTAATTCCTCTCGACAGTAAGCGAAGCGATATAGGCGGAATCCGTAACAGGTTGTGAAAGGCCGGAGGTCGTCTGATACTCCGCCCGCTGAACCGGAACAGTTTCCGTGGGTTCTTTTCCGACAGCTTTCTCCTGGACCGTATCCTTATCCGGGTTCAGATACTTTGCCGCCATCTTGTAGGACCGCTCCATCAGTTCTTCTCGGGTAGCCGCCTTGTTCTTCTCCTTTTCCGCCTCTTCCAGCTTTTTGTTCAGTTCATCTACTTTTCTTTCCAAATCGCTGTTTGCCGTCTCTTTGGGAGTCTCATAGAAGTCATTCAACTGCCCGGAGATTTGCTCGTAGGTATTAACGGACTGTTGCAACCGGTCTCCGTCCTTTTCTTTTTCACCGGTATCGGATGCCCCCTTTCCTTCGTTCATTAATGTCCCGGCAAGCTGCTCCAACGACTTCATCCGGCTTTCTTCCTCCACTTCCGCCTGTTGCTTCTCATAGGCAGCGGTCTTCTTATCCACCAGTTTGGCAGTGGTAGGTTCGGGTACGTTCACATTGAATCCTGAATTTCCGGGGGCTTCCGTCTCGTTTTCCTTGCCGGAGGGGGCAAATATTCAGTACATGACTCCCAGGAAGACCAGCACAAAGGCCGGAATCACAATGAACTTCCTTCTTTTTTCCATCTCTTCCGGTGTGAGCACCTTCTTCTCTTTTTCAGGTTCTTCCTTCAAGGCTCTGCCGTTTTCCGGCTGTACCGCCGTTTCTTCTGCCGCTTCGGGCTTTTCCAAATCTTTATCTTCCATTACTCGTTGGTTTTAGGGTGATACATTATACTGTCTTTATCCGCCCGGTGGAGGGAGTCCACCGGATGGACAAACGGCAACTCCTTTTGTGTGCCGTGAGAGAGAAAACGCCCGAAAGCGCGTGCTACGGTGATACCACATAGAACGGTACTGGTAACCAGCATGCCCACAAGCACTCCCTTACGCTCTTTTTCGGACAGCTCCTCGCAAACGTTCTTCAGTTTTTCGCTGATCTCTGTCTTTATCTTCCTGCTTTTCATTACCTTAATATATTAGCGTTCAACGGTCCTTATATCCCTGTTTTCCAAAATCTCAAAGCGTTCCGCCATGAAGCCTTGCGGATTATTATCCGACCTGACCGTACTCTGCAGGAAGCAACGGGTGACCAGGGAACGCTCGGTGATATTGCTGTTTCGGATAATCATCTGCCGGGCAAAGGTGGTGATCCGGTACGGATAGTTATCGAAATCACACTGCATGCTGTCTACCAGGACAGTCTGGTTAATATTACCGCTGATCAGACGATTATAATAGCCTTTCTCGTTCCAATCCCGGTAATAACTATAAAGACTCTTGTCCGCCAGATACATGGCCCGGTTGATATTGGATTCGATAGCGGCCTTATCGGGAGCCAGCGTAAAGAACAGTTCATGCATGCGGCGCACATGCTCGCGGGCCTCCACCGGACGGTTCAATGCCGCATCTTGGGATAACGCCACTATGAGTGACTTGCCCTGATCCAATACATATACTTTCTCCCGTTGCTGGTTAGCAAAGAGGTAGGACTTTCAGATGGCATACGTAGTCAGTGAGGCACAAATACCCAGAAAGACCAACGTGAACAGGCGGATCTGCCTGAACGAGGATTCGATGTTTTTAAAACTTTTAAATTCCATAATTTTATGTTTTTTCAATTTCTACTTTTTCAATAATACGGCACCGACATTTCCCGTCGAAGCACCCGCCGCAGCACCGGCTACATTGGTCACCTTGGATGTCGTATTGTTGACATTCCGGTTATAGGCACTCATACCTCCCGCTTGGACAATCCAGTTCGAAACAGTGGGCACACAAAAATATCCGATAATGCCGATGACCATGAATATCAGATAGATGGCCGAGGAACCGTCCACGTCAATGACACTCATCGGATCGGCCATCAGGTTCATCTCTTCCTGCAGGATTAGCGTCTGTATCTTGGCAAGCATCGCCCCGAAGAGATCAGCCACCGGTAGCCAGAGATAGACACTGATATAGCGTGCCAGCCATTGGACAAGCGTGTTCTGCAGTCCGTCAAAAACACTCAGGGCAAAGGCTATCGGTCCCAAAATGCTTAGGACTATCAGGAAAAAGGTACGGATCGTGTCGATGACCAGCGAAGCGGACTGGAAGAGAATCTCCAGCAATTTGCGCATGACCATCTGGACAATACCTTGCAGGGAGAAGGCATACGAAACCTCATACATGGTCTGCAAGGCCGTATGCTCCTCCTCACTCCAGCCCATGTTATCCAGTTCCGCATCCAGCTCCTCATTGGAAGCAAAGACACGTCCGGTCATCATCGTCTTAGCCATCATGTCCGCACGGAGCTTGTCCTTCTCCTGCTGGTACTTCTGCAAGTCGAAGGTCTGGTCACGGAGCAGCATTCCGGTTCCCTGAACGATGGGGCTAAAGATACCGTTGAGAGTTCCCAGCACCATCACGTCAAAGAAAAGGATACACATGCCCAGGACAAAAGGCCGTAACATCGAAAAGACATCGATGGGCTCCGCACGGGAGAGCGACTGCCAGACACGGTAAGCGATATAGAACAAAGCTCCTAATGCAGCGAGTGCCATCGCCATGTCCATCATCGGGTGGCAGAGTTTGGTCATCGTATCATAGAGATTCCGAAGAATCTGGTGCATATTTTCAAATGAAATGGATAATAATACCATAATTGATTCTTTTAAAATTGTAGACTACCAATAACGCTCATCCTTGCCGTACAGGTCAAATACCTGTTGCTGCTCGTTCTTCTCCTTGGCACGCAGGTAGGATACATGCAGGTTCTTGCGGGTGTAGTAGTTGGCCAATTCCTTGTAATGTGTCATTTCCCTGTATACCCGGTTCACCAGGTCAATGCGTTCCTTGTCGTTCATGGACATGCCGGTGGGATTGATGATATTCTTCAGCTCGGTAATGCTGCGGCTGCTCTTCTTCATGATGGTGTTATAACCGGCAGCTATCGCATTCAGCTCCCGCTGGCTGAAATTCTTGTCGGTTAGCATCTTGCCGAAATTGTTCACGTAAATCTCGGAGATATCACCGAGCATCAGGACGGACTCCTTGACTTTCTCGCTGCCGCTGATCAGGTCGTTCACTTTGCGCAGCTTGTCGTAATACTCACGCCCCTGCTCGAAAATCTTTGAGGTCTCCTTCCATGTGGAGAGGGCATTCTGCGCCGTTTCCGAGGTCTCCACTATTTCGTTGACACTGTTCACGATACCCTGGACGAGGTTGCCCGGATCGGACACCACCCACTGTGCCTGTACGCTTGCCGGTACTATAAAGGCCGACAGGACAAACAACATGCTTATAATTCTCTTTCTCATTGCTTCTTTATTTTAATCGTTTATTTTTTCTTTTTCTTCTCACTTGCCAACATTCGGATAGCCTGCTCCATATTGCCGCCCAGCTTCTCTGTCATTTGTGTGACTTCCAGTTTTTCGGTTTCTTCCGTGGTATAGGTGAGATACTCCTCGACAGAGGTTTCTGTGGCATAGACAGCGGACCGGACACCTCCCAAGCCTATTCAAACCTCCTTATACTTCCGTGCCGGATCGTTGGACTGATTGATAGACAATATCTGCCCTTTCTCTTTGTCGGTCAATCCGAGCAGGGACTGTACGGAGTCAAACTTGTTAATATACTTTCGCTGATCCAGCAGAATCTTACAATCGGCATTGTTGATAATGGTGTCTTTGATAATGGGACTTGATACAATATCGTCCAGTTCTTGAGTGACGACAACGGCCTCACCAAAATACTTTCTAACCGTTTTGTATAAAAACTTTATATAGTCAGCCATGCCTTCACGTGCGATTGCCTTCCAAGCCTCCTCTACAACTATCATCTTTCGCACCCCATGCAAACGTCTCATTTTGTTTATGAAAGCCTCCATAATGATGACAGTGACTACCGGAAAAAGAATTTTATGCTCCTTAATTTCGTCAATTTCAAATACCACAAAACGCTTGTTCAAGAGGTCGAGCTGCTCGTCGGAGTTCAGCAGATAATCGTACTCTCCACCACGATAATAAGGAGCCAATACATTCAGAAAGTTAGTGAGATCGAAATCCTTCTCGCGGTAATGCTTCTCCTCCAGTATTCCACGGAACTCTCCCTGTACGAACTCGTAGAAAGTATTAAAGGAAGGAACTAGCTCATTGTCCTCCTTTATCTTTTCAAGGAACAGGTTAACCGCCATTGAGAGTGCTACTTCCTCGGCACGGGTAATGACTTCCGTATCCCTTTTCCAGGTCAAAGACCTTGTCTTCGGTGAAAAATGGATTAAAAGCTATCGGATGTTTTTCACTATACGTATAATATATGCCATCCTCACCGTTTGTGCGCTGGTGAATCAGGTCACATAATCCCTTGTAACTGTTACCGATGTCGATCAATATAATGTGGGTATTCTGTTCCCAATACTGTCTCACAAGATGGTTCATAAAAAATGACTTGCCCGAACCGGAAGGCCCGATGACCAGCTTGTTACGGTTGGTTGTAATACCACGACGCATCGGTTCGTCCGAAATATCCAGATGCAGGGGCTTCCCGTTTGTCCGGTCTGCCATCTTGATACCGAATGGCGACAGGGAATCCGCATAGTTCGTCTCTTCCGTAAAGAAGCAGACTCCCTGTTCGACGAAAGTGAAAAAGGACTCCTCGGAAGGGAAATCGCCCTCGCCTCCCGGAATACCTGCCCAATACAAGGCAGGTGCGTCAATGGTATTATAACGGGGCTTGCATCCCATCAGGGCCAGAGCAGAACCGGTATCGTTCTTTATCACCTTGAGCTTCTCCCGGCTGTCCGACCATGCCATGACATTGCAATGGCAACGGATGGCGGTCAGCCCGAAGGAATGCGCCTCGTCCAGGTAGGCATCAATCCACTGCTTGTTAAGTTGGTTGGCTCGGCTGTATTTGGAAAGCGAGTGCATGTTGCGTGCCGTCTTCTCAAAGCGTTGCAGGATTTCTGCCGAATCATCGATGAACAGGAACTGGTTGTAAATATGGTTACAGGAGAGCATTAGCCCCACCGGAGCGGCAAAACTTAGACGGCAGTCGCTGCGGTCGGTGGAGTATTTCTCATACCGGGTATCCGTCTGGACGGAACCGGGAAGATCATCCACATCGGAAAGCGTATGTACGCAGAGGATATCATCCCCGATGCGCATCTCCGACGCGCTCATCTGTATATCCTTCAGTGTGGTCGTGTCCTGCTGCGAAAGAGAAAAATACTTTTCAATCAATCCGGCCTGCTGCGGTGTGCCGACTATCTCATCGGTGGTCAACCGCTCCAGACGGATAAAGGCCGAGTCATTCAGGATGCGCTCGAACTGGTCGACACTCTCCAAAAACAGGCTGACCGTTTCTTTGTCCCGGACTTCCTTCGGAATTATATTCCCCCGGCAGAGGATGGAGAAATTGCTCTGGCTGCGGCTGCGTTCCTTAGTCGTCTTGGTGATAAACAGGTAAGAGAAATGATTTAGGAAAGGCCGTTCATTAAAATGAAGTTCGAAAGAACGGTCCAAAAAACTCATCCCGTCTTTCTGCGTGTCGGCCTTGTAATTTTCTTTCAGAAACCAGTCCTGGCGGTGTACTATCGTATAATTCGGCAGTACCTTGACTGCCTTTGTTCATGTGCCGTGCATGGATGCATAATCTGCGGAAGTGACCGTGAACAGCTCCGGAAGAAAGACCTTGAAGCCGATGGTCACGTCCGCGTCTTTGGAGAGAATGCACCCTTCCTCCACGGACAGGATTGGAAACTTACTTTCCAGCGTTGCGGCTTTTAATATATTTCTCATGAATGCGTTTTTTAAATAAGGAAGATATACGTTTGCGATTGATGATATAGGACGGGTGGTACTTGACTGCGGCCAGCTTCATCAGGCCGTTGGGACCATACTTCTTGTTCAGGTGGAACACCCCGAAGATCAGAGAGAAAGCGGAGAGGACACCGAAACCGATACAGAACCACCGGTCAATACCTATCATATAGAAGATGACGAACAGCAGGAAAATGGCCAGCAAGCCCCCGACAAAAAAGTACAGGTATTGTGCCTGCAAGCCGTTGAATTCCACGTTGCGTCCGATTCCCTTGTTGATATTGTATTCCATAGCCTGCTATATTACAGGAAGAAGGAACGAAGGACTGTCGCCGCGATGATGAGGAAGACGCAGGCTCCAAACCAGCTCCCGGCGGTTTTACCGGTGTCGGGGTCGCCGCTACTGAACTTCGAATATACCTTAATGGCACCTATCAGCCCCACAATAGCCCCTGCCGCATATATCAACTTGGTGGCGGGGTCAAAATAACCGGTAAGCATGGATGTGGCCTTTGTTATACCGGCACTTCCGTCCCCTTCGGCATAGGCACTCAGGGTGGAAACAGCTATTCATGCGATAAGAGCAACCGTCTTTTTAAAATGTCTTTTCATATACAATCTAATTTTTTAATGTGAATAAAAACCTTGTTTCAAACAAACCGCAGGAAGTTTCCTGCCTGCGGATTTGTCCTTGCAACCACGATGTCTTTTTAGGATCAACCTGAGTCATAGTAACCAATCATAGATACCTCCGTTTTTAAGGGGTTAATCACTCTTTTAATGTTCGCTCCGGTAAAGGGTAAGGATCAACCGGAATCATAGAAGCCTCTCATATATCTATATCTTCCTTTTAACAGGTTATACACTACGTTTCAAGAACCCGTCCTGCCCGGATCAACCGGAGTCAAAGAAATCTATCATGCTTTTTCGTCTTTTTAGGTTATACATTCTGTTTTAAAACTCGCTGCACCCGGATCAACCGGAATCATAATACTGTCTCATATTCCTTACTTGTTCTATTTTATTGGGGCACATGCTCCGTAATATCAAATTCCCGGAGAATGTCGTCCCTATTCTTTCCAGTCAATAAATGGGGTTCACCCCGGTCTACATACAAACGCATATAGCGTTTCAGTTTATCGCTGCTTCCCAAGACGCTCGCCTGCAGTACCCTTTCCATGTTCGTGCCTTCCAGCTTTTGGAAAGTCTGCCGGGCCTGTTCCTGTTCCGCTTCCGTAAGTTCGTCCGATGCCATTGCTTTCTCAATCATATCCATATCGTCAAAGGTGACACCGGTTGCCCGGTGGGGATTGCTCCGCTGTACGTATCCCGTAATCTCGTAGCGTTCGGGAATCTCCTCTTTTTCTTCACCGGAAGAAGGAGAGGGCTCCTGCATATAATCAATTTCAGGATAATTCAGTTTTTGAAAAAGAGCCGGAACTTCCGGGAATTTCGTATTCTTATCAAGGGGTTCGTGTACTCGGAGAACCGGCTCTGTTTTCTTTTCGGGAGTAAAGGTATCACTCTTTTCTATGCCTGATTCAGGCTGTCCGCTATTGTCATCTATTGTCAGTGAATGTCGCATTTGGTATCGGCTTTTGCCTATTATTCCCGCCTGAGACGGAGCAATTGCCGGATGGATGGCGGCAGGTGCAGTCCGACGTTCCTTCTTGTCCTTTCTGCCTCTCCATGTGAAAATGCTGCCTGTATGCACATACTTTTCAATGCTCAGGTAAGAGGCATAGATGAACAGGATAATAAAAAGGTATTCCATGTCCTTATGATTTTAGTGATTGGTAATACTTCTCCAGCACAGCGTTTATCAATCCGCCGTTCTCTTCGAAATGATGTGCCAGCACCTGGTTTACAAAACCGGCTACGGTCACCTCGCCACGTCCCACCGCCCATACCAAGGAAGAGATGCGGCGATGCAGGTCGGCATCGATATGCAATGATTTACGGGATTTGGTCCTGACCGTATTCAGGAAGGATGCCCTGTAAGCGTCGATTTCCCCGGTGGTAAAGACCGGAGCTTCGCTACTCCCGGCAATCTCCTCTGCCGTATCCTCCGGCTTAGGGGATACACTCGTTGCAGGGGAGTCCGGTCGTATCGTCCCTTTCCTGGCGACAATATCCAATATGGCCTTCTCATCAATGCTCCGAGGGTCAAATTTCTTTTTTCCGCTGTCCATAATTCCTTTTATTATAAGGTATGGGAGGCATCCAGATGTGTTACGGCACATAACTCCTCTATCAGTTCACAGAGACCCGAACCTTTTATCTGGCGGTTGTCGGGAGGGAACAGTGTGGAACGGAAGATACTGTTCTTCAGGGAGCTCAACTCCTTGTTATAGCGTTTGGTATCCGGTATCCGTGACTCCAGCAGGTGTAACTCCGCTTTTTGTATGACACGGTTCCAGGACTCGTAGCTTTCTGTCCGTTCACGCTTGTCGACCATGTTCCAGAAAAGATAGATGCCTTTCAGGTTACAGTTGTGCCTGGCAATCAGTTCTTCCTCCACCACCTCGGCAAACTGGAGGGAACTCTGCATGACGACATTATCGGCCTTTAGGGGGATGAAAATGTAATCTATTGCGGAAATGGTATGGACAACCCCTTCGCTGCGGAGGGTTCCCGGAAGGTCGAACAGTACGACATCAAAGACGGCATCCTGCTCTTCGATGTAGCGGTACAGGTCTTCTATCGCTTTCTCCGGATTGCTTTTGATTACCGGATAGGAACGTTTCCGGATTTGTTCATGCTGCCGGTAGAGGGCCACTTTGAGAAAATCACTTTCCTGCACGCTTTCTATGTCCCGGTCACGCATCCGGGAGATGCTGTGCTGGGGGGAGTCGCAATCCACGACACCCACCTTCAAACCTTTCTGGTAGTGAAGGATACTGGCCACCAGAACTGTGAAGGCAGACTTTCCGACTCCTCCTTTCTGGCTGGCAAAGGCAATTAATAACGGTTCTTTTTTCATACGCTTTCTTTATATAATCAGATAAAAATATAATGCTGTAAAACTGTAATGCTTATAATTGTATATCGTTCTACACTGCAAAAGAAAGGAATGCCGGGAAAAGATGAAATACCCTGTCACGGATAGTCATGGATAGTCAGGAATTGACAGGAGGAAACGCCGTCAGGCAGACAGGAAAGGTTGCAATGAAAAAAGAAAAATCCCTGCCTCATCTTTGAAGCAGGGACTAATAATAAAGGAGCGATACCGGTTACCGGACGTAACCGGCGGCTTGCAAGTCCGTCAGGAAATGTTCAGGGGTATCGGTGGCAACTGACACGCCATGCAGCTCCCCGTAACGCCGGGCAAAGTTCTCCATATACTCCTGATCCGTGCAATCATAGTCGAACCGGCTCCCCTCACGGAGCAGCCGGACGAACTCTTCCGGGCTGGCGGCGGTTATCTGACCGCCATCCAGCAAATGATAAGTCTGTATCATACCGCTAACTTTTTAGTTCTAAGTTTAAAAAATAATTTCTGTTTCCCGTCCAGGAAGGGTAACTCCTCCAATGTCATCCGGCTGGGAAGGCTGGATCTTTTCGCAAAGGTAATTAATCCGTTCAAGAACCGGATCCAATTCTCCATCTTTGTGAAATTGGTCGTACCGGAATGCTGGCGGAACTCAACGGTCCGGTGCCTAGAATAAGCCTCAAAATTGACCTTGTGGTATCGGTCATTATTAAAGACCTCCCGCAGGCCGTCTATCGTCCTTACCGATTTGATTCTCTCGTCGGAAACACCGGAGAGGGTTTTGCAGTAGGTATTGTTCCGGCGTGTCCTTGGCATAAAGGCATCAATCAGGTGTTCGAGATGCTTGTAGGTCAAAGTCAGATTCTTCCAGGTGTCCAGATTGAAACCAGCCGCATCCATATGGACATGGAACCCGCAACTGTCATTCACTTTTGCATTACAGATGTCAAGCACCCAGCATACCGTTTCCAGCTCTTTCAGGCCATTCTCACCCACCAGTATCGGGCTGACCAGCTCGAAAGTATTATTTCCCTGCAGGCTGCTGTCCGTCACCAGCTTCCAATGATCCCTGGTCGTGTGGTTATAACCCTCAACGGCAACATGGATACCGGCCTCCCTCAATTCGCGTGCCAGTCTTTCCATATTACAGTTATAGGCTTCAATCTCAATACCGAACTTGTGGGTGAAGGTGTAATCCATCAGGGTGGTTGCTGCCCTGTTCAGCAAGACTCCACCTTCTCTTTCAAGCATTTTCTTCTCAACATTATATACAAAACCATAGTTGCCACGTGTCACCAAATCGGCAATTTCCCTGCGCATCAGGCCCAGACGGAGCAGCTGCTCAATCTTGCTCGTCTTGGTGGTACTCTGTTCTAAGATATTTCTAACTTGTTCGTTCATAGCTTTTTATCCTTTATTATTATACCACTAAGGTAGCATAATAAACCCACATGTCATAGTATTAGAAGCCTTATTGTCAGACTGTTAGCTTAGTTTAGCTAAGGCTAAATACCCTTATTTTATGTATCCGATTATAACATTGCAGCAATCTACAAGGACAGCAATACAGCAATCTACAGTTCAGGGAACCTGTCTTTTTTTCTCATCGTTTCCCCGGTTAGGGAGATTAGATAATTATGCTTATTTTTGTGCATTGAAAACTTAACCCGTAACGAATAGATTATGATGAAATACCTGATTGTGTCCGACATACATGGCTCGTTACCGGCACTGGAACAAGTGCTGGCATTTTACAGGGAGCAGCAATGCGGAATGCTTTGTATTTTGGGAGATATCCTGAATTATGGTCCCCGGAACGGGATACCTCAAGGACTTGACCCGAAAGGGATCGCAGAACGTCTCAATGCGATGGCCGGTGAGATTGTCGCCATCCGTGGAAACTGTGATTCGGAGGTGGACCAGATGCTGCTGGACTTTCCCATCCTGTCCGATTACACCCTGTTGGTGGATAATGGAAAACGTTTCTTTCTCACCCACGGACATATCTACAATGAGGACAGACTGCCGAAGGGAAGGTTCGATTGTCTTTTTTATGGTCACACCCACCGGTGGAAACTTGAACGGACTGAGCATACAGCGGTCTGCAATACCGGCTCCATCACTTTCCCGAAGGACGGGAACATGCCAACATTCGCTATTTACTGTGACGGTACGGTATCCGTTCACCGGCTGGACGGCAGCAGGCTCAAGGAACTTTCTCTCTGATGGGGAATGTATAATAACAGCCTATTATAATTGTAGCCTTTTATAATTGCTTATCCATTATACAAATATAGCAATATCCAAAACGCCAATTATTCAGTTGTCACTGTGTAACATTCCAAGAGACTACAGATATAATAGTATTCGGATTATCCGATTATCAAAATATTCAGTTCTCTGAATATTCAATTATCACGAAAAAGAAGCCATCTGATGTGTCGGATAATCGTAGAATGCTCTACTATTACAGGAAGCTACAGCCTATTCCGCCTCCGGAATATTGGTAAAAAACGCCAACTTTCCTGAAGAAGCAGACCGAAATCGGGAGAGGTTGCCATCGGGAGGGAGGCACCAGTCGGGGCAATCTACAGTTCTACTTAAAAACGTTGTCCCCGTAGAGGGGACAGCAAGTTGTGTTTTCGTTTAACGAAAACCGGACGGTTTAACGGCATATTCCGCCGCCAAACCGTTCCTCAGAATATAGCTCCAGAGTCGCAAATTCAGCCAGAAAGAAACTGCATGTTGCAAGAGTTATTTATTGATATCTTCCTTTAAAGACTTGATTCTTTTATTATTAATCATTCTTCCCGGCTTGATTGAACTAAAAATAAAAAATAACTGTTACCCCAATTCCAATTGCAATGAATTTGGTTTTGGCATTTATCATCTTTAGTAGCTGTAATACATCCTTCTAAACTCTTCCCCTTGGTCTTGTTGGTCTGGTAACATGTTTGGATGGTCCCTACCAGAACTTATAGTTAAAGTAAAAACGGAATTGTTTTTTGTAATATCCCTTACAAAAAATAGGAAGTCCCAAATTAGATTCTGAATAATTAATTTTAAAGGCATTCTTTATGTCATCTAAAGAATTAAAAAATAGATTGCCATCTCCTTTTGTATCATCAGAAATAAGATATAATGTGATAATTGATTTTTGTAATATTTCTGTGTCTTTAGGGGAAAAACTTTGAAGACTTGACTATATCCTGTATTTTACAGGAAAGTATAAATTTGGACTGTGAACTAGAAATAAATTAGGGGATCTTTTTATTGGGGAGAACGTATGAACTGGTATATATTGGTATTGATAATTGACGTACCAGCTGTGCATCTGTCCATTTTCTATCTCGGTAGCGATATACAAGGTTGGAAGATGAATACAGAAGGGGTTGCACAAATGAGAAGAATTTAGTGGCTATACTGTTTTCGCTGTGCTGTATGCTGGCGGGAAGGATACTCCTTTTGGGAAAGTAGAAAGATAAAAGGCAGTCGGGCACTAGAGATAAAAAGTGAGAGGAGCTCCATAGAACGGAAGCTCTCCTCTTTTATTTTTTTATTTTGTACTAAGTTATAAGATTCCGGCTTGTCACAAGCAAGAATAATATAAGCAGATTCCTGTTTCACAACAGATATCTATGCCGCAAAGATACATGAAATATATATTAACACAATGATTTAACGGGTTTTGTTGGGGAAGCTGTCTGTGACGGGGGAATGGACGCTAAGGTGCTTGACATACTGGAGAACTGCTTCGAGTGGAACAGGGACAGGAAACTGATACGGAAAATAAGGAAAGAGGTGGAGGACTTCGAGCGTTGGACGGAAATGAAGGCGGCAGAAATGCTGCGTGCCAAGAGGCAGCAAAAATAAATCTCATTTATATCATATTATGCAATATACAAAGCTGATAAAATATTCAAAAAAAATATTTTATCAGCTTTCAAATAATGAATTACTACATAACCTACATTAAGAAGTGCATTAGTATATAGAAAGTAGTGAATATACACTAGTTACGATAAGCCGAGTTTTTTTTACTAAAGATGGTGGCGAAGATTCTTGTTTCATTACTTCTCTGTCATCGAAATATGAAGTTAAAAACATAATTGTCAAAATCAACAAACGTGTATACTGTTTTATAATTAATATAATTAAGGTTAATACTGAATACGTTAAAAGTCAAAAGTGCCATGTTTATAAGAGGACCGGGAAGGTTTATAATAATCCTCACCCGGGGTCTGGGGTTGTATAAAATCTTGTCTGAATATTTCTGTAGGATTATCTGTAATTAAATCTGCATCATGGGTATATATGTTAAAATAGCACTCTGGATCTGTTTTTTGGTTATATGGTCCTTCTCCCACAAAAGAAAATTTGTAAAAACCAATTTTTTCTCCGTCTTTTCTGACTGTAAGGAACCAGACATTACCACTACTTATCGTTTTAAATCTCAATCCGTTTAATGATGAATAAGTTTCCTCTATAAACTGGCCATTCAAATATGTCTGTTTTTTACAAGTAAAAGGTGACTCAAATCTACCACCTTCAGCTGGTAGAATAAAAGGATTCTGTTCCGAATGGATTTTATACACAAATGTCAACTTTCCTTTATCTATAATTAGTGGAATTTTTTCTACTTTTATGCCATTAATAGTAGAGTAAGAAATCTGTAAATCAGCATTCAAAATTTTATCTTCTTTATTAATATTTGAGGTTATATTTAATACTACCTGATCGCCCTCCACTTTTGTTTCTATATCAGAAAAAAGAGTTTTATCAAATTCTACCGAAACATCCCTGGGAATAATCGGAACCTCTGAACTTAAAACATCATCTATTAATGTTTTTTTTATAATCGTAATCGTAATAATACGTTTCTCTCCAAGACAGCTAAACGGTTTGGATGCGTCCTTACTTGTTAATACTTGATACTCTGTTTTTCTATTGTTTTCCTCTTTTTGACAGGATAACAATGCTAAAGAAATAAACAAAAGAATAAATACCTTTCTCATATTAATGCAAATTAGTTACTATAAATAAAAGTAATATTTAATATTGTTGAAACCTCAACATCTGATACAAACTCTTTTGCGGAATCAACAAATTCATTTTTACTATTATAAGATAATTGAACAACAAGTATTTTGTTTTGAGAGCTTTATTTTGACCATTATCTTTTTTATCTTATTGGTATGATTATAAAACATATACTACAATTCTGGAAGAAGAATTGAATGTCCTTATAATGCAAAAGCTTTTTTACTAGATAAAATCAATAATATCATATTGTAAATATAAGGCTAAATCTGTATTTTACAGTTATAAAAAAAAACTTTAAATCTAACAAATAAATTTATATATGTATTATAATCAAATTCTTAAGATTAAAGTATCCGGAATTATCTAACATAAAACTAACATTTATATTTTAAAATAGAATCAGCTCACAAGCTATTTCTAGCTAAGCATTTCCGGTACCGTGAATGATGATTTCGGTCTGGTTACCGGTGCGTCAGTCTTCGTAAAAGGTACAAGCAACGGTTGTATCACCGACTGCATTAGCCAATGTATCTTCCGAAGAAACCTTGGTCATTTCATTCATTGGTTATCAAACACAAGAAGTTCCGGTAAACAATTAGCGGAAGTTTTTCATCAACTTAAGAGAGGGCTCACAACAACTGCAAGAAGTAGTGGTAATGGCAATGGGTTATGGTGATGTCCGCTGCAAACACCTAACAGGTTCTATCGTTAAAGCAGACATCAAGTTATTTGGGGATATTCCTAAAAAAATAAAATGTAAGAGGGTGCACTTCATCTTGAACAAGTATATGACATGCTCGATAAAGCATTTGATAAGTGTGATAACCTTGACGGACTCGTACTTCATTCTGATCAAGGTTAGCAATACCAACACTTCGGATATCGGAAAAGGCTTGAAGAGCATCATATAATTCAAAGTATGTCGAGAAAGGGAAACTGTCTGGACAACTCTATGATGGAGAATTTTTTCAGAATTATGAAATCTGAACTTCTATACGCTGAAAAGTTCGAGTCTCCGGAAGACTTCACAAAGGCTTTGGAAGGATATATAGATTATTATAATAATAAAAGAATTAAGTCCCGGTTAAAAGGAAAGAGTCCAGTACAATACCGAACTCTTTCTATAACTGGATAGTGTTTAACCAGTCCAAATTTTTGGGGTCACTTCATCAGTCGGACACCCTCTTTATTTTTGGAAGGAGGCTATCCCGAACTCGCGTTATAAGTTTAGTTGCCGAACCACTCTATAGCCATGGGATTTCCTATGGTGGTTATCATAGGAATAGGATTAATCTTATCTGTCTGAGGATTGAGATAATAGATGCCTTTTGTTGTCGTTGAAGCATTGGCGATTGCCAAACCGTCTTTATATTTAGACACTAACACGCCATAGCCATTGGACAAATCCAATCCTTCTATTTTCTTCATCTTCTGATTGTATAAATCAAAGACTACAGCTCGGCTCGCTATAGCGCCATGTCCCGTTTCTCCTGGTTTGTAATAACCGGGAATATCAATGTATCCGTAGGCTTTGCCATTGGCTGCATAACAAATTGAAGCGGCAAAACCAGCCACTTTCTCTTCTCCTTCGATAGAAGCTCCGGTTATCGTCCAATGGTATGTTGGATCAAAGTCTGTTTCTCCTTTCTTAATCCGAAGTATGCCGGCCTTATGACCTGCCACCATTCCGAAGTTCCCGAGACAAGAAATGTATATATCGCCTTTTTCATCCATGAATAAAGACTTGGGGTCGATCGGACGTGTGGCTTGAGAAAAACCACTGGTTTTCTCTGAAATCATCTTGACCAACTTGTCCGTCTTGGTGTCAATGACGGCTACATCTGCTTGTTTGTAATTCTCAGGGCTTGTCCAACCTCCCACCATCTGGCTTAGACCAGCAAACACATATCCGTCACGCTCAATCATGATTCCGATGTCCGGATTATTATCTTGAATACCCAAAGAGGTCAGGTTGATCTCTCCTGTCTTCTGCATCGTTTCGGGATTAAATATGTAAATCAGTCCTAGTCCGGCAAGCGATAGATAGGCTTTTGTGGAAGATAGTTTGACAAGATTGTTGGCACTGTTATTGGCAGGCAATTGCAAGCTTCCCTCTCTTTGTAAAATTCCATTCGTGCGACGGTATTTAATCAGTTCGTTTTTGTCCATTGTCAAATGATAGCTTGGGAAGACATAGACTTCCTGACCTATTATCATAGGATAAGAACTGCCAAAGGGAACATTTATACCATTGTTGTTATTGGTAGCCATCGTCTTGCCTAATACAGGCTCATCAATGAGTTGCATATAAACCGTTCCATCCATACCTGTTGCATTGGGTAGGGCTGTTGTTAGGAGAATCTTTCCCGAACCTCCTGCAATAGGATTGTCCGGATCATTCTTGTCACATGAGTTAAGGCACAATGCAGCGAATATCGCTGCTACAAAAAATACATTCTTTTTCATTTCTTTTTTTGTTTAATGATTGTTAATTTGTTACTTAAATACGTATCTGAATCTGATAGTGAAGCTACGTCCGGGTAAAGGACGGTTAAACTCGCTGATCATTTTTGTATCGGTCAGGTTGTTTATTTTTCCCATAATGAAGTAGCGCCCATTGCCAAAGCTTTGCTCAAAGCCTATATTGCACGAGAGGGCTCGAGGTATGCGATGCTGCTGGAATTGGCTTTGTTCGAAGTCGTACAGATATTCTTCCACAAATGAAGCATCGGTGAATATGCGCGTATTCATCCCGCTGCCTCCGAACAGATTTTCTTTGTGAAACTCCAATCCTGCGTTTGCCATCAGATAGGGTATATTGGGCATACGGCTACCTTTGGTAGGGTTGGCAACAGTTGTATTTTGTTCATACTTACGCACATCTCGCAGATCTTGGTAAGTGGCGTTCACATAGCCATAGAGCCACCGTGTCATGTCGGCTTTCACCTCTGCTTCCATACCAAGAGTCCGCATCTCGCCGAAGTTCTGATACTGCGACTGCAAGAATCCGCCCGTAAAGCGAATCATGTCTTTGAGATGCATATAGTATCCGTTCAGTTCAATCTGTAAGTTAGAGGAGGCTTTTCCAGTTAAATCGAATAACATTCCTATGTTGACACTTATATTGCGTTCGGGAGTGAGATTGCCGGCAGGAGCTATCACGTATCCATCACCCAACAGTTCCTCTTCCGATGGAAGCCTTACATCATATCCGAACGAAGCTTTTGCCATCAGACTGGGTGTGATGCGGTAGCGAAGTGCATTGCTGATGCCGAAATCATTCTTGTGTGTGTCTATATCCTCTGCTGTCTTTACCAGGACACTTGCCATCCGCGTTTTCATCGAGTAGTAGTAATACTTGACGTTGAAAGAGTTAAGGAACTTATCGTTCGAGGTGCGATAGTCGTAATTCAAGCCTGCCACCCAACTGAACATATTGCTTGGAAAGTCGGTACGATAACCTATGACCTTGTCCTTCATCCCATCACGAGGGTTGGCATGAGCGTATTTCAGCAAAGAGTTGAAGTTTACCGAATGGTTCTCATTGACAAGATAGTTGAGATTCAATTTGTGCTGCAATTGATGCTTTTCATTCGTCAATAATGAAGCCCATTTGCCGATTTCGCCGCCGAATTCGGAAACTGCCGGATAATGCGTTCCATCCCAATGTGTGCGGTGCGAGGCGGTATCGGCAAAATGATAGTCGGTATAGATATACCCCAGCTGCCAGTCCAAGTCCAGGCCGTCTAAGAGGAAGTTTTCTTTCTCCATCTTATTGGCGAAAATAAAGGCGTTGGAATGGCTGTGTGCATGCCGGATGTTCGATTCTATCCCCTGTATATCTTTGTAAGTATGTATGAAAACGGGTTCAAACTCCACCAAGTCAAACCACCACTTCCGTGCCTTAAAGCTACCGCCGATGACTGTTTTTTTAAACTTGTCGTGATCGCGGGTTATAGTAAGCCCCTCTTGAAAAGGAGACTTCATCTTGTAGTCGTTGTCGGCATAGGTATAAAAACCTCCCAGCCCGAACTCGATTCCTTTTGGGGCAATGTTCATCTTGCTCACAACGGATGCATTGTGCGTATTGAAACTGCCGTAAGAATAGTTCACGTCCAAATATTTAGGCGGATACTCTTTGATGACAATATTGACCGCACCACCTACGGCAGAACCTCCGAACTTGGCAGGGACAACTCCTTTGTATATCTCGATGCGGTCGATCATTTCGACCGGAATATCATTGATGTCGATAAAATCGGAATTGTCGTTCATCGGATTCCCGTCAATGAAAAGCCCGATGCGTTTGCCTTCCAGTCCGCGCACCGATATGCGAGAGGTACTGCCCGTTCCACCCGTGGCACGCACGGTGATTCCGGCGGTTTTTGCCAGAATGTCTTGTACATTGTTAACCGTTCCTTGTATCTGGTTCATGCTGATAACCTGCTCCCGTAACTTACGGGCTTCGCTCTTACCCATCACTACCACCTCGTCCAACGATTTTGCTTCGGCTTTCAGGCGGATGATGATTTTTTTCCCTCTCTCTTTACCCACCGTGAGCTTGCGGGTTTGCGTGTGGTAGCCTATAAACCTTACAGTAAGCGTATAAGTGGCTGCGGGAACATCGGAAAGTAAGAACTCGCCATGCCCGTCTGTCACAATGCCCTTTTTCAGCTCTTCGATGAAGATGGTTGCGCCGGGCAGTGGTTCTTCGCCTGCATTGTCGATGACCACGCCTGCAATCCGTCCTCCACCTGTTTGGGCGGACACGCTGATACCTGTGAGCATCAGCGTGAAAAAGAAAAATAATACTTGCTGCTTCATTGTTTCTTGTTATGAATATTAAAGAGCAGAATCGGGTGCTTCGGGCAAATCTCCGGGATTCGGACTCGGTTTAGCCGATCCGGCCTCGCTTTCACGTATCACCACATGCTGTACGTTTTTTGCCTGATTGCGCATTTCGAGTTTGGGAAAAAACTGAATGCGTGGTGTTTTGAGAGTTTCGGCGGTAACGGCTTTTTCCGTTTCCACGCGTTTCCCGTTGGATACAACCTTAAATGACCCGAGGTTGGCCAGGTCAACGGTTCTGCCGCTGAGCATCTCTTCACGTACGATTTTCGCCAAGGCGGTGATGGCTGACCGCACGTCGGCACGGCTCAGGGCTGTGGAATTGACAATCCGATCCTCTAGCTGCTTGGTGGTAATCTTGTCTTGTGCAATGGGAGAGGCGTAATACATGGTTTTGCCCTTGTGTTTACCGATGCGCATCTCTTCTTTTTTTACGTTGTATAGTAACATGACTTTTGATGTTTTTGATGGTTATACTTTGAATAATTTTGCTGTTCTACTTAAACAGCTTCAGTAAACGGCTTTGATCGCTCCATTGGAACGTCTTTCACCGTTTAACTTAAACGATTCCGATTGCTTAAGTCCGCATTCTCTTTAACTGCTGTCGTATGTCTTCTTCATAATCTTTTCAAATTTTGTTTATGGTTATTAAAATGGTGTGGATCTCAAAAGCAGTATTTAGCCTTTGCCCATACTTCCGAATTGTGCTTATACGGACCGAACATACCCTCGCTTCCTCCGAACCAGTCGTAGCCTGCCAAGAGGTGGATGTGGTCGTTCAGGGCATAGTCAGCCGTGAAACGGCTGACTATGCCCTTGTGGTTGAGGTCGAAATAGGTGAAGTCGGAAAGCTGTAAGTTGCTGTCCAGTAACTTCTTCGACACGCAGAGCGTAAGGAGCGAATTATGGCGGGGCTGTGCGACGTAGCTTTCGTACTTGAAAATACTCTCGGAAGAGAACTGAGCCATCACTGTCCATTCATGAGGGGCATACCAGTCGGCCCCCACCAACCAATTGATGGTGTTGAATCCTTTTTGAGGGGTGGAGGCGGCTTGCTGTATGTAGCTGAAATGCTTCCCGAGGTTGAAGGCCGCTTCGCCGCGCAGCACGAACTGTCCCAAGGGCTTTGAGACATCGCCTCCGACGAATCCCATGCGGTAGTATCGGGGCGAAACCGTAAGTTGGGAGCCCGATGGTTTGTACTCGATGACGGGCATCTTGTTCCACGTATGCAGCGCGGCAAGCGAGAAGTCTACCCCCGGCAGGGCGAAAGAGAGCCTGCCCCCGTATTCTACGTTGGAGAGGCGTAGCTCGGGGCGGCTTCCCTCCGCGTCCCAGACAAGGGACCGGGGTGTTTCTTTAGGCAACACGCTCCACGGATTGGCGGCATCGGTGGGCAGCTTGTATCCTTCGAAAGTGGGAACGGCAAGCAGTTCGAGCTTTATCTTGTCGTTGAAGACGAAGAACCGCAGGGCATTGACGGGCATGCGGATGTCGTCGTAGTCTTGCGCCAAGAACTCGGTCATATCCATGGGTGAGACGAGGTCGGTGATACGTACGCCTTCGGCCGCACCCCAGATGACAAGTTGTCGCCCGAGACGAAAGCCCCAGTGCTCCTGCCGATGGTCAAGGTATGCTTCCCGCAGTTCAAAGCCGGTGCGCTCTTTCAGCAAGGCGTTGTAGGTAGCGTTGAACGAGACGAAGAGCGAAGAGCCTGCGAAGTTTTTGCCGACCTCGCCCCTGAGTCGGGTACGGGAAGACATCCAATCGTTCGGCTTTTCGGAGCGGAAGGCGTGGTAGGTGTCGACAAGGCCTTTGAGCTGCCACGACGATTCGCCCGCTCCTTGTCCCCAAACTCCATGCACGGGGCAAAACAGAAAGACCGAGAGGCAAAGCCCCGCGGAAAGACGATTGAACGCTTTCATCAGAACCTGCCTTTCTCTAACGTGGTCACGTTAAACTTGCTCTCCTCCATGGGAATGTTGTACGTCGGATTCTTGATTTCGAGAACCGTCTGATGCTCGGTTTGCACGTTGGTCATGTGCATCTTCCGGGCTACCCAGAAGCCCTCTACCTTGGCAATATCCGACATCTCGAGACGACGGTGTAGCTTGCCCATCTTGTCGTAATATTCCACCCTGACAGGTATCAGACAGTCCTGACGTATCAGGGCCGTTTTCCTGGAGTAAATATCACGCTTGTCCTTAGGCAAGGATTCCAGTTTCCAGCACTTCTGTCCGTCGACGGTTTCTTCGCCCAGGAGCGTGTGCGTATCCTCGTCCACGTTGCGGCTGCCCATGTCGTCGTAGGTAAAGTCGCTACCCATAAAGTAGTCTTGCTTGGCAGACGAACCGCTGATACGGCGCGTTTTCTTTATGGCGGGCAGATAGAGCCATTTGTCATCGTCCTTGTTTAGCTCATCATAATCCCACGTCAAGAAGCCCGTCCCCTTTACATCGCCGGGATATTGGAAGAACATGATGCTCTTGCGGTCTTTCTTTTCTTTGCCCACATCGATGGAGTAGGAAATGAGCTTGCGTTCGCGCACCGCTCCGCGTTTGTTGATTAACGTCATAACCATTTCAGACCGACGGGTATCGCCGTCGGGACGGTCTTTTACCTTTTGGGCAATCTCTCTGCCCGTTTGTGCGCATGTTGTGGCAGCGAACCCCACCACAAGCATGGCTACTACTGCGATTGATCTCTTCATTTGTCCTTTTTCTTTATAATTGATTCTGATTGATTCGATTTATATTCCGGTCTCCTTCTGCCGTGCTACCATGCGGGCAAATTCGCCGTTTCGGGCAAGCAGTTCGTCGGGTGCTCCTTGTTCTGCGACGGTTCCGTCTTTCAGCACCACGATATGATGAGCGTTGGCAACGGTGCGCATACGGTGTGCGATGATGACGACGGTCTTGTTCTTGATCAACTCCGATATACCGGCCTGTATCAACGTTTCGTTCTCTACGTCCAGACTTGCCGTTGCTTCGTCCAAGAGGATGACAGGAGCATCTTTGAGAAGCGCACGGGCAATGGATATGCGTTGGCGTTCGCCTCCCGATAGCGATTCTCCGTTTTCGCCTATCAAGGTGTCGTAACCGTTGGGCAGCCGGGCGATGAACTCATCGCAACGGGCAAGACGTGCTACCGCTTTCACCTCTTCCTCGGTAGCGTCTTTCTTCCCGATTTTGATGTTGTCCATGACGGAAGCGTTGAAAAGCAACACGTCCTGAAAGACTACGGCATAGTTTTTCAAGAGCATTTCGGGATCTATTTTTGAGATGTCCCGTCCGCCAAGTGTGATCTTTCCGCCATGAATATCCCAAAAGCGGGCAGCTAATTTTGCCGAAGTGCTTTTGCCTCCCCCCGAAGGTCCCACAAGTGCCGTTACTTTGCCTTGCTTGGCAGTGAAAGAGACGTTGCGCAGCACCTGCTTGCTTGTCTCGTAAGCAAAATCGACCTTGTCAAAACAGATGTCGTAACCCTCTACCGTGCAATCCTCATCGCCTTGCTGTGCGGGCATGTCGTTCATCTCACGTATGCGGTCGATACGCACATCGAGTAGTATCAGTGTCGCCATATGGTTGAACACGTCCATGATGGGGTTGTAGATGCTGGCTACAACGAGCAGGAAGACCAAGTAAGTGAACATGTCGATGCTGCCCAAACCAAGTAAATAAGCTCCCGCAATGATAACGCTTGCCAAACCAAGTTTCAGGATAGACTGTGCACTGCCCACAAGCCCCGCTCCGAGAAATTCGCCTCGCTGCAGAGTGGCTTCATATATCTCGAGCTGTTTGTCTAAACGGTCGCAATAGGCTGCCTCTCCGTTGTACGATTTAATCTCCTGCGCCGCTTCAAGCCCTTCCTGTATCTGCTCGGTCGTATCACGCCTTACGTGATAGTACTCCTTATTAGCTTTATCCATAAGCCTTTTTCCTAAGAAGATGACCGTTGTCGCTACCGGTACGACCCCAAAGAGAGCAAGGGCCAGTTGCCAGTTGTAGAAGAACATCCCGGTGGCAATCAAGATAATGCTGATGACAGAGGCGAAGAGTTGTGGAACTGTATGAGAGAAGAGGGTTTCCAACATGTTACAATCCTCCATCATCGTAGCGGTGAGATCCGAAAGATTCTTTTCTCCGAAGAAAGCCAAAGGCAATTTACGCAGCTTCTCGGCAATGCCAATACGACGGTTGGCACTCTCGGTATAGATTTTCGTGTAGGTGCTCTTGTACTGTATCATCGCAATCACAAAGAGTACCGTCATAAAACAGAGAGCCGTCAGCACGTAGTACCAGAGCCCGTGCGTCGTGCTGTTCCCGGCTTGGATAACAGGGTGCAGGTAATCGGTGATGAACAGAAAGATGAAGATTACCGGCAGCATCAGTGCCAGGTTGAGAAAAAGAGAAGCTATAACCCCTTTCATAAAGGTCTTTGCCCCGTCTTCCGATAAGGTGAATCTGTGTTGAAAATATTTACTAATATTCATAATGTTGTCTCCTGAGGTTTATACCGTCCATGTCACGGTTCGTTGATATTCATTCCACATGCTGTTATAGATGCCGTTTCGGGCTATCAACTCGCTGTGTGTGCCTTCTTCGGCAATCTTGCCTTGTGCTATCACCAGTATCTTGTCGGCATCCTGTACGCTAGTCAGATGATGGGCGATCATCAACACTGTCTTTCCTTTTCTCAGCTCGTGCAGGGCTTTTTGTATCAGGTGTTCGTTTTCGGGGTCGGCAAAAGCTGTTGCTTCGTCCAGGACAACAATCGGCGCATCTTTCAAGATGGCGCCAAGACAATGCGTTGCTGTTCCCCTCCCGAAAGGAATGTTCCATCTACTCCTATCTTCGTGTTCAATCCGTTGGGTAGCCGGTCGATGATCTCCCGACTTTGGGAAAGGTCTATGGCACGTTGCACGGCTTCATCACTCGCTGCCGGATTACCGTATTTGATGTTCTCCAGCAAAGAGGTCTTGAAGAGTTTTGTATTCTGGAAGACGAAAGCGATGTGGTTCATCAGGTTGTCTTTGGCAATGTTTTTCACATTTATTCCGCCAATCGTCACACTACCTGCTGATACGTCCCAAAAGCGGGGAATGAGTTGGGCAATGGTGGTCTTCCCTCCTCCCGATTGCCCCACAAGGGCAAAAGTCTTCCCTTCGGGGAGGTGGAAGCTGATACCGTCTACGGCATTTTGACCGGCATTGGGATAGGCAAACGAAACGTTCTCGAATGTCACATCGCAAGCGGTGATTTTCTCCGGATTTTCGGCTATTGGGAGTGGTTCGCTACTCGTCAGGTTTTCCACCCGGCTTATGGCTTGATCTGCCAGAAACATATCTTGTTGCAGATACATCACTTTCATCACATTGGTTGCTATCACCGGAGTAATCAGCACATACAGGAACATATCGGTGATGATGGGGGCAATGTTTTCGCTTTTGTTGCCGATAAGCAATATGACTACGGGGACAAGTAGGAAAGCAAAGCTATTGATGGCCACCGTGTAGAGTGACATCGGCTTTTGCCAACCCAGCGTGTATTTGGTAACTAAATCCCGGTAGGCGATGATGCTGTCGTAAAAACGTTTGAAAGAGAATATCGTTTGCTGGAACACTTTCACCACCGAAATACCACGTACGTATTCCACCGCTTCGCTGCTCATATGCTCTTGTGCTCCGAGGTATTCATTTTGGAACGCCTTCTGAGCAGTTGTATTCATCCGTGTCATGATGAAGACAGCCGCCGTGAGGGGGATCAGGCACGCCAGACCAAGTTGCCAGTTGAAGACGAAGATCAATATTATAACCGACAGCGGGGCTATAAAACTCCCCGCCAGGTCGGGCAAGAGATGTGCGACAAACGTGTGGGTTTCAGAAGCATTTTCATCAATAATCTTACGCATCTGTCCGCTGGTATTCCGGTCGAAGAAGCCAAGCGGCATCTGCATGATTTTTCTCATAGCCGTACGTCGCATATTGGTTTCTACCCGGAACGCCGCTAAGTGCAAAAGCATCAGCCCGGCAAAGTAAATGACAAGGCCGGCAACGGCTGTGCCTACCGCCCACCATGCATAGACGTTGATAGGGATTCCTGAGGCAACGCTGCCAGTCAATAGTAGCGAGCGTACGATAAGCCAAATGAAGATGAACGGCATAAGCGAGAGCAGACCGCTTAATCCCGACAGTGTCAGGGCTATGGGCATAAGCACCTTGCGTTTGCCCATGTAAAATTGAAGTTTCTTTAATGTATTCATATTAATTGATTGTTTCATTGGTTTCTATCTCTTTCCCGAATAACCGGAACTTTTGGAATAACACGGGTGTAACGCAGAGGTCGGCCACGAGTGCCGATACGATACCCGCTACGGAGAGCAGACCCATGTGTATAAAAGAGAGGCCTTCGGAAGTCATGTAAATAGCGAAGTTCGCACATATCACGACACTGGTCAGAATGATTGGTGTCCCGATCGTACGGAACGAGCGGAGAATGGCATCCCGATAATTACCTCGACGGTCGAACTCCAAATGCCCGTGGTTGATGAAGTGAATGGTGTCGTCGACAGCCAAACCGAGGATCATCGGCATAATGGTTGCGGTCATCATATCCAACGGGTAGCCCAGCCATCCCATCAGTCCGCCGACCACCAAAGCCGGAGTGATATTGGGTATCAAACCGATAAGCCCGATGCGTACACTGCCAAAGACCAACATCATTAGGATGCCGATAATAAGGAGAGAGATGGCAAATGAAACCATCTGCCCGCGAGCCACGTACTGCATCATCACGGTAAATTGCGGAATACTACCCACTGTAGTGACAGAAGCTTCGGGGAAGAGCCTGGCGGCATTGGCTGCAATATCGTTCAACTCTCGTTCTACCTCGCCGGAGTCAAAACTGCTGATCTCCACCATCAGGCGCAAACGTCGATAGTCGTAATCGATCCAATATTCCGCTTCGCTACCGCCTGCATTCTCGTAAAGGAGCAGCAGTTGTGCCACCTCTTCCGGATTCGTCGGAATACGATAATAAGCCGCATCTCCTTCGTGCAGGGTTTGATTCAGGTCTTTTAGGATATTCAGCACTGTAGTCGTTCGCTTGGTTAGCTTATAGCCTTCGGCCTTTTGTGCCAGAGAGTCTAAGCGTACAAGCATTGCCGGCGATTTTGTCAAGCCGTCTTCGGGCAGGTCTATCATGACGTCGTAGGTGTAGATGGATCCCAGTTCGCTTTCACCTACTTCCAGCAGATTGTTTACATAGGCTATTTTACGTCCCATGGTGCGTTCTATGTCAAAGGCGGTCTCTATCTTGGTGAATTGATAAATGAGTGCTGCGGTAAGCAGCCCTGCAATCCATAGGATCAATGTGCCATGCCGGAGTACGCTTTCTCCCAAACGCCCCAGTTGATGGTCGAGCCACCGTCCGCCGGTTTCCTGCACTTTGGGATGAGGTTTGCCGTTCTTGCCAAAACTCAACAGCACGGGCATCAGTGTAATGGCAATGAAGAAAGCCAGCATCACGCACGAGGAGGTAGCGATACCAATGAACCGCATGGGCTGCATCGGAATAGCGAGAAACGACAGCAGGGCGGCAAAGGTGGTGAGTGCACTGAACAACACAGGCCAGCCCATTTCACCCACGGTCTCTTCTACGGCTCGTCGACGTTCTCCGTGTAGAAGGAATTGCCGTTTGAAATAGGAAAAGATATGTATGTTATAGGCTATCGAGACGGCAAACGCCAACAGCATAGGTATCATCATCATACCGCTGTCTATCGTCATGCCGACATATCCCAACAGTCCATACACAATCACAATTGAGCCTGCCGCCGTGATAAGTGGAACGACAACGCCCCGTAGGGAGCGTGTTATGAGTAACAAAATAAGAATGGAAACGAGTGCGGCAATGCCCATCACACGGGGCATCTCTTTGCCAATCCATTTCATCTTCATGGCGGTAACGTAGGGCAAGCCTGTGCCTTTGGGATGGAGCTTTTGGTATTTGTCTTTAGTGATGATATGCTCCAGCTCATTCCCCGTTAGCACTTCAGGAGAAACGGCATTCTTACCTTTATTCCACACTGAATCTTTAGGAAAGGTACGCAACTTGAGAATAATCCACGAGAGCGTACCATCTTTGGAGACAAGCCGCTCGGCAATATGTGGCTTCATATAGGCTTTGCGACGTATCGTTTCCAGACTTGCCGCATCAGTGGGAATAAGGTCAGGCACTATCTGCTCGATAGTCATTCCTTCTTCATTCCCTACCATAAATTCGATGTCAGTGAGCGAAGTGATTTTGTCGGCGTATGAAATGCTATCCATCATTTCGTTCGTGAGTTCGCGGATGAGCTCTAAGTTCTCTTTCATAAACGAATTGTCGCATTGGGTCAGTACGGCGGCAAAATTGTCATTGCCGAATATATCCTTGAATTCTTTGGTCTTGACAAGCATCGGGTCGTCTTCGAGGAAGTAGTCTTCCCACGAAGCACTCACCTTGAAATATCTTAACCCTGTAAATCCTATGGCGAAGACGAGGATAAACAAGCTTAGTACAAGCCATCGTTTTTGTACCATCCATCTGCCCTGACGGGCAAACCAGTCATTGATTCTTTCTATTTTCATATCGTTTGTTATTGGTAAGTTCATTCATTTCAACACATTCAGCAGCGTGACGAGAAATAGCTTTCCACTTTGGGGCTACATATGATAATGGTGACAATGTGCGTGGACACAAGAATGCTCTTTGTGGGCATCATGCACGTGACAACGGCAGGAGTGAGAAGTGTTCATATTCTTTCTTTTTTTTACTTATGTTTTTTATATTACTTAGTCTTGCTAACACAACATCAGCAGGTTGAGTGCCATAACCGCCATGCCTGCTACCAAACCATAGATAGTATGATGGTGCTTACCGTATTCTTCGGCAGCGGGTAGTAACTCATCAAGCGAGATAAATACCATGATACCGGCAATCATCCCGAAAATAACGCCGAAAACATGGTCATTGAGGAATGGTGCCAAGATAAGATAGCCGATGACGGCTCCTACCGGCTCGGCCAATCCCGATAGAAATGAAAGCCAAAAGGCCCGTTTACGATTACCTGTAGCATAATAGATCGGAACGGAGACGGAAATGCCTTCGGGTATATTATGTATGGCGATGGCACAGGCAATAGGTATAGCAATGTTTATATCCTTCAATGCTGCAAGAAACGTAACCATACCTTCCGGGAAATTGTGTATTGCCAGCACCAAGGCTGTCACTACATCGACGCGTAATAATTGAGGCTTTATTTCAGTCTTTCGTTCTTCCTTTAAGCTCATTTCTTCCACCCGATGCATTTCGTGTGGATTTTCGTAGTGAGGAATTAGCTTATCAATAAGTAGAATCAATACGATTCCCCCGAAAAAAGAAAGTGTGGAATGAAGAGTTCCGTCGTCCTTGCCATGTATATTGGCAAGAGTCTGCAAAGAAGAGGCAAACAGATTGGCGAAAGACATATAAATCATTACTGCTGTTGAAAATCCCAATGAAAGAGAAAGGAATGAAGTATTGGTGCGCTTAGCAAAAAATGCAATCGCACTGCCTATCCCTGTGGATATACCGGCAAACGATGTTAGGAAAAATGCTATAAGTACTGGTTGAGACATGGCTATGATGGATTGGAAGTTAGTGCGTCAAAAGAGAACAAAAGTTTGTTTTGTTCAGAAGCAAAGCGAGCCGCTCTTTGCAGGCGGCTCGCTCGGTAGGAGAAACAGTTAGATTTAGAAATAAGACGTTTCATGCTTTTGGCAACTAAGTTTAGTTCGGTCAGTCTGCGGATGTACGATGTTGGTACTTTGATCTTTCGTCCCAATAATTTCTTTGGGCAAAACCTTTCCGATACGGGAGACTGCCCTGCTTTGCGTAACCCATGACTCCTCGCAGAAGAAAAGCCCGTTGACTCCTTGTACGAGTGTTAATTCGTCGTTGCTGATGATGTTGATGATACTCATATGCTGATTATTATTTAGTGATTCTTCTGGAATGACTCGGCGTTCCAACTCCTGCATCAAACGAAACGCTGCCTGACAAGATTGCAGCATCTGTCCATGCAGGCTATAGGTGTGGAGTCGAGCAGAAGGTAGCTGATGCCTATTGTCTCGGAATCAAATACAAAAGAGATTCGATTGTTTACAATCGTACAATCATTTCCGCAAGGCTTGCATTGCAGACAAGACGAGAAACGGATGTTTTGATTAGTTATCTCTTGACAGACAGGATGTTTCAATAGTTCTGCCTTCATCTTTCATTCTTTACATTCATGAGTTTCTTCCATCCTCCCGTGCTAAAGCGAATATACTCACTGATGAAACACTCTATCTCTTCGCAGGAAAGTTCCTTATGTTGCACCACCTCTTTCATCATATTAATCCACCAAGAGCAGGTGAAGTGCATGAAGAACGGAGAAATATCGGTATGTAGTTCCGGATGGAGTCTTCTCATCTTTTCCATATATTCCATCCCTATTGTGGCACTCTTCTCAATCCACTCTTCCAAATAATCTTTGAGGCGAGAATGCTGCGTAGAGAAAAACAGCAAATTTAATTCACTTCGGTAACGAGTTATAATGCCCATAAGCTCCTGCAAAGATGCACGATGATATTCATCTGAGATAAATATGTCAAGGGAGAAATTCTCCGGTCGGTTGTGATCTTCCAGCATCCTGTACATAGCAGCCAAAAGAGGACGCAACACATCAACCAGTAAATCGTCCTTACAGGGATAGTAATTGTATATATTGCTCAGACCAATGCCCGACAACTTAGAAATCTCACGCATAGACACCGACTTGAAGCCCTTTTCGAAAAAAGCTTTCTGCGCTGTTTCCAGCAATAGCTTACGTATATAATCCTTCGTTGTTTGCATAGGTCAGAACATAATTCTTTATTTTATAACGCAAAATTAGTCACATATTTTTTCGGTTGCAATACCTTAAAATGATGATTTTTTTACTTACCATTCCCCATTTATGGTAATTCAGCAAATGAAATTTATAACTTTCAATATGCTACTCCTAATCATATCAAAGCTACAAATACTCACTTATTTACAATCTCTAGCACTCACTTTTTTTTGTTTACTTTTGTCTGTAAACCGCTACTGACGTCATTAAATACATAGTAATATGAGCAAAAAAATCAAAGACCAAGAAGTTCTTTTGGTCAAAGATCAGAAGGACGATAGCCTCCGAGCCGTAGTCGGAGCAGATGGGAAAAGCGGACTGAAGTTGCATTCTTTCAAAGTCTCCTTTGAGAGTGTCGTTGCCAGCGTGCATGTATACCAATAGACGATTACTCACTACCAATATAAGGAAAAGTTGCATGCAAATGAAATTTATCATACGCCATGCAACTTTGGAGCCAATTCATAAGAAGAGGAGCTAACGGAGAAAAAGAACTTTTTCAGTGCCCTCAGATTTCGGGCTTCCTTTTTTATTTACCTTCAACAACTCCAAATATTCTTATTACATCAATCTTCGATAGTACATACACTTACACGGTTCCAATCCGGTTCGGTAAACATGTCACCTACTCCCTGATCTTCGGCAGTAATACGAGACGTATTAATCTTGTATTTATTAACAAGGATTGTTTTTACAGCTTCTGCACGTGCGGTAGCAATTTTTGCGTTGATCTCAACATTGCCTTCTGGAGAAGCGTACCCTTTAATAATGACTTTTGAATCGGGATATTTCTTCATGTAGGAGGCTACACGTTCCACAATTGGTAGCTGTGATGCATCCACTGATGAGCGACCTTGTCTGAAAGTAATGATAGATTCCGGAACGCGGGCAGTCTTGACTACTGTTTCAATGGGAACGACCTTTGTACGACATTCTTCCAACTCTTTATGCAAACCGCTAATTCTTTGGTTAGCATTGTTTAGTTCTCTGTCACGACTGCCCACCTGTTCGCGAAGTGCATTAATAGCAACATTCAAATCATCAATTTCGCTCTGATTGTAGACTTTTACTTTAGTAAAGTAATGATTCCCAGTACTCATCTTGAAGTGATAAGTCAATCCGGCAGTCAGTTCAAATGTTGCATTGTTTGCATTGAAACGACTCTTTGCCTGATTAAAATCACCTTGCATATCATATACGATAGCGGGCTTAATTCCCAATGTCCATGCTTTTGTTTCACCGAGGTTGAAATTAAGATTCAATCCGAGACGGGTAGACCATGAATTGTCATCTCCTTTACCATTTACATAATAATGCAACCACCCCATTCCGGCAATAGCTTCTATCTCAAACAAACGAGGTTTGCCCCGATAGCTTGCAAATAGATTTATTAAGTTAATTTTACTTAACAAGCTGACATCTAAAACATCAAAAGCTGTTTTACTCGGAGTTGTATTGATATATCCCATTCCCTGAAATTCCAAACCGAAAACTAGGAGTTAATTGTTTGGATATTCCAACTCCGAAACCGGGACGCATCCCTTTAAAGAAAGAGGCGTGAGTGAGAGGGGTAACTGCTCCTGCATTCACTCCTACAGACCAATTGTCCATAAACTTTGTTCCTTCTACAACTGATTGGGCATTTACAATAAATGTTCCCAAAGTAAAAACTAATAAAATAGCAATTTTCTTCATAATCTATTGTTTTATTTTTTTCGAATGCAAAAGTAAAAAGATTGCAGAGCTTTTTAGTTGTAGGACAAAAGAATAAATCTAATACATTGATTTTTATTTTACTTATAATCAGTAGTTTGCAAAAAATGGTTCAATTAATAATCTAACACATATCTAACACCCTTGATAAAATTCAAAAAAGCACTTACACTTACACCTTTAGGGTAGTCAAGTTTATTTTTTAACAACAACGAGTGAACTGATACTTTTACTCTGAATAGCAATAACTTACTGCTATTTTGTACTATTACGATTATACATATTATATAATATGCTAATAAGCAATTATATATTGTTAGGCCCAATAAAAAATATATATAAATAGCGAGCGATAATCATATAAGTTAAAGAATAATTTATATTGGTAAAATATTCCTAATCGCCCATGCAAAAAATAAAACACATTATTATATTCGCAATATGAAATGTAAGATTATAATTGGACTATCAGCTATTCTCTATTTTACAGGTTGTTATAACAGGGAACAGACCCCTCGCCTTAGTGAGGCTGAAAAGCTAATGCAGAACAACCCGGATAGTGCATTAGCAATACTACAAAAACTCAAACCAGAAGGCAACCGGGCTGAACAGGCCAGATATGCATTGCTCTATTCCGAAGCTTTGGAAAAAAAACAAATGAAAGTTACTGACGATTCATTGATCCGCCAGGCTTGGCAATATTATAAACATTACCCCAAAGATTTACGTCACCAGTGTAAAACTCTATATTATTGGGGAAGAATTAAATTACGCACAGGTGATAAACCGGGAGCATTACGTCTTTTTCTCAAAATAGAAGAGAAACTGACAGATACCGATGAATCTTATTACAAAGGGCTTTTATACAGACAGATCGGTGAAGTATATTATAAACAAATGAACTACAGCCGGGCATATCATTATTTCCACGAAGCCAGAAATAATTTCCGCCAATCGGGTGATATCCAGGAGGAGACAAAGGCAACCCTTGACATGGCAGCCGCTACTTTTCACTCAAAAGATATAGAAAAAGCAATAAGGCTGTATTCGGCGGCTCTTGACTTGGCCGATGAACATAATAACAGTAATCTGATAGAAGTCAGCCTTACTAATCTTGCATCACTATATGTGATATCCAAACGGCATATATCCAATGACCTGTTACAGCGAATCGAACTTTCCGCCCGACAGGATACGGTATATGGATATCACACATTGACAGATGTAAGTCTTTTGAAGAATCATATAGACAGTGCACGGTATTATCTGGAGCTTGCAAAGGCGCACACTACTGATATTTGCGACATGGCAGAACTACAATACACTGCATACCATATCGAAGCGCAGGCTAAAAATTTTGAAAAAGCAACGGACAATGTACATCGCTATATCTACTTGAACGATTCAATAATGCGCTCAAACATGCAATTCTCCGCCGGTATGGTCGAGCGGGACTATTTTAAAGAGCGAACAAAATTCGCCCAATACAGAATGAAAAACCGGACTGTCTGGGAAATAGCTATAGCAGCCGCTACCTTTTTTATTATTGGAATTGCCTGGTATATCGTCCGCCAACGTTTACGCATGCAACGTGATCGTACCAACCATTATTTGTTATTGACAGAGAAAGCCAATTCCGAGTACAAGGCTCTTACTGAACGCGTGAAAAAACAGCAGACTACGGAAAGTTATTTAAGAGGATTGGCTGCTTCACGCTTTGACATTGTCGATAAACTTGGAAAGACCTACTATGAACGTGAAAATACAACATCGCAACAGTCAGTCATATTTAATGAAGTAAAGCAGATAATTACAGATTTTGCAGAAAGCAATGAAATACTGCAAGAATTGGAAAAAATCGTAAACACTTGTCATGACAATGCCATGTACAAGCTCAAGGAAGATTTTCCGACCATGAAAACTTCTGACACCAGGCTGTTATGCTATATTTTTGTAGGATTCTCACCGCAAGTAATTAGCTTATTCATGAAGGATACGGTGGCTAACGTATATGCTCGAAAATCACGGCTCAAATCACGTATCAAATCTGCAAAAATAGTAAATAAAGAACTGTTTTTAAATCTTTTGGGATAAAACGGTACATTATTTACAGTAATATATTTTTGACAGGTAAAGGCGCATTTCAGTAATTATATGGATAAAACAAGGAATATGCTTGGCGAGATGAAATAACTATACACAATCCATCTTATAAGTTGTGATCAAGAAAAACAATATCAAAACAGATTTGAACAGTCTTCTTAAAAAGGCAAACAATCTACTTTTGCTTATATATTTGGAGAAGTAGCTAATTTGAAACATAATGCTTTAAATATATCTGACGGATACAATTCAGGAACAGATAACAGTTTATTTTTTTATTATATAAGAACATGCAAAAAAAGAATTTATTCGGAATACTTATTTTAATTGCTTATTTCGCTTCCTGTAATCAAATACATAAAACCCACTATGAGAATGGATGGTATCACATCCTATCACAGCAAAAAGACAGTATTGCTAAAGAGTCTATTGTAACAGTAAAAGATTTTGTTTCGTTACGAATGGATTCTGATGAAAATGGGACATGCGTAATTGTGGGGCAAATAAGCAAGCATAAACTAAAAAAATGGGCAAAAGAAACAGAAAAGGCGATTGGCAAACATATAGCTTTTGTACTTGACGATACGGTAATCACAAATCCAAAGGTGAATGCAAGAATTGAAAACGGTGTTTTTCAAATATCGTTACCTCATGGCTACGATTTAAAAAACATATATAATAAAATTAGGAAAGAGAAAATAGATTCTATTGAAAGTATATTCAAAGGTTGGGAGAAAGATTCCATCTATTACTCATCCAAAGAGAAAGCCGATTCAATTGTGTTTGCGATAGACTACTGGGAGGCTTCTGAATGGGTGGATATGTCGGTCAATCCCGAAGATCATTATTGGTGGGGAGATTTAGATACTGCCACCTACAGCAAATTAGAATCTGCCTTATGCGAAGAAATTGCCAAGCCAAATTTCAGCAGCCGTGCAGAAGATTATATGAAGTTGGATACATATAAGAGGTACAAGGCGTATCTTTGCGAAAATGCAGACTATATTAATCTCATGTTTCAAGGTTTCTTGTTTACAGAACCGGCTACCGGACTATGCGGGTTTCTAGTGGATGATATAGTGAGAAGCCGATATCCCACTGCCCCAAGTATTCGGGTAATGACCTTAAAGATAGATAACCAAGATGACGAGATGTTCGCCAAGTTGAAATATCAGAAAGCTATTTGGCGGTTGATGAATAAAGAAAGAGATGCGAAGAGTAACAAGCAATGAGAATGGTAGCTATGAGTAATTTGAAAAACAAAGTATTAACAGCAATGGGTATCATAAAATGCTCATTTGGTTTCTGACGATTATTCCTGTCGGTATTCCTTTATGTGCTATTATTGGGCTTATGTATGGTATTAAAAATAAAGATACAATATTTACCAAATGCTCTGCCGTAGCTTTATTTGTTGGAATAGCTTGTATTGTTTATACTCTATTAGTTATAAAATCTACGTAGATTGAAATATTTACCAAATATGTGAATAAAAGATTATCAATAAATATAGGGAAACAAACCAAAGGTGTATGGATATAAATAAGGTTATTAATGATGTCTTCAAAATTGTACTAAATATTTTATTTGTATTTACAAAGAGTTATTTGACAACATAGCACCGCAAATCGCTGAAATTTGCACGGTTGCTAATTCGTTACCTCTATTTCTCAAATACTCTGCTAAAAGTTTATTCTTCAATCGGTTAAATCCAACCGATGAAAATCTAAAATAAAAATACACGATAAAGATATAAAAGAAATCGTGTTTTGTTTAGGTAGATTTTACACCGCTCGATATGCTTAAAAATTATCGTCAAAGTTGTAACGAATAAATCAGCAGCTTCCATACTCTGTTCACTTTCTTGGGAATAACCCAACAGATGCTTGACATCCTCTCCTTTTTTTTTGGGGGGGGGTAAAAGTTATTTTTTTCTCCTGAAAATAAAATGGCCTTGGTAGTCTTGAAGTCCTATATCAACTTTTCATATTCATAACTGATTAAATATTTAACTAGTAATATTCGTTACCAGTTATTTAGTGGTGTTCAGATTGCCCCTCTTCATTCACTAACCAATCCTAAATCGTTAATGTGATTCGTCAGTAATTAGCAAATTTCCTTAATATTTAGTCCCTCCAGACTATTATTAAGGCAAGAAAAAACAAATCCGTTTAATTCGGAGGCAAAGTCAACAGTATACAGATAGATGAAATCTCCTTTATAGAACATATCTCCTTTACGGCTTTTAACGAAGTAATACATTTGAAAGACTGTATTCATTTACAACAACTGATCAAAGTTAGGATTAAGGTACTTGCTGCGGATTCAAGCTACACTAATAATATCAATTTAAAAAGTTTTACAAAACACTTCTTTAAGTACAAGGTCTGAGCTATCTAAATTGCTCCATTTCGTAAGATTTGATGGTCAGAACTCAGCCATGAAAGTGCTACCAGATTGAAAGGAAGTTTTAAAATGTAGAAATAATATTATTTACAGACCAGAATAAAAAGCCAGAAACAGGGAAGTGGAAATATTTTGGATTTTCTTTGGAGTACATACGTTCAATGCGGTATGTATGATTGAAAAGGTCACGAAGAAAAAAAAAGAACGGCAGCATAATCTGACTAAAATAAGAGGAGAGAGTGGGTGAACTTCACCTAAAAATGAGGTATATAATGCATGGATGGAAAAAATAGGAATATGTAAATGATATTCTATAAAAAATGGAAGACTGGGGCTTTTCGAAAAAATGAAGAGAAAAAAAATTATATAAAGTGTTTTTTTTATTAACTTATAGGAAAGAACATCTTATGAAAGAGAATCAATTTATTTTTCAAATCATTCGTATTTGTTTGTGTCATAAAAAGTCTTAAAACATAGTTTATTTGAATATTAGATACTCATTATATCTTTGTGCCTTCAAACAAAGAGTACATTAAATCAGAACAAACAGCCGTTTGCACGAGCATTGAATTTAACTTTATAATAAATCTAGCTGTGTGGTGAGAGATGAGACTGCTAGCGAGATAATCTATTTATTAGAACTTAAGTGCCCCTATTGCATGAGTGAATGTTCAAGAGTATGGCCTGAATGATATCAAATGAGTACAGAAAGCGACTCGAAACGATATGGAAGATAGCTATATGATACCCTCTAAAAGTAAATCTATCAAGAGACGTCAGACGTTTATGACAATGTTTTTTTAACAATACGATGTCACAACACATAGCTTTTGTAGATGAGTTATTTTAAGATAATATTGGTGACAACAACCGACTTTTGTATGGTACCTCATTTCAATATCCTTAAGTTCGTCAGTATCCCCTCGGAAAACGTTTTGTCGTGGACTTGCGAGTACCTATCTCTTGCTGTTCAAGAAATCTTGTGCTATAGAAGATTTATTGTGTATGGTTTGAACACACGTTTTTGATCATCCACAATTATAGTTGAGTGATACCACCTTCAACTTGTAAAAAGAATGTTCCGTTTGTTGGATAAAATACTTTTTGAATTGGCCATCCTTTCTTGATTTTTATAGAATATGCTAAAAATACATTCAATTTTTACTTTGAATGGCTCATTCACTAATTAAGAATAATATTATAGGGAATATATGGTATTTGTGAAATATCATAAAAAGGGTCTTTTTCAAACACTGTTAGGGATACTGTAACAGTCGGTGTTATAATAGTGTATCACTCTATTATGAAGATTGACCATATAATCAGAATTAGCAATGTGAAACATATTTTTTTAAGTTTGATATTGGAATAATATTGTTTTTTTATGCTTTTCGAACAGATGTTAGTTCAATGTGAGATAAAATAATGTTTCATAACACTAAGGTGTTGATTGTTAGATGTATATGAATTGAGGTGTTAGATTTTTAAAATCATTTTATAATTCAAATACAATTTCGCTTTATTATTTTTGCTGGCAAAGAAAAAGTAAGAAAAATCTGACTTTTTTATTTATGAGTACTCATTAGCATTTTATCTATTAATTTAAATTTATCAAAAATGAAAACTAAACCTTTTTTAAAATCGATGGCATTAGTGATTTGTTGCTTAACTTCTTTTGTATTGGTATCATGTGATAAGGATGATGATAAGCCCAATTTAAAAATCAGTCCTAATAAAGTAGAAGTTGCAGTTGGTAAAACGGTTACTGTGTCTGTTAGTAATGGTACTGCACCATATACGACGAAATCAAGTGATGCAAAAATCGCAGTTGCGAAATCAGATAAAAATGCGATTGTAATTACCGGTGTAAAAGATGGTTCAGCAATGATAACTATTACGGACCGGAAGGGAGTTACAGGAAAAGTTGCTGTAACTGTAAGAACTGTAAAAGAGACCCCAAAAACTCCAAAAGGACTGGATTTTGATAAACAATCTATTACTGTGAGTGTTGGAAAAGATGGTATAGTAACAGTAAAAGGTGGTGCACAGCCATATTCTGCCGTTGCGAAAGATGTCAATATTGCTACGGTATCAGTCAAGGAAAATAAAGTCAACATAAGAGGAGTTAAGGCAGGAAAAACTACTATTACAGTTACAGATAAGGATAAGAAAACGGGAACTATCAATGTGACGGTTAAATAGTTTTCTTTTTTTCTAATTTTATTGTAATGCATAGCGAGTGAGACGAAGATAATTTCGTTATATACTGCTATGCATTTACAATAAGTCTTTGTATATAATGATCTTGCGAGTTATAATTAACCTCAAATTATATGTTAAATATTTTAAATTATGAAATTGATTAAATTGCATTTATTGGTAGCAGCCATGATAATAGTAACATCAGGCTGTGTTGGATCTGGGAAGAAATATAAACAACAAGAAAATAGTGCTGCCGGAGTAGTGGATAGCAAAAACAAAGATTGTTATGGCACCTATGAAGGCATATTACCTTGTGCCGACTGTGGTGGCATCAAAACGACATTGAAAATTAATAGTGATGCAACTTATGATTTGCGGAGTGAGTATCTGGGTGAGGAGAATGGTATTTTTGAAGAGAGCGGTGTATATAATATGATAGGCGAAAACATCATTGAACTGGTTACTCCTTCATCGGGTGCCAAAACATATTATAAAGTTCTCGACGACGCAGTGGTCTTGTCTGACAGTACGGAAATCTTCAACAATAGCGGGCGGCTCGCAGCACAATATATATTGAAAAGACAGTAATGTTTATGTGTGATAGGACATGTGATTTGTTTAAGGTAGGAAATTTTAACATAAAAAGGTGCCTATTATTTCTTGTCTGTATAATGTTATTAGTTGCTTGTGGTGAGAATGATCCGATTGAATCCCGGAATCGACATCCCAGGCAACAGGAAGAATCTCATAGTGAACAATCCGGATCAGTTCCCGCTGTGGCTAAAGAGGATGTTGCAGCTTATTTTAGATTTGATATGTCTAGAGATATAAATGTTGCGTTAGGACTTGTTGAAGCACAGAAAGAGACGCTGCAGATAAACGGGAAAATGATAAAAATAACTGAGGCTGTAGTGAAAAGGAAAGATTATCAAAAAGGCTCATTTGTGCTATATGTTACAGGCACGGTAAATGGTTCACCTTTTAAGAATGAATTCACTTTTACCGGCTTTGTGAGCAAACCTGACGATTATCAAATGGTTAATGGTGCACAAGCTGAGTGGAAAGCAAATGCTGATTATTATGCAAAGCTTGATTTTGATAGCTTTTACAGATTACATAAAGTGAACATGTTTACAATTGAGAATTTAGGCCGGTTAGTGGACTTTTATTCTATAAATGTAGGGGGAGAAAAATATCTTTTTACTCTGGAAGATCTTGAGAAGACGGTTCTTGAAGATATAAAATATGAGCAAAATCAGCTTTCTTTCTATCTTAGGTACAATAATAGTAGGTCTAAAAAAAGAATATCACTTCTGTTTGACAAGAATAAATATTATGAAGGAAAGGTTACTGTAAATACAGATTTTATAAAACAGAAGTATATGAGAGGGATATATGAAAATCCATCTCTATTTAATGGTCACATTTTTTCATATGATGAAAGTGCGTATGCTGTGGAAATCAGTACAACTCTGAAAGAAAAAAGCGACACAGGCAACATGCTTACACTACATTTAAGCATGTATGCAAAGGGTAATGGTGGCTTGTTGCTTGCAGAATTTGATAAAATATTCACCGGTTTTAAACCCTTAAGTGAATTGAAGAATGAGTTGATAGCCTACTCAACACCGGATTTGCATGAGTTTGTGAAAAATAAACTTAAGAATAGTAATTATGGTGATGTGAAAAATAAGTTTTCCAATTCTATAGATAGATGGATACAGTATGTGGAATTTGTAATTAAGGATCATGATTCATTGCAATGGGAAAAGAATAAATGGAGCAAGAACGTCTTGAATGGTCTCTTTTCTTCTGTAAAGGATATATATTTGGATAATGTAAGATTTGAACTTAACTCCGCCCAATTAAAGGAGATTGGCGGAAAGCGTTTTTTGTATATTGTTTTTCAAATGATTGGTGCTAATGATTTGGTATTGACGAGTGACGCTATTCTTTTTAATATGTCCATACACATACCTTCTTCGTTATAAAATGATTTGTGACAAATTGATCCGGTCCAATATTGTGTTTATATTTAAATTGAAATTCACAATGATATCTAAGACAAAAATATTCCTTTTTTTTCTTGCAAGAGCTTTATTTATTAATGCACAACAATAAGAAAAAAAGAGGAAGTAAAAAATGATTCCGTTTACTAACTTCAGGAGGGTAGTAGTAGCCTCTCTCGACCAATAAATATAAAAAAATCTTTCTATTGGAATGAAGACAAGATAAAAGCTGGCATATCTGTACAAGGAAATTGGCGTAACCAAAACTTTCCAGGTACACTTCCGCAAAGAAAGAATATGGTAACCGGAACATTTGAACGCGATTTCGACATCAATCCTTTCTCTTATGCTTTGGGAATGAGCCGTACTTTGCGTCCTCGAAATATCAACGTGAACTGAAGTATTATCGTAACAATTGGACACCGTTCAATTTTAAACGAATTTAAAAACAATTATATGAGAATCGAAGTACTTGATTTTAAAATAATAATGCTCATCGGTCAAAACTTATCAAGAGATCATTACTGAATATTTTCTGGGAGAAGAATCATTTTGGTTTTAGGGGGCATCTTACACAGGCCCTCCAATATGAACAGGAATAAAAATAGGAAGATTTATTATAGCCTGTTATCATACAGCCGGTAACGATGTGTCGATTTATTTGATTCCCATATCAAAATAATCGGGACAATATATTTAATCGTACTTGATCGTAAAATCATCATTTATAGGTATTGCGTACAATTATGCAATCTGCTATCTTTACAACCTAATGGATAATGCAAGAAAAAAGCGGAAATACAGAGCCATAGTGGCATGCTTATTGTTGCTGACTATGATGCCTTTCTTCTTTGTGAAAGCCTTTCATGTTCACAAAGAAGATTTATGTATATCTCATGATGAGCAACAATCTTCCCATCATGATTCTGCCGATAAATGTGCTATCTGCCTGTTCACTTTATCTTCATTTACCGAAGCCGAGAGCTTTGAGTACAATTGCGTTCAGACAGAGAACCCCGTTGAATATCTTATCCAAAAGGAGAAGGACATTACTGTTACTTTTCCCCTATTGTCTCTCCGCGCTCCTCCTGTCCAACTATTACAATCCCTCTCATGGGTTGCATGCATTATAAGATGACATGTGAAAGAGGGATGCTGTGCCCTTTGGTTATCTTAAACAATTTATAACTTCATTACAATTTTCGTAAAGTATGACATTTCATGCATATTTCCAATATGTGTGTCTATTCATTGTCTGGCTGTGTGCAATATCTCCTACAAGGATGTATGCACAGAAATACCGACAGCAATCAGATACACATAGGACACTGTTGGTTGTAGATAAGGAAACCGGACGTCCGATTGAAGGAGCTTACATCTTATTGGAGAATCAACCCCTTGCCAGTTCAACCGGAGGAAGAATCATTATCCCTTGGAAGACAAATTCCAAGGATACAGTTCTTGTACAGAGTTTGGGCTACAAATCTCAATATATATATTTGAGTGAGGCATTCAAAAAGGTGAATATTCAAACAGTATATCTTTATCCGGAGATAAAAATTCTGGAAGAAGTCATTATTACCGGTGAGTGCTCCGGAGTGACTCGGAATACGGTAAGCAACAACCTTACTTCCTTCGCAATCAATCGCGCATTGGGAACTTCTCTCACCTCTCTGCTTGAACAGGTCAGTGGCGTAAGTTCCATCAGTACGGGGACGACAGTTGCCAAACCTGTCATCCAAGGAATGTATGGCAACCGGATATTAATCATAAACAATGGTTCCCGCCAGACAGGCCAACAATGGGGAATTGATCATGCTCCTGAAGTGGATATGAACGGAAACGCTTCCATTCGGGTGATAAAAGGTTCTGACGCGGTACGATATGGTTCAGAAGCTTTGGGAGGAATTATTGTCATGGAACAGGCTCCCTTACCCTTCCGGAAGAAGGCCTTGAAAGGAAAGACTTCCATACTTTATGGAAGTAATGGTCACCGTTATGTGCTGACCGGACAGTTGGAAGGCACTTTCCCTTTTCTCCGTGACCTTGCCTGGCGAGTACAGGGGACATATTCAAATTCCGGAGACCGTTCCACCGCAAACTATCTTCTAAATAACACTGGAGCCAGAGAACATCATACCTCCGCTTTACTCGGCTATGACCGTGGACGTTTAAGAATAGAAGGATTCTACAGTCACTTTTACAACCGGACGGGAGTAATGTTCAGTGCCCAGATGGGAAGTGAAGATCTGCTGGCAGAACGTATCCGATTGGGACGTCCCCTGTACACAGATCCTTTCACGCGAAGTATCGCATACCCATATCAAAAAGTTACCCATCAGACAGCCATTGGTAAAATGAAGTTCAGTATGCGGAACGCAGGAAATCTTTACTGGCAAAGTTCCTGGCAGAAGGACGACCGACAGGAAAACCGCATCCGGCGTCTGGGTTCCGACATTCCAGCTGTTTCCCTGCACTTAAACTCATTACAAAACTCTCTCTGCTGGAAATTGAATTATAATTCATGGCAAACAGAGGTTGGGGGACAAATTATGTTCATTGATAATCACAGTCAGGCAGGAACAGGTATTGTTCCCGTTATTCCCAACTATACGGAGACACAGATGGGAATATATGGTATCGGGAAGTATAATTACAGTAAAGGAGGAATTGAAGCAGGTATTCGTTTTGACGGACAGGAAACCCGTGCCAGTGGTTATGACTGGACAGGAAGTCTCTATGGAGGAACAAGAAAGTTCAATAACGTATCATACAGTCTGGGAGGTCATCATCATTTCTCTGACCAATGGAAGCTCACCACTAATTTCGGGCTGGCCTGGAGAGCTCCTCACGTGTATGAATTATATAGCAACGGAAATGAACTCGGATCCGGAATGTTTGTCAAAGGAGATTCTACCATGCACTCCGAAAGGAGCTATAAATGGATATCTTCCATCAGTTACAGCAATAAGGTATTCAGTGCCCGAATGGACGGTTACCTGCAATGGATAAGCGGCTATATCTATGATGAACCGAAGAAAGAAACCATCACTGTTATTTCGGGGGTATACCCTGTATTCCAATACAAACAGACCCCGGCTTTCTTTCGCGGAATGGATTTTGACTTTCACTTCATGCCCATAAATTCATGGGATTATCACCTGATTGCTTCTTTTATACGGGCAAATGAACAGACGACAGGAAATTACCTTCCTTATATCCCCTCTTCCCGTTTCAGCCATGACCTCTCATGGCTTCACGAAACCAAATCGCATTCCAAATTACGTTTGAGTATCAGACATCGATTCGTGGCAAAACAGACCCGGTTTGACTCGAATACGGATCTTATTCCCTATACCCCTCCGGCATACCACCTCTTGGGGTTCGCTGCTAGCTTTGAGTGTCCTGTAAAATACGGATACAAACTACAATTCATGATAGCGGCAGACAATATCTTGAACAAAGAATATAAAGAATACACTAACCGTTCACGCTACTATGCACATGACATGGGATCTGATGTACGTTGTGTAGTGAACTGGAGTTTTTGATTTATAACAATTATTATTAACCAAATAAATAAAAAATGAAAACAAATGTATGTAAAATCGCATTGATGTTCCTGATAGGAACAGCTCTTTCGTTGTTGTTCAATTCATGCAGTAAAGATCCTGTAATTCCTGAAAATGAGACAGATAATAAATTGCATGAAGATCCTTCCAAAATGACTATCCGTCTTGTGGAATGTCACCTGCATGCAGACTGGAATGAAATACAGAAAGTCGGTGGACCTCACCAGAATCCGGAATCTCCGGCCAAGCACATGAAACGTATTCAGGAAATAACTTATGAGCTGAAAGCCGGCAAGGGTTGGAGGCTTGCCGAAGGCAGTCAAAGCAAGTTCTACGTGCAGAAAAATGGAGACTACTATACTTATGGGAAATACACCCCGGCTCCCGTTTATTTGATGTTCATCTATTACTATAACGCCAAAGGAGATTTGATGAACAGCCAGTTTATAGAAAACGGGCAGGATAATATTCATCAACATTTCTTCACGCCTGAAAATGTAAAACCCACATTTGACGGTCAGCCGGAAGCCGATAACAATGAACCGCAGAAATTGGTGGATTATCTTTATGTGGACACTACCCCCTGGGACAAGACCAAACATAGCAAGGAAGCTGAAATAACAGGAGACAGTAACCCGATAGGTTTGAAAGGAGTTATCCGTTTTTTGAAAGACCGTAAGGAATTCGACCTGAAAATTCGTCTTTATCACGGCTACAAATCCAAGGGCAATCCGGAAACAGGTACTTTTGATCCGTTCTATAAACCTTCCGGAATATTGATCCAGCGTGGTACATGGGATATCAACCTAAACATTCCGGTAGTGGTGTTCTGGAGCCGTGAAGAGACTGTGGGGGTAGACGAAGACACGAACCCCAAAGGGGTGGAAGAAGACGGGCTTGATGAAAAAAGTAATCGTGCCATACATTCAATTATGGGAACCTTCAATCTTACATGGAAAGAAGCGCTTGAAGAGTTTATAATTTACACTTATAAGTCAGGGGATGTGGAAGCCGGAGCGATTTGGCTTTGAAAATCGGTTTGGACTGCCATAAGTAACCATAAAACTGCCTGTTGTGACATTGGTGCCGGTATTGTTTCAACAGGCAGTTGTTCCTGTTAAACCGTTTCATCTTTTTTTGCAAGAATGAAACGGAAACAAGTGCCATTCGGCAGTGTCTCCAATGAGAACTGCCATAGGGCATTGAAAAGAAAATCATCTCGTGTTATAAACGATTAAATTCATGCTGTTTATTAGAATATTCAATATATTGTGAGATAATGAGTCATAATATTGTAAGATTATAAGAGGATTTGATTCTATGAATATCAGGAAATGGTTATTTACAATTCACATTTAAGATAAAATAGAGATTTTACAATGGAAGGCTATAATAAAAAAGTAATAATGAGTTATTGGACAATTTGCAGGATGAAAACAACGAAAAAAATCTACGTAAAGGTTAGCATTATCTTTTTATTGGGAGGAATTTTACTTTTTTCTTCATGCGAGAAGGAGGAAAATCAAAAGATAGAAGCCAACCGGAAAACATTATTCATGTATTTGCCATGGTCCTCAAATTTGACGAACTATTTTTATAATAACATATCTGACCTGGAAAAATGTATAACGAAAATAGGGCTGAACAATGAGAAAGTAATTGTTTTTATTTCTACCGGTAGTACGGAGGCCATGATGTTTGAAATTGTGTCTTCTCACGGGAGATGTAAACGTGAAATACTTAAAAAATATAAGTCTCCGCCTTTTACGACAATCGATGGGATAACAGCAATTTTAAATGATGTAAAGGCATTTGCTCCGGCTTCTGTTTATACCATGATTATAGGATGTCACGGTATGGGATGGCTTCCTGTTTATGAGATGAAAGTGCGTTCCGCACCTCACATGAAAATGCATTGGGAATATCAGGGTGTTCCATTGACACGTTATTTTGGAGGACTGACCGCCGAATACCAAACAGATATAAAATCTCTAGCCTCCGGTATTGCTAATGCAGGCATGAAAATGGAATATATTCTATTTGATGACTGTTATATGTCATCTATAGAGGTTGCCTATGAATTAAAGGATGTTACAAAATATTTGATTGGTTCTACCAGTGAGATGATGGCATACGGAATGCCTTATGCCGCTATTGGGGAATATTTACTGGGGAATCCCGATTATCAATCGGGATGTGAAGAATTTTACAATTTTTATTCAACCTATGAAATAATGCCTTGTGGGACATTAGCAGTAACGGACTGTTCAGAACTGGAGAATATGGCAGCCATCATAAAAAGTATCAATAGTAAATATTCTTTTGACAAATCCCTGTGGGGAACAATCCAACGTTTAGATGGTTATACTCCTGTAATATTTTATGATTTTGCAGATTATATAACCTCACTCTGTAACGATCCTATATTATTAAACCAATTTAGAGAGCAGCTAAATCATCTTGTTCCATATAAAACCCATACAAAAAATTTCTACACTATGGCCAAAGGTATTATTCCTATCAATACATTTTCCGGTATAACAACATCCGATCCGAGTGACAATCCTATGACTGTGCTGAAAGAAAATACATTATGGTATAAAGCAGCGCATAATTAAAGTTGATAATAAGATGAAGAATACTAAACTCCCAAGCCTGCATATTTTATAACTTTTTGGTTATTGTCTGTTTTTGGAAATGGTATATATAGGAATTGAGAACTATCATGCAGGGAATCATGCAAAAAAAGTATTTATGGTTTCTGTTGAGATACAAAGAATGTAATAATAATTATATTTCTTCTAATAAAAGCTTTCCGCATCGAAATGTGTTTGTTACTCCTAATATTCGCAATATGAAATATAAAATTATAATTGGACTATCAGCTATTCTCTATTTTACAGGTTGTTATAACAGGGAACAGACCCCTCGCCTTAGTGAGGCTGAAAAGCTAATGCAGAACAACCCGGATAGTGCATTAGCAATACTACAAAAACTCAAACCAGAAGGCAACCGGGCTGAACAGGCCAGATATGCATTGCTCTATTCCGAAGCTTTGGAAAAAAAACAAATGAAAGTTACTGACGATTCATTGATCCGCCAGGCTTGGCAATATTATAAACATTACCCCAAAGATTTACGTCACCAGTGTAAAACTCTATATTATTGGGGAAGAATTAAATTACGCACAGGTGATAAACCGGGAGCATTACGTCTTTTTCTCAAAATAGAAGAGAAACTGACAGATACCGATGAATCTTATTACAAAGGGCTTTTATACAGACAGATCGGTGAAGTATATTATAAACAAATGAACTACAGCCGGGCATATCATTATTTCCACGAAGCCAGAAATAATTTCCGCCAATCGGGTGATATCCAGGAGGAGACAAAGGCAACCCTTGACATGGCAGCCGCTACTTTTCACTCAAAAGATATAGAAAAGCAATAAGGCTGTATTCGGCGGCTCTTGACTTAGATGAACATAATAACAGTAATCTGATAGAAGTCAGCCTTACTAATCTTGCATCACTATATGTGATATCCAAACGGCATATATCCAATGACCTGTTACAGCGAATCGAACTTTCCGCCCGACAGGATACGGTATATGGATATCACACATTGACAGATGTAAGTCTTTTGAAGAATCATATAGACAGTGCACGGTATTATCTGGAGCTTGCAAAGGCGCACACTACTGATATTTGCGACATGGCAGAACTACAATACACTGCATACCATATCGAAGCGCAGGCTAAAAATTTTGAAAAAGCAACGGACAATGTACATCGCTATATCTACTTGAACGATTCAATAATGCGCTCAAACATGCAATTCTCCGCCGGTATGGTCGAGCGGGACTATTTTAAAGAGCGAACAAAATTCGCCCAATACAGAATGAAAAACCGGACTGTCTGGGAAATAGCTATAGCAGCCGCTACCTTTTTTATTATTGGAATTGCCTGGTATATCGTCCGCCAACGTTTACGCATGCAACGTGATCGTACCAACCATTATTTGTTATTGACAGAGAAAGCCAATTCCGAGTACAAGGCTCTTACTGAACGCGTGAAAAAACAGCAGACTACGGAAAGTTATTTAAGAGGATTGGCTGCTTCACGCTTTGACATTGTCGATAAACTTGGAAAGACCTACTATGAACGTGAAAATACAACATCGCAACAGTCAGTCATATTTAATGAAGTAAAGCAGATAATTACAGATTTTGCAGAAAACAATGGCATACTGCAAGAACTGGAAAAAATCGTAAACACTTGTCATGACAATGCCATGTACAAGCTCAAGGAAGATTTTCCGACCATGAAAGCTTCCGACACCAGGTTATTATGCTATATTTTTGTAGGATTTTCACCGCAAGTAATTAGCTTATTCATGAAGGATACGGTGGCTAATGTATACGCTCGCAAGTCACGGCTCAAATCACGTATTAAATCTACGGAAACAGCTAATAAAGAATTATTCTTAAGCCTTCTGGGATAGGTATTTCAACTTTATACTAGGTTCCAATGACTAATGCATCATCCGGTAATTAAATCTAGAATATGTTCAGATTGTTTTTGCCATAATACCGGAATGATGTAATTGTAGAATGGTTTTGTCATGGAGGTAAGCCATAACAGGTTTAATTCTCCTGGGAGGTATGTCCGGAAAGTATGAAGATGCTTTCATTATAATATCTGTTACTATTCCAGTCAATTGTCAGAAACTTATTGATTGCCCTATATTTTTTAAGGTTGTAAATCATCTGTTAGCGTCGTGTTAGAAAAATAAGAAGAACGAAGTCTTTATGTTTCTGTATTATAATGTTTTATGCAATGCGGACGTTAGATTTGTGGTTTCATTTTGTAACTCGTGATTTATGTGTTATTACTTTTGCAACCAGGAAAAACAAAACAGATGTGATAATATAAAACTGTTTCTTGTTCATTAAAATACTTCATTTTTACAGGTTGCACGTAGAATAAGAACAGTCTTATTATGATGACACAGCTTTTCATCCGTTTACTTTGGGTGCATGTTTTGTTTATCCACTTAAAGTTTGAGTTATCCTAGTTTGAATTATGAATTTGAATAGAAAAAAGTACTTTTTATGTTTTGCCTGTGTCTTGGCCTGCCTTGTGTATTCAGACAAGGTTTCCGCGCAGTTTTATTCTGTCAGAACCAATCTGGTGGGTTTAGGTACGGGGAATCTGAATGTGGAGGGTTCCATGGCTTTTTCCACGCATTGGTCCGCCCATCTTCCCGTACAGTACAATCCTTTCCGTCTTTGGGATGACGGCAAGCTTAAAAACTTCACAGTCCAGCCTGGTGTGCGTTATTGGATGCGCGAAACTTACGGAAGGGGTTGTTTTATCGGGCTCCACGGTGTGTTCTCCATATATAATGCGGGTGGTCTGTTCGGACATCGCTACCGTTACGAAGGCACAGCTTTCGGCGGCGGGCTTTCTGCGGGGCTGGTGCGCCCCCTTTCGCGTCGCTGGAATCTGGAGTTCGAACTGGGTCTCGGTGTTGTCTGGGCCGACTGGGAACGTTACCGTTGCGTGAACTGCGGTAAGCGTACCGGCAAGGGCTCCGGTGTCTATGTGACACCCACACGTACCGCCGTTAATCTGGTTTATCTTTTCTGAAACCATCTTATCTGTTGAAACAAGATATAAAAAGTTGAATGATGAATAAGTATCTCAAATCCCACATAACGGCCGCCGCTTTCTGCGCGGGAGTGTTACTGGCCGTGTCCTGTTCCACTTCCCGCGAACCGCGGACTATGCGGCTGTTTATGCAGTCCGGCCGTCCTAATATTTTTCTTCCCCACGAGGAGAGCGCACCTTCCGGAGTGCTTGCCGAACAGGTGGGGTTCACCACTTCTTCGGACACTCTTCCCGGTGAGTTCGAAGAGGTCTCCGACAGTACGGATGACGTATGGAAAACCATACACCTGGGCGGTGTTGACATCGTCGCTGCACGCACGGTCGTCAAGCAGGTCACCATGCGGGAAGGTTCCGTGCGTTTGGAATTCAATATCCATGTCCCTTCCCTCCTGATTGACAGTTGCTGGCGTGTCACACTCACCCCGATGCTCTGCACCTCTGACAGTTCAGGCTTCCCGCTACCACCTGTTGTGCTTTCCGGTTCTTCCTTTACCCGCATGCAGGAAGCGGACTATAAGGCGTACAGGCTGTTTCTTAATGGAATTGTCGATCCTTCGGCTTATGATAATGTGTATCTTGACCGTAAAGGCATCAATAAGGATATCGCCCGCCGGCAGAGGTTCTTCTATGAACTTTACGGCAAGGAGCGCGACCGTCAGCTTGCCTACGAGAAGTGGAAACGCCTTGCCCTTGAACGCCAGAATTTCTGGAACACGCGTACGCAGGCCAACCGTGCGACACTCCGTCACCGCCTGGAACGCAAGCGGATCGAAGAAAGCGTACGGCGCTATGTGGCTGGTCGTGACACGCTCGGGTTGTGGGCCTCCTATGACCGTAAATATCATCGTACGGCCTCCTTTTGGCCGATGTACCGGCTGGAACGCGAGCTTACCGCCGATCGTGTACCTTCGAAATTCCGTGACCTTTATAACGGGGGGGCGCAGCCTGTCCGACATACACAACTATGTCCTCACCGCCACCGATTCGATGGACATCTCCCGCCACCGTTATTTCTACGACCGGATTGCCGAAAATGAGATGAATGACCGTAACCGTGATGAAATCCGCCGGCGTATGATTCCCTTCCCCTATATCGACTCCGTGATGGTCCGCCAGAATTCGGATTCAGTTTCCGGACATGATTATATCTACAACTATGTATATTCTCTGCCCGTCACCGATGGAATGAAAAAGCTCCGTGTGCGGCTAGAGTCTATCGTGGAAGCCACCGACCGCAGCACATGGCGGCCTGCCGCCTCGGACACGCTGCTCTTCATTGTGGCCTCGCTTAGCGACCTGGTTGACCGTTCCGCTCTGGACCAATATGTCATAGCTTCTGCGGAGACAGACTCTCTTGCGGCAAGCGGTCCCGTATATACTCCGCAGGGAGAAGAGTATGCCGAAGCCTTGCGGCTCCTTTCAGAGCGACAATACCGGCAAGCCTTGCCGATATTGGAAAAACGGCCTGACTATAACACCGCCCTTTGCCTGACACAGCTCGGTTATCATAAAGAGGCTTCCGCTCTTTTAGACCAGTTACCCGTAGATTCCCGCAAGGAATACCTGCATGCTGTGGTAAGCGCCCGGCAGGGCGATGATTACTTAGCAGTGGAACATATGCTTGCGGCCTGCCGCATGAATCCCAATCTTGTCCTGCGTATTCCCCTGGATCCGGAACTGTCGGACCTCATTCCCAAGTTCTTCGGGCTCCGTATGGAACTGGACAGGATAGCGGAAGGGAAATAGTAAAAAGTAGAAAGAACAAAACAGGAAAAAAAGTATAAGTACGAATTAAATATTAACAAGTGTTTTATTAGTGTTTATTTTTTTATTAACAATTTAATTACAATGATTATGAAAAAAAGTTTGTTAAGCGTGTTTACAATGGTTGCTATGGCTGCAGCATTCACCGCGTGCAGTAACGATGACATCGAAGTGCCTGACGTAAAGAACGGGGAAGCGAGAAGCGTATTCATGAAGCTGGAGTTGCCGACGCTGACGAGATCGACCGAGCCTCCTGTAGCCTCGGGAACGGTTGCTACGGTAAGTAATCTGCATGTATACTTCCATGACGGGACCAGCATTCTGAAATATGTGAACGCGACTACAACCACTCCCATCACGATTGCGAATCTGACTACCGGTACCCAAATAACGGATGTACCCGCGGCGGCTACCACTGTAACGGTATGTGGTAATATTCCTGCCGGAACTTCATTGCCTACAGGTGGAACCGTAGCTGCATTGAAAGCTGTACAACTGGAAATCACAAGCCAGTCTGCAGTTGCGGATGTGGTGTTGAGCGGCGATGACAAACCCCTGCAGACATGGACTACCGGTAGTCCGGCCCTGCCTTATGCCCCTGGAATAACGGACGGTGACAAGTATGCCGAAGTGGAAATCGGTCCTGCCGTGGCACGTGTCGAAATCGAAGGTCTGGCGACTACGGCCTCCAGTGCGGTGGATGGTTTTACGCTGGAAGGAATCTATGTGAATAACTTCTTTGAAAAGTTCAACCTGGCCGGTACCGTTGTGGGAACGAAAGTACAATATGGTGCTACTCCTGCTGCCTATGCTCAAGGACAGGGGCTTTACACCCCTGCTAACGCTGGAAAACTCTTTGACCAGTCTGCCGTCGCTGCTACAGGTATCCCAAAGGAAGTCATTCCGCCAACTGCAGGGCAACGTTGGGCATATCAGGTTGTTCCTAACGGTAACAGTACTGACGCGAACGAGCAACTCCAGCTCGTATTTAAGTTGAGTAATTTGGCTGCTAAGGCCGGCAGCAGCGTGAATTTCGGCACAGGTGACCAGTTTATCACCGTGAGAGGATTCAAAGATGGCAGTGGCAATATTGTAGAACTGGAAAAAGGAAAGATTTATACTATCTCGAAAGCCGACTTTACATTTGACGAGAGCAACCTTTCCACAATACCTAATACCAGTGCTGTCAGCGTTTGGTTGAAGGTGACGGTAAAAGCCTGGACGGTCGTTCCTGTCAAGCCTAATCTCTAACTGTCATACCATCAAGGTATATTGTATTTGTTTGTTTCTTTTACAAGTCCGTTTGCGTAGAGGAGATTTTTAGCTCATTTTACTAGTTCACCAGTTCCTCTCGCACGGCGGAATGTAAGCAGGTCGTGGGTGTCTTTTGCCCTGACCTCACGACCTGTATTTCTATAACCTGTTAAATCATAACACGTATATTCATATAAAGTCATAACCACAGTTATTCACCTAAAAGATACTACGCATGAAATTGTATAAAGCTATACGCTTCCTGATGTTTTCCGGTATTTTAACCTTAGTCTTGTCGGGGTGCATCAGGGAGTCCCTGGAGGGCTGCCCTCTGGATACCCTGTTACGATTTACCTACAAGCCTCGCGGCTCTGCCGCTGACCTTTTCGGAGAGCGTGTTCAGAGGGTGAGGCTGTGTGTGTACCGTCCCGATGGCAGTATTGAGCATATGCAGACGCTGGAGAAGAGTGAACTTGACCGTTTGCAGGGTGTTGAGATGTATCTGCCGCAGGGAAACTACACTGTCGTGCTCTGGGCGAATGCTTCGGATGCACAGACCAAGCTCGGCGGCTTTTCCGAAGGAGAAACCATAAGGAACCTTTCCGCCTCACACCCGCATGCGGAGACTTCCGCTTCCATCCCCACGCTTGATCGGCTTCTTTTCGCTGTCACGCCACTTACGGTCAGTGAGCACGAGACTGGAGACCATACTGTCAATTTCAGCCCCGGCACTATCCGTGTAAGTCTTCACCTTGATGGTGTGAGCGTGCAGCCTGTGGTACACATCACGGGCATGGAGTCAGCCTTGCGACCGGTGTTCGACGAAACCTCGGGCACATGGCGTCTCCAGTCCGTAAGCCGGAACAAGACATTCCAGCCTGCCGTAGCATATGATGTCACCAACCGCCATGCTAATGCCACGACTGACATCCCCCGTTTCAAGGCCGATACCCCCGGCATGGTGGAAATTATCGATCCCACCACGGGAAACCATATCGTGCCCCCGATTTCGTTGGCAGGGCTTATTGCCCGCTACCACATACCGATGGAGGAAGATATTGAAGTAACCATTCCTATCGAGATTACCTTTACAAACGGTCATGCGAAAATAACGATCAGGAATTGGGAAAATCAGAATGTAAAACCCGGAGGAGTGTAAAAAACGCACCGGTCAATCATGAAATGCAAATCATAAAACAATATATTATGCCAAGTAGTTCAATCATCATACCGTTCCGCAACCTGCTGTCGGTCCTGTTATTACTGCCGCTCGTACTTTCGTGCCGGCAAGACGAACTCATTCTTCCTGTTCCGCCCGTGTCCGGCAAAGGTGAGACGGCCGAAGTGACACTTTCTGTCAGGATTCCCGATTTCCGGGCGGCGAATACTCGTGGTGTAGACGAGAAAGGGATAACAGAGATTACCGTACTGATGTTTGCCGATGAAGGCGGTACGGAGAAAGTCAAGGTGAAATATGATATTCCGGGCAGCTCGTTGCATACACTTTCAGGCTCTTCGGATACGAAATACTTCTCTGTGCCCGTTATTGCGGGCAGATACAAACGTATAGCTCTCATAGCTAATGCCCAAACAGAACTGGCAAATATAACAGCCGGTTCCACCTATGACGCTCTTAAGCAAGTGGAAGTCGTGGGTAGGTTCGGACAAGAAGGTACGGGCACATACATACCCATGTACGGCGAGCATGCCCCGGCGGGAGGCTTTGAACTGAAAGCCGGTGTGTCGCAAACCATTGCGCAGGAAATACCGCTTATCCGCATGCTGGCGAAGGTGGATATCATCAATCCTACAACTTCGGGAGCCACGACAGCTGCGGGAAAGGTTTACTTCGTCAATTCCGTAGGCAACGGACGCGTTTGGGTAGATCTTGCTACATACAATACCACCGCTTCACAATCGGGATACATGACTCCCACACTGCCTGCCACATCGCAGCCAGCAGTCAGTGGCGGGCACCCGCTTGAGGGAACTGCAAACACCGCATCTCCGAATGTCATCACTTATTATTTGAATGAACAGTCGGCTATCTCCGGCGGCAGCCGTCCTTGTATAGTTATAAATCTTGCCTATCAAGGAAGAGAATACTACTACTGAATGGATTATACATGGGACGGTATCAAGGGCGGTGGCACGAGTCCTTACGAAAAGGGTAAATACATGCCCATTCTGCGCAACCACCGCTATATTTTCACCATCAAGGAAGTGAAAGGGCCGGGGTTTGCCACTTTGAACGAGGCTGTAACCAGCCCGGACAACTTTACCAACCATAACATCGTAGTAGTGCCCATCGTGATAGACGCATTCACAGATATAACGTTCAATGAATTGGGGCATTTCTTGGCAGTGACCCGAACGGCGATGACACTTCAAGGCAAGCACGATGCCACAAGCACACAGAACAAATTTTCTGTGCGCACCAATTACCCCAGTGGGTGGAAGGTCGGTGCCTATAATGCCGACGGAACAACAATTTCAGTTTCTAATTCATGGCTGAAACCCAGTCAAAACAGTGGGGCGGCTGGCGCCACTCTCACCAATCCGGTTACGGAGGAATTGCAGGCCATCACGAATGGCAAGGGATTCAAGGATGGTTATCTGGAGATACGGGCTGGACGACTTTATACTAAAATCAATATTAAGCAGATCGGTACGCCTTTGGATTATGTTGCCGAATATAACCTCGCCGGTGGCTCTATCTATAATTCTCCTTTCATTTCTTCCGTTCCTCCGGGTATTTCTCCCACTGCAGCCCAGACTGACCCTAATCTTCATTGGGCTTCGAGCCATAGCAATGACCAATCCGGTTATTATAATTGGTACGTGCTCACAGGAGAGAATAATGATACTTACAATCCAAATGCCAAGAAGCTCTTTGATGATGTCTTTTTTAAACTGGGGCATCCCGGTTATGGTTACCACCTGCCTTCCCGCTGGGAGTTGACGGGCGTTTTCTCCTACAGCGGTAATACCCAATATGATTCCCCTACTAATACTTCTAATGTCAACGAGGCTATTGAGTTCGGTGGCATCAAAAAAACTTTCGCCAACGATTATTTCTCTTCGGGTAACGGTGTTTGTTACGCTCTGCGTTTCAAACAAGGTACCGGTAATCCTATCGATGATTCTTCCCTATCCGATTTCCCTCTTGCTACTGATAATAATATGGTTTGTGCTTACCGTTACACCCGCGTGGGTTCGTTTGCCAACCATGACTTTACTTCCCTATTGAAAGTGGATTGTGTTTACTTGGGCAGCGCATTTACAGGAAACATTAGCACTATCAATAATGATTCTTGGTGGGATAGCCATACTTCCGAGGCTGTCGTTCGTATTTTTCCGGCTGCCGGTTATATCTCCTTCCCAACGTTCATTTCGAGTGGTTTGCTCGAAGCCCGAGGCGAATATGGTCGGTATTGGTCGAGCACGGAGTTTCCCAGCCTCCTCGGCAATGCTTGGAACGTGTCTTTCTACTCGTACTCTGCGTTCGCGAACTACAGAGACGTTAAACACCACGGGTTTTCCGTTCGTCTGTTCGCCGATAAATAAGTAAGACGGTATATGACCGATGCAATTTAGTTTGTAAGAAAGTTGATATAAAAAATAGATATATTACTAAAAAAAGAAGAAAAATGAATATAGGATTTCAGACTTCCGGTTTATCCGGTTTCACCCGTGTGGCATATCTGTGGAGGCGACATGCCTCAGCTGTGCTGTGGATTGCAATGGCGGCGCTCCTTCCGACCGCTTGCAGTGATGATGCGGAGCAGTCGGTGCCGCAAGCGAACGGACATACAGCCGTTATTTACCTGAACTTTAAAACCGGTGCTTCAAAACAGGCTGCTGAAATGAACACCTCGCAAAGTTCCGAAACGCGTGCGCCGCTGACACGTGCTATAGATGAAAATGGAATCAATACTGTAGATGTACTTTCATTCAAGGTTGATCCTGCAGATCCTACGAATATAAAGAAAGGTACATTCTTCTACCGTGCACAGGGTACATACGATATCGGCACACAAACCGTACGTGTACAGCTGATGGGAGCTCCCGAACATCAGACACTCGTGGTGCTTGCCAATGTCCGTGAGCAGGTGAATACCCTTGCTGCTGCATTCGGAGAACAGAAAGAGGGGGTAATGAACCGCCTGGCATTCGATGTCGGAACGGATGCCGCACCCGACTTTACGAATGGCATACCCATGTGGGGCGAGCTTCCCAACCAAGCGGTGGGCGAAGGTTTCTCTCCCTCTGGCGATCCCCAAGAGGTGACGATGATACGTGCGGTAGCTAAGTTCACGCTTATCAATCCTCTTGAATCCGACCTAAAAGGCTTTTTCTATTATTACAACGATCTGCGGCTGTACAATTACCGGGCAAAAGGACGCATTGCACCGGACAACTATAATGTGACGGGCAAGCAAGTGAATACTCCCACCGTACCCGTCGGGGCACGGCAGACACGGGGTACATTCACCTCATTGAACAGCGATGTGTCACCCGGGAATATCGGTATTTTCAACGGCTCACAAAAGACGTTCTACCTGTGCGAGGTGGACAACAAGAACCGCCCCTCGGGCGGGAATGCGCTGGACGACCTTTGTCTGGTTATGCACGTGAAGCCGTATCTCACCGGCTCTAAGCCGTCGGTAGACGGTTACTACCGCCTCGACTTCAAGGACTACGGTTCGGGAGTGCCGATGGATATTCTGCGTAATCATGAATATAAAGTACAAGTGGAAAGTGTGGACGGGTTGCCGGCCCAAACTCCCGAGGAAGCTTTCAAAGGAAACCATACCCTTAAATGCCGTATCGTGCCGTGGAACGAGGTACAAGAAGAAGTAATAGTACGAGGGAACAAACGGCTGACGGTGGACAAACGGGTGTTCGCTTTTGACGGTGATATCCAAATAGGTGTCGCTTCATTACCCGTAAATATAACTACAGAGAATACCAATTGGCAAATAACCGGAAAACCTTCATGGATTTCACTCAGCCAAACCTCGGGTACAGCGGGAGTACCAGCCACGGTTACTATTTCGGCAAACAGTAAGAACTTTACCCAGAATATGCGTAGTGCTGTCCTTTCCATACGAACAGGAAATTCTGCTAACGAATTGGAATATCGTTTGCATGTAAGCCAGCAACCGGCTTGTGGTTTCGGAAATTCCATGAAACTTATGCGTATCGGTGGCAGTAACTATCAGACTACCCGTATGGGTAATGGTGGTGTTTGTTGGATGATAGACGCCAGTAGGGAAGGAGGTCCTAATATGGCTGCTCGTCCTCGTTCATATTCTTTGGCACCAGCTATGGTCGGACCCATTTATTATGGCAGTATTCCCCAACGTGCCTGCCCCGATGGCTGGCGACTCCCTACGGCTTGGGAGGTTATTAATCTGATACAGTCTATAACAGGCTCTTATCCTGTTGTATTTACTCGATTGATAGAAAGCGGTGCGGGAATAGCTAAGTCTTTTCCAGCCATATCTGCCCCCGATGGTGGATATGAAGAAGGCGTTTTAGCTATCTGGACACAAACTCCAATGATATATTCATCACCTCAACGACATTCTCCTGCCTCTGTATTACATACAGGAATATATTGGAATCCTGATATCGGAGCTGGAAAAACAGCGCCCACATATAGGGTTAATCGTAATAGATGGGCCTTAATGCATGGTGCCGGTAATGACATTCATAGTCCGGCCGGGTTACCTGCAGGGTTTAATGAATATTATGGTTATCATTATCTGCTGGGCGGTAGTGTCCGTTGTGTGCATGACCAGTAATTTAACCATTAAACAAACAGCACCATGAAACGATCAACTGTTTTAGTCTTTTTGTTTGGACTGTTTTTGGGGGGCTGTGGCAGTTCCCGTCAGGGCGGTGAAGAGGCGGAAGTTGTGCGACATTACGAATGTCTGCTGCGCGCCCTTGCAACAGATGATTCCTTAACTCTTCGCCGTGAACAGCATTACGTAACGGATACGCTTTCGTCTGATGTGTCTTTTGCTTTTTCGCACAGGCACAAATATTTGTATTCGTGGACTGATTCTTATATTTTTTACAATATGATGATGAAAGCTGGGAAAGCTGAAGTTACGACTAAGCTGGCTACCTATCGCTTTTGCAGAGATGTCAAGCGTCTTGCAGCTCGTATGCTTGATGCAGGCAAGGAAAAACAACTGGAAGAAATGTTACGTATCGTGGCTACCCGACTACAGGAGCATGGTATGAATGATGCAGCGGCTGTCACTGCGGCAGCCGTTATGGGCATCGATGTTGATCCCGCCTGTCCGGGAGACATTGCTCGCCGCCTGCTTACCCGCCTGCTGCTTGCAGGAAAAAAAGCCCCGCGTCTCTCCCATACAGTACCGTTGGTGGCAAGCGGTCCTACATTACTATTGTTCTATGAAACGGATTGCCCTAACTGTGAAGCTGTCCTACGTGACCTCTGCGGATTTTACACTACCTTGAAGGACAGGGGAGTGCGAGTGCTGTCTATTGCTTCCGACGAAGACGAGCATATCTTTTCTTCCCGCGCCGCTTCCTTGCCATGGACAGAGAAATGGTACGATTCTCGTGGTTTTTATAGTCCTGATTTCGAAAATTACGGTGTGGCATCTACGCCTACTCTGGTCGTGGTAAACCCTGATGGCCGGATTGCCGGTTCCTATCACACACTGGAGGAAACAGGGCTGATAAGCATACCTTAACCTGTTAACCTACGAAAGCATGACACATATGACAGACACTTTTTGTTTTCTGACACGAATTCCCAAGCTGTATAACCGTGTCCCCGGAAAAGCCTGGAATGCTTCCCGCCAGAGTTATGAAAGTCATAGACCGTATCGCAAGCGCAGGCGTAAATATACCCTAGGATTTCTTATACTCCTTATGTCAATCCTTCTTACCCTGATGCTACTCTTATCCAACAGTTAGTCTATTTCGTAAGGAAATTGTATAACTGTCGGGCTGCGAAAACTGGCCGACACTTCAATATGAACATTTAATGCATACATCTATGAATGATTTTTTAAGTAAAAATGACAGGGCTATCCTTGAGACTGAACTAGCCCTGCTTTGTTCACGGATTCAGCTCTATTATTTGATCCGGTGGCGTGTCTGGCGTAACCGGGACATCTGCAAAATGGATGAAGCCAGAAGAAGGCTTATGTTATTCTCTGACATGCGAAGCGAGTTCATTGCACGACTGGTCGGTTCCCGACCATATGAACCATATGTTCTTCTCAGTATGCTTTACAGGCAGGAACTGGCATTGGTGGAATATATTCTGGACAAATATCCTGACCTGATGCTCATGCCCGAACAGGAAATGATAAGGGTTATGGAAGAGGCGGAAAAAGAAATAAAGCCGGAACAAACAGACACAGTGAGTTTATATTAGTGCAGTAACATTAAGCCTTTTCATAAAACAATATTTTTCATTTTATATCATTTTATAAACCATAGACTCCATTGTGGTGTAAATCTTGTAAAAAAGATCAGATAAACAGTAATTTGTATAAGTCTGTTTTGGGGGGTGTTGTCTATTTTTGCAAATAGATAATAAACATGTAAACACATTAAGAATTGAATATATGAATATTATAAATTACGAGATCTTATTATCATTAGCCACATGGTAGCATTCATCGACAAAAGAATCGACTGTTCGATAGTGGCATGGATTAGTGGTGAAGAGTATCACACTACATTGGTGACTTTGGACTATATTTGCTCTGTGGAAGATGGTTTGATTATGATTGCTGTGAAACTGAATAAAAAAATATATTAAAGTCCGTTTTAACTAGTTATGCAATATCTTAAAACATATACTATGAACATAAAAATGCAATGTTACAACCCGCTTGTATGTTCTTGACAAAAAAGCTGGACTTGTTATGGGCTTACGGTCAAGTAAGGGATATTAGATGGAAGTGAACGTCCATTATTTAGAAAACAAATAAAAGAGGTATTTCCTTAATGCTATTTCTATGTAATATTTAAAGCCTGGTATATGTAGTCCGGTTACTGTGTAATTCTTTTACCGTATATGATGAAAGAACGGTTCTAAGGTCATGAAAGTCTGACAACTAAGAATAGATGTCAATGAGCCTTTTATTCATTTGGGATGTTTGAAGGAGACATTCTGAAAAACGATATTCATTTATAAGACTTCTGAAAAAATGGGACTAAGGTTTAAGATTCTTATCGGTTACAGCATACTGATTACCCTGCTCGTCTTTATTGTATATCTATTCCGTCAGGAACAGATAAAACACAATACCCTGCAAAAAGCGGAACAGGAAATGGTTTATACCCACAAGTTAGTGGAAAGGACGTACATGCACCTTTGGGAGCTGACTACACAAGCCGAACTGGTAAGCGTATGGAGAGAGGCTGATCAGGAACGTTACCGTGTGAAAAGAAGGGAAGTCTGCGATACATTACAAGTGTTGAGAGATTATGTGCATGCCCCGGAACAGGAAAGACAAATAGATACCCTCTGTTTGCTGTTGCAAGAAAAAGAATTCCTGCTCTCGGCTGTCATGAATACCTTTCTGCAATTACAGGAGACCGGTAATTTTGTCAGAGAAAAGATACCGGTTATTGTTTCCCGGATAGAGCGTATCTCACCTCAAAAACAAACGATGAATGCTATGCAATCTTTCGCCGCCTCCAAAATGAAAAAAGGGTTACGGTCTATCTTCCATAGAAAAGAGTCCAGATCAGCTTATCCGGAACAACGGGAAAAAGTTGCCAGGGAAAAGGAAACGGATACCAATCCAGTCTCTTCTCCCGCAGGACTGCTTTATTCATTGGATAAAGAAGTCATGGAACAACAGCAGGAACAGCAGCAGAGGCTTCTTTTACAGATGGACAGTCTTTATAATAACAATCTTGTATTGAACCGGAAATTAAATAATTTAGTAAAGGATTTCGAAGAGGAAACCAACCGGCGTTTATTCCAAAGATATGGGCAATCCATATCCGGCAGGGAAAGTTCTTTTTTTACTTTTGCAGGTCTTACCTTTTTTGTCTGCATGTTAATTATTGTACTTTATGTCATTATCCATCGGGATGTGAAAAGGCGTTCCCGCTATGAAAAAGAATTGGAAGAATCAGATAAAAAGAACAAAGAATTGCTACAGTCTAAGAAGAACATGATGCTCTCTATCGCCCATGACCTACGTTCCCCATTGGCGATCATCAAGGAAAGTGCAGAGCTGTTGCCCCGATTGGAAGAAAAAGACAAACGCGATGAATTTGCAGCGAACATATGCCACTCTTCCGACTATATGCTCAGTCTGGTAAATACCCTGCTGGAGTTTTATCTGCTGGATACCGGACAAATCCAACTGAATATGATGCCCTTTTCATTATCAGTATTCTTCAGAGAAACGGCAAAGAACTACACCTTGCTGTCAAAAAAGAAACGCCTCAGGTTTACTACCCGTTTTGAGAATCTAAATGTCATCGTAAACGGTGACCGGGCACAACTGCAACAGATCATTAATAATTTGCTGTCTAATGCTTTGAAATTTACAGAAAAAGGGACAGTCACTTTGACTGCGGAATATAACAATGAAAAATTACGTATTTCAGTGCAAGATAGCGGTCCGGGCATGACAAAGGAAGAGTTAAAACGAATATTTAATGCCTTTGAAAGACTGGATAATGCAAAGCATACACCCGGCTTCGGATTGGGGTTGGCGATCACCTCCAAACTCATACAATGGATGAGTGGTGAGATCTCGGTGGAGAGCCGTATCGGAAAAGGAAGCACTTTCTCCGTATTCCTTCCCTTTCCGGTTGCCGACAATAATTCCGTTCAGGAAGAAACTAGGCCGTTTGTCGGTGTCCATTTAGAAAATATCCGCGTGCTGGTCATTGACGATGACCTTATCCAACAGAGGATAACTCGTGAAATGTTCTCTCAGAACCGGGTGGCATGTGATTGCTGTACCAACTGTTGGGAGCTGACAAATTTGTTAAAGAAAAATAATTATGACTTGCTACTGACAGATATCCAGATGCCGGAAATGGATGGTTTCGGTGTTTTGGAAATACTCCGTTCTTCTAACATAGAAAAAAACAAAAACATACCGGTCATCGCAGTGACTGCCCGCTCCGATGATGATAACGAATATCTATCCGAAGGTTTTGCAGGAAGCATACACAAGCCTTTTACAATGAAGCAACTGATGGATGTCACCAGGAAGATAGTCGGTCAAAAGGAAGCAACAGATCAGAGCCCTGACTTTTCAGTCATTCTCTCCGGGGAGGACAACCGGCAGGAGATGTTGCGCTTATTCATAGCGGAAGCACGGAAGGACGTGGATTCGATAGTTACAGCCATAAGCCAAAATGATTTGAAAACCGTCCAATCCATCCTGCATAAAAATCTGCCTCTCTGGGAAACCGTTCATATAAACTATCCGTTAATGCAATTGAGGAAATTGGTAACTACAGCTACAGGTTCATGGACAAAAAGACAAATAACAGATATACAGGAGATCATCCGTTCTATGAAAGAAATTATTGATTTTGCAGAACATAAATTACAGGAGGAAAAACAATGAAAAGTATTCTGATTATAGAAGACGATATTATTTTCAGCCGTACCATCGGTAACTGGCTGGTAAAACAAGGCATGAGGGTGGAAAGCGTAACGAAACTTTCCGATGCGAAGAAATCCGTTAGGGAAAAGGAATACGATCTGATACTGGCAGACCTGCGTCTGCCGGATGGAAACAGTACCCTCTTTCTGGAATGGCTGAATGATGAAAATTATACGATCCCTTTCCTTATCATGACTAACTACGGACAGGTGGAAAATGCGGTGCAAGCCATGCAACTCGGCGCCGTCAATTATCTGTGCAAGCCTATTCGGCCGGATAAGCTTTCGGAGGCTATCTTTAATGTGCTCAGCAAGTCTCATGAAGAGAATGAATTTTACCGTGGTGAAAGTCCGCAAGCCTTAGAACTCTATAAAAAGTTGAAACTGGTTGCCCTTTCAGACTATTCTATTTTGATCCGTGGAGCATCCGGTGTGGGTAAAGAACATGTGGCAAGAGAAATTCATGACCAGAGCCACCGCCATAGTAAGCCGTACATTACTGTTGATTGCGGGGCAATCCCCGAAGAGCTTGCCGCTTCCGAATTCTTCGGTCATCGTAAGGGAGCCTATACCGGAGCAGAAAGCGATACACCAGGTTTGTTTCGTGCTGCCGATGGCGGCACCTTGTTTCTTGATGAAATCGGTAATTTGTCTTATAAGACACAAACTCTTCTTTTGAGAGCTTTGCAGGAAAAAACATACAAGCCATTGGGCTCTACCCATGAATATGCCTTTAATATACGGCTTATCGCAGCTACCAATGAAAATCTGGAGAAGGCCATCAAGGAAGGACGGTTCCGGGAAGACTTGTTCTATCGCCTAAATGAGTTTACCCTTACCCTTCCCCGACTGTCGGAATGCAAGGAAGATATTCTGCCGATGGCAAACTTTTTTCTGAGACGTGCCTCAGAAAAACTGAAACGTCATTTCCAAGGTTTCGACCGTCTCGCAGAAACGGCTCTTGAACAATATCCTTGGTTCGGAAATATCCGTGAGCTGAAAAACACGATAAACTGTGCTGCATTGATAGCCGAAAGTCAATGGATTACGGTAAAAGACCTGAGTTTGGATCTTTCGATAGAGACGGAAGAAGAACCGGAAGATGCAACGGAACAGGAAAAGGAGAAAGTTATACTTCTTCAGACACTGGAACGAACTGGTAATAACCGTTCAAAGGCAGCCAAGATGCTAAAATTAAGCCGTACTACGTTTTATGAGAAATTAAGGAAATATCATATTATCTGATGGCGTACAAAAATCTGTGTACTCCCCGTACAAAGTGTAAGGCTAGATGAACAACTGATGCTTACAGTTGAAATCCCGTTTTGTATTCTATGTTGTTGATTTACAGGAAAATTATTAATTTTCGAGAAAAATATCCGGTAAGGTATGAATCTTGGTCTTAATCTTAGATTCGGACATGAAATTAAAGTGTGTATGATGTCGCACGAAACATATATATCATTAACGTGGAATTTTTCGGTCTCGAGGAATGTATTTTCAATTATAAGTTATGTTATATGTGTTGTTCTTCAAATAGTTTTTATGTTTGTTACTTTTAAGTTACCTACAACAATACGATCCGATTTTATCACCTGTATTATAGGTAAATATGTTTTGTAATTGGTTAGATCGCCCACTAACCTTCAATATCCAGATTTTATTTATTTTGTTGATAATAGGAAGCAATATCGCTTAGTTTCAATTCTATTAATTCCTCTGATTTTTCCATAACTTTTACTATCTTCCATTCCGGCATGAGCAATAAATCAGGATATTGTTCAAGAATATATTCGACCAATACTAATTCACGACGGTAAAACTCATTAAGATGAAGATAGTATTTATACAGCTGTTCACTACTCTGCCCTACCGCAAATTCACTTCTTATATTGGATAATTGCATTAGTTGTTTCTGGGCCTCACGAACTTTCCGTTTATTTCGATGATGCCAGATACGCCACTATATCAAGTAGTATAATTGAATTCGTGAACAGAGTAATGCAAGTGCTATTTTAAAGTTATCAATACTCTTACATATAAATAAATCATCCATATTCATTAATGTAGACACTTGTTTTTTTATATTTATATTCATATACAATAGCAAGCCAATTTCCATCCTTATTCAGTCAATATAGTCACAAGAAATAATAGAACGAACAAAAGAACAATAATGATGAAAACAATAAGAAATTTTAGAATATTCCACCATCCACGTTTTGGATTTTGCCGAATAGCTGGACGAGAATTATTCCATGCCTTCCCGGGAACTCGATTATACAATCTGGGGATTTGTGTCAGATAAGAGTTCAGTAACAGCAAATTATTTTTAGCTCCCGGGCAGGATAGCTCAGAGTACCCGATATGCATATCTGTGTAGGCTGATAAATAAAATAAGTTCATCGTACTTGTATCATTCTGTGTTAAGACTAAAGCTCACTTCTAATGAGAGTTGTTTCTTCCAATGTCCGGTAAGAACCCACCACACACCCATTCGAATCCACGACTACAAGTGTAGGTGTAAATGCCACGCCATAGGATTCAAAATCAGAACTATAGAAACCTTGAGGCTCATACCATTTTATCGCCCATGGTAACGAGGCAGCACGAGAGACAAAAGTTTCTTCGTTATCATCTGAAGCAATAGAGATCACCCGTATGTTTTTATCCTTAAGGGTAGGATAAAAGCCACAGAGATCACGCAGGACAGCCTCACAGTTAGGACAATCCGTTTCATAGAACAACAATAATGTTGGGCCAGTTGACACTGACGGCACGGCATGGGATAAACGTGGAGCTTTTTTCCCTACAAGCAGCAAACGAGTGAGTAGACGGTAGGCAATATCACCCGGACAGGCAGCATTAGCCTCCACCCCCATCACGGCTGCCGCAGTAACAGCCGCCGCATTGTTCATGCCTAGCTCCAGCAACTGCCCGGAAACGATGCGTAGTATCTCTTCCAATTGTTTCTCCTTGCCGGCATCAAGCAGGCGCACAGCAAGACGTTTCACATCGGCGGAAATTTGCTCCGTAGCCGCGTTTAACGGGCTTCCTGATGTTGCCGAATCCTCTGCCGTGTATTGGTGGAAACAGTAAGAGTTTACCCATGCACACAGATAATCGCGCATATACGGCGAAGCCGATAGGCTGTCAACCGACAGCGTATCTGACACATAACGTTGCTCTTGGCGGAGAGATGCCATGTTGTTTGTCGTGAGGGCATGCAGCAGATATTTCTGATGCCGCATGATTTCGGTCTGCCTCCCCGCCTTGCCACACCCGTAGCAAAGCAGTAGCAGAAAGAGGGAGAGGAAAACAGGGAATTGATTCATAAAGCCTTTTTTAAAATTTGAATGAGACAACTTCTTACAGGTTTGTGCCTTACACCACACCTTTTACAGTGTCGAGTCGGGGCTCTCCGGGTTTGCCGGGTTTTCGTACCGGTGAGAACTTATTGCTGCCGCTTTCGGGTTTCTTATTCGTCGGCTGTCCCTGCCATTCGGTGAGACTGATGTCGCTCACTCATGATTTGCGACATTATTTCCGGCAGTGTACGGATAACGACGTGCATATCAGCCGATGATACGGTGTTCTCGTGCGCAATGCGGCGTGCCACTTCCTTTGTGTCAGCGGCTTTGCTTTGCCTATGGTCACTACTTGCGGATAATACTTCACAAGCTGATCTTTGAGCTGTGATTTCTGTTTTTTTATAGAATAACACTGTAACAAATTATTCAAGGGTTAAACAATAGCCTGCACCTCTTGCCAGACATGCCTCAGGATATGCTCCTGAGGAGGTATTGTCAAGGTTGGACTTTGACCATGCCGAAGTCCGACCTCGGCATCGCTTTTGCCGGGAAGATGCGGTCGAAACTTCTTCTTTGTCAATATTTACAACTCCATTGGCATCATAATCACATTTCCAGACGGACGGATCCATGAAGAAACTTGCACAACATCGACATGCCATAAACCCGATGCGGAATAGTGGATACCGATAAATCAATTTCTACGCACGAAACGAAGAGGGAGCAAATTCTCGAGATAAGCACCCAATCCTGACAGGTGAGGAAAATACATATTGAAGTAGCCAGTAGGTAATGATGGGTCATAAGTGATCAATTCTTTTGCACCCGGATAAAATTCATACTCATCTTTGCCGCCAATTCGCTTAGCCTTATAGTAATACCCTCCGCCACGCAATAAATTAGCAGACATATAACCATCCCGTTCCAACATAGTGGTATAAAATTGAGATTGCGTAAGTCGCCAGGGCATATCATAGGGACCAAACCAACCACGACTGCCCGAAGCCTTTCGCAATAATCCTTTTTTACCCCAACGCCCCCATAGCCATGAGACCAATTCTGTCCCGTGTCTGGATCTACCCACCAATAGATTGTCAGCCAATCTTTCGCTCTTTCGTAAGGGGTAGCATGTGTTCCGGGCTCTCTTAAATCAGTAGCAATTTGAATAATACTGTTTATGGGGCCATTATCTTTCGTAACAATCGGCATGCGTGCCATGTAGGCGGTTCCAACCTTGCCATCGGCGGCTGGTATTGCTAAGGCACCGGAATGCATACTAATGTCAGTAATCCACTGATGCGACCAAAACGCGGATATATGATCCTGTTGCTTTTGTATATAAGAAGCCAATCGCGGCAGTTGTCTTGTTTCCCAAGCCTGATAGTCGCCCGGCCAAAATTTGTCGGGAGTTCTGCCATTATAATACCGATCCCAATCCGGTGAAGGCTGAACAAGTGGACCGTTTGCATCATAAGTGGGAAAATAGGCAACCACGCCCGGATCCTTCTGCCATTGCAGCCATAGCTGCCTCCCCGTCCCTGCACCATCCGGAAACGTCGCTTTCCTCAGATTATAAACATCCGTGTACGTGGGGGCAGCCCAGCCTGCCGGCAAGCCGATTTTCTCAGGAGAAGCGAAATTGATTCCATTCCACAGATATCGTGGGTGCCCACCCGGCAAGGCGGACAATGTATGATCCGGCGTTCCTTCACGTGAATTCTCCAACATCCAGCACTGCCCGTTAGATCCGCCGAAACGGTGTGTGTAATAGTCGTTATTTCCGATGCGCATCTTCTTGGGCACCCCGTTCTTTCCGCAAGCATCGGGTTGAGAGAGATGAATCTTATAGGTCAGATTACCGGCCACGAGATTCATTACTGCCGTACGGTCTGTACGTCCGGGGTTCAACACCTACGGTAAGTGTCACGGTAGCCGGTGTGCCGTCGGTACCCGAATTTTGTGAAAGGGTTACCCAGTCAGGCTTGCCATCAATGCGCCAGCCGCCTGTGTTTTCCGTGCTGAGAGTGAGTGTCTGTGTACCACCTGTTTCGCCTGTCACATTAGGATCTCCGGGGAATGAGAATATTCTTTTGTCCACCTTCAGCCGTTTGTTCCCATCTACTTTAACCTCTCCCTGTACCTCGTTCCACGGAACAATCTTACATTTAAGTGTATACTTCCCCTTGAGCGCTTCTTCAGGTGTTGCTGCTCCCATGCTGCCGTCCCATTCCTTTGGTTCTATCACATAGTGATACCCACGCAATAAATCCATAAAACCACTACCAGGTGGTTGCATATAATCTCGAAAATCAAGACGGTGCCAACCACTCGCCGGACCTCCGAGAAATTGCACGACAAGGCAAGTAGCATCAAGTGCGGAGCCTGAATTTACTTTCGAATTGTCCGCTTCAAACATGTAAAACGATTCCTCGCCACCACTACCTGTCAAAGCAGAATGATCAAGTAAAGTATGATGCACTCCTTGTATCCCTGTTGCACCGATAGGGATAGTAGGCGTACTTACAGAAAGAGGTATCACTTGAAAGTTATTAGGAGTAATACATCCTTTACTACGGTGATTATATACCAAAAATTTTATTCCATTATACCATAAATTACCACCATCAGGAGATAGTAGTTGCGGAATGTGCTCTTTATAGGTGATTTTCACCAAAGAACGTATCATCGTCACTGTGGGAGCTGTTATTGAAGATTGTGCATAGGTCTCATTAATAGCCTGATCGGGCAATTCTCCCCACATAGGCATGCCGTTCGTTAAGTCAGGCATGCCATCAGACGTGACAGGCAAGAGGAGACGGCTCATCACCATCTCTTTCTGTTCGCCTAAAGCGGCAGCAAGGGTATTCACCTGTTCACGAACATTGGCGAGTATCACGAGTGTCTGATGTTCGGAAGCTCCCAGCAACTGTACGCGTACAGTCTGTGTGCCCGCATTATATGTACCCTGTGCACAGTAGAAGAAGGTCCCTTTCTTTATATTCGTAGGATCTGCAGGATCAACCTTGAATGAAAGTACATCTACAGTATTGATACCATTCTCATCTATAGCATGTAGCATCGGTGCACGCGTCTCGGCACTTTGCGAGGTGTTCATTTCGGCGGCCGGTTTTGATGAAGCACCGGTTTTGAAGTTCAGGTAAATAACAGCTGTACGGTCAGGCACGGGAACAGATTCTTGCTCGTAATCAGTACAGGATGAAAATATGAGCCCGAATGTAACAATCGCAATAGTTACCGATAATAAAAAATATCTTAATGGATTAGGATGAATAAATATTCTCATAATGATATTATATTTTCTATTTATTATCATTTTATAAACTTAAACAAGCAATCAAAGCAGTAATATGTGATTTTCTGGCTATTCGCCTGCAAAGAGACGTACTGTATTGGCACTATTATAAAAAACAGTGCTGTAGTGCAAATCCGCACTATAGTCGTCGATACGTATAATACTTGGTCCTAATTTCATGTCTGTCTGGCACCAAATATAAGCAGAAACACCATTATCACTGATCATCGAATGGGGAGATTGAATAGGCGGGACAACATGACCAGTAATAGGAAAGATACGAGTCGTAACTTTATCGGGAATGGCAATTTGAGTATTCCACCAAGATTCATTGCTAATAGTATTGATATCTCCAGTAAATGTACTGCCCAAGTAAACACACTGAACCTTTAAATGGGAATCAAGGCTATTGCGTAAGAATGAACCTCCACGCTCGTAACGATAAGCACAAAGCAAGCTATTATCTGTAGCACGAGGAAAGTCTGTTAATGGTCCACCTCTTGGATCGCCCGTAGCTTTCTTACAACGTAGGGCATAACAAATACCTGTAATAGATTTAATATCTGCGTCAAAAGTTTTTTTAATGCCACCAAACTCAATAGCCTCATGACCACTATTTGAATAATCATTCTTGTAATAAGTCCGAGTATTATTTAGATGGCTACCGAAAATCCCCTCCAATTTCCTATGAGATGGCAGATGATATCCCTTACCCTCGCCTGTGATAAAAAAAGGACCTTCGAAGAGCTTCTTTGTATCCGGGGGGGGATATTGCATTATCGCTATTGCAAACAAAATAATTGTAATAACCGCTTTGATTATTATTATGATTTGCAGCCCAGCGAAGATTAACATCAGTTTGTGCTGCTATAGGAGATAGACCGGGAGGATTAGATGACGAAAAAGAAGTACCGTAAATGGAACCACCTGCAAGGTTATACTCGGCAACATAATCCAAAGGTGTACCTCCTTGAGTGACTCTGACTTTCGTATAAAGTCGGCCGGCCCGTACTTCGAGGTATCCGCGTCTAAAACCTATCCCATTGGTAAGAGCCTGCACAGCAGCCGTACTGTTTGCTGCACCAAAGGCCGCAGAAGTCCGAAGCCATGAATTGGACGCTGTGAGCTCTGCCCCATTTGAATTATAGGCCACGATATTCCATCCGCCAGGGTAACTGGTCCGTACGGAAAACTGATTCTCTGTACTTGCAGCGCCGTGTTTGCCAAACAGCATCATCTCTGCGCGGGTTACAGCCAGAAAATGCCCCGACTCATTGAACGCTATATCTGCGAATTCCTCGTCTATCACAATGGGCGTCACCACGATGTTACGGTTGGTAAAGTTTTCCGGACTGGTTATTGCCTCTTGCATTGTATCAAACCCCGGACCTTTCACTTCTTTTATTGTAAAAATATAACGGTGGTTGCGCAGAATGGGCATGTATTTACCCTTTTCATAAGGAGGTGCACCGCTGCCCTTAATGCCATCCCATGTATAATCCATTCGGTAGTAGAACTCTCTTCCCTGATAGTCAAGAAGCATCACGATACAGGGACGACTGCCACCGGCGGTCGCCGACTGTTCGTTCAGATAATAGGTGATAACATTCGGAGAAGTGGTATTTGCGATTCCCTCAAGCGGGTGTCCGCCACCGACTGCCGGTTGCGGTGCGACAGGTAGTGTGGGAGTCATGTATCCTGACTGTGTAGAAGTAGTATTGTATGTAGCAAGATCTACCCAAACACGTCCGTTGCCCACAGGATTGACGAAGTAAACCTCTCCTGCCGCTGTCGTGGCCCCCGAAGTTATGGGGTTGATAATGTCCACCCGGGCCAGCATACGGATAAGGGGTATTTCCTGCGCAATGGTTTGCGACACACCGGCTTTCAACTCAAAGCCTCCCGCCGGGGCATGCTCACCGTACATGGGGATGTATGTTCCCGTTCCTGCTTGCCCGAACCTGCCCGTGACCTCCACTTGCTTAAGAGCATCATAAGTGGAACCGGCTGCAATGCCTGCCAGTTCTGTTTGGGCATTAGTTATAAGAGCTATACGTTTGTATGTACTCGCAGTAACGGGCACAGAGAAAGTTCTCGTATCCGAAGAGCCCGAGGGTGTGCGCAACGAACTGCCCGGAATATCATATTTCACCTTGACTTTTTCCGTGCCGCCTTCATCGGCAAACATCAGTACGGTAATCTCTGCTATTCCTTTCTCGTCTACAGCACGGGTATTCGCCGCCCGGAAATCGGGAATCCTGACGGAAAGTGTCACTTCGCTCGTTGCGCCTTTGCCGGGCGCAGACGGAAGAAGAGATTCGTCCTGCCGACAACTTACTGCTAAAAACAAAAGCAACAAACTCCCGGTCAGATGACGGAATAGGGTGATTATAGAGTTAGGCATGATTATATATTGATAATAAATGAATTAATAATAGTAACTTCAATCTAGCAGTAGGGATATCAGCCGTCCTGTTTTCTATACCCCGGGTTTAACAGATTGACTCTGCCAGTCTTTGATAGTGATTCGGGTATAGCCCGGACCGAAAGTTATCTGTATGGGAATAATCACCTCATTAGCGGGCCCGATAGAAATATGATAGCGGTGAATGAGATCGGGCAACGAAATGGGCGGGACAATGTGAACACCCGTATTCGGATCAATAATCTCAACCAATCCGGGAGTGTTTTCCGTAAAACGCGGCATATCAGAGAAAACTTCAGCACGTTTAGTGGAAGCTTCATAAGTCACCTCCGGACCGAATATTTTACCCTGAACCACAGAATGCAGGTTCCACTTACTGGCGGTTTCGTCATACATCGGTTGCAAAGCGGATGCCATATTAGTTATATGAACGACCGGCTGTAGGCTTATCCCTTCAAGCAGTACCCCTACACGTATGGTACCGGGGGAGAAATTGACGACATTCGTTTTCGCATTATGTTCATCAACGGTCAACCGGGCAGCGGCAAAAAGCAAACGGTCAAGCGTCGAAATGGTTGACGACCGTTCTGCCTGAGGATGGGAGGCAAAAAGATCATTCATTGTCTGTCCGGCAATGAATCCGCCGAGTTTGGTACGCGTATTCGAGGCATTGGCCCAAAGAGCTACTGTATAAGTACCCTGTGGCAGGTACATTTCAACCCCTTGAAGGCGGTCAAGTTCATTCTTTTCAAGTGTCCGTGTATGCTCAATACTGCCGTCAGTGCGATACACACACAGCGTCACTCGCTGCACACGGTCCCTGAAAAGGTCGGCAGACGCCCCGTCAGGCTTATAAGTGAATTGCAACAGAATGTCCAACGGACACCCTTCTAAAGACTCCCCCAATACACCCCGACAAAAGAAAAGAAAAAAGGGCGGGAAGTATCAGGAAGCATACAGCTTTATACAATTTTATGCGTAGTGTCATTTTAAGTGAATAACTGTGTATTATTTAATTATATATGGAAATAAACAACTCTCGTTTTTTGAAAATAATATATTTTAAATACAAATGAATAGAGCGGGGAGAATTCTCTTTCAACTTTGTGTTCCCCGAAAGGCAAGCTTACGAGGCAGGGGAAATCGTAGCTTGCAGATGCCCAACATGGTAAAGGTACACGTGTGAATAGAAATGGACTCTCTTTTCTTACCTGCAAAAGCAAATTTGTATAAGCAACAATCGGGGAACTTTATTTATTCCTTTATCTAATCTTAGAGATTCGGTTTTACAGCAACAACCGTCCAAGGTTTAACAGTTACTTTAAGCCAAACGCCAACGGCATTCGTATTAGGAACTGTAGAAAGCTTGCTTTCATCGAAAGTAAAATCGGTTTTAGAAATAGTATATATTTTACCTTTCTCCAATTTTACGATATTACCGGCATTATCCTTGAAACCTCTAACAGTCAGGAACTGAGGACCGACGGGAAAAACCATACCACTACCTGCACTTGCAACCAAACTATTCAGTTTGAAAACGAGTTGTAACTGATCATTAGCCGTCGTAGCATCATTAGAAAACGCATAATAAGTCCAACGGTTAGTAGAAGGATTAGGAGTTACTGATAACGGGGTTCCAGAAGCATGTATAGGAGTAGGTTCAAAATCATCAAAAAGCATAGTATTTGCCAGAAGATAAAGGGTACCGACAGCATTCTTTTCATATTTCGAAACGTCAGTCCCGTATTGTAATTTACTAGCAGGGATCGAAGTTCCATCTCCCAATTTCATTTTCATATAAAAATTAGTCAAATAAATTCCTGATAATTAAAAAGCATCTATAACAGTACCTCGGGCTTGCAGACCTTCAATCTCTATACGGGCAACAGCGGGTTCCAATTCTATCTCGGCATATTTGTCACCATTCTGCATACCGACAATAGGAGCAGCACCTCCACCGGCAGCATAGGTCTGAATAGAAGCTGCAAGATGGTCAAGAAGAATATTGTTACTACTATTTTGAGTTGTAATTTCAATTTCCTGATTTTCAACCGTTGTAATTAGACCGCTTGTAGGCAATGATACACCGGCAGGAACATTACCACGTACAAGCACTCTATCCGCAACCGTCGGAACATCAGATATCTGTGCACCTGTAGTAAGATCAGTAATGGAAGGTGTGGTGGTATTATCCACTCTCAAATATTTTTGGATACTTTGATCACCATTACTATAAAAATAGATATGCAGGCTGTTTACCGTAGCAGTAGTACCGGCGGCAAGCGGTGCCTCATTGGCACGTGTATCCGCCTTCTGACCCAGATTCAGTTTCATAAACACATTGCCTATCTTTTGAGGTACTTCAGGCACATCATTTTCATTATTACATGAAGCCAGAGTAACGACCAATGTACAAATGGTTAATAAACTCTTTAAAAAAATCTTTCTCATAAAGTTAAAAAATTAATTAATAAAAAATGTGAACTATCTCATCTGATAAAGTGAGCATATTGATAACGGGTGTCATATTTATATGACTAGTCTCCGGAAACAATCTTGTCCAACTCCTGGCGAAGACCGACGAACTGCGGTACAAGATCGGACAGTTCCGGGTCAAGAGGAATACGCAAGACAAGGTCAGGGTTCATACGGCAGGCTTCAAGCAGGTGTTCAACAGCCTCCATTGCATTCTTCATACGTGCACAAACCACGGCATACAAATATTCCCTACTGGCTGTACGCGGAAGCTGGGGCAAAAGGGCTGAAGCCTCACCATGGTAACCCATTGAAGTAAGACAAAGGGCTGTATTATAATCAGGATATGCCTGCAACAAAGGCAACGCCTTGTGATATTCACGTTCCTGCAAGAAGCGGAGTCCTTCAGCATAGGATTCACCCTCGGGAGTATAGGAAATTGCAAAGACCGAATCAGAGCCTGATTCCAAAGGGGGTATGGCAAACTTCTGCAACAGGGAGTAGTCCGCCAGATCGCTCAAGGACGCTACCACAAAAAGCAGGGTATCCGAAGGGGCGGGGTGCCACGTACTACGATCAGTGGCCTCGACGATGGATTCAAGATGCAAACGGAGTTTCTTCATTCCTTCTTTGACCGGTAGAGAATATACGTAACTGTAAATATAGTCCTTGCCCGGCACAGCCGTCTGACGGACCATAGCGGAATCGATATACGGAAAAGGAATCATACGCTCGCGGATCACGTCACGATTACGGCTATTCATCTCATTCTCAGCTATGCGGCCAAAGAAATAACGGTGCCGGGAAATATCTGTAGAATCGGAGGAGGACAGCACATAGTTTCGTATATCTGACAAACTGCGACCGCCGGAATAAAGGTCCTGATATTTGGAAGGGACGCTGGACAGGCTCATTTTACGCTCCATACGGTACATAGGCCAAAAGTTGGCAATACGATGGTACTTACGGCTGTAACTGGAAGACAGCCCAAAAGTATCACGCCCTGCAACATAGGAGCGTACACTCTCCTTTATTTTTTTACGTTCCAGACGATGATGCAAGTCGGTACGGTTAGCCTGCACGCGCATGTTCCAGAAATTCTGACGGTCGAGTGCAAGACGTTTCCATTTCTCATAGGCCAGCTGACGGTCACGTTCCTTATCATAGAGGTCATAAAAGAACTTCTGGCGACGGAAAATATCACGGGCTATGCTTTTACGGTCCAGATAAATGCTGTCATAAGCGGAAGGGTCAATGATACCTTTGAGAAACTGGTCATACGACTTATAATGCGCCTCCTGCATCCGCTGGAAATCACTTCCGGACAACACCACAGGGCGAAGAGGGCTCTCAATACTGTCAAGACCGCTCAATACCGGAGTAAGCACCAGACGCCAGCAGCTGTCGATTAATACGCCGGGAACCTGCACGTCAAATTCAAGGCGGACGGAGCCCCGCCGCATGGAAACCTGTTTGACCACCGTACGGGCGGCAACAACATCGACACGGTCCAAATGTGCGGTCCGCCAGATATCGGAACTGTCAACGCTCTCCGCTGATACAACGGAGACAGTATCGCTCTGCGTGGAAAACTCCACCTGTTCGCCTAATATACCGGAACTGCCATTCTCTTCATAAGGCAACAGGATATTAGGCCGCTTCGCCTGCAAAAACAAACGCATAGTCTTCGGTTCACGGGAAGTGGAACAGGATATTATTAAAAACATACCCATACAAAAAAAGACTGGTAATTTCAGAAATTTAAAAGTTCGGTTCATTGTTCGGAGTATTTAATATATCTTCCAATCGGGAATTGACATTAAAATAAATAAACGAGATTGACCGCCGTGCGGGTCGGTAAAACACGAGCGCCATTGCCCTTACCGGTGCGGCGTCCGCAACGGGTACAACGAAAACGCTCCCAATCCGCCCAGACTACACCGCCGCCTAATTCAAACCCCAGATTCCAACGACGGGAAAGGGGACGTACCAGACCCACCGAAATACCGCCGCCCAAGGCAGTACCCTGGTAACGGTATCTGTGTCCGAAAAGACCGCCGGCATTAAAATGAGAGAAAACACCGTGAAGGCCCAAAAAATATCCGCGACCGTAAGTTTCGCGCATCCAATAGCGGACGCCGGGAGAAACGGTTATATTCTTTAGCTTGCCGTCATTCCATAAATTAAACGGATTGTACTGTAACGGAAGATGGACAGACCAATGGGAGGACAAATCCATAAAACCTTCAATGTTTATATTGCCTGTAGCTAAACCGACAATATTAGTACACACAGAATAAAACTGCACGGAAACCTCACCGGAGCATATCAGGCAGAACAGGGTAAAAGATAAACAGAATAAATTCTTCTTTCTATTCAAATTCATAACGCAAAACAGGATAACTCAAAAGATACAGACTTTATTACTTTAATATATTATTTATTACATAAAACACTATATTAAAGAAATCACAAAAAGCAACACACATATAAAATAATAAAATCTATTAACTATATTCATACTATCACATTAATTTGATTTTCCCGATTGCAAAAGTAATGTGTTATCAGTATTACTCAAATAAAAAACAGCGTTATAAACGCTAACAATAAAAAGCGTAAATATATAACTAACAGCATAATACAAAGCACATACATCCTTATTTCTAACACAAGCCTAACACTTACTGCAAAAGATAAAAAATACATGTTTCAAATAACGTTTTTCGGTTATAGGCCTGGATTCATAATCAAGAAATTCTTTTTATAATTTTCAAACAAATATAAAGAGTATATATTAAGATTTTATGATACAAAATAATATCATAAACATCCCCCTGTCCGCTGACGATGTGATAATAAGAACAAACTGAAGTATTATTAAGCCCTCTATGGACATGTAATGAACAATACAGTTTATAAAGAGGCACAGATAACTCATTAGCAAGACGCAAAGATTATAGCAGAACCTTCATTGTTTTGTACTCATGAAGCTTAACAGAAAGCTGAAAAAATATATCCATTGAAGTTTCACATCTTTGCCGTATACCATGATAATATAATAGCAAAATACGTTGAAATGGTCGGTAATCCAATGAAGCTCCGGCAGAATCGGGCGGTAGTTTTTGGAGCAGAAAACCACGCAATTCGCTACCGATGGGTCGGGCGTGTATTTTGTAATGTAATTCTAGAACAGCGAGTTGCGCGAATAGACATATACCTCCTCGGATCAGTTCAACAGCCAGTCGCTGTAAGAATTGACGATATCTGTCCGTCTTCCTGTATTTATGTTCGTGTCTTATGCAATATCTAAGCTTTTTATACCTCCCCTTTTCTTAGTCTTTGTCACAAAGTAAACACCGATAAATACCAAAGCCGTCGACAATAGTTTCTGTATCGAGAGTGTGTCCTACCCAACAGCAATGGCAATTACGGAAGCAACGATGGGGTGTGCGTAATTATACATGCTGGGCTGTATAGGACGAATGTGTTTCAATGCCATCGGGATGAGCATGAACGTAACGAACGTGACTCTGAACAGCAGATAAAGAAGCGCGCACAGCTGCGTCATGTTAAATGTTTCCCGATGGAATATAGGGACATGTTGCACATGCGGGAGACAAAACAAAGCGAGTGCCAATGTGGAAAACAGAAACATCCATTTCATCATCGTCACGGAAGGCAGGGCTTTTTCTTTCGGCATGAAGAGGGACGCAAACCAAAACATCATGCAGACGAAAATCGCCCGCATGACGATAATCGCTTCCGGCAGCATTACGAGGTCAACAGGTATTTGAATATCGGCATACTGACACTGAACAAGATCTTTGCCGATAATATCAAAACATACCCTTATTTTATAGCGTTATCAGACGTTCGTATGTATTCTCTCCTCGACATCGATTCTTTTTGTTCGGGCAGGAAGGCGTTTTCTGCAGAATAGCCCACCATAAGCAGACTGGTAAACTCACAATCTTCGGGAGCACCTACTATCCCTTTGACTTTTTCCACTTCGTCGGCAACGGGAATGTGGAATATAGTTCCCAATCTTTCAACGGTGGCGGCATGGTGCATATTTTCCAATACGCACCATGCCGAAGCGAAGTAGTTGAACGAGCTTTACTCTTAGGGTTAGAGCAACGGACTTTGTTTCTGGCGGAAGAAGGGCAGGATTAACAACCCACTCTGTGTCAGCATATGCTGTTGCTTGGACAGTGTCATTAGAAATAAACAAATGGTTCCAACTGATTTCCCAGTTTATCAATAGGATAAAGAGCACCTTCTTTTTTCAACAGGAATATCATATTACGAATCATCTCTCTACATTTATCTGGAAATACAGAAGAAAGCTCTTCCTTCTCTTCCTGATCCTCTTTCAAATTATAAAGCACTGCTTCCGGTTGCTTTGGATTTTCCGGCAAATAATAATAGATTAATTTCCAATCCCCTTCCCGATATACTGTAAAGTAATTACCACGATGAGCATGGGGAAAATGCATGAGAAACATTTCAGAACGCTTTTTATTTACTTTACCACTTAACTGTTTTTTTAAATTGAATCCGTCTATCACATAATTGGCAGGTGGTTCACATCCAGCCACAGATAAAACGGTTGGATAAATATCCATAATCGTTCCCAATTGATTTTGTATACCTCCAACTTTAATTGGTAAACGTTTCTGAAATTTATTACCTTTTCGGGGCTTTGCCCAACTCACAATAAAAGGCACACGCATACCACCTTCAAACTCCGTACCTTTTTTTCCTCTCAATGGAGCGGAAGAACCATATCCCCGTTCTTCTCCTAAAGGTGCGTCTCCACCGTTATCTCCCAAAAAGAAAATCAAAGTGTTTTCCGCAATTCCCAATTTTTCAAGTTGGTCCATGATGTCTCCTAAAGACTTATCCATGCCTTCTATCAATGTAGCAAAGGCCGGCCTGTTCCTTCTTATTTGGATCTGTATAACGGGACAGAAAACTTTTATCAGCCTGAAAAGGTGCATGGACAGCATAATGAGACATATTCAAATAAAAAGGACGCTTTTCCTTTACAGCTTTAGCTATCTCACGATTAGCTTCTATTGTCAACGCTTCAGTCAAGAAAGTATCCGTACCATGGTACTTCTCCAAATCAGGAACTGCTCTAGCTCTTGTTCCCTTAATATGGCCATACCCCCACTCACCATAATAGCTGCCGGGATGTCCGATTCCCGCACCTGCAATATTGACATCAAAACCTAGATTCAATGGGTTTTCACCTTCACTGTTCATACAACCTAGATGAGATTTTCCAATATGAATTGTCTTATATCCGGCCTGTCGCAAAACCTTGGGCATAGTTGGAGTATTTTTTGTTAATCCTTTCCAGTTCCAATCGGGAGGCCCAAAAGGAGTACGGTTATTACTTTCAGCGTTAATCCAATTAGTAGTACGATGTCTTGTAGCGTTTTGTCCTGTCAAAAGCGAAACCCTGGAGGGAGAACTCACACTTTGCGCATAAAAAGTGGAAAAACAGATACCTTGTTTCGCCATTCTCTCCATATTAGGGGTGTGATACCAATTATTTAATGGATGACGTACCCGATTTCCATTCTCATCTGTCAAAAAAGGAACAGAAGTATCCATAAGCCCCATATCATCTACCAAAAAAACAATGATATTGGGACGTTCTTGATAATCGCCAATCATTGACGAAGTTGCTACTAGAAAATTAAATAAGAGCATGCTTACATTTTATGATTAAAAATCTCTCAAACTACCTAAAAATAGAATATTCCATTCTGACTTCTCTACTTTCTTCTTTTTCCAATATAGCTTTCGTCACTTTTACCCTCTCCGAATATTTTTCGACCAAGTACATTTTTTCATTTCACCTTTTCATAAATTATATAATTAGTCCATCAGAGCATTACCTGTCTCAGTCCGTGCCAATCGTATAAAAACTGTTCCTTTATTGGGAGCAATATATTTTCAAGTAGCGTCCGAGACAGACAAAGGACTGAAAGCTCCTATTACATAGAAAACATGTCTTTTTATGATAGTCGTAATATAAAATAGCAATTATTTCACAACAAACGTATTAAAAGAATGTGCCTGTAAAGTTACATTTAAATGCTTCTCCCCTAATTGTACCGTCATTTGCTGCGCAACATCACCATAATTACCTGCTACTATCAAATATTTACCTTCTGGAGTCAAGAAAGCAATAACAGACAAATTATCCTCCCCCTTCTCTTTATATTGTAAAACCCTTGTACCTGAAACAACCTGATTGCAAAAATGCTTCACCGCATAGTATTCTGGTGTATACGTAATAGTCCCGGTTTTAGAATCTACACGAATCAAAGCATTTTGTTTCCATCCCCAGCTACTTTTTCCTTCGTCAGATAAAATCGCATTCCAAAAAGTATACTCCTCACAACCATTACCTATATAATGATTGATCAACCTAAATGTATGTTCTGCCGCTTTCCAATCAAACGTTCCTGAACCACATTCACTCTCTGTCTGCATATACTTATAATACGGATATTTCTTGCGGATAGCAGGCAAAATCTGTCCTCCCCACCATTGAAATCCTAATCCTTCCACTGCATCTTTCATACGAGAATCTGACAGAATCTTATCTACAACATCAAAACGATTGGTATTGAGTGTTCCAAGAAAAAGTGAAACCTCTGGGTGTTGTTTCTTTAACTCTGGCGCCAAATATTCGACATTAAATCTTATAATCCCCTCAGGCGTCCATGCACAACCCGGATAAATGGTATATGCCCATGGTTCATTCTGAAACATCACTCTTGATATGGAAATATTCTCTTCCCGATAGGCAGAAACAAACCTACAGAAATAATTGGCATAGGTTTTCAAATAACGAGAATCCTGAATAAAATAATCATTCACAGCCAATTGCTTTGGATAATATGCAGCATCCTTCCCCGTAGTATTTTCATATAGAACAACATCAGACAAAGGAGACATTTTATTCTGTCCATTCCAACTACGTACTGAATAATAATGGTTAACCTTCATCCAGGACGGCGGTGACCAAGGAGATGCCCAAAAGATTACATCAGGATTACAGTGCAGAACTCTTTTACAGAAAGGGATAATTGTCTTCTTATCACGTTCTATAGAAAAGTACTTTAACTGAAAATCACCGGACACTTCATCACAACTATACCAGTCCCGTGCATAATCATTGGCATTCATCGGTATACGCCCCATGGAAAAACGTAAAGCGCCTTCTTTTGAAAAAAGATTACTTAATACTTCCTTCTGTTGTTCAAAGGGCAACAAATTCAAAGCATCCCATCCCAGTTCGTTGAGACAAGTTCCCCATCTTTTGAATACCTGAATGCTTTCTGTTGTATCCACCTTTAAAGCGGGTTCCTTATCAGGCTTTAATTGTAATCTGATTTTCGATTCTTTCCACATATTTCCTTCCGTGCTGTAGATCCATGTGCAGGACTGGGCAGATACACTTTCCACCCCCATCAACAAAACTATAAATATAAAAATTATTCTTTTCATTTTCTCCTTTTTTAGAATATTTCAATTAACTAAAAATCAGATAAATTTATCCGAGATACCCCCTCGATACTTGGCAACATAATCCCATCAGCCTGTTGAACTTTTATGACGATAATATGTTCCTCCGCGGTCTGATATACATGTGACGGAGTGTTTTTTCCTGCAAACATCTCAGATTTATCATCTCCCCATTGAATATTACCAGACAGTTTACTGCCTGTAAATTCAAGAAAACCAAATGATTTCCCGCTATGCTCTATTGTTACAAGGCAATAGTCCTTAAAAGGGTCTTCTTCCGGTCCCTCCTGCAAAATATCCTCTCCACCGCTACATGAATATACCATGAAAAAAATTAAAGTCAGTCCAATATGTTTCAATATCTCCTTCATATTCTCCTATTTCTTATTTTGATTACCTATTGCAAAACGTATTCTTTTTTCTTCATACTCGTCTTCATCCTCTATTTTCTTCCGGAGCACAATGACATACTCTCTGTCAATCAACTCACTTGTATCAATCCGAATCTCCGGGTTATCATCATTAGTAATTCCTGAAAATACCACGTTATTAGTTAGTGAGAGCACCTGATACTCTACCTGGGGACAAGTCTTCAGACTAATCTTCTTATTTTTCTTATCATAAGCAAAACTGGTCATTTTTTCCAAAGGCATATCTTCCTCCTTGAGAATAATTTCAGATTTCAATAGTGAGCCACCCCGCAAATATTCCCAATCCTCTGAATATTTACCCTTGTAATATACTCTAATCCGATCTCCGGCCTTTATTGGTAGGGTTATTTTACAGAAACAGTCTGTTTCACTATGGTAAGAGTCTGCCGGATACTTAACAGGGATTTCCTCGGATATATATTCTTTTATAGTTCCGTTCTTGCCTACTAAAGCTATTCTCAGGTTTCCGTCAAAAGCTGACCGTCCGATGTTGTAAACAGCTCCTATACTTATTTTAAATTCTTGTTCTGGCTGAATATTAACAGCATCCATTACAAGTCCTTCATAATAGACACCATTCACTTCCTTCCTAATAAGAACCAAATTATCTGTAAAAGCAGAGGTGCCATCCTTATCTGGTATCAAGTTAAAAAAAGCAGCTTGCTCTTGAGTGTATCCACCGCTAGAACTGCCGGAACCCGGATTTGACGGATCCATAACAGTCAATAAGTAATAACCATTCGAACTTCCACTCCACCCCCAATTAACATGATAATAATTTTTCTGGGTATAGCCATCTATTACAAACATATGCCCTCCACCGGATTTAGTAGAAGCTGTATATAGAATCGGCCTTTTTGCATCAAGTTCTTTCCTTAACATCTGATGCCATTCACTCATAACACGGGTAGCCCGATTCTGCATATGAGTCCCCTTATTATATTTCATATACTTTATCATACCTTCCAGTGCATTCTCGTAATATGCCCACGTAGACTTCCTGCCAAACTGTGACTTTGAAATAATGCCACAATCATATATAAGAGTTGCAACCTCATCCTTTATATCAGTATCCGAATTCTTATCAACTTTTACCGGCATCTTGCTCCAAACATAAGGACGATCAAAAGTTTTGCTTGGTATCTGGGTATTCTTATCAGCTTGTAGAGTATAAGCAGGTACAGTTCCTACACCCTGATCCGGCCATTGATAATATTGCATAATAATCGCCATTGCAGTAGCTACACAGCCGGTAATTGACTTTCCGTCACTGGTTGTCGGAGATAGTCTGTTGAAAGGCGCTTGCTGGTCCCACAAGGCTGTGGTTAATTTCACTATTGGCGTACCAATAGCGTCTGATGCCCGCGTCTAAGCTTTCGAAATATAAGAAGTGCCCACAACATGTTCCTCCCGGACCGCATTAATCTGATTGCGTAATTCATCCATCCAATCAAGCAAGTTGGGAGGCATATTTTCAACTACAAAATGATTCGAGCAAGAGTATCCTAATATCGGCATGGTAACATCATCTCCCGAGATAATCACAAACCCATCACTATCCATACGGTTAAACACATAAAATGCGGGAGATGATCCACCTCTCGTAGTAGTACTTTCACCATCCCAGACGAGCTGAAGTCTGGGAATTCCACCACGGGATCGTATCGTTTCACAAAAAAAACTCATAGCCACTTTTCTAGCCTGCTCCATTGTAATTTCATTAGCAAGAAGAATATGCTTTGAGGAAAATAATATAAGAAAGAAAAAAATATATTTCATAAAAAAGAGCATTAGACCACGTTGGTGTAGTTAAAAACTGGATATTGGAGTATTCTCTCCTACCGGGGAGACACTCCAATATTCTTTTTATAATTACCATCCGAGATTCTGTCCCAAATTCGGATTTTTAAAGCGTTCTGTATTGGGTATAGGATAAAAATACATATTATCAGTTACCGCACGGGTTTCGAGTAAGAATTTCTCATAACTGATTACCTCATTATTCTTCGTTATTTTTACTCCATATATATTGGCCGTCTGTCCCAGTTCCTTCCAGCGACGTACATCCCAAAAACGATGACCTTCAAAAGCTAACTCAACACGACGCTCATTCTTCAGGCGTTTAACGAAATCTTTTTCTGTAATATCCGACGGAAAACCGGGCAACGAAATATTTGTACGACCACGAATCTGATTTACCGCTTCACGCGCACTCATGTTGTAAACAGCATCTTTATAGTTGGGATCATGAAAAGCATTAATCATAGCTTCTGCATAATTAAGCAAAATCTCACCATAACGGAACAATACCCAATTATGCTGTTTTTTCGTAACAGTGCTACCAGCCTCGAAACTAATCGTGTTATTTACATACTTTTTCAAATAGTATCCTGTAGTAGTGGCATTCTGCAATGGCAATCCGTTAGTTCCTCCTTCCCATATTTCCACAGGGTCTACAGGCCATTTCATTTCATTGCAAACAATCGTATATTTCATACGAGGATCACGATTATCGTATGGATCTGACTGATTATTCCATACAAAAGGAGTACCATCCTTCATATCATACGCTTCCATCAAGTTTTGTGTCGGACAGGTAGATGTCTTTCCACCCTCCACTCCAATAGGAAAATTAGCCTTCTCAAAGTCACCGCTCTCACCTGTCGGACGATACAATATCACCTCAGCTTTCTGATTATTAACGTCATTAAATATTTGAGGATAAGGAACCAAGTCCAAGCCTAAATCTGTTTTCTGTTTAATAATATCATAAGCAGCTTCTGCGGCTTGTTTCCATTTATCTTCACTATCTTCTGAAAATAAAGGGCTGGCCATATACAAAGTAACACGCGATTTTAATGCCATAGCAGCTGCCCGCGTAACACGTCCCTTCTCTTTTGTACTGAAATTATCATAATTCACAGGCAAAATCTGTGCAAGATCCGAACATTCATCCACGATGAATTTAGCAATTTTCTCATAAGATTCAGGATTTACCCCGTTAGCTTCATTCTGTGCCAAGACATCTAGTACAAAAGGAATATTGCGATAACGCTTGATTAATTCAAAATAGAAATATGCTCTAAGGAAACGGACTTCATATTGATAATTAGTAAACTCTTTCATTATAGCCTCATAATCATCCGAATATTTCCATTCATCAAATGTCAGTCCGGCAGTTTCCTTCAAATAGAAGTTGGCTGCCCGAATTCCTTTGTAATAATGTCCCCATACATTATCCACCAAATTATTGGCAGACCATGTACCATCCACAAACCGCTGGATATTGGAAGACTTGTAAATATGGACGGCATCATCCGTAGCCGCATCCAGCATGGCCCCATCTATAGAACAAAAGTCCGCTTTTAAGAAACCATATACATTGGTTGCCAGTTGCTTCACACGATTATAGCTATCAAGCACCTCTTGTTTGGTAAAGTTATCAGACTCATCACAATCCATAAAATCACATCCTGTCATCATCAATAAAGATAGAAGCAGTACTATATTTTTAATCTTTATTTTTTTTATCATTGTCTCTCCAATTTAGAATTGTAAATTAAAACCAAATGTATATTGTTTCATCGCAGGATGAGTAACTCCCAACGCCTCCGGATCTGCAATATCAATGCCATCCAGACATAACAGGTCGTGTCCGCGAACATAAAGTTTCACCGATTTCACAATATTCTGCCTACGTAGCCATTTATCAGGTAATTGATAATAAACTTCTAATGTTCGTAACTTCAAAAACGAAGTATCTGTCACCCATAATGAGTTATTATTATAATTATTCGCTGATCCTAATGTAGTTAGCCTGGGTAATGTCCCATTCGGATTATTCTCGCTCCAACGATTTTCCCAATAATATCTGGAAATTGTATTATTGTTAATCAATGGTCGGTATACACTTCGTGTATCCAGCACTTGGCTATAATTGGCCACTCCCTGAAATTGCGCCAAAACTCCCAATCCCTTGTATTCAGCACCTAAATTGAAACCATAATAAATTTCCGGACAGGTAGCATTATATCCCATAGCAATTTGATCATATTGATCGATACGTTTATCACCATTCTGATCTTTGAGTTTTAGATCACCAGGACGTACTTCCGACAAATATTGTTTTACCTCACGTTGGTCTATTTCTTCCTGATTCTTATAGATTCCCTCTACTTCATAACCAAATATTTGACCGACACGACACCCTGTACGCTCCAAATAATCATACGGACGGTATTCTTCATTCATGTTGATAATTTTACTCCGATTGAAGGAGAATTGCCCGCTTATCTGATAAGTGAACTCGCCTATCCGATCATTCCAACCTGCCATTAATTCCACTCCATAGTTATTGACAACACCATCATTACGCTTGGGAACGGTCATTCCGAACACAGAAGAAATCGCATTACCACCATCTACCAGAATATCAGTCCGATGATCATAATATCCATCAATAGTTAATGACAACTTCTTCCATGCCATGAAATCCATACCAACATTCAACTTATGCGACTTTTCATAAGTAAGCCCGTCTACAGCAATTTGCTTTTCAGTCATACCACTTTGGCTGGCCGGAGTATCCTTGAAATAATAACTATTACCACTTCCCATATAATACTTATACAGATTTACCCCAAAATCCGCCCTTCCAACTATACCATAAGATGCTCTCAATTTTAAGAAATCAACCGATTTTCCTTTCATCCAGCTTTCTTCTGAAAGAATCCAACCAGCACCTATTGACGGAAATATTCCCCAACGATGATTCGGTTCCAAAACACTGGATGCCGAACCCGATAAAGCAAAATCAAGTAAATAACGGTTTTTATAGCTATAATGCGCTTGTCCAACCATATCCATATATGCCCGGGAAGCATTCTGTCCATCACGATCCATCCGGTCCATAGCATAAAGTAAAACTGTATTCAGCCGATGTAATCCCCAATTTCTATCATAATTTAATTGGGCATTAAAGTTAAAGCGGCGGACAATTTCTCCTGTACTGCTGCTAAAACTCAAAGCAGATTCATTACGCAAGTTTTTATATTGGTCTTCTTCTCCATCCCATCCTTTCACTGAAGACTCATAAGCAAAGTTACGAGTATTGGAATCCCAGTAACTAGCATCGCTGTCAAGCCCCACTCGGACTGAAGCAGATAGACCGGGAGTAAGAGTACTCAAATCCTGTTGAATATTCATATCGGCATACAAAGCACGATTTTGTGAACGCGCATATCCCTTACCTGAAATGAGAGCAATAGGATTATTAGAATAAATAGTAGAACCTCCCCATACCTCATTCTTTGTTTTAACAGGAAACACTCCTGAAGGAACCTGGTACAAGGCTGTGAAGATATCATCTATCTGTGCACCTGGACGATTGTGTTCTGAGAAATTACCTAGCATACTCAATTGCACTTTCGTGGTTTTGGTAGCCTGTATATCAAGATTAGTCCGTATATTCAACTTTGAGAATTTAAGCTGGGTGGAATAATCTTCATTGTCATTAGTCGGCTTCAGAATTCCCTGATCTTTCAGATAATTCAACTGTGCATAATATTGTACCTTATCACCCCCTCCCTGAATGGAAAAGTTTGCATTCTGACCAAGGCTATGATTCCGCAAAGCCTCTCCCCACCAATCTACGTCCGGATAAAAGTCTGGGTAAGTACGATCTCTGAACGCGTCTAGTTCACGTTGAGTATAACGGGGGCTAAGATGATCATTTTTCAACCCTTCATTCAAAGCTTGGGCATAAGTATATCCATCTACCATTTCCGGTAAACGGACCGGAGTCCCCATATTAAACTCATAATTGAAATTAATTACCGGCTTGCCAGTCTTTCCACGTTTCGTGGTAACATAAACGACCCCATTAGCTCCTCGTATTCCATACAGTGCCAAAGCTACGGCATCTTTCAAGACAACCACAGATTCTATTTCTTGCACTGTCAGGTCTGATATGGAACGTACAAAGCCATCAACCAATATCAGCGGGCTTTTACTGTTTGTAGTCCCCAAACCACGTATATACATAGTAGCACCATCTGCCCAGGAACTGCCGGCATTCTGTAACACATATAGTCCTGGAATAGAACCAAATAATGAGTTAGAAGGATTAATACTCGTTTTATGGGATAATTGCCCTGCTGTCACCATTCCTCCCGCAGTAGTAGATTCTTTCCAGTCAACCGAAATACCTCGGCCATACTGCTGTATGCTGTCCGTTTCCTGTGCCAGCATATTTACCGACACCAGCAAACCTGTCATTACTAATTTTATAGCTTTATTCATAGTATTCTTTTATTTTCTTTATTCATTGAATGATTTTCATTATCACCATCCCGGGTTCTGCACTAACCCGTATCCTTTATTCACTTCCTTATCCGGAAATGCACTCAAATACCATTTTGCAGAAAATCCTCCCGGCTTTTGCCATACTCTTTCCGGCAACTGCGGAAAATCAAATTTATATTCTTTGGTAGTTTTATGACGATACACATTAATTCCATGCAAATGTTTTGTAAAATCAGATTCACGTTTCCAACGTATCAAATCAAAGAAACGGTTTTCTTCCCATACAAATTCACAAACGCGTTCTCTAAGTACTGCTTCACGAAACTCTGTTTTCTCATCTAGTTTTCCTTTCAATACCAGCCCTGGCAAACCAACGCGTGCTCTAACTGCATTGATATACTGATATGCTTCACTGGTACGCCCACATTCATTCAATGCCTCTGCATAAGCAAGATATACTTCAGCCAAACGTAAATAAGGCCAATGAATTACACGGTTATTGTACTCCCCTTTCCGGTCAAGAGCGAATTTACGTCCAGCAATCCCTGTTGACAAACTCTTACTATCCAAATTGTTCTTATTCCAATCCGCACCTTTGGGATAATTCTTTTTATCATTAGCATCTTCCTTGAATACCGCAGCCTTTCTACCTTGAAAATCGTCACCATCCAATAAGATTGTTTCACACAACCGAGGATCACGATTTATAAAAGGATTTTTCTTATGAACAGGATTATCCCAATCAAAATCATCACCATTCGCCATCGGGAACAAGTCAAAACATTCTTTTGTCGGACACCATGCGCCCCAACGTAAACTTTGCAGCAACGTCCTGATATCATTTGTCCTAAAATGCCTGCGTACAGAAATTAGGCTCTCTGTAGTACCCCTGGTATAATATGCATCCTGAAATGCCTGACGAATTGTATTTTTAGTTGCCGTTTCTTTTTGTACCAATTCATAAAAACCACCTTGTTTCCAAGATTTGAAAAAATCTTCCCCCGCTTTTGCCGCATCTTTCCAGCGTTGTTCACTATACCCGCCAAACCAAGTCATCAATTTATCAGAGGCTTCCCCCGGAAAATAAGGCTCGTCAGAATTGAACAACGGACTGGCTACGAACAACAGTACTCTTAGCTTTAATCCCATGGCAGCCGCCCCTGTCATACGTCCACTCTCATTACTCAGATCATCTTCCGGCAAAGCCCAAGGTAATTCTTTGCATGCAATAGCCTCATCCAACAACCGGGTTATGAAATCCACAGTCTGTTGCAAAGTGGCACGCTCCGGTAACCCCATTTCTTCCGGCATAATAGCATGGTCAACAATAGGTAAGGCTCCATAATGACGCAACATTTCAGAATACTGCACAGCAATGGTAATTTTGGCCTCCGCCTTCAAACGCAACTTCTCTTCCGCCGTCATATCCGGTACTCGGTCCACATTATTAATAAAGACCCATGCATGGCGAATCCCTTTCCAAGGATCACGTGCGTACATATTGTATTTAGTTGCATGAGCCTCTCCACCTGATTCGTCTTCACTTCCGGCATTATAAAGTCCCGGATAATACAACTTATCCGCTCCTGCATAACCAACATATGACTGTGCCAGATCAGTCAACGATTCTATTGAACCCACACGCATCGAAGTCGAATTATTATAACCGGTAGAAAAGCCATAAGGCAATTTCGAATAAGCATACCATAATACTCTCCGGGCATACTCTGCCGTCGAAAAAATAGTGTCGATAGTAACATCCCCGCTAGGAGGTTTTTGAAGAAATTTCTCCCCTAAAGCAAAATCCTCGCATGATGTAAAAGAAACATATGAGAAGATCAGTAACAGATAAATATATTTTCTTATCTTTTTCATGACTAACTTTATTTTTATAAATTAAAATCCTACTTTCAAGCCCATATTTATCACCATTACTACCGGATACATTGCATTACCGTTGGGACGAGATTCCGGATCTACAATTTTCAATTTATCTAATGTCAACAAGTTATAACCTGTTGCAAAAACTCTCAGACTTCCAATATTGATTTTGCTCAATATTTTTTTAGAAAAATTATAACCAATCTCCACATTTTTCAAACGCAAGTAGGAAGCATCACGTAACCATAAATCCGAGTCTCTGTAATTATTTACTTTATTCGTAAACGAGATGGCAGGAGCTTTAGCTGAATTTCCTTTTTCCGGCGTCCACATGTCATCTATCATATATTTCATTAACGAACGAGAATCTGTGGCTCCAAACGGTTCACGGAAAATATCATCCAATAAGCGGGAAACTTTTGTTGCGCCGGACCATGTCATACTGAAATCGAATCCTTTATAGGAAAATCCCAAATTTATTCCTCCTGTAAGAAGTGGGTAAACTGGATAACCGATAGCGGCAACATCGTACTGGTCTATCTTATGGTCATTATTTAAATCCTTATATTTCACATCACCCGGCTTAGGAATATACCCTGTTCCATGATCCGGTATTGATTTACCACGTTCGGTCTCATACTTTGCCACATCTTCTTCCGAAAAGAATCCATCGTATTTATACCCCATCTGTTGCCCAACCGGCTTACCGGTCTTTCTCATATAATCGTAAGGATAGGGAACTTCATCTTGAAAGACGATCTTATTTTTAGCATAAGCCAGATTGAAACCTATATGATATCTAAAATAATGAATTCTATCCCTCCAGTTTACACTCAGTTCATATCCTTTATTATCAACTTTGCCAATATTGGCAATAGGCAAATTTGCTGCTAAATAAGTTGGCAGAACCTTACGATTTGTGAGAATATCCTTACGACGCTCAATAAAATAATCAAAATTAACTTTTAGTTTGCTGTTAATGAAATAAGCATCCACCCCATAATTCTGCTTTGCAGCCGTTTCCCAAGTTACGTCGGGATTACCAATCTTACTTTCCACTGCACCTCGCCATGCTGTAGATATGGAATTTCCAAAATAATAACTACCTGTCGACGGATTATAAGAATCCGGCAGATAAAGAAAACGATAGTTACCACTCACACGATCATTCCCCACTACACCATAGGAAGCACGAAGTTTAAAATAACTCAACCACGGTTTTAAAGGTTGCATAAAGTTTTCCTCTGTCAGAACCCAACCTGCTGATACTGCGGGAAAAAGACCAAACCGCTTACCTGGCGCAAAATTCTCAGAACCATTATACCCCACGTTCATTTCAACCATATAACGTGTTTTCCAGTCATAAGTAGCACGCCCAACTAAACCAATATAGCTTCGGGGAATAGATTTAAATTCATCCGGATTACTATCCGGATAATATTTCATTGTTTGATTGTACATAGCCAAGGCTGAAACATGATGATCACTAAAATCACGCTTATAATTCATGGCGACCTCCATATACCAGTCTCTGCTCCGGCTTGTACTCTCCGAATATTGAAGATTGGTCTGATCTCCCACTTTACGCAAATTCACTGTACCATCTTCATTTACTATCGTCTCATAATGAGGATAAGAAGTTTTACGCAACTTTTTCAAAGTCACACCGCTATTATAAGATGCTTTTACATGTGCCTCAAACCTTTAGTGATGAAATTCAATTTCTGCTCCAGCATAAAATCAAAATTCAGGATATTCCCTGCTGAAGTGTTATATCCTTTTCCATAATATGGATAAAGTCCGTCTCTTACAGTACCCGGCAGACTAAATTCTTTTGTATCAGGCCATATCCATTTTCCATCCATAACACCTACCCCCGACATTGGAATAGCCCAATAAATATCACGGAACAATAATCCGATATCACTACTTCCTTCATAATTCGGCGTACGCTTATCATTAACACGCCCACCTAAATTCATACGCATCAATGTGGTTTTCGTCAGGTCCAAATCCAGATTTATACGATAATTGTAACGGTTATATTTGAAATTACCATCATACTCTTTCTCAAACGACTTGAATAGACCATCTTGCGTCAACACACCCAAGGAAGCAAAATAACGGACTCCTCTTGTTCCTCCGGAAATAGAAAAATTATGTTGCGTTTGCAAAGCCACGTCCTTTATTAACATATCCACCCAATCCGTATCTGGATAAGCTAAAGGATTGCTGTGTGTCCGGTAGGCTTCAATCGCTTCATCCGTAAAAGCAAAGTTACTCTCTATTCCATCCTGACGCTGGGCATTGACATATGTACTTGCATACTCATAACTGTTGGCAAATTCCGGCATACGAGTTGGCATTTGTAAAGAATAAGAAGTAGATACATTTATTTTAGGTTTTCCTTCTTGTCCCCTTTTCGTTGTTACCAAAATAACACCATTAGCACCACGAACACCAAACACAGCCGTTGACGAAGCATCCTTCAAAATAGAAATATCTTCAATTTCATTAGGATCAAGTTGGTTGAACGAACGTTCTACCCCATCTACCAAAACAAGTGGTGACGATAATCCTTCTGTCAACGAACCGACACCACGAACATACATTGTTGCATCATCAGCTCCCGGCTGCCCAGTCCGCTGCACAGTAGACAACCCCGGTAATTTGCCGGTCAATGCATTGGATATACTTGAGACTGGTGATTTAAGAATTTCTTCTGTACCCACAGATGAAATAGCACCCGTCACTGTCACTTTCTTCGTTACGCCATACGCTACAACTTGTACTTCCTGCAACTGCAAAACATCTTCAGATAATTCAACTTTTAAAGTAGACTCGCCCTTATAAACAATTTCTTTACTATCATATCCGACATAAGATATGACAATTGTCGCACCAACAGGAACATCCAGTTTAAAATTCCCATCCATATCTGTTATAACACCTTTACCGGCATTCTTCACCACGACACTGGCACCTATTATAGGCTCGCCATTATCAGTTACCGTACCAACAACCATCTTACTTTTCTGCTGCATAATATCTGCCGAAACAGCTATACTTTCCGTTACATAGTTCTCTGAAGAAAATGCCTGTTGTCCAAACACAAAAGACATCGCTAGCAGACATACCCATTTTTGGGGTATCTTCATTGGAGTGAAAAAGTCTTTCATTGCATTTAAATTTAAGTTACTAGAATGATTAAAAATTCATCAAATTGACTAAAAAAAACGACCTGACAAAGATGTTTATTCACACTGCGAATATAGTTAGAAAACCAAAAAACAAAAACCAAAAACGTACATAAGAAGTATAAAAATTATCCTCCCAAGTTCTCTATTAATCATTGTACAAAAAACACCCTTTTAGTACAAAAAAATCACCATTACAGCACTACTTCTGCACTGATTTACTCTTAGCTTCAATGTCGCAATCCCTTTTCCGCTTCAATGCTTCCAGAAAATAATAATCTGCATAAATCAAAGGGACATCTATTTCGCTTCCATGCGGATAACTTCCAACAGAATGCATCAATAAGAAATTGTGATTTTCACCAATCTTACTCCGATAATCCGATGATGACAAAGAATGCATTACTTTATCTGCCGTCTCTTTATACTCTGCTTTATTCGAATACATGCTCAATTCATACAAGGCGGCAGCCATAATAGCAGCAACGGAAGCATCTCTTAATTCATGGGGAATATTCACTGCATCAAAATCCCAATAAGGAATCAAATCTTCAGGAAGATTGGGATGTGTACATACGAATTCATAGGCAGCTTCTGCCTGCTCAAGATATTTTAATTGACGTGTATACCTATAACACATTGTATATCCATAAATACCCCAGGCTTGCCCACGTGCCCAAGCTGATTCGTCGGAATATCCCTGAGCTGTGCAACGACTTCGCACCTTACCTGTTCTCATATCATAATCAACTACATGATAAGAACTCCCATCCATACGAAAATGATTCTTTAAAGTCATATCTGCATGTGAAACCGCCATATTGTAAAAAGTAGAATCACCGGAAAGAGAAGTTGCCTCAAAAAGAATTTCCAAATTCATCATATTATCAATAATAACAGGACACTCCCAGCCTCTTTGTGCTTGCCATCCTGTACGGGTATTCCATGATTGGATAACTCCGGCTCCAGGACGAAACCGAGTGGAAAGGGACTTGGCCGCTTGCACGATAATTGTATCATATGCCTCCTGTCCCATACGCATGCCATTTAAATAACTACATCCTATAATAAAGCCGACATCATGATGAGAAGTTATATATTGTTGTTGTTTCAGAGTTTCCGTATACTTTTTCGCCAATGTTTTCCATTTCTCATCTCCCGTAAGATTATACAAATACCAAAGGCTTCCCGCGAAAAAGCCCGAAGTCCAGTCCCATACGTTATGGGCATATACTATATTTCCTTTAGTATCTACCGTACGAGGTGCCCAAGGCTTACCATTTTTTCCCAGTTTTTCTATCAGCAAATCATATTGCGCCGCTGCATACTCAACGTTTTCTGAAAGATAATTTTCCTCTACCCTTTCACAAGCACACACAAAAGTGAAAAACAAGGTTATACAAATTGAAATAATACTTTTCATAAATAATTCATATTATTTTGAGAAAACAAAAATACGCACGCTAATCACAAAAAAGGATAATATCTGTACAGAAAGGGGATGCCAAATATATGCAATGCGACAAAAAATAGAGATGTACAATAAACGACCTAAAATGTACAATAAACGACAAAAAAAAGAATACACAAATACCCTTTATTTAATATAAAACGATATATTTGTAACTTGTATAATAAGATCTAGAATATGAAAAGCAGGATTATACTCATTTTTTATTTACTAATATACACATTATCAGGAAAAGCACAAAGTATATCATTTCTTCATCTGACAACCGACGATGGCCTACCTAATAATTCCATTTCTTCCATTTATCAGGATGAACGTGAATTCATGTGGTTCGGTACTCGCAATGGAATCGGCGTATATAACGGGAGAAAAATTAAAATTTATCAAAAGGAGAAAGATATTTCCAACAGCATTTTATACAATGATATATATCATATTACCGGTGACCGGAACGGACATGTTTTTATTATGACCAACAGAGGTATTTCCGTTTATGATATAGAAAAAGATTTATTTAGTACGATAACCAGAAATAATATGAGAGCGCAGTTCTTCTCCGGTTATTTATACGCTGCAACATCCAAACAAATATTTAAATACAACGGTAACAAGCTGGAGCCTTTCTATAAATTTCCGGATAACGAAGGATATATCAGAAAATTATATATACATAATGATTCCATACTCATCGGAAGTGACCGGGGACTATATATACTAACTCCCCAAAAAGAACTAACCCATCCTATTACAGCAGGGAATATTTCTGATATTTTCAGGGATAGTAACGGAGAGTATTGGATAACCGCTAGTTCCGGTCACGGGCTGTACCGCATTCAAGGCGAACAAATTGGCAAGTTTCAGTGTAAAGAGGAAGATCCGACGACAATCAGTTCCAATTTTACTCACAGGTGTTGCGAAGATACAGAAGGTAACATATGGATAGGAACTTTTAACGGGTTGAACAAATATAATAAGAATACTGGAGAATTTTACAGATATTTTAAACAGGAACATAACAAAAGTTTAAGCCACTCCTCTATTTGGGGATTATACTGTGACAAACAAGGAACTATCTGGATAGGAACCTATTCCGGTGGCGTCAATTATTTCAATCCACAAAAACAGATTTATCGCGAATATCAGTCCTCTTCCAAGGAGGAGGAAGGATTAAGTTCTCCCATTATCGGACGTATGCTGGAAGATTGCGAAGGAAACTTATGGATATGTACAGAACGGGGAGGAATCAATAAATATAATCCTGCTACCCGGACTTACAAACATTATCTAAGCAAAAGTAGTTCCTGTAATTTACCACACGATAATGTAAGGGCTGTCTACTATGATTCTCTGCAACAAGTATTATGGCTTGGTATACATCTAAAAGGACTGAACAAACTAGATATGAAGACCGGCCATTTCACTCAATATAAAAATAAAAAAGGAGACAGCAGTTCTCTTCCGTCCAATCTTGTGGAGGATATTATCCCTTATCAGAAACAATTGATATTGGCCACAGCAAATGGAGTCACGCTATTTAACCCACAAACAGGCAAATGCAAATTGTTATTTCAGGATAAGAATGCGCTTTATAATACGATATCCACTATAGGGCTGACTTTAGACCACGAAGGTACATTATGGATAGCCAACAATAACAGCGGAGCGTGTGCTTATCATTTTGACAGTCAAAAATTCTCCATTTACAAACATAAGAACAGTAATAAACACAGTCTCAGTAGCAATAGTATTAATTCCATTTACGAGGACAGTCAAAAAAGGCTCTGGTTTTGTACAAATGAAAATGGACTAGATTTATATAGAAAAGAGACTGATGATTTTATCAATTTCGATAAACGTAAAAACGGGCTTGCCAGCAATGTAATATATAATATTTGCGAACTATCACCTGAAAAATTGTTAGTGACAACGGATAAAGGATTCTCAATATTAGATTATCAACATAAAAAATTCAGGAACTATGATGAATTGCCCTTAAGCTGCATAAGTGAAAATGCGCTCTATAAAAGCCGGAAAGGAGAAATATTTATTGGTGGAACCACCGGAATGATTTCTTTCCAGGAAAAAGATTTGGAACAGACGCCACGATCTTATCGCATACTTCCATGTCGTCTGACAGTGAACGGAGAAAATATTCAGACTGGAGACCAAAGTGGAATATTACACCGGAATATTACATATACCCCAAAAATAACCCTAAAATCTATTCAGAACATTTTCAATATCGAATATACAACTACAGATTACATACCTTTCAATAAGAATAAAATTATTTATCAGTTGGAAGGTTTCTCAGACACATGGAATGTATTGGAACAAAACACTATTACTTATACTAATCTTGCTCCCGGCAATTATACATTAATTGTAAAAGCAGAAAACGTAAACGAAAAACTAGTTCCCCCTAATCGATTACAAATAGAAATATTACCTCCCTTTTATCGTACAATATGGGCCTATTTAGCATACATTATAGGCATCATCATACTTACATATTATATCATACATACATATCATCATCGCCTAAAATTACAGGAATCTCTTAAATACGAAAAAGACATATCGAAGATATCGAAAAACTAAATCAGGCAAAACTATGTTTTTTCACCAACATATCCCACGAGTTCCGAACACCGTTGACACTCATTATCGGCCAAATGGAAATGCTACTGCAAGTACGTTCTTTCAACCCCAATGTGTACAATAAGATTTTGGGAGTTTACAAAAGTTGCCTGCAGTTAAGAGAACTTGTAACCGAATTACTGGATTTCCGGAAACAAGAACAAGGACATATGACCATCAAAGTCTGCGAACACAATATGGTTCATTTTATATATGAACACTACCTGCTGTTTCAGGAATATGCGGCACAACGCCAAATCACTTTTAATTTTGAAAAAAGTAGTAATAATATCAGTGTATGGTTTGATGCCAAACAAATGCAAAAAGCTATTAATAATCTTATTTCTAATGCATTCAAATATACCAAAGCAGGGGGAACAATATCTATCGCAGTCAGAAAGCGAAATCAGGAAGTGTTAATTGAAATAACAGATAATGGTTCAGGCATTGCTGAAAAAGATATTGATAAGATCTTCAATCGTTTTTATCAAGCAGACACAGAGTCCCCATCACATACAGGTACTGGTATTGGTCTGGCTCTCACTAAGGGTATCATCGAATTGCATCATGGAAGTATCGATGTGTCCAGCGAGCTTGGAGAGGGAACAACTTTCCGCATCCACCTAATGACAGGAAAAGAGCATTTCACAAACGACCAAATCTGTACAAATTCCAACACTTCTTGTTCAAATGAAGTCACTAATTTGAATTTAGTCTATCAACAGCCTCTAGAGCAGGAAAAGGAAAATATAGATAACGAAAGTATACTAAAAGAAGGAAAATACAAAATACTAATTGTAGAAGACAATGACTCGCTTAGAGAAATGTTAGTCAACATTTTCAAATCACTTTATACAGTAATTACTGCTGTTAATGGTAAAGAAGGGTTGGAAAAAACGTGTTCGGAAATGCCTCATATTGTTATCAGTGACATCATTATGCCTGAAATGTCAGGAACAGAACTTTGCCTGGCTATCAAACAAAATTTCGATACCTGCCATATTCCCGTTGTTCTGTTAACCGCCAAAACTGCAATTGAACACAATCTGGAAGGTTTGAAAATGGGAGCAGATGATTATATCACCAAACCATTTAATATCAATATTTTATTATCAAGATGCAATAATCTCGTTAATAATCGAATTATGTTACAGGAGAAATTCAGTAAACAACCGCAAATAGATACTCTAATTCTGACCAATAATATCCTGGATAAAAAGTTTATGGACAAAGTCACAGAAATTATTGAAAACGAAATTGATAATGTGAATTTTAGTGTAGACCAACTTGTTGCCCAAATGGGAATTGCCAGAACTAAATTATTCACCAAACTAAAAGCAATAACAGGACAGACTCCAAGTGACCTCATTATGACTATCCGTTTGAAACGAGCAGCGTATCTACTAAAGAACAATCCTGAATTAAACATATCCGAAATATCCGATCGGACTGGTTTTAATTTCCCAAAATATTTCAGCAAATGCTTTAAAGAAAAATATCATGTAACTCCACAAGCTTATAGAAAAGAGTAAGCATCCGAGAGTCTGTGCACCCCCCCCTTTTGGAAGACTAATGCTCCTCTTAAACTCACACTTTTCCTTTATATTAATTCAAGAGTTGTGTATTTGGATTACATATTTAAATTGCAAGATAAAATTCTTTTTTCTGCATTTCATATTTTATCAACAATAAGGACATATATAATGATACTAATGGCAAGAAAGCCCTTAGTCTTCTTTTGAGTTCATCCATCCCCATTATGTTGATACAGCGTGTCAGGTTATATATGGTCATAAAGATGTTAACCTCACTCAACACATTGGCTTTGCCTTTCATTAGGGTATATGTAAATCCCCATTGGCGTTTTAAAATCCCAAATTGATGTTCTATAATTTGTTGCCTCAATTTGTAGTAATTCCTATTTCCTATAACTCTGGCGTTATTTTCATCTATTACATCTTGATATTCACTTCTTTCTATTACTCTGCCATTTTGATTTTGAGTACATTTTTCTCTTATTGAGCAATTTACACAAGCTGATGTTTTATATACTTTTGATCTATAATTGGGACGGATTCTCCATTTCCCTGTTGTTGTCATTTGTTCTCCACAAGGGCAGATATAATAATCTCCGTCATTTATATAATGAAATTCAGCCAGTGGTATGGAATTCGAATTAGGTGATGTTGATGGCATAGGCGATGAATAAGTACATATTCCTGAATATTTACAGGCTTGTAGTTGGTCGCCGCTAGTATAACCGGCATCGCTAAGTGTGTTGAACGAATCTAATTGTAGTAGTTCCTGGACGGTCAATGCCGCTGTTGATAGTTCTCTTTTATCAGTTGATGCTCCAATATGAGAGTGAACCAATAATTTGTGTTTACTATCAAAGGCTGCTTGAACCGCATATTCAACTCCTGATACATTATTGGTTAACATTAATGCTCTTGAATCTTTGTCTGTTAGACTTATTTGAGTATCATTACTATTCTTCAATTCCGTATCAAGAGTTTCGTATTTCTTACGCCTGTCTTGTTGTAATTTAATCTTAGATTTAAGAAGTTCTTTTTCTTCTTCTTTATCAGTCTTATCTAAAGCTACTTCAAATTCTTCAATACGGTTATCTATATATTCAAGATGTCTGTCTATCTTCTTTTGTGTATAATTGTTTCTGAGACTATTTTGGGCAAATATCTTGAAAGAATCTATACCTATGGTTTCGCCTTCTATCAGACCCATATCCTTTAGCATAAGGACAAACTGCCTAAAGACTTTTCTAAAAGCCTCCGCATTATTTTTTTTTAAATAAGCAATTGTCCGAAAAGAGGGCATTAAGCCTCCTAATAGCCACCATAATTCCACATTTACTTTACAGGAAGTGTTCCAACTTTCTTGATGATCTTATTGAGTGCTTATAACCATATAAATACAATTTTAGTAATGTTGCAGGATTATACGGTGGTCTCCCTTCTGATTGAAGTTTGACATGTTTAAACCCAAGCTCATCTATAGGCAAGATATCCACAAATAAATCGATAAGCCTGCTCATCACCAAGAATGTTTTTCTCATAATCCAATAACTTTAGAAATTATTAATATCAACGTAACAAATCATTCATCTTTCAGATCGACAGTCGGCAAGTTAAAAACTTTTTCGATGCCAATCCAGCTTTCTGCCGCATCATCAAATAGCGTTTCATATTGATCATGGAATCCAAAAAGGTCACTAAAGAAATATGTTTTCAGTGTTGGATACATGCTTACTTTCCATTCGTTGTCAGCTCCATCAGGTACAGAAATAATAAAATCTGTGGACAAGCTACAAGTGGTTATCCCGGCCTTAGCACCTCCATTGACAGCACTCGACGCGTAACAAAACATATTAAAATGTGAAGAAGGTTCGCGTAAATTAAACTACCACCTAAGCTGTGGGCTTCCTTGGGCCGGATTGGTTCTATTGATAACTTCAATATCATTTATTGTTTCCGTATGGCTATTGGAAATGCTTATTCCTCCTGAAATCTCTGGTCCAGTGACACTGACACTTCCTCCTAACTCGAAAGAGACACTGCTGGTATAAGAGCTCTGGCGTTCCGTAGTTTGCGGGGAATGTGCATGAATAATGGCACCATTCGGGTGAACCGGAGCGAATTCCAAATTTACGTCAGTCAGGCAAAAGCCATACCCTTTCATTTTCAGAGTACTGACCTTGGTATGCCATTCTCCATAAAAAGAAGGTTCTACATAGGCTATAAAACCCAGATTTACCAAATAAAAATGTTCTTTCCGGTCTTTGCTATAAGCGGTCCATATCTTAGCTTCTACTTGAAAATTATCGGTTGTCCCTTTACCTTCATGTCCATGAACAGGAGGTGCGGTATAGCTATTTTGACCGATAACGATATAGGCAGATATCAAGTTTTTCAAATCCGACGAACCGTTTGACGGAGCTTTCGGTTCCAGGGCTCTTTGTAAACTTTGACTTGTCATGTCGCAATGAAATCCCTGCCCGTATTCATTAATCGTCTGTACAGATTCTTTGCCATCAGCTCCGGTAGCAGTACTGAGCGCATTGAGCTTGGAATAGAATCCGCTCGCCGACGGAAGCGGTCCAGAAAATACCCACAGCGGCAGTTCGTCCGAATAAGACTCATCTTCCTTCGCATAAGGATTATAGCAATCCAGCAACGTGCAGACGGTATTAAAATCCTCGTTCGTTCCTCCCTCCATCATCATCACGATGCTCCGCTTATGGAACATATCCTTGATGTCAGCCAGCAAATCGGTATCCGACTGAATCCGGTCAATGTCCTGCCGGGTAAAGAAGAACGCGTCGCCAACCTCCATCTTCTTTCCCGGAGCATAAGGAACCGCCTCCTTGTAACGGTTTATCATGTTCTCGGATATCATATGGTCTTCTTTGCTCCAGAACGAAAGGTAATAAAGCGTGTTGTTGTGTGTTACGCCTAACTGGTCGGTAGTAGGCAAAGGATCAGTTAGTTTCTCGGGATCATTTACATTGTCGGGGGCGTAGTCATCCTCGTCATCGCCGCACGATGTAGCTACCGCAAGAACCATGTAGCACAACAATAAGTAATGAAGTAAATGAATCTTTTTCATGACTTTTTAAAGGAGAATCCTATTGTTTGTATTATTCAAATTCAAGCTGTAGAACTCATTTGCCGCTTGAAATAGAGTTGTCTTTATTTGAAGTTATTTGGGTAGCATTTTCTTTTACACACGTTAAAATCACCCATAAAACCCTGTTTTACTCTTTTTGGAGATGACGCAGGCTCAACCGACAAGTGCAAAATAAGCGAAAAGATTTAAATTCAGCCCGATTCTTGCCTATAAAAATTGTCTCAATTGTCAGAATCGCACATCTTTGTGGTTTAGAACATTTTAGTTTTGTAGTTTAGGCTATTTTTTGTCGTTTGGGCTATTCCTCCATCCATAACACACCGTATTATTCCGCCTCTGTTTTCCTCCATTTAGGGGTACAGCCCGCATTTTCCTTGAACAGCCTTATAAAATGGCTTGGTGACAAAAAACCGGATTTCTCGGAGATGTCGGCAACCGTCAACCTCGGATATCGCGCAAGCAGACGTTTCGCATATTCTATACGAAGTCCGATAATCCAATCGCGGAACGACATGTCATACGTAGTTTTGATGTACCCGGACAGGTAGGTACGGTTGGTATGAAGCACATCTGAAAGCTCCTTTATGGTAAGGTAGGATATAACCGTCCGCATCGATACAACCTTTGATTTTTTTCGCTATTTCGGCATGGAAAAAAGGAGTATCCTGCCTCTGTGCCTGTTCCCGGTTTGTGGTGTCACACAGGTCTTCCTCTTCAGAAGTCATGCCATCTTCCATCGCGTTTTCCACCTGTTCGTAAAACAGCAGATAGTTCAGATAGCAAAGGAAGAGATAAATGTAAAACGGTACCGATGACAGAATCCAGATATAGACGTATTCATCAGGCAGGAATGTCAGCAGTCCGCATCCCACCCCGAATGTGACAGCCCAGTAGGTGAAAATGGAAAGCCATTTGATATAGGCACCGATGTCGTCCGCACGGGTGTCATCGAAAATGCGGATGACCCTGTGATAGGCCCGGAGAAGCCTACGGGTCAAGAACAGCCCATAGATAACCAACCATGCCCAAGGCAAACATCACCGTTGTCTGTAAACCACCTTTTGGTAACAACAGCAGAACGATGCCGGAAAGGATGGAAAACAGTATCCATAGACAGATATGCGTCCGTAACCGACGTTTGGTGATATAAAAGCGGTCAAGCAGAGTGGTGAGGGCCGAACTGAACAACCAGTAGCACAAAAAATAGGTGGACAGGTTCATCAGATGGCGGCATCGGTATTCTTGAACCTGATTCCAAAAAAGAAATGTACCGAATAGTTGGCGGCAAGTAACAGTATGGCTACCCCATAATTCGCCGGGAACGCAGATAATTATTGAAAATGGCTTTTCCGGGGTTGGAGCCAACAAAAAATAAAAGCCGAAGAACAACATCAACGGTAGCGCAATACAAAGTGAATAACTGTATATAGATGGTTCCATTTTATTATGCCTAACTATTTTGAATGCAAAATTAGCGAAAATACTGAATATATGGCGGATTTGCCATGACGATTTACTTTCAACACCCTATTTTGATATAATCGAGGGCTTGTTGTATGGTATCCTTGCCATTATGTCATATTGATGGAAAAAGGCAGGAAAAGGAATGGTATGTTCCCAATCCTGCCATATATATCCGCACACTCGTTCACATTTTATACCTTTCGGTTTGCACTCGTCACGGACGTTGAATCCGGCCGCCCGATGATGATGTGGTCGGCAATAAAATTGCCAGACGGACTGCGTTCATTCACCGAGCTGCGTATCTGCGGCACATCTTCGGTGTGTTGTGGAGATACGTTTCGTACACCTTCCGCATCCGGTTTGACCTCCTGTCCGTCATTCTCCTTTTCGGCGACTTCGGGCGTAGGCGGCTCAAGCTCCAACTGTATCTTTCGGTCGAGTGCTGCAAGTTCGGACTTCAACTGTTTCAGTTCGTCCTCCTTCTTCCATACCTTCCCGGCTATCTCCTACAACTGTGGGACCTCCTTTCCTGCACCTCGTTCTTCGCCTTGTACTGGTCAATGATGGACGGAATCCTCTCCAATGCGTTCAGGAAATTGCGTGCGGCGGCTACCGGGTCAGCCATCGCCAGCATGCAGCCTATGTCATACAAGGATACTGATACTACGGGAGAACCTGTCGAGCATGTGACAGAACCGGACAAGCAAATTGCGCATTCGGCTCTCGGTGACTACGGACCATTCAGTGTGAAATATGCCACGAAGGACTTTCTCAGCTACGGGAACAAAAAGTTCCGCATATAGATTCTGATTTTGCTTGTTACAGATGGAAGCAACGGCAATATGCCAGAGGAGGCCGGGCTATACAAAAAATAAGGGGCTGTACACATGCGTCAGCTCCTTGTTTTTAAGGGGTAAGCGACTGCTCAACTACATCTTGTGCATTCAATTTTTCAGTGGGATGCACTCCATTGTAAGTGCATCTCAATTTCCATATACCAACTTATCTCAGGGTTGTCATTGAGTGTCAGTCTCGCTTTTTCCCGTTTTTTCCTGCATTTTCCCGGAACTGTCCTGATTATTTTCTCCATACATCCGGTAGCAGTTCCTTCAGGTCTCTGTCTGATTTGGGAGCCAGATAATAGGGGAGTTTACTGATCACATCATTCAGCCACTCTCTGGGGTTGACACCACGTTCCTTACATGAGCCAAGCAAGGAACAGATTATAGCCGTATTCTCAGCCGCTTCGTGGTTTCCGCAGAACAGCATGTTCTTTCTTGATATGACCAGTGGCCTCAGGGCATTCTCACAGCGATTGTTGTCAATGAAAATTCTTCCGTCATGGAGATACGGTTTCATTCTTGGCAGCAGGGAGTAGGCATAGGCTATGGCTTTTCCCATAAGACTTCGTTTTAGAACTTTAGGGTATGTGTTTTTAAGCCAGAGTTCAAAGCTGTCAAGCATCGGCTTGGATAGACGTTGGCGTAATTCAGCACGTCCTTCATACGGGAGTTCCTGTTTATCCGCCATGTATTCCACATTATACATATCCTGGATAAATTTGAGTCCCTGCATGGCATATTCCAGATTTTCTTCCTTGCACAGCTCTATATGTCTGCGGATATGCGCGAGACACCCACACAGACATACGTCCTCCCCATCCTCAAAGGCGTCATAAATGGGATGGCCGTCACTTTGGAGATATCCTTTGAAGTTTTTCAAAAGCCTGACCGCAACTTTTTGTGAACGCGATCCGTTGTCGTAATGGAAGAAGAGCAGACGCGGCACAGCCGCTCGGACTATCCAGATGTATTCTTTTACGGCTTTATGCCTGTCGTGGTTTATAACCGGAAGCGTGGTCTCGTCAACCTGGAAGTAATCTGCGGCCAGTACTTTCTTCCTGAGTTCCAGATAAAGTGGCCTGAGAAGCTCGCAGACCGGTCTGAACCAGCCGTCCAATGTGTTTTTGGACAGTTTCACACCCAGATGTTCCAGCTGTTTCACTTGTCGGTAGAACGGGACATGATATTCGTATTTCTGTAAAAGGACCTCAGCGAGCATGGAAGCCCCTGGCATACCTTTATATATGGGCATCAGTGGCATGGGAGCGGTTATTACAGCCTTTTCTCCGTTATCAACGGCCTCCATTTCATTTTTCAGGGCGTATGTGGGACGTACCGTGTCTTTCACATAGAGGTAGCCGGGTTTCATCTCAAGGGTCCTGGTATGTTCCTCGCCTATCTTGACGTATCTGCTTAAATCGACATTCTCCGGTTCGATGACGACTGTTACAACCGGAAGGTTATCCATGACGACCCGGTTACGGCGCGGCGTTTTATTGGCGGCCCGGGACTTGGGGACGGTAATCTGTTCAGCCGCCCTGCTCCGGGCATCTTCGATTTCCGCCTCTATCTGTTCCAGGTCGCCATAGTCAAAAGGGAGCTTCGGGTCTCCGTTATCGACAGGCTTGCATTTCTCACTCATCTTTCCGAACACCTTCCTCTTCAGCCATGCCAGGGAGGCGTTCAACTCAACTATCGTACCCCGGAGTTCTTCTATGGTCCTTGCCTGGGCTGAGATGATCTCACTCTGTTTACGGTTGATATCCAGCAGCTGCTCCATTGAGGGTTCCACAGCTTGTCCGGTTGCATCTTCTTTTGCCATTCAATATCTTTTTTTTGATGATATAAAGATAGTCAAAAACAACAAGAAAAACAAGCCTTCAAGCTGTTTGTTTACAACTGTTTTACCAATGCTTTTTCAAATTGGAAAGCCGTCTTTGCCTGCCTTTGCTGACATCTTCATTGATGCCTTCCACCATAACGACCAGGTCACTCCAGGTCATGGGGTAAGAACGGGTGGCAGGATTATAGGCGGGTATCTTGAAGGTGCCTTCTTCAAGCAGTTTCTCATAAAGGACCAGACCGCCCGGTTCGGCATGGAGCAATTTTATCTTGGTCCGGAAACGGTTGTAGAAAATGAATACCTCCCCACTTCTGATGTCGCCTCCCATCCTCTCATGCACAAGGCCGCAAAGAGTGAACATACCTTTCCTCATGTCCGTATAACCGGGGCACAGGAAATATCTCATGCTGTCATTTAGGCAGAACATTGGCATTATATATTTTAGAGATCAGATTCAGGGCAGCTTCACAGCCGGAAGACCCTTTAAACTTCAACTTCAATCCGTTGGGTAATTCCAAGGATATTTCAGAGCTGTCCTTTCCTTTCAAGGGAAAGGGGACGCTAGGCTGGGGAGATGGCAGGGGAGCCTCGTGAGATATACCGGGGGATGGCGTGTCGCCATTGATTACTATGGGGACAAAGCTGTCTTTAACCCCTAAGCGGGAGGCTTCTGCCAATAACTCCCGCTCCGTTATACCGTATTTTTGTTTCCAAAGATAGAATCTACTACGGCTATAACCTTCATTCTCACAAAAATCAGCAATGGACAAACCACTCTGCTGCTGACGGAAAAGAACGGAGATAAATTTTTCTCTGCTCATCATGTGTTTACGTCGCTGCATCATAGGATATTATTTTTTTTGTAAGGAGGGAAAATGAACTGTAGAAGATGTACTTACTCAGGCGCTTACTTTAAGGGGATATTCGACTTTTAGCCCCCAAAAAGATCAATATTGTTATGTACAACCGTCCAACCTGCGGGTAAAGTGCGCAACTCGGATCTGTACAGCAAGCTGAAAAGAGGCACAAGTATGTAGGCAACCCTGTTATAGCACCGGAATCTGCTGTGTCGCATGAATCAACCGTAGTCCCCGTGAAAGGCATGGCTATACCGCCAAGGGCTGTGGATGAAGTCGCAATGCGGAAAGCCGTCCTTTCCCAGGCAGTTCTCAGGAAGTCTTAAGAAAGAGGGGATAAACATCTGATACGGACAACTCGCAATACGATACGCAACGATGAAAGTGGTGAACAAATCTGGCACTAACGGATGCGCCTCTTTTATATGATTATAATATTAACAAGAAATGCCCGCCATTGTTCTTGAATGCGAATTATAACTTCTTACTGTTGGAAGATTATCTATAAATCGGGCATGAGGGTAAGAGTGCTTACAAACAATTCTACTCTTTACTGCCAAACCTCGACCGGCACCTGTACCACCCGCGGATATAAATTCGGACCGGAGGTATGGATGGTATTCCGCACACCGGACCAACGTGCGGATACCGAGCCCGGCAAGCCATAATTCCGTCGGGTCAATTGAACAACCGCCTCTCGGAATATGTTCATATCATGGTAGGTCCCGTATGCAGCTATTTTCCGGGGTACATGACATTGAGGACATACCGCATGCCGACATCCGAGGTTATGTTTAAATTTGTATATTAATTTATATTTTTATATATTTGCAACAGTTGTTGTCTAATTTACATCAGAATGACACGTGTTCGGAATATGGGAAGAATACTGTCCGCATTCCTCATGCTGGGAATTTCCTCCATGTGCGGAGCCCAGATATATAAATACTTGGGAATAGAGGACGGATTGAGTAACCGGAGGATTTACCGTATCCAAAAAGACGGGAGGGGATACATGTGGTTCCTCACCCAGGAGGGGATGGACCGTTATGACGGCAAGCGGATCAGGCATTACACTGTTCTTGACGGCAATCTGAAGGTGGCCCCGCAAGTCAATCTGAACTGGCTCTACACCGACACGGAGAACACGCTGTGGGTTGTGGGAAGGAAAGGCCGTATTTTCCATTACGACACCCTCCATGACCGTTTCCGGATGGTATACAGGATACCCGGTCTTCAGGATGATTTCGCCACGGGCATGCTCTGTTACGCCTATATGGACCGTGGGGACCGCATATGGCTCTGTCAGGGTGACCATATCATCCGCTATGACACCCGCACAGGCATTGCGCAGCGGCTGGTCTCCCGTTTAAGAGGTGATATAACCGCTATCAGCGAGACGGACGGTACAAACCTTTTCATCGGTACCGTGAACGGACTTTTCCGGTACGGGAAAGGGACGGTGTCCTTGAGGCGCTTGCGGACACGGACAGCATCCGGACGCCGGTCAGCGAACTCTACTACCACCCCGGTTCGAAGAAACTGTTCGTGGGAACCTTCAGGAAGGGCATACTTGTATACGGAGTGTCCGCAGGCAGTACGCTGCGGAATGTGGCCGTCAACCGGATCACCCCTCTCAATGACCGGGAGCTGCTGATAGCCACGGGCGGAAGGGGGGTATACAGGATGGATGTGGACTCGCTAGTGCCCAAACCCTATATAACCGCCGACTACGCCAGCCACAACGGCATGAACGGAGACAATATCAATGACATTTATGTGGATGGCGGGGACCGTATCTGGCTTGCCAACTACCCCGCCGGAGTCACAATCCGGAATAACCGCTACCAGAGCTATGAATGGTTCCGGCACTCACCGGACAACAGCCGGTCGCTGGTTAACGATCAGGTGCATGATGTCATCGAAGACAGCGAAGGCGACTTGTGGTTCGCCACCAGCAACGGGATCAGCCTGCTGCAGCCTGCGGTAGGACGGTGGCGCTCCTTTCTCAGCCGGTCCGATGGGATACAGGATGGCGGGAACCATATCTTCCTGACGCTCTGCGAGGTCTCGCCGGGTGTCATCTGCGCCGGCGGGTACGCTTCGGGCCTGTACAGGATCGAAAAGAAAACCGGGAGGGTGGAATACTTTCCCCCCTCCTTTGCAGCAGAGGGGTGTCCAGACCAGTATATCAATGACATCGGAAAAGATTCCGGAGGATGTATATGGACAGGGGGCTGCCACAATCTCAAACGTTTCGATCCCCATGACGGCACAGTACGCCTGTACCCGGTCCGGGCCCCATCACCGCCATACTGGAGAAGGCTCCGGAATGGATGTGGATCGGTACCGGCATGGGGTTGTACCTGCTTGACGGGCACGGGGGGACCTGCAGACATATCGCCTTTCCAGTCGAGGCGGTTCATGTCTATGCACTGTACCAGGCACCGGACGGGCTCCTGTATATCGGCACCGGCGGGGCGGGACTTCTCGTCTATGACAGCGTGGAGGACAGGTTCGTCCGCCAATACCAGACCGAGAACTGCGCCCTGATATCCAATAACATCCATACCATTGTCCCCCGTGCGGACGGCACCCTGCTACTGGGGACCGAAAACAGCGTGGCCCTGTTCCGGCGTGAGAGCGGCACTTTCAGAAACTGGACGGCAGAACAAGGGCTGGCAAGCGTATGCCTCAATGCCGGGGTATCCACTTTCCGGCACGGGAAAGCTTCGTGTTCGGGAGTAACACCGGAGCCGTCATGTTCCCCTCCGACATGAGGATACCCGCCCCGCATTTTTCTCGGATGCTCCTGCGGGATTTCATGATCTCCTACCGCCCCGTCTATCCGGGGACAAGGGATCCCCTTGAGGGAGGATATTGACAATACCGTCAGGCTGGAACTGCATATGACCAGAATACCTTCTCCTGGAAGCTGTCTCCATCAACTACGACTATCCCTCGAACATCCTATATTCATGGAAATTGGAGGGGCTCTACGAGGGCTGGAGCCATCCGGTCCAGAGCGGGCGGATACAGTTCACGAGCCTGCCCCAGGCAACTACACCCTGCGTATCCGTGCCGTCTCCAATGAGGAGAAATACAAGGTGTATGAGGAAAGAAGCCTCGGTCTGAGTGTCGCCCGGCCGCTGTGGGCGGGTACATGGGCCATTGCCGGATATGCGTCATTGTGAGTGTTGGCTGGGGTGGTGTCTTTTCGCGTTGCCATGTTGCGCAGGCAGAAAGGATATCAGACGAAAAGACGTGCTTCTTCATACATACTGCCCATGATGTCCGTACTCCGCTTACGCTGATCAAGGCTCCGCTGGAAGAGGTGGTGGAGAAAGACATGGTGAAGGCGGAGGGGATGGACAATGTACGGATGGCCCTGAAAGCGTGGACGGACTTCTGGGATTGGTCACCAGCCTGATAGATTTCGAGTACGGACAACTACACCTTGAGACTTCATGTCTCGGAATATGAGCTCAACAGTTATCTGGAGACGACCTGTGAGGCATTCCGCACATATGCCTCCATCAGGGACATCGATATCACCCGTGAGAGCGGCTTCCCTTACCTGAATGTCCGGTTTGACAAGGACAAAATGGACTCTATATTGAAGAATATACTGTCCAACGCACTGAAGTACACTCCACGGGGCGGGAGTATCCAGGTCCGTGCCTTCGTGGACCGGCATGTATGGGGTGTGGAAGTGGAAGACACGGGGATTGGCATTCCACCTGAGGAACGGAAGAAACTGTTCAGGAACCATTTCAGGGCAGTAATGCCGTCAATCTGCAAGTGGCGGGAAACGGTGTCGGACTGATGATGGTACATAGGCTGGTAAGGCTGCACGGAGGCAGGGTCCGCGTTACCAGTACCGAGGGGAAGGGGACGATGGTATGTGTTATTTTTCCCCTGAGGAGCAGACGCCTTGACAAGGCATGCCCCGTTGCTTCGCCCAGGAAACAGGATACCGGGGAAAACCCGCATGGGACCGGATTGCGGCCCCATGCGTGAGATCCTTCCAACAATGACCGGCGGGGACCGGCAGCGTATTCTTATTGTGGAGGACAATGACGATTTGCGGACCTACCTTGAGGGGCTGCTGAAAGAGGAATACCTGGTCCAAACCTGTTCCAACGGACGGGACGCGCTGCTTGTGGCGAGAGAATACAATCCGGACCTGATACTTTCGGACGTTATGATGCCTGAAATGGGAGGGGACGAACTTTGCGCGTCCGTCAAATCCGATATTGAGACATCCCATATCCCGGTCATGCTGCTGACCGCCTTGGGAGATGAGAAGGACATGCTGGAGGGGCTGGAAAACGGAGCTGACGCCTATATCACCAAACCGTTTAGCATAAACGTGCTCAGGGCGAATATCAGGAACATACTGGCAAACCGGGCACTGCTCAGACGTGCATACGCCGGTCTTGAGGACGGAGTCGGACAGGTTCCGCCGGACTGCCACAATACCCGGGACTGGAAATTCATGGCCTCCGTAAGGGAATGCGTCATGAAGAATATCGACAACCCGGTTTCTGTGTGGACATGCTCTGTGGCATGCAGAACATGAGCCGCACCGGATTTTTCAACAAGTTGAAGGCGCTCACCGGCCATGCCCCGGCTGACTATATCCGCTCCATGCGGCTGCAATATGCGGCACAACTGCTCAGGGAAAAAGACTGTTCGATAACGGAAATCTCGGATGACTCGGGGTTCTCCGATGTCAGATATTTCAGGGAGGTGTTCAGGAAGTACTATGGAATGAGCCCGAGTGAGTACAGGAATTCGATGAGAGGATAACATCACGGGCAGACAGACTCCAGGATATGGCAGGTCTTATTGTCGGAGATGGTGTATGTTTCGCTCCGCACCGACAAGCCGGGCACGGTTAGCTCGTTCACCGTAATGATGAAGGCGAACAGCCGCCCTGCCCCAGTATTGAGGCTCGTGCCTGATAGGGATAGTAGAAATAATAGTGTTCGTCCAACAGCCCGCCTGCGAGCGGTGTCGGACTTTCAGTTTTCCATACGAGACCGCCCGTGTCGGCATCCCTCTCGGCTGTCAGTTTCACGTTGGAATAGACTGTTTGAGTGCCCCGCACCACGTATAGGCCGCAGGCCCCCGCGAAAACTTGGTTTGGCAGCCATTCTCCACAGTACGGGTGGTTTTGCGAACAGCCGACGTATATCCAGCTTTTCAGATAAGCTGCGTTTTCAGTGCGTATATGTTCGGCTATCCCGAAAAACATTCCTGCCAGGGCTGCGGCGAACTCGGCCGTTAATTCCTCCTTGCCGTATTCCTCTGATCCGAACGGGTGCGCAAGATCCCGGTTCAATCGGGTGGGGTGTCCCGTGGAATGTCCCATTTCATGCAGAAGCGTTTCGTAAAAGCTCTGCATATCGACGAACTGCGAGCGAAGCGGCACTACGATATAATCGGCTAAAGGAGAATAGAAAGCCCTGTCGCCTTGCTGCTCCCGTATCGGGCAAAACCAGCTTTTCGCCTCCAGCATGGCGTCTATTTCGGGGTGCGCCTCTCCGGTTGTCCCGTCGGGCTGCTCTGCCTGTCCCCCTCTGAACTTCTCCCTTAACGCTTCCCATTCTTCCGGCCTCACGTCCGAAAAATTGGTCTGATCCAAGTTAAAGACCGAGTAATATTTATAGGTCGGTATAACGTTGTATTCCTGTTGCTGCTCCCGGCTTAACGCCTTGTATTCCTCAAAGGTTATTTTCTTGCGTGTTTCCTTGTGGTACACGTAGAAAAGGAAGTAATAGACCGGAAACGATTTCGATCCTTTCAGCACGGAGATCCCGGCCTCATTCGCCTGGTTGAACGTCATAAATACGGGTGTCTGGTACTGGAATTTCTCGCAAAGGAAAAGGAGTAAAAAGGCGTTGCCTCCGGCGTACCTGCGTCCTGTGAGGTTCTGCGGAAAGAAATTGCGTGTATTCGCCGCAATGGTGATCCAGGGCTTTTGCCAGTTGTCCTCTACCTGCTGGATCTTCTCGATCATTTATGTCTGACATCAAATTTGCAAACTGTTGCGCTGCCTTGTCGAAATAATCAGTTTTCATAACTACGTCCCCCGTTCTTTATCCTGGTGGGTGAGCCAGTTCTAAAGGTTGTTATCTCTTTTTCTATACCTCTAAGATAGCACTTTTATTTGAGAGATGCAAGTATTTAAACAACGTTTAACTAACTATTTATAAGATAATTATATGCAAAAGTAGTATTTTAGTATATACTAAATTTAGTATTTACTACCTGATTTTTTCCGATAGTAAACTCCCCACCTCGCACCCTCCCCCACCAAACCTTGCGGATGCCTAAGATTCCGATGTTTTTGTATCAAGACAACCTCATTTTGGTTTTTCGGGGCTGTCGGTGTGGTCGTCTTGCGTTTACCTTGAGTTCCGAGAGGTTTTTGTATGAGAACACCCCAAACGTTTTTTTCCATAGCACTTTTTAGGAAAAATACTACCTGGCTTTAGCCAGGCTGGAGATTTTTTCTAAAAGCCGCTTGCGGCTCAACTTGGGATATGGAAAAAGCCGTTTGACCTTTGCAGACAAAACCCCCGGTCAAGGTAAACGCAAGGCGGCCACGCCGGAAAAACTAAAATACCTCTCTCCCCTGAAAGGGGGGTTAAAACCGGGTTCGACAATCGGCTACCGGAGTTTCGACAGAATGTTCCTTGCCCCGCCGACGAGTGCCTGCGCTCATCAGCCGGGCAAGGATCATTCCGGGTACTCCTTTCCGGATTGTGCCGATCAGTGAAAAGTCAGGCGCTTTTATCCGGCTGGCTTCACCGAACGAATCTATCCGGAAATAGCCTACCTTAGCCGGGTGGGTGGGGGGGGTGTATTTATGCGTTAGGGATTGCAGTGGAAAGCCCACAGCCTTCAGGCGAGAACTTGGAGGCGGAAAGCCCGACCGTTTACGGGAACGCCCAAATCCTCCAAAAGAAAAGCGTACTAATACACTAAAATACTAAAAGTAGTAAATACCCTTAATTCCGCAACACTATTACAAATTAAACTTTTAAAGTACCTGAGCAACAAAAAGTTGCCCATGATTTTGCCATGTCAGAATTTTTACTTATCCTAGTGTTGCAAAAAAACAAGCAAAACTCTGATATGACATGGTGAAGATACAAATTAAACGAGATATACTCCCTATATTCGCGTAGTAATCCCCTGTTGTCCCTGTCGCAAGACAAACTCCAGGGTTTTGTTTTTATATACTCCCCCCTATACGGTAGCGTATGGTTCTTTTTCCTGAATCACCTTTTTAATCTTGAACAGCCGTTCTTTGGTTAGCGGCTTTATAGTTTCCGGATCCTCACCGTCGAATGTTTCCCCGAAGATCAGATCGTCCACCTCCAGGCCATGATTAAAATTCTCCCTGATACAGTCCCTTAGCAACCAAAGGTTTTTGAGGTTCACCCAATCGGCCGTTATGTTCCTGATCCTTCTAAACATGATTATCGCAGTACGAAAATAATGCCCCACATGATCGTAATCATGGCAAACCCGTTTATCCAGATAATAAACATCTATTTCCTGGTTTTCTTCATCCTCCGCGATCCGGCAAAGGCAGAACGGGATCTGCTCCAGTTTATCCCATTCGATATATTCCGTTGATTTCATATTGTCATTATTATAAATATCATTACTTGACCAGCGAGGCTATCACTTTGGCAAATTCGGAAATATCCCCCTCCACGCTGGCCTTTTCCAACGCTTTCATATATTCTTTTCTACGCTCCACCGGAACAACCGTCCAGTTATAGCCTCCAGACGCAAGCATGGCGTTCAAGACGAACCGTCCCATTCTCCCGTTCCTGTCCATATAGGGGTGAATATACACGAAAAAGAAGTGTCCCAGGACAGCCCTTACCGCCGGGTGCGGCTCATTCTTCAAGAGATCGAAAAGGACGGGCATAGCGTCCCTGACCGCTTTCGGGTTCAACGGGATATGTTGCGATCCCCGTATATAGACCTGCCCGGTACGATAACCCACAATATCCTCCCTTTGCAAGATCCCCACCGTAACGAACGGCATCCACATCTGCATATACCAGACCAGATGATCCGCCCTTACCGCTTCCCCTGCGTTCTTTCCTTTCAGTATATCGGAGATCGTCCCCCTGACAGCCTGGAACGCCTGGTAATACCCACGTGCCACCAGTGCGTTTTTATGCTCCTTATCTTCTTTCTCCGGCTTCCAGTTCCCGACACGCACTTTCTCGATCAGTTCCGGGGAAACCCTATATCCCTCGATCGAGAGAGAATGATAAGCGTCCTCCGAATACTTTTCATCGACGGATCTCAAATACCCCTCCACGTCATCAATCTTTCCAGGGGCTTCGGGAAACAGTTCTACAACCTTATCCCTCATGTTCTCCCACATCAGGCGCAAGCGTGTGACGTAAGGCGACACTTCATAAACAAGGGGCGTTCGTGGCTGATCCTCGAACGGATCTTCTTCTCTCACGTCATACCCGAACCCCCGCATCGTGGAAACGATGCTGTCGGCGATTTCGCTGTTCCCGATGTTCCGGAACGCCCCGGCTATTCTTCCGGCACGAAGCGAAGCCCCGTTTTTCGTCAGTACCTTTAATATATCGGCAGCGTCCCGTATCATGGCCAGGCAGGTGCGGGCTGCGATCTTCTCCACTTGGAAATATCTCGGCGTGGCATATACCAGGGCTTCGGCAAGCGGATAGAGATTAAGGCCGTATTCCGGCTCTTTATATACCTGATCCGGAATCTCGCTTTGAAACACCAAAAGCGAGGTATCATACATCAGCTTTTGCGTGTTGTTATGGCCTTTCGGCGACTTGATAATCACCTGCACGGGCACGGTCGTTTTCCCCGAATACAGATCCAGCGACTGGTCGGCCGTCAAGCACCATTGTTCCCCCAGCCGGACGGCCGCGTATTTCGCGATAAAATACCAGAATGAGGTGTACCAGACCGTCGTGTCCCCCTCTGTTCCCGGCCTGGCCGCAATATACCAGCCTTTCATTACTTCCTGCAACCAGCCGTTATCCAACAGCCGGGTTAAATGCGTCCTCCCTATCTCGGCCGTCCCTTGCAGGACGACACAGCGGTCTTTCTCCTGGAGCTTTCTTAATTCCTCCAGTGAAGCCGCCATTTTCTCCGCCATTGTTGCCATAACCGTTTTTATTTAGATTCTGATTATTTTCGTGCAAATACTCGTTTTTAGACACGTGTAAATACTCGTTTTTAATTATGTGCATTTACTCGTATTTGTTGCAAAAATACAATATTTGTTCCGATAATCAGCTACTAATGAAGTCTTTTTTTACTTGTTGTATCGTTGAAACGGCCTTTCCCGTGAGCTTCGCCACGTTCCGGATCGAGTAGCCTTTCTTTAACAAGGCGATCGCCTCCCGGTATTCCTCTTTCCTCTGTTCGGCCGTTTTCCGACTTCCCGGCTTCCGTCCCAGCCTGCCCCCTTTCTGGATGTACAACTCCCGTCCGCTATTAAGGCGGTCAATGATCCCCTGGCGTTCGATTGCGGCCAGTTCCCCCAATAGGGTAGTAATCAGAGAGGACAAGGGGTTTACCGTCTTGTCCGGCCGTAATGTTTCCAGGTTCAGGTTTTGAATATACACGCATATTTTATGCGTGTGCAGCGTATCGAGTGACTTTAGGATCTCCAGGGTTGAACGCCCCAGGCGTGAGATCTCGGTCAGCAACAACATATCCACCCGGTTCTGCGGATCTGTGCAGTATTCCAGGCAACGGCTTAAAATCGGGCGTTCGATATTGGCCTTTCGTCCGCTTATCTTTTCCTCAAAGACCGCCGTCACCTCGTACCCCCGTCCGGCTGCGAACCTCTCCAGATCGACAACCTGCCGTTCGGTCGATTGCCTGGCCGACTGCGAGCTTACACGTGAATAAATAACCACATTCATCCCTTTTGCTTTTGTTCTTCCTTATCTATTGTTTTAATCACCTTATCCACCTCTTTCAAGGAGGCATTATTTCCGGATCTATCCAAAAAAGAAATTCGCTAATTAACCTATAATTACTATCTTTGCATTGTAATGCTTGGTAAAGCCTCTGTTATCAAAACACGTAACCAAGTCAAGGATATACCCGTTCATCAAGAACGGGTTTTTCTTTTGCGACAGCCCATTCATAAGACAAAGGATATTATAACAGGTCAGTAATCACAGCCGCCGGAATATCCAGCTTTGAGAAAGCGAACATCTTTTTCCCCAGATCCTTTAACGAGGCTCCGATATGGTACACGTCCGTTTCATCAACGATCAGGAAACGGTCGTGACTGTCCCGGTACGTCCTGATGTCGATAGGTGTGTACTGGCTGTTATGCCTGTCAAGATCAAGTTGGAGTTGCTGCGTGATACGCTGGGTGTAAATGGTGGCCGAGACACCGACGCTGCGTTTACTCAACATGAGCAAGACCGTTTCGTCCACATAGTTGTCGATAAGCACGATCGAACGCCTGGCCGACTTTACCAGATCGGTAGCGAACTTGTACGCATCGAAAATCTGGCCGTTATAAAAAATGCCTTCGACCGGGGGCAAGGCAGTACGCACAAAAAAATCTATCTTCTCGGTATGTTGAGCGACAGTCCTTTCAAGTTCTGACAAACGTTTATTAATGGAATACCCTTTTAAAAGATAGTCCTTTAAAACCTTATTCGCCCATTGCCTAAATAAAATACCTCTTTTACTATTGACACGAAACCCAATGGATATGATCGCATCCAAATTGTAATAAGTCAGATTGCGCATCACTTGCCGTTTGCCTTCCTGTCGAACTGTTCGGAAATCCCGAACAGTTGAACTTTCCTCTAATTCTTTCTGATCATATATGTTTTTTATATGCTCGCTTATATTTGCTTTGCTGGATTGAAAAAGATCCACAATTTGCGCCTGTGTCAGCCAAACGGTTTCATCTTCCAGCCTCACTTCCAACTTGACCGCTTCATCCGGCTGGTATAATATGATTTCTCCCTGTTCCATTACTTATTTACCTTTTCTTAATTCATCAAGCCTCTGCATCGCACCGCTGAACTTCTCACTAAACATCATATCATCGGGCAAAACAAACCAGGTGGGAATACCTCTCGACTGTGGATTACCTATACATTCATCTTGCCCGTTCTGTTTGCGGTAATCGTCCCATTCACTATAAGCGATGTTCCAACGAATACCTAATTTATAGGTATTTTCCCATTTAATAATAGCCAGTGAATAGGCCGGATCATCTTTGCCGTCATAAATCACTTCTACAACTTCAACCATCCCTTTAGGGGAATTTATAAACTTCGGATTTTTATACGAATAAGTGCTCATGTCTTTTATTTTTTATTTATAGCACACAAAGATACTCAAAAACAAATATATACATATATACATACGTATGATTAACGTATAAAAACATTTATGGTTATTCTAATCTTTGATTAATTCCGGTACAGAAACAAAACGTACCGAAAGACGGAAACAGGATTTATTTCGGTACGCTTCCCCGATCGGTACAAAAAACACGCAAAAAACGAAAATACTACTTTTAGTCTTTTAGTATATTAGTATTTTGACTATATTTGCGGACATGACAACCATTTAAAAAACTGAATTTATGAGCAAAGCAAAAGTAATCTCCGTATTGAATCACAAGGGGGGAGTAGGAAAGACCACAACCACGATCAACCTGGGCGGCGCGTTACGTCAAAAAGGGTACAAGGTTCTTTTGATCGACCTTGACGGGCAGGCCAACCTGACCGAATCGCTGGGCTTCTCCGCGGAGCTTCCCCAAACGATCTACGGCGCGATGAAAGGCGAATACGACCTGCCGATCTACGAGCATAAGGACGGTCTTAGCGTCGTTCCCTCCTGCCTGGATCTCTCGGCCGTTGAAACGGAGTTAATCAACGAGGCCGGGCGGGAACTTATCTTAGCCCACCTTATCAAAGGCCAAAAGGAGAAATTCGATTATATCCTGATCGACTGCCCCCCCTCGCTGTCGCTGCTCACGCTTAACGCACTGACGGCCTCGGATCGGTTGATTATCCCGGTTCAGGCTCAATTCCTGGCAATGCGTGGAATGGCTAAACTTATGCAGGTAGTCCACAAGGTGCAGCAACGTTTGAACTCGGATCTTTCGATCGCCGGGGTCCTGATAACCCAGTACGACGGAAGAAAGAACCTGAACAAGAGCGTTTCGGAACTGGTACAGGAAACATTCCAGGGCAAAGTGTTCAGCACCCATATACGCAACGCCATTGCGCTGGCCGAAGCCCCGACACAAGGACTGGATATTTTTCACTATGCCCCCAAATCTGCCGGGGCAGAGGACTACGAAAAGGTATGTAACGAACTGCTAACAGAAATAAAGTAACCATATGGCAAAGAAGAACGATTTAAAAAACAGTATGTCGGCCGGACTGACCGGGGGCTTAGACAGCCTGATCCAATCCACGGCCGGGCAAAAAGAGGCTCAAAAGCCGAAGAAAGCGAAAACCGTGCATTGTAATTTTGTCATGGACGAAACCTATCACCAGAACTTAAAGCTGATCGCGATCCGCAAAGGCGATTCGCTAAAATCGGTATTGCAAGAGGCTATATCTGACTACTTGGATAAAAACAGTTCCCTGCTATAACAGCGTATCGGGAATATACAGGGCAAACACGCCACAAAAGAAATTCTCCAGGAAAAAGGTACGCAGAAAAGCAACCCTACACATAAATTACAGATGATAAAAGCAATAAAAAACCCGTTGGCAGGGTTAATCTTGCGTATGTTTAACCTGCCAACGGGTACGATATTAATAAACGTTTGGATTAAGGTTGGACGTTTACGTCTTTATTATTTGCATTAACCCAGCCTGTTGTCTCTGCATCAAACTGGATCGGATTCAACACAGCCTCTCCCTGATCAGTATAACCACCACCGAAAATCAACGTGTAGATATGACGCTTGCCCTGTTCCCATGTATCTCCGAACGGAACATAAATTGTTTTGTATTCGCTTGCTGAACCCAACAGATAAGCTCCGGACTGCCGGATTTTGCAGGCGATCTCCAGATAACATTGCTTCGCATTATCGGCCTCCAACTTGCTTTTGGTGGCTGTTTCGGAAACTTTCCAAGCAGTCAGCTCCTGTGGTATATTCAGCATAGGAGTATTTGTGGTAATATCGGTAGCTTCGGTATTGCTATTGACCGTGATGTCTGCGTTTTTCACTACGGTAAATGCGTGTGGAAATGCTAAATCAGACGAACTCCAACTTCCCGTTCCATCGGCTGCCGCAGGCAATGTGAAGGCGCCGGCAAATTTGAAATTATGAATCTTGATCACGTCGATGTCCACCTGCATGTTATCGTATTGGGTCTTTGCTTTGAATACGACCTGTGACAGAATATGTTTGAAATTAAATTTCACTATTCCGTTGTTCATGTCTTTTGTCTGGCCTTTGGCCATGGCATACATCACGTCGTAGTTTGCATGAGTACCGGCTCCATACTCATCCATGCAGGTATAACTTATCTTTTGGACATCCTTGGTGGCTTCCCAACTATAAAACACCATCATGTCTTCACTAACCGTTCCGGGATTGAACGCGTAAAAGTCCAAAGCCTCGGTAGGCCAATAACGAAGGTCGCTCGCATTGTCATAATCCCACTTACCATTTTTGTACACGATCTTCACTCCGTCATGTTCAAATTCCGTGTCGTTCTTTCCCATGAAGGCAGTACCATCCGCCGTAAAAGCGAACACGTCGAAATCGGTGTTCTTCAAGTTGGTGTTGGTAGTAGGGGTAGCCCTCGTTTCCGCCGCATTACTTAACACGTTAAAACCAATCGCATTTCGTGAGGAGGTTTCCACATTCGCAATCTCCTCTTCTGAGCAACTCATCAGTAGTACTCCAAAGATTGCCCAAAGCATTACTGTACTTTTTTTCATAAAATGAATAAAATTGTTAATAAATATAATTAATAAAACTCGATTACAACACTATATCCACATTCACATCATCCCAATCATCAACGTCCACATCAAATCCCGGACCGCCACTTCCCGGCTCGGATGGTACCTCATAATCAAAATTCAACACCAGATGCACATCACCGATATGCCCCGCTACCGGGACATCATGCACTTGGTCGCTCACGTCCTGTTCCAATACAGACATGCTGCCTGAACGGTTCTTGAGATACAGCCGGAAAACATTGGGCTCTCCTTCAAGTGCGGAATGTCCAAACGTATAGAATCCGCCTATAATCTGATTCCGTGAAACCATTCCATCAAAGAGCAGGCTCTCCGAAAGATCGGCGGGCAAACTGTCGCCGGACATGTTAAGCGAGCCGGACATGCCGGAAAGAGCGGCCCGCAAATCCGCCACCCTGTCCAGTCCCCGAATTCCGTTCACCTCATACGTGTAGTGACATACCATGTTTACGGGAGTTAGCCGTATTATCTTCGTGCTTCCTTCCGGAATGTCCTTGAGGATAACTCTGTCTATATGGTCGCCACACAGCCAGGGTGGGGTGACGGCCATTGTCTGGTTATCCGGCGACCGAACATCACGCGTATCGGCAGTAAAAAGCGTGTAACTGCCGTTTTCTTTCCAAACCATCCCGTCGGTATCGTAGTTGAAGCAAATTACCCGGTAATCATTCTCGGGGAGCTCCACTTCCCCATCCTCTCCTCCGGGGAAATCAAATATCCACGTGTTGCTTTCATCATCGGTCGGATAAAATACGACCCTCATGCCTTCAGGCTTGTCATGATTGGAAATCTTGGTCCAGTCGAATACTACCCGCACCGTGGCAAAGTGCGGATGATCGTAACATAAATCCTTATGCTCACAAGCCGTCAGTCCCATCCATAAAAATATGAACACCAGACTAAAGCGTATCAGTATCACTGCCTGCCTCCTTTCTTCCGGCTATAATTCCCCCGCCCGATCAACCACACCAAAGAGATACCCGCCTTGGTCGGGCCGAACCAGCAGCGTTTTTTAGTGGTCTGCCATACATAGTGACCGTCCAAAGGGATGTACTCCTTGTACAATCCTCCAAGGTAGCCGATTCCCAACGTGAAATCCACATTGAACCGATGTCCCACAGGTAACGAGTAGCCGTAAGCCACGCCTCCCCCGTAACTCCATTTATCCCCCAAGTAACCTTTCCCACCCAATTCGAAATCATAGGTGACGATCTGCCCGTACAATCCGACATGATGCCCGGAAAACGGTTTTTCCACCGCTCTCCGACCGAACCAGCGGCGCAACTCCACATCTCCCCCATAGATACGCCAATAATTATGCTTCCGATCACTTTTCCACCAGGCATACATCCAATTCCCGGCCACAGACCAGTTCTTCCCCAAACAGAACTCAACCCCGATGTCAGGTATCAAAACAGCGTCATAAAGCAAGTTTGTTTTCACCGCCATGCAAAACGGCCGTTTCTTTACCGGAGCTATGACGGTAACGGTATCACGGATGCACAACGTATCACGTGTATGTATATATACCGTATCTCTGACGGGATTTATCGGATCACTATCATAGCATATTTTCACCATCGACGAACGAAGTTTCGGAAAATGGAATTTATACAAATATGAGTATGGCCTCCCCCCTTTCAGTCTTTTCAGTTCTCCCCCCCAATAAGGGCTATCCTGGTTTTCCAAACGTACGATCTTCTCCAACAAACGAAGGACATCCTCCCTCTCCGGAACATTCACATCCGCTCTCACCATCGTTATAAGTCCGTTCCAGTCGCTTCCCGAAAAATGAAAATCCCTCTCCAATACCGGAATCTTTATATAAGGTGATATATACCGCCACAAAACCTCTGCTCGTTTTTCAGACAGCCTTCCATTCAACAGCCCCCCTCCTTCCGGGGAAGCTCCTCCTATTATTTGAATTTTCCTGATAAGACGGACGGAGTCGTTCAATGCGGAACAGATTTTAGCAAACCGCTCCATCTCGTTCCCATTGTCAAGTAAACATGTATCTATATTTACCTTTCCTTGATGAAAATAGATCCTTACCGAATCACGCTTCTCCTGAGCGGATATTTCTCCGCTTATACTCAACACGAGCACGAACAATACACATTTAATATAAAAAAACATCTTTTCGTCATTTAATCATTTGTTAATATGACAATCCAAACCCAGGCTTTTACACCCCCTGAATTTCAACCGCTAAAGATATGCACCTATAAACCAACCTCCAAAGCAAAAAACAAGTATTTTAAACTTATAAATACTTAAAAAGACAACCACACAACAGCTACAACACTTACCACAGCAGCCAATCACGCTTACACAACAATTAAAAACACTTAACATCATAAAGAAAAGTACTTAAACATACAAAAAACAGTTATTTTTGCAGGAAACATTATACTTAATAACACTTAAAACAATAAAACACATGAAATTCAGCACAAAAGCCGCTACTTTTCTAAGTTCAATAAAAACTCAAACTTACGACAAAAAAGAAAGCGAAATGATAATAACGTATCAACAAAAACGTGTCTTTCATCTATCCCTGCTCATGCTGGCCTTATGCGCACCCATATACATATATTCAGTTCCATTTCCCAATGAACAGTTTTATTATATTAACAGCGTATTATTCCTGTTTATCATTATGTGCACTCTCGCTTATTTTAAAAAGAGAGTAAATCTGACCACGACCTTTTCCATTATACTGATAGCCATACATATCGAGATTTTTATCGAGATAATTTATTGCTCAATATGTAGCGGATATGAATATAGTTATCAAAGAGCATTGATAATGAGTAACATTACTATCTCTCTCTTATTTACCATGCTTTCCATCTGTGCCTATATGAGTAATATCTCCATCCTATTGTCCTCCCTTACCATAGCTTCCTATACAATCTGCACACTTATCACCGACGAACCGTTCCTATACAGTTATCTGCCTTTGATCATCATCATATACACCATGATCCCCTTATTAGGAAGATCCTTACACAGTAATATCAGCAGCTTGCTAAAAAGTAGCAACTTGCTAAAAGAGGAAGAGGAAATGCTTTTGAAACGTCTCCAAATGAAAAAGGAAGAACTATTCGCGTTCGCCGAGTTGTTAAGCGAGAATAACCCGGAAGAAAAGACAAGCTCCCTGTTAAACATAATAGGGGAACAATCCAAAGAAAATCTTTTTACAGCCCTTGCCGCATACCAGAAAAAGGAAAAAAGTAAACTTGATACAATCAGGAGAATATATCCCAATTTATCCCCGTCCGAATTAAACATCTGCCGTTTAATACTGCAAGACAAGACCGTCAGCCAAATATGCGAATTATTACATCGGAGTAGCGGAAACATAACCAGCCAACGAGCGAACATACGTGCCAAACTCGGACTGAAAAAAAACGACAATTTAAAAGAAGCATTACAAGAACGCATGAGGCTGTATGAAGAAGAACACCGGCAAGAGGACTTTTCAGCCATGCGTTAGGGATTGCAGAGTAAAGCCCACAGCCTTTAGGCGAGGACTTGCAACGGAAAGCCTGACCGTCCCACAGGAACGCCCAAAAGAAAAAGAATCCCCCGAACATTCATCCGGGGGACATCCAAGCCGTCACATCAATTATAATACAGATTCAGATCATCCGTGCCAATCTCCTTTCCGTCCCGGAAAACAAGGCGTAAATCAATCCTCTCTCTGTTTTCATTGCCACAAAGATAGACATACCGGCCAACATACGCATCATACTTATCAATCAGTTCTAACGGTATGACCGGCATGGGAAAAGGATACACCTATATTGCATATAGCGGAAAATTTGTAAGATTACCCTGTACTTTATAAGGCAACATAGAAAATCTCTCCGCATGCAATTCCGGTCTTTTTCCCAGTAATGCTGTCAACGAATTGGCCCGGACATTCCCTTCGGCCTTCACTTCTATCGGCACCATTTGGGCATTACGTTGAATAACAAAATCCAACTCAAGACGCGAATTGTCTGTGTTATGGTAATAAATCGGTGACACGCCCTTACTTTTCATCTGCTGCAATACATACTGTTCAGTCATTCCTCCCTTGTATTCCTTAAATATGTCGTTTTTAATCAAGACTTGGGCCGGATCTGTCTTGACCATAGCACCCATAAGCCCCAAATCAACCATATAGAGTTTGAAAGCCGACAGGTCTTCATAAATATCAAGCGGAAGCTCCGGTTTGGTACATCGAGGCACTTTATACAACAACCCGGCATTTACAAGCCATTGAATGGCCATCTCAAAATCATTGGCTCTGGCACCTTTTCGCAAAGCTCCGTAAATGAATTTCTTGTTTTCTTTAAATAATTGGGAAGGAATGCTGTTCCATACCATTCGGACACGCGGAACCTGTTCTTTGGGCGCATGTTTTGAGAAGTCAAGATCATAGCCTTGCAAAATCTCCGACTGTATTCTTCTGACTTCCAGCAAGGAATCCGTTTCTACATATTTGAGTACAACTTCCGGCATACCACCTACATAATAATATTGCCGAAGGAGATCCGTATATTTGTCATGCAGGAGGCTTATCGTTTCAAAATCCCCACTCATAAGCAATTTACAAGCTTCTTCTTCTCCCTTGGCGACAAGAAACTCTTCAAAGTTCATAGGAAATATATTGATGACATTTACCTTCCCTACGGGATAAGACACATCCTGATGAAGGGACATCCCCAAAAGTGAACCTGCCACAGCTATATGATACTCCGGAACCTCCTCTTTAAAATACTTCAAAGATTCCAGTGCTTCCGGGATATCTTGTATCTCATCAAGGATAATAAGCGTATCACCCGGAGTAATGTCAACGGAAGTCATCGCACGCAGCCCCCGTAAAATTCTGTCAACATTGAAATCCTGAGAAAAAAGCTGGCGTGCAAGGTTATTCTTACGGCATACCACATAAGCCTCTTTTTTGTATTCAAGTTTGGCAAACTCATGGAGCAGCCATGTTTTCCCAACTTGTCGGGCACCATTTAAAATCAGAGGTTTTCTATCCTCACGGTTTTTCCATTCTATAAGTTGTTGCAAAACAAATCTTTTCATCTACAAACAGCATTTTTATACATGTAAAAACAGCGTATAATACATTTATCCGCACTTATTTAAAGCACAAATATACTAAAATAAGCAGATAATAGAAGCAATCTTATACATTTTTCCGCACTTTAATCAACTCCAATGGAAAGCAGTAGCCAATTTAGGATTGCCTTCTCCACGCTCGATGGCCACCAGCGTATTGATGCCCACGCCCGCCAGTTCGGAGAAGTTCCAGCTGATTGACCTTCAAACTCTTCCTGCACTCTTTAATCATCTTTCCTAGCTCTTTCATATTCACAACACATTGTGATTTTAGTCAGTTTTCATCCTAGTTCAAAGAAAAAAACAGCCGATAAAGTAACTATAATCATTGTATTCATATAGATTAACATCATATATTCAAGTTAATCTATATATTTACATGGATTATTTGTATATTTGCAAAAAAGGAACAACCATGTGGAATGAAATGAGCAATCCAGCTGTGCTGATGAGAATCGGCCAGCGCATCAAAGAGACACGTATCAGGCAGCATATCACGCAGGAAGAACTGGCAACGGCTTCCGGTGTAAGCCCCTTGACCGTTGCGAACATCGAGAAGGGCAAATCGGTATCGCTGCTGTTGTTCATCAGCGTACTCCGCTCGCTCGGCCTGCTGGAGAACCTGGAGCAACTGGTACCGGAAATCCGGGTCAGCCCGATAGAGCTCAAAAAACTGCAAGGAAAGAAACGCTACCGTGTACGCCATTTAAAACAAGATAACCATGAATGATTTGATAGTAGATGTAAAGCTATGGGGAGAAAGCGTAGGCTCTCTCTATTGGGAAAAGGAAAGCAATGCCGCCTTGTTCGACTATGAACGGAAGTTCATCCGCTCCGGTCTTGACATTTCTCCCATCATCATGCCCATCAGCCAGTACAGGAACACCCCCTACCGGTTCCTTGAAAACCGTACCGACTGTTTCAAGGGGTTGCCCGGCCTGTTTGCCGATTCACTGCCGGACACTTTCGGAAACCAGATCATCAATGAATGGTTTGCCAGCAAGGGATTGTCCGGAGAAGAGATTACCCCTTTAGACAGGCTTTGCTATGTAGGCAAACGTGGCATGGGCGCACTGGAGTTTGAGCCGTCCTCGCCAATCAACGGCATGAACGAATCATCAGTGCTCCATATCGAGGAACTGACGGAGCTTGCCAAATCCGTATTCACGGACAGAATGGCTTTTCAGGTCCAACTGCGCCAGGAAGGAAGAAACATTCTGGATATACTGAAAGTGGGAACATCTGCCGGAGGTGCCAAGCCCAAGGCCATCATCGCCTACAACGATATTACCGGAGAGGTACGCTCCGGACAGGTAAAAGCTCCTGAAGGATTCGGATATTGGCTGTTGAAATTTGATGGCGGCAAATACAGCGAACACACGCAGATAACGGACAATCCACAAGGAATAGGAAATATCGAATATGCCTATCACCGGATGGCAAAAGCCTGCGGTATCGATATGATGGAATGCCGGTTACTTCAGGAAAAAGAGTCATATCACTTTATGACACGCCGTTTTGACCGTATGAAAGACGGAGAGAAAATCCATGTACAGACATTGGCCGGGCTTGCCCACTATGACCGTGACCAACGCCATTCATACGAAGAGATATTCCGTATCATGCGGCAGATGAACCTCCCTTATCCAGATCAGGAGGAACTATACCGAAGAATGGTGTTCAACGTCATGAGCCGTAACCATGATGACCATAGCAAGAACTTCTCTTTCCTGATGGATAGACAAGGGAAATGGAAACTGGCCCCGGCATACGACCTCTGCTACTCATACACACCGGGCGGCAAATGGACGAACCGCCACCAACTGTCACTCAACGGCAAACAAGACAATTTCACGATGGAAGATCTGCAAAAGGTAGGTGAGAACATGGGCATCCGGGAACACAAACAGATTATCGAAAAGGTACAGGAAACCGTATCGTATTGGCATGAGACTGCCAAGGATTGCGGGGTCAAGCCGGAACACGCCGATTTTATCGGAAAAAACCTGCTCTTGTTCGGCAAGCAACTGCATACCATCCAAATGCCGGACATTGCCAACGAACAAGAGCAGGCTTTCATGAAGGCTATGCGAAATGATGACTTCAACGCCATCCTGGAACTGAAGATGAGAGGATATCAGCCATCGGAGAACGTACTGAAAAGCCTCCAGCCGGATATATCCGCCACCAACTTCATCGCTGCCGCCAAAATCTTCCAAATGGAAGGGATGCTAAAAAGCCTTCAGGACATAAAGCCTGTGCAAAGCCCGATTATAGGCGGCAATAAGCGTAGCATGGAATTGGGGGATTAACACACAAACGGCATCCTGTACCATTCAATATAATAGTAAATATATTAATTGTTATCTATCATATTTTGATTTAACAGTTAATATATTTACCTTTGCGATATGACAACGAATCACATCACCCAAGCCATGGCCAATCCGGAAATCATAGCGGAACTGGGCAGGCGATTTAAGGAATACAGGCTAACCTATAGGTTCACACGTGTCCACTAAAAATCATTAACACTTCCCTTAACTAATAGTTCTATAGCTATTTGCAGCTATTGCCCCATCTGAGTTTATGAGCCTTTTTTTACGGCACACAACAAGAAGGAAGGAGGGATTGAGAAAAGTTTTGGACGACAAAAAATGTTGGGGACAGTGAAGCCGTCCGGCGTTATTTTTTTCGGTACAAAGGGCGAAGACCGGAACTCTTTCATATCCATCCACCGAAATAAATTTGCCGTTCAAAAACAAAGGGTCTCAGATGGAGCTATGAAAAAGCACACAAGGGGAGGCAGAAAACAAGGAAAAGGGAAGAACGGAAATAAAAAAAAGTAAAATCCAACAGACAGAACAATAAACAAAAGCATAAATATCAGGCAAAATTGTCCCGATAAAAGAATTATAACATGACTATTGAAGATGAAATCCTCCAATACCTGCACTATCATCCTCTATCAAACAGGGTTGAGATAACGCTTGGGATAACCAATCCTCCCAGTGGCAGGATTGTAAAAAGACTACTGGCCGATGCCGTAACCAAAGGAATGATAGAAGTACTCTAACAATAGTAGTGCCACTATATTATAAGCAGCACTGCAATTGTTCCTTACCCCAGCAAATGCACCTCCTGTAACCTCACCAATCCCAAATACATCTTCAAGAACACCTCCTGATACACCTTCAGATCCGGGAAATAGACGAAAGACTTCCGGGAAAAAGAGAGACATGTGAATGGCCGTTCATTTGGAACCTCCATTTCCGGATAGCGTTTCTTCGCCTGGTCAACCGCCATCTTGTTCAGTGAAGCCACGAAGTTGGCCTGGCGTATCGGATTCCATTTCGGGGTTTCAAGAATCACCATCCCATCTTTCCGCTCAGGAATAACCAAATATTCATTCTGCACGTTACGGGCGTAATAACACACAAAAGACAAGGCTTCATAGACATTATCCCCTACATGAATGCCGATAACCCGTTCTTCAACCGGTGTACCGGCAAAGCATTCCGCAATCTGCTTCATGGCATACCCATGCAACAAGGCAGCATCAGAAGCCAACAGATAAGCCGGTGCGGTACGCTCTCCTCCCCCCTTATCGATGGCAGCAAAGAGAGAAGGACTCCAACAGAGATGAATAAGCTTTCCTTTCTCTTTCTCACGTAGGAAAGCGACACATAACCGGTTGTCAAAGACCAAACGGGCTTTCTTTCGTTTCCGGATGGAACTGGAACACGTTCCGTACCTTGTCCGGCTTATGGATATCCATCATCAGATAGCCTTGCCAACCGGACACGTGCTTTGTCTTCAAGACGGTTTCGCTTTCCTCCACATCGAAGAGATAAGACAAGAGCTTTTCTCGCTTACAACATACGGAGAGAGAAAGCTCGTCCTGTTCTTTCATCTGCTGCATATCCAATGAAAGCACAAAAGCCAATTGCCAAGGAGTAAGCTCGGAAAAGCCATGTAATTCAATACAAGACAACGCATCTTTCTCCGGTGAGTAAATGACATACCCCCGGCCACCTATTTCATATCTCAACATGAAATCCCCCTGTTCAGAGGGATGATAATTTTGTAAAACGGTCTGATAATTCATAAAGCAAATGTATTAAGTTAGTATTCATAAAGAGAAATCGGGTCCACTCTTCCGTTTCCGTTTCTTTTTGGACGGCATGAAATCATCCTCTTGCGACTTCTTTCCGCTACCAGTAATGTCAAGATCCGGAATTGCCGTAACTCCCCCATTCTGCATATAGAAAGCCTCACGATCCACCCGCTCACGGAACTCCCCTACCCTATCAATATAGGGTGAGAGACCGACAGCCACACCATCGAAATGCCTCTGGATACTCTGATAGGTGAGCTTGCGGGAAAGTTCCGAACCCTTAAAGATATGAGGATCCTCCACATTTTCCACATAGAGAAAGAAATCCCGTATGCGCCTTTACTGTTTACATGCTCCGTCACCCGAATCGATTCTTCCGCCAAGTTCTTCTTGAAATCCTCATATCCGGAAGAAGAGTTCAAAGCCTTAAACACGTGGTCATAGAGATAATGCTTCTGTTCATCGGCACTCATGCCATGACCATCAAAACGGATATTACCGAAGCGATATTTCTGAGGAAGCGAAACGTCCTTCAGATAAAATCCAGAATCCTTAATGCCATAGACATAATAGGATTTGTCATTCCTGGTGACAAGGCGCATATATCCCCCTTCTTGTTCCAGTTTTCTTCGGAAATCGGATGTACTTTCAGAAAAAGAATAAATACGGTCAAGCAGCTGTAACAGTTCGTCCTTGAACAAGGGTTTGAAAAAAAGCCTCCTTTTTCCAGCAATGCGAAAAGGTTGTCATAGCTTTCATCCACCCAACAGGACACGCCATTCTTCATTGGCCAGTTTTATTTCTTGCAAGGGTTTATCCAAAGACCAGTATGTATCGGATTGTTCCAGGACAGCCGATACCTTATCCTTGTAATTATAACTACGCATGGCTTTTTTCAAGGCCGCATCAAAATAATAGTTACGGTATTGCGACTCTCCCAATGTGGTTCTCTTGACACCTTCCCTTTTCCAAAGGCAATAACCCATACTTCTGCTCCAGTTCCCTTGAGATCTTTTCGGAACGGCTGTAATTATTCCCGGAAGGAATGCTTTTGCCTTCTTCATCAATCGTGGTCAGCAGCACATGCACATGGCTGTGTGCCTTGTCGGTATTCAGGACAACGGCATAACAGGACTTTCCGTACCCCATCCTCTCGATATATTCCCCGGCAAGAGAAAGCCACTGTTCATCGGAAAGGCTTTCTCCTGGATAGAGGCTCAGAATAAATTCCGCATAAGGTAGTTTCACCCTGTCATTCAACTGGGAGATAAGTTTCATGTAGGCTGGCATGGCGGCCAGTTCGTCACCGATGGAGGTGCAAAGCACTTTTCCGTTTCCTTCCTTGACCTTGGAAAGCTGGTATTCGATTTTCCGGCTCATGGACAGGTGGGATGAGAAAGAAGGCTGTATCTCGGCTATCATAACAATTTCCGGTTAATGGTTTCTACATCCGAAAGGTATTGGTTAATCCGATCCAATGAATACAATATATTTTCATCGGACGGAAGCGTATTGATATGTTTGGCAAGCTGGTTGATATTGGCTCCTATTTTACGAAGTTCATATATCATTTGCACATCGGTTTTCGACATGCTTCTGCCTTTCAAGGCAGACTCTCTGATAAAGGAAGAAAGGGATTTTCCCTCTTCCTTTGAACGTTGAAGAAGCTGTTCTTTCTCGGCTTCCGTCAAGCGGATCTTTATACTTATATCTCGATTCTCTTTCATATATACAGAGTATGTGAGTGTAACGAACATTGGTCGGCAGCTCGGCTGTCGCAAGGGTTTTTGTACCCACAAAAACATACCTTGCATTAGCAAAGATATGCAATAATACTCAGCTATGAAACAAAATCAGACAAAAGTCTTGATTTCTTAATCCAAATTAACCGCGCACTTTGTTACAAAGTAACTACGCACATTGTAACAGGCAAACGAAAAACCATTAGTTACAAAATACATAATTACTAATTACACTATTACAAAGTATGAACATACATACTTAATTATAAGATTAAGTACATATATGATTATATACATATTTATATACGTAATTACTTATATAATTAAGTAAATAAGTGTGTAATAAATTAATTATAAAAGTATGCAATTATTTAATTTATTATTTATATATTTGCGCACATACTTAAAAACGTACATTATGGGACAAATATTACCAGGAGTAGTCGTAGCTTTTGAGAATCCCAAGGGCGGGGTAGGAAAGTCCACATTGACAGCTTTGTTTGCAGGTTATATTCATTCGCAGTCAAACGAAGAGGGTGGCTTATCCATTGCCGTGGTGGATATCGACGACATGCAGAACACTATCGGAAAATTACGTGAGGACGAAGCCGAGGACGGAATCATGAAAAAGGAAGAAGAATATGAGGTTATCAATATCTCTTCCTCTGAGTTCATCAACCAACTGGATTTCCTTCAGGACAATTACGACATTATACTTGTCGATTTTCCGGGGAACCTGAAACAAAACGGTGTAGTTGAAACGCTGCACTTCGTTGACGTGATTATCATTCCCTTCGAACCGAACCAGACCGATTTAAGACCTACATTGACCTTTTACTATAACATCTATGAAGGGATTATTGAAAGCCGTCGAAAGATTGGTAAAAAGACTACCATGCGTGGTGTTATGAACCGTGTTCTTCCGAATGTGCTGGAGTTCAAAGAAATTTTGAAAAATAAAAAAACCTTACCTTTCGAGTTGATGCAAAACTACATCAGGGATTCAAGGGTTGACTATCAACGCAATTTAAGTACGCTGAGTAAAGCGTACCATCATCCCTGTGATGCGTTCTGTGAAGAGGTATTGGAATTAATCTGTAACCATATAGGAGAATAAAGCTATGGCAACCAACAAAGAAAAGACATCATCAGCCGCCATGAGAAAACTTTTGCTGCAAAGCGCCAGTAAGAAAGAGCAGGAAATCCAGCAGATCGGAAGTGTTGCGGAAAGCACCATTCCCCAACCTGCGATTGAGCAGCCCATCCATGAAGAGGTGAAAGAATCGGCTCCGGTCACAGAAACCGTCCAAGAACCTCAGCCGGAACAAATGGAAAAGCCGGAATCCAAACCTTCCGTGCAGTCTTCTCTCCAAAGAACAGAAGAAAGCAAAGTCTGCGGAAAAAAATTCTCGGAATATCTGGAAGAGCGAAAATTAAAGAACACCGAAGTAATCCGGATATCCAGCGAAACCCACAGAAAGCTGAAGCAGATTGCTATGGCCACGGGATTAGGAATGCACAATATCGCCAACAACATTCTTGAAGACGTATTAACCAGCCATAACAAGGAGATTCAAGCGATACTGAAGAAGTATATGAGCATCTGATTCTACTTTCGGAAAAATATATATACGCCTGTTCGACTGCATTTGTCGGGCAGGCGTTATTTTTGCACGCCATTTTAGTGAAGGCCGGCATTGAACCGGGACACTTTTACACAACTGCGGAAAAATCCCTTTGCCTATTATCCTGGACAATATGTTAAAGAATTCAAACTTCTACTTGTTTCCACCTCAAAATTTTTTCCGAAAGTAAGAATACGGTAACAAAATCATTTCTTCGTTTTATTTAGGTTTTTAGGGATTTAAGTATTTGTGGGACACTTTTACACAACTAATAAGGGAGGTTTTCCGTATAATCAACTATATTATTGCAAGTTAGCACTTACTGGCATCTTCTCGTAACCGGGACACTTCTGCACAACTAACCGACTATTCGGGACACTTCTGCACAACTGAACAGGAAAGTCGGGATACTTTTACACAACTAGAATCTGCATTCGGGACACTTTTACACAACTAAATCAGGAATCCGGGACACTTCTGCACAACTAAACCGGCCATTCGGGACACTTTTACACAACTGGGGGATCGGAAACAGCCGTAGTCGGGACACTTTTACACAACTAAATCAAGAAACAGCACGAAAAAAATGCTTTGGAATCTTCATTTATAGGGAGTTAGATTCACTATCTCCGTAAAAAAACGTATCTTTGCATCAGTAAACAACAAGTGTCCGCCTATGAAGGAAAGTAATACACAAAAAGAGTTGAGCAGAGTCCCCAGGACTCTCAGCGAGTCTTCCAACACGAAAGTATTGGAAGTTCTATTTGATGCAGGCGGCACTGTCATGTCTGACATTATCATTTACGTGGCATCTTCACAAATGAAAGATCTGTTCGGCGACTGCTGGTTCTCCATCAACGATTTTTGTGAGGTCATGGGGTATGAACGAACCAAGTTGCAACGAAAACTGACCGAGAAGCAGCTTGATTTCCTGTTCAGCAACCAACGTCCGGTATATATCACCGAACAGAACGGCCAAAAGATAGAGCATCCGATAGAGAACACCTTTGAAGCGGCGTTATACCGTTTAGGGACATCCAACCTCAGTGTAGCATACGCCATGAACGGCAAGACGCAATATAAGTTCATTCAAATACTGGACCGCTTTGAGATAAAGGATAACTTCGGCACGAAAAAGCGCACCAAGCGGAATTACAACGTGCATCTGAGCAAAGATCTGATGAATACTTTGCTTACCGAATACAATCTGCTGGAACTGAAAGACTACCGTAACCTGCCCAACCGCAAAGGCTACCGCAAGTTTTATCTGAACCTGGCGAAAATGATTTACCTGATCAAGTATAAGATTGACCAAGGACAAGCACCTTATTTCACCGTTACGGTTGACCAACTTGCCAAGGAATTTGATGTAACGGTAAAGGACAACCATGACCGGAAGAAGAAGGTGACCAGCATCTTAAACGGTATCAACAAAAAGCTGGAGAGAACCAAATTCCAATACCAGTACATCAAAGGAAAAGGGGAGAAGTGGCCCTACACCGTACAGTTTTTCTTTGACCAGGAAACATTGGAATATTTCGACGAAAAGATAAAGGCGATACTGACCTCGCAATATCACGATGCGCTTAAATCATGCTTCTTGTTAAACAAGAAAGGCATTCCCGTGAGCAGACATTATCAATATAAGGATTTCTTTAAATTGGGAACCGGCGAATATTATCATGAATTTACCGCATGGCTTTATTCTGAAGAGGACAAGGAGATTAAGGAGAACATCTACCGGGATATCTATATAAAGGTAGTAGGCATTCGTCCAGAAGACCTTGCCGTCAACTTAAATCCCTAAAAGTTGGAACAAAAACCATAAAATAGTATCTTTGCAGCGGATTGTCAGAAAATTGGCAGCCCGCTTTTTACATACGTCCGTCTGTCTAACAAAAGAGTGGCATCTATCGTTAAGGAATTAACAACAACAGGCGCATGCCTGTACCAGTATGAAACTGGTACGGGGCGTGCCTTTGTTGTTGGAACGCCACGTCCATGTTAGAGGGTACGTTTCCGTACCCTTATATAAACATAAAACAAATTCAATGGTTCAAACAATTGCCACCCTGATAGATGAGACGCTCATGGTAATGGGCGCCCATCTTCACGTGCGGATGACAGACGAAGAAAAGGCGTATCTTGATGCTCATTTCGAGCTTATCCATATCAAAAAGGGAGAACACCTCGTCACCAGGGGCGAGGAAGTATGCTACCTCTATTATCTGGAATCCGGCATCGTCCGGTTATGGTTTCCGGACAAAGAGAATAGAGAGATTTCAGCACGGTTTATCCAAGCCAAAGAGTTCATCAATTTTTTCCTTTCACATGAAGAACACCATGCCCACTACAATATCAAAGCATTGGAGCCATGCAAGATCTGGAGATTGCCCAAAAAAGATCTTCATCAGCTATATGAGTTATCCATCAATTTCAACAAGCTGGCCAGAATACATTTGGTAAGATCCATCAACCGCAAAATAATAAGGGAAGAGGAGTTTTACACACTGGATGCCGAAGCGCGTTACAAAGCGCTTTTGGCCAATGAAAAATGGCTGTTACGTTCAATACCCTTAAAAGACATAGCAAGTTATATCGGCATCACGCCACAAGCATTGAGCAACATCCGAAAGCGCATATAAACCAAACCCTATAAGCCGGGCAGGACAGTTTTACACAACTAATCCTATCCGGCTTTTTTCTGTAGAATTATTCCACACCTGCCGGTTTACGGCACATGTATTTTTTAATGCACATTAAATAAACACGAAAGGCCCTTTAAAAGCCCTTCATAAAATTTGCTCTCCCGTATATAATCTATATGTTTGGAGCGAAAACAACGCGATAAGCATCTTGATTCGGTTCTGCCGACAGGAATCCGCGTAAATTGGAAACACCGTATGAGACAAATAGAAAAATATATAACATTAATAACCTAAAGAGTAATTCCCATGGAACACATCAGACTGACTGCTATCAGCCTTAGCCTGCTGTTATGCACCGTAAGCGCTTTTGCGCAACGCCATTATGAGAACATCCCGGCACTTGAATTGAACTACGGCACTAACCTGTTCGGTAATGCAGGCAACTATTACAACCTCTCCTTTTCCAGATACATCAACCGGACAAGCTATTGGAAAGCCGGGTTTAGCTATTTTGAGAAGCCTTACGAATACACACCCAACCTACCGCAAGTCTCTACCTTGAACCCGGAAGAAACGATTCCCGAAACGATACATGACAAGGGTAAGGACTTTTTTGTGGACGGCGGTTATTACAGAACCCTGGCCTGCAACCTGAAATCCGTTTACTGGGGCATCGGCCTGGGAGGATTCATCGGTACAGAATACGTCCGCCACCCCGATAAGGAATACAACTTCATCATCGGCCCGAAACTGGAAACGGAACTGGAAGTATTCATCCTGCCCCGAACGGCATTGCTTGCCCGCATACAACAACATTGGAATCCCCTATCCATTGACAAGTGGAACACTGTCTGGAACGTAGGAATAAAGATACTGCTCTACTAACCGACAAATCATATCACCATGCTTATTATCATATTGTTAGCCGATACAAATGTATCCGGCCTGATCTCCTTATACCGTGAAATAGGCGCCATGCTGATAGGGGTAGGCTTTCTATGTGCCGGACTAGCGGTACTTAAAAAGCTGATAAGCAACCACGAGCGCACCAAAGAGGCCATCATCACCTATATCACGGCATTGGTCACTTGGCTCATTATCTGGCAACTCTTATGAACGTAGTGGATTTGATACTGGTTGCCATACTCGCCTGTGTCACGCTTCACTTTTACTTTCGGAAAAAGAAGAAAGCACTTTCTTCCGGAAAGGAGAAAGAGAAGCCGATAAGGGAGGCGGTGCGCAAGGAAGGGCAGGAGAGAGCCTGTCCGGTCATCTGCGTGGTATTTCAGCCTGAGCTGGAAGAAGAGGAATTGGCTGCCGAAATAGCCGATATGTACCTGCATGGAAGAGCCTACTACTACTCAGGCAAACCACTGCCGGAACAGCCGAAAGAAGAGCCCATATCCATCAAGTATAAGGATGTGCAATGGGATAGACTGAAAACGATTCATGTTTAATTAAAAAATAGGAACAAAATGAAAGCAATCGAAAATGTAAGAGAAAAAGCGAACCAAGTCATTAACCGCTATGGAAAGGTTATCTTCACCTTTCTCATATTCTTCACGCTGTTGGGAACGGCACAAGTGGCGGAGGCACAAAGCGGCCTGAAGATTAACAGCCTATCCGAAGTGACAGACAAAGCCAAAGAGGGTGCGGACACCATTCTGGACGTAGCCAAATACATTTTGGCGGCGGTACTCGGCATCGCCCTGGTCTTTGTCATCTATTCGCTTGCCACGAACAATCCCCATGCCAAGGAATACCTGCTCGGCTGGATCATCGCCGTGGTAGTCATCATGGTGGCCTTCCTGATTATCTAAAAACGAAGAGCCATGAGAACCATGCGTAAAATCAACAAGCCGATCAAGTTCTTCGGTCTGTCATCGGGACAGTTCGCCATCTTCATGCTGCTGACGGCCATCATCATCATCGTGAGCATATTCAAGCAGCTGCACCCGATACTCATCATCGGAATCATTTCCGCCATTCTGTTTCTATCCGGTCTGCTGTTCCAAACCTTGAAAAAGGAACACAAGGCCGGTAACCCGGACTACCTGACCGGCCTCCGGATCAAGAACGCCACCCCCCGGCAGATAACGGACAAACGGCAGATTTTCAAATTCATCCTAAAACAGCAACCATGATAGGAATCATCATACTCATATCACTGCTAATCTGTGCGCTGTGCCTGCTGATTGCTCTGCTGTATATCCGGCAGACAGAGATAGAGGTGAAGGACAAATCCGTGGATCTGGAAAGTGTCTTGCCTATCCAGACCATCACGGAGAACGCCGTCATCAACGGGAACGGTGACATCACCGTCGGCTACCGGCTGCTTCTGCCCGAAGTGTTCACCTTGTCGGAAAGCGAGGCGCAATACATCCACGAGCGGTTGGAGGCTCTTTTGATGCTTCCGGCAGGCACGGTCATCCATCAGCAGAATTTCTACTATACGGGGCGATACCATCATGCAGAATACTCTTCCAATGCCCTGATAGCGGAGAACAACCGTCATTTCAACGGCAAGGAGATACTGAACAGCTACACCAACCTGTATGTGACGTTCACGAACGGCAGCCGAAACGGTAAGATACGCAAAAGCGCATCGGGCACCTCGCTGATGCGAAAGCTGCACTACCCGTTCAAGCAACCTTATAAGGAATATCAGCAACGGCTGACAGAAATGGAAGCCTTTCTGATGAACTTTGAGAACGGTTTGTCGTCCATCCAGCAGTTTGAGATACGCAAGATGGATGATACGGAACTGAACAACGCCATCTACGACTACGTCAACCTCTCTTACGAGACACCGGAAAACGATGCCACGCAGAAGAGCGTCAACCCTATGGCCGTCAGTGAAAGCGGAAGCATGAAAATAGGGCAGCAGCACGTTTCCATCCTTTCGCTGACCAACGAAGGCGAGCATCTTCAGGAACTGGCCGTGCCGCACACCGGCAAGTCGAAGGCATACGGGGGAAACATAGAGATACCGGACAGCATACGGAGCAAATGCTCGATGCTGTACCCCGTAGGACTTGGCCTGCCGTTCAACCACATCGTAAACATCGTGATAGAGATAACCGATCCCGATGCCACCGTAACGGCCATCGGTGCGGAGAAAGACGCGCTGAACTACATCACCAACTTCTACCCTCCGGCGGCAGAGAAGCAACGCGAGCAGGCAGCCTTCTGCGATGAGATTACCCAGTTCGACTACCAGACCGCCTATACCGCCTTCAATGTCGTGCTGAACGATACAGACCGTACCTCGCTCATGCGGAAAACCGCACTGGTACAGCAAGGCTTCAGTTTTATGAACCAAAGTTCGTGCTATGTGGAGAACGCCGAGCTGTGCAACCTGTTCTTCTGCAACATACCCGGCAATGCCAGGGCCAATTACCGGGGCTTCGTCAACACGACCAAGCAGGCCATCTGCTATCTGCAAAAAGAGGGGATGTACCTTTCGGACGAAAAAGGACATATCTACCATGACCGTTTCGGTACTCCCGCCAAGATAAACCTCTGGGATTATCCGGCGCTGAACAACAAGAACCGCATCGTTATCGGCCCGTCCGGTTCCGGTAAGTCTTTCTGGCTGAACAATTACATCCTGCAAAGCTATGAGCTGGGCCGGGATGTGATGATCATTGACATCGGCGGCTCTTACCGCTCGATGATAGCCTTGAACCGGGGCAAATACTTCGACTCTACCGAGCAGAAGAAATTTGCGTTCAACCCCTTCTTGTGTGACCGTGACAAGAACGGCAAATACCTGTACATCGACACCACGGATGCCGAGTCTGCCGATGACCAGATAAAAGACCATCGTCGCCATTATCAGCTACATTTGGAAGGTACGTGAACCCATGCTGCCTGCCGAGAACGCCATTCTCAGGAAATCCGTCATCGGATTTTATGACTATGTGAACAACTCTTCAATAGAAGCATGAGCGTATCTTCCCGACGCTGATAACTTACCGGGCTTATCTGAAGGAAGTGTTCAGCAAACGGATGACCGAGTTTGAGAAACAGAAATTCGAGATAGAGGAGCTGTTGCTTTTGCTGGAACCCTATACAGACGGAGAGCTGTCATTCCTGCTGAACGCCACCGAGAACGTGGATATCGTGCATGACCGGCTGATAGCCTTCGATATGGAAGATGCCTCTAAGAAAGAGTACTTTCCGCTCGTTGCCATCATCACCCTGCAAATGATCGTGGATAAAATCAAGAAACGCCAGGGATTTGCCAAAGAACTGATCATCGACGAAGCGCTCGACTTCCTGCAAGACGAGAAATTCGGAGACTTCATCGCCTACCTGTACCGAACCTTCCGTAAAAAGGAGGGAAGCATCACGCTGGCCGCACAGAACATCCTGTTTTTGAAAAACATGCCGTCCAATATCAAGGACTCCATCATCATCAACTGCGCGACCAAGATTATCCTCGACCATTCGGAACACCGGCAGAACCTGCCGGAAGTGAAAGCCGTGCTTTCCATCACGGACGAAGAGGCCTATATGATCGAGTCGTTGCAGCGCACGGAACGCTGGAGAGAGTTTTTCATCAAGATGTCGAACGATGCCTTCATCTTCCGCAACGAAGTGTCCGACTTCGCCGCCGTAGCCTTCGATTCGCGCCAGGCGACGGTAGTACGGCTGAAGCAGTTGTTCAACGAAAGCGGCTCGACCTATACGGCCATCAACCGCTATCTGGAGGAAAGGAGGAAAAAGTATGGATGACGCCACCCAAGGGCTGACCGCCCTTCTAGGCTGGTCAACCGACTTCAACGGCAGTGCATACAATCTTGCCGGAAGCATTGCCGCCGCACTTTTGGGCGTTGCGCTCATTTTCGTGGTATGGGCACTCGCCACGAAAAAGGAAAATGCCAAGAGCTATCTGACAGCCTGGCTAGTATGTGTCATATTCACCCTATTATTCATCACCAACAAATAACCGTCATGAAAAGAATCATTCTCATACTCGGACTTGCCGCCTCGATGGGGCTGACGGGAACCGGCAGTGTTCATGCCCAGTTCGTCGTGCATGATCCCGGCCACACCCTGCTGAACTCAACGGAATGGATCGCCAATGTCAAGAAATGGGTTACACAAATCAATGAAATGATCGATGCCCAGGAACTGCGGCTCGGCCTGCAAAAGATCGACCAGTTGAAGGAACTCAAATCACTGAAAGAGCTTGCCGACCTGCTGGACGACGTAGCCTGCCTGAGCAGCGACTACAGCTTTTACCTGAACGTAGGATCGAATTACCACTGCCTGAAATTTCTCAACTTTCAGCGTGTGACCGTCAATCTGAGCCTGAGTACCGACCTGCTGTTCAAGGTGGCCACCGTGACCAGTTACTTCTCGATGAACTCGGAAGGGCGCATGTCCTTTATCGAGCAGGTGAAGGAATCGGTGGAAAAAGCCGCCGAAGAGATGCGTTTAACGAATCCGTGCGTTCCACGGTCATTTACAAATCCATGAAAGGGGCATAACCGGAAGACCTATTACCAGGGACGGTTGGCCGCTTTCACACGACACACCAATTAAACGTTATGAATCAAGATAATTTTCTCTGGGGACTTCAGATCACGGACGGTCTGACGATGGAACTCGTTTCACAAATGACGGTCATCGCCTTCGGTGTTGGTGTCATCTGCTTTATCTGCAACCTGGCATACAACTATCTCTATCACGGAGCCAGCCAGCTGTTAAGCCCGAATGAGGACAAATTTCCCGACATGATGGAAATCGCCCGTTGCCTGGTACTGTTCTTCTGCCTAAGCATGTACACCCCCATCGCTCAAACCATCGTAGGCACGATGGAAGTAATCAACGAAGCCACCTCGCTGACCTCCGAGCGTGCGCAGGAATTTGCCCAGTTCATGGCACAATCAGCCATCGAACAAGGAGAGATGATTGCCGAATACGACAAACACAGCCTCCAGTCGGAGGTAGCAGCCGGAGAAGACAGCACCGGCGCCATGCAGCACGAACTGGATAAAAAGATGGAAGAGGACGAAATGACCGGTGTACGCTCCAGCGTGGAGAAGATTGTGCAGCTGCTCAACCCCGCCAACCTCGCCACCCTTGTGCTTCATGGCATTTCCGCCCTATTGGTAGGAATCATACAAGTAGTCATCTTGGGTATCGGCGTGGTCATTGTCAAGCTACTGGTCATTCTCGGCCCGTTCGTATTTGCCGTGAGCATGCTGCCGGTCTTTCAGAAACAGTTGAGTATCTGGTTCGGTACGCTCTGCTCCGCCTGTATGGTATTCACCGTCATCAATATTCTGAACCAAATCATGTGGCAGACCTTCAAGGCCATCTATACGGAAAGTGCCGACATGGTAGACGCAGCTACGCAGCAGATACAATATTTAGGAATGGATCTCGCCCTGATTGGTGCTTATTGCAGCTGTTTCTGGCTATCCTCCAAAATCGTAGGACACAGCGATGCCGGGAAAATCATTTCGAAAACCGTGTCAATCGTCACCACGGCGGCCACCATCGCCCTGATGGGAGGCGCAGCGGCAGGCGCTGACCAACGTAGGCGGTGCCGCCTCTATCGGGGCAAGTTTCATAAACGACAACAATAAAAAATAGAACTATGAATCTGATGAAATTCAAAGGAGCAGATGATGCGGTCAAGCTGACTATCCGGCTTTCAGCCGGGTACTGCATCATTCTGACTATCGCTTTTGCCAGCAGTATCATCTTCCTTATCAACAAAATAGAAAAAGCATACGGCCAGGCTCTCGTCATCGACAGGCAGGGAGAAGTCTATGAGGCAAGCAGCCTGTCTGCCAGCGATATGCGGCAATACGAATACATGAACCATGTAAAGACCTTCGTAACCCACTGGTATGCCTTTGACGAAAGCAGCTACGAGAAGAACATTTCGCTTGCGCTCAACCTCATAGGCAACAAGGGGAAGGAGCTGTTGAACGAATACAACGATGTGAATATGCTGAACTCACTCATACAAAAGAATATCCGTTACGGGGTACGCATCAAGGATGTAGAGATTAACACCACAAACGATACCCGTTTCCGGAAAGATAATCTTCACGCAGACCGGGTACCGGGCACGGGGAAGCATCTCACGTAATATCGAAGCGGAGTTCACCATCTATGATATGCTGTCCCGCAGCGAGGAAAATGCGCACGGAGCCAAGATAGAAGATTGGATTGTCCGCTATTCCGAACCCGTGGAAAGCAACGGCGCCAACACATCGCAGGCAGCTTCTCCGGGCAAGAATGAAAACCAGTCAGAAACCTCTAAACCAACCGACCATGGAACCGAATAAACTTATCAAAGACAAGAACAAGCTGTTGATGGCCATCCCGGTAATCCTGGGCATCCTCTTCCTTTATGTATTCTTCATCCGTGAGGACGGGAACGTGCCGGGAGTGACAGACAGACCGCCTCGCAAGCCTTTCTGGAACCACAGTCGGAAATGGCCGACAAGGTGAACGACAAGATGGAAGCCTATAAGCAGGACAAACTGGAAGAGCAGGAGAAGGCACGCATCCTGAAAGAGTCTCAAGTCAAAGGATCTGATTTTTACTTCGAGCTGCAAAACCAGCAGGAACGGTATGACCGTGCCACACTGGAGCGCATCCGCCGTATGCAGAACAATCCGTACAGCGAAGTCATGGCAGAATACGGAGGTGGCCGGAACGGACGCTTCTCTCATCAGCTGGAAAGCCAACTGGACGGACTGGAGGACGAGCAGGCGCTCAACGAGATTATCCGGGAAGCCAAGAAGAACTCACGCATCCGCAAGGAACTGGAAGAATCCGACAAATACCGCAAGCGCATGTATGAACGGATTGTCAATTATGACCAAGAGGGAAAAACGGAGAAAGCCGCTGCCAACCCTTCCGGCCATCCATCCGCCGACAGCCTGATGCAAAAAGGCCCGATCTACCGTGCCGAAAACGGCAAGCGGGTACGCCGCCAACCGACCTCCGCACCGGGAAACAGCAACCTCTTCAGGGCTTGCATCCACGGCGACCAGACCGTAGTCACGGGCAGTACGGTACGGATGCGGTTGCTTCAGGACGTAACCCTATCCGGCATGAAGATACCGGCCAACACGCTGTTTTACGGTGTCGCCACTTTGGGAGCCAACCGCCTCGATGTGGTAGTCAGCAACCTGAAGGTAGGAGACAACCTCAATCCCGTATCGGTGGTTGTCTTCGACAATGATGCCATGGAAGGTTTGAACCTGCCCAATAACCTGAAAGCCAGTGCAGCCAAGCGTATGGAACAAGGTCTTGTACAGAACATCGACATGCCGCTCTCTTCCATCGGCACGATGGCCAGCGAAGTGACCAGCGTAGTCAACGCCACCACCCAGGTAGCCAAGCAAATCTTGAACATGAGCCTCTCACAAGTGAAGGTACATCTCAAGTCCAACTACGAAATGTATATCCAGGAAGAGAGTCAGGAATCGAAGTTGCGCAGGCAAGCCGTGCAAGCGGAGTTACAGAAGCTCTATGAGCAAATGGAACAAGAGAAACGAACAAGAAAAATCATCCCCTTCAAACATTGATAGACAAATTATGATAGACATTCTCAATTACCTGCTTGCGCTGTCAGCGGTCTTTTTCGGCTATCGGATCTACGTATCACGCCGGAACGGACGAGCCTTTAAAGAAATCCGTCCGCTGACCGTTTCTTTCGGCATTACCCTGCTTCTTCTATGGGGCATTACCGTATTCACCGCCTTTTTTTCAAGAACCGTTTAACATATCGACAACATGAAGAAATATATTTATCTACTCACTACTGTCCAAAGAAATTACCCCATAGGTTCAGTCTGAATCGGAATCATTCATCGGACGTTTTGGTTTAATAAACAGTTCGCCTAAAGGCTTCCCTCAAAGAGTACTTTGCCGACTACGGACGATAAAATATAAAGTTCCTGATCAATATGAAACATCTTTCTGGCAATGGCAAGCAGCAGGTAATCGCAGATGGCAATCCATATCTGCGAGTATACTGCATTCTGGCTGGTCCCGTAGAACGCCTTGATGTTCAGATGTTGCTTGATCCATTTGAAGAAACATTCCACTTGCCAACGTTCCCTATAAAGTTCAGCAATGGTCAGGTAGGAATGTGAAGTCATTGGTCAGGAACCGATATTTCGTGGCATAATCCTCATACACAACCATACGGAGTGTATCCGGATACCATCGGGAGGTTTTCAGTCCCGTCAGCCTGATAGTGGAATCGCTAACAACTCCTGTACTTTTATCAACCGGATGCTTTCTACCACCTCATACTTCATGTTGTCCTTGGCCCTGGTGACAAAGAAAGCCCGCTGGCGATGAAAGTGGAGGAACAACTGCTTGAAATCCACATATCCCTTGTCCATGAGGTAGTAATTACCAGGCTCCACGGGTACGAGGCTCATTGCTTTGGAGTCATGGACCGCGGCTTCCGTCAGATAAATAAATGGGAATCGTTCCCCGCAAATCCAGCAGAGTATGCATCTTTACACCACCTTTATCATGATGAAGTCTTGCCCATGGACAGAGTTGCAGGCAAAGTTTCATCGTACTGCTGTCGAAGGCATAGACGATTCCGTCCACGTCGAGTCTGAAGGCTCATGGCGGTACAGGTATCTCGCTTGTGCAATCAATATCTGACCGAAGTCGTGATATGCGCCAGTCCTTGGTCCCGTTGATATGTGCCAAAGTCGAGCGTTGGATATATTTGATTCCGGACGAGTACAACTTAGGACAGGGCAACCAGCGTTGTCATCAATGCTGCGCAGGCTATCCTGGCCGGTGAACTGGGCAAAACTCATCACCATGAACTGGTCTCTGCATTTGAACTCGATGGCATGTCGGTTGCCATTGTATCTCTTTACGCATTTGTCAAACTCATATCTCGGTATGAGCGACATTATCTGAGCGAATACGGTCTTTCTCGATTCATGATTTCTATCTCTTGCAATACTATTTGCAAAAGTATAAAATCAAATCCCGGAAAAATTTTATTCGCGTAATGCATTAATATAAACTAATTTAAATCATGTCTGAGAAAATTTCTTTGGACAGTAGTGTTATCTACTGTTTTACTGCTTTGTGTGCAGTCTGCCGCTCTTCGCTCAGGAAAACGGCACCCGGCAACAAGCCATCAGCCAAAAGACATCTTTATCTCTTTCGACTGTGTGAAACACCTGGTATTCCCTGTGCAAGTATCTGATATCGCCATCGGCGAACAGGAGCTTGTCATGGCCAGCCGGGTAGAAGAGGCGCCCCATATCGTCAGGCTCTCGGCGCAACGGAAGGATTCACCGAAGAGACCAACCTGACCGTAGTCTGCATCGACGGAAGCGTTTACACCTATCACATCCGCTACCTTCCCGAAAGCGGCACGGATTCGCACCCGAACATTTACGAGGACAACGGGAAATGGCAGCACCATGACTATCAGGCAGAAGTCAGCGACCTCCATCTGGCCGAGTTCTTCTTTCCGGAGGACATCGCTTACGGAACGCCCGGCAACGAGGTGTCCTTCACTCTGGCCGCCTACAACAACCAGTTGAAAGTATCAACCGCCAAAGATGCCGTGGCATATTCCAACCTGTTTGTGGTGGATAAGGCCATGAACACTTACCACATCACCATCAAACGGGGCAATACCTCCGTATTCACCTACAATTTCGATGACCAGCGCAAATATACCGCCCATGTGGATGTGAACAGCGAGGAAATGGAAAGATGCATCCAAGAGCTGCGCACCAAGAAGCGCAACATCTACAGCCTGGGGGTCATCGAGAACAAGTTTGAGTTGTCAATGGCCAATCTGTATGTGCATGAGGGCTTCATGTTTTTCATCTTTGACCTGAAAAACAAATCATACATCGACTACGACATCGAGTTTGTCAAATGTTTCCAGCGTGACCAGAAGAAGAGCAAGAACGCCATCCAGCAAGAAACGACCATCGAACCTATTTATCAGAAAGATTTTGATACGAAAATCAAGGGCAAGAGCCGGAACCGGCTGATACTTGGTTTCGACAAATTCACGATACCCGATGATAAGGTATTCGAGATCGAGATTTACGAGCGAAACGGCGGGCGGCACATCAAGCTGGCCGTGTTGAACGAATACATCCTTTCCGCAGAACCCTTATACAAGCCACAGCCATGAAACTGAGAGAAGCATTAGACACCTATATGTTCGACAACGTGGGACAGTTCGGCGGCATCGCCGAATCACTGGGCTATCAGACCGAATACCGGGACGGATATTTCCGGTTCCGCAAAGACGGGGAAGAGCTGAGCATGAGCGTAAGCGAAATCAGGGAAAAAGCCGGAGCAAAGTACGATGAAAGCCTTCGTGACCAATCAAAAGAACGTGTATCCGCCCTTTTTAACAAGGAACGTGCCAATGATCCTAAATATGTCGCCGAGCTGGAGAAGGAGGGCATCAGCATCAAGCGGTGGGAGAACCTGACATGACAAGGACGGCTTTACCGTCATCGACCATCGCCTGAAGGTATCTACACCGGACAGTCGCTCTATGAATACGCCTACAAGCAAGGGAACATCCTCGACGGGAAAGGCACCAAGCTGGAAAAGGGTATCATGTCTGATTTGATGGAGATACACGGCAAACCGGGGAAGCTCCGTTTAAACGATGACGGAATCTCCGTATTCTACCGCAAAGAGGCGTTGGTTATCCCGGACAAGGTGCTGGGAAAGAAGTTGGGCAAGAAAGAGAAAGAACAGCTGCTTGCCGGTGACATCGTACCCATCACCGTAAATAAGAAGGACATCCTGCTGCAAGTTGACCGGGATCTGAACTCCGTCATCCTGCGCACCAACCAGGAAATCAAGATTCCCGATATCATCGGGCAGACCAGCGAATATGGCGGCTACAAGTTAACCAAAGCCGACAAATACCTGCTCGCCAACGGCCATGCACTGGAGAACAAGCTGCTGCACAGTCCGGAAGGCTACTTCATTGCCGACATCCAACTGACGGATGACAGGAAAGGAGTCATGATACAGAACATACAGAGTATCACTCCCGGCAAGGCACAAGAACTGATCAAGGCCATGACACCCAAACTGGAAGCCCATGCGGCCAACATAGAGGCTGCAAAAGAGCAAAAACACGAAGAGGGGCGCAATATGGAAGCCGAGTTTAAGGAAGCGGTGGGCAAACATGACTTTGAAAAAGATCGGGAAGCTCAAAGAGGAAGGATATAAACCCAGTGAAGAGTTTATCAAAGGAATCGGTAAGGAACACGGTCTGGATGAGAGGCAAACCCATGAAGTCATCCAGCAGTTCGGAACCAAGCCGGAAGAACAGGGCGAACATGAAAGGCAGGCCGCACGTCTGTTGGATGCCGCACAGACCGACAACTTTCATGTCATCCAAGAGATACAGAAAGAAGGGTACCGGCTCACCCAACAAGACCTTGCCCGAATGCGTGAAACGGGTGTGCAAGCCAACACGCTGATAGCCGTACAAAAGATTTTCGGGATGGAAGGCAGCACAAAGACACTGGGAGATGTCAAACTGGCCAGCACACCCAAACCCGACAACAACAGCAAGGAAATGGCCCGTCCGATAGCCAGCACCATCAACCGGGCTTTCAATGATTTATAACAACTTAAAAAAACAAGAAGTATGGATTACGATGAATTAGTACAGAAAAACATTGCAGGAGAAATTCAGACTTAGAGTTTCTACTAGCACAAGAAGAGCTTGCACAAGCCTATCAAGAAGAGATGGCTGCCAAGCATCAAGAGATAAATAACCAGACGGCCAGACAATGGCTGCTTGATTACGAAAACAGAAATCTATATCAATAAATCATGGATACAGCAAGTGACAAAGCATTACAGCGTTTCGCCGAACTGATGATCGAGAAGATAAAGCAGGTGGAAGACAACTGGCAGAAACCTTGGTTCGGGATAAAGGGTGGGGGACTTCCGCAAAATATCGAAGGAAGAACCTACAATGGAGTAAATTCCTTCATGCTGTTTCTACTTTCGGAAAAAGAGCAGTACAGCCTGCCGGTCTATATGACATTCATGCAAGCCAAGGACAGCGGCCTTAACATACTGAAAGGAGAAAAGTCATTCCCGGTCATTTACTGGAATTTTTCAGTAAGAGACAAGAACGGAAAGAAAATACCTTTCGACGTATATAAGAACCTGGATAAAACGAGCAGCAGGAATATAAGGTCACGCCGTTTCTGAAGACATACAATGTGTTCAACGTACAGCAGACCAATCTTCAGGAAACGAAACCGGAGAAATGGGAAGCATTGAAGGAACAATTCAAGATACCGGCCATCAAGGATGAGCAAGGGATGCTCACCGTGCCCCTGATTGATGCGATGGTACGGGAACAGCAATGGATCTGCCCCATTTATTCCAAGGAAGGAAATAGTGCTTACCATGCAAGGGGAGAAGATAACCATATCGTCGTACCCCTGAAGGGGCAGTTTAAGGACGGAGAGAATTTCTACTCCACACTACTTCATGAGATGGCGCACTCAACTGGGGAGCCTGAGCATCTGAACCGGGAAAAAGGTGTGATTTTCGGAGACAAGCAATATGCCAAAGAGGAACTGGTTGCCGAACTCACCTCCGCTACCGTCGGGCAAAGCCTGGGAATATCCACCTATATCCGGGAAGAGAATGCCATGTATCTGAAGAACTGGCTGGGAGCCTTGAAAGAAGATCCCAAATTCATCTATAACATCCTTGCCGATGTAGGCAAAGCCAGTAATATGATTCAGGAACACGCCTCACGGATGGAACAGTACCTCACACCGGAGGAACGGTTTACGCTGGCCGTCCTGCAAGACAACCGTCCGGTATTGAGCAGATGAAGAATGAAGGTTTTATTCCTTCATCCCGACAATTGGAAACCTCGCCGCCAACCATCCCACGGCAAGAAACCTTGAAACACCATACGGCACTTTCGGCATTTCGCTGCCTGTCATGGAAGCGGAACCGGCCATGAAAAATACGAATGAGCCACAGCTCGGATTATAAACTTTTAAAAACCATCATTATGTTTACAGGACAAATTATCGGTTATGTCGGTGCGGATGCCCGGCAGAACAAGAACGGAAAAAGATTCAACTTCCATGTATCCACCAAGTACAAGAACGTGAACAACGAGGAACAGACCCTATGGGTATGCTGCTTCGTAAATTACGAGAGTAAGGTCTTTGAGTATCTGAAAAAAGGGAGGTATATGTCTGCGGCGATGTGTATGCCGATGTATTCCAGAAGGATGACGGTAGCCACATCCCATCCGTCAGCCTGACCGTCTCACGCATTGAGCTACTGGGAAAGGCTGAGAAAAAAGAGAACGGTGACGGAACGGCAACCGGACAACCCCAATAACTGCAACGGCCATGGAAAGAGAAAAGAAAGACCTGTCATTCATCCTGATCCTGCTATCCACGCTCATCGGGACAGCCGTACTGTTTCAGTGGGTCGTTACGGGATTATACGCTCCACTACGTAATCCGGCCATGTGGAAAGGCTGATGGAAAAGGATGCCCTATTCCGGTTTCTACGTCATCCTGATCGGCGGTCTTGCTTTCTCTTCCCGGTAGGCAAGGTGAAAGACGAAAACAAGAAATGGGTTTACACCAGTATGACATTGGTTTCGGCATCCATGCTGGTTATCGGATTCAGCCGGTTATCAGCGTGGTATAACCTATTTGTGTTTCCTACTGTGTTTGTGGCGTACACGTTGCTTGTCATCAAGACTCTGCCTTATTTCATCCGGCGCCATGCCCAATCCGATGACAGCATTTTCGGGTTAAGCCGGGAAGAATCAGTTCTACTTCCGCTTTGAGACCTCCGGGCCGTTGGTCATCCATAAGCCGCAGCAGAATGTCTATATTGACGGCGGTCCGGGAAGCGGTAAATCGGAAAGCTGGATCAAGGGAATCATCTACCAGTGCGCCGAGCGCAACTATGCCGGATTCGTGTACGACTGGGAAGGTGATCCCACCAAGGACAAGTCCCCCATCCTCTCACGTATCGCCTACGGAAGCATTGAATACTTCCGGGCTAAAGGAGTGGAGACACCCCGTTTCGCCTATATCAATTTCGTGGATATGTCACGCACGGTCAGGGTGAACGTACTTTCTCCGCAATACATGTCAAAGGGAAACGAATCGCTATTCATCCGCAATATCATCATCACGCTGCCAGTTGGAAAGAAAAACAGACTTTTGGGCCAACAATGCCATCAACTACGTCTATTCAATCGCCTATAAATGTTTCAAGGAAAGGGAGCTTGGCATCTGTACGTTGCCCCATGTGATAGCCCTTGCCCTTTCGGACAGCAACCTGGTATTCCACTGGCTGTCGGAAGATCCTGAAATCGCATTGAACATGTCCTCGATGCTGACCGCCTGGAAGTTGGGCGCACAACAGCAGACAGCCGGAGCCGTATCATCCGCACAGACTCCGCTGGTACTCCTGAACAACAAATACATCTTCTGGGTGTTGTCGCCACTTCCCGAAGAAGAGTTCTCTTTGGATATAACCAACAAGGAACACCCAACGCTGTTATGCGTAGGCAATGCGCCCACCATCAAGGAGGCCGTATCTCCCGCTATTTCCTGCATCGGCAGCGTACTGATGTCGCAGATGAACAATCCCGGCAAAGCAACCAGCGTATTCATGGTAGATGAATTTCCGACCATCCTGTTACAAGGCATCGACACCTTCATCGGTACCGCCCGAAAACACAATGTCGCCACCATCCTTGCCGTCCAGGACTTCAACCAAGCGGTCAGGGACTATGGAGAGAAGAGTGCCAACATCCTGAAAGCCTCTTGCGGAACACAAGCCTACGGCATGACCGGAAACGAGAAGACGGCCAAGGACATTGAGAACCTGCTTGGCGAGAAAAAAGAGGCACAGGAATCCTATTCCCACCAAACAAGTGGAAGCGGCAGCGTAACGGAAAGCCTGCAAAAAGAAAAGGTCTTAAAGGCAAGGGACATTGCCGGGCAAGCAGCCGGGCACTTCATCGGCAAGATTGCCGGAGGCAAGCCGCCATTCTTCAACGTGCAGATGGATATGTGCCGTTTTGAAGAGAAGGAGATACCCCGTTTCTCCTTGCCGGTCAGACTAGGCAACGGCAAAGAAGAGATGGAACTGGAAATCCTGGAAGAGATTATCCAGCAGAACTACATTAAAATCATTGAAGATGTCTATCCTTAAAAAGATAGAGGACAAATTAAAAGAAAAGTCAGCAGTTCCGGCAGCCGGGACACATAAGACAGAACAAAAAATCATCCGATAACATTCAACAAAAGAATCCTACCATGAGAAAAATCCATTCATTATTAGTGGCAGCCTGCTTATTGGCGGCTTCATGCAACAGAGAGGAAATCCAACCGGAAACAGACAAAGCCGGTATGTATCACATCACCGTAGCCGTAACCGGCACCTCACCCAAAGGCAGTGTACATATATATAATCTTGACGGCGTGAAATTCAGGAACGAACGCACCGGCACCTCCGCATTTTCCGTAGATGAGACCTTCACCGATAAAGTGGAATACAGTACGGAAAAGCCGGTCAGCCAAATTACCGTGCAAGGCATCCTCTATTCAAAAGAGAACGCAACCATCACCCTGCAAATAAAGAAAGACGGTGAAAGCGTGTTCAACCAGAGTAAACAGTTAGAGGCCGTTCCCGGTATAGACACTACTGTTGATTTGGTTTACAGTACCATAAAATAAAAAGCAACCATATTCAAAAATCAGGTATTTTCTCTTTTACACTTGAACGGATTTTATTATCTTTGTGAAAGATAATCTTTCTCACTTATAATATAAAACTAACACAGATGAAGTTCAACCAATTTATAGACAGACAGGATTCTTTGAAGAGATTGCGCAATGCTCTTTTAAGAACAACACCCCAGTTTCTTGTCATATACGGCAGAAGACGTATCGGTAAATCCACGCTCATTAAAGAGATCATGCAAGACAAGGATGTATATTTTCTGAGTGACCAAACGAATGAGGCCAACCAACGAGCCTTGTTTGCCAAAGCTATCGCCTACAGCATACCTCGATTTGATAAGGTCGTTTATCCTGATTGGGAAACACTACTATTGGAACTAAACGACAGGCTATCTGAACGTATAACCGTTTGTCTGGACGAATTTCCTTATATGGTTAAAAGTTGTGCTTCATTACCTTCTGTTATCCAGAAGTTGCTTAATGGAAAGACGCTCAAATATGACCTGATTATTTGCGGATCATCGCAACAACTCATGCAAGGATATGTATTGGACAAAAGAGAGCCTCTATACGGATTGGCAGATGAAATTATCAAACTGCCTCCAATTCCTGTGTCCTACATCGGCCAAGCTTTAAATGTAAACACAATTGCCGCAGTAGAAGAATATTCCATCTGGGGTGGCATTCCTCGTTACTGGGAGTTACGTGCAGATTATCCAGATATGGACACTGCCATACGGGAATTGGCTTTAGATACCAAAGGCATATTGGCCGAAGAACCGCAACGACTTCTTCGGGACGATTTACGAGATACAATACAAACCTCCACCATCCTTTCCATCATCGGAAATGGGGTCAACCGCATAACTGAAATTGCATCAAGAGCGGGAAAAGAAGCAACTCAGATATCCGAGCCTCTGAGTAAACTACGAGAATTAGGTTATATAAGACGTGAGATACCTTTCGGCGAAAGTGAGAAAAAGAGTAAAAAAGGTATCTATCGCATCAATGACAATATGTTACAGTTCTATTATCGTTTCATCGCTCCACACCGTTCTATCTTGGAATTAAGGCGTATCGATACCGTCATGCACCTCATTAACGCACAATTTACCCAACATGTAGGTGACTGTTGGGAGCATCTTTGCCGACAATATATAAGTGGCAACGAGATTGACGGTATTGTCTATAATATCGCCTCCAGATGGTGGGGAAAAATATTTCCTGAAGGCAACAAAGAGGGGACAATGATAGAATTGGATGTTGTTGCAGAATCATTCGACAAGAAACATATACTCATTGGAGAATGTAAATGGACGAACAAAGAAGATGCTCAACGATTAGCCCGGACTCTATCAGAAAAAGCTGCCCATCTTCCGTTTATCAAAGACGGTCAAGAAGTACATCTCGTCCTTTTTCTAAAGCAAGAACCAGAACATCAGGAATCAATCCGGTACTTTCTTCCAGAAGATATTATAGAAACCATCTAACCATCAATCGTATGAAAGTCGATTTCAATCAGATAAAAACAACCATTTCTCTGCCCGATTTCCTGCTGGAGCTGGGATGGAAAATCGTGGAAGGCTCTTCCAACTCCTGTCCCAAAATGAGCAACGGAACGCATACCATCGTCATCAAGCGGAACTCGCAGAACCAATATACTTATTGGGACGTGCATAGCGACAGCGTGCGTGGCCGCAGTATCATGGATCTGATGCAGGAACATCTATTTGAAACAACCGGAAAAATGCCGACCTTGCGCGAGGTGGGGGAGATCCTTCAGAACTACATCAACACCAACCGCATCACGACACCCGAAAAAAGCCGATATGAAGTAGGTAACACAAGCATGAGAGCGGACGAACTTCAATTCTACTTGAGCCAGCTACAACCCTACAAGGGCAATTATCTCCAAAAAAGAGGTATCCTGAAAGAAAGCATTGAAAGCCGGTTCTTCAAAGACACTTTATTTATTCGTGAGGTAAAGAACAAAGGGAGTGTTTACCGCAACGTGTGCATCAAGATGTACAATGAAAACGGTGTGCAAGCCATTTCTCAACGAAATGAAACATTCAAAGGGATTATCGGTGGCAAGTTCGACTGTCTGGCAACCAGCAACCATGACAAAAGCCGCCCGATAGACATCCTCTACATCGGGGAGTCATTTATAGACTGTATCTCCCACTATCAATTACGCCATTCCGGGAGCGACCTCAATCTTGTATATGTATCTACGGAAGGGACATTCACGGAAGGACAAATGAGGCTATTACGCCTGATTCTTGACAAGAACCAGGTAAAGGAGCTCCGGAGCATCTTTGACAACGACAAACAAGGGCACAAGTACACCCTATGGCTGCATCGTTACTTTCATGGCGATACGACTGATGTCGAGAGCCTGAGTAACGATGAACTCCGCAACAAGGTACGGGAACTGAAGAACGTCGAACTTTCGGAAAACAAGGATTGGAACGATGATCTGAAAATCTCGTGTGGCATCTGTTCCTCCACGGAGGACGGCCAGTAACCTCATAGATTTGCTCCATCACATAATACGACAACCTATAAAATCAGATCAATATGAATATCAAGCATTTATTTTTTTGTATGCTGCTCATTACCTTTTCCTCATGCAGCAAACCCGGCTATGAGAAGGCCATTGCGGAATGGGTTCAGACAGATTCTCACGGCACCTGGACGGATTTAAAGTTCGAACTACTGGAAGTGTTGGAAACAGAAGACGTCACCGTATCGGACAGCCTGCGCTACCTGAACAACAAAAGCGCACAATTATCCGCTGTCATACAGAAAGCGGAAAGCCCCCGTGCCTTATTCAAACCGTCCTTTTCCGCCTATATGGAAGCCGAAAAAAGCCTGAAAGCAACGGATGCCATGAAAGCCATGTACCTGCACCGTGACAGTACGGAAGTTATCGGCAAGATATTAAAATGCAGGTATGCCATCGTCCAGCCACACTCAGGGGTGCAGCAGAAAAAGACGGCTTCTTTCCTATTGTCTCCCGACATGGAAAAATGTATCGGCAAACTAAAGCCGGCAAGCAAATAATCCGAGCGTAACGATGTGTAGCGACAACGTTTTTTGGGGTTCTTTTTTGGGCGTATTCCAAAAAAGAACTCCCACACATTTAGATGTGTGGGCTATTCATTACACTACCATCCTTTCTCTTATCAACGGTATATTATCCCGTACCAAATTCAGAATCCGGTCATGATAGGCTGATAATTGGTTAGACTTTCCACGACACTGGCACACCTCCATCCTGCTAAGTGAAAACTCCACCGTTTCCATGCGCCTTCCATCCACCGTTGCCGACATTATCAACGAATCTTCTCTCTTATAATAGGCGTTGCTGAATACACAATGATGCAACAACTTTCCCTCTTTGTAAAAGTCCGAAAGGCTTTCCAATACCCGAACCATAATATTTCCATCCGCAAACGAAAGATTAAAGAAACGTGATTTGGCAGCAATATAGTCTTTTTCATCCTTTTCAGAATATTTTTTCTTACATTTCCCCATCACCCAATTATGCGCTTCTTCTACATTCAACGGACACAAATAATGAGGATTTCTCGCATCCAATTTATTTTCTATCAGCATATCCACATAGTCCAGCCACAAGTCCGCATCATGTATCACATAGTCATGTCTTAAACAGATTTTTACATACGTCCAATACTTATCCATACCGTATTTTCTCTCTAAAAATCTCAAGAACAAATTCATTTGCCCTGCCTTATATAATATCTCCATCCGATTATCAGTTAATAATGTCATAAAAAAGGAACTCGGACAAATATCATAAAAGACACCCTTAAATCCATTCCTCGTAAGTTCGGGTATCACTTTCATTCTCGGATAGATAACTGCCGGACAAATATCATAAATACGGTCATGATGCACATTCCGCTTACGCAATTCCAAAGAACTTCCATATATCCATGCATCGTAATAAAATATAGACATGCCCCGCAGCAAAGACAGCGTTTCTGTCTTGCCCTCTTTATTCATCCAACACTGTACCGCCTCAATTATAAAGTAATTAGCCGGAGACCCTTTTTTCAGTCGGCAGTCCACCATAAAAAAACGGATAACTTGATATTGCTTGTATGTAGTAATCACACAAAAATATTCTTTATATATAGCCGTCCTTTTCCTGCTATTCTCCAATTTCAGATTCATACCGCAATGAGGACATTTACAGTTTTTCTTATCTTCCTTATCCCGCCATGTATGCCCACAATCCAAACAAAAGCAATTCCCCTTTGCATCACGCTTGAAATAATGCACAAAGCAATGTTTATAGGCATAACGCTTTTGGGCCTCTGAAACGGGAGCTAACTTCCTGCTCCCATTCACGATTTCCATTTGTAATTTTGTCTTGGGTTTCATATCAAAAAAGAGTTAACTGGGTTTGTACTTCGGTGTTGTTCTCACGTTTGGCTTGTTGACGCTTCTTCAACTTTGCCAATTCTTCCTCCTGCAATTTTTTGATAGCAGCCTCACGAGCCGCTTTCTTTTCTTCCTCTGACAATTCAACATGATGATTTACGACTACATTACATTTCAATGGGCTACCCACCTCAATATTATCTTCCTGATAATAGTGCAACGCCATACCAAAAATTTCATCATCACTAAAACCACAGCAACCGCTTTTCTTCACTTGGTTTAAAATATAGGTAATGCAATTATCTATATTCTTTGTAGGTTTTTGATAGACTGGAGCAAACAGACTATCCACCGCTGCCATATTATCAAGGTATGCCTTGATGGTACTTTTAAATTGTTCTGACACTTTCATAGTATATCATTTTTAGATTTCATTTCACAATAAGCCAATTTCACGAGAAACAAGGAGAATAGGCAAATAAGAGCCAACAACGTAACCGACACAACCTTTATCGGACTTAGCGTTATTACCGCTCCGACAAACATAGCCACTGCACAAAGAGCGATGATGACCGAAAAAACAAATTGAATGATTTGCATATACTTCTGTTAATTAGTTTGTTAAACTTCTAATTTTATGCTTCAGCTAGATTTAAAGACCTTTTTTTAAAACCCCTTTCTGGGATGGCCTTTTCTTTCTGCCGACTTTTTTTTGAGCTTTCATGCCCCATCTGAGTTTATGAGCCTTTTTTTTACGGCACGCATCAATAAGGAAGGAGGGATTTAGAAAAGTTTTGGACGACAAAAAATGTTGGGGACAGCGAAGCCGTCCGGCGTTATTTTTTTCGGTACAAAGGGCGAAGACCGGAACTCTTTCGTATCCATCCACCGAAATAAATTTGCCGTTCAAAAACAAAGGGTCTCAGATGGAGCTATGAAAAACGCACATTAAGGGAGGCAGAAAACAAGGAAAAGGGCAGTACGGAAAGTAAAACAAACCATACGGTTTTGCTTGCAAAACCGTATTCCTATCTCCCTGCCACAAGTGGCAGGGGGGAACGGGTTAGCAACGGACTGCCGGGACAAACGGTAAAAGGAAGGGACTGCAATACGAAAGAAGGAGGTTGTTTCGGCAATGCCGAAGCTCCGGATGATGACCATTGCAATCCCGCCCACGTTTGGAACTTCTCTTTTCTGGTTTACCCATAATCAGCCGCATAGCGGATGACTACGGGTAAACCAGAAAAGAGAACAGTCATTCAAATAAAGGGGAGGGTGGGAAAGAATACTGCGTGAACGCAAAAACGCTCTCGGATATATAGCAAAAAAAAGCGGCACAAGGCCGCTTCAATTATTTGCTTGCTTTTTTCTTTTTAGAGACAGCCTTCTGTTTAGGCTGATCCGGTTTTTCTTCTTCTTTTTCCGGAGCCGGATAAAACTTGGTGGCTACCATCACAATGCGGTTACGCTTCTCTCCACTTTTAGAATCCGTCCATTCTTCCGGCTTAAAGTAGCCTTCAACGGTTATCAGCTCACCTTTTTTCAATACATCGAAGGAATCCAGTGCTTCATTCTTTCTCCAGGCTTCAATCCCCATGAAAGCGGAAACATAAGAGGTTTCTTCACCTGTCTTGTCTGCACGGCTGACCGCGATAGAAAAGCGTGCTACGCTTGCTGTTTCAAAACTACGGATTTCTGCATCCTTACCGATAAAACCTGTTACTGCGAATGAATTTTCAATCTTTTTCATATCTCTGATTTTTTAGAAGTTAATTAATCAATTTTACAGTGCAATAACTGATTGTTGGCTTTGGGGGACACCATGAAAAAAGATATAAATACGCTTTTTATGCTAGCCGGAAAAAGGAAGATTTGTAACTTTTTTATTGGTGAAGATGGCAGCAAATAATTCGGGTTAAATACGCTTTTTGTGCAGGGCAAAAAAAGGAAGATTTCAGCCGAATAACAACGTGGTGTTTGTGAATCGCCCCCTTATCCCCGTAACCGGGGTTAGCAACAATCTATATTTGCAACGGAAAATGATTTGACTTCACTAAAAAATGATATGAAAAAGACAAAACTTGAAAATCAGCAACAGGTTTGGAAAGGATGCAAAAAAACAACCGGTCAGACAGAAAGCATGGCACATTCCGAAAATATGGTCTGCCGCCTATCGACACACCGGAAGAAACCTCTGCAATTCCTTTTAAAAAAATGAAGCCGAAGAATGAAGCATACAATATTCCACGTATCGGAAGAAGTGGCTCCTCGATAAAACAAAAACCTACTACGGAAGAACAGACTTACGGATTCTGTGGGGAGAACATAACCATACAGGCACACAGCCACTACAACTGTTTCCGGAAAAAGAAGATTATACTACCGGAAAAACAGAAAGGCATCCACTCGGAGAAAAGCAAACGATTGAAGCGGACTGCCAATCTGGTGGCGAAATATCCGACTACCTATCTACAGCCCTAAAAGGCTGGGGCATATGGGTAAGCAACAGACTGCCGGGCAAATAAAAGGAGAGTGGCATAGCCGCCGGAAAGAAGTTGTTTCGGCGTGGCCGAAACTCCGAAAGCAGACCGGATATGCCTCTCTCCTTTGCCTTCCCCATTTCTGGATTTCACACAATCACATTAAGTAAAATTCATCTATCACTGCTTTTCATATTTATTGTGTCTCTCTCTTTTGCACCGGAAATATTAGCACTTACAGCAACCAGACGGTATGACATCGCCACGTTTGATCATACCGCTGGAGAACAGTGATATACAATCTGAATCAAAACAGATTGTGTATCACCAATTTCTTTTTTTGTGCCTTGTTAAACGTATAAGAAGTTCCTCCGGCAGATTTTCCATCCCAATAAGCAATCAGCCTACAGGCGTGTGAAATCATGTAATCATTACGGTGGGCATAGCATTGAGCATAATAATATTCGGATAGAACTACCACCTTGTCGGCTTGGCGCAAAATATCAGCATACCTCTGTTTGTCCTCTTTGTTGAAATACACATCTTGCCCGACATAAGGAACAACCGCCACCAAAACCATATCGGGATATTGTTTCCTTTGTTCAAGTATGGTATGAGCAGCCATCATGTCAAATCCAACCGCACAACCAATATAGAAAAAACGGATTCCATTCTCATAGCAGAAACGTACCTCTTCATTCAACGATACGGACAAAGCATATTTATTTGTTCGTATCGTTCTATGACCGGTAAAAGCAACGGACATCATTTTCATCCATTTATCACGTGCCTTTCTACATATATCCAACGAACCTGCCGAAGTTTCATACACCATTCCATTCACCTCATAACGATAAGTGAACCAAGTAGTATCTCCAAAGATACCCTTCTGCTTCTCTATATAACTCTCTTTTTCTTTCATCTTATAACATACGGACAACTGTTTTACCTAAAAAGAAACCTCCCAAAACCTCACCTCCTATTTTTTCCAACTGACATGCGAAACGAGCATACGAAAACCCTTTCGTTAAAATATCGTCAAATACCAAGATTTTCTTACCCCGAAAAAAGTCCTTGTCAAATTCTATCACTTGTACTTTTTGAAGCGACTTGCTATCAAATTTCTCATGAATAGCCAAACGATCTCCACTGACACGTATATGTTCATACGCATTGATAGCACCTGAAAACTTACACACAGCCGAAGCAAACCCCTTATAACGAAGTTCATTCTTATCAGCGGAAGAAGCCGGGACACAAGCAAAAACAATATTCTTAACATCATCACCAAAAACTTGATGTAACTTATTCGCTATCATCCAAGCTACATTCAAATAAGATTTTCCATCCTTAAAACTCCATATCATCTTACGAATTTGCCATTCTCTTTCCGTTGCCTGCCGATATTGCATAGGAAGATATTCAAAAAAAGAAAACATCATCTTATGTCATTGTCTGTCTAAACTAGGATATTTACTCTGATGTGCCATAGTCTTTTATCTATTAAAATTAAACTTATGCTTCAGCTAGATTTAAAGACCTTTTTTTTTAAAACCCCTTTCCGGGATGGCCTTTTCTTTCTGCCGACTTTTTTTTTGAGCTTTCATGCCCCATCTGAGTTTATGAGCCTTTTTTTACGGCACACAACAAGAAGGAAGGAGGGATTGAGAAAAGTTTTGGACGACAAAAAATGTTGGGGACAGCGAAGCCGTCCGGCGTTATTTTTTCAGGACAAAGGGCGAAGACCAGAACTCTTTCGTATCCATCCACCGACATAAATTTGCCGTTCAAAAACAAAGGGTCCCAGATGGAGCTATGAAAAACGCACATTAGGGGAGGCAGAAAACAAGGAAAAGGGCAGTACGGAAAGTAAAACAAACCATACGGTTTTGCCTGCAAAACCGTATTCCTATCTCCCTGTCACAGGTGGCAGGGGGGAACGGGTTAGCAACGGACTGCCGGGACAAACGGTAAAAGGAAGGGACTGCAATACGGAAGAAGGAGGTTGTTTCGGCAATGCCGAAGCTCCGGATGATGACCATTGCAATCCCGCCCACGTTTGGAACTTCTCTTTTCTGGTTTACCCATAATCAGCCGCATAGCGGATGACTACGGGCAAGCCGGGAATGAGGACAGCCATTCCGATGAAGGGGAGGGTGGGAAAAAATCTGCGTGAACGCAAATTAATGGGATTACCAGTAACTCCAAGCGTTTTTTGCTACTTTTTTTGGGGCGCTTGCCAAAAAGTAGCGGACAGCGAAATGCTCTCCCTTCCCTAATCCAAAAGAAGGGAGAATGTATTTCATTGAAGGTATATAGGTTCCGTTCCCTGATTATAACAATACATAGTGTTATTTCTGAAACCATCAAAGCATATATGAAAATCATCGAAATCCTGTTCCGTGGCCAAACGAACCTTATCACTCAACAAAACCATGCATTGTTTATTGACAGATGTGGCCAAAGAGGTAGTACGTCCCGGCTTTATCTCCAATGCCACCACATAAGAAGTCCTTCGTGGATAGATATACCCTATAATTTCCTCATTGAGTACAACCAAACGAATAACATCTTCATTCAAAACGGGAATATTATTAATTTTGCCCATCATTGTTATAATATAAATCAGTTTATAATCATTAAAATACAATATCATCACAAATGATACCTATAATTTTTATAGGTAAACTTTTCCACCGAGACCACCTCATAAAGATAGTCTTCATGGCAAGAAGCCATTATACAGTTCTCACATTCAAGAATAGGATTTATAACTACACGGAATTTAATAGTGCCGTCCACCAGAACAAACTCCACCCGATTAAAGAACCCTTGTAGAGAATGCCCTTCCTTATCTATCAGACGCACTACTTCACCTGTAAAAACAGCCAATTCCTTAGCCTGCCGTTTCGCTTTACGCAAACAACTGTTCGCCGCTTTGACGTTCTCATTCACCTCTTTTGTTCTTATTGCTTTCATACCAAAATCCTTTTTACATATTTATCTTGTCAAAAATCAAAAGTCAGCTGCGTAGCCCTTGCGTTGCTCTGAATCGACCTCTTCAATTCAGAATTATCCTCCATTGCATTTTCAAGTTTCCTAACAAAAGAAGTATCACCTGCTTCCGTTATCTTTAAAATAGGTAACCATACTCCGGCTATCAACTGTAAATCTATATGATAACTTCTCCAATGCTGCATTGTCAATGTATTCATCCATGCGACTTCACCGGGTACGCTATTCATCATCAGATTGACAACAGTCATCTTTACACAAATCAAATCTATGTCCGAGCCATAACAAAAAAGCCTTCCTCCATCATTCTCTTCCGCACATTTTTTTACAGCGGAAAGTAGCATCCTGCCGGAACCACAGCACGAATCACAGACCGACTGTTTAGGTTTCAGCCTATTTTCCCCCATACATGCCATCAAATCAGCAACGTGTATCGGGGTAAAGAACTGTCCGTTATTCCCATGACTGACACACTCCATGAACATATCTCCCAAGACATCGCAAAATCCTTCCGAATATTCAGACACCCTATAAAACATTTGAACAAAAAGTTCCATTTCATATGGCTTATATCTTTTTTCCACTCTACGGTAATCCTCTGCCAACATCCCGACAGACAAATAGTAAAGACAAACATCCAAAAAATCCCGAAAGGCTTCTTCATATCCCCGACTGAAAGCAAGCTTTTCATAAAGTTTCATTATCTCCTTTGGTATCATACTATTCTGATTTCATTATTCACAACATTCTATATTCCTTGTGCCATAGATTTTATCAAAAGCCGCTTTTATCTCCGAGCGATATTTACAGTCCTTCTCAAAACAAAGTTGTTTTGTCCAAAAATCGAAATCAAAACCATCGGTATTATCAATCGTTACAGAAACATAATCAGTCGTACCACTCTGACATACAACCGTATGCCGATTTACACAAAAGCGGTCATTTAAAGCTGTTTCTTTTCGGGTAATGCGTTCTACCATCTTATCTATCCATTTCATACTTATAATATTTTATGTAACTGCCCCATTCCAAGAGGCAGTTACGGTTATACTCATTAAAAATCGTTCTCGTTCAAAAACACCACATCGCCTTTCATCACCATCCAATTAATCTCACTCAGATGATAGCCACAATGCTCACTCAGAAAAATCTCAATCTCTTCAGCGGTCTGTAATCGCCTGTCTGGGCTTATCACAGCAACATTACCGGAATTACAATCCAATACAGCCAGTTTCTCATAAGCCCACTCGCCAAACTGGCAGAACTCGATAAAATTGGCATAAGTTATCCGTATGCTATTATTCGCATCAAATTCAAGGGGTGACTTTGTTATGAACGAACCTGCATGATTCACCACCACAGAGGGGCAAATCTCTGCCAATGAAGATAAGCTGTCATCCCATCTAATCTCATAAAGGAAAAATCCTTTTGGCAATGAATTGCGGTCTATACGATAACTGGAAAAAAGACCGTCTATCGTTTCATTAATAACCAACTGTTCATAATCTCCTTCTAAATAGTGTACTCGTGACATAACTCGTTTTTTTTAGTTTGTTAAACTTTTAATTTTATGCTTCAGCTAGATTTAAAGACCTTTTTTTTTAAAACCCCTTTCTGGGATGGCCTTTTCTTTCTGCCGACTTTTTTTTGAGCTTTCATGCCCCATCTGAGTTTATGAGCTTTTTTTTTACGGCACGCATCAATAAGGAAGGAGGGATTTAGAAAAGTTTTGGACGACAAAAAATGTTGGGGACAGCGAAGCCGTCCGGCGTTATTTTTTTCGGTACAAAGGGCGAAGACCGGAACTCTTTCGTATCCATCCACCGAAATAAATTTGCCGTTCAAAAACAAAGGGTCTCAGATAGAGCTATGAAAAATGCACATTAGGGGAGGCAGAAAACAAGGAAAAGGGCAGTACGGAAAGTAAAACAAACCATACGGTTTTGCTTGCAAAATCGTATTCCTATCTCCCTGCCACCTGTGACAGGGGGGAACGGGTTAGCAACGGACTGCCGGGACAAACGGTAAAAGGAAGGGACTGCAATACGGAAGAAGGAGGTTGTTTCGGCAATGCCGAAGCTCCGGATGATGACCATTGCAATCCCGCCCACGTTTGGAACTTCTCTTTTCTGGTTTACCCATAATCAGCCGCATAGCGGATGACTACGGGAAAGCCGGGAATGAGAACAGCCATTCCGATGAAGGGGAGGGTGGGAAAGAATACTGCGTGAACGCAAAAACACAGTATGCCATCTTAAAACAATATCTTTAAAAAGTTTTTCAGAAGAAATGCTTACCAATATCCTAATAATTATTACTTTTGATAACATAATACAACGATATGGAAAAGAAAAAGATTACAATAGAGGTAGAACCAGCTACAGCCGTAGCTACCGTCGGTTTATTGCGTGGGATATTTCCCAGTATCATCGAACAACTGGAAAGGCAAGCCGCAACAAACGGCAGCCCCTTAAAATTCAATAAAGTAGAAAATATGCAAGAAGTATTGGATGAGATTTATGAAAAGTGCATTGCCGAAACGAACCTCCGGGAGTTTGCCCAGGCGCACTTAAATAGTGACGGATTACCTAACTGATACAGAAATACGGAATCTGCCAGCCATCCTTATTCCAAATAACAAATGGTACAGAATTACACACCTGTCATGTGGGATGACAAAGCATTTGCCTTTGTCCCCTACGAAGCATTCGGTGATTTGCCACATTATCCCAAAGAAAAATGTGAGCAAATTTGCAAAGAGCTGAACAGCCTTATAAGACTATGTACTTATAGACCGAAAAAGGAAGATATTTATTTTCATCCGGTAAGTTATGTATGTCGTTCCGGAGGTTTCATAGTTACGGATAATCAGGCATCCTTTGAGGAATGCCCCTATCCTGCTTGCGCAGACCGTCATAGCTGCCAAAAAATATGTGATTTGATGAACCGTATCATTGAAGAGTCTTAATTATATAAGATACCATGGAACATCCAAACTCCAAATGCAGAATAGCGCAAGCTGAATATTTAAGTCGGCTACCTGAAGAAGAACGGGAAAATAAGGCCAGAGATATTAGAATCGGAAACGCCAGCTATATTTATCACCAACAAGCGGTTCCAATCCAAGAAAACAGATTGATAATGTATTATAAAGAGTGGTTGGAAGATCTTCCTCCCAATATTTCACGCCATATGAGAATGCTCGGATTTGAAGCATGTAAGACAATGATTCCGTTTACGAGATATGTGAACGAAAGAAACGATATTGGTATGCGTGACTGGATGCAAGAGCATCTTTCACCGGGTGACTTCAACTATTGGCAGGAACTTTCGAAAAAAGCAGGTTCGCCAACATTTTAATCCCATCCCGTTCAATACGCTGCCTGAAGAATAAAAGGTGCGTATTAAACGAGAATATTTTTTAGCGTTTAGTCATCTCTTCCCGCACCAGTTCCGTTTCTGTTGGGGAGAGTTTCGGCAATTTGACAGTTGCCGGACTTTCTAACTGGTAAGCCTTCACCTCATTGATAAGCAGCTGCCAGTCAAAAAGAAATTCTTCGGAACAACCATGTTTACGATAAATTTCTTTTGCTGCCTCCAAGATCTCAGGAGCGCAAAAATCGTCTCCCTGAAAGACAACTGCCGGACGATCATTATTGATACAGTCTCTCAATAATCGTAACTGATCTTTCATTGTTTACCCATTTTTACCATTGTCAAAAATTCGTCAGACGGTTTAAATGCCGGTATGTTATGAGCCGGAATAATCATAGTAGTATTCTTAGAGATATTCCGGGCTGTCTTTTGCGCTCTCTTCTTCACTATGAAACTACCGAATCCACGAAGATAGACATTTTCCTCCTTGCCCAACGAAGTCTTTACCTCGTTCATGAATCCTTCCACAACAGCAAGCACCGCTTTGCCGTCGATGCCGGTTCTGGCAGATATTTCCTTTACGATTTCCGATTTAGTCATTTCTTTATAATTTGAAAATTAGCGTGCAAAGATAATTAATCCAATGGATTATTTAAAGTCTGGCATCCGCAGCAAGCCCTGCCCTCGCCCAATGGAGTGTTACTTTACATTAAAGTATTCTATAAACATATCCTTTAAAGAGATGATTCGGTTTGCTCCATGGTCAAAATCTCCATGAAGCTGGCACAGATCATCAAAGATATCCTGGTACTCTCCATCACTGTTAGTCAGTTCCTGGCTCCCATGCTTGGCATAGGCTTCGGCACATTTTTTAAGATACTCCGCAAAATCCTTACAAGTAGGTTTATTCTCTTTCTCTTCCATCATTCACAAAACATTTGTCGAAACACTTCTTTCAGTTCCTCTATTTCCCTGTTGTTAAGTTCTCCAATTTTTCGTTTTATACGGCTTTTATCCACCGTGCGAATTTGATCAGTGGCTATCTCTCCTTCACGCCCGGCTACAGAACACAGAACCCGGTAAGGATAGTTCCTTATCGTGGAGGTTATCGGAGCAATGACTACTGTTGTAAGGTACATATTCAAATCTGAAGGAGTGACAACAACACATGGCCGTGTCTTTGCCATTTCACCCCCACGGGTAGGGTCTAACTCTACCCAATACACTCCATACTGTTCTACCATGTCCAATCCTCAAACTTTTCATCCTCAAACACATCAGGGATAAGCAACTCATCATCCCCATTCTCATGGGCACGTTTGGCAGCTTCCGCCCATCCCTGCCGTGGTTGTGCCTTTATCACAATATTGTTCCCGTCCAAAGAAACGCTCACAGCCGATTTCAAGGACAAACGCAACTGTTTCAATATTTCGGAAGGAAGTATTATCCCCTTGCTGTTTCCAATCTGAATAATATTCGTTACCATAATGTTATAACTTTATAAGTTGATTATCACGATACAAATATAGATAAAGTTATAACAACACCAAAAGAAAAACTAACTTTTTCCCATTTTCACCGATAACCCGGCCAACGGCTTCACTCGTCGAGAGTGCTGGTGTATCCCCTTGCCGTACGGCGCTCCCCGACATATGATTCTTATCATGTCTTGTGTCCTTTTCTCCGGCTTCTAACAAACAAACGTGCATTAAAATGTTTCCATTTGAATTTTAGTTATTTGATACCCCAACTATGAACAACAAGACAGCAGAATGTTTCTGTTTTATTAAAATAAAAAGGGAACAAATTTTTAAGGTAATACTTACGGAAAAAACAGACTTTATAACGTTTCTTTTTCGTACATTTGCAACAATATAATAAAAGCGAAACATATAATGGAGAAGCAAGGAGAAATCATACTATACCAACCGGATGAAGCTGTAAGGTTGGAAGTACGTTTAGAAGATGAAACCGTTTGGCTCACACAAGCGCAGATAGCAGAACTTTTTCAACGTGACAGAACCGTTATTACCAAACATATAAATAATGTTTTTAAGGAAAAGGAATTGGAAGAGAAAAGCAATGTGCATTTTTTGCACATTGCTAATTCCGATAAGCCTGTCAAGTTCTTTAGTCTAGACGTAATAATTTCAGTTGGATACAGAGTTAAAAGCGTAAGAGGTACGCAATTCAGGCAATGGGCAAATAAAATTTTAAAAGAATATTTATTGAAAGGTTATTCTATAAACCAACGGCTCAATGACATGGAATATAGAATGAACAATAAATTCTTCCAAATAGAGAAAACCATTGCTGAACATGATGCAAAGATAGACTTCTTTGTACGCACCTCATTGCCTCCGGTGGAAGGTATATTCTTTGACGGTCAGATATTCGATGCGTATAAGTTTGCTACAGATTTAATAAAGTCTGCCAAATGCTCACTTGTGCTTATCGACAACTATGTAGATGAATCCGTGTTACTCATGTTGAGCAAACGAAACAGTGGAGTATCAGCTACTATTTATACACAAAATAAACGCACAGCTCCAACTTGATTTAAACAAACACAATGACCAATATCCTCCCATTGAAGCTAGAACCTACAAAAGTAGTCATGACCGCTTCTTAATCATTGATAATACGGAAGTATATCATATTGGGGCATCGCTAAAGGATTTGGGCAAGAAAATGTTTGCTTTCTCCAAACTGGAACTTCCTGCCCATACGATAATTGATGTATTATGAAATAAGCTAATCACCCATGCGAGAAGCGGAAGAGAATATAAAATTCAAGATGGAAATTGACGTATTGGTTCCCATTCCACGTACTGTCACCCGTGATTTCACCAGTTTGAAGCACCTGCGTCAATGGCAGAAACGGAATGACATCGATGGTTCTCTTTACTGTTTTGCACACCGGGAATACCTGCTCAACGAAAAGGGAGAATGGGAACAATTTACCGTTATCGGCAAACAGGTAGTGACTATCGGAGAACTGGAAAGGCTTCTTTTGGCAATGAAGCAAAAGGGGTTCAACCAATACAGCCGTGAGGAATATGAAGAATTAATGTCTTCATATTTGAAAAAGTGAAGAATTAAAACCTTCATTACACATTTAAATACGAAAACAGGATGAAAATAGGATATGCCCGTGTTTCCACCAAGGAACAACATCTGGATATGCAACTGGAAGCGTTGAAGGCTGCCGGATGCGAGAAAATCTTCTCTGAGAAAATGACCGGACGTCAACAAAACCGCCCGGAACTGGATGCCTGCCTGAGCTTTCTCCGGGAAGGCGACACACTTGTCGTATATAAGCTGGACCGGCTTGGCCGTTCGCTGAAGAATATCCTTACGCTATTGGAAGATTTCAAGAATAGGGGCATCCAATTCACCTCACTGCAAGACAACATCAGTACGGAAGGCGCAATCGGCCAACTGATGAACAACATTCTCGGTGCTTTCGCTCAGTTTGAAAGAGACCTTATCTATGAGAGAACCCAAGAAGGCAGAAGAATCGCCAAGGAAAAAGGTGTCAAATTCGGCAGAAAGACACTTATCAACAAAAACAACATCGCCAAGCAGAAAAGCTGCATCCAACTCTATGAATCCGGAACGCCGGTAAGGGAGATACAGAAAATATTAAACATAGGCAGTAGCGGAACAGTATATCGCCTATTAAGAAGGAATGGAATTGCGCTGAAATCCGAGAACAAAAATAACAAATAACGAATAAACCTCTGCCCATCCTTCAAAGATGATTCTCAAAGATCGTCTGCAATTCCACCTCTCAGCAAGATTATAGGAAAGTCCCCTTCACGGGGACTGATTTTTTTTAATTTTAATACAATAACTCCATGCACTCCTGTACCGCTTTTTCCAATGCTTCTTCCAAACAACAAAAAGCGTCCGCATTACTTTCGGAGTCATACAACACATAATCTCCAGCCCTCACAACCACATGCCAGACCGCCACGTTTTGTTCTGTTTGAAACGTATATTCACGAGTCTGTATCATCCATTGGATACATGCTGCCAGTGTCGGGCACTCGCACATATACATCGGGGTATTCCTTCCCTCAATATCGGTGCGTAGCCTATCCTGTTTGTCATACCAATACTCACAAGGCACGTAATAGTATAATTCCTTCATCATAAGAGCTGTGTCGCTATTAACCAATCTCTCTTTGTTGATTTGTGTAATCAAATTTTCCATATTAGCATTATTTAAGTTGAACATCTGATTTATTCTTCAGCTAGATTCAAGACCTTTTCATTTTTTGTATCGGGAAGGTCTTTGGTCAGCCGACCTTTTTTTTGATGTCATTCCCCATCTGAGTTCTGAGCCTTTTTTCGGCATATCAAGGTCTGGATTGCAAGCAATAAGCCAAGTTTCACTTATGGAAAATGTCGGGAAGACACTTCTTCATCGTTATTTTCCATACAGTAAAGGCGCATGGCCGTAACTTGCCATTTGCGGAATCCCGAAACCTTTGCCGAGCAAAAAGCCGGACTCGGATCGGAGGAAAGAAGCCGGGGGAGGCAGCCCACAGAAAGGGCAATCCGATACAATCAAGAAATTAACCTGCTATACCCTTGTGCGAGTGAAATAATCCATCATAGACACTACATACCTAAGTAGTGGTATCAATACACCGATCACATATATCATAGCGTAGCCCAAAAGGACAAAAGGTAATGTTTTACGATAAAGACATGCAACAGCGAGCAATATAAACGAAAAAGAAAAGCCATAAACCCCATATTGAAAACCGGGTATCAATTCATAAACAGGTACGGGTTCCGGATGAAGCATGGCTCCGGCCACAATAGAATAAAGGCTGGTCAATAATATAAGCAGCGTATATAAGCAACTCTTAAGAATCCTGGGATCATTCCTTTTACAATAGAGAATCGTTCGGATATCACTTCTAAGAAACTCAATGCCCAGTAAGAGAGCCACCATAACGCCTGTATCAAAAGTAGAAAATACATTCATTCCGATCACCTTTGGCGCGAAGATATGTATTTATTCTGAAAAGCCACGTCTTTGCGTATTTTACGATGTCGCATCCGATAGTCCGGGAAGCATTTTTTTGGTTCTTTTTTGGGGTGACTGCCAAAAAAGAACCCCGAAGCCGAAATCCCGGGCAGACGGGATTTCTCCCGTCCACCTTACCTATTTTGCAATCTTCCCTCGTCCGCATAGCTATAATAGTTATTGCCTGCCACAATCACATGGTCAACCAAACGGATGTCTAATGTTTCAGCGGCTTTTTTAACTGCTTCCGTCAAGCGGTCATCCGCACTGCTGGGCTTGCGTGCTCCTGATGGGTGGTTATGTACCATGATAAAAGATACGGCGTTATAATACAATGCCTGCTTCATGATAACCCGTATATCCACAGGGGCGGTATTTATCCCGCCGCATGAGATACGGACTTTACGGATGAGTTTGGACGAACTGTTCAGCAACAGCACCCACATCTCTTCAGTAGCTATATCGCACAAAACAGGATGCATCATTTTATAAACATTATTGCTGGATAAAAGCGCAGGACTTTCAACTTGCCCTTCTTTCAGCCGTTTATATAGCTCAATCGCCGCATAAGCGACTTTTTTACGGCTGGGTGTTAGTGTTTCCAGTACATCAGACAAGCACAATCCTTCTATTTCCATCTGTTCATACTTATATTCTTCACGTTTCAGTTTCTCACTGTTCGTCAAGGTATAAATCAACTCGCTGTTTTCCATCACCCGATAAACGTCATTCACTTCAAATACGGTTCTCTTCGTTTTCATACTGCCAAAAATTAAAAGATTAATACTCGCAAACATCGCTTGTCGCCCCAACCATAAATTTTTCCTCAACTGATTGGGAACAGTGCATTGAAGAGAAAGCGGGAAAGACGGATCAGAACGGGATTGAACTGGTAAATACTACCTCCCGGAATGGGAGGATGGAGATTTGGCTTTTCAATATCGGGCGTTCCGGCCACGCCTACCTTCGCAATGTTCCTATCAGTTCAGGAAAAAATCATCATACCTCTCTTCCGGCATAGCCGGAGCGTAGAGCGTTAGGGATAGCAGGGAAAAGCCCGGAGGGTAACGAGGACTTGCAACGAATAGCCCGGCCAGAAGGGAACGCCCTGAAAAACCAATTCGGATACAGAAGATGAACAGAACCGCCTTCCAATCATATAAAAAAACGTGAAAATCAACACATACTTCCGAAAAATCTTTTTCCGAAAGTACGTATAGGGCATGTGAAGGGAAAATTTATTTTCCCAGTCATTTCTATGTTACCGCTTTGGGGATATTTAAAGGGGTTAGGAGTTTAGGTCTTTATTATGTATTTTGGTGGATGGTTTTACACAGCCGATACCTTTTATTTAAAAATTTCTCTCTTTTATTTCACTGATATACCGACATATAAAAAAAACAGGGATTACCTATTCCCTTCATTAACGGGTGGACGGTTTTACACAGCTGACAAGTGAAACCGGACGCTTTTACACAACTAAAGCAAAAGGAGTGGACGGTTCTACACAACTATAAGCAACAAACGGGACACTTGTACACAACTAAAACAGGCAAAGCGGATGACTCCACACATCTAATCACCCCAATAGGGACACTTCTACACAACTAATTCTGTAAAAAAACGTGAAACGTGGACGGTTCTACACAGCTGGATCGTCCATGTTCACCGCCCCGTCCGTTTCCGGAGATATGAACTCTTCAGGAGCAGGAGCAACTTCCGTTCCATTGGCACTCTCCAACTCTTCCTGTGCCCATCCTTCTGGAAACCTGCCGAATACAGCCACGAAATCACTGATATATATCTGTTTCTTCTTTTCTACGCTTTCCGGGGAGTTTGCCCATAAAAGGAACTCTTTATACAGTCCGGCATCTTCCTCCACCTCTTTGATCTTCTTCCTCCTGACAGCCATATCCGTGTCCGGGTAGGCAATCTCGACATACAGCCCAAGCAGGTTCTTATAGAATTTCTTCACCACGACAGCATATTGTCCTTCATCAAAATAGTGCAGCGTATGCCTAGGAAACGAGAACAACACGGTATATGCCCATCTCTCATGATCGCCTTTCACAAAAGAGAAATTGAAATTGGTATATTTCAGGTAAGTATTCATCTTTTTCAGTATCGAGGCGACCTTCTTTTTCCGGTCTTTGGGTTCGGCAATCTCTATGCCGAGCTTTTTAGCCAGCTGATCGACTGTCAGCACATAAAAAAGGAGCCTTATTCTTGGTGGTCTTATACTTGATCAGGTAAACCATCTTGGAAAGTTCCAGATAGAAATAGCGGTAACGGCTGGGCAGGCTACGGTAATCCTGAAGTTCCAAGAGGTTATAGAGCGAGAACATGAAATTCTTTATCTCCGGGCTTACCACTGCCGAGTACAGCCTTTTCGTTGACTTCTTCGTCTTGAAATCGGTCATTATGTCGAAACGTTTCAAGATCTGCACGAAATTATAGGATGTACGGCCATCCTCGCCAATGGTCGGATAGCAGAGGTTCTCCAATCCCAGTTTATAGAGAGCCGCCTCAAAAACCGTCTCGATAGGATGGCTGATTCTCTGTCCTGCCGTGTCGGTACATACATATTCCGGCTGCATATTCTTTCCGAACATGGCCGCGAGCTGCCGGCTATCCAGCTTGCGCTGCAAGTTGGTACGGTCATACCCCATCTTACGGCAGAAGTCTTCTACGGAGAACCAGGAAGTCCCGAACAAGTCTTTGAGGTGATAGCTGCCCAGGTATATGATCAGATCGAGCATGACATTTCCACCTGCCTCATACAACCGTTCAATCAGCACGGAATTATAGCTTTCCCCAAGCACCCTAGGGACACGAATCAGTTCTTTTGCCATGATAATACTTACAAAATCAATCCTTTCTCTGTTTTCATTGCCACAAAGATAGGCATACCGGCCAACATACGCGTCATAATTATCAATCAGTTTTAACGGTATGACCGGTATGGGAAAAGGAGAAGTACTTTCCTGAAGAATGCTTTATCCGCCCTTCATCAGAAAGAAAGCATCTTACACCTGTACCCCATAGACATCCTATATTACTTTTTCAGTTCTTCCGATAAAAAGGAACGGTCTATCAATACTTGCACCAATGGTTTCTCTTTGACAAACTCATCAAGCTCACGCTTTATCAATTTATTGCCCAACCCTATGCGTCGTCCAAATTCCTCGAAATCCTTCCGCCCTACCTGATGAGCAATTTGACTCCACATTGTCATCTGTAATCGACTCAACCCTCGGTCTAAGGTGTAGATCGTTAGGTTATCAGTACAGCGAAATCATCCGTTCTCTCATGAGTATCTACTTCTGTGGTGGCTCATGTATTGAGGATGTCACTACTCATTTGATGAACCATCTCTCGCTTCATCCGACACTTCATACTTGTAGTTCTGATACTATCCTCAGAGCGATAAAGGAACTGACGCAAGAAAACATCTCATACACATCAGATACGGGTAAGAACTACGATTTCAACACGGCTGACACTCTCAATACTTTACTGCTCAATTGTATGTTTGCATCTGACCAACTGAAAGAGGGTGAGAAGTATGATGCAAAGCCTACATACAAGAAGTTCTCTGGTTATCGCCCTGGCGTGGCGGTTATTGGTGACTTGATTGTTGGCATTGAGAATAGCGATGGTAACACAAAAGTTCCATTTCATGGCACGTTTTCTCGCCATGGCAGAGCTTAAGTAAACTTAGCTCTGCTCATCTGGCTTAACGAAAACCTTCGTTTTCATCAGAAGGACACGCTGAAGAGGTTCTTTGAGAGATTTGAACAGAACAGGCTCACTATCAATCGTTTCAGAGCTGATTGCGGATCATGTTCCGAGGAAATCGTGGAGGAAATAGAGAAACACTGCAAGTCCTTCTATATCCGCACTAACCGCTGCAGTTCGCTCTACAATGACATATTTGCTCTCAGAGGCTGGAAGACTGAGGAAATCAATGGCATTGAGTTTGAATTGAACTCTATCCTTGTTGAGAAGTGGAAGGGTAAAGCATACCGACTTGTGATTCAAAGACAGAAACGGATGGATGGTGTGCAGGATCTTTGGGAAGGAGAATACACATACCGTTGTATCCTGACTAACGACTATGAATCTTCCGTAAGAGAAATTGTCGAGTTCTATAACCTTCGTGGAGGAAAGGAACGTATCTTTGATGATATGAACAATGGTTTCGGGTGGGACAGATTGCCCAAATCCTTCATGGCCGAGAACACTGTGTTCCTTCTTCTTACAGCACTTATCCGTAACTTCTACAAGGCCATTATCCAAAGACTTGACGTAAAGAGGTTCGGACTCAATGCAACAAGTCGCATAAAAGCGTTTGTCTTCAGGTTTATCTCTGTACCAGCCAAGTGGATCAGGACATCAAGGCGGTATGTGCTGAATATCTATACCTGTAACAATGCTTACGCAGATATTTTTCAGACTGATTTTGGATAACGCCTACAACTTATGGGTATGATACTGCGTATTGTCTCAAGTCGCATTGTGGGGTAAGGGGATGTTGTAGGCAGAAGTGGGTGTTTCTGCCTCAATTTATCTGATAATTCAGTAATGAGAGGACGTGTACACGCAAGAAGGACGTTGAAGGGCTTAGTTGCGGATTTGAGGCAGGTAAGAAAATACAAAGAATTAACAGCAACCGAGAAACTGAAATACCGTATCGCAGTGAAAATGACGGCAGCCGACTACTTCCGCCTGCTGACACGATCGCATGAGGCGGGCGTATCACCAAGCGAGTACATGAGGGAATGTTTCCGTAACGGTCATGTGAAAGAACGGCTGTCGGAGGAACATGCCGGATACATCCGCCAACTCTGCGGCATGGCTAACAATCTCAACCAGCTTGCGCGTAAGGCAAACGCCGGAGGCTTCCACGATGAACGGTGGGACTGCAAGGTGGCAGTGGCAAGGATTCATGAACTTATAACCAAGATAGGGATATGATGGCGAAAATCGTAAAAGGAAGCGACTTCAAGGGTGCGGTGGATTACATCATCGACAAGAAGAAGGATACGCAGATAGTAGCAAGCGAAGGCTTGTTTATGGAAAATCTGGAAACTATCGCCATGAGTTTCAATGCCCAGTCACGGATGAACGATAAGGTGACAAAACCTGTCGGACATATCGCGTTGAGTTTTTCCAAAGAGGATGAGTTACGGCTGACGAACCGTATCATGGCAGGCATCGCGCTTGAATATATGGAACGGATGGGAATCAAGAATACGCAGTTCTTCATCGCCCAGCATTTCGACAAGGAGCATCCGCACGTGCATATTGCTTTCAACCGCATAGACAACAACGGCAATACCATATCGGACAGGCACGAGCGTCTGCGCAGTACCCGCATCTGCAAGGAATTGACCTTGAAATACGGCTTGCATATGGCTGGCGGAAAGGACAATGTCAAACGCAACCGCCTGAAAGAGCCAGACAGGACGAAATATGCGCTTTACGACATCATCAAAATGGAAGTCGGCAGATGCGGCAACTGGAACGTGCTTATCGCCAACCTGAAACGGCAGGGAGTGGAAGTACATTTCAAGCATAAGGGGCAGACCAGCGAGGTGCAGGGTGTTGTATTCTCCATGAATGGCTACCATTTCAACGGCTCCAAAGTGGACAGGCGTTTCAGTTATTCCAAGATTGACGCGGCTTTGCAGCACAACAGATGCAGGGAACGTATGGGAATAACAGCCGGAATATATGAAACGGCTACACCAAGCGCACCGTCCGGCACGGCACAAAGCGAGTTGTTCAACGGCTCTTGGGGATTGCTAAAAAGCAGTGGCTCATCTTATAACGCTGCTGATGCGGAAGCCAATCAGGAAATGGTGGATATACTTCGCAGAAGGAAGAAAGTTAAGCGCAAGAGAGGTGTTGGGTTCTAATATTCTGTACTAATCCAATTCTCACGACACTTGCGCTCTATATTCATTCGGAGTGTAACCTACCTCTTTCTTGAACAGTCGGGTAAAATGTTGCGGGTACTGAAAACCGAGATTATAGGCGATTTCATTAACGGTGTCGTCTGTAGATGCAAGTTCCGTCTTGGCTATTTCAATAGACTTGTCATGAATGAAATGCAGGGCGGTTGAACCTGTTTCTTTTTTCAATAAATCACTGAAATAGTTGGGCGAGAGGCAGAGCTTGTCTGCACAATACTGTACAGTGGGCAAGCCTATCCGTTTAGCAGCCCCATCATGGAAGTATTCGTCAAGCAACCGCTCAAATCTTGCGAGGATGTCTCGGTTTTGGTTGTCGCGTGTGATGAACTGACGGTCATAGAAACGTGTGCAGTAATCAAGGAACGTCTTGATGCTGTCTGTGATGAGGTTCTTGCTGTGACGGTGTATCGGATGGTTCAATTCATATTGAATCTTGTGGAAGCAATCCATGATGATTTGCCGTTCTTCCACACTAAGGTGCAATGCCTCGTTTGTCTCGTAGGAAAAGAACGAATATTCACGCATTATCCGCCCGAGAGGTGTATTCCGCAGCAGGTCGGGATGGAACATAAGCAGGTAGCCATCTGGTTGGAACTGCATGCCGTCATCTTCCGCACCGAACACCTGTCCGGGCGCGATAAATATCAGTGTGCATAATTATTCCTAAGTCTGTGAAACCGGAACGCATGAAGCAGAATCTCGACATATTAGACTTCACCCTGTCGGCCGACGACATGGCACGGATAAAGACGCTGGATACCGACAAGCCTTTCTTACTCGGCTCGCACGAAGATCCAGAAATCGTAAAATGGTTCATGCAGTACAAAAACGCCTGAACATCAACAACCATATTTCGATAGCCGCTATCGACTATATTAAGAAGTTATTCGTATATGCCTTTATTGTAATCCGTCATGTACTGAGTAAATGTTTTGCCTGTTTGCTGTTTGAAGAAGCGCATGAGATGGCTCGGATCAGAGAAATTGAAATCATCCGCCATTTCACTGACAGTGCGGTTGGAGAATAGCAATTCGTTCTTCAGTTCCTCAAGCAGACGTTGTTTTATCAAATGGGTAGCTGATACTCGAATTGGGCTTTACTGAGTTATTGAGTGTGATGCGACTGACATGAAGCATGTCTGCATATTCCTGCACCCGCTGGTGGGTGCGGATATTCTGTTCAACAAGTCCTTGAACCGAAAAGCGAAATTGTTTTTAGCAATTTCAGCGGGCAAGCAATAGGCGGCAGCGTATGTACGATTGATAATCAGCAAAAGATAATATAGTAAGGAAACAATGATATTGTACGTATCGGACACTGGATTCATCAGCTCATACTTAATCTTTCCGAGCAGCCGCATATATTCCTTCATTTCGTCATGTGTGGCATTGATGTAAGGCGGCGTATCTGTCTGGTAACAATACAAAAGGCGAAAAACGAAGAACTTGTCGGCGATAAAAGTACGCATGAAATCTTCGCGGAATATAAGGAACGTGTAATCCAACGCCGTCTCATCTACATGCCACTCTTGTTGCTGATGGGGTGAAAGCAGGAGAACCATGCCGTCGCGCAGTTCAATCTTGCGGAAGTTCAGTAGCAAATATCCGTTTGCCTTACGGAAAAAGTAGAAGCTGAAGAAGTCTGTCTTAAACCGCTTGTTTTCTGTCAGCACAAGTCCGATGTCCTTGTTTATGGCAGTATTGATGTAAAAATCCACGCCGCAGCGTGTCTTGTTGAACGGTACGCTGACCAGTCGATCAGGGTTGATTATCTCGTCCATATCCTTGTCGTTTTTGCAAAGATAATAATTTCATTTATCAAAATGGCATAATTACCGTTTTTTCAGGCATAGATGTTTCGCCGGATTCTTCCGAACTTTGCACCCGTAATCAATAACAAGACATATAGTCATGAAAAAGACATCTACAGTACAATTGGTGCGCAATGCCACCTTGAAAATCAGGTATGCGGGACACACCATGCTAATTGACCCCGTTTTAGCCGACAAAGGCACTTTGATATCGGCCCTCGGTGTGAATAAAACACCGAGGGTACACCTCACCATTCCTATTCAGGATATTATCGGAGGCGTGGACATGGTGCTCCTGACCCACAATCACATCGACCATTACGAGCCGAGTGTCCCCACACATTTGCCCAAAGAAATTCCTTTCTACGTTCAGCCCCAGGACGCGGACGCCATCAGAAACGACGGATTTACAAATGTGATACCCATCGAAGAAATAAAAACAATAGACGGCATATCCATTTACCGCACGACCGGACATCATGGTTTCGGGCAGATCGGGCAGATGATGGGACCTGTATCAGGTTATGTGCTAAAGCCGAGGGCTTCCCGACCGTTTATATAATGGGTGACTGCCGATGGGAAGCATGTATCCGAGACACCGTGGAACGGTTCAATCCTGACTATATCGTGGTAAACTCCGGAGGTGCAATCTTTCCCGAATTTTCCAAAACGGACGGTCCTATCATCCCCGACGAGAACGAAGTGATGCAGATACTTGACGAATTGCCTTCGCATATCAAGCTGATAGCCGTACACATGGATGCCATCGACCATTGCCAGACCACCCGTGCAATTCTGCGCAATGAGGCAACGCATCACGAAGCCGACATGAGCCGGCTGATTATCCCGGAGGACGGAGAAACAGTTGTGTTATGAGTGTCTGCATTAAATCCCTGATAAAAAACATGAACATAGTGGTAGGGTGCACTATAGGATGCCCTTACTGCTATGCCCGTAACAACTGCCGCCGTTTCCACATTACCGACGACTTGTCCGTGCCTGAATACATGGAACGAAAACTGCGCATCATCGATACGTCCCGTCCTCATGTGTGGCTCATGACAGGAATGAGCGATTTCTCCGATTGGAAGCCTGAATGGAACGCAGAAATTTTCGAGCGGATCAGCAGCAATCCCCAGCACGCCTATATCTTTCTGACGAAGCGCCCTGACAAAATCAGTTTCTCCTCTGACGACGAGAACGTATGGATGGGCGTGACCGTTACGCGCAGTTCCGAGGAGGATTGATGATTTGAAAAGAATATCAAAGCACGACACTACCATGTCACGTTTGAACCTCTCTTCGATGATATCGGCGAGATTGATTTCGAGGGAATTGACTGGATTGTCATAGGCACAGAGACCGGAAACCGAAAAGGAAAGTCATATTCGCGCCCCGAATGGGTGCTTAGCATTGCAGAACAGGCAAAGGCTCATGGCATACCGGTGTTCATGAAAGAGGATTTGCTGCCGATTATGGGCGACGAAAGAATGATTCAGGAATTGCCGGAACAATTTACCAGACGAATACAATGAATATGGATACAATAAAGGAAATAGATGTAAAGAGTGTAATGACCAAATCCTCTCTGCCGGTGGGAGGATATTCGGTCAACCCTTATGTAGGGTGTCCCCACGCCTGCAGGTATTGCTACGCATCGTTCATGAAACGGTTCACCGGGCACACCGAGCCGTGGGGTACGTTTTTAGATGTAAAAAACTGGAAGCCGATAACGAATCCTCATAAATACGACGGTGAACGTGTTGTAATAGGGTCTGTGACGGACGGTTACAATCCGTATGAAGAAGAATTCCACCGTACCCGAAGGCTGCTCGAAGAGCTGCGAGGAAGCGATGCCGAGATTATGATATGCACAAAGTCCGATCTTGTCCTTCGCGATCTCGACCTGTTGAAGAGTTTTCCCAAAGTGACTGTGTCATGGTCTGTCAATACGCTCGACGAGCAGTTCTGCGCAGATATGGACAACGCCGTAAGCATTGAACGCCGTCTGAAAGCGATGCGTCAGACATACGAGGCAGGTATCCGCACCGTATGCTTCGTCTCGCCCATATTCCCCAGAATAACAGACGTAAAGGCAATAATAGAGGAGGTAAAAGATTATGCTGATTTAATCTGGCTTGAAAACCTGAATTTACGCGGGCAGTTCAAAGGCGGGATAATGACGTATATCCGTGAGAAGTATCCTGACCTCATACCGCTTTACGAGGAAATTTACAATAAAAAAAGGCTTGAATACTGGCAGGCATTGGAGCAGGACATTTCAAATTACGCCAAGGAGCAGGGCTTCCCGTATCGTATAAACGATCTGCCATACGGACGCTCGGAAAAAGGCAAACCTGTCATCGTAAACTACTTCTACCACGAAAAAATACGATTGACAAAATGAGGCTATGCCGGACTGATGCAGAAAAGTTGTAGCGCGGATAAAAGCACCATGTATGTGGATAATATCCGGCAATCTTCCGAGCGTATGCGGGAGATGCTCAACACGCTGCTGGATTTCTTCCGTCTGGACAACGGCAAGGAGCAACCAACCTTTCCCCTTGCAGGATTTCCGCAATCACGCATATTCTTGAAACGGAGTTCATGCCCATTGCCATGAACAAGGGGCTGACTTTGATAGTGGAGAGCCACACCGATGCGGTGGTTTTGACCGACAAGGAACGTATCCTGCAAATCGGCAACAACTTGTTGTCAAACGCCATCAAGTTCACGGATAACGGTAGTGTATCATTGGCAGCGGATTATGATAACGGTTTGCTGAAACTTATCGTTGAAGATACCGGTACGGGCATGACCGAAGATGAGCAACAACGAGTATTCGGTGCATTTGAACGTCTTTCAAATGCCGCCGCAAAAGACGGCTTCGGATTAGGATTGTCCATCGTGCAGCGTATTGTGGCGATGCTCGGTGGAACTATACGCTTGGAAAGCGAGAAAGGCAAAGGGAGCCGCTTCACGGTGGAAATTCCCATGCAGATAGCCGAGGAACTGCCGGAACAGACAATTCAAGCGCAAATGCGCCATAATCATATCTGCCATGATGTGATTGCCATCGACAATGACGAGGTACTTCTCCTTATGTTGAAAGAAATGTATGCCCATGAAGGGATGCACTGCGATACCTGTACCAATGTTTCGGTACTGATGGAGCTGATACGAAACAAAGGAATACAGCCTGCTTCTGACGGATCTGAATATGCCTGAGATAAGCGGTTTTGAACTGCTGGAACTGTTGCGCTCATCCAATGTAGGCAACTCGAAGAGTATTCCCATAGTCGTGACAACCGCTTCGGGCAGTTGCAGCAAGGAGGAACTTATAGGGCGTGGATTTGCCGGATGCCTGTTCAAGCCGTTCTCCATATCCGAACTGATGGAGATTACGGATAAATGCGCATTAAGCAGCATATTGGATGAAAAGCCGGATTTTTCCACTCTGCTATCTTATGGCAATGAATCCGTCATGCTGGACAAACTGATAGCGGAAACCGAAAAGGAAATGCAGGCGGTCAAGGATGCAGAACAGCGTAAAGACCTCCAAGAACTGGACACACTTACACACCATCTGCGAAGTTCATGGCAGATTCTCCGTGCCGACCAGCCATTGAGGGAACTTTACGCCCAACTTCATGGAAGTGCCACTCCAGATGACGAAGCGATATGCAAAGCGGTGACCGGCTGTGCTGGATAAAGGTGCTGAAATTATCCGGCAGGCAAAAGAAGAAAGGAAAAATACGAAAATGGATAAAACAAGAATCATCGTGGTGGAGGACAATATCGTGTATTGCGAGTTTGTCTGCAACCTGCTGGCACGGGAAGGATTCCGTACCGTGCAGGCTTACCACCTCTCGACCGCGAAGAAACTTCTGCAACAAGCCTCAGACGGGGACATCGTGGTTTCTGACCTACGACTACCCGACGGTGACGGCATCGACCTATTACGATGGATGCGCAAGGAAGGCATGACACAACCGTTAATCATCATGACCAACTATGCCGAAGTGCATACGGCAGTCGAAAGTATGAAACTCGGCTCGCTGGACTATATCCCCAAGCAGCTTGTGGAGGATAAACTTATGCCTCTGCTTCATACCATCCTGAAAGAACGGAGTATCGGACGAAATCGTATGCCCGTTTTTGCCCGTGACAGTTCCGCCTTTCAGAAAATCATGCAACAGATAAGATTAGTTGCCCCTACTGATATGAGCGTGATGATATTCGGAGAGAACGGCACGGGCAAGGAGCATATCGCCCACCATCTGCATGATAAGAGCAAAAGGGCAGGGAAACCGTTTGTGCCTGTGGACTGCGGTTCACTCTCCAAAGACCTTGCGCCCTCGGCATTCTTCGGACACGTCAAGGGCGCGTTCACGGGTGCGGACAGCACAAAGAAAGGATACTTCAATGAGGCAGAGGGTGGCACATTGTTCTTGGATGAGGTAGGCAATCTCGCATTGGAAACCCAACAGATGTTACTCCGTGCCATACAGGAACGGAGATACCGCCCTATAGGTGACAAGACGGACAAGAGCTTCAATGTCCGCATCATCGCCGCCACCAACGAGGATCTGGAGAAAGCGGTCATTGAAAAACGTTTCCGACAGGATCTGTTTTACCGTCTGCATGACTTCGGGATAACCGTTCCGCCCTTGCGTGACTGTCAGGAGGACATCTTGCCGTTGGCGGAGTTCTTCCGCGAGATAGCCAACAAGGAATTGGAATGTAGCGTGACTGGGTTCGATGCGGAAGCCCGTAAGACATTGCTGACCCATCCGTGGCCGGGTAATGTCCGTGAGCTTCGGCAGAAGATAATGGGCGCGGTGTTGCAGGCACAGACGGGAGTTGTCATGAAAGAGCATCTGGAACTTGCCGTAACGAAACCGACCTCACCTGTCAGCTTCGCCTTGCGAAACGATGCGGAGGACAAGGAACGCATCTTACGCGCGTTGAAGCAGGCAAACGGAAACCGCAAGGTTGCCGCCGAATTGCTCGGAATCGGACGTACAACGCTGTATAGCAAGTTGGAAGAGTATGGATTAAAGTATAAATTTCAGCAATCATAGCCCGCAACTTGCCGAAAATAGAAGTAACGGTTAAACCGGATTATTCAGCGAAGATAAAAAACGTCCTGTGATAAAAATCATGGGACATTTTGATGTGTATCCGATTTTTATTGCTATTTTTGTACCAAGACGAGAGACATTGACAGCAACTCACAGCAGAACGTAGAAATAGACAGGGTTGCCAAATCATTACCTCATTTTTACCTTATCCTCAGAACTGCTTGCTAATAAAGTGGTTATAAAAATCTTCCAGAATTAGCGAAAATACTGAATATATGGCGGATTTGCCATGACGATTTACTTTCAACACCCTATTTTGATATAATCGAGGGCTTGTTGTATGGTATCCTTGCCATTATGTCATATTGATGGAAAAAGGCAGGAAAAGGAATGGTATGTTCCCAATCCTGCCATATATATCCGCACACTCGTTCACATTTTTATACCTTTCGGTTTGCACTCGTCACGGACGTTGAATCCCGGCCGCCCGATGATGATATGGTCGGCAATAAAATTGCCAGACGGACTGCGTTCATTCACCGGGCTGCGTATCTGCGGCACATCTTCGGTGTGTTGTGGAGCTACGTTTCGTACACCTTCCGCATCCGGTTTGACCTCCTGTCCGTCATTCTCCTTTTCGGCGACTTCGGGCGTAGGCGGCTCAAGCTCCAACTGTATCTTTCGGTCGAGTGCTGCAAGTTCGGACTTCAACTGTTTCAGTTCGTCCTCCTTCTTCCATACCTTCCCGGCTATCTCCTACAACTGTGGGACCTCCTTTTCCTGCACCTCGTTCTTCGCTTTGTACTGGTCAATGATGGACGGAATCCTCTCCTATGCGTTCAGGAAATTGCGTGCGGCGGCTACCGGGTCAGCCATCGCCAACATGCAGCCTATGTCATACAAGGATACTGATACTACGGGAGAACCTGTCGAGCATGTGACAGAACCGGACAAGCAAATTGCGCATTCGGCTCTCGGTGACTACGGACCATTCAGTGTGAAATACGCCACGAAGGAATTTCTCAGCTACGGGAACAAAAAGTTCCGCATATAGATTCTGATTTTGCTTGTTACAGATGGAAGCAACGGCAATATGCCAGAGGAGGCCGGGCTATACAAAAAAATAAGGGGCTGTACACATGCGTCAGCTCCTTGTTTTTAAGGGGATATTCGACTTTTAGCCCCCAAAAAGATCAATATTGTTATGTACAACCGTCCAACCTGCGGGTAAAGTGCGCAACTCGGACCTGGACAGCAAGCTGAAAAGAGGCACAAGTATGTAGGCAACCCTGTTATAGCACCGGAATCTGCTGTGTCGCATGAATCAACCGTAGTCCCCGTGAAAGGCATGGCTATACCGCCAAGGGCTGTGGATGAAGTCGCAATGCGGAAAGCCGTCCTTTCCCAGGCAGTTCTCAGGAAGTCTTAAGAAAGAGGGGATAAACATCTGATACGGACAACTCGCAATACGATACGCAACGATGAAAGTGGTGAACAAATCTGGCACTAACGGATGCGCCTCTTTTATATGATTATAATATTAACAAGAAATGCCCGCCATTGTTCTTAAATGCGAATTATAACTTCTTACTGTTGGAAGATTATCTATAAATCGGGCATGAGGGTAAGAGTGCTTACAAACAATTCGGCCCGCTTTATTGGGGGCTGCCAAACCTCGACCGGCACCTGTACCACCCGCGGATATAAATTCGGACCGGAGGTATGGATGGTATTCCGCACACCGGACCAACGTACCCTTGCGGACAGTCCCGAGCCCGGCAAGCCATAATTCCGTCGGGTCAATTGAACAACCGCCTCTCGGAATATGTTCATATCATGGGCCGGTCCCGTATGCAGCTATTTTCCGGGGTACATGACATTGAGGACATACCGCCTGATGCCGACATCCGAGGTTATGTTTAAATTTGTATATTAATTTATATTTTTACCTTAATTCCGCAACACTATTATAAAATATTTTTTTTAAGTACCTGAGCAACAAAAAGTTGCTCAGGATTTTGCCATGTCAGAGGATTCACTTAACTTAGTGTTGCAAAAAAATAATCAAACAAAACCTCATCAGGCATGGCAAAAATACAAATAAAATCCGAGAAGCTCACTCCTTTTGGAGGAATATTTTCAATCATGGAGCAATTTGACTCCACATTGTCATCTGTAATCGACTCGACACTCGGTCTAAGGTGTAGCTCGTTCGGTTATCAGTACAGTGAAATCGTCCGTTCCCTCATGAGTATCTACTTCTGTGGTGGCTCATGCATTGAGGATGTCACTACTCATTTGATGAACCATCTCTCGCTCCATCCGACACTTCGTACTTGTAGTTCTGATACTATCCTCAGAGCGATAAAGGAACTGACGCAAGGAAACATCTCATACATCAGATACGGGTAAGAACTACGATTTCAACACGGCTGACACACTCAATACCTTACTGCTCAATTGTATGTTTGCATCCGGCCAACTGAAGAGGGCGAGATGTATGATGTTGATTTCGACCATCAGTTCATAGAGACTGAGAAGTATGATGCAAAGCCTACATACAAGAAGTTCCTTGGTTATCGCCCTGGCGTGGCGGTTATTGACGACTTGATTGTTGGCATTGAGAATAGCGATGGTAACACCAACGTTCGTTTTCATCAGAAGGACACGCTGAAGAGATTCTTTGAGAGATTTGAGCAGAACGGACTTACAATCAATCGTTTCAGAGCTGATTGTGGATCATGTTCCGAGGAAATCGTGGAGGAAATAGAAAACACAGCAAATCCTTCTATATCCGCGCAAACCGCTGCAGTTCGCTCTACAATGACATCTTTGCTCTTAGAGGCTGGAAGACTGAGGAAATCAATGGCATTGAGTTCGAATTGAACTCTATTCTTGTTGAGAAGTGGAAGGGTAAAGCATACCGACTTGTGATTCAAAGACAGAAACGGATGGACGGTGTGCTGGATCTTTGGGAAGGAGAATACACATACCGTTGTATCCTGACTAACGACTATGAATCTTCCACAAGAGAAATTGTCGAGTTCTATAACCTTCGTGGAGGAAAGGAACGTATCTTCGATGATATGAACAATGGTTTCGGGTGGGACAGATTGCCCAAATCCTTCATGGCAGAGAACACTGTGTTCCTTCTTCTTACGGCACTTATCCGTAATTTCTACAAGGCCATTATCCACAGACTTGACGTAAAGAGGTTCGGACTCAATGCAACAAGTCGCATAAAAGCGTTTGTCTTCAGGTTTGTCTCTGTACCAGCCAAGTGGATCAGAACATCAAGGCGGTATGTGCTGAATATCTATACCTGTAATAATGCTTACGCAGATATTTTTCAGACTGATTTTGGATAACGCCTACAACTTATGGGTATGATACTGCGTATTGCCTCAAGTCGCATAGTGGGGCAAGGGGATATTGTGGGCAGAAGTGGGTATTTCAGCCTCAATTTATCTGCTAATTCAGTGATGAGAGGACGTTTAGACGCAAGAAGGACGCTGAAGAGCTTAGTTGCGGATTTGAGGTTTTATATATTTGCAACAGTTGTTGTCTAATTTACATCAGAATGACACGTGTTCGGAATATGGGAAGAATACTGTCCGCATTCCTCATGCTGGGAATTTCCTCCATGTGCGGAGCCCAGATATATAAATACTTGGGAATAGAGGACGGATTGAGTAACCGGAGGATTTACCGTATCCAAAAAGACGGGAGGGGATACATGTGGTTCCTCACCCAGGAGGGGATGGACCGTTATGACGGCAAGCGGATCAGGCATTACACTGTTCTTGACGGCAATCTGAAGGTGGCCCCGCAAGTCAATCTGAACTGGCTCTACACCGACACGGAGAACACGCTGTGGGTTGTGGGAAGGAAAGGCCGTATTTTCCATTACGACACCCTCCATGACCGTTTCCGGATGGTATACAGGATACCCGGTCTTCAGGATGATTTCGCCACGGGCATGCTCTGTTACGCCTATATGGACCGTGGGGACCGCATATGGCTCTGTCAGGGTGACCATATCATCCGCTATGACACCCGCACAGGCATTGCGCAGCGGCTGGTCTCCCGTTTAAGAGGTGATATAACCGCTATCGGCGAGACGGACGGTACAAACCTTTTCATCGGTACCGTGAACGGACTTTTTCCGGTACGGGAAAGGGACGGTGTCCTTGAGGCGCTTGCGGACACGGACAGCATCCGGACGCCGGTCAGCGAACTCTACTACCACCCCGGTTCGAAGAAACTGTTCGTGGAACCTTCAGGAAGGGTATACTTGTATACGGAGTGTCCGCAGGCAGTACGCTGCGGAATGTGGCCGTCAACCGGATCACCCCTCTCAATGACCGGGAGCTGCTGATAGCCACGGGCGGAAGGGGGGTATACAGGATGGATGTGGACTCGCTAGTGCCCAAACCCTATATAACCGCCGACTACGCCAGCCACAACGGCATGAACGGAGACAATATCAATGACATTTATGTGGATGGCGGGGACCGTATCTGGCTTGCCAACTACCCCGCCGGAGTCACAATCCGGAATAACCGCTACCAGAGCTATGAATGGTTCCGGCACTCACCGGACAACAGCCGGTCGCTGGTTAACGATCAGGTGCATGATGTCATCGAAGACAGCGAAGGCGACTTGTGGTTCGCCACCAGCAACGGGATCAGCCTGCTGCAGCCTGCGGTAGGACGGTGGCGCTCCTTTCTCAGCCGGTCCGATGGGATACAGGATGGCGGGAACCATATCTTCCTGACGCTCTGCGAGGTCTCGCCGGGTGTCATCTGCGCCGGCGGGTACGCTTCGGGCCTGTACAGGATCGAAAAGAAAACCGGGAGGGTGGAATACTTTCCCCCCTCCTTTGCAGCAGAGGGGCGTCCAGACCAGTATATCAATGACATCGGAAAAGATTCCGGAGGATGTATATGGACAGGGGGCTGCCACAATCTCAAACGTTTCGATCCCCATGACGGCACAGTACGCCTGTACCCGGTCCCGGGCCCCATCACCGCCATACTGGAGAAGGCTCCGGAATGGATGTGGATCGGTACCGGCATGGGGTTGTACCTGCTTGACGGGCACGGGGGGACCTGCAGACATATCGCCTTTCCAGTCGAGGCGGTTCATGTCTATGCACTGTACCAGGCACCGGACGGGCTCCTGTATATCGGCACCGGCGGGGCGGGACTTCTCGTCTATGACAGCGTGGAGGACAGGTTCGTCCGCCAATACCAGACCGAGAACTGCGCCCTGATATCCAATAACATCCATACCATTGTCCCCCGTGCGGACGGCACCCTGCTACTGGGGACCGAAAACAGCGTGGCCCTGTTCCGGCGTGAGAGCGGCACTTTCAGAAACTGGACGGCAGAACAAGGGCTGGCAAGCGTATGCCTCAATGCCGGGGTATCCACTTTCCGGCACGGGGAAAGCTTCGTGTTCGGGAGTAACACCGGAGCCGTCATGTTCCCCTCCGACATGAGGATACCCGCCCCGCATTTTTCTCGGATGCTCCTGCGGGATTTCATGATCTCCTACCGCCCCGTCTATCCCGGGGACAAGGGATCCCCCTTGAGGGAGGATATTGACAATACCGTCAGGCTGGAACTTGCATATGACCAGAATACCTTCTCCCTGGAAGCTGTCTCCATCAACTACGACTATCCCTCGAACATCCTATATTCATGGAAATTGGAGGGGCTCTACGAGGGCTGGAGCCATCCGGTCCAGAGCGGGCGGATACAGTTCACGAGCCTGCCCCCAGGCAACTACACCCTGCGTATCCGTGCCGTCTCCAATGAGGAGAAATACAAGGTGTATGAGGAAAGAAGCCTCGGTCTGAGTGTCGCCCGGCCGCTGTGGGCGGGTACATGGGCCATTGCCGGATATGCGTCATTGTGTGTGTTGGCTGGGGTGGTGTCTTTTCGCGTTGCCATGTTGCGCAGGCAGAAAAGGATATCAGACGAAAAGACGTGCTTCTTCATACATACTGCCCATGATGTCCGTACTCCGCTTACGCTGATCAAGGCTCCGCTGGAAGAGGTGGTGGAGAAAGACATGGTGAAGGCGGAGGGGATGGACAATGTACGGATGGCCCTGAAAAGCGTGGACGGACTTCTGGGATTGGTCACCAGCCTGATAGATTTCGAGAGTACGGACAACTACACCTTGAGACTTCATGTCTCGGAATATGAGCTCAACAGTTATCTGGAGACGACCTGTGAGGCATTCCGCACATATGCCTCCATCAGGGACATCGATATCACCCGTGAGAGCGGCTTCCCTTACCTGAATGTCCGGTTTGACAAGGACAAAATGGACTCTATATTGAAGAATATACTGTCCAACGCACTGAAGTACACTCCACGGGGCGGGAGTATCCAGGTCCGTGCCTTCGTGGACCGGCATGTATGGGGTGTGGAAGTGGAAGACACGGGGATTGGCATTCCACCTGAGGAACGGAAGAAACTGTTCAGGAACCATTTCAGGGGCAGTAATGCCGTCAATCTGCAAGTGGCGGGAAACGGTGTCGGACTGATGATGGTACATAGGCTGGTAAGGCTGCACGGAGGCAGGGTCCGCGTTACCAGTACCGAGGGGAAGGGGACCATGGTATGTGTTATTTTTCCCCTGAGGAGCAGACGCCTTGACAAGGCATGCCCCGTTGCTTCGCCCAGGAAACAGGATACCGGGGAAACCCGCATGGGACCGGATTGCGGCCCCATGCGTGAGATCCTTCCAACAATGACCGGCGGGGACCGGCAGCGTATTCTTATTGTGGAGGACAATGACGATTTGCGGACCTACCTTGAGGGGCTGCTGAAAGGAGGAATACCTGGTCCAAACCTGTTCCAACGGACGGGACGCGCTGCTTGTGGCGAGAGAATACAATCCGGACCTGATACTTTCGGACGTTATGATGCCTGAAATGGGAGGGGACGAACTTTGCGCGTCCGTCAAATCCGATATTGAGACATCCCATATCCCGGTCATGCTGCTGACCGCCTTGGGAGATGAGAAGGACATGCTGGAGGGGCTGGAAAACGGAGCTGACGCCTATATCACCAAACCGTTTAGCATAAACGTGCTCAGGGCGAATATCAGGAACATACTGGCAAACCGGGCACTGCTCAGACGGGCATACGCCGGTCTTGAGGACGGAGTCGGACAGGTTCCGCCGGACTGCCACAATACCCGGGACTGGAAATTCATGGCCTCCGTAAGGGAATGCGTCATGAAGAATATCGACAACCCCGGTTTCTGTGTGGACATGCTCTGTGGCATGCAGAACATGAGCCGCACCGGATTTTTCAACAAGTTGAAGGCGCTCACCGGCCATGCCCCGGCTGACTATATCCGCTCCATGCGGCTGCAATATGCGGCACAACTGCTCAGGGAAAAAGACTGTTCGATAACGGAAATCTCGGATGACTCGGGGTTCTCCGATGTCAGATATTTCAGGGAGGTGTTCAGGAAGTACTATGGAATGAGCCCGAGTGAGTACAGGAATTCGATGAGAGGATAACATCACGGGCAGACAGACTCCAGGATATGGCAGGTCTTATTGTCGGAGATGGTGTATGTTTCGCTCCGCACCGACAAGCCGGGCACGGTTAGCTCGTTCACCGTAATGATGAAGGCGAACAGCCGCCCTGCCCCATATTGAGGCTCGTGCCTGATAGGGATAGTAGAAATAATAGTGTTCGTCCAACAGCCCGCCTGCGAGCGGTGTCGGACTTTCAGTTTTCCATACGAGACCGCCCGTGTCGGCATCCCTCTCGGCTGTCAGTTTCACGTTGGAATAGACTGTTTGAGTGCCCCGCACCACGTATAGGCCGCAGGCCCCGCTTTCGGAAAACTTGGTTTGGCAGCCATTCTCCACAGTACGGGTGGTTTTGCGAACAGCCGACGTATATCCAGCTTTTCAGATAAGCTGCGTTTTCAGTGCGTATATGTTCGGCTATCCCGAAAAACATTCCTGCCAGGGCTGCGGCGAACTCGGCCGTTAATTCCTCCTTGCCGTATTCCTCTGATCCGAACGGGTGCGCAAGATCCCGGTTCAATCGGGTGGGGTGTCCCGTGGAATGTCCCATTTCATGCAGAAGCGTTTCGTAAAAGCTCTGCATATCGACGAACTGCGAGCGAAGCGGCACTACGATATAATCGGCTAAAGGAGAATAGAAAGCCCTGTCGCCTTGCTGCTCCCGTATCGGGCAAAACCAGCTTTTCGCCTCCAGCATGGCGTCTATTTCGGGTGCGCCTCTCCGGTTGTCCCGTCGGGCGGCTCTGCCTGTCCCCCCTGAACTTCTCCCTTAACGCTTCCCATTCTTCCGGCCTCACGTCCGAAAAATTGGTCTGATCAAGTTAAAGACCGAGTAATATTTATAGGTCGGTATAACGTTGTATTCCTGTTGCTGCTCGGCTTAACGCCTTGTATTCCTCAAAGGTTATTTTCTTGCGTGTTTCCTTGTGGTACACGTAGAAAGTAATAGACCGGAAACGATTTCGATCCTTTCAGCACGGAGATCCGGCCTCATTCGCCTGGTTGAACGTCATAAATACGGGTGTCTGGTACTGGAATTTCTCGCAAAGGAAAAGGAGTAAAAAGGCGTTGCCTCCGGCGTACCTGCGTCCTGTGAGGTTCTGCGGAAAGAAATTGCGTGTATTCGCCGCAATGGTGATCCAGGGCTTTTGCCAGTTGTCCTCTACCTGCTGGATCTTCTCGATCATTTATGTCTGACATCAAATTTGCAAACTGTTGCGCTGCCTTGACGAAATAATCAGTTTTCATAACTACGTCCCCCGTTCTTTATCCTGGTGGGTGAGCCAGTTCTAAAGGTTGTTATCTCTTTTTCTATACCTCTAAGATAGCACTTTTATTTGAGAGATGCAAGTATTTAAACAACGTTTAACTAACTATTTATAAGATAATTATATGCAAAAGTAGTATTTTAGTATATACTAAATTTAGTATTTACTACCTGATTTTTTCCGATAGTAAACTCCCCACCTCGCACCCTCCCCCACCAAACCTTGCGGATGCCTAAGATTCCGATGTTTTTGTATCAAGACAACCTCATTTTGGTTTTTCGGGGCTGTCGGTGTGGTCGTCTTGCGTTTACCTTGAGTTCCGAGAGGTTTTTGTATGAGAACACCCCAAACGTTTTTTTCCATAGCACAAGTTTTTTAGGAAAAATACTACCTGGCTTTAGCCAGGCTGGAGATTTTTTCTAAAAGCCGCTTGCGGCTCAACTTGGGATATGGAAAAAGCCGTTTGACCTTTGCAGACAAAACCCCGGTCAAGGTAAACGCAAGGCGGCCACGCCGGAAAACTAAAATACCTCTCTCCCCTGAAAGGGGGGTTAAAACCGGGTTCGACAATCGGCTACCGGAGTTCCCGACAAGGAATGTTCCTTGCCCCGCCGACGAGTGCCTGCGCTCATCAGCCGGGCAAGGATCATTCCGGGTACTCCTTTCCGGATTGTGCCGATCAGTGAAAAGTCAGGCGCTTTTATCCGGCTGGCTTCACCGAACGAATCTATCCGGAAATAGCCTACCTTAGCCGGGTGGGTGGGGGGGGTGTATTTATGCGTTAGGGATTGCAGTGGAAAGCCCACAGCCTTCAGGCGAGAACTTGGAGGCGGAAAGCCCGACCGTTTACGGGAACGCCCAAATCCTCCAAAAGAAAAGCGTACTAATACACTAAAATACTAAAAGTAGTAAATACCCTTAATTCCGCAACACTATTACAAATTAAACTTTTAAAGTACCTGAGCAACAAAAAGTTGCCCATGATTTTGCCATGTCAGAATTTTTACTTATCCTAGTGTTGCAAAAAAACAAGCAAAACTCTGATATGACATGGTGAAGATACAAATTAAACGAGATATACTCCCTATATTCGCGTAGTAATCCCCTGTTGTCCCTGTCGCAAGACAAACTCCAGGGTTTTGTTTTATATACTCCTATACGGTAGCGTATGGTTCTTTTCCTGAATCACCTTTTAATCTTGAACAGCCGTTCTTTGGTTAGCGGCTTTATAGTTTCGGATCCTCACCGTCGAATGTTTCCCCGAAGATCAGATCGTCCACCTCCAGGCCATGATTAAAATTCTCCCTGATACAGTCCCTTAGCAACCAAAGGTTTTTGAGGTTCACCCAATCGGCCGTTATGTTCCTGATCCTTCTAAACATGATTATCGCAGTACGAAAATAATGCCCCACATGATCGTAATCATGGCAAACCCGTTTATCCAGATAATAAACATCTATCTCCTCTTCATCCTCCGCGATCCGGCAAAGGCAGAACGGGATCTGCTCCAGTTTATCCCATTCGATATATTCCGTTGATTTCATATTGTCATTATTATAAATATCATTACTTGACCAGCGAGGCTATCACTTTGGCAAATTCGGAAATCCCCTCCACGCTGGCCTTTTTTCAACGCTTTCATATATTCTTTCTACGCTCCACCGGAACAACCGTCCAGTTATAGCCTCCAGACGCAAGCATGGCGTTCAAGACGAACCGTCCCATTCTCCCGTTCCTGTCCATATAGGGGTGAATATACACGAAAAAGAAGTGTCCCAGGACAGCCCTTACCGCCGGGTGCGGCTCATTCTTCAAGAGATCGAAAAGGACGGGCATAGCGTCCCTGACCGCTTTCGGGTTCAACGGGATATGTTGCGATCCCCGTATATAGACCTGCCCGGTACGATAACCCACAATATCCTCCCTTTGCAAGATCCCCACCGTAACGAACGGCATCCACATCTGCATATACCAGACCAGATGATCCGCCCTTACCGCTTCCCCTGCGTTCTTTCCTTTCAGTATATCGGAGATCGTCCCCCTGACAGCCTGGAACGCCTGGTAATACCCACGCCACCAGTGCGTTTTATGCTCCTTATCTTCTTTCTCCGGCTTCCAGTTCCGACACGCACTTTCGATCAGTTCCGGGGAAACCCTATATCGATCGAGAGAGAATGATAAGCGTCCTCCGAATACTTTTCATCGACGGATCTCAAATACCCCTCCACGTCATCAATCTTTCCAGGGGCTTCGGGAAACAGTTCTACAACCTTATCCCTCATGTTCTCCCACATCAGGCGCAAGCGTGTGACGTAAGGCGACACTTCATAAACAAGGGGCGTTCGTGGCTGATCCTCGAACGGATCTTCTTCTCACGTCATACCCGAACCCCGCATCGTGGAAACGATGCTGTCGGCGATTTCGCTGTTCCCGATGTTCCGGAACGCCCCGGCTATTCTTCCGGCACGAAGCGAAGCCCCGTTTTTCGTCAGTACCTTTAATATATCGGCAGCGTCCCGTATCATGGCCAGGCAGGTGCGGG